>OMGK01000003.1_pt1 | contig 191811 bp, 322 predicted proteins | sample 1645881 | NCBI WGS metagenome assembly OMGK01 (sample SAMN00849303, study PRJEB25192) | human gut metagenome
GCGCGCAAACTATCTAATAGATGTGAGTTGCTGCTCATAAAGTTTTAGGTGTAAAATGCAATACTAGTTATATATGAAAGAGATAAAAATTCTAGAAACAACAAAAGTTCTCTCTGATAGAGAGGCTGATTTACTTTGTTCCATATTATGGTCTTTAGGTATTTATCCAGAGATTACAGCACTTGAAAGGAAAAATAGAAACATTACACTGGCGAGTATTCTTCCAGAAATGCAACCTAGGACAGCTAGCCGTATTAGAGCTATGTTGGATGATCAAGTTTATATCTCTCTCAACATTTTCATGGAAAACTATTCTTGGCGTGATTTCATGAAAATGCCTGGTGTTGGAAGGAAATCGCTAAGTGATTTAAGATCAGTTTTGCAAAAGTACGGATACAAAACATTCTAACTCGACTTCGCGAGTATAAATAGGCTTTAGGCGGAGAGCGGTAGGTAGAATAGTCTACCTACGTAGTGTAAAATACTTGCTATTTAGCAAACAAATGTGTAGTATTCTATAAATAAAAATTAAATATTTATGGAAGACAAAGTAAAAGAATTTAGAGACAAAAATCCTATACTAGACTTCCTAGCAGGATTTATTCCTGGAGTTGGAGAAGCATAGGACGCACATGATTTTATTCATGCCGCAAAAGATAAAGATTATATAAGTATGGGTTTAGCAGCTACAGGCTTAATTATTCCAGGAATCACAGGAGGGCAAATAAAGAAACTTTCAAACGTTTTAATAAAGAAAGGTTGGCGAGAAACGAAGGGAAGAATATTTGACCCATAGGGAGTTGAATACATTAGGAATAAAGAAGGAAAACTTCAAAGCTTATCATCTTACAAACAGACTCAAGCCGTAGAAAAAAGAATTGAGGAAAATAAGTCTAAGGCTAAAGCCAGATCTAATCAACAAAAGAAAGTAATCAAAGAACATAACGAAGAAGCAGAAAAGTTTAGACTTCGAACGGGACTTGATTATTCTTTAGAAAATTGGCAATCACTAGCTTCAGGACATAAGATGTCACAAGAGGAAATAGACTTATTCACCAAAAAAGCTTTTCCCTAGTTTGTTCAAACTTATAATGAACTAATTAAGTCTGGTAAGCTGATAAGATAGCCTAGTGGAAGATATACTGCTAATGGAAGGAAGAATCTAAGCAACATAGAAACTATGTATTATATCTAGGCAAACTCTCCTCAAGGTAAGAATCTTTTATATAATGGTATCACAATGAGGTCTGGAATTAAGGATAAACATAGTTTTGAAACCGGAAAAAATAACCAGAATTATGAGAAATGGTTCAGTTCTAATCCCAGAGGAGCAAAAGCTTACGGAGACTTTGCAATCTGGGGACTACCAGTTAAACCTTCTATAATTAATCCCAACTGGGATGACTAGATTAGGCTTATAAAAAGGCAGAAAGCTAATCCATCTTCTAATAATTGGGCAGGAGGTCCAATAGGTGCTTATTTAAGCAAGGATAGAGCACGTTCTGTAAATATGTCTGAAGGTGTTCTTACAGACGATTATGCAACATAGGTTCTTAATTCTGACCCTATAAAAGGAGTATTTACTATAGTAGGTCCAGATATTCCTGTAAAATCTGTATTTGGAGGATCTGGAATGTATGATGTTAGTCCCAAAAAGCTATATAATCCATTCTTATCTCTTACCATGATGGGAATGCTAGGTTATAAACATTTAAATAAAGATGAATAAATTTACATTCAAAGAGTGGTGCCAACTGGCTATGCCTCACTCTCAATTAGATCAGAGTGGACTTCCTCTAGAAGAAACAAGACAACTTGCTCGCAAAATGTATCTTGGACTTGACAGATTCATTGAAGCACAAGATAAGTGGAATACTTATCAAACTGCCTTGGAAGAAGTCAAAGCGGGGAAGAAGAAAACACATTGGATTTGGTTTATCTTTCCTCAAATGAGGGGGCTTGGCACGAGTGAAAAGTCTCGTTATTATGGAATAAGTGGACGTGATGAAGCTATTGAATATATCAACCATCCTATATTGAGAGATAGGTTAGTTGAAATCACAGAAGCGGTCTATAATAACGAGAAAACTGTTTACGAGATATTTGGAAACGATGTAATTAAAGTAAGGTCTTGTATGTTACTTTTCGCATCTGTTTCTGATATTCCTATCTTTCAAAAGATGCTTGAAAAGCATTGCTGGAGATAAAATCCTCTGATGAGTCTTTGAAAATTAAGACGAAACTACCTAAGATTACATTGCGATTCAACTGTTCGCGCAAGATTTACAGATTCATGGGGAAGAGTGATAACTCTCACTGGAACCCACGCCTTCGAGTATACCATTCACATAGAAGGCATCAGAACAGTTACAGAAACATTTGTGAATGGAAAATTAGCAAGAAAAAGATTTAACGAATTAAAAAGAAAACCATGAGAAAAAGATTCAAAGCTGCGAGAATAGCATCTTCAGACAACTACGAATTGTCTAGAAGAATACATTCTCAGTATTTAAAGAGATGGCACAATGCTAACATCGAGGTAATCACTGAAATTACCACATCATTAGTAATCAAAGAACAAAAATACATAAGAGTATTTGGAGAATTAATTCCGATTTCGGAAGAGGAATTGAGAATCCATAACACTCTGATAGTTGAGAACTAATATGGAAGATTTATTAGCAATTGTTAGATGGGGCATTACTTTACCCGTTTGGTTATTAGAACATATACTGAAAGGTTTAACTTTCATTGTTCTAGTATTTGGACTTGTCGTTATGGCGATTTTATTCCCGCTATTTCGATCTACTTGGCGTCGTACAGGCGATTCTCGTGTATTTAAGTATGCAACAAAGTGGAGAGGAAACTATCCACTAACAAAAAAAGTATTTAGTTTATGGCAATAATGAGAAGAATCACCGAAATAAACGGTGAGATAATTATGGTGGAAACTATGATTATTGTAGGCAATATAATCCTTTGTACAATTCATATTAATGGAGAGCTAGTTAAGTATGAAATATTATCTGTTGGACAGTTACGGGAAGATCGTTAGGTCTTTCCGTAGCTGGTCAGAAGCTAACAAATTCAGAATAGTGATGAATAGATTGGATTGGAGGATTGTACCATGACCTATATAGTAGTATTCATAATATTAATTATCATTTGGAAGGCAATTGAAGAACAATGAAGACAATACTTACTCACACAGGAAAGATTTATGTTGATACAGAACATAAACTTGAATTTCTAACCGTAGGAGACTATGGAAAAGAGAACAATATCAAAGCTAATTTCCTAGGATTAACTAAGGAGATTAACGGAGTAGCTAATACTGAAGTTGACCTTAGTAAGAAGTGGGTTGCAACTATTTCCACTCAGAAAGGATGTCCAATGGAATGCAAATTCTGTGATGTTCCGAAATTTGGATTCCATGGAAACGTTTCTATTGAAGAGATGGAATGGCAAATAAGAAACATTATCAAGAATGAGACTGTTAGGAATACTGACAGATTCAATGTGCATTTCGCAAGAATGGGAGAGCCAACTTGGAACGATAATGTGCTAGCATTTGGGATTGTTCTAAAAGAAGTAGTAAAGAGTTGTGGATTGATAGCTAAGACTGTCCATCCAGTAGTTTCTACTATGCTTCCTAGAGCTAATAGAAAACTAGAGAACTTCATACAAACTTGGTGTGGAATCAAGAATGATTTCTATGGAGGTGAGGCAGGTCTTCAATTCTCAATAAATTCTACTAATGACGAACAGAGAAGAGAGTTATTTGACAACAAAAGTCATTCATTAGCTACTATTTCTGAAATGGCTAGTCGTTTACCTATGCCGAAAGGTAGAAAGTATACGTTGAATTTCCCAGTTACTGCACAGACTATTCTGGATGCAAAGGAGTTATCTAGACTTTTCGATAAAGAGAAGTTTATTGTGAAAATAACCCCTATTCATGAAACTGCATCCGCAGTTGAGAATGGTTTTGAAGTAACTGGCTACTCTGATTATAATGTTTATCGTCAATTCGAACAGCCTTTACTTGAAGAAGGTTGGGATGTTATCGTATTTGTTCCATCTAAGGAGGAAGATTCTGACCGAATTACTTGTGGGAACGCACTAATCTCTGAAGAGAAGATTTAACAATTCTTAACTAAGAGAAATCTAGATTATACTATATAATAGTAGGCAAACTCTTAGTTATCCTTTCCTTAGTTCAATGGATAGAACCTCTGTCTTCTAAACAGATAATTCCAGTTCGAATCTGGAAGGAAAGACTATTATTCTCCCTTAGCTCAACGGTAGAGCTTTCGACTTTTAATCGAAAGACAAGAGTTCGACTCTCTTAGGGAGAACCAACTTTAAATAATTAAGCTATGATAAATGTAGACGAATTAAGAAACAAAAAGTAGCTCGGAGAAATAGGAGAGCGTATAGCCATTGGTGAATTATCAAAATATGGATTAGATATTTTATTACCAATGTCTGACAATCTACCATTTGATTTTGTTATATATTATAATAACAAGTTTTACAGAACTTAGGTGAAAACTACTGCGAGTAAAACTGTAAATAACTCGTTGAACTTTAGTTTAACAAGTAATAATTATAACAAAGGGACCGTTCACAAATACAACGAGGATGAAATAGATATTATGATATGTTGCGACCTTCATAACATCTATATATTTCCAGAATGTGATGTTGCTAATAGAAATTCTATTACTATTAGGGAGGAACCTCCAGCTAATAATTAGACAAAAGGTATAAACTTTGCAAAAGATTGCATCATATCTATAGAAAGATTAAATTATACTTTCTCTAAGATAGAGAAATAATTCCCTATTAATAGGGAAGTCTTTTTCTTTTATTCCGCTAGTAAACATTTGTTGTGAAACACGTGTTTGCATCTGGGTATAGTCGAGTTGGTAAGATGCTACATTTGGGATGTAGAGACCGCAGGTTCGAGTCCTGCTATCCAGACAAGAAGTAATCAACATTCACTATTAGTACAGCAATTAGGACTGTAGGGTGCCTTTTAGATGAATCCCTGATTACTCCGATTAACAGAGGTGAGTTCCCTTAAAATTGTTACCACGCACTAGTGCGGCTATTAGCTACTAGAGGACTTGGGGTGCCAAGAGGAAGAATTGTAGTAGCTATGTTAATTAGAACAAATCTGTTAATTGCTTTATGGGATAGCGCCAACGATGGAGAGTTGGGACGGACTGTAAATCCGTTGCCTTTAGGCTTAGTAGGTTCGAATCCTACCTATCCCACAATTATGTAAAATAACTTACCAAAAGATGATAAGAATTTCTAGAATTGTAGCTAAGGATAGAATAGCAGATTTGCTAGACTTGAATTTCGTATCTAAGATAACTCTTAGACAAGGTAGACAAGGATTCAAAAATCCTGCAATTTGCAGAGTGGAAATCTATCTCCAAGTAGATAATGATACAGAATACTTTAATAGTGTTATGAGTAACATTGTTGACTGGGGAAAGGAGCGTAATTGTAATATTGCTGTTACCACAGCAAATATGGCTCTACATGATGGATTTATTAAAGAGTCTGCATTTGATGACTTTGATTATCCTATGCCAAAAAAGTATAAGGACTTATGCAGCGTATATTCTGACGAATATTTTAGACTATTTAATAGGAGAAAGATATAATGGAAGACAAATATGAAGGGCTATCTGATGAAGAACTCAAAGAAATCTTCGAAGATATGCAGGCAGACTATTGGATAGATTATTATCAATCTATCTATGAATAAAACCCTATTAGCGAGACCTAGGATATGGATTTTAGAAATATGTATACCCACTGCATATAGGTTAGTCATATTTAAATGAGGAAACCAGGGTTCTCTACTAGGTCGATTCGGGATTGTAACCGGTAATTGGTAGCCGCGCAGACTGTAAATCTGCTCTCTTTTGAGACTGGAGGTTCGAGTCCTCCCAATCCCACACTAATTTCAATATATTATGATGATATTTGTATATTCAGCATTTATATACGTAATAAGCACGTACATAGTTGGCCTTTATATGGCAGTAAATGAACGATTTGTTACAGTTAGAAGACTCGCAATAATGGCATTACCAGTAATAAATACTATATTTGTTATTGTAATACTATTATTTGATATTAAACCATTTATAAAAACAGTTATAAACGAATTTAAAGAAATTACAAAATGACAAATTATGAGTACGGAGAAGGATACTTACCAGAAATCTGGTACTAGTGTAGTATTTCAAAAAGAAATTAAGCAGTGTAGAGAATGTCCGCACTGCTTAATTGTTCCTGACCCAGACCCTGATGACTGGTTCAATGACGATGATGAAAAAGCGCTTTGTAAAGAAGCAGGGAATAAACTAATTGAGGGAATGTTAAGACCTTACGAAAGGGTATTAATTCCGGATTGGTGTCCATTAAAAACTAATAAACAAAAATGAATAGAATTAAGACAAAAGCCTATCTTGAGGTAACTTTAGAGCAGGCACGCGAATGGTATGAAAGCGGTAATGAAGACTTGAAGAAATTAGCTCTTACTGCATTTAGTGAGGAAATGCTAATTCCTTCCTTTAAAGAGATAGTAGAGTCTGAAGAAGATTATGGTTTTTGGAATACATTAGTATGTCCTCCAAGCATGACAGAACAACTCAGTTCTCTAGCTAGTTTACAAATAGTTGCTAACTATCTAAATAAAGGATGGATCAAAACAGAAGGTAATACTGGCTATTTTCTTGGAAAAGGTTCTTCTCTATCTGGAAAGACGGAAACTGATATAAAAGGAGTGTACGTCGTCATGCATCAAAACGTAAAATATCCAGGTATTGTTTATTTTAGAACTGTAGCTGATGTACAGAAAGCGGTGAAGATACTAGGAAAGAAGTTGCTGCCGCTATTCGAATAATTTGATGGTGTTATTAGTTCAGTTGGCAGAACGCTACATTGTGGCTGTAGAGGTCAGCGGTTCGAGTCCGCTATAACACCCTAATCATGTTTTATTAAATATTATAACGAATGAAAAAGACAATTGAAATTGAATGTCCAGATGGTTATAAACCCATCTATAATGCCGAAACTGGCAATGTTGAAATCGTTCCAGAAAACATTATGGGACGAATAAAGACCTATGAGGACGCTAGAGACTATCTTGGGTACTTATTTAATAGTGAAATCCATTACACTGAATCTGTAAAGGCTCTAGCTAAGTTGCAGACAGTCTTGGATGCGCTGAACGAAAAGCACAAGTTCAATCTGCTGACTGGAACTGCATGGTATCCTTTGGTTCGGTTCTTTAGAATGAAATCAGTGCCGAAAGATGCAGAGGTCATTGGACACTTCCGTTATCAGGGCGAGAAATTCGCGGTGGTGGGCAGCTACGCGAATAATGGCGGCGATGCGGGTCTCGGCTATTTCGATTCTAGCGATGGCGTCGGCGGTGCCGGTTCCGGTGTCGGGATGCTTGCGTGCAAATCTGAAGAGATTGCCAAATATGTGTCAACTCAGTTTGGAAAGCTAGTGTTCGATGCTTGTTTTGCAAGACATTTCAAGGGTGAAGAATTTGAATGGCTTGACTAATGAAAAAGTTCCTTGTAATTATGCTTGCTATGCTCTGGATGAGCGTAGCAGCTTTTTCTCAGATAACTATATCACAAGAAGACTATGATAAGTTGCCTAGTGATACTAGAACTCAAATTGAGAAGATAACAACAGAGAAAGCTATAAAGGGTGAAATCAAAGAAGTATCTGAATATGCAAGTCTCGGAAAGGAGATTGGAGTTGCAGTAAATGAGACACTAAAAGCAGTTGAAGATTCGGCTATAAGAATATCTGAATCTAATCTAGGACAAACAGCGATAACTATTGTAGTATGGAAATTACTATATAAGGAGATAGCTGGAGTCGTAATAGGTATACTACTGCTAGGAATATCTCTATTTTTACTAATAACTGGAAGAGGAAAACTATCTAAAGACGATGAAGATGCTGGCGGATGGATAAGTGTAGTCGGTGGCGCAGTATTCTTTATTTCTTCTATGATTTGTGTATTTGGCTGAGGAGCAGTCCAGGCTACAGGCTATAGGCTGGTGTATTCTAGCTATATTCTGTGTATTATTGCTTCTTGGATGTATGTTAGGCTAACTAATTGGTTAGCCCTTTGGAAGGGTGGCAGAGTCAGGTTTAATGCAACGGTCTTGAAAACCGTCGGGCGGTAAAACGTCCCCAGGGTTCGAATCCCTGTCCTTCCGCAATTAACTATAGGATTGGTGTTAACGGTTAGCACGTCGGTCTCCAAAACCGAAGGTAAGGGTTCGAATCCTTTATCCTATGCAAATATCAATAACTAAAAACTTATGAAGAGAATTAGATTAATTTGTATGATGGCTGTTGTAGCAATAGTTACGGCAGTCTGTTGTTCGTTTACTTCTAGGGAAGACCGAAATCATTTTTCGGTTATAAAGGTATATACCGACCCTAATAGTCACATGAATGTCTATAGAGTCTCCGTTCCTGGGAGAGTGTATTACGTACTTCATAATACGACTCAAGGAGGGTTATGTAAATTACAATGAGCGAAACTTATTATCTCTTAGCAGCCATTTCGTATGGCATTTTTATTGTTCAGTTCATACTCTCTTGGTTTGGTGGCGACACTGACTTAGATGTTGATTTAGATGGAGAACTAGATATGAACGTGAGTGATATTGTCTCATTTAAGGGATTAATCCATTTTATAATGGGAGCTAGTGGATGGCTTTGTGTTAAGCAATCCGTATCCCATTCTGTAGAATGGTATGATTATCTAATCGCATTAGTATGCGGTATTCTTTTCGTGGTTATACTTTACTACTTATATAAATTTTGTTTAAAACTCCAGCATCAAGTTATTCCAGAAGAGGGCGAAGCCTTGATTGGAAGGGTTGGAATTATCACAGTTCCTTGTGAAAACCATTTCTTCATTACTATTGAAGTAAATGGAGGTTCTGAGGAAATTGTAGCCTATCCAGAAGTCCCAAAAATGGGATATATGGTTGGTACTCGTGTGGTAATTTCTAAATTTGAGAATGGAAAGTATTATTTTAACTAAAAAAAGAATTTTTAAAAGATGACAACAGAAACTCTTATTGTAGCAGGTGTTATTGTATTGCTAGTAGTTTTAACCTTTATTGGACTTTTGTCACGGTATCGTAAGTGTGCTAGTGATGAAATCTTGGTTGTGTTTGGTAAGGCTGGTAAGAAAAAAGTAGTTAACGAGAAGACTGGAAAGCCTGAGGAAGTTATTCTGCCGTCCAAAATCATTCATGGTGGAGGTACATTCGTAATGCCAGTAATTCAAGACTGGGCTAAAATGTCCTTGAAACCTATCCAAATTCAAGTAAATGTTACTGGTGTTTCCAGTCAAATGATTAAGGTAACTATTCCTGTAACATTGACCACTGGTATCGGAACTACTCAAACATTAATGCAAAATGCTGCAAGTAGATTCTTAACAGCTAAAACTTCTGAAATCTCAGACCAAATCAAGGATATTCTCATTGGTGAAGTGAGAAGCTTGATGGCTACGATGACGATTGAGGAAATTAACGCTGACAGAATCAAGTTTATCGGCAAAGCTAAGGAGAATATTGAGACCGAGTTGAATAAGGTAGGTTTCAGTATTATCAACATTAACAATGCCGATATTTCGGATGATGCAAACTATATCAAGAATCTAGGTCAGAAAGCTGCAACTAAAGCTCTTGCTCAGGCACAGGCTGACATTGCAGAAGAGAAAAAGAAAGGAGATATTCAGATTGCAGAAACCAACAAGCAACGTGAAATTGCTGTAGCAGACGCTGAGAAAGAGCGTGAAACTACTGTTGCTCAGACTAGACAAGAGCAAGAGGTTCGTGTGGCAGAGATTAACCAGGAGAAGGAAATCAAACTTGCAGAAGCTGAGAAGAATAAGCAATCAGGTATTGCTAATCAGAAAGCTGAACAAGCTGCCAATATTGCTAAAGCTAATACTGCAGCGGAATCAGAGAAAGCTAAAGCAGAAGCTGAGAAAATTTCAGCTATAGCTAAAGCTCAAGCAGAAGCCGATTCTAACAGAGCAGAGTCTGAATCACTGGCTGAGGCTAATGTAGCTAAGGCTAAAGCAGAAGCTGACTCTAAGAAAGCAGAAGCAGAAGCAGAGAAACAAACTCGTATTGCTCAGGCTAAACAAAAACAGGAAGCTGAGACGCAAAAGGCAATTAACGAACAGGAAGCTGCAGTTGCTAAGTATGAGTCAGACAAGCGTGTAAAGGCAGCTGAAGCTGATAAGATTGCAGGAGTGGCAGAACAAAATGCCACAATTGAAGTCTCTAAAGCTAAGGGAGAGGCCGAGAAAGCTAAGGCTGAAGCTGAAAAGGTAGCAGGAACTTCTAAGGTAGAAGCTCAAATGACTATCGAGAAAACTAAGCAAGAAAAGCAACTGGAAGTAAACGAAGCAGCTGCATTGGCTATGGAAGCTAAGCTTCATGCTGAGACGATTGTTCCTGCTCAAAAGGAGAAGGAACGTATCACGATTGAAGCAGAAGCTGTTAAGCAGAAAGCTGTACTTGAAGCAGAAGCTAAGGCTGCTGAAATTCTGAAAGAAGCAGAAGCTAAAGCGAATGCTACAAAGTTGCAGCTAGAAGCCGAAGCTGAAGGTACAAGAAAGAAACTGCTTGCTGAAGCTGAGGGTAAGAGAGCATCTTTGATGGCTGAGGCTGATAAAGTCCAGGCTATTGAAATGGCTCCTGCTCTGGCAGTCCAGAAGATGATTGAATCTGGCTTGACTCCTGAAATGGTGGTTCAGTACAAGACAGTTGACCAGTTGACAGGTATTGCAGAAGCATCTGCTCAGATGTTTGAACACGTTCACCTTGGACAGGTTACTGTTTATGGTAACGAGAATACCGCTGGTAACTTCATGGCTAAAACTGCTGAGAACTTGAATCCTGCGTTCGACTTGCTTCGCTCTATACCTTTCGCTGATACACTGAAAAGTGTTCTCGGCAAGAAAGAGTTGGAGGAGAAGAAAGCTGAAACAACTGAGTTTGAAGAAGTGAAGTAATTCACAGCGAAGGGGCTTTACAATTTCAATAGTAAAGTATAACAAAAGCCCCTTCGCAATTTGGAGGTATGGGTGAGTGGCTTAAACCACCGTCCTGCTAAGACGGAGGGCCTTCGGGTCCCGCTGGTTCGAATCCAGCTGCCTCCGCTTAATAAAATTTGTTATGGAAGAAAGAATTGAAATCTTTAAGTCTCTTCATAAGTCATTTCTTGATATGCTTATGGATGATACTTGGTTAATGGAAGAGCCTATTGACGTAGCTGAAACAGAAGCTTGCTGGAGATGGGCAATAGAATTAGGAGATGAAACTGTTCCGGTAGAAAAATTTGAGGAAGAATTTAAGTTTTCTTTACAAGATTTAACTAACTGGTGGAACAAAAAAGTATTAGATTTGAGTATCTAATTACATGGGACGATAGCTCAGTAGGTAGAGCGCTGGACTGAAAATCCAGGACGATAGCGGCAGTTCGATCCTGCCTCGTCCCACGCATTGTGTGTTTTTCATGGTAAATATGGGCTTAACGGTTCGAGAGAATAGTTAAGCTAAACTGGGCTATGGTGTAATGGTAGTCACATCAGATTTTGGTTCTGAGAGTCCAGGTTCGAGTCCTGGTAGCCCAACTAAATACAGCTTCGCTAGGGAGACCTAGCCTTGCATACCAAGAGGCGGTAAAGTCAGCTGAATAAATCCGTTGCGGTATTACCTAGTAATAATCTAAAGCTAGCTAAAGAATAACTAGGAACATAGGGGTAGTAAGGCTGTATTTCTAAATTATATAATTATGGATAAGGAGAATTACAGAAAAGTAGTTAAAATCTGTGAGAAAGGCAGATGTAAAGTGAGAGAAAATTCATTTGGAGTTTGTTGGTGTGTAAGATGTGGTAAATTACACTCTGATGCTCCAGCTAAGTTAAAACCTGAAGAGCAAATCATAGTAAAATGAAAGTGATAATTAATAGCTGTTTACTTACAGAACTACTAAAGAATTTCCAAACTTCTCTAGATAATATGAGAGTTATTGGAGAAACATATTCTGAGAAGGACATGGAGAAACTAATCCAAGAGTTCGCTAGGTTCAATATAAAGCCTGACGATATCATTGGTAAAACTGTAATATTTAAGTGTAAATCAATAAGTGCTTATGCTTAACGTAACTTCTTTTAATATTGGAGATATTACAAGTAAAGTATCTCTTAATGCACCTAGTACTGGAATAATTCAGAGGTCTCATCCTAGAAGTAATTTTGTTAGATTTCATGCTAGGTCTCCAATGTCTGAGTGTGTACTCTCTGATTCTCCTAGGCTAACTAAAAACTCTACACGTAAACTTGTAGTACTACAAATAATGGTATTCGGAAATGATGAATTATTAGTAGAATACGTTTATGAAGAGGATTTATTAGAAAGAGAATAAGAAACCTATTTAGGGCCTGTAGCTCAGTCGGTTAGAGCAGGACACTCATAATGTCAAGGTCGTCGGTTCAATCCCGGCCAGGCCCACTAACTAAAATGTAGAAAATATGAAATATCAGTATTTTGGATTATTTCTTTCTGAGAAAGATAGAAATGCACTTTTGAGAGTTATCATTGATAACCCTATTGTATCTAATTTGGTGTTCCAAAGAGGGAGTACTCTGTATCTAGACCATTGTACCTTGCTTCATAGTAGTCAAGGTGATGAAGAGATATTTGAAGCCTTAAGAGGATATATTAGAAGAGACCCATTTGAAATGCATCGTATAACAATTGACGGAATTGGCTTTTCTGATAAAGCTATAGCTTTCAGAGTTACTATTGGAGATCCACAGTTACCTTGTGCAAATGCCAACCCTCATATTACTGTTTGCACTATTAAGGGAGGAAAGCCAGTAGACAGTAATAGTATTGTAACCTGGATTCCTATTGCAGGGTTTGATGTATACGGGCAACTTAAAATGGTATGATATGTGGAATGAAAATCCTATGAAAGTATATGCTAAGAAGCATCCCGGCTGTTCATTGCAGGAATATTGTGATTACCTAGACAGAGAAGAACAGGAAAGAAGAGATACTAAAAGGAGGGAAGAGGAAAAAAGAGAAGAGCTGTTTAAAAGCTACGTAGGGAAGTGTTTTAGAATTAACTTCAATAATTACTCTTTTATGTACTTCCAACTAACAAAAGAGTTTGGCAACTCTTGTATGGTAAACGAAGATTGCTATGAGGTCTATATTGACTCCAAAGAAACCAGAATTACTTACTCTAAACAGAGAATGCTAAACATAGCCTGGTTTCCTGGTAATATGTTATATGACAGATCAGTAATTGACTGTAGTATAATACCTGATGAGGCATTTGAGAAAATACGTAATTATTATAGAGAAATGGTTAATATAGCTCCTAAGATAAAGAATATAGAACTATAACTGTTGGGGTAGTGGCGGAATGGTAGACGCGCTAGACTTAGGATCTAGTACAGAAATGTGTGAGGGTTCGAGTCCCTCCTACCCTACAACTTTTATTCGATTATAGATTATGAAAGAGTTAAGTGAAATTATTCAAGAATTGGTAGAAAATAGCAACTCCATGAATCAGATTGATTCAAAAACTGCTATACAGTACGTTGTGGAGGCTTACGAAGCTGGAATGGATAAGGCTAAAGAACTTATCAAAGACAGTGGAGAACTTTAATTAACTGAATGTTCTGAAACATTCATATTAAATAACAATTAAAAATAAAGAAATGAACAAAGTTTGGATGTGTTCCGGGTCTACATACACCCAAGTAGGCTCAGGTTACAAGGTTTCGGAATCTCTTCCGGTCGGTATTTACGGTATTAGTCTGACAATGACAGGTTATCACCTGGATAAATATGCAGACAAGTTCGTATTTCCGTACAAGATGTATGGACTGCAGGAAGATTTCATAGACTATGTAATCAAAACTTATAGTAACACGGAAGGAAACTTGGGAATCATGCTTACTGGTACAAAAGGTACTGGAAAGACTGTCACAGCTAAAGAATTAGCTAACAAATTGAACCTTCCTGTTATTATAGTAAAGGATATGGGAGACCATAATCAATCTATGATTGAGTTTCTCTCTGGCATTGAGGGAGACTGTGTTCTCTTCCTAGACGAGTTTGAAAAGAACTTCAGCGAGTCGGATTCTACAATCCTCCAAATTATGGATGGAGTTTATAACTCTAAGTATCGTAAGGTATTCTTGTTGACTACTAATACAATGTCTATCAACGAGAATATGGTAGGACGTCCGTCTAGAATCCGCTACGTCAGGAAGTTTGAAAATCTTGATTTGAAGGTTGTAAACGAATATCTAGACGATGCCTTGGAAGTTCCAGAAGCACGTCAAGATTTGCTTGACTTCATTGATTCTTTGACCATATCAACTATTGATATTCTCAAAACTATAGTTAATGAAGTTAACATTCATGGAATTGAAGGTTTGAGAAAGGCTAAGAGTTTCTTCAATGTAGTAACTAATGAGTATGAGTATTCCTGTATCAGAGGTTATGCTTACACTGGAGAAATTGAGCAAGACAAGAATAAGTTCTCTATTGAGAACTTCTCCAAGGCTGTTGAGAGATTTAATAATCCTATACCTAAGCCTATTGTTAACGATGAGGATAACTGTACTATGGAGGAAAGAAAAGCTCTCAACGAATACTATGAGTATCGTCGCCATAACTTCCACAACCTGTCGTATTACTTTATCTACTCTTCTACCAAGTTCAGCAATCTTAAGGTGGGAGACGGCTTCTACAGTGACGAGATTATCGCTATTGACAAGAAGTTGAATGTTATTGTTACTAAGAACGGTAACGAAATTAACTACTACTGGATTAAAGATCCTAACAGTAAGCCATCTCTGTATCGTACAGGAAGATACGATTCTTTGGTACTTTAAAAACTGGGGAGCTAGTCTCCCCTTTATGTCTGGATGCCTGAGTGGTCTAAGGGAACGGTCTGCAAAACCGTGTTTCGTGGGTTCGAATCCCACTCCAGATTCTACACTAATTTATTTGCCTATGGACAGAAAATTAAGAAGAGAGCTTTCTAAAAGAAAGTGGATTTCTAGAGCTAAAAAAGTTTATAACTCTTGCGGGAAGTTCTATATCCCGGTAAACGGAATTAAAGCCAGTGTTCAGTATAATGTTCCTATTTTCAGAAATAGAGCACTGAGAATTTGTGAATCAATTACGGATTTTCTTAATGATTCCAAGTATGCCAAAATGCTTAAGAATTGCACTTCTCCCTACAGAAGTAAGATGATGCAGTACGAATATAAGAAAGAGAATAGAAAAGATAGATATAAGGCTAAGAAAGATATCCAGGAAGGTATTCAGGAATATGAGTCCAGGGACAATCTTTCATGCTCATCATGTATATTCTATGATGGAGGTCTATGCGAGAAAGGATTATTAACGACAGATGATTGTCCAGAATATTGGGATTAATTATGGATAAATATATTAATGGAAATCTAATAAAGAGGATACTAGTTTTTAAAACTAGAAAACATCCAGAATGGAAGCATAGAATAGCAGATACTAAATTCTTATTCTGGAAAAAACATATTGACTATTGGTATCTTCTAGACCCATGCTTTGGGACTTACTCTGAGAAAGGGATGCTCGAATCAATTAGTAAGAGAACGTCCTTCTACAAGGATGGAATAGTATACCAGAAGCCGCATATTATTCTAGAGTTCTCTGAGAGACATGATGAGTCTATCTATTTTGATAGTGATGAGGAAATGGAAGGCTGGCTTGAGTCTTTCAGGCAAGAATTTGGAAAACCATTTATGTATATAGAATAATACCTTTATCCCAGTTTAGAGCTTAGCTCAAGTAGTGAAGAACAGTAGCTATTGGTTAAAACGAGGTGGAGTGCCAGACGAAAGACTGGAATTAACATAGTTTAACTTTGAATCTCCGACTATGCGGAGTATCATTATGGCAGAATTGATTTTCTTACCTAATGGAAAATGCGATTTGAAATTTCATGCTAACATCAAAAACTTTAAAAGAGTTGAGATTGTGAAGCATAAGAAGAACTTCTTCAGGGTCTATGTAGACCGCAACGATAGCGTTTATGACGTGAAACGGTGCGAAGTCATCACTTGGAAGACCATAGAGAGAGGGAAAAGAAAGGTGAATGTTCCTGACAAGGTTGACGAGGTACGTGATGTACATCTGTTTGACAAGACTAAGGGAAATCCGTTCAAGATTGCGGTTACTAAAATAATCGGCGAGATTGAGGCACAGGAATTACTATCTTAAGATAGCGTTTAGGAGAGTATCGTATAACTCTCCTTATGCAGATGTGGTGTTAATGGTTTGAGCACGTCAGACTTCCAATCTGAAGGGGAGAGTTCGAGTCTCTCTATCTGCACATTTGTAGGTATAGCACAACGGTTAGTGCATCGGCTTGCCATGCCGAGGATGTGAGTTCGATTCTCATTACCTACTCAAAATTTAAGTTTTATGAAAATAAAGTGTACAGTATGTAATAAAGAATTTTATTATGGAGACCATAACTCTCCAATGTTTATTGATGAGGTTTGGAACAAGATAATAAATTACTTTAAGCTAACCAATTTTGAAAAAGAAGCTGCAAAGAAATTCTCCTCTTATTACAAAGGGGGAGGTAAAGATTATTATCCAGACCACCATGTGTTTATCTGTAGCGAATGTGCGGAGAAGGCTCTAGGTAGGGAAATAACTGATAAGGATATTAATGATTCATTATTTAATATCCCATTTAGAGAGAAGTACTTTAAATCTTAATATCCGTGTGGGTGAATGGTTTAGCCATCAGTCTGCAAAACTGAAAAGAGAAATCTTTAATGAGGGTTCGAATCCCTCCACGGATTCTAATTTTAAATTTAAAAATATGGCATATATTTATTGCATTACAAATTTAATTAATAGCAAGCGATACGTAGGAAAAACTACTACTTCTATAGAAGAGCGCTGGAAGGAACATTGTTATGACTTTTAGAAAGAAAGATGCAACAAAAGACCTTTATATGATGCCATGAATAAGTATGGTGTTGAGAACTTTATGATAGAGGAATTGGAATATGTAGATAGTAACTCTGAATTATCTGAAAGAGAAATCTATTGGATAAAAGAGCTAGGAACTTATGGTTCTAATGGGTACAATGCCTCTAAAGGAGGAGATGGCACTATTCTATACAATCATAGTGAAATTGTAGAATTAGCTAGATTGGGATATACTAGTTCTTAGATACAAGAAAAAATAGGGTGCTGTAAAGACACTATTTACAAAGTTTTGAAGGCAAATAATATAAAAATTAGAAAAAGTAACGCAAAGTTAATTGCTTAGTATGACTTAGCAGGTAATTTTATACAGGTATTCTTTGGTTCCAGAGAAGCTTAGGAATGGTTAATTAATAACGGAATTACTGACAATAAATCTGCATAGAGTCATATTATAGGATGCTGTAAGAATAAAACCAAATCATAGTATGGCTACATTTGGAAATATCTTCCAGAGCCTATTTAATCTTTAAATCACTGTTTCGACATTTTCAGTCTAAATGCCGTGTCTGGAGACGTTACCAACCAGTCGTGCTATACGGTTAGAATAGTCCGTGCCTCACTGGTGATAGAGGCATCCCTGGGTAGCGGATGTAAAGTGGCTACCAATATCGTGGAGTAGAGAAGTGGTCATCTCGCTAGGCTCATAACCTAGAAATCGTCATAAACGGTTCGAATCCTACCTCCGCAACGAAACTCCTTTTGTGGCCCTGAATTAGATTAATTATTAACAATTTTAAACTTTGATGTTATGAAGAAAGTAATTAATGTTGTGAAGAAAGCTGCTAAGTGGTATTTTGAACAGAGTTCTAAGAGCTATACATGGTTAGTTTCTGGAACTATTCCGCCTCCTTATAGAGGTCTAGAGTAAAGATACTACTAAAAGGTAAGTACCAAAGGGGTACTTATCTACACCCGTGGAGAAAATTAACTATTGGGGTATAGTTCAAAGGTCAGAACTTTTGACTGTTAATCAAAGAATCATGGTTCGAGTCCATGTGCCCCAGCTATTGACCTTATATTAGATTATGCATCAGTGTGATTATTGTTGTTGGTACTACAGTGGAAATTGTGATTGTCCATATGTAATGAAGAAACAAGCGTGTGAAAATGCTTTGAAAACTAAAGAGAGAAATGAAAGACCTATTAGAAAAGTACAAAATGTTTCAAACTCCGAAACCAGCTAATGAGATTTCATGGAAAGACATGAAGGAATTTAACTCTTATATGAAAGAAGTAGTTCGTGATTATAAGATTAAACAGGCTAAATCAATTCAGAGCGCTAGAAACGTAATAATATCCTGACCTGGCAAGGTAAAAATCCATTCGGGGTTTAAGTTGAAGCCAGTCCCTGCGGAATCATAAAGACCTTTTCTGACACGAGAACCGATAGTCGATGAACTGAGAGTAGCATGGTTGCGGACTTATGCTACTAGAACATGATTCAAACAAAAAAAAACTTATCTGGTGTTGTTAAGTTGTGGAATCTTAACAGTGGAAATTTATGGGTATGTCACCAATTAAAAAGAAAATCCCAAAAATGGGCCGTTAGCTCAAATGGCTAGAGCGCTGGTTTTGCACACCGGAAGATAGGGTTCGAGTCCCTGCGTGTCCACAAACTTTATTTAAAAAATTATGAAAGTATATGTAGTTGTAGTAAATTATCACCCAGCTAATGCTCCTCAAAATTATGAAACTGATTGCCAAATCTTCTTAGACAAGAAACAGGCAGAGAAGTATAAAGAGGCTAAGGAAAAAGAGTTTCCTATTAGATGGGGAGGAGAGTATAATCATTGTAAACTAATTAAAAAGCATTTGTAATATCGCGGGATGATAGCAGAGGTAGCTAGTCAGGCTCATAACCTGAAGGTCGTCGGTTCGAATCCGACTCCCGCTACTAAGTTATTTTTAACAATTAAAATTAGATTATAGATTATGGATTTCAAGAATCTTACAAAGGAATCTCTTCCGAAAGAATTTCAGGAGAGAATTGAGCGTTTCAATCGTTTATTCATTGAAGCTGGTGATGGTACATTTGAAGAAAATGACCTATTTGGTTATGAAATGGGTTGTATAAAGCAAGCCTTATCGTTTACCGAGTTTTTCAAAGAAATGAGTCTAGAGGAATGTAAAGCCTTCTATGAGAAATATCCTAGCTTATTTGAGCTGATTGAGGCTATCAAAGACAAACTTCCGTACTTTGATAATGGTCATAGTGGAAACTCTATGAGCATGAGTTGGATGCTATACAGGTGTTATAAGGAGAAACCCGAACTTGTTCCTTATATGCACGGTTGTTTAGCCCAACTTGTTGGGGACGAGGGCTATCATGATAACCGTTCTGATGTTCCAAAACTATGAGTGTAATACAACAAGTTTATTTAGCTGAAGCTGGTTATTCTATTTACATAAAGGGAATTAAACCAGATAAGGATAATGAATGTTCTGGTGAGATTACTATAAATGGTAATCCCACTAGATTAGAGAGAAAAGAACGCTATCATATTGATGGCAGTATGCTTGTAACTGACAATTACCACATTCCTATGGACTTCATAATTAATTTTCTACAGGCCAATGGTTGTATAGAACAGAAGGAAGACGGTAAGAGATACGTTGTATTAAAGGAAGTAGAATTTAAGCTTAATAAATAATGTTGTCAATTCTATACAACGAATACAAAGAATGGGGATGCCCAAACTGTGGCTGTGATTCGGCTATTAGTGGTTGTTTCTCTGGTGGAGGAGTTACTACTGGGACTTGCAGGCATTGTAAGTTAACCTTTGAAATAAGGAGCGACAATGGAATAGGCACAGTGCGATATGGCTCTCATCCAGAAAATCCATCAGACCCTAAATCTGAATACGTAATGGAATATGCTCGTCGGATTCCTCATCCAAGGTCTGGTATTCCAGCCTGGCATTGGGAACCAAAGGATGTTCGTCCAGATGAAGGAGAGTATTGGAGTTCGAGAGGAGTTGGATATGATTTATCTGGATTCGTAAAAACTAAAGCTGCTGGTGAACGTATATTAGCTATGGTGCATGAGGTTTTGGGAACTGATAAGTGTGAGACTTATTTAGACTATAGACCTAGTGAACCAACTTGGATTCAATTTAAGTTCCAGTCTAGCGAGTTTGACTTAGAAAAGTTGGATAAGCTATCTAGAGAAGCTGATAGAGTAGTTACTAAGGAAATATTAAAACAGTGTTTACATGGCAAAAGTAATTAATAAGACAATCACAACACATCTTACAAATATGAAAGATGGAGATGTAGCTGAGATTGTAAATTGGTTCTGTGACGAGGAAATGGAGCCTGGAACTATAGTTCAGAGGTACGGAGATGCTTTAATTATCATTGGTGGGCGTAGCGGTCTATGCTATCCTAAGCTGTTTACTGTTGAGGATACGCGTCGTTTGCTTACTTGTAAGGTCACAATTTTGCCTCCTGGCTCAACTATAATGCTATAATTTCTTTTCTCCAGTTTTCTAATCAGAGATAAACTGGAACATGGGCCTACTTGGATTTGACAGGCGATTACGAATTATAAGGACGTGTAGAGCGCAATCTCTTTAAACGAAGAAAACAAATAACTGCAGAAATTGCACCTGTAAGAATGGCAGCCTAAGCTGCTGACTTATTAATAGACAATATTAATCAAGTCGGGTTAATGGGGAGACCTAGAAACAGAAGAGGTTTGTATCTAAGTGTTATAACGAGACCTTCGGGGAAGAATCATAGTACCTACAGGTTACAGTGAAGCTTAGATGCATTAACTTGAAAGCCAAAGGTTAGTAGAGCTGAAATCTCCACTGCCTATCTATGGGCTACAAATAGACGTTCTCCAACGTAAATGGAGTGGTGGAAGAATGACTTCTAGTCAGCCCCAGTTTGGTAGTTTGTAAATTAGTTAGTAGGAGGACTGCTGGTTCACCTCTACTGTAAAGAATCCAGCTCTTCTAATAAAACTATCTAAATGCTAGAACTCACTAGCTGATGTAATAAAAATGAGACGCACGTTATCCTTGTAACGAGGGTTGTTTGGACACGGGTTCGACTCCCGTTAGGTCCACATAACAGGGCTATAGCTCAACTGATTGGGATGTAGTTTAACGGTTAGAATAAGAAACTGATAATTTCTAGACGGCAGTTCAACTCTGCCCTTCCCAACTAACACTGTAAACAATATGTAGAAAATTTCTGAACAAATCAAACAACAAGTAAAAATCCTCAGAGAAAATGGATATTCTTATGATAAAATATCTGAAGAATTGTCTATTGGAAAAGGCTCTATTTCTAATATCTGTAAGGAATTTGGATTATCTCAAAAGATAATCGAGTTAACTCCCGAGAAAATTATAGAAGTTTAGAAAATGTATGATGAAATAGGTAATATAAAAGAGGTTGCGAGGCTCTCTGGAATATCCTATAATAGACTTCGAAATGTTATAGTAAGCAAGAAGATAACTCCTAAAACTGGCTATGACAATGTTAAAGAATATAGAAAGCGTACAAAATAAGAACTAGTTAAGTATAAAGGTGGTAAGTGCTAGATATGTGGTTATAATAAATGTAATGAAGCCTTAGACTTTCATCACCTCGATCCAAGCGAGAAGGATTTCTCATTATCTGGGTAGCATAAATCTATAGAACTTCTAAAGAAAGAAGTAGATAAATGTATACTTCTCTGTTGCAGGTGTCATAGAGAAGTTCATGCAGGAGTAATTACTCTATAATGTGGAGGTTATCAGTTCAAGTCTGATTAGCCCTACTTAAATGATATATTATGAGTTACGGAAAGAAGTGGAAAATGACTAGAAAACAAATGGGTAGAAATCCGCATAGTAGAAGATGGAGATACCACGTTTGTGGAGGTCGTAAAGGAAAATGTAGATTTCAATTCTTTAGACATAAGAAATGGTTTAAAAAGTTAGAAGGAAAAATATCTATGAGATTTGCCATGAGTAGAGAAATATGGTACTGGGATTAAATATCGAGGCTGTGGTGTAATGGCTTGCATATCACACTGTCATTAAAATTAATTAAACTTATCTGTGAATCGAGAACAATCTCTTAAATTGTATTATGAGAATCCTAACCACTGTAAGGAATGTGGTAAGGTAATCGAAGTACTAGATAATCAGAGGGTCGCAGATGTGAGGAAGAAACAGTTTTGTAGTCATTCGTGTGCTGCTTCTTACAATAATAGAGGTAGGATAAAGCACGATGAAAACAAGATATGTCCTAGATGTGGTAAACCTAAGCATAAAGATTCAGAAATGTGTCGTAGTTGCTGGGAAGAACTTAATGGAATTGGTAACAAAACATTAGGTTATTATACATCTGGGCAGAAGTACTTATCATCTAAATGTCAAGAAATAAGGACTAATGCTCGTAGAGTATTAGAAAGTTCCGAACGTGAGAAAGTATGTCAATATTGTCATAATCATGAATTTGATGCAATACTTGAAGTACATCATCTTAAAGGAATATTAGAATTTGACGAAGACACTCTTATTAAGGAGATTAACAACGAGAATAATTTAGTATGGTTATGTCCGAATCACCATATTATGTTAGAGAAGGGTTTAATTAGTCTGGAGTAATCCAGTTACACCGAGGGTTAGTTCAGTGGTAGAATAGTGCACTGTCTATGCGAAGGTCACCAGTTCGAGTCTGGTACTCTCGGCACTGTGAAGGTTGGGGTTCGAATCCCCCAGTCTCGGCATTTATTCCCCTGTAGTTTAGTTGGTTAGAACACGTGATTTGTAATCTCGAGACCTCGGTTCGAATCCGAGTGGGGGATCTTAACCATTAAATTAGATTAATTTTTATGACTAGATTGGAAAAGTATTTAGTAGCAACTGCTACTGAGATTATCGAAGCGGAAACAACTGTTTCTCGCTACTTTGTCATTGGAAACGTCAAAGTTAGAGTATCAGACCATTTAAGTAAAATGAGTGATGCAGACTTACAAGTGATTATTCCATTGAACGGAGGGACTAAGTATATAGTTACTGTTAAAGATAGTCCTGGAAAATTTCTTGTGTGGAATGCAACTCAAATAAAAGACTTTATTCCTTCATTGCAGATTATTAAGGGCTTGAAGGAAGGAGTGCAACTTAAGCCAAAACCTAAAGACTCTGCAGTTCAGAAGATTCAGCTAGCATTAAATAATAGTAATACCGATGGAGGTTCGTTAACGTTTGATGGTACTATTATTGAGTCTAGATTGAAAGAAAAGCAACTTACTTCCAAACAGCGGGAAGTTTTCAGGAGAACTAAATCTACTTGGGACATTTCTCAGATTGGAACATTACCCAGTATGATTAAAGTAGATTTGGGATTGTCAAATGGTTCTGTAAACGAAGATGTGCAGATATTTCTAACTTGTACATCTTTAACCTACAAAGAAATTCTGAACATTTATAAAATAATAGTTGTTGATAACCGTATGGTTCCAACTATTAAACTGTTGCAAGAAGCTTATAGCTTGATTGTGCAGTAGGATAGCGCCATCATCTAATGGTTAGGATTCAGGCTTTTCACGCCTGCCATACGGGTTCGAATCCCGTTGGCGTTACTATGTACCCCAGCAGCGGAAGTTGTTGGGGTATTTTTTGTTTAATATAATTAATAATTGATGAGAAAAACATTTGAGTTTGTAAAGGTTGGAGGAGTCTGGTTCTATTGGTGGCCAGATTACGACGGAACACCAGAGGAACTAGCAATGGTTGGTGGTGCAGATGAACTTCTTGATTCTCTAGATAATAAGTTTGTTAGATTGCAGATGGTTGACCCAGCTGCAGCTAAGATAACGTTGTCTAAAATTGAGGAGGATGAATGTGGAGCAACTTACTTATGCAAAAGTAAGAATTACAATGACAGGGTATGGATTTGTGCTGTAACTCTATCAGTATTCGGGGAATATCCTCAAAATATTTACCTAAAAGATATGTAAAAAATGAAAACGTTAAATGAGATTTTAGACAATTACAAAGACTATGCCGTAGTTCTCGATGACCGTTTCGGTTCTAGATTAGCAAAGTTTTTAACAGAAGAGCAGTTAGAAAAAATAGGCTTCAAGTACGATGGTGATGAGCCTTATCCAGAGCCTAAGGAATGGACTAGAGGGAATATCCTAGAGCAACTTAAGTCTGACGTAGAGTTTGGTTTTGAGAAGGCTCTAGACCAGAGAGGCATTTCAGCTAGCCTAATGTTCTACGTGGTACTAAGATGGAATCAAGTTCTAGAAGAGGGCTTAGAGAATTATCCTGAAGAGAATTATGCTATGTATGGGTTGCCTTTGTTTAAGGCTACTGCTGTAAAGTACGGATGGGAGAATCCTATAGGCGACGATAATGGGGACGAAGAGTTCTACAATGAGTAGCGCTATGAAGGAATCTTCTATACTTAAAGCAATTTCTGACGCTATTGAAGAATACGAGGAAAATCAACAAAGACGAATAGACCTGTTAGAGAGTAAAATTCTGCTATTTGAGAGAGAAAGGGAGGCTTTTATTCGGCATTTGAGAGAAGGAAACATTCAATTATTAAAGGATTATCTAGGAATTAAAGATGAGTAAGTACTATTTAATTAAGGAATGTAATAATATTCCTTTTATCTTAGGACAGTTCGATAGTATTGAAGAGGCTGAGGCCGCTCTTCCTTCTACAAATAAGAAGGGAGCTAAGCACTTTGTCGTTTGTTCTACAGAGCAATTAAAGTCAGCAAGGGCGGCTATATCCTACTTACAAGAAGAACTTAGAAAGAGTCGAGAGGAGGTACGGCAATGGAGGGATTTAGAACTTAAAACAAGGCTAGATTTCTCAAACCAAATCTGTGAATTATCGAAGATAGCTAATCTAACTGTAGAGGACCTAACTAAAGTATTGTTATGATAGTAAGTTCTCCTTTTGATAAAGATTTGCTTGGACATGAGATAAGGGGTGTAAATACATCTTACTACGGACTTTCTGCATTGCAGGCTGTAATAAATCATGACGGAATCCGTCAAGATATTGCAAAATATATGTATAGAGACTGCATTGTAGATGGAGGACGAAAAGGAGTAATCATAGGATTTGAGGATAATAATCAATTCTTTGATTACTACTATATAGTCTATGTGCCAGAGCTAAATACTACTGTATATCAATTAGCTAATGATGCGAGATTTATTAATTCAATTGAGATATGAAAGTATATTATATTTCAATTCCCACGGCATATGACGGGCAAGTCCCTATAAACTATGAGAAGATCTCTCCTCTTTTTCTAGAGAAGAAAGACGCTATAGAATGGGCGGTAACTCAAAATTACTGGGATATTAGATTAATAGAAGAAGAAGTTTTATGAAAAAGAAAGTTTTAATTATCCTTATGATTAGTATTGTATTCGGATTTGCAACTGGTTATTCTTTGCATCATCTGATACATTTCAATCAGAAACAGGAGGAAATGGTATTGCTGCCAGAGCATCCATTCTACTTATTGGATGAAGTAAACGAAGAAGTATTGTACAATACTTTGAAGCATTACGATTTTCCAAATCCAGCAATTATAACAGCTCAGGCTGTTCTGGAATCTGGCAATTTTAAATCGAAACTTTGTAAGGACAATAACAATCTGTTCGGGTTGTATAACTCCAGAACAATGTCTTACTTCAAGTTCGATAGTTGGATAAGCTGTGTGTTCGCTTATAAGCAATTTATCCTTAGTAAGTATAACCCAGAAGAGGATTATTACAAATTCCTAGACAGAATTGGCTACGCTGAGGATTCCTTGTATGAAAGTAAAGTTAAGGAATTGGAATTAGATATACTTAATAAATATGGAAGCTCAAATTGAAGAAGCTATCAAATTTAGAAAGAAAGCTAATTTCAAGATATTAACTAGATTGAGTCAAATCATTGACCAATATCCTTATCTAAGATTTCACCAAATTCTTATGATATATAAGATTAGTGAGCTGGGAGTGGATAAGTTCAATGAGGAGAGTGTAGAAACTTTGAAGAAGCTAGAGCATGAAATGGTGGAAAAAGGAATTAGTAAGATTACTAGTAATAGTTCTGATGGGAACAATACTATTAGTAACTAGGGAAGTAATGGGTTTTGAGACCGCAGTTATGACTGGTCTAACTATTATATTATGCAATCAAATATTTAACGAATAAAGATTATGAATTTTAAAGATTTCAAGAAAGATGTAGAGTCTGCTTTCAATGCTATGATTGCAGATAATTTATTTGTAGTTAATGTAGACAAAGACCTTTTGTGGATGAGTTATCTTCTCTCCTTTGAGGACGAAACAATTCGGCAAGATCACAATTGTAATGCTTGTAAGTCTTTCATACGTCACTATGGTAAGGTAGTCGCTATAGACCCTCAAACCTACAAGGTGAAAACCTTCTGGGATGATGTTCACACTCCTGGCTATGAAAAGACCGCATCTGATTTAGCTAAGCTCGTTAAGGAAGCTGGAATAGGAGATATATTCATTCAGGATGTTAATGAGTTTCACGGTTGTGACCATAATGTGCAACTTCTTCCTGATGGAACTACTAGAACTTGGACTCACTTGTACGTGACTATTCCTAACAAGTTTAAATTCAACAAGAGAGTACATCATTTCGATTCTGCCGCAGGTTATCGCGGAGATGTTAGAGCTAGAGCTGGTGTCTTTGAACGCTCTCTTTCCGAGCTTAAACTAAGTGCGGTAGAAACCGTAATTGAGTTGATAGAGGATAATAATCTCTATCGCGGAGAGGAGTTCCTAAAGACTCTGCAAGAGTTCAGAAGAACTATGCTTGAGGCCGATAATCTCTCACCAGAGGTTCGCACTAACTATTGTTGGTTTAACTTCAAATCTCCAATAGCTAAGATTAGAAATACAGCTATGGGAACTCTACTGATTGACTTAAGTAATGGTGTGGACCTGGAAAGAGCTGTTAAGTCTTATGAGAACATTATGGCTCCATCTAACTATAAGAGACCTACTGCTCTTATTACTAAGAAACAAATTGAGGCTGCTCAGAAGAAGGTTGAAGAACTTGGGTTAACTGATGCCCTTCCTCGCCGTCATGCTCGTGTAGAAGATATTTCTGTAAACGACGTTCTGTTCGTAAATAGAGATACTCGTTCACGTATGAAAGGAGGTATATTTGACTCTTTAAAAGAGACCTCAATGGTTAATCCTAAAGAGTATACCAAAGCTACTGAAATCTCAATTTCGGAGTTTGTAACTAATGTATTGCCGCACTCTAAGGATGTGCAAATTCTTGTTGAGAATAAGCATATTCCTAATTTTGTTACCCTAACTGCTCCAGAGAACCCTGATGCAGGTCAGCTGTTCAAATGGAAGAATAACTTCGCTTGGGTGTATAATGGCTCTATGGCGGATTCATTTAAGGAGAAAGTGAAAGCAGCAGGTGGTAACGTAAATGGATTCCTAAGGTGTTCTCTACACTGGTTTAACTATGATGACCTTGACCTCCATGTAACAGAACCTGGTGGTAATGAAATCTATTTTGGAAGCGAAACCGGTACTACTGGAGGAACTCTTGATGTTGATATGAACGCAGGTTTCGGAAGAACTAGGGATGCTGTTGAGAATATTATCTGGACGAATCCTAGTAGACTCAGACCTGGAGATTATGTAGTAAGAGTGCATAACTTCTGTAAGAGAGAGAATATAGACTTTGGCTTTGAGATGGAAATCGAAATTAATGGAGAGCTTCACAAGTTTAACTACGAAAGTAGAGTTCCAGATCGGGAATTTGTTGAGGTTGCCCGTATTAGCGTAGATAGACAAGGAAATATCTCTCTAGTTCCTACTATTAAAGAAGGTTCTACATCTTTCAAATCCACAAACGAGTGGGGAATTGATACGATGAAATTTCAGAAGGTTTCTTGCATTATGTTCTCTCCTAACCACTGGGGAGGTAACGCAATAGGAAACAAACATCTGTTCTTTATGATAGACGGATGTAAGAATCCAGACCCTGTTAGAGGTTTCTTTAATGAATATTTGAGAGCTGACCTCGAAAAAGAACACAAAAGAGTGTTTGAAGCACTAGGTTCTAGAGCGAAAGCTGAGTACAGTGACGACCAATTAAGTGGATTGGGATTTTCTAGCACATCACACAATGATGTTGTTGTAAAAGTTGATAATAAATCATTTAAAATCGTTTTCTAATTATGTTTAAACAAGCATCAAAAATGAAGTTGCGCTTTGCAACTAGTAAAGGTAATCTGAGTGTAGAAGATTTGTGGGACTTGAGCCTGCCAGTATTGGATAAATTAGCTGTTTCTTACGATGAGGAACTAGCTAAAAGTCCAAGAAAATCATTTATAACTAATGATGCTCCCAGCAATACTGAACTTGAGTTAAAGTTCAATATTGTGAAGGAGATTATAACCGATAAGCTGAAGGAGAAAGCTGACAGAGAAGCGGCTAAGAATAAGGCTGTTGAGAAGGCCCGCCTAACGGAACTGTTAGCTAAGAAACAATCTGAGAAATTGGAAAGCTTATCTGAAGATGAAATCAGACAACGACTTGCAGAACTCGGATAATTGTGTCGTATTGAAAACAGTTAGTCCACAAATCTTAGATAAACTAAGAGAAAGTGGATTGACTGTTTGTACGTGTTGTGAATTTCCTGGTACAGCCTGGTTAGTATTCAGACCAAATATGCCTACATCGGATATTCACGGTGAGGGGTATGATTTCGAAGAGATAGGACTTTTTGGAACAGAGGCTGTTCTCAAATACTTCGAAGCTAACACTCCGAATTATGTAGATTGCGGAACTGATGTCGATAAATTTATTAACATTTGTTTGCAGTTTAAATAAGTTAACGGTTTTTAACTTTGAATTTAACACTTGTACTGTTATTATAGTAAGTTGATTAGCGGTACGTGAGTATAGCTAATTACTATGCCCGAATGGTGGAATTGGTAGACACGTCAGATTTAAGCTCTGATGCCCAGTAATGGGCGTGTGGGTTCGAGTCCCACTTCGGGTACTAATTTAATATCAATAATATGGAAAGATATATAGAAGAACTTATTGAAATATATAGAAAAAATACTCTAAAGTCAGATGAAGAATTAGAATCTCTGAAGAGTTTACTTAGAAATGTTCATCGTGATGGATTTATAGCAGGAGAAGAATCAATAATTAATGTTGTGGATAAACTAACAAAACGTAACTAATATGAACAGTGTATTTTTTGGAAATGAAGGGTTGACTTCTACGTCAGCAAACTTCTATGCGAACATCGCACAAGAAATGATTCAAGCAGCACAGGAACGCTTGAATAATGTGAAATTCTTTCAAGTATCTGTAGCCTCTATCGGTGGAGGAGAAAAGCAGTTAATGACAGTAGGACAAAAGTCCCTTGACTTTATAAAAGATGATTTGGAAAAGGTCGCTGCCATGAATAGTTTTTGTGCTTGGGTACGAGAAGCTATTAAAGAGAAAGAAGGAATGATTGGCAAAGTATCTGCTACTATGCTTGATGATTGGGCAGAAAGTCAGGGAATAGGACTGCCAGAGCAGCCTAAGTATCCAGAAGCTCTACCTTCTCCGACTGAAGAGACTATCATAAAGTCGTGGGATATTAACAAGAGAAATAAATTCCTAAGATTAGAGGCGTTTGCTTCTACCTATGGAAAGTATATTCATCCAAAAGGAGCCTTTAGTAAAGCACGAAAAGAAGTTCATGCAGCTGAGAATTGTCCTATCTATAAGGAAGGCTCTGGAAGAGATTTAATTCTCTACTACCAAGACCCTACCATCGAAGTAGAAAAAGTGGACAATATGTTCATGTCTCTTCAAGACACCTATCGTTCTTACGAGAAGGAGTTAAATGCTCTTAAAGCTGAGCTTAAGGAGGAGGTTAATAAACTTTCTAACACTCAAGAACAAGAGTATCGTGAGAAAATGGCTGAATTTAAAGCAAAATACGACAAATATACCTCCGAATTAGGAGAGTTGAGAAGTCGTTTCAATAGTTGGAAAACTTCTGAAATGGAACGTATTTCCAAACTAAAAATCGCTTTGCCTAAGAATCTTTTAGATATTTTCGAAGAGATTAGGAGACAAGGCGACTCTTCCTCTAAGTAATTAGAGGACTTCCGTAGGAAGCTAACATAACATACTTAACAGGAATAATTATGAACAGTATATTCTTAAATCCGCATGGATTTAATCTTTATTCGCTGGCTACACAAAAATTTACAACCTACTCTCTAATTGAGAGTCTTTGTCTTAGTCTTTGTTAGTGTAGCTAGGTCTTTGACTACGGCTTCATCTTTGCCTGCGCGTTAGCTTCCTACATAGCTCGTCAACCACGTGTTGAAGGAGTTACGGAATCCCTTCGGGATTCTAGCCTTTTGCTTCAGTTACAAGTAATCTTTAAACTTGGTGACTATTATCCCAAATTCTCAACAAGATGAAGAGGGAGGTTGGCCGACCTAATAACGGTACAAGCTCTTCGGAGTGATAGGAGTGGGGAAAGTATCTGAGAAGCACAGATACTGGAACCACTCTTTTTTTTGATAGATAAAATGTTTAACTAATTAAAAATTATTAAAATGAAGAAGTTACTATTGCTTTTTGTGTTAGTTGCCGCTATGTCGGCTTGCACACACAAGACTCAACCAGCAACTGCAGAGGACTCTGTTGTAGTCGTTGAGAATGTTGTAGACACAACTGCTGTCGATTCTATAGTATCTAACGATAGTATTCAGTAAGTATGGATTTCATCGCAACTAGAGTTAGTGAACTCCTAGAAAAGGTTTCACCCATTAGACGATGGCTTATTTCCGATGTTGCGAATGAATACTACCGTGAAGGTTATCAAGATGGTCAGAAGCTAGTCTATAGAAATGTATTGAAAGGTAACGCATTGAAAGAGTTTATCGAAATTCTTAATCATTGCGGAATCAAATTGAGTTACAATCTGCGGAAAGGAGGTTTAATTGTCAGTGTGAGATCTGACAAACTTCCCAATCTGCAACGTCTCGTTGAATGTTATAAAAATGAAAGTAAAGAAGACAAGAAATTTCAGTGATGCCCCACCTCTTGATGTTCAGTATAACTACATCATGGAGAACTTTGACTTTGACAAGGTTCTAGAATATATGAGTTGGGACAAGAGTCATAGAACATATGACGATGATGGAAAATGTGTAGGAAAGTCTCCTTGGAGGATGTATATAAGTCCTGGAGAGTATAGAGTTCCATCTATTTCTGACCTAAGAGCACTAGCTAGAGACTTACTTACGCAAGTAATAAGAAATTATAGAAACAGTAAATCAACATTTGTTTCTATATCTACTGGGCCATTTAAGGCTATGTGTAGATATGGTATGCTAGAGTTGATTGGTGTTATAGAATCTTGGAGCGATGATTGAGTTCAATGAAGTGTTCTGTTTAGATTTAAAAGATGATTTTGAGGAATTAGGAAGGCATGAGAGAAATTTCGAGCTAGATGAATTCATTCAGAAGGATTTGAGTAGAGCTTTTGCTTTTGGTTATTGTCACTTAGATTGGATAAAAGAAAAAATGTGGTTTCCAGTCTCTATTAGAAAAGCCTTGAGGCATCTTGGAGATAATTTGGAAGACTTTATTCCACAAATTAAGTGGCTTAATGGGAAGTATGGAGCTGTAGGAAAGAGAGTTAGAATAAGTGATTACGCAAACTATATTTTAGATAATATATTTTGTGATAACCAAGACGACCTGCTAAAGATAGCAATACTACTAGGAACTAATCTCAGGACTAATACTCAGAATGAGTAATTTAGAGGTCTTTACTGACGGAGCTTTTAGTTCATCTAGAAATACAGGAGGAGTAGGAGTTGTATTCGTAATTGATGGGAAAAAATCCTATGAATTTAGCAAGATGATTCCAAATACTACTAACAACAAATGTGAGTTGTTAGCTGTAATATATGCTCTCAATGCAGTAAGCCGTAAGATAGAATCTCTTACTATCTATTCAGATTCTCAGTATGTCATAGGATGTGCTACAAAAGGATGGAAAAGAAAAAAGAATGTAGAGTTGTGGAACTTATATGACAAGGTTTTTGCTAAGGCAAGCCAGTTTTGCCCTGACATAAAATTTTGTTGGGTTAAGGGACATACTTCAAATTCTGATTTCTTTTCTGAGATGAATAATTTAGCAGATAAATTAGCAGTTGAAGCAAGTCAAGAATATGAAACTAAGAAAGAACAAAAACAAGAGACTCATTAAAGAGGCTATGAAGTTCTATCCGTTTGATTATGGTTTTGTTCTCTCCCTAGAGAAACAAGCTTTAATTAGAATGTATGAATACTTCAAAGTATCTAGAATTGCTGAAGGTAACGAAGTTGTTGAAAAGAATCTAAAACTCGCACTAGGACTTTTAGATATTGTTCTAGAGATAGATTCTGCCTATCATTGTGATTTCAGACCTGGGTCTGAAGGATTCGTAGATAGGCACATAAACATTAAGAACTGGAAACGATTCTGGCCTAAAGCTGCTGATCTTGATTTGAGTAAACCTATTCTTCAAGACCATTTGAGAAGAGAAAAAGCCTGGTACTTGTACAATAAACTTAGGTTTGAACGTATGAGAACTTGGTGGGATTAATTTAACTAATTTAATTATGAAGAGAATTTTTAGTATTATTTGTTTGTGTTTGATGTGTGCATTTGCTAGCGCACAAGTTGTTGAGACTGGAAGTATGAAGGATAACTGGTATATTTCTGGTAATGTTGGAACTACTATTTGGGATAACCATAGAAGTTGGGCAGAACCAAATGATGTACTAGTAAACATTGCTATTGGTAAGGAGATTACTCCTATCTTTGGCTTGGAGTTAGACATGATGGCTGGAATGAACCAAGGAAATAAAACATTCTTTGATTCACATAATTTGACAGCTAACGTTACTACCAATCTTACTAACCTGATATGTGGATATAACGGAGATAGACGTCTGTTTGAGCCTATATTAATCATTGGTGCTGGTTGGTATCATACTTATGGAGGTGTCTATAATAATGTATCCGCCCGTGGAGCCGTTAGATGTAACTTTAATATCTCTAATAGATGGGCATTAAATGTTACTCCTGAGTATATGTTACTTCCCAAGACTTCCCCTCTGAATCATGAGTTTAACATCTATATTGGTGCTACCTATCGCTTTAAGTCTAGCAAGGGTAACTTTCCAATTATGAAGTTGTATAGTGATGCTGAGGTTGAAAGCCTAAATGCTTCTATTAATGAGTTGAGAGCCAAGAATGAGGAACTTATGGCTCGCAAACCAATAGAAATTGTTAAGACAGACACAATCGAAATTACTAAAGTAGAGCTTTTGACTCCAAAAATTCAATTCCTTCAAAATTCTTCAGAGATTTCTAAAACTTCCAATGTGGCTGTCTCAGAACTAGCTTCCTATATTTCTAATAGTGGAAAAGCTTATGTGATTGAGGGATATGCTTCGGAAGAGGGTCCAGAAGAGTTTAATAATAACCTCGCTGTAGCTAGAGCAGAATCTATGAAGAAAGCTCTGATTAGCTATGGTGCTCCAGAGGATAAGTTGGTTGTTAAGGGATGTGGAATTACCACTGAATTTGGAGATAATGAATTTAATCGTATCGTAATAATTTCTGAACAATGAAGTATAAGAAAAAAGTAGCTTGGTTAAAGGCAAAGCAAGCATGGTGGGATAAACAAGGAAAAGATTTTCAGGCTGCAACTACCAGACCTGGGTCTGTTAAAACTCGATAAATCATGGTTGCATTTATAATTGTGTGCATAATGTTTGCCGCGTATATTTATTATGACCCGTATGTAGACATTACAGAGGATAATGTACTACTATGGTATAATAAAAGTGGCAATAGAGAATATATTATTCTATGGTCGAGAAAAACTTAATTAAGGCATTTGTTGCCGTTCTGTTAATCGTTGTGATTTACAACGTCAGCTTATGGTTATTATCCGAATCATTGTATGCTGCAAATATCTTGGGGTTGTTACTATTACTAGTGGCAATCCCAAGTTTAGTTTATAGGATATTCAAATACATTAAGAAACATTATTTAAATAAGGAAAATGAAGACAATTATTAAGCTTTTGTGTGTATTAACTTTGGTGTTTGGCTTGTCTAGTTGTGGCTACGAGAGAATTGATGCTGGTTACGAAGGCATTAAGGTGAATCTATACGGAGACGGTAAGGGAGTAGACGATGTGTCTCTTGTTACTGGCGCGGTGTGGTATAATCCTGTTACTACGGCTGTATATGAATATCCTACATTCGTACAGACTGTGGACTATCCTCCTTTCAGTATTAATGCTAAAGATGGATCATCATTTACTGTAGACCCTACAATTTCTTTGAAGATTGTTGACGGGAAATCACCAGAAGTATTTAAGAAGTATAGAAAGGAAGATATTGTAGAGGTAATTAACACTACTTTGTATAATTACGTAAAGAATGCTTTTCGCATTCAGCTGAATAACTATACTACTGATGAACTAGTAAGTAAACGTGAGGAGTTTGAGAAGTCTATAGAAGATAGACTGTCAAAGGAACTCTTGGCTGAGAATTTTCAGCTTGAACAAATGACTTCTGGTCTTCAATATCCACAGACGCTAGTCAATTCTATTGATGCTAAGAATGCTGCAATTCAACAGGCTTTGAAGGCAGAGAATGAAGTTAAGACTATTGAGGCAGAAGCTAAAAAGAAAGTAGCAGCTGCACAAGGAGAGGCAGAAGCTCTTAAGATTAAGGGTGATGCAGAAGCTGAATATAATAGAAAGATTTCAGCATCTTTATCAGTTCTCATAGTTCAGCAGGATATGATTAAGAAGTGGGATGGAAAACTTCCTACTTATGGTCAGGTTCCCACCTTATTTAAAGACGTAGCTAATAACAAATGATGTATCTAGTAATATGCACTGTGATGGTAATCATCACGGTGCTTATCTTGAAAGATACCCATGTAACCGTTTATTACAATGGGTATAGCAGAAGTGTGGCACTTATAGAAGAAGACTATGACCTTAAAGTTCCAGTGTGGCTAGTTTTAGTAATACTAATCCTAGGATTTATCCCAGTACTGAACATTATGCTATACACAGTAGGATATTTATTCTATATAGTTCATGCTGTGTGGAATCCAGACAAGTTGTCTGGATATACACATAAGTTCAATCTAAGAGGAAATAATTTTCTAACTAGAATAGTGAAGAAGATATGGAAATTCTTAAATGTATGTGTATAACACTGAGACATCTTAGGCGAATACTTAGACATAAGTTTTGGGTAGCTTATTACTGTTTTCAGTTAGGTTTATACAAACAGGGCATCTTGCACGACTTATCTAAATTCGGATGGTATGAGTTCTCTCGTTCTGTAAAATTTTACGATGATGACACATCTCCCTTAAACAAGGAAAAAGAAATTCTAGGATATTCTAGGTCTTATTTACATCACAGAGGAAGAAATCCACACCATTATGAATACTGGGTAACTAAGCTAGACATTGGCGGTGTTCCAGTGAAGATGCCTAAAGAGTATGCTCTAGAATTGGTATGCGATTATCTGGCTGCTGGTAAAGTATACAACGGTAATAGTTTTCAAGGAGAATATAACTGGTGGATTAAGTATATAAATTCTCCTAGGGCTATCCATCCAGAAACGAAGGAATTTATCACTCAGTGTTTTAAGAATTTAGCTAGTGGTAAAGGCATGAAAAGTTTATTAACAATTAGTTATTAAAATAATTTTTAGAATGGAAATAATTAATGCAACAGATGGCTATAAATTGGGCCACCATAGAATGTATCCAGAAGGTACTGAACAAGTTTACAGTAATTGGACTCCTAGAAGTAACAAATACTTTCCAGAAGCCACTGAAGGTTCTGTAGTATTCGGAATCCAATATTTAATTAAGAAGTATCTGATTGATGAATTTAATCAGAATTTCTTTGGATTGCCCAAAGAGAAAGCTGTAGAAATGTTTTATCGAAGAGTTCATAACTTCGTGGGAATTGAGTCCGTAGGATATAAACATATTGAAGCCTTGTATGATTTAGGTTATCTTCCCATTCGCATTAAAGCGTTGCCAGAAGGTTCTGTATGTCCTATCAGAGTTCCCATGATGACTATTACTAATACAAAGTCAGAGTTCTTCTGGTTAACTAATTATTTAGAGACTTTGATTAGTTGTACTCTGTGGATGCCTTGCACTTCTGCTACTAGAGCAAGACTCTATAAGAAGGAACTTAAAAGACACGCAGTACATACTGGATTTCCAGAAGATGTAAATCTGGATTTCTTGTGTCATGACTTCTCTATGAGAGGAATGGCTGGTTTAGAGGCTGCTATCATTTCTGGTATGGCACATATGACTTCGTTTGTTGGAAGTGAGACCATTCCAGCTATTGCTGCTCTAGAAGAATATTATGGTGCAAATTCTGACAATGAATTAATTGCTGCTACTGTTCCAGCTACAGAACATTCTGTAATGTGTGCTGGTGGAGAAGAGGACGAACTTCAAACCTTTAAGCGATTAATTAATGAATTGTATCCATCTGGGTTCGTTTCTATAGTTTCTGATACTTGGGACTTCTGGAATGTTATTGAAAACTTCCTTCCCAAATTAAAGAAGGATATTATGGCTCGTGATGGGCGTGTAGTTATTCGTCCAGATAGCGGAGACCCCGTTGATATTATTTGTGGACTGAGAACTAATCCTCACTTCCATACTAGGATGAAAGAGGGTAAGTATTATTGTTGCTATGCTCCATTTAACGATGATGCTGAGTATGTAGAAGTGTCAGAGGGTCAATATTACGGAGCATATTATATGCTTGGTAAGATATTCGGCTGGAATACTACTTCTAAGGATTATCGCTATCCTAGTACGAAAATAGGTTTGTTGTATGGTGATTCTATCACTCTTGAACGTCAGAAGCAAATCTATATGCGACTTGAGAACGCTCATATGGCAGCTTGCAATCTTGTTCTAGGAGTAGGCTCATTTTCATATCAGTATGCAAGTAGAGATAGCTTAGGATTTGCAATTAAGGCTACTGCTTGTGTAATTAATGGAGAATTGAAAGAAATCTTCAAACATCCTAAAACTGATGATGGTACTAAGAACTCTTTGAAAGGTTTGATTGCTGTCTATAAAGGTCTGGATGGGAAGTATACTGCTACCGACCAGGTCTCAATCGAGGAGGAAAAAGAGGGATGCTTAGAGACTGTCTTTGAAGATGGTATCTTGAAGAAAGAATATTCTCTTGAAGAAATCAGACAAAGAATTGACCATGGACTTTAATCATCCTTTTGGGAAAGAAGCTTGCAAGAAACGACTATTAGAAGAGTATCATAAATACAGAAAGCTAATAGTCGCTTTCGATTTTGATAATACTATTTTCGATTACCATAATACTGGCGGAGATTATAGTTGCGTTATAGAACTACTTAAAGAATGCTCACTTCTAGGTTTTGAAATGATTTTATTCACCACTGATGAAGATGATTATAAAATTATGGCAAAGCAGACAATTTGTATGCGATTAGGAATAGCAAATATTACTTCTAATACTTTATCTGCTCCAAACATTAGTAGTTCTATATTCTCTAAATCTAAGAAACCTTATTACAATATCCTCCTAGATGATAGGGCAGGTCTAGAAGAAAGTTATGAAATCTTAAAATATGTAGTAGATGAAATTAAACTTAATCAACAAGGAAATCAGTGAAATTAAGTACGATGTTACTAGATTTCCTGATGGAGAGCCTCAGTTTTTCCTTACTGAGGAATTAAACAGAAAGGAATCTATTGATGTCATTTGTAGAATATCTAATACTGAGGATTTATTCCTCTTAATGCAAGTAGGAGATATTTTAGATAGACAAGAAGTAGAATGGGATTTACATATTACTTATTTAATGTCTATGCGTATGGATAGAGTAATGAGTTTTAATCGTCCATTCTCCTTGAAAGTAGTATGTAATATGTTAAATAGCTTAGGCTATAGAAACATATATGTTCTTGAGGCACATTCTAGTAGAACTTTTCATCTTCTTGGTGACAGATGTTTACCTTGGGAATTTGGACACTACTCTTGGATTCCAGCCCAAAGTAATATCGTGTTCCCAGACCATGGGGCGAAGGACAGATATGGAAGTAACTATTCTCACTATGGTTATTTAGTCTTCAAAAAGGAAAGAAATCTAGAGACTGGAAGAATTGAGTCCTTTGAAATAGAGGAGTCTAAGAATTGCTACTATTCTACATTTGTGTTCATTGATGACTTGTGTGATGCTGGAGGAACTTTCCTAGGAGAGCTTAAGGTTCTCAAAGAGAGATATCCAAATAGCAAGTTTATCATAATCGTATGTCATGTAGTTAATGATAAAGGCCTGGTTAATATGTGTAATAATTTTGACCAGGTTATTGTATCTAATTCTCATAGGGATATTAATTATCGTCCCGGCAACGAGAACTTAACTGTAATAGACGTTTGTAAATAACAAAATAAAATGGTAATTGAAGGTCCTTTTTACAGACTTACTCCCATTAGTGAATCTTCTCCGAGGTTTGACTTGGAATTGTTGTATGATATTGGTGGGAAAAATCCGAGAAAAGAATTTAAAGTGGAGGGCTACGGCTATCCCCTAGAAGCTGCTATAGAGCGATGTCGCCATTATGCAGTAAGAAAAAAGTTCGGAAAAGATGAAGTTATAACTTTAGGTAGGTACTTAGATGAGTTTAAAAAGGCAAAGGAGGAAATTAAACTCGAAGTCTCAGGAGATTCAGGAGATTCTAGCGGAGAGGCTGAATAAGCTTTGTAGATTCTTAGATGAGGAATATGACGTTAATTGTGGAGGGTGTTGCTATATAGCATACTGTCTAGCCAGGCTACTAAGTAGAGATAAATTCAAGTTCAAAGTCATTATTTACGAGGATTATGAACTAGAAGAAAAGTTTAGCGAAGTAGAGAGAAGTCATTATCATTATGCGATTTCTATTGGAAAGTACACCATAAACGCAGCAGATTGTGATGATGACGATAGCTTTTGCAGAAATGTGTATACTGGTGTAAAAGCTTCCGAACTACTATCTCACTATCAGAAATGTAGCTGGAATGACTGTTATAATACTCAAAAGAATCAATTCATTTTTAAGACTATAAAGGTATTTTATGACGACCTCACGGAGGACTTACGAGAAGGATAAACAGATTGTGCATACGCATGATAAGTTTATCTACTGTAGTTCAGTATATCAAATATGGAGCTGGGGAGCTGCTCTAATGGAAGAAAAATACTACTCTTCTAATAAACCCATTGTATTGAAAAAGAATCAACTATGCTGTAAGAGGAAGAAATACTCTCTGCATAGGTTCTTTGAATTACAATTTGCTCCCGAAGAATATTTAATTAATAACGGTTTTAAAATTGTAGAAAATGAAACAGGATGTGATTGAGTACATGGTAGACTCATTTGTAGACTTTAAGGGTGAAGAACGTAAAATTGTAGCTTGTGCTTTAAGTCAGGCTGCTGAAGTAAGTGAGGATGATTGTGTCTTAGCAGTAGGTTGGGTGGCTCCCGATGAATACATATGCACAAATGATCCGGACTATGCTAGAATCTGTAGAGTAGTAACCGTTGGTATTGCAGTATGTAATCCTAGTGATACCTTCGATTTGGCTAAGGGACAGAAGAAGGCTTACGATAAGGCTCTTCATGATCCAAAGTGTCCAGCTATTTATACTACATCTAGAGGTGTAGCAGGTAAAGTGCTGGTAAAAGCATTCTTGGAACAGGAGCTTACTTTCTTGAAAGAAAATCCAGAGCGTATCATTAAGGGATATAACCAAATGAAAGCTCGGTTTGAAAGAAAAGAAGCCCTCAAAAATGAAATCAAAAATCTCTCTGATAAAGAGAAGCAAGCTTTGAATCTAGCTAAAGAAGGTATAGATGTAGTTAAATGCGCTGAACTGGTAACTAAAGCCAAGGCAATAGGCGTTGATCTGAATGAACAGGACTAAGTTTTGCTATATCTTAATAGCCTTGATGGGATTGTTAATTATTTATTTGCTAATACCTAAGAAGGAAACCACAGTTTCTCCACCTAATGTGCAGGAAATAGTAAGGGATTCTATAATTAGAGATAGCATCTATATAGTTAACGATTCCATCGTGGAGAAAATTAAGTATATAGACAAAGAGTATGATGAGAAAGTATCTACTATTATGTCTAGTTCTGATAGCATCAATTTGTGCTTTTTCTCAGAATACATCGACCGTTACAATAACCAGCGAGCAACTAAAAACAACTAATCTGATATTTGCTGAGCATCAGAAGTTGTCTGAAACTGTTCCGTTATTGAATAAGCGAATAACTAATCTAGAACTAATAAATAAGAGTTGGGAAAAAACGGATTCTCTTCGTAGAGTTCAGTTACTGTATTATGGAAACATAATTGAAGATAAAAATAGATCTATTGAAGGTCTTAATAAGTCTTTAAAAAAGAAGCAGAATGTCATTAAATATGGCACTGCTGGTTCATGTGTATTAATATTATTATGCCTATTACTGAAGTAATGTTTAAGGACAAAGATGGTTTTCACTACAAACATCCTGAACGTAGCTGCACTAGGTGTAAGAATTACCCTTGCTTGCCTAACATGGATAAGCTGCAAGGAGACTTCGCTTCTTATGGTTGTAGGAAGTTCGAGGATATTAATACATTTGAAGTGTGGAAACCAAAGAAGTAACTTACCATGTCAAATTTGTTGCTGAATGTGAGGACGGGATGGGATACGCTAATTATGTCTTTGAAAGGCTAGAATATGATAATCTAGATTACAAGGATATAATGTGTGTTCGATTCCCGAATTGGAACCAGTGTTCTATGAAATTAGGAGATGTCGGCTATGTTTCACTAAGATACGTAGAAGAAGGCATCGATAAATGGTACGATGGTAAAGATTTTGTTCCATACAAGGATAGTAATATAATTTTCTTGAAATTTATTCATGAAAAGCCTATCATTGAAGATGGACAAATATTATTAGATTAACATTAAAAAGGAGATAAACTATGAAGTATTTTTAAAGAATAATTTATGACTGTATTAGGAGATAAGCTGAGAGAGGCTTTGAGCGATAAAGCAAACGACGTTAATAGCTATGTATGGAAAGGACCTAAGGTAAATGGGGTCCAGGAGGAAATTAAATTGGTAGACGCAGGTTATGACCAGCTAAGACGATTCTACAATCATTGTGAACAAATGTTGTACAACTCTGATACCAAGAATCCGGGTCGTGTAACATTACTCGGAATTGTGTCCGACCAAATACAAAGATGTCGTGCAGAGCTTCTTATTAGATGGCTTAGAGCTGAAAAGCAATACACAAACACACGTTGTTTGGAAGACTTGAAAGCTGTTATCAAAAACAATAAGGAAGTGTTAACTAATGAGGCTATTAAGGTCTATCCAATTGGAGAGATTCTTAATGGAATCCCTGTAGAGTTTAGAGAAGTACCAGTAAGTTTAGTTATGGATGCTTGTTTAGATTCCTTGGGATTGTTTGACAACTCTCATTTGACGCTTAACTTCATTGTAAAAATGGGACTGTGGTTTACACAGCAAGAAATGCAGAAAGACTTGTATCGTAAAGACCCAGTGACAGGTAAAGCTGTTAACAGACTGTTAGTAGTAAGTAAGGAACTTCGTTTGAATCCTTCTATAGCTCTGAAAATCTGTGATACTGGATTAAGTTATGCTGAGTTTAGATCTATGTGTAGATTGAAACGAGATAAATATGCTAACTTAACTAGTGATCAGCTCAGACTGCTATCAAACAAAGTTCTTTATCGCTTCCAGAATCAATGTGAAAGTCAAGCCAAACAGTGGAAGGACAAAATGGAAGAAATTAAGAAAGTTGCCGAACTTAAAGGTTGGGACATCACTAGAAATATAGACTAATGAAGGACCTTTTTACTCCTGTCACTCGTGATGAGCGGCAGGAGGAGTCCGTCAAAAAGTGGATTAAGTCCAAAGGAAGAGGTACAATAGTTGCTTGTACTGGGTATGGAAAGACTAGGGTTGCTACTATTATTATAGGAAAACTTATTTCTAAGTATCCTTCTATCAAGGTATTAGTAGTCGTTCCAAATTCTACTTTGCAAGAACAATGGTCTGGAATCCTAGACAGTTTGGGATATGGATTGAATGTCGAAGTTGGAATTATTAATTCCATGGCAAAGAACGGGTATGATTGTGACCTTCTAATTCTGGATGAAATTCACAGATGTCCTGCTGATACTTTCTCTTCAGTATTTACTAAGGTAAAATATAAACTTATTCTTGGCTTAACTGCTACTATAGAGAGACTCGATGGAAAGCACAGTATCATAGAAAAATACTGTCCAGAGATTGATAATATTTCTATAGAAGTAGCCAAAGCCAATGGTTGGGTATCAAACTTTTCAGAATATCAAGTTATAATAACGGTGGACGACATAGACTTGTATAGAAAATATAACAAGGAGTTTGTTCAACATTTTGAATATTTTAACTTTGATTTTGACTTAGTTATGAGTATGTTAGGTCAAAACGGATTTGTCAATAGGGCTAAGTATAGGGACGAACTATGTAACCGAAACAGCAAGCTGGATAGGAAAGAAGTTTTCAAAGAAATTACTTTTCATGCTACGGCATTTATGAGAGCTTTGCAGAGTAGGAAAAAGTTCATATACAATCATGCTAAGAAGCTAGAAATAGCCAAGGAGATAATCAAGTATAGGTCCGATAAGAAAATCATTACCTTTTCAGCTAATGTGAAAATGGCTGAAAGCATAGGTATAGGATACGTTTATACTGGAAGAGAGAGTAAAAAGAAAAACAGAATAACTATAGAGGAATTTTCCACACTTAGCTCTGGAGTGCTTAATAGCGTCCAGCTAGCTAATGAGGGTTTGGACTGTAAGGGTTTATCTGTTGGTATTGTTCTTGGTCTAGATTCCAGTCCTATAAAGAGTAAGCAGAGAACTGGTAGGGTAATACGTAAGGAAGAACCTACTAAGTATGCTGAAATGTTCACAATTGTTATTGAAAACACTGTAGAGTGTGAATGGTACAAGAAGTCACATGAAGGAGTGAATTATATAACTATTGATGAAGAGAATCTTATGAAAGTTCTAAGGGGAGAACCCTATGAGCCTTATAAGAAAAAAATACAAAATTTTACTTATCGTTTTTAATTATGGAAACTTATTACACTAAGAAAGAGTATAATGAGATGAAATCTGCACTTACTAAGAAATGTAAGTCGCTAGAAGCTAAAGTTAGTAAACTGACATCTGAGTTGAAGGAATTAAAGAAGGATTATGCAGTACTTCTTGAAACCGCCAACGAGAAAGTTGAGGACTAAAGTTTATCACGTAACTAAGTTTTAACACCTTAACAGGTAAACTAGACTTAGTGTATAGATTAGTAGAAAATCTATTAATTTGTACACGTGAGAAATCTTGAATTGAAACAACAGCTTCTGTTTTGTGAGAAATATAGTATAAATCCGAGCGAGTTGTTGTTATTAGAAATTATTCTTATTGCCCAAGAAGGCGACGAACCAGAAATTGTCCATGAGTATTTCTCCTCTAGAGTATGTGCTCGTGGTTTTACAATAGAACTATTAACTGGGCTTCGCAATGCTGGAATTATTCATAAATCCTATAAAATTCCTGAAAAAGGAAGTGTATTTAATCCCTTAGATATTCCACTAAACAAAAATGTGGTTAAAGATTTCTACAAATGCTCATTTGAGCTAGGTAAGGAATTATGGGATACCTATCCTCAATTCGGGATAGTTAATAATTCACAAGTGGGTCTTAGAAGCGTGTCTAAGAAATTTGACACCATCGAAGACTTCTATAGGTTTTATGGTAGGACCATCAGATGGAAGCCAGAAATTCATAATCAAATTATAGAGCTAGTAAAGTGGGCTAGAGAGCATAATATTCTATGTACCACTATCGCTAACTTTGTAATAGACCATAAGTGGGAAGAACTTGAAGCACTAAAAGATGAAGGCGGAGTTAATTATGATTCCATGAGATTACTATGATTTCTGAGAAACTTCTTTATGAAATTGATAGAGGTAGATTGGGGTTAAATCATGGTATATCTATGAAGCTTCCTAAACTAGAGAGTATTATTGATGGAGTTACTAGGGAAACCTATACTTTAATTCTATCAAACTCTGGTGCAGGTAAGACTTCGTTTGCCTTATATGCTTATGTATATCGACCACTAATGGAACATCTTGATGATGATGATTTTAAGGTATTGTATTTCAGTCTTGAAATGGGAGAAGTAGCTTTGTATATTAAGCTGTTATCCATATATATATTTGAGACCTATGGAATCCAACTATCTTTTAAGAAGATATTGTCAAGAGAAAAAGAATATATTTTATCTGATGAGCATTATGACTTAGTTAAGCAATGTATGCCTTGGATAGATAAGATTAGTAAGAAGTTAGAAATCTATGACAAGAAGGTAACTCCGAAGAAGGTATATGCCATCTTGAAAACTAGGTTGGAGGAAATGGGAACCTTTTCTGAAAGTGAAACCCGCCTCGTCTATACTCCAAATAATCCTAATCTTATTTATAATGTAGTTGTAGACCATATTGGTCTTGTTGGTACAAAGCCTGATATTGATTTGTTGTCTAGCTATCTTCTTTTTCTTAGAGATAAGTGTTTTATTAGTCCTGTAGTAATACAGCAAGCTAATAGGGAGCAAGGAAATATTGAGAGGTTTAAACAAGGCAAAAGTGCGTTTACTATTCACGATGCTAAGGATTCAGGTAATACTGTGCAAGATTGTAATATCATGATTGCATTGTATAATCCTCACAGAGATGGATTGAAGACTTATAAACATTACAATATTGAGTATCTAGGCTCTTATTATAGGAGTATTATGGTACTTAAGAACCGATATGGGGATTGCGATGTTGAGGTTGGAGTAAACTTCTTTGGATGGATTAATATGTTCTACGAGCTGCCGAAGCCCGATGAAATTTATGATTATGAGAGATATACAAGTCCAAACTATATATTAGAAGATAATAGTTCTATTGTAGAACAGGAGCTAGATGATATTACAGAATTAGATAATTCAAATTCGAATTTTAATTTTGCATTAGAATAATGGCTGCTGAAACAATTGCTATCGTAGGTGAATCAGGTACTGGAAAAAGTACAAGTTTAAGAAATCTTAATCCCGAAACTACTTTTATTATAAGTACTACGGGTAAACCCCTTCCCTTCCGTGCATGGAAGAAGAAGTATATTCCCATCAAAATCGAAGGAAAGAACGTGAGTGGTAACTACTATGTAAGTTCAAAGTGGGACCAAATACTGAAAATTCTTCAAATTATTGATAAGATGATGCCACACATCAAGCAGGTAATCATTGATGACTTCCAATATGTTCTCTCTTATGAGTTCGTTGATAGAGCAACTGAAGTTGGTTATACTAAGTTTAGTGAATTAGCTCAACACGCTATGGAAATTCTGAGATATTCAGAAAAGATGAGAGAGGATTGCAAAATGATCTTCTTGACTCACTCAGAAAATGTTGGAGACAACGTTAATCCTAAGTATGTTATCAAGACTGTTGGTAAGTTGCTGTCTGAAAAAGTAACCTTGGAAGGTTTGTTTACATATATCTTCTTTACTAAAGTAAACGAAGGAGACTCCGGTAGAATGGAGTATAAGCTTATCACTAACAATGATGGTAGCTGTGTAGCAAAGACTTCTTTGGGAATGTTTGAAGACTTAGAAATTGATAATGATTTGGATGAGATTATTAAAGTTATTGACGCTTATAACGAAGGGGAATAATGAAATTAGACATACTGTTTCACTATGATGTGAATGAGCAAACGGGTGAAATCACCTATATTGGTAAAGAAGAAATCCATGTTGACACCGTAGCTACTAAGAAAGCTGCAAGTAGTAAATCTTCATCTGCTAAGGTAGATGAAAATCCTGAACCTATTATTACGCTTGATTCTAACAAGTTGATTTTGACCCAAGGGGCAGTAGACTTGTTACAAGTCTGTGCAGATTGTCGTGTAGACATCAAGTATAAGAAAAAGGATAAGAAGGCAGTTCCTATTATTGGAACCGATGCCGCTTTCGGAACTAAAAGTGGAAACAAGTTAACGAAGAGTAATACTGTAAGTTATAGAGGTGCAGCTAATGAAAAGCTCTCAGCTTATGGTACTACCTTTAAACTAGAGCCTACAGAGGATAAAGGAATTTATTATCTAGTAGGAGATAAGATACAGGAAGAAAACTCTGTACCTGATGAGATAATTGATATTGAGAATGAACTCGATATAGAATCATTAGATAATATAAACATAGACGAAGATGACAAAGACTTAGAAAAATTTGATTTTAATTTGAATTAATTATGGCATTTAATTTTGGTATATCAGCAGACTCAGCAGTAAGAAACACACGTCGTCCTTTAACTCCTTGGAACATCCATGATGTAAAATTCATGGGATGTGAAATCAAAGAATTTGATGGTAAAAAGGATCCAACGGCTCATTATAAAGTTCTAGCAATCAACTTTGAGAACGAAGAGGGTTACTTCTCTGTAACCCAATTCTTCCCTAAAGCTGGCGATGATGAGAGACGTGAGTTTGATAGTAAGAATGGTGGAAAGGTTATCATGCCTTCCAACTTCGAGACTTTGATGGCTGTAGTTAAGCAGACTGCACAGGTTCTCAATCCTGCAGGATTTGAAAAGATGCAAGCAGCTAGCTCTAAATTTAAGAGCTTCGATGATGTAGCTAAGGCTCTGATTACTATAACTGAAAAAGTTAAAGGTACAGAGACTAAGTTGAAGTTGATTGGTAGAAACCGTGATGGTAAAGTAGTTGCTGATATACCTCGTATCGTAGGTATTAACAAACAAGGTGAGTCGTTCATCTCTGATAACTATATTGGTGACAAGCTGTTCTTCTCTGACTATGAGGAGGGAGAACGTCAGAAGTATCTGAAAGCTAAGCCTACCGAAATGAAGTCAGAAGACCCGATTGCAGATGTTGCCGGTGTAGATGCTGCACCAGGAAATGACTTCGATCTTGACAACTTGCTATAATGATTTGTTAGTAGAGTAATTCATAAATTCCTTAGTGACTATGTTTGATTATACTTTTGAACCCAAAATTACTAAGGAATTTCTTCTATCTAAGAACAATGAGGAGACTTACATGACTTATTATCTGGGTATTCCAGTTAAGAAAGGACTGTTCAAGTCTCCTTTGCGTAGTGACAGTCATGTCACCTGCAGCTTTTTTAGAGGAAAATCTGGAAACTTATATTTTAAGGACTTTGCTTCCGGAAAATGTTTGACATTCGAAGGGGTAGTTATGGAAAAGTATAATTGTAACTATCACACTGCTTTAAAGATTATAGCTAAGGACTTTGGATATACTAAGGATTCTCCTGTAAAGAAGATTGCAGTAAAAATCCAGCCGAAATTTGAGGAAGAAAAACAAACCTTCATCCAAATAGAAGCTAAGGAGTTCTCAGAACCTGAGTTGAAGTGGTGGGGAAGCTTTGGTATTACTAAAGATATTCTACATAGGTTTAAGGTATACAGTTGTAGTACTGTATTCTTAAATGGAAATATATATGCACAGTCTGCCCAACATAGTCCTATCTATGGATATTATTTTGGGAAGAAAGAGAACATCGAGCAATGGCGTATTTATATGCCAAAACGAAAGGAGTTTAGATTCATAGGTAATGTTTCTACTAAGACTATTCAAGGCTATAAACAATTAGCTAAGACTGGAAAACTGGTAGTAATAACTAAGTCTATGAAAGATGTAATGTGTTTATATTCTTTAGGAATACCAGCTATAGCTCCCAACTCTGAGACTCAGTTTGTTTCTGACAAAGTTTTAGAAGAATTAAAGCAGAGATTCAAATACATTGTGTTGCTATATGATAATGACCTAACTGGAGTTCGTTTTACTAATAAGATTAGGAAACAACATCCAGAATTAATCGTATCAATGATTCCCAGAAACACAGGAGCTAAGGATATAAGTGATTACTATAGGGACTATGGAAGAAAAGCTACTCAGGAGTTGATTAAGTTAACTATTGACAAATTTAAAAGAAATGGTATTTTACGTAGTAATTAATGATACTGGAGAAAACTTTATTTCTGGAGACGAAGAAGCACTAATATCCAAATTTCCTAGACAGACAGTATATAGGTGTGAGCTTCCAGCCGGAGCGTGTGTAAATACACAAGACTTATTGGACTTTATAAATGAGCAACTCGTTATTGACTAGAGAAACCCTAGAGATGTAAAGTTAATGAAAAAATAAATAGAATAAACGGAATGAAAAAGTAGACTAATACAAGTGTTACAGCTACATTTAAAAATGGAGAAAAGAAAACCTTCGAAACTATAGAAGAAGCCTCAGAAGTAACTGGCTTAGAGATAAACTCTATTAAAGCTAGGGCTAATAAACCTGGCTCTGGAGCTAAATCGAAAGATGGAATTACCTTTGAATGGGCAGATCCTGCAGTTAGAAGAAGTAAGCAAGCGAAGAAAAGTAAACAAAAAGGTTCTCAATATGAGTTAGAAATAATTCATAAATTGAGAGATGTTGGATATGAAGGATGTGTATCTAGTAGAAGCCAGAACAAACTGGCTGATGCTGACAAAATAGATATTGTTGATATGAACAATGAACTTCCAGTTAATATCCAAGCCAAGTTTACCCAAAATATGCCAAACTATTTTGACATTAGGGACGCTTGTAGTGATAAATCTAAACCGTTCTGTATATGTTGGAAGAAGGCAGGAAAGAACGGGGCACCTAGCGTGGGTCAAGTAGCTGTAATACCTATAGAATATTTTTATGAATTGCTTAAGAAATGAAAAAGTTAATAGTTAAAGGTCCAATTCCTACGATTAAGAACTGTGTAGTTAATGACTTTGATGACGAGTATGCCCTCTATTTGAGGACAGCTAAGAAGAATTGGAGAACTGAGGAAGCATTTTCTCTAGAATTTGACTCTACATTATCTGATTTGAAAAAGAGTCACTTTGTCTACGTGGATAGAGAAGACCTTGAACTTTTAATTAAGAAGCGATTAAATGTTATTGAAGTAATCGAGTTATGAACACATATTTATTTCCATGGCATACAGATGAAGTCTGTAGAATTGGTAAAGTGGTAGCTAGAAGCTACGAGGATTGTGAAGAAAAAATAAAGAGTATGTATATAAATAAGTACGACGATTTAGATGATCTTCTGGATTATGATGATTTCTGCGAAGAACTTGCCGATAAACATGGGATATATTTAGGAGAAGTATCTGAGATAAATGAATTTATGTAATCCATTAAGGATAGCGTTAGACTTGGATGACACAATCTTCGATTTCTGGGGAGCATATAAAACACTATTCCCTAGAGAATCAGATTTAGTCGAGCACGTAATTACACGAAACGTAGTAAGTCTTCGCTACAACAAGGAGTTTTGGGAAAATTTACCCTTGCTAGAAAAGCCGAATTTCGAGCCGCATATTTATGCGACTAAAAGAATTAACAGTAAAACTTATACTCGAAATTGTCTAGCTAAATACAATTTACCCATAAGACCTATTTATCAAATGTATTATCAGCACGGAAACAAGGCTGACTTGATAAAAGGCAAATGCGATGTATTAATCGACGACAGTATTAGTAATGTGACTATGGCAATAAACTCTGGACTTCCAGCATTGCTAATAGATAGGCCACATAACCAGAATGGAGATTCTTTATTCCGCATTTATAGTTTAGATATTGACGAAATTAGATTTGCATATGAATTAGAATTAGCAACTTTAGGATGGAATTAAAAGATATCAAGCTTAGGCCACTGCTAGACACACTAAGATTGGAGAAGATAAGTGATAAGGTATATTTTTCTGAACAGTACAGTGGATACGTTAGTAATTCCCGTTTAGGATTAATTAATCCTCGGCAGGATGGTAATCCAGATAAATTCTTTACTGGGTTTAAAAATACTTTCTCTTCTGCTCTGGAACTTGGAAGTGCTGTACACGAATTGGTGCTACAGCCAGATAGTTTTGAACTGTCAGAAGACATTGGTAAACCTACTGCAAAGTTAGGAGCAATGGCTAATGAACTCTATCCCGTTTTTCTAAAAGGAGAAGTGACATTTGACGATGTAAAGAAAGCATCAGACAAGGTCGAATATTATAAGGGAAAGCTTACCAAGGAACTAGCTAAATCTGTGATTGAAGCTTCTACTAACTATTGGAAGAATAGACAGCTAAAAGAATTTGATTTAACACAAGATAAGGAAATTATATATCTTGACAACAAATCACTAGAAATCGTAAAATCTTGTGTGGCTGCATTAAATAGCAATAAGCAAGTACAGAAACTTTTACATCCTGAAGGGATAACTAAAACACCTATTTCTGAAAATGAGCAAGCTATTTTATTGGACGTGGAAGCTACTTGTCCCAACGGCAAGAAGTTCATTTTGCACTTAAAGTCCAAATTAGATAATTATACCATAGATATGGAGACTAACACTATTGTAGTGAATGATATAAAAACTATTGGTAAGATTGTCAGTGAAATCGACAATAATATCAAGAAGTTTCATTACAGTAGAGAGTTTGCAATGTATTTATATCTTCTGAAGCTATGTGCTGAGAAGTTCTATCACCTAAAGAATCCTAAAATCCAAGCTAATTACTTGGTAGTTTCTACTATTCCAAACTTTTATAGTAAGGTTAGACCGGTTACTTATGGAGAATTACGTGAGGGATTTCATGAGTTTAAAACTCTATTGAAGTATGTAGCATATCAGATAGGTTATAGAGACTATTCTCTGGATGAACGACCTTCAAAATATCAGCTTTGAAAAATTGTCAGCAATTTATAGCAAATACTTTACCTTAAATTACCTAAATAGCAATATGGGAGATAAACTAGCTTGTATTGCTCTCACTTGTTATATAACTAATGAGTTAAGGAAAAAAGGTCAAAAAGTAACTTGTTATGATGTTCTCCTAAAAGTAGGTAACGACTTTGGGGAGGTGGAAAAAAATACCTTCCTGAAGTCCCTAGGGGCCATTTGCGAGGATTTAATGTATGGGTGTAATACTTTCCTTGACTTTGGAATAAAGCCCAAGGATATGCCCAAACAACTCAAAATTTTGCTAGACAATTATGTACCATTTTAATGTTAAAAATTTTAACATCCTTTAAGATCAAATTAACATTTAAAGATTAGGGTTTCCCTAAATTACGAAGTATAATTGATTACATCAGTAAGGGAAACGATACTGATTAGATACAGAAAAATAGTTCTAGATTATATGTTAATGATTTATGTTTAAAATTTTTTATTTATTATGAGTACAACGATTTTGAATTTTAAGAAAGTAGAAGTAGTAGCAGAAAGCAAAGAAGCAGCAATCGCACAAGTAGAAAGCACATTGTTCCACGTAAACGGAGATGCAACACAGGCTTACAAAAATTGGAAAGCTAAACAGACTAAGGGTATCACAGAGCGTGATGTAAAAGAGTTCATGCTTGAATATCTTGCAAAGAAAGGTAAGAACTGCCCTGGTGCTGGTTATTTGATTACTGTTGAATCGTCTGTTGCTGACACTCGTGAGCGTCCGTATAAGATTGACGATGTTAAGGGTGATGGAAAACGTAAGTTTAAAACATTCTACAAGTGGATTGACAAGGAAACTCAGACAGTAGTTTGTCAGGTTGATACTAACAAGGCTGACGCTAAGAATGCAATTAAGGAGCTGTATAAGAGCGGTAAGTACAAAGGAAATGCTGAGTTAGTAAAGACTAAGGATGTTGTTGAGGGACAAGCTGTAGTAGCAACTGCACAATATACTCCTTCTAAGAACACTAAGAACGGTACTTGGATTGCTTTCGGTATCGAAGCCTAATTTCTTAAAGATATAAGTTTTAAAAGGAAGATTACCTTAGGGTGGTCTTCCTTTTTTATTTTGAGATAAATTTAAGTTTGATAGATATAAAACGTAATTTAATTATGAAAGTGTAACAACTAATTAACGATTAAATGGATAAATGGAAACGGTACACAGGTGAAGAAATCCTGTATAATGCTTTGGACGAGAATGGGGTAGTCAGTAATGAATCTATGTTAGAAGATGCAGTAAAACTAGGTATAAGCACATCCTCTAATGGGGAATGTATACTACTAAAGTTTTATTGGACAGATGGATTTGGATGGTACTTCAAAGATGGAAAAATAACCTTTATATTGCACGAATGCAAAGTAGGGGATTCTGTTGTGGGTAGGACTATGAGAGGATACAAAACTTGCCTAAAGAAAGCACTTCTTCAAGATATAGGTTATTACTTCAAAATAAAGAACTACCAATATACCAAGTTTAGTAAAAAATTAAAAGATTTGGCGGAGGAGTTTGGTTATACAGATATCAATAAATTCATTATTGACCACTTTGGGATGTTTTTGATAACAACTCCGAAGTTTGTATGTCATGCAGCTATGACTGAAGATATTAAAAGATTAATTAATACCTTAGAAGATTCAATATCTAAAGCTACAAGTTCCCCAAGTGAGTATTGGGGAGATAAGACATCTAATATGAAGCAAATTATGCTGGATTTTGATGCAGATGACCTACCGTTTGAGATGATGCCAGACAGAGTAGATTTGGCAGACACTGGAGAGATACTTAATAGTATATTAAAAGAAGAAATAAATGGAATTGACGATTGAACAATTGATGCAGGGAAAGGCAACTAGAATTAAGGATAAGGAGTATTTTACTACAGAAGCTTATGTGACTCCGTTTATAGACAGAGTATCTAAGATGACTGATAACTTTATCATTAATGCTAAGCCTGCCGACCAAATATCACTTACTAAAGACGGGGAGATTAATTTTGACGATGTAATATACAATAGAGTTTGGATTCAGGGCGTTCTTCCAGACGAATATGCTTGGGATAATCATAAGAGAGTAATTAGTATGATTTATGCTCTTGATACTCGTAAACCATTAGTTAAGTTCTATGTAGGAGCTTTGAATATGGCTTGTCTAAATCTTTGTGTATTTAATCCAGAAATGTTAAATGTTTCTGAGCTAGAGCCTGAATCTGCTATTAACTATAGCTTTTTGAGAAATGCTATGTCAATGACAGACGAAACTAACTTGATGCTTAAGAAGCTTTCAGAGATGGAATATAAGAAAGATGATATATACGCTGACCTAGGCCACTGGGTTGATAATTGCATCAATTCTAAAATCAATATGGGATTTGGTTCTGTAAAATTAGCTGAATCTGCTCCGATTGACGTTTATAAAGATTTATTTTATGATGAAAAATCTAAGTATTATACGACGGACAATGTTGTAGACGGATTTACTGTGTATAACGCATTTACTGACCTGATTACCCAAGATAAGAGAGATTTGGTTAATAAATTTGAGAAGACATTGTTAATTAAGGACGTAATGGGTATTTAATATGCAGGTAGTAAAAAGAGACGGAAGTTTACAGGAGTTTGATAGTAATAAAATAGTAGAAGCAATATCTAAGGCATTTAACGCCTGCTGCCCAGATGAGAACAGAGACGTTATTAATGCTATGGTATCAGATATGCATTTATGGGATGGAATTACTATTGAAGAAATTCAAGATGTTGTAATTGAGACCTTGAGAGACTATGGTTATGATGATGTAGCCTCGGCTTATTCTCAATATAGAAGTGAGCAATCTAGGCTTAGAGAAATCATAGCTAAGATTAGTTATCAAGACAACTATATAAATAGTTCTGAAAATGCAGCCACTTCATCTGAAACAGATGGAAATGCTAATGTTGTATCTAAGAATGTTGCTACATTAGAAAGTGAAGACAGAAAGCGCGAAAACAGAGAAATTCAACGCTATCGTATGAAGAAGAAATTAAAACTTCTTTATCCTGAATTATCTTCCCAATATGCTAGAGACTTAGATAGTCATATTATCTATACTCATGATGAAGCTTCTACCTCAGTACTTAAACAGTATTGTATGGCAGTTTCATTATATCCCTTAATGCTTGAAGGAGTAGGCAATATCGACGGAGTTACTCCAGGTCCTCCTAATGATTTGCAGTCATTCAGTGGACAGGTTACTAATCTAGTATTTCTACTGTCTTCTCAATGTAAAGGAGCAGTAGCTGTGGGAAGCTACTTCATTGCTCTTAATTATTACATCATAGCTGAATATGGAGAAAAATGGTATGAAAAGCTTGGCTGTATATGTACCTCCGAGCATTCACTCATTAAGCGTACTATTAAAGACAGTATTCTCAAAGCATTCAAACAATTTGTTTGGGGAATTAATCAGCCTGCTGGAAATAGAAGCTATCAGTCGCCCTTTACTAATGTATCATATTATGATAAGACATACTTCGAGTCCTTGTTTGGAGAGTTTTATTATCCAGATGGAACGAAACCGGAGTGGAGTGCGATTGATACATTGCAAAGACTATTTATGTCTTGGTTCAACAAGCTGCGTTTGAAACAGGTACTAACCTTCCCAGTTGAAACTTTCGCTATGGTGCATGACGGAAAAGATATTATAGATAAGGAATACAAAGATTTGTGTGCAGAAATGTATGCACAAGGTCATAGTTTCTTTACTTATATTTCTGATAGTGCAGATAGTCTAGCTTCGTGTTGTAGACTTCGTAATGAATTGGCGGAGAATACATTTAGTCCTACCTCTGGTATGACTGGAGTGAAAACTGGTTCTTGTAATGTAATTACTTTAAACATTAACAGAATTGTTCAGGATTGGGCTAAGGAAGAAACCACCTGGTGGAGTGAAGAGGGAGATAAGAATCTTCTTCATTGCAAAGACAATATTCCACTGCTCAAGAAATACTTAGTGAATATTCTAGAAAGAGTTTATAAGTATCACATTACTTATAAGACTATGCTCTATGAATGGGAAGAAAAGAAGATGTTTGCTTCTTCTAATGGTGGATATATCAATATTAAAGACCTATACAGTACTATTGGTTTAAATGGTTTGAATGAAGCTGCTGAGTTCCTGGGACTGAAAGTATCTAATAATCCAGAGTATTTCGAGTTCTTGCAGCTAATCCTCGGAACTATTAAGGAGCAGAATAAGATTCATTCCATCCACGATAAGAAAAGACCTTTCCTATTTAATTCTGAAGTTGTTCCAGCAGAGGGACTTGGTGGTAAAAATTATAGATGGGATAAAGAAGATGGATATTGGGTTCCAGAAGATAGGAATTTGTACAATAGCTATTTTTATAATGCCCATGATGATACCTCTGTATTAGATAAGTTTATACTTCATGGGAGACAGACTTATCAATATACTGATGGGGGTAGCGCAGCTCACATAAACCTAGAGGAACATTTATCTAAGAAGCAGTATTTGAAGCTCATAGATTTTGCTATTGAACAAGGAACTAACTACTTTACGTTTAATATTCCGAACAGTAAGTGTGAGGATTGTAAACATATTGTAAAAGCCCCAATCAAAGTATGTCCAAAGTGTGGAAGTGAGCATATTACCCAGTATACTAGAATTATTGGCTATCTAAGACCTATTACTGCATTTGGTAAGGATAGAAGAATAGAGGCTGAAAAGAGAACTTATAGTAAAAATGTATAAAGTAGAAGAATTTTGCGGAAAGCCAGAAGAACTGGAAGATTATCTAAATAAGAAATGTGAAATAGAACATATGTCTATTTCAAAAATGATGTCTCCAGCAAGGAATAGTTATGTAATAGTGTTCTACTATAATGATGAAGTCAAGAAGAAACAACTATTACTAGATTATGCTAAAGAGAATTTATGTAAGGGATGCTTAACTTGTGCAAACTTTGCATATTTCTGTAGAGGAAGCAAGGAAAGTTGTGATAGTTGGGAAGAAGATATAAATGCTTATCAACGATTAGACCGAGTAGTATGATTTATATAACTGTTTTGGATTATTCGATAGATACCACAACAGTGTATACTTCTCAAAATGATTTGAGTAAAGAAGAAATTGAAAATCTTATTAGAGAAAATCATAGATGGGAAGATACTTATTATATGGTATCTAATGAATTAAATTTTAATATAAAATCTATATGAGTAAATACTTAATTATCCCAGATGTTCATGGGAGAAAGTTTTGGCATAAAGCCAAAGAAATGATAAACAGTGTGGATAAGGTAGTCTTCTTAGGAGACTACCTAGATCCGTACCCTTGGGAATGTATCTCTAGACTTAATGCCATTAAAGAGTTTGAGGAAATAATTAAGTTCAAAAACGATAATCCTGACAAGGTTGTACTATTGTTGGGAAATCACGATTGTGCTTACTGTTTCGATTTTGGAAGTGCATCCAGATATGATTATGAAAACGAGTTTGAAATCAAAAACTTATTTAGTACAAATATAGGGCTATTTAGACTCTATTTTAGAGAAGGAAATTATTTATTCACTCATGCTGGCATTACCAGAGATTGGTTGAGAACATATCTTCCAGAATATGATATTGAAAGATTTACTACCTTAACTACTAGAGAGTTAGTTCCATTCTTATGGAAGGTATCATTTCTGAGAGGCGGAGACCAAGATACTGGAAGCATGGTATGGAGTGATGTCTCTGAGGGAGATAGAGAAGATACCTGCTATCAAATCTTTGGACATACTCAACTAGAGTCAGAGCCTATTATCACTGATAAATGGGCTTGTCTGGACGTAAGAAGGTGTTTCTTATTAGACACTGATAATAGAAAAATAGAAGAGATATGTTAAAGTATGTAGACACCAAGGTAGTTTTTCAGGAGATTCCAGACGAGATTACCTTAGCAATAAATATATCTAATTGTCCATGTCATTGTCCGGGGTGTCATTCTTCATATTTGGCAGAGGATATTGGCAATCCCCTAATAGAATATCCAAAAGGATACTCAGACGACTTTGTAATTCACATTGACGAACTAATAGAAAAGTCCCCTGGTATTTCATGTGTTTCTATGATGGGAGGAGATTCAGACCCAACACTAGTTAATGTATTAGCTAGTTACCTTAAGGATTTCTATCCAGATTTAAAGGTTGCTTGGTATAGTGGTAGAGAAAGTCTACCTAAGAGTATTAATCTAAATAATTTTGATTATATAAAACTTGGACCATATATTGAAGAAAAAGGACCCCTCAGCAGTAGAACTACTAACCAAGTAATGCTTCAAATAGATAATAGTTATGGAAAACCCATAACTAAAGACATCACATCACGTTTTTGGAAATGATTCTTAAAGTAGTGTATGACGACGACAGTCAAATATTGGTTGACAAGCTGAAAAGTATTCTTCCTAACTATCCATTAATTGAATTAGAGTCTTATCATGAAGGTTTATTTAAGGAGAGAAAGAAGGCTTTTAAAATTAAAGGAGGCTTTAGTGCTAGACATACTCCTTTTGCAGTGCTCATCAATAATGATTCAGAACCAGTAATGGCTTTTTATAGTGAGGCTAATACTTGTACTATAGGTGAGATACTTAAAACATTAAATAATTATACTGTATATGGTAGAAAAGAGTGATGTATCTGATATTCTTAGTAAAAAGTGTCTTCTGATAAAGGGTTTGGAGGAGAACATCTTCAAAGATTTCACTAGTGAGGAGGAAGATCTTCTCCACTCTAAACATGGTAGAATAAAGGTTTGGCACAAATCTGGTGCCGGAAAGGTCTATGATGGTATCACTGGAGCATTTAAGGTAGGACTTCCTGTAATCATTAATTGTAATCCTGTGAAAACAGTCCCAAAGATTACAACAATAGATTGGGATTCTCATATGTTTCAGACCATAGACGGAGATTGGTTTAACTTTGAATTTACTCCTATTAAATTAAGAGAATTAACTAGCTTAATATGATTAGAAAATTTACAAATATTGTTTGCGTTTATTATAACGACAAAAACTATATTCCAGCTAAATACAACTGTCCAGATTTAGAAATTGATGATGTAATTCTCAACTTGACTACAAATAAGGAGCAGAACTACGAAAAGATTTCTGAAATTATAGTTGATTATGCTTTTGCTTTGTTTTGTAACAAATCTGATTTAAAGGATTTCGCACAAGACCGTAAGAAATATAAGAGACAGAACTGGAAGTTATTAGACTTTAGAGAGATAATTAAAACTACAGAGATAACTAATAAACAAAAAGATTCCAAATGAAATACGGAGTTATTTTAGCTAGATTTCAGCCCATTCATAATGGGCATCTAGCTTTAATTAGAAAAGCCTGTTTAGAGAATGATAAGGTTCTTTTGCTGGTTGGAAGTGCTGATAAAATAAATGCTAGAAATCCCATTCCGATAAATATTAGAATGAGATTATTAGAGACAGCGCTAGAAGAGGAAAGTCTGCTTAATAAATGTGTGATACATCCTCTTAAGGATTTAACTGATGAGTCAGACAACTCTCAGGATTGGGGATTCTATTTATATGCTAATATAGTTAGTATTATAAAAGAATCCTCTTTTAATATCTACTATAGTGATGGGTATGAAATCATTACTACATGGTTTCCAAAGTTTATGCTAAAGGATTACATATCTATGACTCTTATGGCTAGAGAACAGGTAGAAGAAGGAATATCGGCTACCATTGTGAGGGACGCTATAAGAAACGATTTAGAGTTAGAAGGACTAGTTCCCAAGTGTATTATAGATGCTAAGTTTTACTTAAAAGAATTTATTTTGCTCCATGAAAGTATCAATAATTAATAAATCCAGACATCAACTTCCTAAGTATGAAACTCCTCTTTCAGCAGGTATGGATATCTGTGGAGATTTTAGTAGAATCAAACTAGTAGACAGCAAACCAGAAAAGAACTTCTTTGATGCAGATGTAGTAGCTATAAGTCTTATAGAGGCTCCAGATGCTCCATTTGTCCTAGACAAAGAGGGAAATCCAACTGATAAGAAGGTTGCTACAATCCCAGCGGCCTCCACTATTGAGATTAAACCTGGAGGTAGATGTTTAATCCCTACTGGGTTATTTATAGCTCTACCTAAGGGTTATGAGGCACAAATCCGTCCTAGAAGCGGACTTGCTTTGAAGCATGGGCTTACAGTTTTAAATTCTCCAGGAACTATTGACGCTGATTATAGAGGGGAGGTAGGGATAGTACTAGTTAATACTTCTAATCATCCTGTGCGAATAAAGGACGGAGAGAGGATAGCCCAAATGATTATTGCTAAGCATGAAACTATAGAATGGGAGGCTGTAGAAGAATTACCCTCTACTGAGAGAGGAGAAGGTGGATTTGGACATACTGGAGTATGATGGTATACGCTTTGGCAGTAATAGGGTTATGTAATATCTTGCTAATTATATGCTTATCTAGAAGGATCGAAGACATTGGAATGAGAATAAAAACTAATGGTGCTCTGATTGATGATGTTAGGGATAAAGTTAAATACCTAACATCGTTGATGGACATAAAAGTGAATATTCCAGATGAAATAGAGAAGCAGTTTGGTAAGATGAAGAAGGAGATTGTTATTAAGAATGTATTGAAAGTTCCATGACAAAAGAAGAATTAAGAGAACGTATTCTAGAATTAGAGTCTAGAATGTCTCAAGAAGATAGCAGAAAAGCTATTTCTAAAACGAATGACGAATGGGAAGAATTATCTAGTAATTTGGAAGACGCCCTATACGAGGAACTAGAAGGAATGGCTTTAAAAGTAATCACAGAGAAAATTATCGAAAGGTATGATATTGATACTGACATATTGGTCTCTGAATATATGGAAAGTGGAAATTTAGAAAAAGCGTTTACTGCAGCAGCCGAGGAATGTGATTGCGGTTGGAAAGAAGATATTAAAAAGGAAATTATAAAAAGGTAATTGTTATGACTAAAGAAGGATTTATTAAACTGATTGAGAATGCTCTGAATTATAGTAAGGAACTGGATAGATGGAGTGACTTTGGTATTGATTTGTTTGAATTGCCTATTTCAGAACTAGGTTGGAACTTCCTTAATGTTGTTCTCCCAGAACTTTTCTCTGATGAGGGCGTAGACTGGGTTAATTGGTGGTTGTTTGAGAAGCCCGGATTCGGAGGAGACCCAAACCAGGCATATGATGAGGATGGGAATGTAATTCCTACAGATACCATAGATGATTTATGGAATATTGTTAAAGACTATCAGAAATGACAGAAACAAGAGAAGATATAATGGAGAGATTGTTTCCTGGCTATGAGGACACTAAGAGAGCTTTGGAATCATACTCTGATTGGGAGTTAGGTTTAATTATGGACAACTTTCCACAATGTCCAGAGGATCTTGAAGATTCAATTATTAAAGAAGTTCAATGGAGTATAGTTGACACATTGTTTGGACAATTTATAAATAATTGGGATGACTTTATCTCAGACAACGAATGTCTAGTTATGGACTATTGCTACGATGCTGCATTTCTAGGATATAACTACGAAAATAAATCATACTCAATATCTAGGGAAACTGTCATTGACATTTGCAAAGATTTACTTAGTGAGGTAGATGAAGAATATTCTATAAATGAGAATGTAGACTTTAGAGATATAATTTCTGACCTGAATAAATACTATCCAATCAAATTTTGTGAAGAATGATTAAATATTTGTTAAGCAAAGCCTCTACTGGTAAATTTAGAGTTGTATACCTATCTACTACTGAAGAGTGGGATGAAGAAAAAGCTGGATTTGTAATAAATAGAGTTACTGGACAGCTACATGGAAAGATGACAGAACAGCCAGAAATCGTTATTACTAAGGGTAAGGCTGGTAGAACGCATAGAGAGCAGCTTGAGTTACAGTTTAAGTCTGAGCTTAAGAAATATTTAGATAAAGGTTACAAGGAAATGGAAAATGATCCGGAAACCTACAGTGAAACGCAATTGGAGGAGTTTTATGGAGACATCAAGACGGACCAGAATGGATTTGCAAAGCATATGCTTGCAAAATCTGCAGATAAGGTTAAAGAATCCTCAATCAATAAGGTCAAGTATTGGTATGCTAGCCGAAAAATTGATGGAGTTAGGTGTTCCTTCTACTACAAGGATGGTGAGATTTTATCTGCTTCTAGGGGAGGGGGAAATTATGACTATTCAACAGGTCATATCAGAAGAAATGAGAAATTGCTTAAGTTCTTCGAATCTCATCCCGCTTACATACTTGATGGAGAGTTGTATAAACATGGTAAAAGCCTCCAACAAATCAGTGGAGCAGCTCGTCTTGAGAAGAACGCAGTTGACTGCGACTGGCTTGAATATTATGTTTACGACATCATGATTCCTGGAATGAAGTTCTCAGATAGATTAGAGATTCTTAAGCAGTTGCAAAAGGAACTTAATCTTGGATTTGACCCAAATAGAGAATGGGAAGAAGGAGAACTTCAAATGCAATTAGTTCCACAGGAGAAGGTTTCTGGATATGAGAATATAATGAAACTCCACGACCAGTATGTATCAGAAGGTTGGGAAGGAGTAGTATGTAGAAATCCTGATAAAGAGTATGGCTTCGGAAAACGTACTAATGATATGCTTAAATTTAAATTCTACAAGGATGCAGAGTTTGAAATTACTGGCTTATCAGAAGGTCTTCGAGAAGAGGATATGTGTTTTACGTTAATAACTGAAGATGGTATAGAATTTAAGGCTAAGCCGATGGGTTCCAGAGAGCTTAAGCAGCAGTATAGAGAAAGGCTTAAAGAGCTTATTGGAAAGATGGCTACTGTTAAGTATTTCTATCTATCTGATGAAGGGACTCCCCTACAACCAGTGTTAAAATGTATAAGGGATTATGAATAATCTACTTGCGATACATCCTTCATTGGTTCCCTTCGCTATATACCTTATATTGTTTTTAATAGGAAGCATAATTATATTATGGCATAAAAATGAAAAAGATTAACTATAGACAGTATTACTATGGTGGTAACTATGCTGATATGGAGTTACAAGTTCCAGATGAGTGTAGTTTATACGAAATAGGAATGATTAATATGTCTCACAAGGTTCAGGATATAGAAGAGGAAACCTGGACAAAGGCATATGCAATGTTATGTCCAACTGAGTTTGAAGATTCTACCCTTCTAGGAAACGTCTATTTTAATTACATAGACGATGTATTTATTACTGATTCCGAAATAGCTGTTCTAGACATAGAATCTGCCCCACGATTTAGTGGGGTATACTCTGTTATGTATTACAAAGACAAAGAGTCAGAATCCAAATTTTCAGCCTATTTAAGTAAGATTGGAGATATAGGAGAGGCTAGTCCGGATGAATTAACGGAATTAGTAGAGATAGGAAAAGAGTGTAAGAAAATATGCTCTATATGTATGCTCAGGAAACTTACATATACCGGAATAGAAGCTAGTAATGTATGTTTCAAGGATTGGGTTTATGGAGAAGCTATGGCTTCTATGAGTATTATCAATATAAAATTCGGAAGAATCTTTATGGAGGAACTTACTACTGATGAAAACATATCAGAGTTGTTCTTAAAGGAGTCTGAGAAAATCTATAAATCTATTATTAACAATGAATGATGTAGAGAAACGCTATATCTGGCTAGTAAAGCATCTGATATGGAATGGTTCTAAACAGAAAAATGGTGTCTATTGGGTAAAGATTACTAAAGAAGACGCCTCTCTCCTAGAAGAAAAGTATGAAGTGTGTGATACACGAGCTTTAAAGGGAGGAATAAGAGCGAATGTTATAAAAATGTGTGATAATTTTATTGTACTTGATACGCGATGAAATACGAAAAGTTTGATATTTTGAAGAAAGCTAAATACTCTATTATTCCGAATAATAGGGAATTGTATATAGTATATGTGGAGTGCGATGCGAACGATGGGGATTATATGAGAGATACTCTAGAATTTGACAAGAGTTCTTTTGAAGAGGATGAACTCCTTTTGTTAGTGTTGTCTTATGTTAGCAAATATTCTGGCAAGTTCTCAGAGGGAAAAAGTTGGAATGACGGACATTACGGACATCATGTAGACGAAAACGAAGATTTTCCCTGGTTGAGTAACTACTTATCAGAAAATGACATTCTAATCTTTGCTGGAATGTGCGATACGATGTGTCATAGTGTGAGTGGTATAGACATTGTGTACTATGATAATGATGGAATAGCCAACAAGGTAAAGCTTCCAGACGTAGATAACTTATTTGAGAGAAAAGAAGAGTTTGTAGATTACCTAAATAAACTGTACAAAGAAAATAGAGAATGGAACTGATTTTTAAAGAGACTTGTGAGGTTAAAAGAGAGTACACAATTGATATTGATGCTCAAGATTTTATAGAATGGCTAGATGGAGAAGATCCCAGCGAAAGCCTATTAGAGGAATACATAGTTTCTGAAGTCTTGCCTTATGAGGGACCAACTGATGAAATTGAAGGTACCTTAGCATCTGAGATAATACATGCTGATGACTTTCTAGACTTATTAGAGGATGAAAATGAATAATGGAGGAAATCTTCCCGACAAGTTCAAAATAGCTAATCAAGAAATAACCGTAGTTATAGAGGAAATTCTTCCTAATAATAACTACGGTTATTTTTGTGATGCTACTAATATGATTAAGTTAGCAAGAACTCTAAAGACAGAACATGATGGAGTTGTTACAGTAAGTGACGAGCAAATGAGGAATACGTTTTACCACGAGCTGTTTCACGCATTTCAGTTTTACTTTAACAATGAGTTCAATGAAGCACAGGCTCAAGTGTATGCTAACTTTATGTGTGAGTTTATAGAAACTACAGAAGAACCATTTTAAATAGAGAATAAATGAAGTTATCTAAGAGTAAAAGAGCCAATGTAAATTATTTGGCGAAGATTGTAGACATTAAAAATTTCAGAGCGCATAGTAATCCAGAAGTTACTAGACTTAAGTGTTGTACCATTGATGGTTTCAATATCATTACTGGGATTGATTCTCAGCCAGGACTATATGTATATTTTCCAACGGCTTGTTGTATAAATCCAGATTTTCTGAGATATTGTAATCTTTATCGTCATAAAGAATTAAACAATGACCCAGAACAAACTGGTATGTTTGAGGATAATGGTAGAGTAAAAGCTATCAGATTAAAGAATGAGCTGTCTGAAGGTTTTATTCTTCCAGTAGTCCAGTTTCAGAACTATATAATGTCTGTGACTAATAAGGAGATTGAAGTTGAAGAAGGTATTGAATTTGATATTGTAGAACATGAAGGCAAAGAATTTTGGATTAACAAAAAGTACATTCCCAAGAGACAACAGGGACAAGGGGGAACTCCACGTAACAACCAAACGAAGAAAGTCAAAGGAATCAGCAAGGTTATTGATGAACAGTTTAGATTCCACTACGACACAACTCTTATTAAGAAATGTCCTAATGTAATTCATCCTAATGACTTAATTAGTATTACTGAGAAAATACATGGTACTTCTGGTATTTCAGCATATGTTTTGTGTAAGCAAGACCTAGATTGGAAACAGAAGATTGCTAAATGGTTGACAGGAGAAGAGTTTAATAAGTATGACTATCTCTATGCCTCTAGAACTGTAATTAAGAATCAGTTCTATAACAAAAATGTTACTCCAGGATTCTACGGATGTGATGTTTGGGCAGAGGCTGATAAAATAGTAAAGCCTTGTTTGTCTAAAGGCATGACAGCATATTATGAGATAGTAGGATTCTTACCGAATGGTGGTTATATCCAAAAGAACTATGATTATGGATGTATGCCTCCTAAAGAAGGAGAAGCATATACTCCAGAGAAACACTTTAAGGTTCGTATCTATCGAGTAACTATAACTAATGTTGATGGAGTTGTTCACGAGTTTTCTGCTCGTGAAGTTCAACAATGGTGTGCCAAGGTTGGGCTTACCCCAGTGGAAGAATGGTATTATGGAACTGCAAAAGCTCTATATCCAGAACTTAATGAGTCTGAACATTGGAACGAAAACTTTATGGAGAAGTTAGCAAATGATACTCAGTTCTATATGGAACGTACTTCTCCGTCTTGCGATAATAAAGTACCTCATGAGGGTATTGTTATCAAAATAGAGAATATGAAATCAGAGGCTTTCAAATTGAAATGCTTTAAATTCCTGGATAAAGAAGGAAAGGAGTTAGATAAGGGAGAGTCTAATATTGAGGATGAAAATTAAATTATGCATAATATAACAGTAACTTATGAAACAGTAGTAACAAAGAAGTTATCTCTTGATATTGATCAGGTTATTGATTTAGTGGTCGAAGATACTAAGAAGGATGCTGATGGAGAGGAAATGAGCTTATTCGATCTGCAATGTGTCTTTGGAGATAACATGAATTATTATCTTGAGAAGTTAGGTTTGATAAAAGACTCAGAGGAGCTGTCAGACTATGCAGAAGATGAGATATTTGAAGAATTTACTAGTAGAATAATAGAAAGATATCCAGAATTAGATGTACTTTAAGGAATATTTATTTGGCAGAAAATATGGAAGCCTGAGATATCGGGTTTCCTATTTCTTTCATAGTAAAATTCCATTTATCTCTCCAGGGTGGAATGAGTATAAGAATCCCTGGTATCACTGGTGGGAAGTTCGAGAATATTTCAAACGTCCAAAGGCTCACTTTCTCTTTAGAAAGAAGTTTTGGACGTTTGGGCTTCCAGCTCGAAGAGACTACTACAATCCAGTAATTGATATAGGATTTCACGCACTTGGATGGAAAGATAAGTGGGATAGTCCTAGGCACGAGTGGGACCCTATGATTTGTATAACATTTTTCAGAACTTGGCATTTGTTATGGATATTTAACTGGGCAGTTAAAGAAGAAAAGAATAGTATTACAAAGAGCATGGCTACTTGGGAAGCTATCTTAGATTATTCCTATTATAACAAGACTATAGACCAAGCTATCGACAACCATGTTTGGAGTTATGAAGAGGATGGTGAAAAGAAATATATAACTATTATTTCTAATATGACTAAAAAAGGATTAAAAGAATATGAACCCAAACACGCTGAAGAAAATACAGAGGTTGAAGAATGGTGAGTCTTTTGTTACAAGCGAACCAGGAAATTCAATGCTACCTATGTATAAGAGTAATGAGAAACATCTTGTCACGCCTATAACTTGGCAAGAATGTAATATTGGAGATGTTGTATTCTGTAAGGTTAGAGGTTCATGTTTTACTCACAAGGTATACTCAGTAGACCCTAACAGAGGATGTCTGATTGGAAACAATAAAGGACATATGAATGGATGGACTAAGAATGTTTATGGTTTAGCGCACAAATTATGAAAATATGTATTTTAAGTGACTTGCATGGATTTCTAATTGATGATATTCAACCATGCGAGCTAGTATTAATCTGTGGAGATATTGTTCCATTAAGGATGCAAAGGAATAAACCACAGTGTGAGAAGTGGTTAAAGACAGAATTTGCTGATTGGATAAAATCTCTTCCATGTGAAAAAGTCGTATTTGTAGCTGGAAATCACGACTTTGTGTTTGAGAATAGAGAATTTATGTGGGTAAATTCTATAATTACATTTCCTACTGAAGGGAAAGCAGTATACCTAGATAATTCTCACTTTGATTATCTAAGTAATGATGGAAAGGTATACAGAATATATGGAACTCCAGCCTGCCATATATTTGGTAACTGGGCATTTATGTATTCTGACGAAAAGCTAAAAGAGTTGTACCAAAATATTCCAGGAAATTGTGACATACTGATTAGTCATGATGCTCCTAAATTGAATAATTGTGGTTTAGTACCTCCTAATATGTGGCACTCAACTCCTGTTGATGCTGGAAATGAAGTTTTGGCTTCTGCTATTCTAGATAAGAAACCAAAATATGCTTTTTGTGGTCATATTCATGAAGGAAATCATCAGTTAACAGACATTGGAGCGACTAAAATTGCTAATGTGTCTATTCTTGATGATGCTTATGACATTTCTTATGAACCATTATATCTGGATATTTAATAACATCCTCCTATATATTCTTGGAGGGTCAATATTATCATTAATAATAATTGAAATTTATGAGATAGTAAAGGAAGAAACTAATTTCCTTAAAACCTACGGGTCTAGATTCATTTGTAATATCAAAAATTAATCAAATGGAACAAGCTGTATTTCAGAGAATGTTGGGAGAATTTAATGAAGTCAATGAACGTGCTAACAAACTTAGAGAATTTATTTTGAGCGATAAGAGCAAAGAAGTAGATAATCTGAATCGTGATTTGTTAATTGCCCAACTAAAAGCAATGGAAGCATATGTATCTGTACTATCAATTCGTATAGGACTTAATGCTCCGAAAGATGAAATTTCAGAGGCCAAGGTTGTGAAAGAAGGTGAGTAAGAAAATCATTTTCACCGACCGCTCGGATTCATTATTGACTAGTTACCTCAAAGATATATCCAAATATAAAATATTGGATAGTGATGAGGTAACTCGTCTTATTTGTGAAGCCCAAAAGGGAGATGATGTTGCTAGAGAGCAGGTTATAAAATCAAATCTTAGGTTTGTTGTGACTATCGCCAAGCAATTTCAGAATAGAGGTATCCCTTTAATGGATTTAATCTCTAGTGGAAATGAAGGATTAATGAAAGCTATTGATAAGTTTGACCCAGAAAGAGGAGTGACATTCTTGTCATATGCTGTATGGTGGATTAGACAAAGTATCTATAATTCTATATATTGGCAAGCACGAGAAATTCGTCTTCCAATGTCTCAGCAATTATTGGTAATAAGTATACTCGATGCAACTAATAAATTCTTGCAATCGCATGATAGAAATCCAAGTTCCGAAGAAATATCAGAAATGACTGATATTCCTAGGGAGCAAATTGACTATCTAGCACAGTTTTCTAATAAGTTAGTTTCTGTGGACGATTTCATAGGAGGAGATGAAGAAAACAGTCAAGTCTGTGATATTATTCCAGATGGTGAAGACCCCCTTGATGAACAAGTAAATAAAAGCTATGTAACTAAAGAGCTAGAGAATCTACTTTCTAAATTAACAATTAGAGAGCACGATTTAATCTGTATGTTATTTGGTATAGGAATGGCTCCTGTCAATCCTAAAATTATAGCTGATATGTACGGTGTTGGAGGAGAAAGAATAAGACAGATGAAAGAGGGAGCTTTAGCTAAATTAAGACGTAGATTTTCTAATCAACTTAAAAATTTAATGTAATGAAATTCGGAGAAATATTGTCTAAGTTACAAGAGGGAAAAGTAGTAAGAAGGAAAGTATTTCAGAGCAATCTGGTAATATTTATGCAGATACCTGCAATGATTTCTGGAGATGGAATACCTGCTATGCGTTCTATCCCTGATGATATGAAAGCTCTTATGTGTAGTTACGGTGTAGGTATTACATACCATGACCAGTTTATCATGTATGACTTTTCTGATAGGACTTGTACTTACTATCCTTTTGATGGTGAAGATATAAACGCAGATGATTGGGAAGTAGTTGATCCTTTAACTTATGACCCATATGACGACTTTAGATAACTATCCAATGGGTGCAGCTAATGACCCTAGAGCACCTTACAATGAACCACTACCTACTAAGGTTAAGGTAGAAGTAGGAGTTGAATTAGGGTTATTCGTAGATGTAGAAGTAATAGATGAAGATGATATTAAAGGTGCAGTTGAAGAAGCTATTTATAATAGGTTCAAATCCAAAGATGTTGAAATAAATAACATCGAAATCTATCAACATGATTTATTTAGTAAGTCGGAATAAAACTTTATTTGTGTCTACAAAATACAAAGAAGTAAGTTTCGAGGAGGCAATGAAAATATTGTTGCCTCTTTCTTTAGTTCAATTTGATACTGAAACTAAGGGATTAGATGCGCATACTAAGGAGTTACTAACTGTGCAACTAGGTTGCAAAGAAAATCAAGTTGTCTTTGACTGGACAACTATGTCAGCAGAAGAGAAAGCTGAGATAAAGAATTATTTTGAGTCTGATAGAGTATTTCTTGGATGGAATTTAATGTTTGACTTAGGGTTTTTATATGTGCAGGATATTTGGCCAAATTATATCTGGGATGGTATGATTGCCGAGAAATTACTTTGGTTAGGCTATCCAGCTAATATAAGAGAAATGAGTTTGAAAGCAGCTGCATGGAATTATCTAAACTATGACTTAGATAAATCTGTTCGAGGTAAGATTATAAATGATGGTCTTACTGAAGATGTAGTAGTCTATGCTGCAGGAGACGTAATGTGGCTAGAAGACATTAAAGAAAAACAAGAAATAGAGCTTGCTAAGCAAGAATTAAATCTTGCTATGAAACTTGAGTGTGAGTTTATCAAGAGTCTTGCTTATTTCAAGCATTGCGGTGTTCATCTAGATGTCGTAAAATGGAGAAATAAGATGGCTAAAGACCTTGTTAAGCTGAAGGATGCTGAGCAAGAACTAAACGATTGGGTAGTTCAATGGGATTCTGAAAAGAGACATGAGCATGATGGATGGGATATTAAATACCCAGAACTGGAATTTTATAATCTTATGGAAATAGAGGATGAAGTAGCTAGACTGCTAAAAGAGAAATATGTCCGATGCCCTCAGGAAGACCTTGAAACACCAGACGGAAAGGTTAAAGCTTATAGAAAAAGAGTAATAAGTCAATTTACTAAGGTAGATAATCAAGGTGATTTATTTAATGGCTTTGATACCAAGCCTAAGTGCACAATTAACTGGAGTAGCTCTCAACAAGTTATCAAGTTATTTGAATTATTAGGAATTAAAGTCAAGACATTTGATAAGCAAACTAAGAAGGAAAAGAAATCTGTTGAAGCTAAGCTTCTAGCTCCACAGGCTAAAGATTTCCCGATTATTCCTATCTATCTAAAATATCAGGAAGCTGCAAAAGTGGTTTCTACTTATGGGGAAAACTGGTTGAAGGCAATTAACCCTAAGACTGGAAGAATCCATGTAGATTTTCACTCACTAGGAGCTGATACAGCTAGAGTAAGTTCTGGAGGAGGAGTATATAAACTTAATCTACAGAATTTACCTCATGACAAGGAAACTAGAGCATGTTTTACTGCAGAGAAAGGTAATAAGTGGATTTCTGCGGATTATCAGTCTCAAGAAAGTAGAATCATTGCTTCTGTATCTAAGGACGAGGCTATGATTGAACTATTTGAACATGGCTGTGGGGATGTTCATAGTCTAGTAGCTAAAATGTCTTATCCGAATATTATCCCTAGAGACTGCCCTATAGAGGATATAGCTAAATTATATCATGCCCAAAGACAGGATGCTAAAGGTATTGAATTTGCCATCAATTATGGAGGCGATGCAAATACTATAGCTAATAACAAGGGTCTACCGTTGTCAGAAGCTCAAGAAATCTATGATAACTTTATGAAGGGTTTCCCTGGAGTAAAACAGTATCAAGATTATTGTAGAATGGCGGTAATGAGGGATGGTTATATTTTGTTAAATCCTATAACTAAGCATAGAGCACATATATATGATATTGATGACCTCTGGCGGATTTCTAAGAAGTTCAATGACCCAGAGTTCTGGGATTATTACAGAGAAATGAAGAGAGATTCTCCTGGCTGTGATACCGTCCAAGACGTTAAGAGATATTTTCAGAGAAAAGCAGCATCTGAAAAGCAGTCTATCAATTATCGTATTCAGAACAGGGGAGCAATGTGTTTTAAACTTTCCTCTATTAAACTATTTAATTGGATTAAGGAGCATAAGCTTCTTAACATTGTTAAGATGTGTGTTCCAGTCCATGACGAGTTTAATCTAGAATGCCCAGAATCTATTGCCGATGAAGTATCTAAGGTATTAGTTAAATGTATGATAGATGGAGGGAAACCATTCTGTCCTAATGTATTTTTAGGTGCAGATGTTACTGTATCAGATCATTGGATTCATTAACGAATAAGGGGCTATAGTAGTGATGCCAAACCTGAGCCCCCCTTGGCCTACTAACAGTGCCTACAGTCCAAGGCGTAATGCTGAGAGCGCAGTTAGGGCATCATTTTTAATTAAATATAGTAGTGTATGAAAAAATTATTTGGTTTATTGTTAATAGCAATTATTGCTTTAAGTTCTTGTGCAGACAGCAAGACTTTTGAGAGAGCTGATGGAACTAAGTTTGTAGCTGAACCTTATGGTTGGGCTAACTACCAATCTAATAAGATTGAAGGAGTAACATATGAAGCATGTTTTGAGAACATTGTTTGGGATATTGTTGCTATAGAAACCGTAATTGTTCCAGTATGGTTAACTGGCTGGGAACTGTACGAACCAGTTTCTTATACTGAACCAAGTGTTACTAAGTAATTATGGATACTTATACACCAATGAGAGCTATGATTGTCTGTGCTAATGGCACAGGCGATTATATAAAGAAAGAGGATGCTATTAAGGCTTTGCAAAATATCTTTAAGGAAGATTCCTCTAAGATAATAGAAGCCTTTTTAAAAGAATTTGATTAACATTATGAAGGTAATCTTTTTAGATATTGATGGAGTATTGAATAGTAATGATTGGTATGTTAAGACTCGTGGTATCGGAGGATACAATGGAGGAGACGTTGACCCAAAATGTATCGAGCTTATAAATGACTTAATAGATGCCACTGGTGCTAAAATAATTATGTCCTCATCATGGAGGTCTGACTATGAAAACTCTTGCGAGTATTTGTATGACAATGGCTTATACTGTGATGCAATTATAGGAAAGACTCCTCACTTCTGTTATACTTGCCAGAATGATGACATCAGAAGTACACTTTGTAGAGGGAACGAAATACAATACGTATTAGAGTCAAAAGATATAACTAGCTACGTTATCTTCGATGACGATCAGGATATGCTATACTCCCAAAAGGATAATTTTATCCATATAGATTATATGCATGGTATTACGAAAGAACATATTGAGCAAGCAATTAAAATATTAAATAAATGACTGTAGATTTTATAACAACAGAAGCATTAACTGATGACCAAATTCTTAAATGTTTTGGTGAGACGTTACTATATGGGGAAGGTAAATTTATTGAAAATGACTTCTTTGAATCCATTGAAGGTTCTCTAGATGTCTATGGGTCATGCATGACAGAATCCTCAAAAGGAGAAGTTATTAAACAATTAAAGGTACTACTAACTAAACTAATAGAAGAATTATGAGTAGTTATTTAAATATTTATGGTATTCCTAAAGAAGGAGATAAGCCAATAGAAATTGTAAGTTTCAGTAGGTCTCATTGTGTATACAGAGCGATATGTGATGAAATAAATATTGCTTGGGCTGGAAACAGTGATGTCTATACTAATCTCACCACTGAAATGATAAACCAGGTAGTCAGAAGCATAGAGGAAGACTTAAAGAGTTGCACGAGTAGGCTTCAAATCTATGAGAAGTACGCTTCGCAAAACTCTGAATATATCCATGAAATTATAAGCCTACAAGAGTATATTGAAGAGCTTAATACTACAAAGTCCTATTGTGAAATGATAGGCACAATAGTAACGCAATGCTCTCTTTCTCTTTCTGGTTTTAGTAAAATTTGCTGTAATGTATCATGAAATTTAAGTTAGAATTTACATTTGATATTTCTGACAGCTCACTGCTGATAGATGCTAACGATGGTAGAGATGAGGAATATACTAGCCTAGAAGATGTACCGGAGGATACTCTAATGGATGTAGTATATCATTATTTAGATGGGGTTGTAGAAGGTATGACTTATGATGAAGTAACAATTAAGAAATTATGAAAAGGTTTTTAATTCACGTTAGTACTAGCTGGTGCGGAATGGATGATACATTCCGTGCTATGGCAGAAAATGATTATGAGTTGGACGAAATAGCTAACCAGTTAGCTTATGAAAACTTCCAATTCTATGATTGCGAGAATGATATTGCTGAGGAATTTGGATATGACCCAGATGATATGGAAGATGAGGATTGGGATAAATTATGGGAGCAAACTAGTGAAGGAGACTATTATCACTATACTATAGAGGAGTTTGAAGGCGACGATGAGGAATGGGAAGAGTATGATGGAGAGATTTATGGAAAGGGAGAATGATGGAAGATTTTAAATTCTATGAAGTTGGTGGTAAGATACGTGATGAATTTCTAGGAATAAAATCCAAAGACGTCGATTACGTAGCTGTACCATCAAAAGAAGTTTTCGATAAAATCCACCCACGAGAACCCCAACCTAGTCCAGCTATGTTGGTGTTTGATGAACTGAAGGACTATTTAGAAAAACAAAAGTTTGAAATTTTCTTAGTAACTCCTCGTTGTTATACCATACGAGCTAAGTTTCCAGAAGGACATAAATATCAAGGTATAGCAGATTTCGTAATGGCGCGTAAAGAAGTAGGATATATTCCTGGTACTAGAACACCAATAATATATCCAGGAACTCTTTACGATGATTTATCACGCAGAGACTTTACTGTTAACGCTCTTGCAAAGGACCCCGATACTGGTGAAATTGTAGACTACTTTAATGGTATGAAGGATATATGGGGAAGTATTATAAGAACTCCTCTAGACCCAGTGAAAACCTTTGACGATGATCCTCTGAGGATTCTCAGAGCAATAAGGTTTGCTATTACTAAAAGGTTTACTATTGCCGATGACGCTTGGAGGGCTATGAGGAAGTATGATTACTTCGACAAGATGTCTGTAGTATCAGAGGAAAGAATAAGAGAGGAATTAACTAAATGTTTTAAATATAATACATTAGGAACACTTCGTTATCTAAGTCAGCTTCCAGAGCTAGAAGAGTATATCTTCAAAAAGACTAACTTGTGGCTCAAGCCAACTAATGAGAAATAATATGTATCATATTTTAGAATCTCGTAAGTTGACTAAATCTCTAAACTCTCTTCCTACAGTTAGAGAGATACATTTTGATGATGTTATAGAGATTAGGCGAAGTATTGGTCAGGGAGCTTATGTATGTAAATTGTTAGCTCAAAAAAGCTATACTAATGAAGATGCCGTTAAATTGTTTCACGATAAAATGAAAGAAATTTGTAATGATTGATTCAGAAAACTTATGCAGAAAGGCGATGGAGATTTACGGATTTCCAGCTCAAGCTGCTATGGTAGTAGAAGAGTGCAGTGAACTTACTAATGCTATCTGTAAATTTAGAAGAGGTAGAGTTGGTAATGATGATATTATAACTGAAATTGCTGACGTTATAATTATGTGCGAACAGCTTTCTTATTATTTTGGAAAGGAAAAAGTTGAACTGGAAAAAGAAAGAAAGCTAGAAAGATTAAAAGAACGTTTATCAAAATATACTGATTAAATGAAAGAGAGAAAACTTATTATTTGTAGAGGTATTCAAGGAAGTGGTAAATCAACTTGGGCTAAACAATGGTGTCATGAAGACCCAGAACATCGTGTGAGATTCAATAATGATGATGTTCGCAATATGTTAGGCGATTATTGGGTTCCAAGTAGAGAGAAGTTAGTAACAGAGGCTAAGGCCAATATGATTACATTTGCTCTTATTAAGGGTTACGATGTAGTAGTTGATAATATGAACCTAAATCCTAAAGAGGATGCATGGATTCGTACTTTATGTGAGAATGTAGAAAAGGATACTGGGATTCATGTAAATATAGAATATAAAGACTTCTGGACCCCAGTTGAAGAATGTATTCGAAGAGATGCTGCCCGTCCTAATCCTATTGGAGAGAAGGTTATCAAAGAAACTTGGAGACGTTACAGAAACTTTATTATTAGTTCTGATATTAAGGAAATGCTTAAGAATAAGGCTGAACACGTTGATGGAGGAAGACCAGTGATATTAGTAGATATGGATGCCACTCTTTGCCTAAATACTTCTGGAAGACCGTTCTATGGAGAAAATAGTGCCAATGGTATGCTAGAGGATACTCCAGTAGAAGAGATTTGTCGTCTAGTAAGACAAATGGGAGAACATTGCTTAGTTTTCATAGTTACTGGTAGAGAAGGAACTGCTGAGGTTGTAGATGCTACAAAGGAATGGTTAAAGAAGAATGAGATTCCGTCTGATGCTATGTTCTTTAGACCAGTAGGAGACTATAGTCCAGGTCCGGACTGTAAGAGAAGAATCTACGAGGAAAACATCAAGGGAAAGTATAACGTACAATTTGTCCTTGATGATAGTTCTAAGTGTGTAAAGATGTGGAGAGAACAGGGACTTATATGTCTACAACCTAACGAAGGAAAGTTCTAATATGAAACTTCTACAAAGGTTAAAGAATCTATTTCTTCCAGAAGGCAAGATCTCCGATGGATTTCATAGCTTTGACGAACTTTATCATTATAGAATGCTGTATAACGCAGCATTCTTTAACAGTTTAGAAGGTAAATATGAAGTCCACAAATCTTATAGGCACGCAGATGGAGAGCTATGCTTTGGAGGAGGATGGTTCATAGTTATGGCTTATCTTCCTACTGGTCAAGTAAGTAATCATTACAGAATAGAGGATTGGAATCTGTTTAATATTCCTGAAAGATGGAAAGCAGATGAATGGGATGGTCATACTCCAGTTGAAGCAGCTAATAGATTATATAGGTTTTGTTTACACTATAATGAATATTATCCTATATGGGAATGTTAGTAGGACAATTAATTAAAATATTGGAGCAATTTGACCAAGACAGAGAGGTTATGATACACACCTTAAGCGGAGAGACTGTAGAGGTTAGAGGATACTTTGTGCAAAAGGATATAGATGATAATTCGTTTTATATAACTGATTTGGATGTAGTTCCTAGGTGATATGAATATAAAAGAAGCTATTGAACATTGTTGGGATAGAAAAGACTACCCAGAAGTATTTAGAGATGATGCAGGACTGGATATTTCTATTCCTGGATTTATCACTAGGGGTTCTTGGATTAGAAATAATTCTCCGAGAACTGTTACACTAGATGTAACTACTTATCGTGGAGTAAGTTGGAATGCAGTTCATTATTATGGTAATATTATCATTGATGGAGTAAGTTTCAGTCCAGAGGACAGCCCAAATACTTACACTATGTGTACGGAAACATATGAGGCTGAAGAGAAAAATCCTCTAGCTGCTGGATTCTATAGAATAGAATTAGTAAGGCCTGTTACTTCCGAGGAAATTGAAAAAGATAGTTCACGATGGAACGGATATAAGGTTGGTGATAAGACTAACGCTTTCTATTCTCCTGAAGATGTAATAGCCATAGCTAAGGAAGTATGTAAAGCCAGATTCCTCGGCAACTGGAAACTTAAGATTGTTGACTATAGTGGAAAAGACCTGGATTCTGAAATTTTAATCAGTGAGCTATGACAAAATTTAAACTATATGAGGATATATTGTCCCGCTCTTGGAACAGGTACTTCTATGATGTAGAAGCTAATACTATAGAGGAGGCGGTTGAGAAAGTTAGGTATGAAGAGGTTGATTGTTATGATTCCGAACAAATCTATGAAGTTATTGATGAGTTAGATCCAGTAGATAATAATGGAAGTCCTACTAGAGAGATTTATAATGATAAGGATGAACTTATGTGGCATAATGCCGAACTAGTTAATAGGGGAGAAATTATTACTCAGGGTATAAGAAGTATTTCCGAGAATTTATCACTAATTATGGAAGGTGAACCAGAATCGTTTAGAGGTGGAGATATAGCATTTTCTACAGCAAGAAGAGTGATGGAAATGCTAGGTTGGAAATGTTCTTATGCTGGAAAAGCGACTCTAGGACAAGATGCATACTATTGTATAATTTGTACAAAACCAGATAAAGATTTTAAATATAAGATTTTTGGAAATGCCTACGAAGGAAGTATAAGTATATCTAAAGAAAAGCTATGAAAGATGAATTAGGAGATAGAATGAAATCTTATTATGAGAATCGTTCTAAAACATTTTTAGCTAGACGCACACCAGTTATTATAAGACTAGATGGAAAAGCATTTCACACATTCACAAGAGGTTTTAATAAACCCTTTGATGAGGCTATGTGTAATGCTATGCAGGAAACAATGAAGTACTTATGTGAGAATATTCAGGGATGTGTTTTAGGATACACACAGTCTGATGAAATTACTTTAGTACTTATCGACTATCAGAAACTTACTACTGACGCCTGGTTTGATTATAATGTTCAGAAGATATGTAGTGTGGCAGCATCTATGGCAACTCTTATTTTTAACAGAAGATTTCAAGAGCAAATCGTAGAGCTTTCTTATAATGGAAAGTTAGACGATGATGAGTTAACTAGCTCATATAAGCGTTCTCTTAAGACTGGAGCAATGTTTGATGCCAGATGCTTTAACATTCCAAAAGAGGAAGTAACTAATTGTATCCTATGGAGACAGCAGGATGCTACGAGGAACAGCATTTCTTCAGCTGGGCAGGCACATTTCTCTCACAAACAGTTGGAAGGTCTAAACTCTAATCAAATTCAAGAGTTACTATTTCAGGAGAAAGGAATTAACTGGAATGATTATCCTACTAAGTTTAAAAGAGGAAGCTGCTGTATAAAGAAATATCATCAGACTATGAATCAAACTTTAAGAAGTTATTGGTTTATTGATAATGAGATTCCAATCTTTAAAGGAGAGGATAGAGAATATATTGAAAAACTTATAGCATGAGTAGAACTTACAAGGAGCATCATCCTACCGCACACAATCCGAAGAATAGAATCCCTACTCCATACCTTGATAAAGAGGGAAAGGTAGAACGTAGAAGAAAAAGAAGAGCTTATGGTTCTCAAGGATGGAAAGGATGGGGAGGTGAAATCTATTTCAAAAAATACGGAGAAATAATGATGGATGTGGTAGATAAGAAAAAAGCAAGGCGTGAGGCTAAAAAACATATAGAAAATGAATTACAGGATCAATTATAATGTAGTCTTGTATAGTGAGACACTCTATGATAAAGAGATTATAGTTAAAAATAAAAGCAATGAGTTGATAGCTAAATGCTCACTTGAAGATTACCTTAAAAGGAAGCATGGAGATTCATTCAGACAGCTTATTATAACTAGATGTGTTCCTGACTACTTCGGAGGTGCTAATATATTTAACGACTTATTTTATGGTAGACAATTTTGAATATTTAGCTAATCTATTTGATGGATTAGTAGATAAAGATGATTTTTATTTCGTTCAAATAATTCAAAGAAAGAAGGATGGGGTAGAACTCCCATCCTATACATCTGGTGCTAGAACTATTAGAAGTTTCTACTTTTTTACAAAGGAAGAATTTCTGAGACAAGAGTCATATATAAAGGACTTGTGTAATAGTAATAATGCTAGAGCTTACTTTTGGATTAATCCTCGAAATACTCTTGATATAGCTTGCGAGTCTATTAAACAATTTGCGGACTTGATTAAGAATGGAAATACTAGGCAGGGCATAGCTGTATATGACAGGGCTACTGGTGCCAGTAGAAGTTCTAATTATAAAAAGTTGTGGATTGTTGATATAGATTCTAAAGACGACGAATATAGGAATAGGATAATATCTCTAATTAATGAATGTAGAGGAGCAGAGGGAGATAGGATTAAGCATATAATTCCCACTGTTAATGGTTATCACCTTATATCTAATGGATTTGATAGACAACAATTTTCTCAGAAGTTGGCATTATATCAACTAGACCAGATTGATATACACGATAATAATCCTACCCTATTATATTATAAAACTTTATGTTAGAATTTATCGTAATTCTCATACTAATTATAACTAGCCCAATCTGGATAGCTATTATAGCCGCAGGATTGTGTTTCTTTACATTGACGCTATATTATATCACCGCTATGATATGTATGGCGCTTATAATTATATTAAGTAAAATTTTTAATAAACTAAGAAGATGAAAACCTATACGTATTATATAGAATTTAAGAAAAGATGTGCAGAAACAGTTACTATAGAAGCTCCAAGTGAGGAGGAAGCTAGAAAGTCTCTAAATGAGACCTTTAGAAATCTCACTCTGGTAGAGCTTATTTCGGAGGAATAAAATGAAAAGATTTATATATCATATAGAACATACTTATGGGGATGATCAAAATGTTTGGACTACTGCTGAAGATGAATATGAAGCAGAACAAAATATAAGACATGATTATCATTCAATAAAAAGTTTAACATTAAGAAAGGTAGAGGATATGTATTTAGAAAATGGTGACGAAGTAATAGAGGCTGATAACGGAAAGTTAATTCTAGCTAATAGTGGAGCTTATTGCGACGAAAATGGAAATCCGACTGGTGGTTGTATTGACTATGAAGATACTGATGTATATGTAACAAAGACTGGCAGTGTTTATCATACTAGTAAGGATTGTCCTTCTTTGAAGGCCCGCAATCCTGAAGTTAAGAAAATATCTTTATCAGATGCTCGTAAACAAGGATATAAAGCTTGCAAGAGATGTCGAAAGAACTAGAGGTCTCTTTAGTAAACTACCTATGCCCAGTTTGTGGGAATATAGCAGAGGAGGGAATCATAATGAATTCCCTTCTTTCTGAAGAAGCTGCAAAAGAGGTAAAGAATCTACATGGAAAAACTGTAGGTTATTCTGATCATGCTTGCAAGGAATGTGCAAAGTATAAGGATAAAGCCTTATTCATAATAGGCATTGACGCAGAGAAATCTAAGAAAGAACCTTGGAGAACTGGAGATATTACAGGAATTAATAAGGATTGTCCTTTAGCATTACATATAAAGCCGAATACCAGGACATTAAAGGACGGAACAACGTATTGCTTCATGGATAAAGCATTAGGTATAGAACTAGGACTATGGAAATGAAGTTAATTAGAAAAGACGAGTTAGCAGAGTTATTAAGGGATAGATGGAAGTTGCGTTGTCTAGAAATGGCAGGTGTTGATAATTGGACATGGTATGACCGAGCAATGAGTGACTATGAAGCAGATGAATACACTAATGATGAACTAACAAAGGATTACAATGAAGCTAATTAAACCATATTTTGAAATCTTGGAGCAGAAACCTAGAAACATAATCATTCCATCTGATATGGAAATAGGACCTAAAATGGTTAGGCAAGAGCTTATTGACACTGTATATAGACAGATTGAAATAGCTGGAAGAACCTGTTACAAATCAGAGGATAAGATTACTCCAGATTCTGCTGCAAAATTTGTTGAGAGAATGGTAAAGTCTGGGCATGGAGCTATGTTAGAGCATGGTACCGTATATCTATTTCTAACGATGTCTTCTAGACAACAGTATTTTAAGTATTGCAGCAATCCTTATTCTGCAGCTAATAGTACCGGAGAAGCAGAAAAGGGAACATGGAATGGATTTGTTACTACTAATTATAGAGTACTTGTAGAGAACGGTTGGTTAGATGATTTGGAATATATTTGTAATCCTGGTAAGGAACATGAGAAAAGAATTACGGTTCGATTTGTATGTGATAGAGGAGTAAGCCACGAATTTGTAAGGCATAGAGTGTTTAGTTTTGCTCAGGAGAGTACCCGTTATTGCAATTATTCCAAGGACAAATTTGGTAATGAGCTTACCTTTATTATTCCATGTTGGGCAGACAGCCTAGCTCTCCAAGAAGTTAAAGGAACTATCATTAATCATGATGAGTATGGAAATTTAATTGGAGAATACTACTATCATTTAACTGGAAAAGGGAACCCCTGGTTTAAACCTTGGGAGATTACTCCAGAAAGGAATTTTATAGCTAATTTACAAATATCCGAACAATTATATTTGGAATTACTAAATCAGGGTTGGAAACCTCAGCAAGCAAGAGCTGTACTACCTAATAGTCTTAAGACTGAATTAATTATGACTGGTACTCTTACACAGTGGGACGGATTCTTTAAATTGCGTGATGCAGAAAGTGCACATCCACAGGCTAGAGAATTGGCAGAACCTCTACATGCAGAATTTAGAAAAAAAGGATGGTGTGAATGAAAGCTAGTGAATACTTTGGAGATTGGATGGATGTAATAGATACTGTAGAACTTCGCAAGATACTGTCTTGGATAAGTATTATAGATAAAACAACTTTATGTCCCTCCTCTCCAAATATATTTAAAGCCTTTAGGGCTTGTCCTTTGAAAGACTGTAAAGTAGTCTTTCTGGGACAAGACCCGTACCCACAACAAGGTGTGGCTACTGGAATATTGTTTGGCAACTCAAAGGACACTCCAGAAGATAAACTATCGCCTTCATTACAGGTAGTCAAAGAAGCTGCAATAAATTATGAGATTCCTCATAATAGAATAGATTTTGATAACACTCTAGAATCGTGGGCTAAGCAAGGTATTTTAATGATTAATACTGCCTTTACTTGTGAGGTTGGTAGAGTAGGTTACCATTTTGATATATGGAAGCCATTTACTGCTAAATTGATTCACAACCTAAGCACCAAGGATGGAGGTATAATATATGTATTATTTGGTAATCAAGCATCGTCATTTAAGAAGTATATTGTAAATAGCCCAAAAATTATGGAAGTATATCATCCTGCTTACTTTGCTAGGCAGAATAAGAAAATGCCATATAGTGTATTTACTGAACTAAATCAGGAGTTGCAGAAACTATATGGACAAAAGATTGAGTTTTATAAAGAAACAGAATATGGAACTTGTTAATTATGAAGTATAATATTGGATTTACGCTTGGAGACCCAGGAGGGGATGGCCATGCCTGTACAACAGACTATCATATAGTTGCTAATCATTCAGCAGATGAAATATCCAAAGCATACAAGGAAACTACTAAACTCCTAGGTTTTGATTTTATCAAGGAAGTTGGAGTAGATTTTCAGTCAGACTATTGGATACCAGAAAAATTTACTAAAGAGTTATTAAAACTAGGAATAATAGACGGGAAGTATGTTAGGGAATTAGATGCTGAATGGGGTGCACCAGCTGGATGTTATGAATTTGACTATGCTGAGGAGGAATTTGTAAACTTGTATTTTGCTATAGTAAAATATTCTCTTCCAGATTTAGAGTGGTGTTCTAGAGACTTGGAGGAAGAAACTTTGTGGGATTTATATGGAGCAGCTTATGGTTTCACGTATCATGGGGAATAGAAGGATACCCAGAAAAATAAAGAAGGCTCTTAAGTACGCCTTCCTATATCCAAGAGTGTGTGGAAGATATCTTAGGTATGGAGCCGTATATACTGTAGGAAGAAATTCTAAATGGACTCGCAAGGCTGCCAAAATAAGAAGACAAATGGACTATGCTGAAATGATTAATATGATGACCGAACAATTAAAAGATCTTTATGCAAACAGTCCAAGAAAAGGCTTCAAGAATTTAGATTCAATCTTTGAGTGGGAAGTAGAAACCAAATTTTATAAACTAAATAACTAATTAATATTATGAATATCTCAAGTATTTTCAGTAACAAGAAACAAGTAAAATCGTTCGCGGAACAGTTAGCAGAAGTAAAGAACATTTTTAGGACCTCTTATGACCAGGCTATAGCCCTAAACGCAGCTATAGCTGAGGATATTAAGGTTAAACAAAATGAAATTGCTTCTATTCAAACTCAAATTGAGTTCAACCAACAAGTAGCTGAGGATAATAGTAAGTACATCTCCAAACTTAAAGATTTGATTTCTTAATATGTACCTTAATATAAAAATGCTTGAGGATTTTCGAACTCTCAAGCATGGCGATGAATTTAATTTTGATTTTGATAAATGCCCGGAAATCCTAGTCGCTGGAGATAACGGGTGTGGAAAATCAACCCTTGTTAATATCATAAGAGATTATCAATGTGATAATAGCAAAGATGATCCGAATGCTATGTATCAGACTAAGCTAGGCTATTGCGATATTAAAGGGTTTAAAAATAAGATTGAAATAAGCACTGACTTCACTAAATTTTATTTTATTAGCGCTGAGTTTGATGACCCAACAAGTCTTAATAATAGTGTCTCAGCAGAAGCTTTACTTGAGAATGGAGGGTTTCAGACAAAACGTATGTCTACAGGTCAGAGAAGTCTGACGATGCTTGGTAAATGGGTAGAGGAAAACAAAGAATATTGGGATGATAAAACCCTGCTAGTATTTGATGAGGTTGACAAGGGATTTGACTTATCTCATCAGGTTGGGATGTCTAATATGTACAGAAACTTACATAAAAAATTTAATGTTTCAATCCTAGCAGTAACACATACTCTATTTCCCATATTAGTTAGAGAGGAGATATTTTATTTTGAATTTAGAAAAATGGTTTCATCTGAACTTTATTGTTGTATGAAAACTGGGTATGATATAATTGCTGAAAAATTAGGAAAGAATGAGCGAAAAGAAGATTAAGTATAGTCCGGACCACACATTTTTCACTTCCGACACTCATTTCGGACACGCAAATATAATTAGGTTTTGTAATAGACCGTTCAGAAATGTTGAAGAAATGAATGAAGCTCTAATAGAAAATTGGAATCTAGTAGTATCCGAGGATGATACGGTCTTCCATTTGGGAGATTTTGCCTTTGGTGGGAGTAATGTATGGAAAAGTATTATTCCTCGTCTAAATGGTCATATAAACCTTATTATAGGTAATCATGACAGAAAGAATCTTAGACAGGGATATATGTCATATTTTGATATGGTAGTACCTCAACTGCAGATAGAGATTGAGGATAATTCTATCTATTTAAACCATTATCCATTTCTGTGTTATGGAGGGTCATATAGAGGAGTATGGCAATTATTTGGTCATGTTCACTCTGGACCACAAGCCGATGGTTTGGATATTTCTAGACTTAGGGTACTATTACCGACTCAGTATGATGTCGGAGTTGATAATAATAATTTTACCCCAATATCATATAGGGAAGTTAAAGAAAAAATAGAATCTCAGAAGAATGAAAGTTTGGATAGGACTGTCTCCAGATGACGTCCAAGGGATGGAATTTGATTTGACTCCATTAGAACTTAGAGATTTAATAGGAAAACCTAACTTGGTTCCTACTAAATTTCTAGGTTGGAGAACCTGGGAAACTTCTGTACATTTTAAAATAATTATTTAATATGGAAATTCATGAAAGAAAAGCTGTAAGCGACGAATTAAAAAAGTATGACCATTTGGCGAAGGATTCAGACTTTATAGAAGTAACAGAATGGGTGAATGGAGAAGGTTGGGATATTTGTTTAAATGATAAACTGATATCCTTAACATATGGACAGCTAGAAGCAATCAAATATTTGGTTAAAGCTTTAGATTATAATGGATAATATTTTAATGAGGAAAATATGGTGACTGCACAAAATGCTAAATTGTTAACATCTTATAGGAAGGAAATTAAGTCTAATATACTTGACCAGAAATACAAATATGCTATCGAGGGAATAGAAAAAGAAATATTATGGGCAGCAGAGGAAGGTAGGTCCTATATAACTTGGAGCTACGCTGTTAACGAGATATATTCTCCACTAATAAAAGAACTTACGCAAAGAGGATTTAGAGTAGAATGTTTTGAAAAAAACTACCCTTCTTATATATCAATACATTGGTAATATGAAACTAGAATATACTGACGGATGTATTTGCACATCACTTACAGTTGATGGAAAAGAGACTGTAGATATGACTCCAGAAGAGATAAAAGTATCTATACGAGCTATGCTGGATAGAGAAACTGATATAGCTACTCTTCAGGATGTATGGATGTCTCTTATTGAGCATCTAGGAGAATATAAAGACTTAGGACATTGTGAATGTTGTGGAGATTGGATTTCTAATTATACTCTAGAAATATGAGTCGTGTTGAATTACATACAGGAACTTTAACTAAAATTAATACAAAAGGACTTACAGTAGAAGAATATTGTGAGTATCTTTGTAAGAAATATGGTTATGAGATTGCTTATGAAGGAGATACATATGCTGAAACCTTAATGGATGTGGATGATACTTATAAAGTGTTAAACGGAGAACTGTATAAATGTGATGATACTCAATATCCAGAAGACACTTCCTATTTGGTTGACGTTAGAAGTAATGGAGATGGAACTTACAAGTACATTGCCCAATTTTACAATGGAGGCACTTGGTTAAATGAAGTTTTAGAAGAAGGATTAAATAATTTAAAATGATAAATATAAACGAATGTATAGCTAAAGCAATGAAGTCTAAAAATCAAGTAGAACTTCGTGCATATAAGAATCTGAAGGCAGAAATTCAGATTCTACAAACTGCTAAAAATGCTAAACCTTATGATGAAGCAGCTGAGATACAGCTTATTTCTAAAATGTGTAAGAAATTAGAGGACAGTATTTCTAGCTTTATAGAGGCTGGTAGAGAGGACTTGGCAACTGAATATAGGGATGAATTGGAAGTACTAAAAAAGTTGCTTCCTGAGCCTGTAAATGAGCCAGACATACATTCTGCATTACAAATATGGTGTGAGGGAAAAGGCTTTATTGAAGATTTCTATAATGAAGAAAATTCAATAGATATGGTTAGTTTCCAAATTCCAAAGAAAGAAATGGGAAATGCGATTAAATATTTGAAATCAGAATTTCCTCAAGCAGACGGTAAGATGATTTCAGAAATTGTTAAAAAATATATAGTATGAGCCATTTTGTAGGACTAGTATTCGGAAGCAATGTTGAAACATTGTTAGAACCCTATGATGAAAACATGGAGGTAGAACAATATGTTAGATATACAAAGGATGAAGCCATTGATGAGGTTAAAACCAGACACGCTGATAACTATGAGTATGCCATTAAGCTAGCAGATAAGTATAAGAATCCTACCACCGAATGGGAAAAGGAACAGCTTGAAAGAGCTAATAAAATCATAGAGAAAGGGTTGTTTATCTCATATGAAGATGCCTGGGAAGAAGCTAAGAACTGGGGATATGAAATTGATGACGAAGAGAACTTGATGTCTACATATAATCCTGACTCTAAGTGGGATTGGTATTGTGAAGGAGGTAGATGGGGAGCATGGTTACTTCTTAAGGAAAAAGGAGAAGACGGAGAACCCCTCAATGCCATCTTTGCTACCAAAGAAGAAGTAGACTGGAATGCTATGTTGGAAAAAGATAGAATTCCATTCTGTTTTGTAACAGAGGACGGAGATTGGCATGAGTCTGCTAGTATGGGTTGGTGGGCTATGACTACCAATGACAAAGATGAAGATGTTTGGAGAAAAGAGTTTCTAGATTATCTGGAATCAGTAGAAGATGATGTAGAAATTTCTGTAATTGATTTTCATATTTAATAAGAATGGTAACAAGAATTGAAAAATTTGGAGCATCATGGTGTGGACCATGCAAGGTATTAGACAGAACTCTTGAACAAATCTCTGGGATAGAGATAGTAAAGCATGATGTAGATGAAGAGGAAGAATTAGCAAACTCTAAAGGCATAAGAAATGTGCCTGTGTTGATTTACTACAATGACAGAGATGAAGAAGTTAAGAGAACTGTTGGTGCTGTATCTCTCGGAACTATTATGCAAATCTTAAACGATAATTAATATGTATAGAGTATTACTAAGTAGAACTGGAGTAGCTTATGCTAAAGAATGTGACGACGAACTTGATGAGTTTGATTTTATAGACGTATTAAGAGATTTTGTAGACTCTGGAGATGTAATCATATTTGTAGATGATTTGGATACATTAAGAGATTCTATGGAACTTGAATATAAAATCGAAGTTGTTAATGGAGACGAATAAAGGTGTTAGGGAGTATAATGTAGGAAACTCTGATTACAGTAAGCACAAAATCCAGCCTTGGGATATATGGAGAGAATACAATCTCAATCCGTGGGATGCTGATATAGTTAAAAGGGTTTTGAGAATTAAAGAAGAGCCTGGAAAATCTAAAGAGGATGCTAGAATAATGGACTATGAGAAAATTATTCACATCTGTAGAGAAAGAATTAGACAACTAGAAGAGGATAAACAAACTCAGAAACCAGTATATGAGGCAAAAGGATGGAGTATAGGAACAATTTCTGTTCCTAAACCTACCATAACTTACAGTCTAAATGAAAAGGAAACAGAAGCTTATGCTAAATTCCAAAAGGAGCACTATGAACTGCACAAGGGAATAAAGGCGTGCGGATGTTCAATAATATTTACTCATACTGGAATAGGACTAGGTAAAACTGTACAATGTAATGTATGTAAAGAACGCACTAACATAACTGATTACGGTACGCGGTAAATAATAAAGGGAATATAGGTTGGCGATTATGCCTTCCTATATTCCCTTATTTTTTTATTCTTCTCCAATACCATTTATAGTATCTCTTTTATACATTTTATATGTGTCCTGTAAAGAACGTGGTAATGCTTGGGATTTTGTAACTAACTCTCCAAATGTAGTATCTCCGAACAAGAATCCTCCAATGTCATTATAAACTTTAGCTCCCCACTTAACAGATGCAGGACTAGTATTATTCATTACGTAGTCCAATATTGGAAAAGGTCCTTTAAACTCTTCAAAACTACTAGAGCTACCTTTATATAGTAATTCAATAGCGGCATTAGTTAGAACATCCTTCCCATCTCCAGTTTTCTTATGTTCCTTATATGCAGGGTTAATTAATTCCTCAAACAGCCAATACAATAACATAGCTACTAGAGCATCTGACAGTATTCTTCTCCAGTTCCTCATCTGCATCGGATTACTAAGAATATTCTACTTTATTCCTTCCCATCCTCTACCGTGATAAAGTTCCGAGACCGTATCTTGTAAAGTTCTTAATACTCCCTATACAACTAATGGAACATCAGTTAAATATGGAACTCCTGTATTCTCTGTGGTAACATTTCCGTTATCATCTATCCAGAGTTTATTTCCGTTCTCGTCCTCTTTCTAGACTTTCTAAGTTTCATAAGAAGATTCTCTTCTCTATCCTAGATATACATCATATATACCATTCATCCAAGTAGAGAATACTCCAAACTGTGAACCTATAGCAAGATTTTCATACATAGCCTTTGTGCTTCGGTTATATGAACCGTATATGGTATCTCCTAAATTCTTGATTTCATCAATCTAGTTCTAGGTATAACCGTCTGGTAAATTAGTATCAAGACTGACAGGAAGATTTGCTTCTGGATTCTCTTCATTAAACTTCATAATCTAGCTCAAGTACAGAGCTTTCTACTTATTGTAGGCTTCCATATCACTCTTATCATTTGAAGCTAATAAATTAAATCTTTTATCCATTCTCCAGTTATATACTAGTTTTCCATCCACAATGGAATAAGCATTATGGGAACCATCATGCTTTAGTTTTCCCATAAATAAAACCATTCTATTTAGAAAGTCAGGTTTTCTAAGAGTGGCATACATCCAATTTCCAGCATTTGTTATACCTCCTCTGTTAGTTTTATAACCTTCCTACTGCTATTCTATATTGATATTAGAAATAAGATACTTACTATTTAATTTATCTAGTAAGTCTATACTCATGGCAGAATGGACTCCCTATCTTAACACAAATTGATACGCCCACATAACATCTTTGGCGTCTATGTCAGTTCTATATTTTGTCATTGTTCTGACCACATTAGATAGGAAACCTCCAAAAACGTCTCGGATAGCTGCAACAGGACTAGCTGCAATATATGCTGTAGATACTGCTTTTCTGAGAGGTTGTAACCTAGCAATAATTTCCTTGGAGCTTTCCTCCATTATACTCCTGTTGAATACTGCGGTCTTAATGTAGTCATCAATATGTTTAATAGTCTTAGCAAATTTTTCCTAATCATCTTCTCTAATTCCAGTTAACTTTAACTACAGAAGAATGCCTTTAGCCCTAGTTAACATTTTATTCATTTCTTCTTCTTGAAGACTTTTATATGAATAATCTATCACAAGGTTCTATAGGTTGGTTTCAAAGTAATCCTTTCCATATCTAGTTAACAATCTTTGTCTACCTTTTGTAGTCTCTGAAGCTCTAAATCTATTATAGGCCTACATATCCTCTATATCCTAATTAATCTAGGATTCTTCCTAATCTGTTAGAATATCCTCATACATTTCCTTGAAGAATAATGTTGGATTTTTGCAGTATCCCCTAACCCTTCTTTTAAAGTCTTCAAAGTACTTACCGGGATTACTCCATCTAGTAGATGAAGAAGCTTTTTCCAATGGTACCCATAAGTATTGGGGATTATTTTTTATAAACGATAATAGAGATTTATCATCTTCAGATTTATATGAAAAGTTATTATCCTTAAATCTTAGTTTATTTATTTCAAATAATGCTTTCTTTAGGAACTTTCTATCATCCTCATCCAAATCTTCAGAATTATCATATGGATTCTTGAAGAATAACTCTCCATCCTTTTCTTTATACAAGTGTCTAAAAACTTTAACCTAATCTCCTATCAAAGCATTTCGAGTTTTCCCGTATCCCTTAGCTTTGTAATATTCTAGACAGGCTAAATTAAAGTCTGATATTTGAGGTTCTAGTTTATTAGAAATATTGTGGATAGCATCTTGCAATAGTTTACTAATAATTCTAACCTATGAATTGGATATATTTTGAGGTCTTGCAAGTAATCGTTCCGTCTCTGATAAATCACCCTCTGATATTCTGATAACTCCAGACAATCTATCTAAAGCTATAGAAGCATTAAGTAACAGTTTACAACATCCAGTAACTAGTTCATTCCTTTCTGGATTGGCTAGTTTAGCTTTTCCAGTAGCATACTTTATGATAGTATCAGGAGATACAGACATATGCTAATTAGACATGATAGTATTTAACTTCTTAATCAATTCCTCTAGTCTCTAAATCTATATTTCAGTAGTTTCAGCAGATGCCAAAGAATCTATTGTAGTTCCGTTTAATAGATGCTACAATCCGTCTGTATCAGACCCAGAAATTAATTCCTTTAAGGAATTGAAATCTGTTTTTCCTAAATTAGGAGATTCGTGTAAAATATCCCAAAATTCATTTATTAATAATGATACTGGAGAGATATGCTCTACAGTAGAAAAGTTATTATTAATTTTAAGATTTGGTTCTTTCTTATTCAAAACTTCCTGAGCTTTAACGAAATTTGAGACAACTAACTGTATTGGATACTATTGACTCTATATTTTTCCACCCAGCCCACCAACTACTATTAAGTCCCCCAACTTAATATCAGAACCTAATTGCGGTATTATCTCGTTCAACAAGAACATTGTTCTCATCGTCTCTATATTTCCGTATGTGGCTTTCATCAATTCTCTACCTTGATTATCAGTAGCCTATAAATCGTTTAAATGGAAACCTAATATATTATCTCTACCCTCAAAAGAGTGTTTCTAGTCTAAGTTTAAACCAGAAAGAGTAACTACGTTGACCTATCCAGTAAGAGTATTTTTGAACATAATGATATTGCAATTATCTAGTGTATCATTTTTAACTACTTCCCACAGATAATTGTATTTATCTTTTCCATTTACCTTCACAACAGAATGTTCAAAGTATGGACTAAACAGCTAATCTAAATAGTCATTGTCAAATTTTGGAAAACCGAATCTTCTAAATTCTCCTATCTAATTCACTATACCTCTAGCACTCAGTTTTCCATTATCTACATTTAGAAGTTTATCCTGGTTTTGCTTAATGATTTCTATTACTTCCTTATTCTTACTCTTAACTTCAGAACTATTTACATGATAGATCACTCCATCTATAGTGAGGTTCCAACCAGTATCTGGCTGCTCTCCTTGAGTCCAATATGTCCAGTTTTTATCAATATATTCTTCAATAGTAGATGTTATTCCATCAGCTTTTATATCTCTTTTTGGAAATACTGCACTTAATTGCTTATTTACGGTATCTATTGAAGAGTCGTTTATTGTAATAGTTTCTGCATTAGATGCTATGAACCTTTGAGCTAATTTCATAGATTCTTGCATTATAAATGCACCTCTATTATGACTATAGCACTCTGCTCTATTAACAGTAATCTCTTTTATATTCTGAAACTAATCATCATATCCAAGTGTCACTGGAATAACATTAAATCTAATGTCGTTAGTATTAATTCCATTATACTAAAGTATTCTAGATAATAAAGCAAATTCATTTCTATACTTTTCTTTCTTTGCCTAATCCCAAAATGCGGGAGATTCGTGTGAGCTTTTTATGTTGAATACTTCTACAGAACCATTTGGTTTGACTACAATATAATCAATATGTCCAGTAATAGTTTCGTCTCTTCCTATTAATTTGGCAGAGAGATTTAGATTCTTGAGAATAACTGGAGAAGAGTCATCCCCAAGTTCTCTAGATTCTTTTCCGTTTCCTAAGTATACCTAACTAAATATATCATCATAAACCTAGTCGTGTATAACGTCACTTAGGTGCTCAAATGAGGTACCCTTAGTATTATCCTCAGTCTAGGAGTAAGAGGTTTCCTTACCTTGCTTCAAGATAATTTTATGTAAATCTCTACCATCTTCTGCTATTCTTTTCCAGCTATTTTTTAAAATAGAGATATGCTAATCGACCTAATCTTTAGTTAATCCCTTCTATTCGTATAGAGATTTCATTCTTTCAATATAATCATCTACCTATAAAACCGGCATTATTTGTTTTCCATACTGGTCAACATATAACCCAGAATCAATAAATGATTGAGTTGTATATCCAGATGCGTTTATTTCTGCACATCCATTTATAACATCTACCCTGTCAGAAAATTCCTTTCTAAACTTGCGTTTCCCCTATTCCTTTAATTCTGACAGTTTGTCAACCACTCTTGTCTAACGATTATAATCTTTAGAATAAAGAATGTCATATGCAAGCTGCGGACTTCTTTTCAAGATTTTGATTAATTCGTCATAAGAGTGGTTATACTGCCTTTTTCCAACTAATGTGTAATTACAATCTTTCATTTACAGTTTTCTAATATTAAACCTTTCTCAATTCCTTTCTCTATAAGGTTTGAAATGATACGGTTTTTCTACATTTGTCCTACCTATGATGATACTAGAGTATTTATGCTTGACTGGAAACCCAAATCGGAATCCAAATCAAGTTTAATATTTTTTCTAATATTTTGTCTTATGTTTAGAAATTGCTATCTAAACAAATCAATCGCTTCATTAGTTCTATCACTATAGTAAAACACATCACCATTTTCAACCTATCTAGCTAAGTGTCTAACGACACCCTCTTCCATTCTATCTATATATGCTAAGTTTCTATAGAGGTCATTAACTCTATTCTTAGTCATCTAAGATACTTTTTTATCATAGAAATTCAAAATGTTTTCATAATTTCTAGTACCTTCATTCATATCCTGAGCTTTTATGGCTCCTAGTACAATATGGAAAGTTTCATGAAGAAGGTCATTAATACTAGCATTACTCTGATTTATGTAGAGATTATTGTCATAGATAAAAGCCCTCACCCCATCAGTACCATCGTGGAATATTCTATTTCCGTTCTAGTCCTGAAGTTGCGCTAGCTATTCATTATCTGTAATAACTATCTTAATTGGAGTATCTTTGAAAAGTGTGTTCTCAAGAGTATCTTTTAAATTAAATAGTGTACTCGTAAGACTCTACGTCGGAGGATTTCCTGCCAAGTCTACTCCAGTAGAATTTATAGTGATTCCAGAATCAGATAAGGATTTTATATAGGTTGTATAATTACCCTCACCATTCTTATTACTTCTTTCTACTAGATACTATTTAATTGGAGCATTATTTATATCAAATATGATTTTTCTTATATTGGCATAGTCAGAATCTTCTAAGGTCTTTCCCTACATAGCATTGATAGAATATCCATTTTCTGTCATTGCATATAGAAAGATTCCTATTTTTTCAGGAAGGTCTAACGATGAAATATCTATACCTCTCTATTTATAAAAGGCTTGGATTTCTGAGGGCTTCTTTGTGGTAATTAAATTATGCTCCTGAGCAAATAATTTAGTTTTTGGGCCTATTGGATAGGCTATAGAGTTTATGGTCTAGCCAACATTAGTCGGAAATTCTAGGTTAACATATCTTTTTCCATCAGAACTTCCTAATATTTGCTTTAATCCCACTTTAGTTTGTTTTGATACATTAGCTGAGCGGTTAAATCCTTCTACTGCTAACTTAGCATCCTTCAATGATTTAAACTTTGCAGGGTCATATAGATTTGGACTAATAACACTGTTACTTACTATAAATATATTATCCCCAGCCTCGTTTAGATGATTATATATATAGTACCCTTTGTAGTATCCGTTATTTACTCCATCCTCATTTACTGGAGTAAATATATTCATTGTGTCGTATCCAAAATTAAATTCATCTTTTAAAACTCTTCCTTTCCTTTTTAACTTAACCTTATCATCGTTTGTGAGCTTCTTACCTCTATAACTGTACACTATCTAGTCCTTATCTTTAGAAATATTTAGAGTATATATCTCTCCGTCTATGTCCATATTTAAGTGACCTTGAAAAAAGGCTTGTGCGTCCTCTAAGGATGATATATTGTCCTCATAACTGTTAGATAATTCCAATTCTCCTAAAGCCTTTCTCTCCGTATTCTTAAGAGCTAAAGTATTTTCAAACAATTTTTTTACCTAAGACTTGGTAAGTCTTATAGTTTGAGGGACAGATTTGCCAACTGATTCTACATGATAGTTAGATAGAATAATATCATTCTTAAAGTATTTTTGAAGTAAACTTTCCATTCCATCCTAATCTAGATTTATGAACTACTACTCACTAACTTCTTGCGAAAATTCTGGAATGTAAGTAACTAACCCTTTATATAATTCAGATTTTCCAAACGACTCTCTTTTCCAGTGTAGTCTTCTTAAGTATCTAGCTAAGTCGGATTCAGAATCCTCATTTATTACCTACTACTTATTAAGTTCTCTACAGAAATCATTCAATACAGAACCAGAATCAATAATCTAGTCTCCTACCTTTATCAGCTTGGTATAGTCACTACTATTATTAAGATAATCTAAAATAAGATGTTTAATGGTAAACTACTCAGATGGAGTAGGGTCTACTTCCTTAGTAATTCTCTCTAAGTTCTTCTTATAGTTATCCTTAATAATATTCAGTTTATCCTTATACTTTTCTGATAGATACTAATCAGTAATATCATTGTCAGCTATAATTTGTTCGGCAAGATGTTTCTTATGTTCTGTTTCGGCAAAATTCTGAACATCAAACTTATTTCTAAATATATAACTAACTACTCCGTTCACTACAACCCTTCCTTTAAGCATATCTCCGTTAGAATATGCTTTATCTACTAGAGTAATTATATAGGGTTTCTCAATATCTTTAATCAATTCCGTTTCCTCTGGATAACGAAGTTTCAAATTCTCGAAAGAACAGTTCCCTATTAGCTGTTTGTCCAAGAAGTATTTTTGAGAGTTTTTCACTCTTGTAGAGGATGTCTACAAGTCGTAAATCAACTGTTTTATTTTATGTTCAGGAAGGGTGTCTAAGTACTCCACGATATCTTGAAGAGAGTCTAGCTCCTTTTCACTAGACTCTCTATCAATTTTAAAATTACTTTTCCCTCCTATCTCAAGAATTACATCACATTCCATATTAACATAGTTTGTAAATAAGCAACCTGTTCTATCTAATATATTGTGCTAACTATAACACCTTGTCTTTCATATTCGTTTCTCCGTTTCCAGAGAATATAGAATTTTCTCTTAATCTCTTATGAAGTTCTGGGAACATTACCAGAGAGTTCTGTGCGTAATTATAAGTTCTTTCATCTATCTCCCCCTACGTTAAACCTAGATGGTCTAACTATAATAGGGATTCTGGTTTACTCATGTCATACTTCCAAGTATAATCAGACTTATCATAGTATCTTTTATACACGTCATATCCATGAGCTGGATTAAGAACTTTAACATAAGGCTCTGTCCTATAATTTAATGCATAAGTAGAATATACAGTAGGGGCCATAGCAATTAAGAAATCTCTCTTAGTTGGCATAATATATTTAAAGTCATCATTATAATCTTGTTCAGACATGAATTTATAATAATCATACAGAACATTACCTTCTCTGACCTAATCTCTAAATATACCAGTCATGTATTTTCCTCCCAATCTGGTTCCATTCACTGCCAGGTTATATAGCATCAGTATGTCAGCTACTGAGTGATTCTAATCAAATTTTTCATTAGCCAACTCTTGAATACCTATTAGGTATCTATTATAGGTCTACTTGTTGGTCAGACTCTAGTCAATTTCAAATAGATTAAGGGCTGTTCTTAACATACTCTTTCCCCTATTAGAACTCTATACTAATTCTTTAACCAGGAAATTATCTGGGTAAGTATTCTTCAACCACTCAAAGAAATTATTTTCTACAAAGTTCTTTAGTGAGTCAATTCCATTAAGAGAATTTAGATATAATTCATCTGACCTAACTAAGTCATAATTAGAATCGTATACTTTCGTATCATCCACTTTAGATATATCTATAGGTTCTTCTTTAGATAAGAAATATGATGTTATCAATATCTTATCAGCATACTGTATGATGTTTTTATAATCTCTGTCAGATAGAGCACTATAAGATAGTTCTCCTAAAGAAATTAACTAGTCTACTATTTTAGACTTATTTGCAAATAGATGTCTTTGCTATAGAGTATAATTTAATAAATCTAGGTTCATTTTGTAGTGTGGAATACGATTGACCATATCAAGAATATTCCAACTAGATTTAATTAAGTTATAATATGTAGCAGCAAGCTCCCTATATGAAACAAGGTCTCCCTATCTAGTGTTATAGATGGTTCTAGAACTTTGGGGAAGTACTACTTTCTCATCATTCAAGAATTTATATAAATCAAAATTTCCATACAAGTCTGTCCTAACTGCATCCTCTAATATTGAAACTATTTCGGCAAGAGATAACTCTGGGTTGTTTCCCTAGATACTCTTTATAGTTTTTATTAGACCACTTTCTGTCTTATTCTTAGAGGCTTCTGGAACAGTTGGCAACATAGAATATTTTTCTAGATACTGTAAAAGTTCCTATTTGGTACCAGAATTTCCAGTAACTATATCTTCTTCATCGGACAAATTAACAAATTTCTACTTGTTAGAATCTACAGGTTTCTTTATACCCATTCTTCTTTCTCTAGTAGATACAGTGGCATACATCCTCTTGATTAGTTTAATCAAGTCCATATCTGTTTGTGGAATACCCTAATTCAGTTTCAACCACACAGAAGCCAATGTAGAAGTCTCGTTCGCTTCATCTGTTATTCTCTAAAATTCATTCAAGTCGAGCTTAAAGTCCAACATAGAATAGTTACTATTCGGATGAATCCTGTTATAGTCTTCTATTTGAGATCTTATATCATTTACAATCTAATCTATGTATCTAAACACATAATTAGTATTCATATTAGAAGTTACTGGCAACTCATAGTTTGACAAGGCTACCATAAATTCTGGACTATTGGCAGATAAGGGTTCGGTCTTAGCTTTAATATATTTCTATACAAAATCTTTAAGAGACCTAGCCTATGCTGTCTTATACATAGAACCAAGTTCTTTAATTACCCAAGAATACTCATTATTTACTCTTCTCGGGGTACGACCTTCCGCCATTAATTCCATCATCATATCTGCCTCAGCTTCCATAGCTTCCATCTAAGATTCCATAGCTTCTATTCTTTCCTCTGGAGAAAGGTTATCCTAGGGATTAACTATTAATTTAGACAAGTCTATGTCTCCATTTAGAGTCTTAATAGCGTTAGTTACAGAACTTGTTTGATTTTTATATAAATCGTTTCTACTATACTTATCTATCAACTCCACTACAGGACTAGTCATAAATGCTACAATATCCTTAAGATTGAATCCCATCATAACTAGGTGTAGATGATATTTAGCCAAGTTAGTACCAGCATTAATTTTAGCTAGAATTAACTCTTTAGCATTATCGGTTGCTGCTGAAAGAATCTGAGAAATTAACTAGTCTACATATTTATCATCCATGTCTATCTAACCATCATATGTAGCATAAAATTCTTCCTTAATTTTCTAAGATAGCTCTGGAGAAGCATTCCACAAGTCTGGAATGTGTTTTACAACCACGTTCATTAGTTGGTCAGTAGCACGCCCAGATAATCTACTGTATGAGTGACTCATCTTTAGGAAGAATCTATCTTTCTGATTTCCATTTCTTAATACATTATGATAGTAGTAAGTAAGGTTAAACCAGTCTTTTTCACCATTAGCAGCTATACCAATTACGTTTTTACCAACCAAGTTCTGGTTTTGCATTACGTATTTGGTAAGCGGATTCATCATATTTAACTACTTAGTTTTAGCTCCCTTTGGAGATTTGTCAGCCTCTTTCTGCAAGTCCCTCATTGTAATAGGAGAATATGCCTAGTCTCTATTTCTAATGTTATGAACAACATTTCTAATATTAGCACTGGCTACATTTTTGTATGCCTACTCTCTCTATCTATAGCTTACTTTATAGTTTTCATGTTTCTGAATCTGCTCTATAATCTTCTACTTCTAATCAGCATTCTCTCCAACTATGTAATTATATCTTCCATTATTACTGTCTATCTTATATATCAAGTTAGCCATTTTTCTAAGTCTTTCCGGACCAGATGAAGATAATATACTATTAAGTTCGTTTTCTATAGAATATTGCTCTCCTTCCACCACAATTAATTTATTTCCTCTTGGTAATGGAAGAGTCTTACTAGCATCAACCATTTGCTCAGAAGAATAATTGAATAATGGACTCCAGCCTATATACATAGCATCATCACTAAACGATTGTCCCATAACATAAGCCTTATCAATATCGTAGTCAGAACCCTACAAATATGTCTAAATATAGGAAACATAAGCAGTGTTAGAGGTATCAGCAGTCCATCCTACACAAGTCATAGGCATGAATGATTGCAATGACTGTGCTGGGATACGAGAAGAGATGAAATGAAGAGATGTTAAGAACGATGAATATTGCTTCTTGTACTACTGGAGATATTCATAGTAAGACGTTCTTATCTACCTGTACTATTCCTAGAAATTATTTCCAATTAGGGCATTTCGTAACTCAATCATATGCTACTAAAATCTTGGAAGTTTCTAAATTTCCTCTGGAGTCATTAAAACTCTTTTATTAGATTCCCTATCATATTTTGTATCGTTTCCGAAGTCTACAAGACTATTGGCGATGGTTCTCCTAAGATCTGGGTTTAATTCTATACCAGTATTAACCTATATGTCTATATACTTATCCTGAGAATAAATGTTATTAAGTATAGAAGAGATTTGGTGGAAAGCATCTGAATTTAATACATCCTAGTCTTTGCTTTTTTTGTCTAAAGCATTTCTTATGTCCTAAACGGGGGCTATCTTGTATAAAGTATAGTTAATTAACTACTACTCTCCATTAACTAATTCCGATTTAGTATATTTGTATCTTTTGACATAATCTATTCTCTACAATACATTCTCCACGTTTCCATTCTCATCTTGAATAAGTCTATAGCGAGACTTGTCTATCTCTTGATTATTCTAGTCTAGAACCTTTCCGTCTGAATATTTCCAAGAAGATTGTATATATTTTCCAATCTTTATTCCATCCTGGTGAGTATAAATTTCATTATTGTCATTTATATATTCCTAAGTGTAGTCAAACGGGTCTTCATATATATTGAGAGTTTCTATTAGATTACTAAACGAAACCAAGGTATGTTGACCATTATTTTTAACAAATGCGAGGTTATAAAATCCAGCAGGAATCTTTGGAACCTCGGTCTGTTTTCTAAAGAAGTTCTCTCCCTAATCCATAATATCTGCTAATGTAGCATCTCCAGTCTGGAAGATGTCTTTATACATATTACCAAGAACTATTTCAGCTTCGGTGTTTTCAAGACTTCCTGGAACTATATCTAATGTCTATCCATTAAGTTCAAACTTTCCTTCATCTAATAAGTCTAAAACATCCTGTATTTGGGTTTGTTTTGGTCTTTCAGATTTTGGTAAGTTCCAAGAACCTCTAATAATTGGATGGTCATATATAGTCATATACTTAGTAACCCCATCAGTAGGGTCTACATATTGCCATCTTAGAAGAGATGGTTTTAAATTATTAGGCTTTGTTATGTTTAATTTGTAAGTATGTTTGCTAACATTAGAAATCTTTTTATACTCTCTAACCTAAGCAGATTTTACTTGGTTGCTTTTATCAAAATATGAAACAGTATAGGGTTCAGAAACAACTTCTAAGTTAACTCCAGAGTGCCTTTGTTCATTTTCTATTATGCTCTAATATCCTACTATACTTCCCTTAGTCAAGCCTCCTATTCTTGTATCTAACTATTCCTGAGTAGTTGGAGACAAACGCAGAATAGCTCCGTCAGGTAAAACCTATAGAGCAGCATTGAATAGTCTAATTTTCTAATCTTCTTTAGCTCCCATCCACGGAGTTCTTCTCTATAGATTAGAATCTCTTCCTCCTGTCTTAAAATGAATGTTCCATTTATCTGAATCTATCTCTTTCTCAATAACAAATGATGAATTTTCATCTTCATTTAATGTAATAGTAAACTTGTTGCCCTTTTGATTAATTTTTACATTATATTCGTCCTCTATGTCAAATATTCCATTTTTGAATTTGTAGAAATCAGCCATATCAGATAAATCGTGAGATATTACAGTTCCATCATTTTTGATAATATTAACAATATCAGTAGGCATAAACCAAGACTTATCCTTTACTTGCTCTGCCTCTTGTTTAGAAGCTAGAAACATATTTACAAGCTGTCTATTATACTCAGTCGTGTCCTAAGATGTTATACCTAAATAAGGAATAAGAGAAGTGTCTATCTTATCAGAAGACTCCTAAATTAGTGTAGCTAGGTCAAAACTTGAAATTCTTCTTTTACGTTCTCCATATTTGTTTGGGTCAACCCCATTTTTGGCACACCATGCTTCTAACTCACTTCTTAATTTTCCTTTAAAGTCGTTTCTAGCTCTCTTTAAAACATCCTCAAAAAGATACTTCCTATATGTTTTAGTTTTTGGGTCAAACCATTGAAAGTATTGAACTACATTATAGCCTGGCGCCATAACATATCCAGACCCAGGGTGTTTACGCTTAATAGACTTGGAATTAATTACAGAAGTAATATTAGTAATAAATTGTGTATAGATACTAGGATCGCTAAAAGGAATCTTTAAACCAGAAGATGAGTTATCTTTGTTAACCTTAAATTCCTTGTTTATTTCCTATTTTAACTTTTCAGTTAAATCCATATCACTATTACTCTTGGACTATACTATAAGTTTTCCAACTATCTTATACAACTAGTATTTAGCTTTACTTGGGTCCTCAGCGTAATCTTTGAAGTATCTTTGTATATTAGTTAATTCCTACTCAGAAGCCTAGAATGCTGATTCAGCCAATCCGTAGTAAATCTCATTTACAGACTTATAATCCTTTCCATATGCCGCACAAGCCGCAACTACCTGAGAGAACTCTGTTAATTCTGAGTCAACTACATCATGGTCAGCATTAAGCTGAATACCTAATCCCTATATATTTAACTAGAAAGTATTAAGAGGAGCATTATTAGTCCACACATCTTTACTGTTTATGTTCTTAGCACCGTTCTTTACTGCAGAGTTATTAAATACATATGCTACAAACTTATCTTTAAGTGGTTGGACTATATCGTTTATAGAAGTTACTTTCGGGTTAACCTTATATCCAACATTAATTACAAAGTTAGTTAAAACCTAATTACTAAATTCGGAAGTTACTCCCTTAGCGTTAGTACAATTAATACCTCCAAGAGCAACAAACAATTCATAAAGACTGTCTATTGTATGGAATCCCTATCCACCAACTGTACTATGCTCAGATGTATCATCACTAAAGTAATGATATACCTTATTAGAGCCTTTTCCTAGAATAGTCTCTACGGTAAAATATCCAGAATTGTCTTTTCCAAAGTCAGTTACCTAGACTATTTCTCCAAGCTGGTTCTTATAGAATAATTTTTCTCCTCCTAAAATTGCTTCTCTAAACCATCTAGAAACTTCTTCCTAGTCATATGCTGTCTACTGGAATTGATTAATGTTCTTAGTCAAATCTATAGCTCCATTCCAACGTATATTATGCATTTTCTTGAACATATTATACTAAGCTGAATTAGACTATAATGATTGTAACATCATCGCATTAGTCTATCCAAATGATGCAAACTTAGCCAGAAATGACGTTAAGTCTCCAGTCTAATCGTCCCATATAGGCTTTCTGTTTGTTCCAACTCTCTAATCTCCCAAAGAATTATTTTCCAAAATAACTTGAATAGGAGACATAGTTGAACTACCATCCTAAGAATCTATTTCATCAGATTCTCTTAGGTTATTGACCGGTGCTGACATATCATATGCAACAGCAGCATTAACCTTACTAGCAACACCATTTATTAAACCAGTAAGAGGATGCTACAAAGTAGCTGGAATAATAACATTACGTTTAAATTGAGTTCCCTATGCAGTATTTATAATTTCTATGATAGTTTTATCATATATATCCTACATATTAGGCTTTCCATCTAAATCATTTATAGCTCTCATTGAAGAAAACTCTTCGATAAAATTATCAAGAGAACTAAAGCTTATTTTGTTATTATTTAGTATATTTTCTAAAGCCTTTCTAGCTACATTAGTTTTTATCGGATTTCCAATTGCTCCTTTTATGTCATTAACAGCAGAAACTATTTTATTAAATAATGTCCCCTTTGCCTTATCTGGATGATTTATTTCCGTCCCAGATAAACTTAGTCTTAGGTTATTACTAAATAAACCCTCTATATAGAAGAATTTTTCCAAGAATGGATTCATTTCTGAATCTTTCTATAGTAGCAATTCTCCCGTTTCTTTATCAATCCACTTGTCAGCAAAAGCTTGTCTATCTTTTACTTGAAGCAGTTTAGTGTCAGACAATAATCTAACTGTCTAAGTAGCAGCCTTCTCATTTAATTTATTATTAATCCAAGAGTTCAATTCCTAAGTTGAATCAAACAATCGGAAATTAACACCATATTCTCTAAGGTTTTCTAGGAACAGTTCCTACTGTTGTTTTAGAAATTTCTTTAGACGAACTGGCTCATTATATAGTTTAGCATAAAAATCTGTTATTTCATTAAGGTCGCAGAATTTCTTTCTATTTCTGTAATCCTTGTCTTTCTCTAACTCTATCTTCTCAAGATTGTGTTGGTTATAACTAAAGACAAGAGAAATTAAATCACTCTCAGTTCTATTTCTTAGGAACGTTCTAACATTATCTAGTCTGTTAGACGTAAATACATCTCCTTCCTTTCTGAACTGTGCTCCATATTCAGTAGTCAAAAATGACATTAGTTTTTCCATTTTTGTTACTACGTTAGCTTGAATTTGATTGTGGGCAGAGAAGAAAGTATTTCTATATAAATCAACAAATTCTTGACTCTTATCAGACATTAAATCCATTATATTATCACTAAACATAGATAGATTAGACATATAATTCAAGAAGTTGGTCTTATCAGAGTATACAGTAGGTTGGAAACATATTCTTCCAGTCTTCAAGAAGGAACTATAGAACTTATCTAGGATTGCGTGTTGAAATAACTCTGAAGAGGACATATCTCTAACAGCTTTAACATCGCCGATGGGTGTAGTTATTTCCCCATCAATTACTGGGTCTATATCTATAGCATTAGGATTCTATACAAATAATAAAGAGTTTGCTGGTCCTCCCTCTTGGCGCTATTTATGCAAGCGTCTATTTAATTCAGAGCCTAATCTTGATATACTATAGTTAGAGACACTTGAACCAGCCTTATTTAAAGATGTAGAGCGTACAGACCTACCAGATGCTTCCACAAAGCTTTTAGCTAAGTCGCTAAGTGCTTTATCACTAGTAGTTACAGGTTTAAAATAAACTCTATTAGCCTAGATGTCAAAGACGTTAGAGGATGGCTTCTTAGACTCTCTATTAAATAAACTTGTATATTTAGAGTTCTCCATCAAAAACTATTTCATATCCTAATCTCCAGCGAGTTTTACCTAGTTATCAATGTCGGCAGTTCTAATTGCTAATTTTAGGAAATGATTAAGATAATTCTTAGAAAATAAGTTATTTTTTGGGTCGTAAGTATACTTGTCCTTATATCCCTATAACGCTTCTAGCCCTTTATCAGATAGAAAATTAGTATCTAGATAATAGTCGAACATTTCTAATAGATTATTTAGAACCGTTTCGTACTCATTTAGTAGTTCTTTATTTTGAAGAACTTTATTACTAAAGTCTCTAAGGTTTATGCCAGCTAATATATCTAACATTGGAACTTCTTTTCCATTTATGTTTACCGTAGAGTTCTCTAGCTCTAAGTTGTCCATAGTAGAGAACAGTCCCTCCATATTAGAAGCTCCTTGATTGTATCTGAATCCAAATGTATATAATGTTCCTTCCTTTCCCGAAAGTTCAACCTTAGATATAAACTTACCAGTCTAATCTGGCACAGAGGTATAGTTATATTTAGACAATCTATCTTCCCCAAGTTTATTTATCTATCTGGTCTTACTTCTAAAAGTAATTCTTTCAACAGAATCAAATAAGTCAGCATCCCAATTAAATTTCTTCTTTACAGCAAATAAAGATTTCGATGATTGTAGATTACAATCAATATAATTGTTATTTACATTTCTATAGATAATGGCACATAAATCTGAAACAGTCTCTAAGAATTTAGTTCCATATTTTAGGTTATCATTTACTCTTCCTAATTCTATAGATATATTTGAGTTAGGATTATCTTTATTCAAAATTTCATTATAGAATGAATATAGTATATTCTTATGCTATTCTGAGAACAGGTTCTCATTGCGCATAAAATCTATCATTCTACCTCTAGAATTTTGAATAGCCTATGGTTTAAATAATATTTCTAGAATATCTACAATATTGTCTAAAACATTAACATTCTATGTATTAATTAAATCTTTCAGCACTCCTACAACAGCTTCACTGTTACTTGTATCGAAATTGATATTATTATTCAATACGTCAGATAACAAGGATTGCCATGCCTACATCAATGATGTCATATTTAACGTCTGGGGAAGCAATTGATGAGACTCATTATATTTATAAACAAATATAGTGTCCAACATATCCTTTACTCCAGTACTAGTATGAGCTTCACTTCCCTCATTATTAGCAGTTTCCCATCCTGCCTTTTGATGCGCATGAGATTCTCTCAGTGCATATTTCTTAGCGTTCTATCTCTATGGTTCTACATTATTCAAGAAGCCTCTTTCTATACCAATACTACTTCCTAGTTTCTAAGCCAATAAATCATCGAACTGCGTAAGAACTATATAATCATTTACGTAGTTTAGTAAATCATCTTTAGGATTTTCTATCTCCTGAATAATAGGCAATACTTCATCCTTAAACTCTGCACCTCTCTCAATTTCTTTCAGAAGTTTGTCCTTAATTTCTAGATAGTAATTAGAGAATCTATTAGCCATAAACAGCTAAGTCTTCGCTTCAGAGTTTGTATAATTAGTATTGTACTTGTTATTAAACCATGTATTAAGTTTAGGGTTATTTAGTATAGTCTTAATTAGTTGTCTATAGAGATATTCTTGCTATACTTTATTTTTCTGTAGGATTTTATCCTCTAGCTATTGGTTAAACTTTGTATTTCTATCAGGGTCTTGCAATACATATTTTCTAAAAGTATCTATAACATAGTAGTACTGACTAGAATTTAACATTCCATTGCTATACATACTTGTAATGGATTGCAAAGTAGAATCATTTGGGAACTATTCCTTTAGATGACCAAGAATGCTCTCAAATTTCCCTTCCTTATAGTCCACGATTCTTTTGTTGACTTCATCAGAGGTCAACTCGTACTTAGTTTTCAGGTAGTTATTATATATTAACTTCTATTTAAGTTCTCTCCCAAAGCTGTCAGTTACTTCCTGAATAAGACCAGTATTTATCGGTCCATATATTTCTAATAAAGTGTCTTCTACTTTCTATAATTTTCTTGCTTCTTGACTCTCATCAGTTTCCATTTCCTTTTCAGCCTCAGAAATCTGAGTTGTCACTTCTCCGACACTATTCATGTCGAAGAAGGTTGACAACACAATATTTCTAAACTTCATGGCTTTTTCTGGTAATTTGTCTAAAGAAGCATTAGCTAGCCCACATACTATATTGTTTACATCATCAATAAACTCTCTAGAAGTTTCATCCAAGTTTTCAGAATCTGTTAGAAGTAATCTTTTATCCTAACCATCTTTGGATTTATACTTAAATTCCAAAGTTTTAATAATTCTGTCCTCTATTCCAGGTCTATTAATTTGATTATACAATAACTTTAAATCTGAGGCTAGTTGCTAATAACTTTTTTTGTCGTACTTAACATTACAAGCTGCCATAGTCATTTATTTTTTAAAAACATGAAGTATCTACATACAATAAGTAATCAGATAAATTCCATTTTAAATCTGAATCTTCTAGTTGTTCTATTTTATTATTCAAAGTATCTTTCATACTTACTAACAATTCTAGATAGCTTTCTACATTTGAAGAGTTTGATAACATTTGCACATCGCTATCATCCTAGAACGTTTCCTCTAGCTAATTTAGGAAGTCTTGGTGTGTCATTATATCCATTCCTGTTGGGTCAACAACCATAGAATCAAATGACTGCCCAGTAATCTCTTCTACTGAATTAGTTTTATTTGGTGTCATAGAGATGTACATATCTTCAGTATCTAAACTTAATTCTCCAACGTTATCGTATACGTCAGTATATATTATTTTTCCATTTTCGTACTTTACATCTTTTATAATAATCCATCCTATCTACATATTGATAAGTTCTACTATATTATCAACAGGTGATCCATTTCTGAAGAAATTGATTAATTTCCTATTGTTCTATAGAGTAACATACTCCATATAACTCTGTTCATTATCCTCCTTTCCTTCATTAAGGAGGAAGTTCTAGAATCTAGTTCTATCCTACTCGTCTACTATTCTAGAGGAATAGCCTACATACTGTTCTACTGGATTTTCTATCTTAGTTTCTTCTTTTAGCTATCTCTTTCCTCCCTCTAATAATTTAGAAAGGTTAAGAGCAATACCTCCAGATATAACATCAACGTCAACGTCAAAGTATATAGGATTAGTTCCACATTTTAGGAATGCATAATCCTACCCATTTTGTCCTCTAACGTTTATTTGCTTATAATCCTGACTAGTTTCTAAATCTGGGTCCACAAATATTCCGTACTTGAACGGAGCTTCCTCAGTATAGGCATGAGGCTCCTCCAAGCTCTATACAGTACCATGAAAGATAAGATTAAACATATTAAATAATGTATTATCATTACCTTTTCTCTCCAACATTCCATCCACAAATAGCGCTGAAATATCGAAATCAAACTTATCAGTATTATTCTTTGTGTCAATAGTAGTAATACTAATCAGCCCATTAGCCTTACTATTGGTTTGATATATTCTTGATTTAGTAGCAATAGCCGAGACAGCCTTGGGGAAGAAGCTAAACATTGATTCTGCAGGAATAGTAGACGTTGATATAACATTTCCGTTTTCGTCTGTTTCCCCAATTACTATGTTCTTATTATTTGTATGAATAAGTCCGGAAAGATTTCTTTTTTGTTCATTCTTTCCTATATATTCATTCGTAGCATAGTTAGAACCATCAGCCTTAGCTAGTCTAGTAGCCATAGGTTTAAAGTTTAATCCAGCCCTTCTAAATATTTCAGGAGGCTCATTAGCTGTTAACTGTTCTAATATAGACGATAGAATAGAATGGTACTTATGTGCATATTCTTCTTCTATAGCTAACATATTAGCCTCATTCTTTCCATATACACTAGAATTACTAACATCAAATGACCTTACATATCCGCCAATGTTTTTGTTGGTTAGGTCAATTCCTAGCCTAAAGGTAGGTATATCTTTGCAGTATTCCTAGTTAAACTTTATTAAGTTTTCCAAGTCTGCTGCTGTTACTTTATATAGGTTCAGGAGCTTCTATACCTCCTAACTACCAGCATTTAACTAAGTTACCCAATTTTTGCCGTATCTACTAAATAGCTCAGACTCAACTTTAGAAATATCTAGTATTTTATTACTATCATAATCACTCTCTTGTTTCCACTTATCTAACTAAGATATGAAATTTTCTAAGCTAGCTCTGAAATTCCACATTGCAGTGAACATCCTAACTCCTAGAGTATCCATTCTCCAAGGTTTTTTAGCTTTCTCTCCTTCCCCAGTTAGTTGATTCTGTATTCTATGAGTAATAAGTTCTGTAAAACTTAAACCATGATTATTAAGAACAATCATTCTGACTTCTGGAGTATGGGCATCAGGATTTCTCTTCTGCTCTATATATCTATCGGCTAACTCCTCTGGAGAAAGATTAGTATTAGATGATGCAAATACTATAGCCTTACCGAAAATAGACTCTGATACTTTTCCTTTCAATACATCTGATTTATTTCCCAAAATATATACCGGAGAAACTACTTTTCTCTTGTCGGTATCCATGAAATTATTATAATCAGATATATAGTTTCCATCTTGGTCCACTCTGTTGTTCTCGACAGTTGCTATACTTAAGGTTCCGCCAAGTCTTCTTGGAACTTTCCTCTTGACCAGCCTAGTAGTCTAATGCGATTCGTACATATCAGGAGTAAGCTCTATAGCATGACCTTCTGGATGTTCAGAAACTATTCTTCTAATAAAGCCTTCGTACTATTTAACAGATTCGCTCAAGTTATCTCTAAATCTTTCTGCCTTAATCTTATTCTCTCCAGTGATTTTTCCGTCCTTAATTCTCTGATTTATTTTATCCTTTATAGCCTACTATACAGCAGGTTTTCTTAAATTATTAAAATCAGAAAGAAGGCATATATCAAATATAGCTGAGAATGGAGTATCCTAGATAGTTCTACTTAAGCCGTCTAGTCTACAAGTAATAGATACAATATAACGTTCCTCATCTATATCTATGTATGTAGGTTTCAAGTCAGTTCCTATTCCAAAGTTGTCAGAATCGGTAGCTCTTCTGACTTCTAACTACAATTTTCTGTTTTTCCAAGCCTCACTAAATCCTAATAGTGATGTCATAGCCGGGTCAGTTACATTACCTCCAAATATGACAGAACTTTGGATTTTAGTTATAATATCCTAATATCTCTGTTTATCTACCCTCTTAGTAATTGGCTCAGTTCCATCATATATAGCATTAATGTTTCTTCTAACAGAAGTTTTTTCTCCCGGAAGCCATGCTGGGTATTTTCTTTGTGTCCCATCAGGATTAACAAGAGTCTCTTTTAGTCCTGTAATTGGTACTACTGTATTAGCTTCTATCAGAAGATCTGATAACTCTGATACTTCTATGTCTTGGCGCTCAGCTGGATTCTTTTCTACGAAATCTTTATATATTTCTGTTTTATTAGATTCTAACTGTTGCTACACTTGCTCTTCAGAAGCTTCTGGATTAAACTCTGGAGTATTTTCAACTGTTGGAGATATTACTAATTCTTCTCCCTCTTCCTTAACTTTTGGTTCTTCCTTCACTTCTGGAGTTTCTTCCTGGGTAGTCTATGATAGGTCTAACTTATCTAGAGCCTTAGAATACTAATCCCTAAATAACTAAACTTGGTTAGCTAAACTAAATCCTATAGATTTCATATCATCCTGGGTATTAGCTCCAACAAGTCTAGATAATCCTCTATCTAAGAAAATAGAAGCGGTCTTTCCTCTAGACATTAGTGTGTAGAATCTCCTTAAGAAAGTTACCTTATCATAAGAATTTGGTCCATCTAAGTCTACAGATAGGTCTATATTATCTACTATAACATAATCAAATTCCTAACCCTGCATAAATTTCTTACCAGGAATAATTTTCTCTGTTAGAGGTTCTCCCAAATTAGAAAATCCTGCAGATTTAAGCTTCTAATATGCCTATGAGTTAACATCTCCTATGAATCCTATACTAGCATCTTTATGTTTATCCTATAGTATCTTTATTACCTCGTCTATGTTTCCTCCGATTAAGTCTCCATTTATATCATCCTACTAATTATAGACTCTTAAATTCAACTTTCTGATAAGATTTGGAAGCTTGGCTTCAAAATCATGCCATAATTGATTATCTCCAGATTCTATAATATCATTTGCAGTATCTAATATTGCAGAAACTTTATTATTATTACTTTGCTTCTGAATATTAGAAGTTCTTAAAGACTCTTGAAGTTTAGAAGTTCTAGTAGCAAATATGTCATTTGTTGTTAAATTCTCTATTTGTCCGTTTGAATATCCAGACTGGTTAGAATCGCTAGCCAAAAATACCGTTCCTCCAACTCTTTCTGCATACTCATCTAGCAAAGCTATCTATAGACTATTCATATGGGCAGCTTCATCTACGAAAACAAGTGGAGCCTTTATATCGGGGTTGAATTTTATTTTGTCACTTTTAAGGTCTATTTTAACCCCCGTAGCTCCGTTCTTAGCCCATCTTTGCATAACAAAGTAATCTGTTTCTACTTTGTATTCTTTATTTTCTTCATTCTTATTTATTTCGGAGGCCGCTCTTTGAAAGCTTTCGTTTATCTTATCCCAATTAGGTAATAACTTACTAAATATATTTCCGTCTCCTTCTATAGTATAAGAGGTTCCCTCATTAAGAGAATTTTGCAACTTAATAGCCTAAGATGTAGTCGGTCCTACTACTAAGGCTTGCTATTCATAGAAGCGTTGTCTAATGTTTTTTAGTACAACCTCAGTCTTTCCAGCCCCTGCTACCCCATTTATATAAACTACATTTGGAGTAACTGTACTATTAGGATTAACTAACTTAGCTAATGCTTTAAATCCAGCTTTATATGCTTTAGTATGAGCGGCTTCCCCAAGTCTGGAAATATTCTATTGTACTGTTAGAGGAGCAATATCCTCATTATCTTTAATAGAATTTTGTACAGATTTATAGTAGTTAGATGGATTATCAGACAAGACTGATAAAATGTACAAAGCCTTGTCATACTTAGTAAATTCAGTAAGATTTTCATTTAACTTACTGGTCTATTGTTTTTCTAAATCAGTGTAATTTCCTAAGTACCTTTTCCAAAAGTCTGAGTTAGCAAAGAACTACTCTGGAGTCCATCCAGTATCTTTTAATATCTTATTAAAGTTATTATGAAGAGTCTGTTCAAACTGGAATAGCTATCCGAGCTGATTCTCAGGGTTTCCATCAAAAGGAGGTAAAGAATCCAATCCTTCAGATAAATCATATTCTTTATCTCCTACTGTAAACTAGAAAGATAGTCCACGACCTATCTCATATCTTAGATTATTTACAACATTCTCCGTATCAACAAGACGTCTTAACTTATTCATACTATTATTCTCGGATATTCTCTTCCATAATTCTATTTCAGTATTCAGGTTAGTTACTTCATCCTATAATACTTGGGCATAATCCTAACTTATTTCTGGAAGAGGTTCCCACTCTCTTGTAAGAACATCTCTATGTGTATTAGCAAACTCATTTATCTGCTTATTCTAACCAAAATAATGAGTTCCGTCTGGAGATACTGATGCAGAATATACATATGCGGAAAGTAATTCTAGAGCTTTCTATGCATTATTTAACTGTTTAGCCTGAGTATCATTTAGCTCAAATGAATCTAACTTATCCTAAGATATATAATCTTTATACACCTAGTCAAGTATATAATTCATGTTGAATACCTCTTCCTAATTATCAGACATTTCCTTAGTTATAGAAGATAGAATATTTTCTAAAGGACTGTGTGAATTTACCTATAACTTATTATAGAATGAATATACTGGGTTCTTCTATATTCTACTAGACAGATTATTTACATATCTATTTAATGTAGAAATCTGTCTTCTAACTGGTTCTCCAGCAACGTCTCTTGGGTCACTAGCGTTGTTAGTAAGAAGTTTAAGTTTAGAATCCTTTCCAAAATTCATAGGAATCTACTTAAGAGCTGCACTTAGTACTTCTGGTAAGGCTGAAGATTTTCCAGAAAAATACTTATAGATGGCAGAATCTGGAGTGTCCAGACCTTTTATTAATTCATCAATAGTGATATTATCACCTATCTCTCCATCACCTTTTATTCCATAGTCCTTTCCTACCTATTTTGCAAAGTCGTTTAATATTACCTAAGCATTTTGACTTTTAGATTTGAATTGCATTGGAATAGTGTTATAGAGTTCCATAGCTGCTAATTCCTAATCCTGTTCATCTGCTTCGTCATATTTTCTTTTTGCTTCTTCTATGGCTGCGATTATCTAGTCCTTATTTTCTAGGTTAGATTCTCTTAGAGGTTTAAGTATCTTATTTTTCAGAGTTCCTCTCTATACCGCGTCTTTCATTGGTATAAGAGTTTCCAAGGGAGGAATAGTATCATTTAATAGGGTTATTACTTTATTTGCCTATTCTTTTACTATGGTATAATGCTTATCCTATAGCTATTGCTGTATATCATCGATATTTGACAAATCATCTTTTAAATCTTGCAGTATGGTTCTATATGGATTAACATCAAACTTACCACCCTAATCAACAAACGGATATTGCATTTCTCTCTTGATAATATCCTTAAGTCTATATCTAATGTTTTGCATGATAGTTCTATTTGTGGAACTATCAATCTAATAGTTTATAGGTCTTAAGATGTCATCAAACTGCTATATATAATCAGCTAGTATCTAATTATTCAAATCAAATACTCTTTGCTGTCTTTGATAATACTTTTGAACATCATCAGGAGTCGCTGTATTGTTTCTAGTATTATACTCTTCCTCAGATTCCTCTATTCCGTTCTAGTCGATTAATCTAGAATCCATCGTATAGAACGGTTTGGCATTGATATATTTATCTAATGATAAATCTTCTTTATTATATAACTAATTTAACGCATTAAAAATGCTCTTATATTGATTAGCATAGTCCTACTGGGCTAACATCTATGGAGATACAACCTTCTCTAAAGCCTTATATGCTAAAAAGGCTTTATCTAAGTCTTTAAGCATAGTCTCTTTAACGTGGTCATTCCACTAGTTATTCAAATCTATCTAATCTTGTATTGTAAGTTCCTAAGTAGGGTCTATTTTGTTAAGTAACCACTTAGTTCTGTCAAGTCCCAAAAATGCAGAATTAAGAACTGGGTCTAAGGCAAAGTTAAGTTTTCTAGTATAGTCTAGAGAAGTGTCTCCAGATAGAAAATCATTCATTTTCTTCTGAATGTTATCTACCGACGTCTAAAACTACTACAAATTCTTAATTTTATCCTACTTTTCTGCTTCTGTAGGAGAGTCTGTTATTCTTCCATCAAGAGTTCCATCGGCAGTCTCTGCAGCCTTATTATAAGTATCCTTAGCTTGCAACAACTAATTCTGTAACTTTCTAAACTCTTGATAATATCCAGTCACGTGAGAAGCATTCTTATACTCCTAGTATCTTGCTTCTTGTAGAACCATCTTGTCGAACAGTTGGTCTTGACTAAGTTTTGTACCACTTCCAACTATGGCTGCCTCTAAAGAATTAATCTTCTCTAGTACCCTATTACCTACCTATTGGTTCTAGGATTCTTCGCTTTTGTCTGTACTTAACCAAGTAATATTTCCGGCATCATCTTGAGAGTATTGTAATCCAGAAATTTTGGTATTACCTGCACGACCTTTAGATACATATCCTTTTACTATATTTCTTAGCTCCTAAGCTCTTCCATCATTAATTAAGTCTACTAGGTCTTTGTCCCTAGTTTTGTTAAATCCCTTATACTTCTCAACTCCGTAGAATAATCCTCCACCAATAGTACCTCCAAGTAGAGACATTGAGTATCTCTCTAACATATTCTCAAAAGCTCCAGTGTCTTTAACGCTCTTATCATACATCCCTAAATCTCCAAGTAGAGAATACGTAGCTTTAGTTAAGTCTGTTACTAATTCTTCACTTACCTCTTCTAAACCTTCTCCAAGAGCTTTACCTACTCCACCCAAATTGTGGTCTTTAAGATTTTCTACAAATGTTTCTGCAGCTCTCTTTCCAAAAGCCGCACCTTTTTTGTACCAGTTGCCAGGACTATCCTTAGTTCCGGGTTTATATATAGTATCGAGAGCATCCTTTAGTTCTTTCTTTACAGCCTAGCGTCCCTACTTAATAGATTCAGCAGTAAGATCATCATAGAATACTTCACCCAGATGTGCGAATCTATCTACACTAAACATAGCAGCAGTACTACCTAAAGCCACCCAAGCAGCTTCCTTTTTTGTAGCTCCTCTTTCTAACATATCAGAATATACATCTGTATTAGAAATTAATGCCATATAGGCTAGTGCTAAATCAGCCCCTAGTCTTTGTTTCTTTCTCATTGTTTCTACTACTGGGTCATAGTATTTTTTCATACATAATTGGCCAAGAGTAGACTACTTCCATAATTCGTCAGATGGAGCTTCTAATCCTTTTAAACTTCCCCCAACTTTAGATTTGTAAAGTTCAAAAGCTTGTTCCTCTGCTTTCTTAAGAGCCTTCTTGTCACCAAACCAAGTTACTGCCTTTGCTATTTGTTTTTGCTATCCCCATTGTAAAGCTATATCAGAAATCAAATTAGCCAGGTTCTCAAATGAGAATGTATGCTCACTGCTCCATACAGAGTTAGTAGTAGATAATGATTCTCCTACAGCTGCTGCTCTATTCATCCATTTAGGAGTTTGATTATCTCCTGAACCAAATAGGTTAGTCACCACGCTATGTAACATAGGTAGTGTTTTAGTTAACTCTTTAGCTATTATGGCTTTATAATAATATGGAGCCGCAGGAGTAAACATAGGTGCTATTAATGCTATATTTTTAGCAATTACTCCTGCAGTACTCTTTTCTAAGTCATCAGAATCAAAGAAGTCTATTTTATTTAATGCAGAGTCCTCTTTAGTAAGAATGTTAGCAGCAGATAACACTGTCTTTCCCAATGGGGAACGTCCATTTAACTTTTCGTAATAATAGGTTCCTTCAGGATTAAGTTTATATTCTCCTTTTTTATGTTTATTTCCCTATTCATCTACTTCGTCTTCTTCATACTGCGCTAATACTAGAGGATCTTTAAATAGGTTGCTAACCCACTTTATAGGATTACTAAATAGGGCATAATCCTCAGGAGTAGTATTTTCATACTCTCCAGTCTCCGGATTGAATATTTTCTAAGATTGAGCTAACTCCTATTCTGATTTAGTTCTCTTACTAGTGGTTCTCCAACCTTCCACACCAATCTATACCCTATCAGGATTATAAGTTGGCCCTAATGTAAATTTACTATCTTTGACCTTTGCATCAGCTCTATTACTTGCAGTATCAAAAGCATCTAGTTCTATTCCAGTAGGAAATTCATTATTCTAAAAATCTCTCCATCTGGATGCTTGTATTTCGTAAAATTTATCAAACTTTTCTCTAGAGAAACTACCGTTCGTATCTTTAAATAGAGCGTTATCTTTTATAAAGTTTGATTTCAAATACTAATCCTTACTTAGAAACTGAGTATTTTTAGTATTTAAACCTCCAATGGAAACTAAATCATCTATATCTAAGGTAGGATTACTTAAGCTTGATAATATCCAATCGTTTTCAAACATAATTAATTATTTAATAGTAAAGAAGGATCTGCCTTCTGGAAAGTTACATCTCTTCTCTGATATTCTTTTTCTAGCATCTATCCAGTGTTTGTATCAAGTTTTTGATTTCCTCCTAAAGCTGCAGCCATTTTATTCATATTAAGAGGAATATAAATATTTCCCTTAAAGATATGGTCGTAACTGTTTATAAATTCCGGCATTAGCCATTCTGTCCAATCATACTCATCAATGTCTGGATATTTAGTATCTTTACCAGAACCAACTGCTAAACTTGTTTTTAGTTGTTCTACTAAACTAGGAGTTTGTTTAACTTCTGTTACAAACTTATTTTGTTTTTTGTCAATGTCTATCATGTTGTCAGTAGTCATTCCTGACGCCACAAGGAAAGGAGCAAACTTAGACATATCCAGCTCCCCAGTAGGTTTAACTAATGATGTAAGCCCTGGATACTTCTCAGTATCTCCGAATATTTTTAGTCTATCTTCGTCTGTCTGACTACTTAGGAGAAACTCAGCCTATGCCTTAGAATATTCCTCCAACAAATCAAAGTTAGGAGAACCATCGGAATGAACTGGTAAATTTACTCTTAGTAATCCCTTACCATCATATGCTATACTTAGTAAAGAGTCGAGGTCAACTTTTTGATTTCCGAAATATACTCCATTATCAGCATTAATAATTGAACGTAACCCAGAATCATTAAGCATATTTTCCATAGATGTTCTGCCTATATGATTTCCTTTAGTATCTTTTACCTATTCATACGCTGTACCTTGTACAGTCAATCCTACCCCAGAGCTATTATCTAACTAATAAATAGTATCATGACCTCCATGACTAGCCTATATCTAAGTTACTAGGTCAGCATCTAGATTTTCTCCAACGCCTTCCTTACCCTTGCTTGAATCATTAGAATCATCTAAGTCTAAAGAGAAATCTGTAGTAGAGCTAAGCTTAGAGTTTATTAATGTCTAAACTAATTCTATTGCTTCTGCATCAGTCCCATTCTAAGTTTTTGTCTTTAGCAACGTTTTAGCATTAGCTGGTAGAGTAGAGTATATATAACTAAGAGCAGCCTATGCTTGCATAGCCTAATTCTTAGTTAGTAGTTTTCCTTTATATAAGTTATCTACAGTAGCATTATAGTTTCCGGACTGCTATTGAGCATTCATAAATTCTTGTAACCCATTAACTAATTGACTTGCCTAAGTCCTAGCAAATCCTTCATTTGATTCGGAAGTAGCACCTAGATTTCCTATACTATCTTGTATCATTTTAGTAACAGACTCTATTCCTATTCCATTCTTTACTACCTTAAGTAGTTCATTATTATTTGCTAACTAGGGAGACTATGCTCTATAATATAACAATTCTGAGTTTGTCAAAGGTTGGTATTCGGGATTCTCCTTTAGTTGGTCTAAAGAGAGAAGTTGGAAATCTCCCTCGCTATTAGAGCAGAAGATTTGACCTCTATCAGTAATTGCAAGCTCATTAATTCCTCCATTATCACTAACAGTCTTAAGTGCATCCTTATAAACTTCGTGATTAAAATTAGCAGTTTTCATTTGCTACAAAGCCTATAAATATCTAGATGCAATATTGGAAGTACTGGGGAATGGACTATACTATTGGTCTATGTAAAAATTCTGTAGAGTTTCTGTTAAAACAGCCATATCACTAGGAAGTCCATCTAGCTTTTCTAACATCTTTAATAAGTCTTTATCTGTTAAATCAGTAGTTTCCTGATTGTCGCTAGGAGCTGCAGAAGCTCCAGTAGCTGCCCCACCAGTAACTGTTACTGGCTGATAAGAAACAAGAGGGGGAAGGGCGTTCCCCCCTTGCTATAGTCTTAGTATCATTTTATCATTGAAGCTTTTATAATTCCATACAAACTCTTAGACAATCTGTCTATTGCCTTTTCATTTCTGTCAATAGTTTCCTTTATTTGTTTCTGGAACCTCTCTGCATCAGCAGTTTTGGCTTCTATTCCAGCTACTGCTATTTTAGAACCATTCTTAGCAGAAACTACTCCTCCTTTTTTGATTATGCTAATCTATTCTGGAATACTTTGCATAGATTTTCCAGACCATCTTGTACTAGGAATATTATAGTGCTATCTTAGCTATTCATTCTCTACCCTAGATACCTTCTGCATAGCTAATCTATATTGGTTAAATTCATTAGGTTGTAAGCTAGAAGGATTAGTTCCGGATAGGACTTTGTTCCATACCGATAATTCTTCTGCACTTAATCCAGCACCATATTCATTTGGAGCATAATTGACAGCATTATGAATATCAGAACGGGCAAAATTATCTGTGAGTGCTTTATTTTCCTACTGCTTAACTCTTTCGTCATATTCTAACTATTGTCCTACAACATCCCAAATATTAAACTTCTTAGATAGATATGCCTATTCAAATTTGCTCTTATCCTATTCTACGCCCCACTACTATGCTCTATTAAACATAGCAGTTTCATGTCTATTAGCAGCATTTTCTTTTTCCTACTACCAAGCAAGTTCGTCATATTGTCTTTGAACTTGATTACTTTTTTCTTTTCCTAGAGTTCTAGCCTCCTAACCCTGCACCTCAGCTTGCAGCTAAGTGGCAGTCTATAAACTTCCATCTGAAGTTATAGGTCTACTAGCTAATCTTCTTAAATCAGCATAGTTTCTTTCTCCCTACATTTCAGCATCTAAGTCACTTCTAGTGTAGCGGTGTACTTCAAAAGGATCTTTTAGAAGAGGAGTTAATGATTCTTTAGCTAAATCAGTAATCTTTCTATTCATTCTATCAGCATACATCGCTCTAGGTATTCCGTGAGTAATAGTAGGACTTAGTTTACTGAATATAGAAGATATACCTTTCTTTCCGTCAGCTTTAGGTTGTGGGGTATCTTCAACGTCTATTTTTGCCGGAGTTGGCTCAGAAGGCTTCGTCGAGTCTGTAGGCTCTTCCCATTTAGCTATATCTCCATTAGCCTTTTTGTAGACATATCCGAAATTTCCATTTCCCAAATCTATCTTGTGGATTCTCTATTTCTTCTCCTCGTCACTTAACTAATCAAATTCCTTCTCATACCTATCCATACGTCTTAACCAAGTAGATGAACCGACTGTGTCCTCTAAATTGGAATCGTATCCGATATTCCAGGCATCTTCAGAATTTCCGCTTCTACTCTTGAACATATTTTTAAATAGTTGATTATGTCCAGAAGCTCCAGATTCTCTATAAGCTCTCTCTGAATCCCAATATCCTCTAATTTTAGCTGCGTTAGCATTATATTCTGCAATATAATCATCTAATGGTTTACCATTAAAAGATGAACTATAGTATGATTGTAAGTCTGAGCTTACTAGATTAGGATTAGATATATAAGAAGTGTTTTTATTATAAGCCTCATTTAAGTCTCCGGCTTTAAAGTGTCCTGCATTCTTATTAGTAATAGAAGGTCCGGCAGAAGAGTAGTCAAGATTAGTGTTCCAATCTTTTAACTATGAAAATTTATAAAGTTTAGAATACCACTCCGGAAATTTCCCAGCATTCTAGAACTTTCTTATTTTAACTAAGTCTATAGTTCCTCCTTCCTTTCTAAATACATAGTTAGGATTGGTATCAAAATGTTTCTAAATAGATTCGTCTATTTTATCTCTCTTTGATTTAACCTTTTCAGGTTTATATAAAGGATTTTCTTTTCTCTTAAACCAAGAAAACCTCTCGTCTCCAATCACACCATAACCCTACTTCTTAGAAATCCAAGCATTAGATAATACTCTAGGTTTAACCTATCCGTCCTTAACTGTATATCCAATTGGTAAATATCTTACTTTCGACCAATCCTAAGAATCATAATCTACACCAGATCCAGTTTCAGGATTCTAATGAAGAGGATGTCTAAGTCTATTGAATTTACCAGTAATAAACTCTTTTCCCAATTTTTCTCCAGGAGCTACTTCCTATAACGCTCTATTCTAAGCGTCTATTCCACTAGCTTTACGAACCTTATTAAATTGTTCCGGAGATAACTTAACTGTATTACCTGATTCGGTAACTATAGTCTTATATGGAGTTGCACTTTGCTACCTAGATAATTCTCTCTTATTAGCAATTTTTGCACCTTTGTATCTAGCCTCTCCTCCTATAGCTTGTAAACCGGTTATTATATGTCTCCAATCATCTGCAGACATATCTGAGGGGTTAGACATTAGTTTACTGAATGCTCCCGCAGACTGAACCATTCCGTACCCCTAAAGCGACCTCATTACAAGTTTAGATACTGGTTTTAATATCCTAACTATTTTAGCTGCTTTACCAGAAGCTCCCCATCCAGGAATTAAACCTACTATATCCATACCTAATCCATAGGCTGCATTTTTAACAACATCTCCGGCTGACATACTATCGTCCGCTATATCAGCACCGATATTAGTTAGGGTACTTCCTACTCCTAATATTCCAGAAGCTGCTGTACCATATCCAGGTACGAAAGCTGCTGCTGCTGCGGTAGCATCTGCTATAGCAGTACCTAGTCTTACTTTATCAATAGTGGAAAAACCTTCTTCGGAGGGCTTGCGTTCTCCAGCTTCAATCTGTTCTCTAGTTTTACCAGTTTCTTTAACCTTAGTTTGTATATTTTGTTCTTTCTACTAAGCTTCCTAAGCTTTCTTTTTATTTTCCTCAACCCACTTAGCAAGACCTCCCCCTTGGAACATCAATACTCCACCATTCTCTTGTTTAGGAGTTTCTTGCTTGGTTTTATTCTTAGTTCTATCGTATTCTGCATAAGCCATTCTCTTTTTTAATTCTTCATTTAAGAGCATAGACTATTCCTAATACTATCTTGTATCTGGGTTATATGCTAGGTATGACCAATTCTAATAATCTTCTGAACCAGGAAGCACATAATATCCATTTGGTAAAATGCTTTTCCCCTGCTCATTTAGATACTTCGGATCCATTAATATATCACTATCATGTATCCAATCTAAGTTATTAGCAATATGTGCCTATGTTATGTCCTACCCATTTAAATTAAGTTTATTTTTTCCTCTTATAAAAGAATATAACTATGGAAGGTTTATATAGGATTTAATAGCGTGCTGCATACTAGCTAAGTTGGTTTTATCTGCTTTGAATTTATCGGCTGCGGCAACATTCATCCTCTCTCGATTATAAGAGGGAGCTAAGACTGTTCCCTATATAGAACTTTGGAAGGGATTCTAACTTAAATAATCGCTGAAATATTTATTCCTTTCCTACTCATACTGCATCTAGTCTCTCTATTTAACTAATGCCGCATCCTGCTCTGCTTGTTGCATTTTAACAATATCTTCTGCAGCCTATTCTGCTTCTGTCTTAGGCTTATCAGTACTCCCAGTGGAAAAGAACTAACCTAAGAACTCATTACCTATTCCTGCCTAGTTAAGAGCTATAACATCCTCGGAATTATACCCATTTCCTAAGTTATCAGCTGCTGCACGTAGTTTAGAAATGTAAGTCTCTCTATCTTTAAACGGAGTTCCAGAGAAGTCATAGTCTCCTACATTATTTAGGTAGTTTTCTATTTGCTCCTTTAGGTAAGCTGCTCGATTAGTAGTACCTCTTAATCCAGTTGTTTCGTCTAAAGTATCTTTTTCTAAATATGGACTTAGATTAAATTCTCCTCCAGCAGGGTTGTTAGCAGTTGTCCAATTAGCTAAAAATCCATGCTTAGATAGATTAAAAGCGTTAGATTGATTCTGCGTGGCTGGCTTATTTTTTCTTGCATCTCTTAATGCCGTACCAACCTTATTAAAAAATGTTGCGACCTATCTATTGGCCAAAAATGTACTATATTTTTTCTACTAACGTTTTCTTAGAGTATTTAAATCATCAGTAGTTATTCTGTCTCCTTTGTCATTATAATAATATTCTGATCCAACTGGGTCTATATCGTCATTGTCAGTATTACTTAGCTAACCAGTTGAATCTATTATTGATCCAGAAAAGTCAGTACTAAATCTGTTAGTGTTATTAGCAAGCTAATCTTGTAACCCTTTTAAAAAGTTATCATACGCGGAACGAAACTCCTATCTCTATCCCTCATTCCAATTCTAGGAATTTACATATGACTAATAGTTATGGTTAAGGTTACGAATGTAATCATTTAAATCCAATTCATCGTCTCCAAACTTATATTTCACAGAAGCCGACTTTTGATTTGTAATTGGTGTAGCCATAATTCGTATATATTAAAAAGAAGGGGTACACCTAATTATATTTTAGATATACCCCTACGTGTTAAATTTGTTAAGCGTTTATACGTCTCACTAAACGACCGCCTCTGCGATAAACAGGTTCCCCTTCTGCTGGAGCTGGGGCAGCTTCCTGTGGGGCAGCTTCCTGTGGACCACCTCCACCTCCCAATGCTTCAATTACCATCTGGCATACTTGCATAGCCATCTGACAATCTTGTCCTTGAACTGCTTGCTGTGCTGCTTGCATCAACATAGCTGTTGGGTCTTCACCACCCTAAGGTGCTGGAGCTGGTGCTCCTGCAGGCATTGGTCCGCCTGCCTAAAACTTTCTTCCTAATTTCATAAATAAAAAATTTAAAATGTAATTAATGCACTAATTATCTATCTCTCTTATGTACTTCAATACTACATATTAAGATCTTCATAACCAAGAAATTTTGATACGATGTGTATATTATGAATTTTTGTCGTCAGAATTTTCTTCTTTTTCTTCTGGTACTTCAACATATTCTGGAGGACGAGTGTTTTGTCCTTTTATTACCTTGAATATATATTTACCAAGTGCTTTGCAATGTTTTTCATAATCTTTGTCCCTATTTTCATAGGCTCTTTTAGCCTTACGAATTAAGGTCTTTGTTTCTTTTCTACTGACAATTCTTTCCCCTCCCTAAAGATACATCTAAGTACTACCATCTGGAGCAAGTACTTTCATTACGTATTTGTCTAAGTCCTCAGAATCGTCTATCTCGAAGTCATCTCCTTCTACTATTCCAGAATCTTGATTAACTTCAAGAATGTATTTGGCATTCATAAAGGGAACTAGAGTCTCATCTTCTGGTTGAGCTTTATATACTAGTACTACCTCATCATCATCATTGATGGCTATCTAATCTAATGGAATTTTAGTATCTTTCATCCACATTTCCCTGGTATCTTCATCATCCCAAACAAATAAAGCTCCTCTGTCGGGAGGAAGATAGTCTATATTCATAAGACCCTTTCTCTTGTCCTCTTCAGACTCTAGCAAATCACATATATAAGACTTATCTCCTATATCAACTTTAACCTATTTCATACAACTTATTTCTATCCTCCATATATTTGTATTCCCTATATTTTCTTATATCTATCTGGATAGCTTTTTGCCAATTTTAGTGCCTACTCCTTCTATGTTTTAGCATCTCCTTCAGCTACAGCTTTCCCCCATTTAGGAAATGATTTCTTTAAATTGCCATAATGGTATCTCGCTTGAGCCATTAGTAAGCGAGGTCCTTCACTAATAGTATCTGGACGAGTTGTATAATCCTTCATATTATCCATTAGTACTTTATCATGAGTTCTCATATCACTAACAGCTTGGTCCCTAGCTTCTTTTTCAGTCCATTTCCCTGCTAGTATTTTAGATTTTAAATGCCTATGAGGACCGTATGTAAAATCAGTACCATAGCCTGCTGTATCTTTATTGTAATTTCTAGCTATTCCATTCTCTATTCCTTTACTACGAGGATTTTCTAAATTCTTTATAAAATTAAAGGTATTAGAATAATCCAAAGGTTTCACCTGTCCTGGTTTTTCTTGTCTTTTATTAGATATATCCCCCATTATTTTATTTACAAGAGGAGACGGATTTCCAGTAAGTAGAGTTGAGATAAGACTAGGACCATACTACTTAGCTGTATTTACTATGTCTATACTTGATCCTGCATTTGGATTCCAATTTAGTCTAAACCCCTCTTGAGCTTTAATAACTCCTCCTTTCTTAAAGCTATTAAATACTTTAGTTAATGAGTCTGCATAATTAGTAGCTTCTGCATATCTTCTCTTACCTTTATTAGCACCAGTAAGCTTAGCGGTAAACTTATTAATATCATCATTCTCATCAAAGTCATATAGTCTTTTTAAGAACTGTACCTTATCTGCTGCATACTCATCCATAGAGTTATAAGACCTAAACCTCTGTTTAATAGCTTCGCCTTTAGCATTCTTATCATTACCAGTTACATAATCACCTTTCCATTTAGCTCCAGTAGTCAGATTACCGAAATTGAATTTACCTTGTGCAGAACGTCCCCAAGCACTTTCTAAAGCATCTTGTGATACCAGCATTCTAATTGCATTATCATTAGTGATACCAGCCTTCCTGTAAGAATTAGCAAGGTCAGTCGCCCATTTATTCTTGTCCTTGTATGGACTATTCCATTTTGCCTTAAATCCAGGAGCTTGAATAGAAGATATATAATATTTAGTAGTCGGATTATCAGCTGTCTCAGTAAGTGGTTCTTCAGTCTTTACAGTAGGAGCTTCTTGGTAGATAGGCTACTCAATAACTGGAATAGCTGGAATAGGTTTAGTAGGAGTCCTAACTTGTTTATATGATACTAATAAATCATTTAGGTCCATCTATTACTCCTCCTTTCTCTAACGTGCTAATCAGACCAGTTCGGTCTTCTGTATTAAATAATACTTGTTCAACTAATAACTTACCAGCCTCTATAGCTACTTCATCCTTTTCCTTCTAGGAATGTTCATGGTCAGTATATTTGGAATATAACTCCTCCAACTTTTTAGTAACCTCTAGAGTAAATATTATTTCATTCTTTTCTATTTCTGCCTATTGTTCTCCATCTTCATCAACCACTGGAATACCTTTCTAAGTTAATCCTTCAGAGTTTTCCATATGATGCTTATGAGCATGAAGAGCACCTTCGGGAATTATGTTTTTCTAAGTTGTTTCTTCTACCTCTGTCTTCTCAGTTTCCGTTTTTCCTCCACTCTTAAACTTCTTGGGAACATATTTATAATAGTCTTTAGATGTGTCTAAATCATACTACTTTCTAAACTAGATAGCTTCTGGGTCGTCAGAATTATACCACTCCAATTCATATTTAAGAGTTGGGTGATTTTTAGACTTCATAAATTCGTATTCTCCAGTTTCGGGATTGAGATATACAGAGTTTAGATGATTCTTTCCATCTTTTAAATCTTTTATACTAGATGTTCTCCATGCCTCTAATTCTTCCATGGGAGCTAGTTCAAATGCTCTTCTTAGATTATACTAAGTAGTATCATTTCTATCCTTTGGTATCAAATTATACCAAGACTCAAAAGTAATCTTTGGTGCAGCTCCTGTAATCCCGTCTACCGCCTATCCTCCAGATTGAAGGATGACTGGACTCCATATTGTCCCTCCTTCTTCAAACTGCTCTACCTCTTCTATTATCGTAGGTTGCCATTCTATCTCCTAAGTTTCTAAATTAACAGAACCATTAATCTATCCTCCAGTTTTGTATGTTGGTAAATTTAGTTTCTTAATTCTTTGTATCTTAGTTCCGAACTTAGCAGCTCTCATATATCTCTAATCATACCCACCATTCAGGTTGAAACTATATTGTAGATGATTTAGATCAGACATATTAGCAGCAATAGAAGCCCTGTCTGTAGCTTCTTTAGCTATCCCAGCCATAGTATTCTACTATGTTCTAGCAGTATCTATTTCCCTATTAGCTTTTCTCCTAGCTCCTCCGCTAAACAATCCATATTTCTTTCCAGCCTTATCAGAAGCATTCTCTATCTTCTTCACTGAACCTCCATACGAACCTCCTACATCTTCTATAGTATCTCTATCTATAGAGAACTCTTGTGTTTTTTTAGCACCGATAGCATTAACTAATCCAACAGGAGTTAGCTTCATAAAATTGCTATCTAATATCTAATCTGTAGTTGTCATTTGGTCCGTTCCAACTCCCATAGAAGATAGTGCATCTCCTACAAATCCTCCTACCTTCATAGCTCCTCCGATAATAGTGCCAACTGGGGTGAATCCCATTAATGAAGTGGAAATCGCATCATATGCAGTATTTAGTCCAGTGGTCAGTCCGGAATCATTGTCGTGTACTCCGCCAAAAAATACATTTCTAGCAGTGTCTGCGGCAGTTCCAGCTATTCCACCTATACCAGCGGTTTTATTAACCCCTTTTAATCCTTTCAAGTTTTTTATCTAATCAGATATACTTAGGGCAGTAGAACCTAACTAGCCAACATTCATTAAAGCCTGATTACCAGACATTGCCCCAACCATCTAAAAGCCATTAGCCATAGAGCCTAAAATCTATCCAGAAGAATAACCCGATTTTTCCTATTGTGGAGAGGATTGCTATAACTATTGGGTTACTCCAGGTTTAGGGGTAGTAAGTTGAGATATTTTCTACATCCATTGCTTATTAGGGTCATTAAATGCTATCCCTCCTCTTCCTCCATTTGCAGCAGGATCCCAATACGTAAGCTACTATTGAGGATATCCCTATAATAAGGGAGTCTGAAGACCACTTTGGGCCTTCAGAACTCTTCTTACTTTGTTTATATTCATATTAACTATAACTAATTCTGTATACAGTATTTAAGAAATCTATAATAGCTAATTCTTCTCCAGAGTATCTAATTCTCACTTTTAAGAATTTGTCTTTAACATCTAATTCTTTTCTATTCTAAGCCTCACCAAAGTTGTACTTATATATGTTAACATCATCTAACCAATTAGTTAAATCCAAAGGACTCCAACTTCCATTACCATATCTAGATAAGTCGTATAGATTATATAGGGCGTTGTCCTATCCCCACTCTGGATGAACTAAATCGTTTCCTGGGAAATCTATAGCTCCAGCTGCTAATACCTAATCAGGTATAGGAGAGTTATATATGGAGAATGGAGGTAATAACTATGAGCTATTCCTAGCCTAGGGCCAAGTAGAATTTTTGGGCTATATTAAAGGACCTGAGAATTTATTCTAATACTCATTCTTATAACATACTAAAATAGGATTAATAGTTACTTTCCATCTATCCTCTAAGTATTGACAGTTAGCAGCTATTATAGATCTAGAATCATCCTAACTTAAATCGTCAAGGCTTACAGCCATTGCATGATTCCATATCCTATACTCCTATCTATTTGGATAATATACTACTTCTGCACCAGATAAATGACGATAATCGTGAGATTCTGGATAAGTTACGTGGATATAATAGTCCTCGATTTCATTGATAGTATCTTGTCTAGTATAATACTTGTGAGGGAAATCGGCAGATTTTGGCTATTGTCTAGGCTAAACTTTCAAGAAGTTCCTATCATAGGAAATATCAGCTCCATTGTATTGCCATAGTGCTTTCATAGCCTCCTGTCTAAAATACATATTTACCTTGTCTTTAGCAAAATCGTAAGACTCCCCAATTATTTCATAATGGAAAGATTCCGGTTTTGCCTTATTTGCTACTATTTCCAAATTTGTAAATATCTTATGCATAGACGGGTCATTCACTATTACACATTCAAACTCAAATGGATGTTGTTTTCCATACCAATAAGTTGGATAAATATCATCAGCTATATCTATTAATCCTGCCTAACCATGTTTCCAAAAATCAGTAGATAAGAACTGCAAGTTCCATTTAGGAGTAATAGCCACAACAGACTCATAGTATCCAGCATCAACTAGAGAAGTACCTTGCTAGAATCCAGCTTTCATATTGTAATATACATCACTTAGTTTACTCTAATTATCAGAATCAACAATTGATATTGTTGCCTTAATATTAAGTAGTGTAACTAATTTATCTGGATTAATCATTTCTTCCCTTGGCAGAGTAGGACGCTTCCCAGTTATATCCTTAAATATTGGAAGATTTAAATAAACCTTATTTTTAGATATATCAGTGCTAGGTTCTTCTAATACCCAATGCCAATCTAAAGGAATACCACGAACCATAGCCTTTTTTTCACCGTTTATAGTCTAGTACCATACTAAGGAAGCAATCTCTCCTACAGTAGTACAATAGAATAGTTCTCCTAAAGGATTCCCATCTGCATCGTGACCCTGTGAATTGCCTACCGGAGTTTCTGGACTATACTCAGATATAATCTTATTCATTGTCTCTATATCCTTAAACCAAGGACCAGGAGAATAGGTTATAGAAGTAGAAATATTCTTAGGACTTAGTTTATGTACATCGTAATCTGCATATGAGTTACCTGCACTATTTCTATAGTATAATTCAGACAATAATGAGTCTGGAGTATATATAGATTCATAAGTATAGAATGTATCTCCCTAACCATCGGAAACCTATACTGGTTCTACTCCTTCTCTGTAATAGATAGGGCTATATTCATCTCCTCCTTCTTTAAATTTCAAACAATATAAAGGCATAAATGCTCCTGCAAACATAGCGTCATCTGGAAGAATAATTCCTCCTTCAGTGTCTCCACAATCCATTGGAACTATATCAAATTTCTTATAGTTTCCATACTAGTCCCTCTGGAGAGAGTATGAAATCTAATAATGTAGCTAAGAATCTGGAAGAGTTCGATTACTTAAAGAAAGAGCGCCAATAAATTTCTTTCTGCTATCTTCTCCTATAACATAATTCTTCGTTACCCATTCTCCCTATTTATTAATATAAGAAACTGGTACTCTGAAATTAGTTACTACTTCTCCTTTTTCATCTTCAGAGTTTTCAATGATTACATTAGATAATGTAACACCATCAGCAAATGAGCTTTCTGTATGACTAGTACCCAGTTTGGCTACCCACTTAGAAGTATCTCTATTAAACGAGAATGGAATATTGTTTATATTCTCCATGTAGCTGGGAACCCAACTATAGAAAGTGATGAATTTTTGGAGTAACTCATTCCAGCACAGATTCCAAACCTTTTCCTCAAAACCATAAGTATTGTCATAAAATGTAAACAGTACATCTCGTTTAAAGGCATTATATACAGTCTTCACATTTCTAATACCTATCTTAGGAGTAAGCTCTCTTTCCCCAAGAGTAATGTTCTTGTTTAGAAATTCTTGCACTCTAAAATCAGAAATACAGGTAAGTGTATTGCCATCAGTACGCCAAATCTTCTTAGCGACAGTATCAACTCCATAAACATACTATGCAGAATCTCCAGTCTTTCCTGGGACTTTTAAGATACTTTCTGGCCATTGACTACCAAACATATCAGAGATAATTTTTGGGTTCTCTGGGAGCACGTTAGAAGTGTTTATGTAGACATTCCCACCCGCACCCTCACCTGCAACAGCTCTTTCATTAACTGGTATCAAAGCAACTCCATGCTCAAATACACAAAGAAGATTCGATTCAAGTGATATTAATTTAACTATTTCTCCGTACTCGCGAGTATAGTCTCTATAATGAGTTCCCTAGAATACTCTAAATCCATTCTTGTATGCATCATTAACATGAATGTCGGAATACATAATACGAGTACCAAACCAATTCTTGATATATGGGACATCAGGAAGTTCAAAATTCCACCGCTCACTTAAGGATTTACTAAATCCCTTGTTGTATATCTAGGACTCTGGATGTTTATAAGTTCCTTCTACTGTTAAGTCATTGTATGGATAATATCCCCTAGGATGTCCTACCATAGCATTCTCATCTACACTTGATGCGTCTAAGGTTCTTATATTAAGATTTTTAGAAGAACGTAATCTAAAAGTAACCCACATTCCTAGTGGAACAGCATTAATATCTCCAAGATTTATCTATTCATATTTTTCAGTATTATCAGGATCATAATTGTCTCTCCAAGAATTTTTATCTACTATATCATCGTTATATGGGGAGGATGGGTCATTAAAGTTTCTATTTACTCTATGTGTAAACTAACAAATATAACAATCACCTCTATACAGTTCATAACGAAATCCTTTAGACCGATCCACAACTAGTTTATTACTATTAGCATCTGCTAGATACTTGTCTTGATTCAAAATATCTATTCTCTCGCTGATTGCAGAAAATGTAGAAGTATCATCCATTCTAACCTAGAAATATTTCTGAATATTAGCTTCAGAATAGTCTGGAATCATAATATCTACTATTGTAGCTGGGTCTAATTTGTTAGAATTTGTGGCTAAGTATGGCCCAAAAGACCCTCTAATTATATCAGTATTCTCTTTCTTCTCAGTGGAGTCTTCGTATTTTTTTCCAACAAATTCATATCTCCATGACTCTTCAGCCTCCCCAGCTCTACTTCTGTACATACTATCTTCTATTCCTACAACTTTAACATTATCCGGAACTCCTATAATCTTAGCTACATCACTTTTCTAGATGTTAGAGTCATAGTAAGCAGGATGATAGAAATGTCTATCCGAATTAGTAAAATAGTTAGAACTATATGTCATATTAGAAGCGTTGACATTATTGACTCCCTAATTTTGAGAGTATCTAATGGTATGTTTGTTTCCTGTGAAAATTTGATTATAATAGTCTTGATTGACTTCGTAGTCTGGACATATAATGCCCTAAACTTTAACACTCTAAGGATCTTTAATTATGATTCTATCTAGGAAGTTCTCCGATAAAGTCCTACTTTCACTATTTTCTACTCTTTTGTAGCCTTTAGGTACCGTAGTATTTCTCCCACTATAAGAAGCCCCCTTGTTCTGACTAATAACCGTACTAATATAATCAGTACTAGATTCTATGGTATCTATAGCATTAGCAGATTTAGCAATTATAGCTGCTGTAGGAGTAATTACTTTAGACCCCTTTTCTACGGCTAATGTAACCTTCTATAATTTAGAGGCAGTACTGGTCAAACTTCCTAACTTCTCGGCAGTAATACTCATCTTTGCAGCTATCTTCCCGGCGTAAGTTCCCGCTACTGGAACAGCGCTAGCTAATGTTGCTAAAAATGCAGCCGTTTTAAACGATCCCTAGGATATACTAGATACTAAAAAGTTAGTAGCGTTTAGACACAATGATGTAATCTATCCAACTCCAGGTATAAATGAAGCTATGAAAGCTACTGCTGACAACAAAGTACTTAAAAATCCCAAGAAAGAAGATTTCGTTTTTAGTGTATAACTAAATCTAGACAAAAATCCCTCTGATATATAGTTTACATCAGATATATCTTTCGTTTCTACATAAGTCTTGTCTAGATTAGACAAATCACTTATAACTCCTCCGACTGTAGGAAGACATGGAGTTTTGGACTCTTTGTCTATTCCAATAGTAATACCCTAGGCTAATATAGTCGGTATTCTAGTCTGTCTAACAAAAAAATATCCTTTTACATATTTCTTTAATTCTTCTATTACCTCTTCGTCAGCTCTTATATCTACTCCGTATATAATATCAGAGTCTGAGGTGGGGTCAAACCTAAGTACCCCCTTCACATTTTCTAATATCGCATCCTCATTTAAACTATACCTAGATGTACCATTCTTCTAGGCTTCTCCGTCCTAAATAAGTAAAAAACTTTCATTGTTATAATTAATAGGGATTCTCTGTCCCTCGTAATATACAGGAATATGTGTGTACTAAGGAGAATTTTCATTATACTCTCCTATTAAATCTCCCCCTCTTATATTAAATACTGGAGTAAGTTCTCCATTTGGTAGTATATATACTATTCCAAAACGATATATTTCCTTATTCCAGTAGCCAGTTTTATCATAAATAAACTTGGGGTCGTAATATCCCAAATTAGAGGAAGAAATATTATAATTCTAATCTATCTGCAATGAGTATTTTTCCTGTTTCAGATAAGGAAGAAATCTTAAGGATAAGTCAGCTAACTCGTTATAAGGAATCTCTGGTTTATGAACATTAGCCAAAAATAGCATATTCTAACAAGTAGCAGAAGTAGTAACACCATCTACTATGTTATATGACAAATTAATGTCTGAGGAATCAATAGTCTATACTTCTTCATAACCAGTTACTATTATGTTGCAATATCCAGTATTGTTTACAAGAAATTTCTTTTGGATCTTCTTATACTCGATCTAGAAATTCTCATCCCCTTCTGCTGTATACCTAGAATAATACACATAAACGTTGTCGTAAGCTGAATCTATATTGGAAAGCTAGAAAGAAACACACTTAAAACTATTCTCATTCTTAGTCCCAGTATGAATACTATGAGGGTCATTAAATCCTACGAATACACTAACCAAACCAGATTCTCCAACAAAATCAGTCTCATTCCCATCAGCATCAGCTAGCTTAAAATAGAAATGATAGTTTCCTATTGGCATATTACCTCCAGAAGATATTCCACTAAACTAGACTTCTGGAATCTTAGTTACTCTTTTGTATAGAGAAGTATCTATGTCAAACTACTCCCCCTAGTCATATATATTAGTATCATTGTTTCCCTTTCTATCTACTATCTCATATGTATTTTTTCCAGTAGCACTAAATCTACTATTAATTAATCTAGGAATATTTATCCCATCGTTTATTATCAAGTTCACAGACCCATCGTAACTGTACTATGGAATTATGTGTACTGGATTATCCAGCGACAGTTTTAACTCATCAGTTATAAAATCTACTAACTGTCCTTTCTCATAAAGGACAGGATCGGTTTCTGTCTAAGGAACCCCCTCCCATTTAGTTTTGTCATTTTGATTAGGAAAGATATTAAACTATTCATTCAATTCACTTAATGAATAATAATTTTCTTTATACCAATACTTATTTTCAGATAATCTGTAATTTCTAAATGGGTTATATTCGTATACTAGTTTTCCTTTTGTTGGAAGAGACTAAGTTAATACTTCTAAGTTTACAACTCCGTTAATAACCGGAGTCCAAGAATAATTTTCCATTATACTGCAAAATATTTAGAAATCTAGGTTTGTCTATTAAATCCCATGAAGATGATTTCACTCCAATCATCTGACGATGGACAAGCTTTATATATATTATAGCTATAACTTACATCTTTAGCATAGGTAGTTTCATTATTTGGTGGAGTTAGTAAATCTGAGATAGCACTAAGAAATAGGACATTTGAGTTGTTGGTACTTCCAAGTTTTATAAACTGAGAATTATAACCATTCTGAGGATTCCAACGGTAATTACCTTCTTCATCAGTCATTAACCTATGAACAGCTATCCCAAACGAGAAAGGCTATAATTGTTTTGTTTCTAAATCTAAAAACATTCTACTCTAATAATTAGCTTCCGACAATAATTTACCCTGAAAAATTCCAGTTATATCTGATTCTATACTAACCATTTGTTGTAATGTGGGAGCATTATATAATGCATTTAGTTCACTTATATCATACTATAATGTGTGCTAAAACTGCACTAATGTTACCTATTTATCAAAATTGCCTTCTATAGTTATATTAGCATCACCTATCCCATATATCAACTCCCTTGACTTATTATAGTTCTGCTATAATTCTTCTACATATTCCTAAAAGTTAACTCTTGATATATTAAACATTCTACGTACAAAACTAGCATCAATTTCATCGTTATTTTTTGGAACAATCTCTATACTAATCACAAAGTCCTTCTTCCATATCTCCTAATAATCATTATTTATTATAATGTCTGATACTATAGTTTTGTCTATTGACTTAGTAGAGTTAGCTCTATAATATGTCTGTGCTAATGTACTTGCAACAAGCTATGCCATACTAGTAAATCCACACACCTACGTTGCTGCACTATTATCCCCAGATAATTTTCCAAATCTCTAGGTAGTTAACCCTCCTACAGGATACGGTCTCCAAAATACATTAGGAATCAAATATGTACCTTTAGCTTTTCTTATCATGAGCTAATCTGCCCCACTATCTGATCTATCCATCTTCCATTGTTCGTCTGTATAAGCCCACGCATTTTTGGTTGCCCTTTGAAGTTCTCTATCTCCTGACCCATTAGTAGTTCCCCATGTTTCTCTCCAAGTGTTATAAATTACCTCGTTACTGGAACCATTATGCAATTCCATAAGATTAGATCTTTCTCCATCATGGTGAGATGTTGTGGCATGGGCTGATATCATAGAAAATATACCAACGTCTACTCCAGTACTCTCTACAAGAGTGCTTAAGTCTCCATAATATTTTTCCCCCTTATCTATCCCTACATTCAACTCACCACTACCTTGAATAGTTCCGCTAGTTAGATTAGTATCTCCGGCCGAGCACGAGAAGTAAGCATTTTTCATACTGCTACCTAAATTCATCACTTTTTTAAATACAAACACTTTACTAGATTCTATGTTAGATACTCCAATGTTATATTTATCTAAGTCTTCTGTAGACTGTATAAATGGTTTATATACTGTTGCAGTTATCTAAGTCTACTTAGTAGTATTAGCAGTAATTTTACTGTAAAACTATCCAATTAAAGACATATTTATCCCGAAGTCTCCTGATTCTGTATTCTCTGTACTATAAGTATCAGAAGCTCTAACAGTATAGTGCTTGAATCCATCTGTTGACTAAGTCGTTCCTTCAAAATCTACATATTCAGTAGAACTTCCATCAGTATCACTATCTAAACCAAAATAAGTAACTCTACTGTTAGGGATTATATGTAAATTAAATCCATCTTCTAGGGATCCTATCCAACTTTCATAATCCTAGGTATTATTGTTGTCAGGGTACGGCAATTCCTAAGGAATAACTAATGAGGTAAGTCCATCAGTAACTGGGTTAGGAGCTATTTTGCCAGAATAAGGTATATATGAGGAATTATCGGAAGATATCTATCCAGGATCGGATACTGATACCCAAGTCTTCCCCTCTCTTACATGATACATAAGATTCTCTGCAGCCTAATCTGTAAATGTAAAAGTATTGTAATCCTCTTCTATTGAGGGAACTAATGCCATTCTAAGATTTGGCTCCCCTTCGTCTTTAGACGATACTTCATATTTATTATACCCCAATGCAGACAATGAAATGTGTACATCTGGGGCATTCTCATTCTTTACATTATTTTCTAACTTTTTATATTCTTGCTAGAACTAATTTCCTATCTCCTAAAACGCAGACTGTATAGAAAAATCTAGATTTATTTTTAAATCTTTGTAATCCTATGTATTAAAGTAATAATCATTAAACATAGCATTTGTCCAAAACCACCTTGTAAATGTAATAGGGGTAATATTATTATCGTCGTCATATTCTCCTATAGCATTTTTACTCTGGTAATACACCTATATTTCTACTAAGTAGAGCAAATTTGGATATAGTATTCCGGAATCATTTTCGTAATAGTATCCACTTCCATCCTAAATAAATATTCCATTATCTAACATCTCCTACAAGTTTTCCTAGTCAGTACCTTGATCCCAAGTACCGTCCTGCGGTATTTTATACGGACCATTTCCTTTATGTTTTATAACAGTTCCATCAGAATCTATCCCACTAAGATTTTTATTAGAAGCACTATTAAAAGTAATTATTTCAGTGAATGATCCAGAATAGGAATTTTTGTCCTATAGTTTTAAGGTAGCAGTAGCTCCATTGTTATCGAAAAATTTAAGAATTACCTTACTTATGCCCTTGTTGTCTTCTGGATATGCATCCAGTCCGAAAGACAGTGTAGAAATATCCCCATCATTATAATATCTCCATTCTGATAGATTTATTAATCCAGACCCCACTTTATTAAAGTCTATAGAATTATTAACAGCGTACTCCTATAAATATCCATATGGCATAGCCGGACAAACTTCGTACTGATATACTAGATTAGAAAAATCACTATAATATTTTGTATTATTCTCCTATACAAAAGAAGTTAGATTTATATCAAAAAAGTGCTTAGTAACATCCCTAGAAAAGTAGTTATGAACAAAAGCATCGTCTAATTCTATTAAATATTTATCCTTTATGTCATTCAAATACTACGTTTCTCCATTACTTTTAGTAAAGCCAAAACCCTTCTCTTCAGAATATGTATATGCATTGATATAGTACTTGCCTAGTACCGGTAACGAATCTTCTATAGCTAAGGTAGCCTTTCTAGGAAGATAATTAGGGTCCTAAGAATACTATTTATACAAATCTAAATACTAGGAAACTTGGGCATTATAGTTCATTTCCTCCTTGAATTTTTTATATGAAGAGCAGTTAGTTAAATCATATTTGCTAGTTATAACATATTCCGCCGGAATATGTGATGTGTTTGCTTGAATAGGAATTTGTATAGTAGATTCTACTCCTTTTTTCTAAGAGGGGTCATAAACTAGATATTTAGTCTCTAAAGAATTATTTTCCCAAGAGGATTTAGTAACAACGAATCCTTTTGGGTTTATATTATTATTCTATGAATCCCATGACATATTTAAATATACATGATAGCCCTTCTACCCACTACTTTCATCTGTTACATATATGTTATGTGTACAACTAAATCCAGAAATTTTCTCTAACTCTGCTAAAATAGCAAGCCTTCCAGACACTTTACTTTGGAATATACTATATGCTGATGATATAGTAGATCTATAGCTATCTATATCAATTTCAGGAGTATTATTTGCAGAGCCGTTATCCTGAATAAAGTAATTATTATTATACCATTTTACTGTGGAATCTAGATAATTAATCTTTCCAGAATCCTCTATGGCAACTATATGTAATCTTAATAACTTCGGCCAATCTCCATAACTATACGCACTATTTCCATAATCTGTAATATTATTACTATTATCCTATAATCCAGAGCTATAAACTATATATTTATCTCCTGGATTTAGAGAATTATCAAAAATAACCTTTTTAACTGAACTAGATTTTATGGTTCCGTCCTGACCTACAAAATCAGAATTTGATAATATTTGATTCTTTCCTCCTATTTCTTCGCTACTTATATTCCTTTCTGGGCTAGGAAAACACCCTATCTAAGATTTGTTAGTAATTGGATTATAAGATACTATATAAATAATATCACCAAACTCGCAAGTTCCTACTGGTACATAACCCTCTGGAAGATATGCAGTCTCTACTCTACCATTACCCATGTCATTCTATAGAGACATTTCATTTCCATTAAATGTTAATAGAGTAGCATTAAGTGCTGACGTAAGAGTTGTAGCCTAGGTGTTATCAGGAGCAAAATCCATCACTAATCCTTCTGCGAAAGTGTTTTTCGCACTCATAACTGTATTAGCCATTCTTTCTCTTATTTTTGTTATATTTCCTTAAATTATCTGAAATAAATTGATAATTATAATTAGACAGTAATATATCCTGAAATTTTAGGGGTTCTCTAACTAGAATAAGTTCTGCTTTATCAGTAGTTAACTCTTTTTTATATAAGCTAATACCTAAGTCGGCTGGCATCTGTAATCTAAATATCGCCACTCTATTACTTTCTGATATATTACACTCATCATATATTTTGTAGAGGATGATCTTAGAAAAGGTAAATCTTTTCCTAGGTCGTCCTCTTTTATTTTTCTAACCTAAATATTCATTATACTAATTCTATGTTAATGCGAAATAGTAATAACCATCCCAAGGAACTCTTTTACGTTTGTACATTATTCGTAATTTAATTCTCATTTTCTTCTTATAATATTCGAAGTACTTTAAGGAATCGTTCATTAGCTATCCACAGTAAAACCAGAATCCGTTTCTATTAATTAGAGTGTCTCCTCCGTAACTATTATGTAAGTATAATGATTTCCATCCGTATTGCAAAATTCTTTTAATATCCTACCTAGGAATATTCGGATACTCTTCACAAATTTGGTCATAGTAATCCTATATAGTTTTTTGTACCATAATAATTAATACTATTTACCCATATTAGTGTTATCTATAATTCTCTACTTGTCCTTTCCAGAAAGATAGATAGGTTTCTCCCTAGGGAGTCTTTTTTCACTCTACATCTCTAGAGTCAACTAGTAACCGCTAAAGTTGGACATAATAAAATCTACATCATTCCATTTTCCATTCTTAAATGCCTTTTTAAACTTTTTACCTTCTGTTCTTTTCATATATAAATATGCCTAGGTTCTCCCCATTCCAGGTAGTTTAAAATGAACATTATTATCTATAATATCGTCAACTACCATCTATACGCTTCTTGCAAAGATAGAAGCGGCTAAATCTCTTTTACTTCCATCAGAATATGTCTCTTTGCACTATTCTGTTGTCATTTTTAGTTTTTCTACTGGAAAATTCATAAAGGTATCATGCAGAGAAAAAGCATGACCCATTGCATAATTCTTATCACTCATAATCATAAACAAAAATAGGGAGACAAATTGCCTCCCTACATATTTTACATAGTTGGTTTATAGCTCTTATTATAGAATTTGCGTCCCCAAGAAGCCTATACATTTAGTATCTTGTCCATTTCTTCTTGTGATACATATTCAGGGACTCTGGCGGCCTAACAATGTAGGAGCCACTATCTCTTTAATTCCTAAGCCATTTTCAACACATTCTAGTTGTTAGTACGTATTGCTTCCTTGTATTTATAAGTATAGGCAATATATTCTGCTATTGCTATAGCTTCCTTATCGTTTATCTCAGGAAGACCTTCTTCATCAAGTAATATTCCATGATAGAGAATATTTATTCTTCCAAGCCCTTTATTTACATAAAGTGTATCTCCTACTCTTTTATATTTAACGAATTTTCCGCTAACATAAAAGGGATCTAGGAAAGCTTTTCTACTTTCTATATAGTTTTCAGTATACAAAGACTGTATATCTCCAAACTCTTTTGTATTACTCGTATATCCCCAATCCTCAGGACCACAATAAGTTACTGCTTCTATAATGTCAACATTACAAGGCAGCTAAACTGACCCATCCTAACAATTTATATCTAATGATGTCCTATATAATCTAGTATTCTTGTTTCCAATAAAATTGTATGCTACTAGACCGATTTCTTCTAGGTCATCGTCATCTCCTTCAATATCGTATAGCGTTTGAGCTAAACTTATAGCATAATGAAAATTATTCCGTCCCATGTTATCCTCCTGTTACATATTGCTAATCATTTGGAAGAGGTTGTGCAGTCACCTATCTATAGTAGTATAGTTTCTCTTTAGTTAATTTCTCTTTAACTAACTAATCAATAAAACTGGTGTTTACATCTGGGCCATTAAGCTCTTCAGTATTACAGCAACTGTACTATTTAAGCTATCTAGGATCTTTGAACACAGCAACTACTGAAACTTGTTGCAAAAATGGGGCATTAAACAAGAAGCAGTCTAACATTCCATTTGCATTGGGCGCGAAGTCTATCCAGACATACGGTTTCTTCTAGCTTCTTTTTCTATATTTTCTGTTATTAAATTCAGATAATGATGTTACTATCGTAAACTTATTTTGCCTATCAGTAGAACCAATATATTCAATAGCTTGCTTTCCGTACTGTGAAATGACTTGTGGAATTTCAAAATGCGCAGTTACAGTATCGTCTGCATTTTTTACTCCGCACCTACATCTTTCTAGAGATTCACAATCTACGTCGATGCAGTTAATTGCTATTAATAGGTCTTTAATAGGGAAGATTCCTCTAAGAAAATACTAATGTAATATAGCTAATCTACAGGCTACTATTTCATCCTCTAGCTAATCCATATTCATAGATAAGTTCTAGTGATAACCTCTTAGTCCAGATACAACATCATTACGAATTTGGGATGCAAGTTTCTCTATATACATTATTCTTCTGTTTTATCAGGATTAGTCATTATCCTATGTTTGCAAGTAAAGTTATAACATCTAATACCCTTCAAATAAGTAACCTTAGATTTCAGAGTAGCGATTTCATTACATTTTGCAGATATAGCCTGAGATTTCTCTAGCATAATTCTATCCATCTGTTCTCTCAATTCTGAAATTTGCTTTCTAAAATCGCCTTCAAGTTCATGATAATCTTTTATGTACTTATCGCACGTTTTCTATAAATAATCATATTGGTCTTGTTTGAGGTCTGTTTTCTTTTGCTCAACATCAACCATTGAAGATTCTGCTTCAGCTTCCACCTATTTCTTCTTGCTTTTAAATGTGCAAATATAGGTAATAACTGCGCCAATACCACCACTGCCTATTACTGCTAAGGCCCATTCTAAAATAGACTGTTCCATATCTTATTAAAAAGAAAGGCGGAACAGGGTAGTCCCGCCTTTAGTTTATTTAAGCGCCTAATTCGTCCCTATCTTCGTCATTACCAGAAGTGGCATCAACGTCAACTACGGTACCTACTGTACCAAGTACAGTTTCCCAAGCTGAAATCAAATCAGCGTCATTCTTAACCCAGAATACATGAACAGTATGAGAAGTCATTCTCTGTCCAACTGCGTGAAGACCATCATTTGTAGCTGGTGCTTCATATTCTACAATATATTGATTGTAAATAGCACCTACTATAGGAGTTTCTACCTAACGGATATGAGTCCATTGGTAGTTTGCAGCGGTAGGTAATCTTAAATCTTTAATGATTTGAGAATATGTACCGAAGCTATTCTTACCTCTTTCATCCAACTTGATGTCTGTGGCAGCAGTTTTAGTTGGGTCTAGCTCTGCAACTTTATCTGCATAATCATCATAAGCATCAAATGTGCTAATTTCGATTTTGCGGAATCTCTGATATTCAGTAGCTCCTTCTAGAATTAATTTACTACCAGATACAGATACGTTAATCAAATCTTTATCACATAGGAATACGTGATTTTTCTTAAGCATATCTGCTACGTTTTTAGCAATAGTAGCAGCTTCATCAGCTTCTTTTACAGTAAACTCAATCCAGAATGGCATACCTTTCTGAACCCAGGGAGTTGAATAAATATAAGGTTCTGCACCTTCAACACCCAAATAAATATCGAGTCTGCAATATGTTTTTGCTCCACCTGTTTTTAAAGCAGCTAAAAGAGCAGAATCTGCAAAGTCTATAGTAGCTTTACACATTACAGCATTATATCCAGCTCTCTTTCTGATTGCTTTTACACAATCCTTTACAAATACAAAGTCTCTTTTAATCTTGAGAGCATCAACTTCTACACCGTCGATGTTTGTTTTGCCACTCTTGAAAAGGTAAGTATTATCAGTACCTTTTCCATTTAGTTTACTTGAATCTGGATCCAGATTCGAATTAATAATCGTCTAAGTTTGAAAATTTAAACCTGTTGCCATAATTAATTAAATTTTAATTAGCCTTGTTGAGGGGCTGGTTGCTATTGCCCAGTTGGTCTAGCAATAGATTGAGTCATCTAAATATTATTGCCTAGTCTAGGATCGTTTACACGTTCCATTACTAAGTGTACCAACTCGTTTATAATCTCTTGGTTTACATAATCTGGGAACTCCATGATTTGAGAAGTGTCTTCTGTTAAGTCTATCTGTTCTTGAGTCAAGCGGATAAACTATGGACACTTAACATAATCAATCTACACTTCTACTAATTGGAACAAACTGTCGTCCTTACCATATCTAATTTCACAACGAACATTGGAAGTATTTCCAGCTCTAAGGGCAATTGGTTTTTCTACCAACGATACTTGCTATTCTCCTTTCGTAGTCTTTAGCTTAAATGTTCTCTAAAAGTTAGAGTTCTGGGCTTCTACATCTGTCCCACTGGCAGTTCCTGCATCAATATCATTATCTTCCCATTCTCCTCCAGAAGCAGAAGTAACCTGATAAATTCCATTCATATCAATACCAACTTCTTCAAGACCTGTTCCAGTAGTAACCTTTGTACGAGGGTCTGTAGGCAATACCTATTGTTGGTTTAAATTATGAATATAATAGTACGGACGCATGGGAGAAGGTCTATTATAGATATCAGTAATGATTTGACTCCAAGAATCAGCAGTTAATCTTGTTGCAGGGATTTCAATATATGAGCCTGCATCCCAGCAATCTTTTTGTTTAGCAACATAATAAATGCAAACACAATTCAACATATGCAAATAATCAATAGGCATATATACTTCATAAGTAGCTCCATGTAAAGATTGGATTGAGCGATGTGCTTTACTTAAATAAGAAGAAGCCTAACCAGTATATCCTCCTTCTGGAGAATCTTGGTTTCCAGTAACTGCTTTAGTATTTTGAATAGCACTATCTTTTTGTGATCCTCCAGCTCTACCTGCAAGTTCTACCTTGTGAGGAGTCAAGAAAGTCGTGGCTTTCAAGACTCTCAGGTCATCAGTAGTTTGCTAGTTAATATCGTATACATTGTATACTTTATTAATGTACTAGTTTATAGCCTTATTGAATAAGTAATTAAACTCATAAAGCTTTAGTGAAGGTGCTTGAATTTTACTAAGTTCTATTAGCGTAGCTTCAAAAACCTGTCTTGCGGTCATTTCGCATTATATTAAAATATTGATAATTAATCTTCAAACATATCAGGATATGTGTCTTTCCTAATTAAGGCTAAGGTTTTGGCGTTTCTAGATAATTTCATCCATTCTACAACTGCATTATCTGTAGCTCCTAGTGCTACTTTACCATCTTCTCCATAAACAAAGAGTCCATCCTTTTTAAGAATAACTCCCTTTTCACGAGCTTCTATAAACAGCATACGAAGTTGAATATCTCCTCCAGTGTAGCAATTAATAATTTTCTCTGGAGTTTTCTCAGCTATAGACAATAGATAGTCTTCAACATCAGCATTTGGCTGATTTTTCATATCTCTACCTAATACCTTAGCAACAAGCAATCTTCCTTCATATCCACGCTCATCATTCATGATATAATTAGAAGCCTCTACAATAAGTTTACGTCTAGTAACTCTACGTTGAGCCTCAAATCCGGGTCTATCTACATAAAGCTCTGCAGTTCCATATCTAGGTCTTTTAGACCGTGGGTCTACAGTTCCGTCAATTAGATAGTCCCCTTTATCATTCTTTGCAAATCTGTCTGGAGCGATGAGGTCGCAATTTTTAATTGCTTCCCAAACAGCGTTCTCATAGACATCATCCAAATTAAAAGTTTTACCATCTTCTATTACAAACAACTCTGTCTCTGGAATATAAGCAGCTAATCCTTTTGACTCTTTTTCAATTTCTTCTGGTGTTAAAATAATATCTCCTTGAGAGTTAACCCTTTTAACACAATCTGCATATCTGCCACGAGAATCTTTTTGAGGTTGAATATAATATTTCTGTCCTACTTTACCAAACACACTTCTTAATACAACGATGTTACTCTTTAAATCACCGTCTTGTACTTCATTAACCTTTTTTGCCATAATTCATTTTCATATTTTAAAGAATTAGGTAGGGAAGCACCTCGTTCCCTACCTTATCTAATTTTTGTTTAATCTTATCTTATTTAAAATTACTCTTTACAACGAAGAATAAATGAACGGTATGGGTTGAACACTGCAATACCAGCGTATCCGTGGATAGTCATCATACCTCCAGCAACAGGAGTAGAAACTACACCGCTGTCACCACCTGAACGTCCACCTACACCAAGTACTTCGTTAAAGATGTAGTCTTTTCCTTTCAGAGAATACATAGCTACAGGAGGTTGAGTAGAAGTCTTACCAGTCGTAAGGTCAATACATAGAGCGTATGGTTCTAAGAACTCTCTACTTAATGTTCTATCAACTTTAAATGATACAACATTTCCACCCCATTCATAAGCATCAAATGTAGCACCTACTTTGATGTATTTTCCTTCTCCGCCTCTAGACCACAAGTAAGCTCCATCGGTCTTACGAGTTGCTAGATAATCTCCAAGAACTCTCTGTACAATTCCCCACATTCTTTCGTTTACCATGAATACAAAGTGGTTGCCAGTAGGCTTCTCAGCTTTTTCAACCATCGTAGAAATGATAGTGTGGAATGTATTAATAGTTACTCTATTAGCAGCATATTTAGAAGCAAATCTTTCGATTTGAGGAATCATACCGTCACCAATAGGAATTGGACGTCCAGTACCTCTATCGGAAATAGTAGCTTTACCATCTACCCCAATATTTCCTTTAGCTAATAGAATCATATTTTCACGAGCATACAAGAAGTTTTCAATTAGATTCTTCTTCATAGGCTCAAGTTTATAAATCTTTTCAGTTAGGCATCCTTGATTTTCTCCTTTACCAACCTTAATGAAGGTATCTTCCATCAATGCATATTTAGAAGAGTAGCTATCGTCAACACGAATAGTTGTCATATAGTTTCTCATCTTTTCAACATTAGATTGATACTTAACGAAGCCAGTATCATGCAATTCTGGTTTAGCATTACCAATGAAACGAGTTGTATCACCTACCTAACATCCATCTTTATCTAGGATTGATGAATAGTCATCGTCGATGAGTCTTACCATTACAGACCACATATTGTCAGCCTTTCTAGTAGGACGAGATACAACAAAACATTGCTGTCCAGTCTTCTCAATTTTGAAAATTTCGTGTAATTGATAATAGTTTTCAGGGAAAATCATTTCAATTTCAGAGCCATCAGCTCCATCTTCAACAGGCACTGCTGCGAAGGGGATTCTCTTAATATAATTAGTTTCTACTTCCCATTCAAAGTAAGTAGAATCAATATTCTGGAATCCAGTTGCTTTCTTGGTATCTCCATAGAAAATATTTCTTAGAGCTTCTGTCAAGAAAGTTGCAGTCAATTCTGGATAAAGACGAGACACAACTCCTAAACGGTGAGGTCTTTCTCCCAAGAATTTACTAAAATCTTCATAAGTTCTAGTATCACCCATCGTTGGGCGATTAGTTACAAAACTCGCTACAAGCATAATTATTCTTTTTAAATGTTAATAAATCTTTTACCAATCTTCATCATCTATAAACACATCGTCTGTGGTTTTCTTTTGTGAAGTGGGTTTATTGAATACTAATTTAGGCTTACCTTGTAAGTCCATCTTAGCCTATTCATAACCCCTTCTGTAGTTATCCTGAATCTATTGATTTAATTCTTCTACTATTTTATCTTCATTGAGTATCCAAAACGCAGCTCTAGTGAATAAGGAAGGATCATTCATAGCTCTACCAAAGGCACTTAGTCCCTGGTCGTCTAGCTCTAACATAAATGAAGATAAATCTTCTATATCATCATCAGAAAGCTACAATGGTTGTCCGGCAAATGAATCAAGTCCTTGAATTTGACTTTTAATTGAAGTAGCAAATCTATTATATGCTTCTTCTTCTTTTGCTGCTTTTTCATTAGCTATCTGTGCTTCTTCATCTTCCTAAAGTCTTATATATTCTTTTCGAAGACCTTCTACTGTTTTCTTAAACAAACCTTCATTTTGTTTAGCCAATTCTATCGCTTGGTTAATTTCTTCGTCAGAAATGTCCTACCCAACCTTATGTAATAAATCCAGAGCATAAACCTCTTCGTCTGAAAGATCGTCAACTTTATATCGTTTAGTCTGTTCAACTTCTGGCAATAGAGATTGCAGATACTCCTCCGGAGTCATACCACTTTCTCTAATCGTATTAATTAATTGTAGTTCAGAATCATCAAACTCTTGTTGTTCTTGCTCTTGGTCAATTAAGATATTTATCTGCTCTTCCCTTGTAAGAGAATCCCAGGCTCTTTCTATAATAGCACCAGTTTCATCTTCAAATTTAATTTTTTCTGGATTAGAAATACCTTTAAGTTTTAATACTTCGGTTGTTAAATCTTCTTGTTCCTAACTAGAAGGCTATTGCTAATTAGCAGGAAGTATATCTTCGGTTCCTTCTTGTTTTTCTTGCTCGGAGGGTAATTCTCCAAACTCGTCGTCGTCAAAAATTACATCATCAAAATTTTCCATATTCATATTCATTTTTTAGTTAATCATACAATATATAAGTATTGATTAGTTATACAGCAATTAAAACATTATTAAATGTTAATTTCTGATAATAAGAAATTATAATTTCATAATAAATATTAAAGAATAAGAGCGAGGTTCTATCTTTATAGGATTATTTGGCCATTCTGAGTCTACTAATTCTTCTTCCTAACTTTTAGTAGAAGATAGAGAAACCCCTCCGTCAGTATCTAACTATATCGAATGAGTATGACTCCCACCAGTTGCATTACCTCCTTGAGTCTTTATATTTGATACCCCATCTACTGTTCCAGATTCAGTAGTTACACCTTCTCCAGCAACAGAGGTTACGAAAGTCTTAGTAACTCCTTCTATACCCCAATTATAGTCAGAATAATCGAGTGATACTGTCAAATCCCCAGAACTACCTGTAGTTCCAGATATATTCCCGTCTAAGCTATGGGTATGTTCTTTATGAGGGTGACTATGTTTAGGAAGATGTTCTTGTGTGAGAACTAATTCATTACTTTCGTTAAGATCAGAAGGATTGTCTCCTATCTAGTCGGCCGTTGCTACTGCCTTAATAAACTTTCCAATTAAGTTGGGTGTTCCATTGGTCCCATCACATACTGCCCACCCTACAGGAATATCAGACGCTCCATTGAACATAGTAATAGTACCGCTTGGCACAGCCCGATCAATTAATCCCTTAATCCATTCTATGTTTGGCACAGCCCGATCATATTTCTTATCATCAAAATCTTCTGGTATTTTAATAGATTCATCATATTTTGGAAAATCGCATCTTTTCTTAAATATAGTATCGTAGAGTTTAGAATTAAGTCCTATGAAGTTATCAGAGTAGATTCCTACATTTATTTCTTCCTATTCCTCTGGACATTCTTTAAGCTATTGAAAGTCAGTCTCCTTTACTGTACCGATTCTGGTATGAATCGTTTCGTCTGGCTTTTCTACAGTCTCAACTACTCCAGATTCGTTAGTTATTTCTTCAGTAATGGTTTTAGAACGGTCTAACACATCCATATTATTTTCCTATATCTTTAACAACTATGTATTAGACAAACAGATAACTGTATTAGGGCTGCTATTAATAAAACTTTCTGAAATCTGTGTTGGAATATTTAATATAATTTCCTAATTATTGACCGAATATACTATACATTCATACGCAGTAGCCTTATCAAAAAATATACCATCAGGGGTCTAATCTTCAATTATGATATTATTCGGACCCTATATTATAGTTTTACTATCTATATTAAGAAATTCTAACTTTCCCAAATTTACCTCTGCGGATCTTTCCCCTTTAGGAATAGTTATAATTACTTCCTAACCGTCATTGTATTGTATTTCTACTGATATTAGTTCTGGAGCTATCTAGTCATTTTTCAGTATTGCTTCTATGGAATATCCCTACTCCTCAACATAGCTATCTATTGATAGAACATATTGGAATCCTTCCTATGACAGAAAGACGTATACTAATTGATCTGGTTGAAAGTAGTTAGTATACTTCAGAGAACAGGCAATTTGAGACTACTAATCTTCCTAGCTAACAATAGAAGAGGATAATATTACATTATTGTATTTACTATATACAATAGAAGAATCTAGTCTCTAAGTCTATTTAGTCTACTCAGAATCCTAATTCCTCCAGACAATAGAATCTACTTCTAAAACAGATCCGTTAGAAGTATTATATAAGCGAAATCCTTTATTCTAGTTTGATCCTTTGGACTATATAATTACATCATCCTCCACCTGCATAGTCTTATGAATTTGAATAATCTCATCTTCAATTGTTACGTACTATTCATTATTTATAGAGAACATAAGTTTAGTAGAGGTATTAAATCTACTATACCCAGAATCGTTATATATTCTTAAATCTCCTATCAAAATTTCATCGAAAGTATTATCCTTTTCACTGGTTGTATTATTTATAGATGATTGCACTAAATAATAGTCTGAGAATTGCCCATCTTTAATAACGTATAATTTCTATTCTGAAGGAATAAAAACTATCCCAGCCTTGATTCCAGAAGCTTTAGCCTATTCTAAAGTTTCATAATAGAACCCTACATTAGTTAATGCTGTATATTTCTAATCAGCAGTTACTTCTTTTTGTTCAGCTAGGAATGAGACATAGGTAGTTCCAACTTCTCCAGCTAAATTGACTTTAGTTCCATCTATTGAAATCCAAACTTCATTCCCCTCTTCTGTAGGGACTAAATAAATTCCGTTACTTGAAATCTCGTCTGAACTGGTAGCAACCTTAAGTATATCAGCCCCAGCAGAAGCTAATTTACCATTCTTTATTATATCTATAAATTTCCCACCCCACTGGACTTTCAAATCTCCTTTTGTTTTTATCAAAAAGTTAGAATCGGTAGAACCAATAGTATTATAGGTTTTACCGAACATATTGGTTTTACCTTCTCCCATATTATTTTATAGTTTTTACTTCCCTTCTATTCCTATTAGAATAACTTACATGGACCCAATCTAGGTTATGTTCATCTATTAACTAATCGAATGGAAGTTTTAGTTTTTGAATTAAGTCGAATAATTTCTTGTTTTCTGCTCTTGTATCTTTAACAGTTCTTATATCTGCAGCCTATCCAGCCATGTGCTAACTATTCTTAGCTCCTCCTATAGCCTTATTTAGGGTAGGACATCTGTAACCACTAGTCACAATAATTGGTCCTCCATACGCCTCCCTAAGAGGGTCTAGAATATTTTCTATAAGAGCAATAAGATTTTGCTCCTATTCTTTTGAAGGAATATTTTTAATTCCCTTCTACTAAGCGGTAGTGCTTTTTGTTAATTCTTGAATAGTAAAAAATTTCATAAGATTATATGTTTATATGTTTACAGTAATATATAAACATTATTAAGAATTTAACAAAACAAAAATAGGAGAACTTCCCACTCTCGGAAAATTCTCCTATTAATAATAGAGAGTTATCTAATCCAGTTTCTTAACTGTGCTTTAAATAACTTTTTTGCTAATTGACCACTTAGATAAGCAGCTTTCTCGGAATATGGGTCAATACCAAACTCTTTACATATATGCATTTCAACATGATTCCTTTCATGGTTATAAGTATCTATAAATTCCTCAGCGGAATCAGGTCTATTTATAACTATGATGCTTTTGTGTTCTTCTTGGTTAGTAAACGTAAAACCTGAATTTTCGTAATCCTCTATCCTAGAAGCTGCCCTATGTAAAACATCGTCTGGACATCCCAAATCCTCTAATCTACTCAAAATGTATTGAACATTGGGATTTTCTACAATTATGCAAACTTCTATATCCCAATCGTATTTCTCAAACAATACTCTGAAATGTGTCATATCACATCCTCCCAGTCTACCATAGTTCCGTTAGCTACCATAGTAGCATACCATCTTCTCATAGTAGTACCATCTCCAGCGTCTTCATCGTCTATGGTATCTTTAATGTAAAGAGCAAAATGCCTTTCATCTGTTATACTACTTCCGTAATAATCAGCCTTACACATATTGCCAACAAATACATAATCATAGCCAACATTATTTTCTAGTTTAATGTTATTCTACGTTAATACCTTATCAATGTATTCTTTGGATACTGGCTCTAGGGATTTTCCTCCCTTCTTCATAAAAGAAATAGCGTATGAACACAAAGCCTTATTGAAATGCCAACCGTAGTTTTGTAAGTACTTACGCATATACTTTGGCATATCGTCATACATATCCAAAGCTGCTCTCATATCAATAGTATCTTGGGTAGTCCTCGTCGTCGTAGTCAGAATCTCTCATTCCTCCACGTCTACGTTTTCCGTATCTTTCCATGTAGTGTTCACCAGATTTACTTTCTAGTTCTGATAAACAATGCATCAATTTCTTTCCATGCTTAACGATTTGTTCAGCACAATCTGAAAGATGCTCAAATTTTGACTCCTGAATTTCAATTATTGTTGCCATGTTGTTCCTATTTTAAAGATGTTTTAATAAATTCTCTGAACATTTCTTTAAGGGAGTTTATTTCTTCCCTTAAAGCCTTATTCTCCTGTTCTTGTCTTTGTTTCTCAACTATTTCTGGATTTAATTGCGATAGAATTTCGTCACATCCTTTAATAATACTCTAATGTGTTTCGATACTATTAATTATATCCAGGCTTCTTTGCTTCATCGAAGAAACTTCACTATTCATTGCTTCTTTGTTGCAGGAAACCACAATATTGTTTCCGAAATCCGCAATGTCTCCCATTGCAGGTAATTTCTAGAAACTAGCAGATGTGCCGTTTATTTCGGCCGTAATATCCACTATCATTTCCTGATTATACATTCCTGGGTTTCCATACTTTGGAACTGGTATGGATACGTTAGTAACCTTACCAATTTCCAGAGTAGGGACAGAATCTTTATGCAAGATAAATAGCTAATTACTATTCCTTAAATTCTAAAATGCCATTATACAACCCCTGTTAATAATTGTAATGTATTAGTACTGTGTTCAAACCAGCATAAGTAAATACCTGTTCCTGGTATCTGAGACACAGTTATATCTGCTCCGTTATAACCAGTCAATTTCTGAGCGTTACCTCCTCCACCACTGGTGAATACAATAGGTAAAGTCGTAGTAGTTCCTGCTGGTATAGCCTAGTTAAGTCTTACTATTAATAATCCTCTAAAAGGCGCACCTATGTTACGGTGATTATTAAAGTCAAATTGTACTTCATTAGCCGTAACTGTTACAGATAAGCTACTAATTGCTGGTATTCCTCCTCTATTTACGTTAATATAAGTAGGTAATAACATAGTTACCTCCTTTCTTAACCCCAAAGAGAGTTATTACATCCACAGCCATTCCATCCTGCGTAAGTTCCTAAAGCGTATCCATTGAATACAGCCTAAGTAGGTACAGCAGTAGCACAGCTATATGGTAATGTTACAGTTTCAGGAAGTTTACACTTAATTCCGTTAACATCACTTTGTAGAGCATTAACAGCAGCAACAATAGGAGAAGTAGCTTGACCTATCATTTGTCCAAATGCGGCAGTCTACTGGGCATTATTAATAACAACAGCCTATTGACTATTCTTTTCACGTAAAGCATCAATCTTATCTAATAGAGCCTGATTCTACATAGCATCAAGCTTAGCTATAATTTGATTAGTATTTGCAGTACCTGTGTCTCTAATAGTATTTTGAAGAGCGCAAGTCTGAGTTTGAGTTGCATAAGCAGAATCGCAGAATCCTCTTTCTACTGCACGTCCTACTGAATCTACACTATTAGTAATCTGATAAGTCTGTCTTTCATTTGCTAGTTGATTTTGGTAGCCCTGTTCGATAATAGCTTTTTGTGTGTTGCAGCAGCAGTTGTTGATTGCTTGGATAACATCGCAATTACCTCTTTCTACGGCATTGATAACTCTTTCAGAAGTGTATCCTACTTGTCCACCTACAGTAGTAATTGCATTTTGGATATTGCAGCAGCAGTCTTTCAATACTCCAAAGTCGCAATTTAAGTTAGTAGCAAGTTGACCAAGAGCAGCGGAATTACCTTTGATTGCATCCATTAACAACTGAGTATTCTAGTTAGTGTTCATCTACTCACGTAGACCAGCTAACTATCCTTGAATTTCAGCAGACTGTAATTTTTGACAGTTGTCTCCGTCTCCCCATTCACCTCTGTTCATCCAACGCATCATCCACATCCAAACTAAGTACATAAACGGGTTGTTCCACATTCCGTTTCCGAATCCTCCCATACCACCGTTCATCATAGCCATCCAAGGCAGCATCTGGTTAGTACTATTTTCCTAACCATCAGGTACGATATAAGTTCTTGTATCACTCATAGTTTACGATTTAAATGTTAATAATTAAGTTTATTTGTTCTAGAACTACACTATAATATACATTTCTATGAGTGATATTGAACAATGCTAAAAACAAAATCGGGAATCTTAAACAGCTACATTATGTTGTCATAATATAAACTATTCAAGACTCCCGATTTCTAACTCGTTGCTGAGTTAATTCTTGCTAGCTAGAAATATATCTAGGTCAGCTTTATTCCAAGAAAGTTTAATTTAACTTCTATTTTATGAAGCTAATTAAGTTATCTTCTCCGTAAGTTTTAAGTCTGTAGTTTAAGGCAGTGTGAGACATTCCTATCCTTATTGCCCAAAATCTAATGCTTCCTAATTCTCCATCTATAGATATAAGTTTAGTTCTAACATTATTTAAACTCTTTTTTCTTTTAGTCTCTTCCGAATTTTTTCTTCCTGTTAGTTTTTCACTTATCCTTTTCTTTCTCTCTGGATGGTCTATGTATCCCTACTTCAAAGACTTGCTCATCTTGTCTAGACTCTCCTTAGTAAGGGATGTATAACCTCCCTCCTAAATATTATATCCATTATTTATAGAGTCATACTTCTTTATTAAATCTCGCTCTATTTTATTAGCAGCTTCTTTATTAAGATTCTCATAAAGAATTTCGTGAGTAAAATTTTCCCAGCCATATTTCTATATAGCTCTATGGAATTTAGTACTACTAAAGTAGTTTTTACCTCCATTTTTCCATCGTTCTATTATATTTGAACTCTATCCCACATATTTTTTACCGTTTATTTTATTGGTATGTACATATACTGAATAGTTTAGATTATTTTTACTCATTTGCTTGATAAGAATATATCCAAATCGGACTTCTGCCAACTCAATTCTTTAAAACCTTCCTATTTGACTCCTTTCGGAATGAATCCATCTCTAACATAGTTATCAAAAGTAGCTCTACTAACACCAAGATAATCACAAGCCTAAATTTTACTCATTCTCTAATCTGGATTAGCGATATTCGACAATACAGAAATAATCTTACTCTGCTGTTCCATTGTAATATTACAATTATCAGAGTCAATGTCATCTATGAATTTCTGTAACAAAGTTCTTATTATAGACTTCAACATTTCTTTTTAACTTTAAGATAAATGAACGAAATCATGCTTATTCCAAATAATACTAAGTATACTCTAAGCATCTGTAAATCTCCGATGTTGATTCCAACATATAAATCATATAGAGCTATGAGGTTAGTTAAGGTAACGAAGTATAAAGGAATCCTATACAAGTAGCAAAATCTGAATACATAAGATATGATGTATAAAATTCCGAGAAATGCTAAAGATACTCCTCCAAGGCAACTTAAAATATAGCAATTGATGTTATAGTATGATAATATTGAATGTAATATATCATTTATAGACAGCACTACTGGAGTATATCTCAATATTATAATAAGTAGCTTATACAGCCTCTTATTTACACTTGCGTTTGATTTTTCCTCCACGTTTAACTCCGGCTCTTGGTACATTAGGTTTCTTTCTTCCCATATTATTCAGAGAAATGAGTTTTAACTGCACTAACTATTTCTTCCATATATTCTACAAAGTCTGCCTTTGTAGATTCGTAGGTACTATAATTAATATTAATTCTGTCCGAATTAGGTTCTAAATTGTAGTTTCCACTTCCTATTTCTTCTACTAATTCTCCTGGTTTCATTACAGAAAAACTTATCCCAATGGAACCGATAGTATCCTTAGTAGCTGTTCCTGTCATTTCCCAGCCTTTTTCCACTTTTGTATCAGAGATTTGATACGTTTCATTTGTTTTTACAATTTCCATAAATTATTATTTTACAAATAAGTCAAATACAATTTCCATCAAGTCTGCAGCTTTAACAGAATTTCCATTAATTTCTACATCATTTCCGGAATTAACATCTAGAATATCTGAATACTCTTCCATAGTGATTACATCATCTGGTGTATCTTTAACTTCCTCGAAGCCCTTCTGAATAAGATATTCTTGGTATTCAGAATTAGTTTTATCATTGAGTTCGTTGAATCTTGCTTCTTCTTCCGGAGTCCTTTCGGACTTATTAGCCAATTCTCTAAATTCATCAGATATAATCTGATTTGTAAATTCTTGAGTATCATCATCGAATTGCTTCTTAATCTTATTATAAGCCATTCTGATACGCATAATCTTTACTTTTAACTCTTTTGGGAGTTCCTTGTCACCATCCTTAAGAATAATCTTGGTGATTACATTTTGTTTTGTCAATACATCATTTAACGTCATAAATCATTAATTTTTGGTTTATACTAAACTAAATAAATATAAACTATTTTAAAAGTTAAAATTTATTAATTATTCTAGAGTATTAGTTATGTATGTAAAAGACACTTTATTTGGTAACTAATCTGCTTGGTAAGAATAAACATATAACGTTGTTCCAGAAACATAAAAAGTGGCCTATCTAAGGGCTGCCCCACCACCTTTAGAAGCAGACTATCCAGTTGTATAAACAGCTGATGGGAGATTAGTTAAAAGGGTAGTTGTTCCCGTAGACCCGTTCCCACCTGAAGACATATTTATAGATACACATACCACCTAACCATATCTAATTACATAAATATATCCGCTTATACCAAAAGCGCTAAAATAATGACCACTATTCACAACTTTATAACTGTTGGCTGCATTAGGAATTCCATTATTAATATATATAGGAGTCGATGAAGATCCTATAGTATTAGTATAGTCGTCAATAGAGTTAGTACCGCTATAATAAGCTAGTTTGCCAGATGCTCCAGAGTTAACTGTAGCATTTAAGTAATATGTCATAGCAGTAACAGTTCCATTAGTTACATATACTCCTCTATTTGAGGCACCAGCATTACCCTTGGCGAAGTCCGCTAATGATTTGTAGGAGCCTCCAGCTAACAATACATAGCTATTACTATTTACTGAATTATGATAAAAACCAGCACCTGCTCTAATATATCCAGAAGACCATGAGTTTCCAGTAACATGTGATTTATAAGTACCATTATTCGGAGAAGTAGCTCCTACAGTAATTCCCCCATTAGTAACTAAATATCCATCTGTTCTTATCTATCCAGTATTTTGATAAACCGACTTGCTTCCATAGGTTCTTATCCATGTACTATCAGTCATATACCAGCCTCCACCATATGTCTAGCTATACCATCCTGTACTTCCAGTACTTCTGAACCAGTTTGAAGTATAGCAAGTATTAAAGGTAGGCTAAGTCGACGTACTAGAAGCTGTCGATACAGCTATATTAGCCCAATATCTAGTTCCTGTCCAGAATCCACTATTATTAGTTAGATGGCTAGTATGAGTCGGTATATTTACTGTAACAGCAGCACTACCATTATATGTTTTTGCGGCAAACGCTCCTGCAGCAAATGTTAAAGTGTTTGCAACTTTAGCAGCAGTATTTACAATAGTTATTCCAGTCATAGAAACATAACTATCAGAAGGAAGAGACTGTGCTGTAGTAGTATTACCAGTATAAAATGTTCCTAGAGTAGTAGCCTCAGTACCAGTTCTCCATGTCTTAGCTAAAACTCTGTAATTATAAACACTATACTAGCTACTTGGGTTACACCATAACTGACATAGACCACTACTATTATTGTAATATAATCTAAACCTATCTGTAGGAATATTTCCGACTACTTCAGCCAAGTAAGCACCTATATTTTTAGCAGTCCCAGTTCCATTCTATCTTAACCTAAAAGATATTATTCCCCACTACTAATTATAGGCTGAATGTACAAGAAGATTAATATCAACATCATTATACTAATTATTTAATGTTATATCCCATACCTTTCTCCAGTAAGAGGAAAGTCCGGCCGTACCACTAGTAACATAACCATCTTTTAGTATATAATTTAGATGCCATCCATCTAGCATATCAGCATTTAGGTTAGAAACAACAGTAGTAGAAGATACTGTGAAGGGAGATGTTCCAGTCGCTACTGTAAATTTCTACTATGTACTAAAAGTTTTAATTCCACTAACTGTCTAGTTTGTAGCAAGAGTTACATATCTACCATCTAGAGTAGAAGAATAGTTATTATTATCTAGTATAGTAACCCAATTACTCCAAGCCTATGAAGCCACATCTCTTTTACTTCTGTAGTACAAATGTCCAGGATTACTATCCCAAGTCCACTAAAACAAAAGTTCTCCATAACCTTGCCCACCAATATTTAAAACATTACCGAAGTTTACTGGATAACCATTATTATAAACTTCGTACAACCTAAGCCCACTCTATCCAACAGTAGTTCCAGATATAGCTGTTCTATTTCCTAGGTTATTTAATACGTTAGAAGTAGTAGCAAAGGGAACTGTTAAGTTATTAGTAGTACCATTTTTAGTCCAGGTTACATAGTTTCCATTAGTTCCAAGAGATGTTACGAAATTAGCTGGATTTACATAAGAAGTATAATTCAACTCGTCTAGTATTCTAACCCACTTTCCATTTGCCAAGGCTCCAGCAGCTACTCTTTTATAATATAAGCTGTTAGCATTAAATGGGACAGCTAAATCAGTATAATATCCAGAGCTATTTGCATGATTAAATCGTAGAATATGCCACCAAGCAGTTGTGGGAGTATTATTGGCTTTAACAGCAGTTCCAGCAGTTCCATTTATGTTGAAATAGTTTAATCCATTCCATCCATAATCCATTCTACTATTAGATGCCAAATACTATGCAGTTGTAGCTGTAGCAGCATTACCAGTAATTGAGATTCCCCAAGTACCACTTGCACCTCCACCAGTTTTAGTCACAGTATAATTAGTATAATTTCTGTGAGTTAATACTCTAGTCCAAGCGGAAGTATAACCACTCCCGTTGCTTGTATAAAACAACATTTCATTAACGGCTGGATTACTAACACCACTGTTATTCATTGGAGTTATGAATAACTAAGTTTTATTTGTATCACTAGCTCCCCATTGGAATATAGCAGTTCCAGCAAGAGGAATATTTACTCCTGTATCTGTTGTTATGTATCCATTGTTAGCATAAGCCCAAGAACCTCTTTCCGCATACGCTACAAAAGCTTTATTTACGAAATTAGAAGAGTATGTATCAGCCGTATACGCAGTTCCTTGAGAGCCATGTCCTGCTATTTTCTTACCTCCAACATAGCGTCCGTCTATAGAACCAGTTTGATATGTGGTAGTAATAGTAACATTCTAGCTTCCGTTAACAGAGGCGCTACCAGTCACAGCTCCAGATAATGTGATTGTTCTAGTTGCTCCCCAATAAGCAGTAGTAATATTAGCAGAACCATCAAACGATGTTCCGTTTATTGTTCTAGCTGTCTACAATTTAGTTGCAGTAGCTGCATTTCCCGTAATAGAAACTCCAAGAGTTGTACTACAAGCCGTAGGAGTTCCAGCATTTAAATATATGGGAAGAGTTGCAGAACCTTTTGTAGCTGTACCAATCTTTAAAACTATTCCAGTATAGTTTGCACTATCTACTATAGTTTTCCAAGATTTAGTGTTGAGTGTAGAATCAGTACTATTTCTCCAATACAAACTACCACTATAATAAGAGTAGAATTGCATATATCTAGTACTTCCACTTCCAGTATTGAATTGAACAAGATGTCCAGATGCTCCAGGATAAGTTACATCCCAATTACCACTTAGGTTATTATTGCTAGATAACTCAGTTGTAGTTGGAATAGAACTTGCTATAGTCTAACTTCCCCTAGCTCTAAAGAATGATGTTTCGTGATAACCATCCAATAGGTCAGAATTAAGATTCGTGACTACCGTCTTACTAGTCACTTTTAGGGGAGCAGTTCCATCAGCTATATTTGAAATTAGCTAAGTTCCAGTTATTGAAGCCTTGACTATCAGAGGGCCAGTCATAGTATCTCCAGTAACATTTACATAGCGTTCATCTGATTCTGTCTTTGTATAATAATTTTCAGCAATAGCAACAGCCTTTCCGTCTAACCTGAGAACTCCTTTACCTATAAATAAACCTACAGTTCCGCCCCACGGGTCTGTACTAGTAGGATATGGAAGAATACAAATAGAACCAGTTCCATCTCCTCCAGTATTATGCTGCCCAATAGATGGGTTATAAGTTCCCTAAGATGTTCCTCCTTTTAACCATTTAACAACTGTCGTATAATTGCTTGTACTATTCTAATTCTAAGTAATAGTAGCATTATTAGCTAGAATAGGACCAGTAGAAAATGTTTTCACCCCAGTAATGGTCTAAGCTGTATCTAGGGTTACAAACTTGTTATCTATAATTGAATAAAATTGAGTCTTACTTATTCTCCTGATAAATGTATCAGAAGTATTTCTCACATATACGGAACCAATATCTGTTAATGCTTCATCTGAAATTGCAGAGTTAAAGTAGGTAGCGTATATATGCTAGCTAGCATTTCTCTAGACAAGTGTATTGGCTTTGGTTTCAGAAGAGAGCTCTAGATTTCCTCCATTACTAAGAAGAACTTGTGTGGCACTTCCTTGATATGTGGTTCCTATAAGCTTACCATATCCATCTTTAACCTTTATCATATTATTCTCTTAAATTTAAATGTATAAGTGTAAGCCTTTCCAATACCAGAACTTGCACCTATCTATAATTTTAAAACTCCAGAACTCTGCATAACAGTTCTTAAGTAGATTGTTTTTCCATAAGCATGACCAGAACGGTGAAGGATAATTTCATCGGTGTCTGTATCATTAGTACCATCTCTATACCAACTCATTACACCAGAATTATAGCAATGCCACATAGCTCCTGTATTATCGTTAGCACTAACTTGTACCTATACTATATAAGTTCCATTAGCAGGAAGGTTAGTAGATGTTATTCCCGTATCCATCCATGCTTGTGTAACATTTAACGATTTAGTAATGGTTGTGAGATTGTTAGATAATTCTTCTGTTTTTAACATAAAGTCGGATACAGCTTTATGTCCTCCTCCACCCAACAATACATAAGAGTCAGAAGAATTAGTCTTTTTATAACCTGCTGCTGTAACATTAACTGTGAATGTCTTAGCCCCAGTTATAGTTTGTGCAGTATTTAATGTAACGTAATTAGCTAATGATTGATGTTCTGTAAGAACTGGTTTTCCACCTGAGTACAATTTATTAGCCCATAGACTACCTGTACTAGGCTGAGCATATATTGTTGTAGTTACATAAACTTGCTAAGTAACACTAGCACCTAAATCAGCAGTGGTACTTGTGTTAGTATAACCTAAAGCAAGAGGTCTATAATTTGAGGTAGTGGTAGCAGACTACAATACTTTCTAATCAGTATTCATGTCTGTATACCATCTAACCCAAGTTTTCCAAGCAGAAGAATCATGGTACCTAAACCATATCAGACCATTAGAAGTAATTAACTTCTAATAACGATAACCACTAGCATTTCGACCAACATATAATTCATATGCATCTACTCCACTAGGTTTGTTCGTTGTGGTATTACCACCGCCAGCATAGTACCATCTCCCTTCGTCTAAGTAATCATCTAGATCTTGATTAGTTAATTGGGTATAAATGAATGCCGCAGCCGCAGGTATGGACCAGGTGCCATCTTCCCTTAAAAATCTAACATTTGTTGCAGTATATGAAGGGACAGGCACCAATCCGTTATAACCTCCACTTCCACTAGAAGTATGTTTTTTAAATACTGAGTAAGTAGTATCTGTCCCTTTAAACTTTATCCCTCTAGTAAAGATATTTAAGCCCTTTAAGTCAAAGGTTATATCATTATTATTGGGAGCAGTCGTTAAAGCTGCTGCCGTAGTAGGATTGTATGCTATCTTCATAGATTATGCTGTTTCGTATTTTTTAGTACTGATATTATACCAGCTTATTCCAAAACTAATATCTTGTATATCGTCCCCGTTAGAGTCTGCTTTTAAATAAACATCTCCAGATGGTACGAAGTTTAACGTCTTGTCTCCGATTGATACACCTCCAATAGTAATAGGTCTCCATGAATCCTTTGTAGCTGGGTCGTAACCTAAAGCGTTAATAATATTCTGTTTAGTTAAATAAATGCTTCCAGCGCTAGTAACAGAAATCGTTTTATTCTTAGAGTCTTTGTCTACAATTACTCCTCCTATAGTAGTAGTAGTTGCGGCTACTAGAGATATTGTTCTAGCTGCACTACCATTATAAGTAACTCCAGTAGTTCCAAAAGTTAAGCCTACACCAAGTGACAATGCATTACTAACCTTCTTAGCTTCTCCTACTACTAAAGTAGATTGTGCAGCCCAAGTAGGAGCAGCACTACCATTACTAAGTAGTACCTAACCCTAAGTACCACCAGTTGTTGGAGCATAAATAGTAAATGTATTAGTACTATTACTATAAACATATATAGAAGTACCGTTGACAGTGTGTTTAACCTATCCGTTAATATTTGCTTCTACAGCTGTCCAATAAGCTGCAGTGTTTAATCCGCTTCCTGTTCCGTCTTGTATACATATTAGTAAGTCGCCAGCTGAACACGTCTATCCAGCATAAGTTCCCTGAGAAGTCACTCTATAGGTATCCCCAACCTCACATTTAGTAGGGAATCCCTAAACCTCTACTCCAGCAACAGTATGTGTTGTATAGCTTCCATTACTATAAGTAATAGTACCCTTATACCGCATTGCATCGTTAGCAGCAAAGCTAGCATTAATTATCTAATGAACCTACTAAGTAGTAAATAGGGTTGTTGTGTTATTTACAGAGGTATTTTCAGCCATTGGTAAGTCTGTAGTTGTTATCTCAGCCCAGGTAGCATTTCCTCTAAATATTTCAGTGGATTTACCGCTAGAAATAGGAACTAAACCTCTTACTGTAGGAGTAAATGTGGGAGTAAAATCCTTTCCATGAGATATAATGTGACCGTCTTTAGAAAAGAATAGCTTTACGTATTCCCCAGAAGCAGATTCCGGCAAAGTAAGATTGCCTGATATTTCAGCATAGGTATTAGCAAAATTTAATAGTGCCATGTTATAAATGATTCCATTTTAGTATAATTTTATTATCTTCATCTATTCCAAAATCATTCCCCAGAAGCAGATTCCGGTCTTCTGACCCGTTATACTAAAGATAACCTTCTTGGTCCACTATTACCGTCACATTACTAGTAGGAGCGACTTCTACTATGTGTCCTCGATTATCGTATTTTACCTTTACTGAAGAAAGAGATTCATTTGCAGTTATGGAGTTAGAGTGAGTAAGAATTATATTCTTTTCTTGCTTAAATGCCTATAGTCCAGACCCAGCAGGTGTAATAATCTACTCAATCTTCTTCTCTAGCATATTATCAAGAGTAATTACTTCTTCACCATCTTTAACTAAAACAGCTTCAGCAGTAGTCTAAGGAACGAATATCTAACCATGTTGCTTAAGTTGTTTAATAGTTAATTCCATGATTATCCTCCTATTACTTGGTCTGTGCTATCTGTATTGACCATACTGTCATATAAATCTGGTGGAATAGTATAATTAACTACTACCTTAGAAGTACCATTTGATGTAGTAACATCTTTAGCAGTGATAGTGTTTGTTAACTAGCCATTAATAGTATTAATAGTCTAATTAAAGGTTTCTTTAGTTACATAACCAGATAAATCTACATCTGTTTGGACTTCTCCAATTTTTTCCCAAATATACTTAGCCTATGTGTTTTCATAGACACAAATATACTCAACAAAAATGTTTCCTGCTGTACCAGATGTTGCAGGAACTAAATATATAGAATTTAAACAGTCTTTTGATGCTGTTGGTAGCTAAGTAACTATCTTGTATAGTTCTATGCTATTAGTAGTACTAATAACTCCATCTGGAGATATAGTAATACCTACACCAGCAGTAAGTTTGTCCTATTTTCCTTCTAGAGCAGTATTAATTTCTTGGACTGTAGTTTTTAATTTAGCAATATCTGCAGCATTAGTTCCAACTACTCCCATAGTAGTTCTCAATACTTTATCGAGAGTTGTTATCCCTAATGATGAAAGCCCAGGGAGATTAGAAGTATTTACAACTACTGCTTCCGCTAGAGTAATAGGTACAAATTCGGTTTTTGATTGAAATAATCTTTTAATTTGTGTTGTACTCATAATTTAAATAAATTATTAGGTATTTGGTAGTCTGCATAAGATTTAAGTGTAGAGTCTACAAAATCTAAGTTGGCTATCATATTCTGAACTTCCTTTCTAGTAATAAAATTGTTGTTGTTATTTTCTACAATCTAACCAACAATCTTATCTATTTCTTCTTTACTATAAACTCCTAGATTATTTCTAGCTAATGTTTTCTCAGATTCTGTTTTAAACTCTCCTAGATAATTTTCTTTACATAAATGAGTTTTATATTTCGGTTTGGGACAATCTATAACGATCTAATTATCACAACCAAATCCTGTATCTATACTTCCTATGACCGAATCTGGATTCTTTTTCTTAGGAATCTTACAACCTAGATTTATTTCAGGAGGTGGAGGGACCGGCTTATCGTTATGTTCAAATCCCGTACTTATAGTAGTCATCACAGAATCCCCTTCTATGAAATCAATATGATTCGCAGGAGGTGGAGGAACTGGCTTAGTATCATAGCCAAGCTTTATAGTATTAAGTAATGATTTAGAAGGAAGTAGCTAGGGCTTTTCATTCCCTAGCTATATTTTATCCTTTTCTAAATTCTCATTCATTTAACGTAATCTTATCTGGATACCCAGAAGTATAATCATATTTTATAACATCTTCAACTGTCTTAAGCTCTTTTATAGCTAATAGATGTTGAGTTGTGTTTACATAACATTTCCCAGCGTACACCTCTAGCTAAGCTAGAAATTCTTTTACCTTGTCTACTGGTAATTCGATTATTTCACTACCAAGAACCAAAGACATATTACCAGTACTACAATTAGCTAAATTTTGTAGTCCGACTCTAGTAGCTTTATCTAACCAATACTCTTTGTCGTTATAATAGAACGAATCAACGTTAGATGATTTATCATATGCTTTAATAGCTGCTTCTAAAACTGGAAGCATTAATTTAAAATAACATACTCCATCTTTTCGCTCAAATAACTCCTTCCAAACACTCAAGGGGAGCCTTAACAGCTCCTCGTGAGTGAGTAAGGATTTCAAAGAGTCATCCTTATTAATTACATAATAACGATTATCGTGACTTATTTGCATGAAATTATCAGCCATTCTTAGAATAATTAAATTTAGTAAATGGTACTCCTTGATGTTTAGTTAATCTCCAAGCATTATTATATTGAACTGTGTTCCAGTATGATGGGTCGTTATAACTACCAGTAACCCATTCATTAGAGTATGTATAACCTCCAGAACCTCCGTCATATTGCTAAGTTCTTTGATAAGAATAGTTGTTAGCAGCTGACGAGTTAATAGAAGTAGTAATATTATTTACTCCAGCATTATCTCCAGAACCTACTATATTAGACCATACAGATGGGAACTAGTTGTTAGCTCTAGAATATGCAATAGAGAAAATTGGAGTTGTTAGCACTCCACCTCCATTGGCAACTGAGGTACTAATAGGCTATCTTACTGTATCTCCAGTATTGAAATTACTTCCAGAGACACTATAACCTCTATAGTAAATAATTCTAGAGAACTCAGCTACTGAAGGAGCATACCAATTACCTTTCTTATAAGCTGAATTTAGAGTTTCTCCATCCTTTACAGACGGTTCATATACCTACATACTATAGAAGTATGGATATAATAGACAGCTCATAATATCTGTTCCAGAAGCATTGGTCCATACTGTCTGAATAGCTTCACATAGATTATTTAAGTTAGACTTAGATTCTATGTAGTATTCCCATGAAGTACTACCTCCTGAAGAAACTTGTTTTCTGCTAATATAAGGCTTACAAGCTGAGTTATTATACAAAATAGGAAGTAACTTACTATTTACATGATTAATATATAATTCAGTATCAGACTTACCAGCAAATGCTGTGTTTACCTGTATGTTGTAGGTAGATACATTAATATTATTAATTAAGTTAGGAGTAGCAGTACCAGAAACAGTTTCATAATTAGAAACAGACACGCTAGACAAATAGGCTTGTACCTAATACAGCTGTTGTAATATCTATTCCTGAGAACCAGAATTTCCATCTGCACTATATCCTAAGTAGTAAGACTTTTCTTCATCAGTGTATTCCTTACCAATGATGTAAACTACTCCAGACGTATCATCACTTTCATCCTTTGCATACACTAGACCAACTAAAGTCTTAGTAGCATCAAATGAGCTAGTAAACGTACCATCAGCATATGCAAAGTCTCCAAGCTAAGGAGCCTTCCAAGCGAAGCTTACTTTAACAGTTTTTCTAATGGGAGTTCCACTATTAGCAACCTTCATACTAATAGTTACTGTAGCAGTACTACTAGATTCCTTCTTCAAGGTAATAGCACCAGTCTAATCAATAGTAGCAATATCAGTTGATACTCCTGACATAGAGTAAGTAATATCTAAGTATCCATTTACTAATGGATTATAAGGGTTAGTTCCAGATTTTATTTCAACATCATTACCAGAATCTACTGTAATGTCAAATAGGTTTTGACGAACAATAGTTCCGGATTCTCCAGCCTAGTAATATACAGAAACTTCCCCTGCACAACTAAAGTCTAGGATTTCAGCACTTTGGAAATGGATTCTAATCTTAGAAGAAGAACTAGAAATGTCTCCAAATGTATTAACTAATAACTGCTTTGTAGCAAAGCTAATAGCCTTCAACTAAGTGCTTCCTGCAGTATTTACAATATAAATATCTCCAGTTAAGTTACAAGTATTAGTAAGAATCATCTTTCTTAATGCATCTTCTGTTATATACAGATTAGCATTTCTAATAGTTACTGATTGAAGGGCATTGCAGTTAATTAACTATTCGCAGAAATTAGCTACATCAAAACTTCCTACATTATCACAGTCAATATATACTGTTGATAAATTATTCAATCCTTCAAATGTAATATCAGTCAATCCTGGATTATCATAGATTCTAAATGTTTCTATAATATCAGGAAGAATTACATTCTTTAGTCTACCAGTTTGTGGGAATACTACGCTCTTAGTAGTAGTCTTAGAGAAGTCTATAGTCTCTAACTTTAAGAACTTAGACAAATCCATTTCTGTAGGAAGTGTCATATTTCTAAGAGTTAAGCTCTCTAACACTGGGAATGAAGGAGTAAATAAGCTGATAGCTAAGTCCGGATAATCGCTTGGGAATAGACTAGTATAATCGTCTAACTAAGCATTATCAATTTGGAACTCAGTAGTTCTAGCAAAATCTGCATCAATAGTAGACATCTTTAAACCTAAAATATTTAACTTCTTATATAAAGTAGTTAAGTATATACCTTGGTTAATTGCAGGATCTCCTTGATTGATTTCGGCTGTATAACTATTTCCTGTCTATGCTAAATTCTTAATTGCATCAAAGTTAGATGTCTAGAAATTAGATAGATAAAGGTTTTTACCGTTGTAATGATAAACAGGATAGCAATCCTAATATGGTTCAAACTCCATTCTTAATCTCAGAGTATCACCACTACCTGCAGAACTTGCAGTTCTTAGTGCAATAGCTCCTAAAGAAGTCTATGCATAAGTAGAAAGGAATGCAAATCTCTTGGTCATGAACTATTTCTCACAAGCTAAGCAAGAGCCGTGGCTTTGTTCGATAGGTTCAATCTCGTTGTTACTATAATATGAAAGTACCTTAGAATTTTTAATAGCCTAAGCATTTTCATAATATATCTTAGCTGTATGGTTATATGCTACTGCTGGGAACGTTTCTTGAACATTGAAGAACACTTTATAGAAGTAATTTGATTTATCTTCCATACTGTTACTGTTCTTAAATGCAGTATTTATAACACTTGCTAAATATGTTTTTATTTCAGATTCGAAACATTGGTCAAACATATAGAAGAATACATTGTTAGCATCTCCCCAATATACTGAGTCAGCTTCTCTATAGGAAGTCTCTAGCAAATTATAGGGCTTAGATTGAAGACCGTTGTTATCAGTTACTAAGATAGTATCTAAGTCGTCTCCAATAAGTCTAACTAGATAATCCCCCTTACCACTCTCAACAAATTCTCCTTCTTCGTTTTCTTCTCTTAGTTTTCCAATAATTTGGAAATATGTATTTTTAGCTCTATTGTCAGTTCCAGATACAAACTTAATAAAAGCCTAGTGGAAAGCAATATCATTTACATCTATGTAGTTCTTAATTCCTGTAATGAAATTAGCTTTCATTGCATCTAATGCAGCAGGAATACCTAAAGCGCTACTTGTTCCAGCTAACTCGTAGATATTAGCTCTAGCCCATCCAGTAGCAGATTCATAACTTACTCCCGCACATACCCAAGTTCCGTTAATATCATCATAACGATAAATATCTCCGGACTTATGACTAGTTGGATTTAGCGTACAAGTACTAGCTGTTACAATGTACTTTTTAGTTACATCCCATCCAGAAGGACTAGTAGCACTTGTCTGAACCATGTTGTAATCATGTGTATAAACGAAGTCGTAGAACTCTCTAAACTTCTTTAAAGATTCATGTACTGATTCAGCAAATTGGAAGTATGTCTTTCCACTATCATTTTCTACTTCTTCACAACCATAATCAATATCCCAAGCTCCTCTCTAATCGTATACAACAGATTCATCTTCGATTAAAAGATTATCCCAAGGACGAAGTAAAGAATTAGCATAAGTTATAGTTGGTTGATTAGTTAGTCCATAAGTATCTTCTCCAAGTACACCAGAGGCTCTTTGAAGCGCCTACCAAGGACGTCTAAAGTTTACAGATGGGTCAGTGTTTTCACCACCTTCTAGCATTAGATATTCCGGAGTTATATCTTCGTCATATCCGCTGGAAGCATCGTCTCCTTTACCTGCTCCCCAAGTTTGGAATCCCATAAATTTGATAGACTCATCATTATCTAACAAATCTGCTAGTTCTACAGTAGAAACATCTTCTAAATCAGTTTCCCAGTAGAAGTATAGGAATGGTTCTTCATGTACAGCTTTCTATCCTCCTGAAATTAAATTTCCTCTAGATTCCTTATAGGCATCATCAAATAATTTACAAGAGCCAATCTTATGAGACTACATAGAAGAAGCAAAGTTTACTTTACCTACTAATTTAGTTATCTTATATGCAGTAGTATCTTGCTGCCCATCATATGGAGGCATCACATAGTAACCCTTTGTAGAAGAAGCATCTTTTCTAAACGTATTAGTATCTGTATCTAGCTAAGAATATGGAGTAAATGGACTCTTTATTTTTAGTCCTCCCTAATCCTTTAATTTATTCAAAGCATAGGTAACATTCCAAATTAAATATCTCATTGCAGATGAACCTTGCCCTTTTACTTGACCATGAGTTAATCTACCTCCGTATAAGTTATTAACAGCAGGGTTAGCATAGTTAACAAATAAAGTTACTGGAGATTTTTTCTATGCTGTTTCTTGCGGAGGAGTTTCATTATCTTCACCTCCCCAAGCTCTATGTGGGAATTTAGCTCCAGTCGGGAATACATATACTAAAGTATTATATTTACTATTAGCTCTACTAAAAGAGATTTCTCCATTAGTTCCAAGAATATCATTCTTGTCGAAGAACTCTTCTTTAGAGGTCTTTTCTTTCAAGAAAGAAAGATAATTTTTCTAAACCTGATTGAAAGTAAGAGCAGTACTATTATATACTCTGAATAGATAAAAATCAATATCAGCAGTTGTAGGATTAATCTACAGTGCTGCAGAAGTGAACGTATTAAGTTCTGAATCTGTTAAAGAAATTTCTCTATCTATTACTCCATTTACATATATTCTAACTAAGTTAATGCTAGTGGTAGGAGCTACCTAATCAAAAGCACTCTAGAAGCTAGCTAGGAAGTTCGGATAATAAATATCACTCTTAGAGACAACAAAACCCTTCTATACAGTTACTAATATATGAGTCTCTACCCCTTCTTGGAATTGAGCATTTCTAGCATTAAATAAATCAGTATCCTCAGTATTCCAACAGAATTGAGTAGGTCTCAACTAGAAGTTTCCTATTGTAGCTATTGGTTTGCTTTCGTCACTAATGTTATAAGTTTTAAATCCTAATTCAATAGTGAAATTATTTCCTAATCCTAAACTTAGAGGTGATTTTAGTATAGGATTATCCTGTGCAGATACTTTAAATATTGTACGCCCATCTTCTTCCTACCATCCGTCTGACGATTCCAAATCTGATATTACCGTAGCCGGATTTGAACCAGTGGCATATTCGTCAGTAACAAAAATATCATTTAAGTAGCCTTCAATCTAGTCAAAGTTCTTAGAAGGAGCTATATCCTACGAATATATAAATTCTGGATTCACTGCCTCTACTCTCATAGTTTTGAAGTTGCTTGTATAGGCGGTAGTCTATCCTAAACTATTAGTAAATACAGTATAGAACTTATAGTAAGTATCATCTACTTTAATTACTAAATATTTTTCAGAATCGCTACTATTTATCTCTATATATTTTTTATACGAAGTGTCGTAGACTCCCTATTCATTGTAAGATGAAGCGCTAATAACTTCATACTTCATGATTTCAGTAGGATTCATACTTTCAGAGTCTGGCATTTCATTCTCTAGATAAGTAGTTATAGCCATAGAGCTATTATCTGGGCTAAATACAGTTAACTCATATAGAGTAGCTACGCCATTGTTCGCAATACCATTACTTACTCCATTAATAGCAACGATTGTTTCTGCGCAATTATATGTATAAATAATATCTACATAAATATAGTCTGTATAAATAGAACTCTCAGTATTATGGACTGCCTTTACAGCTAATTGATTAAGTCCTGAGGTTAAACTAGAATAATTCAATACCCCTCCACTTGTAGAAAATGCAGAGCCGTTATTAAATCCCTCTAAGTGATAATTGCTAGTTGTTCCTCCAGTTAAAGAGAAATTAACTAGGTTGTTACTTAAGACAACTTCCCCATTGTAATTAAGAGTGATTACTTCTGTAGTAATTGGAAGGTCTAAAGTATCTTCTACTTCAGGGTCATCTATTACCTGAGCAGTAATTTTCTTAGCAGACTAAGTTTTAGTAAACAAGCTAGTTATATCAATCCAAGCTAAGGTATTTATTAAATTCTCTGATGGTATGTTAACTCCTGTTATAGCACCTGTAGATGGATCTATAATACACTAGCTATACTTAATATTATTTACTCTAAATGTTCCTGACTAAGTTCCATAACTAATCTTGACATTAAAAGGTCCAATTCTATCTGTTGTTACAGAAGTTGTAGCAACAGCATACATAGCAATACCTACCTTAACATTTCTGTCTGAATTGTACTGCATTAACAAAGAGCCATTTGCCTCGGTATATATCTTATCAGACTTATTGTCCAACATCACCCCATATACCATTATACCATAAGAATAAGTAGGAGGAATAACTGATACTTCAGTTTCTACCTTCTCTCCATTACTCTTTAGAAGAGTAAGCATACTAGTAGCTGAGTCATAAGACATATCAGTTATGTCCTATCCTTCTACTTTTTCTATTTTTCGGCAAATAAAATCCTCGACCTCCATTCCAGAGTGACCATCCCACTCTGTCAGTAAATCTGTAATCTGATTAGGTAAATTTTCAAATTTTGCCATTTTTACAAATCAATTATTTTTCCATGAATCATCTTTTAACCAAGGTCTGTCTTGTAGCCAAGTTCCGCTACCAAAACAGCTTCTAACAGCATCGTATACGGTAAGCCAGACTAACTACGACCCTTTATATATAGCTCCAATGTTCTTTTGTACTCTTTGCTAAACTTGTTCTACAAGTTCTAGAATATCTTTTTGGACCTGTAATATTAACTTACCATTTCTATATATCATAATTTAGCAAAATCTTCCTTGACTTTAGCTTTTATCTATTTTAATATGTTAAGATATTCCTTATATTCATTAATAACTTCAGAATCAGAAGTAAGATTTTCTGAATAGCTATTATATGAATTGATTAAATCAAATTCTTCATCAACTGTAAGGAATCTTCTAACTATAGCTTTTACACAATCTTTGTAATTAGGCTGCCCATTTAATAATACCTAGATAAAACTATAGTAAGTTTTTTCTTTTATGGTATTGTCTAAATCAAGTACTTCAACACTAATTTCTTTTATATCATAGTTATAGTAATAAGTACCGTTCCCAAGTTTTTGGATTGTCTAAGGATAAACGTCCATTTGTATTCTATTCGGCTCTAACATAAGGTGTTATTTTAAAATTTATAGGAAATTTGTATCTAAGCAAAGAATAGTGTAATCTCCTATTCTTACTTTTAAAATAGTAGGGTTTATTGTTATACATGAAATGTACTCGAAAATGATTGTCATAATCAACAACCTCTACAATGTGAATATATTTATTATAAAACTTAGATATGTTAACTTCTTTTCCATTCCAGTTAGAGAATTTCAATCCAGTTAACTCCTCTACCTTTCTCAGCAAGTTCTTAGAGTTGCAAAATTTCATCCATCCAAAATAAGACCTCATTCTTCTATTCAATTCATCTTTATCAATCTTATTCTATTTATATAGATTTATAAGCCTAAACATCCTCATTTTTATAGATTTTCTCAGTAGAACATGAGTATGATAGAATTTATAGCCTACGAAATCAATACCTCTGCTTTCTACAGGGAATATTTGATAATTAGGCTTCAACTCTAGGTTAAGAACCTGTTTCAAATATAGTTTTATAGATACTAATACATTTCTCAAATAATTCTTGTCATTACCAAGAATCACAATATCGTCAGCATATCGAAAGTAGTACTTACATTTTAACTCCTCTTTTACCCAGTGGTCAAAATATGTCAGATATAAATTTGCAAAGAATTGTGATAGATAATTTCCAATAGGAACTCCCTTCGCTGAATAAATTATTTCTTTCAACAGTTTTAATAGTTTTTTATCCTTTATCTTTCTCTATAACATTTCGTATAAAATGTCGTGAGTTATAGAAGGATAGAATTTTTTTATATCCATTTTCAAGCAATACTTTGTTTCTTCTGGATGTTTCTATAACACCTTAAACAAATCATACTCTACTTTATGAATACCTCTATTTCGTATAGAGGAATATGTTTGGTCTATAAATATACTAGTCCAAATAGGCTCCATAATATTCATTATAGCATGGTGAGTTATTCTATCTGGATAGTATGGAAGTCTAAAGATTAATCTTTCTTTAGGTTCGTATATTATAAAGGTACTATATTCAGAGGTTTGATAAATCAAATCCCTTAACTTATCGGATAATTCCTTATTTTCTTTTAATCTATTCTTATCATGCTGCTTGATTCCACATCTAATAGACTTATTTCTTCTAGCTTTATCGTCAGCTAGTTCGATGTTATCTTCAGCGTATACTTTCTCGTGCAAATATCCTACACGTTTCAATTTTTTTATATATTTCATCGGAAGCGTTCGAGAATTAACCTACTAACACCCTTCATTCAACACTACGTTATCTTTTGCCTAGAGGCAAGGATATTACTTAGCAAACTAAAAAAAAATAATAAAATGTTTCTAAATATATAATAACTCGACATTGGAATTGGCATTGCTGACGTCATTGTTAGAATTGAAATAGCTGAGACCTGCATTGCTGCCATTATTCGCGTTGCTGCCTACTAGCAGTACTTTTTTGCCAATCAACGGTTTTTAGAAGTAATATCCTACGATTTATCATCTAAATCGATTTTTATATTGTATATCTTAAGATACTCTATTCAGAGTCCTGAACCCGACATTGGAAGTGGCATAGCCGACGCCACCGCTAGAATTGAAATAGCCGAGACCCGCACCGCCGCCATTATACGCGCAGCCGCCCACCAGCAGCGTGCGAAGCGCTGTGCTGCTTGCGTTGCAGTAATGGTAATCGCAAATATAAGTAGTAGCACTTCCTCCAACAGCGGATGGAATTATTTCAGCGGTTTCACCTAAGTCAAATGCCTTAATATAACCATCAGATGCTACTTCGTATCCTGCAACGGTTTTCTCTCCAACTACGTCGGTAAATTCCGATACGTTAGTAGTTGTATAGACAGTGCTAATCTCATTAGCAGCTGCCCTCACTATAACTACTCCGTCCAGGTTAGTCCAAATGTCTCCAAACGGATTATCGAACCCTCTCCAGCGAGGTACCTTAAATGTATGAGTTGCTACTGTACTTGTGCCATCTTGAGCTGTACATTCTGGAATAACTAAATCTTTTACTCCAGTGAAGTTACCAAATTCATTGCAGTAACCACAAGGCGTAAGTGGATATGTTGCATTATATCCTGACCAACTTGTAGCTGCGTTAGCCCAATCTGTAACTCCAGGTCCTAAACCTCCTTGATGATATCCATCCGCAGTTAACTCTGCATTATATGCAGCCTAAGAATTAAAATTAGCATATTCAATGACATAATTCCAGTAGAATATCCATTTGTAATATTCATAGCATAGCAATTCTGAACCAGCATTTGTTGCATATGTTCTCATAGTAGCTCTAGAAATATTAGTTCTAGGCTTTCCTAAATCACTTCTGAATATATCCTTAGTTTCTAATTCTGTAGTTAGATAATCATCGTAGTTAGCTCTATTTCCTCCACCTCTAAATGCAGTAGTAGTATTAACTACTGATACAGCTTTTGGAGTTGCGGAGACTGTGGTATCAACTGTACTTCTGTATGCATCTATTAATAGTTCAGGAATTTCTACCCATGAATCATCAATTTTGACAGTAGAAGTTCTAACCCATCTTTTGTTTCCATCGCTGCCAGATTTTCCATAAAATTTAGGAGTATTAACTCTTACTGTTCCATCAGTTCCATCTAAGACAGATGGAGTTTCTCCGTCTTCTTTATAAGACCAGTCATCTGGAAACAGATAGTAATTTACTACATCATTGTTTGCTACACAACCTCTATACGCTGATTGAATAGGAAGAGATTTATGCAGCAAAGGATTACCTATTCTAGTAAGTTCCGGAGATGCTACTGTAACATCCCATTCTACTCCATAGGAATATAAATCCATATTACTATTTAGCTCAGTAATCTACTTATCAAGCTTTTGTTGTGCCTTCTACAATTCTTCCCAAGCCTCATTTAGCGCTGTAAATTGCTCTTCTAGCTTAGAACTTGAATCTGCCCATTCAGCAGTACCATCTGCTGAGAAAACTAGCATCTATCCAGATGCTCCTCCAGATGGAATATGTTTATTTCCAGAAGTAGTTGGATGTACATAATTATTAGCATTATTAGCTATAGTACTTAACTTTTCCTTCTCAGTTTCAGTATAATTGGCTTCAGAAAGTCCCTTTCCTAACTCCTTATCTACTTTGCCTTCAAGCTCACCCTTAGTAGCTAATTCACTAATATCCTAATGCTCAGTTAAATATCCACTATCATTCTGTAACTAAGAAGTTTTAGTTGGAATTGCATTAGCCTTGGCATATGTCGTATCTATAACATTTCCAGCACCATCGTAAGTAGCTTTTAAATCGTATGTGGTTTCCCCAACCTTTATAGATTTGATTGCTGCCATATCATTGTATTATTAAAGTTTCATCAACTACATCGTGATCTATTCCCTCTATGGAAGCAGTTAGGTCCTCAACAGCCTTCTACAATTCTGCTTTAGTAGCATAGTTCTTGAGAACTTCCTAGTCTACTCCAGAGCCTCCTCCTATACTTCCTCCAACAACTTTTACTGGTTTGGCAGAACTCTTAAACTGTCCTTCAATATAAATTGTTCCCATATTGTTTAAAATATTAATTGTTCATTTTCTCCATCTACCTCTACACTAGAACCTGGCTATAAAGCGTCTATCTTTTTCTACAATTCGGCTACGGCCTAGCTAATTAGTTCTTCTACCTCAGCTTTGGTGTAGTATCTCTCTATAAGATATTCGCTCCTAACATATCCAGTATCTTGTAAATCTTTTTCTCCATAGGTGCAATAATAAGTATCTTCTTCAGTCTTACTATTCTCAACTAGGTCATCATAATCAGCTTGTGGTAAGCATACAAGTTTTGGTACTTCTTCAGTAATAGCAACTTGCTTGCCTCCAGCAAATAGCCTGTTATCTTCTGTGGTAAGTTTAACAGAACTCTCAATAACTTGCTCAGTTCCTGTTTCCTCAGAAGGTTCTCCAGTTGTTCCCTATTGTACTTCTTTTTCTCCAATTTTCTAAATAGTAATATCAGAAGTTTCTACTGATGTAGATTTCAAAAGCTCAGTGCTAAATTCTTTAGCAGCAGCAGCCTAATCATCCTGATATTTTTTCTAGGTAACAAATATGAAATCATCATCTCCGGTTTCAGGAGAGTCTCCCCTTAAACTTTCTTTTGTTACGTAATCTTCGGCTATCTAATCTGATAAATCAGATAATGACTATTGAGTAGCATAAGTAGACTGAGCATTTTCCTTAGTAAGAAATTTGTCATCAACCTGCTAAATAGTATAATAAGCCTTAATATCTTCTGTAGTAACGTAGTTTCCAAGTTTTTGCAAACCTTGAACTATTTCATCAATCTACTTCTTGGAGTAATAATTTGTAGCAACCCAGGACTGATATTGATTGGTAGTATGATAATTCTAATCCAAATATTCCTTAGTAATATAAACCTTTGCATCATTTGTGACGTCATATACATAGTAATATGTATCAGGCTCTACCGTCCCTTCCTCTACTAACTTTAGATACTCTTCTTCAGTTAATGTTACTAAGTTCGGAATATCCGATTCAGTAGCAATCTAATCTTCACCTATAAATAATCCTTCAGACCTAACGTCTACTACTAACTAGCTCTCTCCCTCTACTACAGGAGATTTTATCTATCCAACAGTGATGCTTTCTAAGGAACCATCTCCATCTACCTTTAAAGTCTTATCTAGCTCATCTTGAATAGCCTATTGGTCTTCGTCATACTATTTCTTTGTAACAAAGACAAAATCATCTCCTTCCATTCCTTCTCCTCTAAGACTTTCTTTGGTAACAAATATGTCATCAGTTTCTTCCTTAGTATAATGGTTAGATAAGGCTTTAGATAACAAGGACTCTGGGTCCTCTAAATCTAGATCAGTTTTAGGGGCATAATTCTCAGTTAACTCTTCAAGGGTAGCATACTTGGAAAGGTTAGAGATTGTCTAGTCTAAATCCGTTCTAATCTGTACGACAGTAGTATTTAGAGCTTTCTATTTCAACTATTCCTCTATCTTTTTACCCCATTCTGCTGATAAGTAAAACTAATCATCATCTAGGCTGTCTTCATATATATAATAATATGTTTCTGCATGAAGATATGTTTTATCTTCGTCTATAGGTTTAAAATCTTCTGTGGTATTTTTAGACCATTCCTTATATTCAGCCTCTGTACAGGTGATTATCTAAATAGATTCATAAGAAGCTTTCCAACCTTCTTTGTATTTAATCTTAGACTTATCTACTAGCATATAAATATTTCCGTTATCTATATTTGAAACGGTCATGCCTTGATAAGCATATTTCTCCGGAATAGAATATAATTCGTCTAAATTATCGACTACTGTTCTATTATCAAGAGGTTTAGGAGTTTCTACGGTTAAAGCAACACCTAATGTAGCATCACCTGTATATTTAAATGCCATTATTGTGATAAAGTAAAGTTAATTTGATGAGGTAGTGCTGAAGAGTAGGTATCCTTCTTAGTCCATACTTTATATGGGAATCCATTTATTTGTTCAGTAGAAGCTTCCCAACCATTCAGATCGACATTCAAATATCCCAATCCTCCATCTACTGTGAAGGAATTTAGCTGAGTATTACTTCCTGGTAGTTTTATAATAGCCCTACCGCTTAACGAAAATGTAATAGTGCCAGAAGCCTAATTAAATGGAACTAAAGACTATTTTATTAGCCCATCAGTATTTCCGGAATACCAAGGATAAGTAGCTGTTACTTGTGCAGTTGCTGATATTGAACCAGCTTCCACCCTCTTGTCTGTAACCTCTCCCTTGTTGTTAATAAGATATTCTCCAGCAGCATAATTTACGGTACCAGAATGCACATAAACACCGATAGAATCATATGTTTCAGATTCTACAGGAGAATCATTATAGGTAATAGTTTCTTCTCTACCAGTTTCCTCTCCAGCATCATTTTTTATAAATGTTAAAGTAGGGGTAAGTAAAGCGGATCCTACCTCCACAATCTAAGAGGTGAAGCTATAATACAACTAAGGATAAACCAAATCTCTAACAACAGTAGGAAATAATAGAGTATCTATAATCTCATTAAACGGCTTTCCTTTCAATTTTTCGACTGTAGTTCCTTGAATAACAGTAGAAGTAGTATCATCTGGAAGTTCAGTTTGATAAGTGGCTATAGTTTCTAAACTTGTCTATATATTTGTGATATTCTTAGTATTGGAATCTACTTTAGAATCAGTGTTCTTCTAAGCTTCCTATACCCCCTTAACTTCTTCCTTTACCTCTGTTAGAGATGGTTCCAAGTCTTTTACATATATTCCAGGTAAAACTACTGTGGAAGGCTCCCCTTCCTCCTCTACTGGAGGAATTTCCTACTTAATCAGATGTATTGCATTATCCTCCTACTAAGATAGAATTACTTCTAGAGTATTATCATCCTTTATTTCTATGGTTTTGGAGTTTTTTAGACTATTAGTTATCCAATTCTAGATGTTTTTGTCAACATCTATATTTTTGATAGACTCGTTAATATCCTCTATTGCCTCATTAATCTAGGTTATTTTCTCAGAAAGATTGTTTATGCCAGTTCTGTTAGATTCAATTTCTTCTTCGAGTTCTTCCTTAAGTACAGTAATAGAAGTTCTGATATTACTTATATCAACTTTTATTTCCTCTATTTCTTCTGTATTAGCTTCGTACTAACTTATAAAGAATAAAGCATAATCTAAGGCATCTTTTACAGTATTGATATTCTCTGCAACATCACTAGTATAAGTCCATTTCTATTCTATGTACTATACTAGATCTTTCTAGGCTTCTATAGTTCCTTCTATATTTCCCCAAAGAAGACTCTATTCATCAGCGATGCCTAGATTCTTTCTAACCTTAGCTCTTTCTAATTCAGTTCTATATTCTCCAAGATAATTATTTCTTAAGAGAGGTATAGGTTCACTTTTTATTAAATGTCCTTTCTTTCCACAAGGCTTTATATCAGCATTGCTTACCGAAGTGTAAATAGGCTGTATCATTATGATTCAATAATTGCTATTTAATAAATTCGTGATTATCTAATTTTACGGGTAGGTTAATAAAACAAATTAGATTCAAAATATCCTAATAATCTGGTCTATATCCCTTTCTAACCCTTTTAAGGAAATCCTCATACCTTTTAATAGCCTTTCTTTTAAGAGCATCCACAACCTATACGTTTATGTTCATGGTGATTGTTACAGAATCCACCGCAAGTACGGAACATCGCTAACAATCTTTCAGCTTCCATGAATTGTTTAAAGCCTATTAAATAATCTATAATGTTAAGTGTCATCCAGATAAAATCTCTTGCAAATATATCTGCATCATGTTCTCTAGTTAAACACTTATTTAATAAAGAGTCAAAGAGTTTCTTACAGTAGTTAATATAACACTATTGCAGATTTCCTGTAAAGAACACATCTACCTTACATTTTTTGATAGTAGTCCCTTCTATATTTCTTTCAAGGATTTCTTTTACAGTACATTCCTCTAGCTCTCCATCTACTTCTTTATATAGTTTCTCTCCATCAGTTATATAGATAGTTTCATAATACTCCTTGTATTCATCAGATGAATTTTCATACCATTTCATATTAGGAAGAATTATGTGGTCTACTACATAATATCCATCTTCTTTCACCTTAAATGTACAAGAGTCTAAATCCTCTGTATGGTCATTGAGAAGTACGTCTATCAAAGTAGCATCTCCTATACTAACTTTTATGATAGTATTTAGGGTAGCACTTTCACTATACTTATAAGAATCATAGGAAGTTACTACCTCTAAATCTTCATCAATATACTATCCATATTCCTTTGAAAAGTCTTCAATAGTTATTTCCCCGTTAATCTGGGTATGTATATCAATACTAAATTCCATATTATAATAATTAAGACTCAGTAGTAGGCCATTGACCATATTGAGCAGGAGTAGAAAATGGTTTCCACTTACCTTCTTGTCGTATACGTCTAGACATAAAAACTGAACTAAATGATAAACTAATATCTTGAGGATAGTCTGTCCATGTATATGACTAACCTTCAGGGGTCGGTGGTAGACTATTTAACTTACCAGCTGGTTTTCCATTCCAATAATAATTATAGTCATACGCTTTAGTTGGAGTAACAGTCGTTGTTTCATGTCCTTCTGAATCTACATATAGAGGATTTCCCTCCTCATCTGTTTTCTACTTATACTCAATAACTGGAGTTATTCCCTCAGTTCTAGTGTATATATTCTAGATAATAGTAGAAACATCGCTTGCTACAATCTCATAAATAGTAGTTCCCTGAGATTCGTCAGCCCCCTAGAAAGTAAATTTAGTTCTTTTCCAGATATATGGATTCTCTTCAGTTGGAAGTTCAAAAGTATCAGTCCACTATTTAGTAGATAATTTTATCTCAGATTCTTCAGCAGTGTCAGCAGGTAAGTAATGAATCTTAATAATAATATTATTTACCGCTTCACTAGAACCAGAAAGGTCTGACACCTATTTAAATAGTTTCTTTAAATCTTCTTCCACATTTGATTTAGAACCAGAAGCATTACTAATAATTACTGAACCATCTGAAATAGGATAAATCTATTGCTAATCCTTATTATATACAATTGTTCCAGTTGCCATATTAATGTATTTGTCTTATTTTGTCATTATATGGATTTCCATCATGAAGCTAAGCCAACTCTATTTCAGTTCTCTTTTCTTCTATATCCATTTGTCTATCTTTATATGTAGAATCAGATTGAGCTTTGAGCCAGTTAACCTTATATTCTAACTACATTTTCTGCTATTCTAATCCTAATCTCTACTCATCCAAACTTTCTATCTTCTACTAAGCTTTCTATAGTTCTTGCTGTAACTGCTATGCCTATTGTGAAGTTTCTTCCAATTTTTCCTATAGCTACTATAGCTAATTGTTTTCTTCTTTACGAATCTATACTGCTTTCTTAACCTTGTATTTAAGGTCTGTAAGACTCTTAGCAGTTAGTGCTTCAAATATGATGTCAGGATCCATTTGCTGACTTTTAACAAACTCTGGAATAATAGCTTTAATAGTTTGTAAATCTTCCATTACTTCAGAGCTAGAAGTTATATGGATGTCATAATCAGTAACCGTAAAATACTCTGGAAGCGCTGTAAATATCTGCTAGTATTTATCTCCAAGTATAATAGTACCAGTCAATCCTTTCTTATATGTTATTTTAGCCTAGTTTAGACTATCCAATAATATCTCACAAGTGATTAGGTCCATCTACTAGAAATAATGCTTGGTTACTATGTAAGAGTTAGTAACACCTTGCTTAATATTAGTTACAGCATCGTGAGTTTCTATTCCATTTAATCTTTCTCTAAATACTCCAGTTATAGATGATGTAGTTTGTTCTACTGATTGAATTGCTAATTCAATAGCCTATACAGCCTAAGCTTTTAAGGTATCATCAAATCCATTGTATATCTAGTTAGGTGCTTGCGCTCCATCATTTCTTCCCTCCTAAGTGGAATCAATCCACATGATACCACCCTTCTTGTATGCTAACCATTTCTACACTCTTTCTGGCCATTTTACGCCTAGGTTAGTAGGAAGCAATGACATATCCATGATTACTCCAGCAGTACCGCTGTTAGCTATCAGGTTGTCCCTATAATAATTTAACAAGTCATATCTATCCTGTAGATGTGCACACTTTAATATCAGAGAGTACGGTTGTTGGGAACGATTTAAGAAATATACCCCATTCACAGACAAAGAGCAGAAATTAGGATTATCTTTCGACCTCATAACAGTCTTGTCTAGACCTCTCAGAATATATATTTCTTCTCCAATTCTAATGGTATTGTATCTCTACATTACAAAATCGTCATCAGTTTCTATCCACTCTACATCATAAACAGGAATTAACTAAAATCTATGAGCACTATATTCATTATCTGGATATCCAGGAATAGTTTCATGATTCTAATCTTCGTTTACTATAGTACAAGTGTCACCATAAACTCTTCTATAAACTGCAGCTGAATCATCAGCTCTCCATTCATCTTTTAGTCTTTTCAAATCTTCTCTAGAGATTTCTTTTCCGTATTTAGCTAATATCTAGCTTTTACTCATCCATTTTCTAACCACAACTCTATACGAATTTCTAACATATGGAGATTCTGGATTCCTATCTACGAAAGTATTTAAAGGATTCAGAACTTCTATTTCTATGTTAGTTCCAGAAGATGATGATTTTACTCTGAAAAATGTATAGCCAGTAATTAATAAATCTGTAAGTAACTATCGGAGTTTAGTTATTAAATCGGTTTCTCTAGACTGCATGATATAATGAATAATATTCTATGCAGCTATCTCATATTGAGAAATAAAAGACTAATCAATGTCTTGAATAATTTTATCTAACTAAGTCTTCACGGCTTTATCTGTAATATCTTTTCCGTCGATAAATTTCAGAATAGAATTACTTAAATGGTCTCTAAGAAATTTAACTATTCCTTTAGTTATTTCTAACTATTTTTCTCTGGTGATATTACTAATGGTATCTGAATCCTTACAAGAAATCTTCGGAAGGATAGGGGTTCCTAGATATTCCCCTACTAGAGCATCTACGTGCTTTTTTAGTAATGGTGTAAATTCTACAGAAGTAGGACTACCTATTCCAAAGTTTTCTTCCAGGTAACGAAACTATTCTGGGTCTCTCTTTCCGTTATAGTAATTATAGGCTTTCTATAATTCGTACTTATCATATACAAGCTCCGCAATAGCCTCGTTCGTCTTGTCTATCAGTTCTTTTTCTTTCATAACATAAATTATGCTGTTCTGGAGGAAGTTTAGTTGCATTATAGTATTTAACTCTTTGTAACTTCCTACTTCTTAATTCTTCCTTTATAAATGGGAGAAATTCTTCATCAGGTAAATCAGCTATAATGACTAAAGGCATCTCTGACCTATCAAAGTTAAACGATACCTTATAACCAACTGGATCTAGGTTCTGAATTTCAAGCCCACCTACGTATTCCATTTTGTACAAGTCTCTCATATAACCTAGGATCACTTGTTTCAATTCTGTATGGGTCATCGTATTCATTTTTTTGTATGTTAGTTTCAAAAGTCTTAGAAGTTGGTATAACCCCAAATCTTTTGATTCCTCTCTCGTCGTAATAATAACCATAATCTTGGAATTGTTCAACTTCTTTTTCAACAAGCACTGGCTATCTTCCTGACAATTCCTAGTCTGCCAATTCTGTCATTCCTACAGCGGCTACAATATCGAATTTACCTTTATTCTCATCATTATATCCAGTAAATTGGTCTAACATTTCTTCAAACCATATAGTATGACAGAAATCCTCAATAAAGGCTGCTGTCAAATCAGTATGTTGTTCTATAATAGTTTTGGTAGCGGGTGTTCCGTACTATTTAGTAGTTCCATTCTTGACGTCTGTTAGAGTAGCTCTAGGTCTTTTCATAAAGTAGTTTAAACAACCCTTTTCTCTAGCCCAGGTAATCATACCTACACGGGTAGCTTCTATGTTTATTCTACAATTATAGTATCTAGCTAAACACATAGCTATTTTATAGGCTTCTCTAATGTCATTAGGTCTGTCTTTATACATAGCAACATACTACGGTTCGTTTAGACCAAATGCTCTTCTTTTTATAGTTATACAGAAATCAGAAGGATCTCTTGTTTCTTTTGAAGTTTGACTAGCTCCTATATCAATACCGTCTATTCCTGCAACATATAAATCATGCATTTCTTTATACGCTGGAGATTCAAATTCTTCTCCCCTTTCCTCAGCTTCCTGTCTAAGTTTATCCATCTATTCTTTATACAAATCAGACCATACAGGATGTTCAAGTATCTTTACTTTTCCGTTAATATTAGGAATCCATTTAAAACCATCTATATTATCCTAGGTGTGTTTATTGTTTTTATAGAAGTAGTCTATGTATCCAGATTCTGGTCTTGGTCCTATTTTCTTAAGTCTTATATTAGCTAATTGGTCCGCAATAAGAATCTTGTTAAACTTGTTGACACCTTCAAGATTAAATGCTTCTTCTGCATTCCAACATCGTTCTGCACACTTCTTTAGATAGTCATCTGGAACCGCTAATAAGTTATCACGCTCTTCCTATAGATACTTCTTATATTCTACTGTATTACATACACCCCTATGGTCCATGTATTCTGAATTTAGGGACTAGACAAAATACGGAATGAAGAATCCACTTTCAATAGTAGTTCCATCCTATGTATAATTATGTCTAAATGGAAGAACTTTGTAAGCTTTTGGATTGTAATATATCTTCTTAAGACCTGCTAATGGAGCACCCATATCACCACCAGTACCTCCAAATAACATTGTTCCACGAGGTTTACCCTGAACTTCACAAAGCTCTTGCCCCTGCACTACAGCAGTATCTAGTCCAGGCCAAGACCCTGCTTCATCATATATTAATAAGTCAACACGGTCTCCACGAATATTAGATGCCTTAGCTCCATTTATTCCAACTACTTCTGATTTAAATCCAACATCCTCAAACTGTCCGTTTACCTTAATCTGTTTACCAGACTTTTTTCTTAAGTCTTGGTCAATCAAACGTAGTTTGAAGAATCCCCCTCCTGTACAAGTATTCAAGAATGTTAAAGCATTATCAAACTTACTAAAAGTACCTTTAAGGAAGGTATCATTAAAACAAGTAATCATTACTCTGCTTCTTCTGATTACTGAATACATTCTTGCAGATAAGGATGCATTTATTTCAGAGAATCCAATAGAACGAGCTTTCATTAGAGCTGCGTGTTTATGCAGGACTCTAGCCATCTACAGATAATGAAAGAACATATAATGAGATGCGAAAAATATAGGAAAGTCACTACTTGTTCCTTCTCCAGATGCTTTGTTATCATCAATAATAGGAAGCTAGTAGAAGTTTAGGAAGAAATAGTTATCTCCAGTAATTGTATAACCATTAACAGTCATTCCATATTTACATCTTCTATACTATTCCTTCCAAAACTCATTATATCTCTTACTATCTTTTAGATATGGACAATACTTTCCAGTTTTTCTATATACTTCTCTAGTCTCAGTAAACCAGTCTGGGTCGAAGTCAAGACCATGTGTCTCATCTATTGGTCTATATCCAGTTATTTCATAAGATAAAGTAGGGTCAAATACTTCTATCTTATCTCCTCTTTTTACATCCCAATAATCAGCATTTTTGTCCCTTTCTTCTCTTATCTTCTATACTAGTTCTCTAGCTTCTTTGGCATCCTCTTTTTGTTCTTTCTCTCTTACCTAATCTACTATATTCTAGATTTCTTCAGGTAATATTTTTTTCTTTCTAGGCATAATTAAAAGTCTCCTGGGTCAAAGCCGTCTGTAGCTCCACCTCTTACAGTAGATTGTTCTGTAAGCTCTTTCTTAACCTGCTCTTCTAGTGTTACTAATTCTTCATGAACTTTATGAAGAGTAGCCATTTCTTTCATTACCTTTTCAGCTTGAAAGACGGGTTTGCCATTATTATCACGTTCATTTAAATCTACTATAGTATCAAAATAATCAATAAACTAGTCAGCTGCTCTTTTAGCTGCTTCTAGAAGTTTTATTGATTTGTTAGAATCCTACAATGCTCGGTATTTTCTACAGGCTTCCCTGAATAACGGGTCATTAAATTCGGATTCAGATAGTCCAGAGTCACTAATAGCTTCATCATGTCTTTCATGTTCTGAATATTGGCTATAAGGACTCTTCCAATCAATAGCTAGATAAATGTAAGACAATTCTCTAGTTACTCGTTCCTTGTCAACAGATTTATCTCTCTGTATCAAAGCCTTAAACTCTTTAACTAGAAGAAGCTCTGGTTCATTTATCTCTAACTATTTAGTTAAAGTGTTATAATTAAATACATTCATACTCATCAATCATTAACATTAACATCTTTAATCTTTTTATTTCATTTTAGAACCGCATTTACTTACTTTCATTTTAGAACCACAAGCATCCTTCTTAGCATACTTTGTTCTATCTGGAACCCATTTTCCATTTTTGAAATTTCCCTTGTGTCCCCTGTTCGCCATAACCTCCTGGTCATTATATTTATTAATTGATACGGAATCTCTGGACGCTTCATCCTTTGCAGATTTCATATCCTTTTTATACTAAGCTCTTCCAGCTTTGAACTTGTCAACTTCATTAGCTTTCTTAGTAACCTTAGTTCCTTTCTATGCTTTTTGGCAAGCTTTGCAGATTCTTCCTCCCTGTTTAAAATAAACAAGTTCCTCTCCTTCTGGGCATACTCCTTTTAATTTTTTATAGTATTCTAGTTTAGCTCCAAGTCTAGCCATAACTCCGCCTTGCATCTTCTACATAAATTCTTGATACTTGGCTTTGATTCCATCTTCTCCTAATTGCTGAGCATATTGTTCTAAATCCTACTCAGATTGTAATTGTATTCCTTGTGCTGCGGCATCCTGTATTAAGTATGCCATAAATGCTTTTTGTAATTCTTCCTAATTAGCCATTGCTCCTCCTTGTTGATATTTAACTCGTTGCTATCTAGCAGTTGCCTTTGGTATATGTTCCCAACTTCTCTAATTTTTGAGCTATTCTGGAGTTAGTTTCTGCCCATACATATTAGTTGTAGGCGGCTTTATCCATTGTTCTTGGATAGTTCCAGTATGCTCTCCAGTTTCCTAGTCTACTTGATTTTGGTACGTAGTAGCTCTTTTTCCGTCTTGACTATATGTAACATAGGGATTATTCATTACTGGAGTTCCTACCTCTACTGTTGCTTTCTTTCCATTAGCTAACTATGTTCCATACACTCCTTTCCCCCATTTGAATTGAGTTAGTCCTCTCTTTCTGGCTTCTCTAAATGCTGCACCAAACCCCTAGACTCCTCTTAAGTCGTCGTTTTGAATTTGTTGCTAAGGTGCATTTATTTTCTTAGGAATAGTAGGAGTAGACGGCTTTAATCCTAATATAGGTTTTTGTTGTATAGCTGGCACAGCACTTCTTTTCTTCTACTATGCAGTATTTCTAATAGAGTTCGGATTACTTTGCCAAGTCTAATGCAACTGTTGTAAAGTTCTTCCGTCTAACTCTGCGTCTCCATATATAGTCTTGATATGCTACATTAACTCTGGATCAAATTGTATTTTCGCCATTATTCTTCTACTTTAATTAAGTCTTTTGTATTAAATACTGCTTCCTGCATTAATCCAGAATCAGTAAACCATCTACATCTTAGTCCTCGTAATCCTTGGTTATCTTTAAATAAAGCTGCTTCTCTTCTTAGAACAAGCATAACTGGAGAGTGCATTACTTTACACTACCGTAAAGTAACACAATCCCCAGGCTTAAAATAAACTTTTTCATCAATTGTTTCCATGCTTCAATTCGTCTCTTCTTTCAGTTAGTTTCTCATTAACTACAGCCATGATTCTATTCTCATTAACTACTACAAATCCTAGTTTATAGAATGGAACCATACATTCGCTAGCTATTGTATAAAATACAATATCTCCAGGCTTCAAGAACTCACACTTGTGTCCTACTTCTATCACAGTTCCTACTTTAATAAATTGTTGTTCTTCTTCAATTTCTCCAGTCTCATTAGATTTATAAGTAGGAGTAAATCCACCTAAATCAGTAATAAGACCACTTTTAGTAGTTTTTATTTTTTGGAATGGGTTTCGTTCAAAAGGTTTAATTAATGCATACCCATACATCGGCATAATTTCAAGTCCATTCATATCGTTAGATAATGACTTAGCGTAATCCTCTAGTGCCTGATTATGTTTGGAGAATTTATCCTCTAACTCATCTACTGCGGTATTAAACTTCTCTTGTTTTTCTCTTAATAATGTTTGGTCTGCAGCTTCTCCATTTAAAATAAAATGTTCTCCCGTACCTTCCATTCCAGTTAATGATAGTGCTAGTTTTTCGTTACTGTTTAATTCTGTTCTTAAAGTTTCCATAATCCATTTTACCATTTACATAAATCACAATGTTCATCTTCAATTCTTGTTTTATTCTCTAATATACAACCACATTCATCGCACACTTCCCCAACAGATGTTTGTAATTTATGGGAACAAGCGTCACAAATTTTTAATCTTTTGGTTGCCAAATCTTGATTTATTCCGAATATATTGAAATATATACTTTTCAATATTGTCAAAGGTTTAGTAAATATTGCTTTAATCCACTTCCATATCATATCTTTTTCCTCCTTTGTTTCCCTATTTATATTTTGGACAGTAAGTATATAATGCTTATCTAGTTTATATAATATAGGAGTTCCATAAATTACCATTTCCCTGCTGGACAATGTTTCTTTTCGTTTGGAATCTTCTTCTCTAGTAAACATCCACATCCCTTTATATACCCTTCTTTAGGGCTTATACTTATATCATTATTCTTTGGATTTAGATACAAATGCCCATTACATAATCCATTATCTTGGTCACATATTGGACAGCGTCTACATATCTCAAATCTTTCTTCTATTTCCTCTAGTGTCATAATTAATATTCAATACGTTGACGTTTTCTTTTATTTTCTGCCAATATAGATTCCTTCTTATAGAAGGCTAGCATTTTTATAACCTCATCTTTTAGATATGGCAAATGATATACTGTCATATTATCATTATGGTCGAAATGTACCAAAACCAAATCCTCTATTTCAAACTCTGGATTTTTCTTTTGAATCATCCAAGCATAAGTACTTAATTGTAAAGTATAGTGCCAGTAATTAACATCATCTAAATTATTTAGAGGATATTTCATCTTAACAGAAGTTTTAGTTTTAGAATTGAAGAAACTCTTAGTTTCTATTTTCTTATTGGTCTTCCAGTCTCCTATAATTATCTTATTTCCTCTTTTAACTAATAAGTCAATCTGTCCTGCTATTCTTAGCTTTCCATCATCCGATACTCTAGATATTAAATACTCAGGATATACACCATTCTCTAAGTCTAATTCATTGTGGTCTTTTATACACTCGAACTTGCCACCTATTTGATATTTACTAAGGTCTATGTTCTGTTTCTTTTTATAGAAAGAGTTTTCCAAATCTGCATGGATTTTAGTTCCCCTCTCGCATGAGTTTCTATTCTCTAAATCCCAAGCATCTAAGATAGCTTGTTGCTCTTTATTAAACTCGTCTTCTGTAATGTTATGAAGTTCAAGTAGAACTTTATCAAATTTCTTAGTGTTTAACAAAGACTTTTTTTCTATAGCCCAATCTTCTTTAGGTAAGAGTTTCTCTAGTGCTTTATATGCTGACCAGAACTCCTTATCAAATGGTTGGGTGAAAGAATGAATTAAAGTCGTTACAGATATAAACTTCTGTTCTGGCTTTGTAACATCATAATAAATATGAGCTTCTTCCTCAAAAGCTATGTTCCCATTTTGTTTTGTAATTTTACTTTTGTCCATTAGTCATAATTCATTTAATCATTTATCACATTTATCTATATTTATTTGATACTTTTCAAGTATATTAATATTCTTTGTAAGATACAAATCAATAAATAATACATTATATTAAAAATGTCTAATATGACAAAAATGGTAACATTTGGATGTCCAATTTTTAAAAATGGGTCAGGCATCCATATTAAAGAGAAAAACAAAGGCAAATTTACTGCCTCTGCTAAGGCTTCAGGATAGTCTGTACAGGAACATGCTAAATCTGTACTAAACAATCCTAATGCTACTCCTCTTCAGAAGAAGCGTGCTAACTTTGCTAGAAACGCGGCTAAATGGAAACACGAAGATGGAGCTAAGATACATAAACCAAGTGGACATAGATCTATTCTAGATAATGGATGGATTCCTACTACTAGATTAAAGAAAGGAAATTATGGATTAATTAAAACAAGAAAGCAATGAACGCTGTAGTTAAATTAATTAAAGAATTTATACTTAAGATATATCTTTATTTACTATTTATATTTAATAAGTAATATGGACTATAATAGAGCAACTCTTTATGCGGCAACAGGTCGCACTCTCTTACTTCCTGGATGGAGAGGATATTTTTATTGGGATTATTCTAAAAAGGAATTGAATTTCAGAAACGGAGATTATCATTTAGATAATAAATAGCTTAGAGAAAAAGGAGTTATGGAGAGAACTGATTGGTACTATATTATATAACAAAATAGGCGAGCCTAGAGATTAGGTTCGCCTATTATTATTTAACATTATACTTTGTATCATAAGTACAAGTGATTCTATTTATGCCATCCTCCCACCAAGGTTTATCTGATGGCTATCTAATACCACTTGGGATGGTTATTGTAGGAGTAGAAGTTTCTACTATAGCATCTACTATTTTAAATAATGTATCCAAGTCAAATTCTGGAAATTCATTATGTAAGTTTGTCAATGTCTTTTTAAAGTCTATCATATCCCTCAAATGTATTATCAATTATTGCTTTTTCTAGTGTAGTGTCTTTATATAGTCCATTTTTAATTAGATTTCTAACTGAATTGTCAACTATATTCCATATATCAATCAGTAATGATTTATTCTCCGGAACACTTCTAAGTGCACTTTCTAAATATCCGGCTTTTATCATATTTATTAGTTGACCATTAATAAAGACTTCAAATTTAAATTCTTTATCCATATATTTTAGTATATTACACTTAGTCTATTTAATTCATCTAGGTAATCTAGAAACCATTGTTCATTTTGTTTTCCTTCTTCTGCAACAATCTCAATTAAAGATTCTGCTGCTAGGAGTATAGTTTCAGATAACTCTTTTAAATTTGGCTTAGTTAGTTCATTGTATTTATCAGTCAAGTTTAACATAATCCATCCAGTCTTTTATATATGATTTACATTCCTCTAAATCTGGATAGATACTTGCTATAGTGCAACCTGTTTTTGGATTCCTAAAATGATGAAGTTTTGCTTCCTCATTTTTCTCCTCTTCTATATTTCTATTTAATGTTCTATTCCAGTAGTTGTATTTCTCATCTAGCATTTCCTTATCACATTCTTCCAATATTTTCATATTGGGATTACTCATTATTTTGTCATACTTTCTTTTTAAATTAGAAACTTTGACAACATCATTACCATTCAATACGACTGCACACTGTTCCATTTCACTACTTTATAAGTACATATCTTACCTATCTGCTTTCCTTGAATACTTATTTGTGGAAGAAAGTAGCAGACTTGATTCTCAAATTCTTGAGGTACAAATATGTAATCAAATCTACATCCAACTACCTTATCGCAAACTTTATTCCAATCATCTCCCTCTTCAATAATAAGGGTCTTAGCTCCTGTTGGAGTTACAGCATAATTCTCATTTAACTTTATCATAACTATTAATTTTGGCGTTGCCCTACTAGGATTCGAACCCAGACTAAATGATTTAGAGTCATCTGTGCTGACCATTACACCATAGGGCAGTATTTATTTCTCTTTTAGAGATTTATTCTCCGCTGCCAATTTCTCTAGTTCTTTCCTTAGCTGTTCGTTTTCGTGAAATAAAGCCTACATGGTTGCATTTACATTAGCAAGAAGTATTCTTATTTGAGCTATTTGTTCATACATATGCTTTCAGTTGTTCTATTTTCATAGTTACCACATTAGATAATGCCATTCTGAATTTAGTAATTCCAGCTCTTACTGATTCCAATTTTCCACTTTCCAAACATTCTTGAATTTTATTCAGTTCGGATTCCCCTAGATATTCGCAGACATCTATAAATAAATCATCATCTAAAGATTCTAAGTATTTCTGGAATTTGCCTACTTCTTCATTAGCTAGACAGCTTTCCTCTTTCTATCTCTCATAAGATATTAATAAGAATAAAGAATCATCTGTAGATTCCGCTTTAATGGTTAGACCATTACTTGATAGATAATACTCCTAGTTCTTATTAATTGCATCAACGAGATTCTTAAACTCGTCCTAATTTAGTAATGTTTCTAAGTCTGTAATCATAATTGTCTCTTTTTTAGTTATATACAACAATACCTTCTGAAAAGTTAAATACAAAGTTAAAAAATTCTAATTCTAATATTATACATATTTCATTTAGTTATCCGCAAATGGGTACAGGTACTTTATATAAATAGCCCCCTGGGGGTTTAATAAATTCGGAATTTATATACAGGTGAAAATTACCTAGATTCCGAAAATTATATGAGAGACTGTTATGGCGGTCCACAACCCCTTTAGTCCCCCCCTGTATATTGATATAAAACTAAAACAAAAACAAAAGTAACTCACAGTATTAACAAATTAAAAATTTTTAGTATTATGACACTCGAAGAATTAAAGAACAGTAATCTCAGCGTAGAAGAACGTGCTAAATCAGTGGTAAACTCATTAGGTTTGGAAGGTAATGAACGTTCAGTTGTTGTCGGCTTGAAGAAGGGCGATAAGTTCCAGATTGTTGCTATGAACAAAATGGAATTGACAAACAATACACAAAGAGAAGGACAAGCAAGATTTGTGCCTATCACTTTCACAACTGACAGCGGTGCATCAATTGGAGCTAAACACTTCGCTGGCGTAACTATCGACGACGAAGCTCCTGCTATTGGTTCTACTCCTTTGGAAAATGCAAATTTCCTTGTTTGGTGCATTGACCATAAAGTAACATTTGTGGTAAAGAGCATTACCTCTGAGGACATCGAAGCACACGGAGGAGTTCCGGCTTACACCAAGAGAACTTACAAACTTGAGGTTGAGGATTACGAGTAAAAGATTGGGGAGAAATCCCCTTTCTTTTATATACAAATAATCTTTGTAGTTATGGACACGAGAAAAAAGTTCAGAACGAAAAAGTGTTTGTATAGCTGGGGAATAATCTATGACCCAAAGACTGGAGAAAAGTTAAATCTCAAAGCTGATAGAGTTTATTGCAAAACTTCAGAAGCATGGGTTATGACTTATCAAAAGTCAGAAGAAGACATTCCAAAAGTAATAAGAATTGTCTTTGTAGATTAACACGACTCTCTCGTGTATAAATAAGTGAGAGTGTAGCAGAATCTTATAGCTAATCTCAGCGCACAACGAGATTTAAAATAAGTCAAACGTGCAACTCTAAGGTATTACGAGTATAAATAAAATGCCCATATGAACTCCATCATTGGAACATTGGTCAACGGAGAAATCAACAACAAAACAAAAAAAAAATCAAAACCGAGTTAACTTTTGTAGTAGTTTTAGTTTTTATGTCTGGCTGATAGGAAAGACTATCATTTCTTTTGAAAATTCAGTTTCACAAAAGAAAATATGGGCAAGTAAGGAGAAGAATGTTCCACAAACTCAAAGGCAGATTTTCCTACTTTTTCCAGTTTTCAAAAAATCGCCAGTAGGACGAGTTTTATAACTCATACTACAATGATTATTTACTCTAACATTAGCCTATAAAAAGGCAACAAAAAGCGGGGTTACGCAGATAGCCCAATATCCGAAAATAACTGCTATTAATGAAAATGAGAGTTCGCAAACTTATCTCATGAGTAAGGAGGATTGAGCTATAAGATTGGTCACTTATAGCAATATATGAAAGTACTGCTGACATACCAGTAGACCATGTATGTCATATTTTTATATGTTATGCAATTGTATTAGAAGTTGCCTGGTATAAGCCGCTAGATTAATAAGGCTAGCTGATAAGAGGATACCTCATAAGGGTATATTTCCTACCTCGAACTCAGTCGCAAGAATATGGATTAGCTACCTATATTCTTAGTGAACGTTAGTAACGTAGCTATTTGATTTTCAGTATAGGAAACTGAGAATTAAGTAGTTGAATAACTCTCTATCTTATACTAGTTGCCAAGATAGAGTTTTCCCCATTAGTATAATGCATTGCGCCTTCCTCTAAAGAAGGAGATTCTGGTTCAAACCTGGAGTGGGGAACTTAGTATTTGAGGACTACAGCTACTTGTAGGCTCTATTTGCTGTTAAGGACTATAATGGGTACGCCCAGAGACTATGTAATTGTTGTGAAACAATTCAAAGGAGAGTGGCACAGGAAGGTCTTTTGATAGTGTTCATTTTTTATCCCCACAGCGGTGGGGATATTTTTAAAACTCAGCTTAGGAGAGTATAAAATACCATCTGATGAGACTAGGACGAAATATACTTTGTATATAATGGTATAACTAATTAAAACTAAGAAGATGAAAAAGAGATATATTATTCCAGATGAATTGAGATATTCCTCAGCAAGTTGTGGTTTTGAATGTCATAACTTTGAAGAAGTTCTAGAATTTGCAAAATATTTCCATTCTATTAATTGTCCTTTTAAAGTTGATGGTTTATACATTGAGCCAGAAGGACAGCTAATGCCTCTAAAATATTTTTCTGAGCAACGAGATATATGGGAATATTTAATGCTTGAGTTTTAGACAATATACAGAACGCCTATCGCTGTAAAGACTGGCAAACGCTCACAAGTTACTGTGAGCAAAAGATTGCACATGAAGATTGAACGCAGAAACATGTGGGAACTAAAGAAGAGAGGTCAGGCAGTTCAAGGTAGTTCCGCTTAGTGTTTATCCTACTAAGTATCACTACACGGTCAGGTTGGAAGACTGACATTTAAAAAACTCAATAACTTCCCAAGACATTGAGGGCACCAGTTTCTTTATTATAAAACGCGCGCAAACTATCTAATAGATGTGAGTTGCTGCTCATAAAGTTTTAGGTGTAAA
>OMGK01000066.1_pt1 | contig 69608 bp, 46 predicted proteins | sample 1645881 | NCBI WGS metagenome assembly OMGK01 (sample SAMN00849303, study PRJEB25192) | human gut metagenome
CCTTTTTCACTACCTGACGCTTGAGGTAGTAGATTACTGAAAATGTACTCTTCATCGTCCTTAATTTTTTTAGGTTCAAAATTAGTTGGTGAAGAGTCCGGTGTCGGTACGCAAAACGGGGAGGAACGGCGCAATCTTTTTCCGTAACCGGATTTGTTGCGTGGGTTGTCAGTAACTCACTAATCCTTAACGTCTTGTTTCGCCATCCGTGTCCGTTTGTCGCCCTTTTGGGTATGGTTACGGACAAGTAACGTAGCGGCGTCCTGATTTGGCTTCAGCGGTGATTGCGATGGCTTCACGAATAATCGGAAGCACGACTGAAACCCTTGTAACTCAATTCTATCACTATATCTTTCCGCATTTCTCTTTTTTGTAGTAACTTTGTGATGAAAAAGTACAATGATGCCTGCCTGTTATTAGAAAAAATCAAGAAATACCAGCAGAAAGAGTGTGACGGACTGCTTCCTGCAGATAATAAATTCAAGGCTGAGAAAATATATAATCAATTTGATTATAGCAAATCTGTCGCCATGGCATGTATTTGCATCGGCCTGATATGTTTTATCTATTATTGCCATTGCATGGCATCGCAAAAGAGAACAAGCCGGAAGGCAATCATAATATTGAATATTTTGCTATGGATTGTTTTTACCTATTTGTCGGCTGCTATCTGCCTGCGTGGTTATGTGAGCAATCATCTGCCATTGTCCAACGGCTTCGAAACCATGCAGTTCATGGCATGGTGTACGCTATTGCTCACTTTTCTGCTACAACGTAAATTCGCAATGTTGCTCCCTTTCGGTTTCCTGCTTTGCGGACTTACGCTGATGGTATCCATGCTGGGAGAATCAAACCCACAAATCACACAACTGATGCCGGTTCTGCAATCTCCATTATTGAGTATCCACGTAGTAGTTATCATGATCGCTTATTCGCTGCTGGCATTTATCATGCTGAATGGTGTAACAGCGGTCATACTCCACCAATCACAGAAAGAATGCAAAGAACAAATAGAACGATTGCAGATAATAAGCCAAATAATTCTTTATCCGGCAATTTTCTTACTCGCTATCGGTATTTTCATTGGTGCTGTATGGGCAAACGTATCATGGGGACGCTATTGGGGATGGGATCCTAAAGAAGTATGGGCCTTAATCACCATGCTGGTATATGCCTTGGCACTGCATCCGAGATCACTGCCATGGTTTCATCGCACCATGTTTTTTCATGTTTTCTGTATAACTGCTTTTATAACAGTACTGATTACTTACTTCGGAGTGAATTTTCTGTTAGGAGGAATGCATAGCTACGCAAACGGATAGCCCTCATCCATCAATGAAAAGCTATCCTTTCCGAAACAAATAGAAACCAACTTGGACAAAGAACCTGAAACACTATAAAAAAAGGAAATTACCCCATAAAAGAAGCACTCCCCGCGAATCACTTCGCAGGGAGACTACTAACTAATAACTAACTTGTGGTTTACGTAATTTTTATATGACTTATTTACAATGCAAAGATAAGGTTTGCCATCTGTCTGTGCAATCCATGATATAGGTATTCTGGACAGTCAGACATCCCTATTTATAACTATAATAAACGAAAGTAGAAAAGGTATCTATCAAAATCATTATTTGTAGGTATTGTCTGAGATTATTAAATGTTGCAATTTTGCCAAAAAGAATTTATCTTATTATACCGTAACCATTGATGTGGAGTTCTCTCTATTATTATTTCTCTGTAATGTTAGTCACAAAAGAGAGACTATAAAACCTTGTTCCAGGGAAGCATACCTTCGGAACAACAAAAAGTCCGGACTTGGGAAAGCCCGGACCTTTATTTTATATCCATCAATACAAGATATTAATACACCTCTACCTTTGCAGCAGCAGCCTTGCACTTGTCACGCAAAGCGTCCAAGTCACTGCCATTAGGAGCATAACAAACCACAACTCCCATACGGCGGTTCAATTTTGTATAAGGTTTACCAAAAATACGGAGATAAGTATTTGTCTCCTTACAAACTTCCTCTTCACCACGATAACGGGGAGCTTCCTTGCTGGCAATTGGAGAAAGAATCACTGCACTGGCCCCTATGCGTTCTTGTGTAATTTCAGGGATAGGAAGGCCTAACACCGCACGCAGATGCAACTCAAACTCATTTAAATTCTGAGTACCTGCCAAAGTCACCATTCCGGTATCATGCGGACGGGGAGAAAGTTCGGAGAAATAAACTCCGTTTTCATGACTCAAGAAAAATTCAACTCCCCAGATTCCCGCACCGGTCAAAGCCGCCGTCACTTTATCGGCCATACGCTGTGCCTCCTTCAAATGTTCGGGATCAATGTGCGCCGGCTGGAAACTTTCCCTATAATCTCCCCCTTTCTGTACATGTCCGATAGGCGGACAGAACAAAGTAGGACCGTTTTTCTGAGTGACGGTGAGCAAAGTAATCTCACTATCGAACTGAATAAATTCCTCAATGATCAATTCTTTAATATCTCCACGACTGCCTTCACACCCATAATGCCATGCCTGTTCCAACTCATCCGCGCTCTTGACCAAAGACTGGCCTTTGCCGGATGAAGACATCAAAGGTTTCACCACACAGGGAAAACCAATCTCTTTTGCGGCCTCCTGCAATTCTTCCAAAGACTTGGCATAGAAATACTTGGCTGTCTTTAATCCTAATTCCTTAGCTGCCAAATCACGAATGGCCTTGCGGTTCATCGTGAAATTCACTGCACGGGCACTCGGCACTACTTGAATACCTTCCTGTTCCAAATGATACAGACGTTCGGTACGGATAGCTTCAATTTCAGGCACAATTATATCCGGCTTGTGTTTGGCTACCACAGCATCCAACGCATCACCGTCAAGCATACTGAACACTTCAAATTCATCAGCCACCTGCATGGCCGGAGCACCTGCATAAGAGTCGCAAGCAATAACATACTGCCCTTTACGTTTTGCCGCAATGACGAATTCCTTACCTAATTCGCCAGAACCCAGCAATAAAATCTTCTTAGTCATAGTATTTATATATGTTTGATATTCCTTACAAAAAACGGAGAGTTGAGAACAAGACACCTCTTGATTCCCAACTTTCCATCTGCAAAGATAGTGTATTTTATAAACTATACGATATCATTGAAGCAATATTTGGATCATTCAGTACAAAGAAAACACCCACTCCCAACGCGATGAGCCACAATACGATAAATATAATTTTGGTTACAATGGACATGGGTTGCCAACCTCCAAAATGACGCATCAGCATGTGTATCAGTCCTATAATAGGAATACCGATAACCAGAATACCTGCTACGGACATAGCGACAGTCAACCCCGGAGAGCTACCCACCGTAGCCCAATTAACCGCAGGCAGCACCTCATAAAGCACAGCCGGCAATGCAGCAATCAGTCCCGTAGCCGCCATCAGCAATGCAAAAAAGACAATCAATAATACAAACAATACAGGCGCACAGCAAATAGCAATGAAAACAAGCAGGAACTTGATAAGGAACCCTGCCACAGACACAATCCCCTCCCCTATCTTTTGCAAGATACTCCTAGGACGGTCTGAGCGTACATAATCATTCACTTTTTCAAATCCGTCTGTTACAGTCTTGCCTATATTCTCCACATTAATAGCAGCCCCCTTCATGGCGAGTTTCTCGGGAGCGGTACGCGCCATAGGAATAATAATCCACGCTATGATATAAGCCAATATCACCCCATGAACAAAGAAACCAAGAACCAATAGAATGATACGTACCCAAGTAACATCCAATCCCATATAAGCAGCCAGTCCGGAAGCCACTCCACCTAGTACCTTATTGTCCGGATCACGAAACAAGCGGCGCATAGTGGTTCCTTTTTGTTTTTCCGAACCCGATGCTTCTCCACTTTCTTCATCGGAAAGATCTTCGGGTTTACCCATCCGGGCTATGATTTCTTCCACATCTTCAATGGTAATAACCTGTTTACCTTCATTCAAACGGTCGGTAAACAGTTCAGAGATACGTAATTCTATATCATGTACAATTTCTTCCGCTCCCTCCTCACGACAGAAGTGAATACGCAGGTTAGTTAAATAGTTATCCAACAAATGGTAAGCGTCTTCGTCTATATGATAAACGGTACCTCCTAAATTTATGGTTAAAGTCTTTTTCATTGTATCCTGTTTTTAATTGTTTTTTAAATGATTCACTGTATTCGCCAGCTCCTCCCAGGCGGCCTCCAGTCCGCTAAGGAATGTTTTACCCTGAGGAGTGAGACTATAATATTTACGAGGTGGTCCCTGAGTGGACTCTACCCATTCGTATGAGAGCAGGTCATCGTTTTTCAGCCGGGTAAGCAGCGGATAAAGCGTCCCTTCTACTACAATGAGCCGGGCTTCTTTCAATTTTTGAATGATATCCGAAGCATATGACGGCTCTTTGTGCAACAACAATAAAATGCAGTATTCCAGCATTCCTTTGCGCATCTGAGATCGTACATTGTCTACATTCATAATCTATAATACTTTGTTTGGCACAAATATATGTATTATATAGGTACCTTGTATTACATAGTTCTACTATTTTGCATAAATTAATATTTAAACAAGAAAAAGAAAGGAAGCCCCTTTTTTTCTTGCAAAAAGTTTATCTTTGCCTCTCGTTATAACACTAAAAAGATATAAAGATCATGTTTACCATAAAAAAGGCAACGACCAATGATATTCAGTTGATTAACGAGATGGCTCAGATCGTGTTTCCGGCTACCTACCGGGAAATTCTTTCAAAAGAACAATTGGATTACATGATGGACTGGATGTACTCTCCGAAAAACCTGCGTAAACAAATGGAAGAGGAAGGGCACATCTATTACATAGCTTACAAAGATGGAGAAGTTGCCGGATATGTTTCCATACAGCCCGAAGGAGAACATTTATTTCATCTGCAGAAAATCTATGTACTTCCCCGTTTTCAAGGTTGCCGGTTGGGCAAAGCACTATTTGAGCAGGCCGTCAAAGCAATTAAAGAAATCCATCCCGGACCTTGCGAAATGCATTTGAATGTAAACCGTAACAATAAGGCTTTACAATTCTACCAACATTTGGGAATGGAAAAAGTTGCAGAAGGAGATTTCCATATAGGCAACGGATATTATATGAACGATTATATCATGGGACTGAAAATCTAACCCTATCTTACAAAAACAAAATGGACGAATATCGTATCAATGGATTGACCATAAAAGAAAATTTGCTGCAACTGGCAGAAAATGGAAATAAAAAGTTCACCGAATCGCTACATCCGGGAATAGAAAATGTATTGGGTATCCGCATCCCTGCCCTAAGGCGGTTAGGAGCACAAATTGCCAAAGATGACTGGGAGAGTTATCTACAGACTGCGGATACTTATTATATGGAGGAACGTATGCTACAAGGTATGGTAATAAGTAATCTGAAAATGAAAGACACGGAAGCATATCTTTCACTGGTTGCCCGGTTTATTGCCATCATCAACAGTTGGTCTGTTTGTGACACCTTTGACTTTTACGGCAAACAACGGTTTGTGGACAAGAACAAGAAAAGGGTCTGGCTATTTTTGGAAGACCGGATGAAATCCGACAAAGAATATGAAATACGTTTCGGAGTAGTAATGGCAATGGCTCATTATATTGACGAAGAGTATATAGACAACGTATTGCAATGGATGGACCGGATCAGTCACGAAGGATATTATGTGAAGATGGCTGTAGCATGGGCTTTATCCGTATGTTATGTCAAGTTTCCTCAAAAAACGATGAACTATCTGAAGGAAAATCATTTAGATGACTTTACTTACAATAAGGCACTACAAAAAATCATAGAATCTTATCGGGTAAGCACGGAGGACAAAGAAATCATCCGCAGCATGAAAAGAAAAAACAAATAATGTCCATTTACCGCAAAGAAGCTTTGAATCCTTCCGAAAGAAATTCACCATTCATATTCGGAAAGATTCAAACCGCTCCAGCAGCTATTAATAATCGGGAAAAGTTATTCCTCCCAAACCAAATAAGCTGAAACCAGCCAATGATTCAATTTATTGCCATCTACCTGTTGTGCCTCAGGGATACTTACCTTAAAAGAATGTTTACCGGCCGACAAGTCACCAATAACAGCCTCCTCAGGCATCACATCGCTACCCGGACACCAATTGGAACGGGACAAATCCGAAGAAGCCAAAGGTTCTTCAATCTCTTTTGTCGTATACCCCTTATCACCTATATATGCGGCAACTCGTGGTATCAGCCATACTCCCGTGGCCGGATTAAAACGGCGGAAAGAAGCACAGTCATCACGCCAAGGAATGAAATTCAACACCTCCTTGCCATCAACAGACACGATGTTCCGTTTCTCCACAAACTCATCTCCGCCACTATGTCCTCCGTGACCTGTTACAATATACTTCAAACGAACATTCTTGGCAGCTTTCGGCATATCAAAATCCATCACTACATCTTTGCGTGAGAAAATATCCGGATAAGTCTGTCCGATATAATACACCGTATTCATCAAAGGCTTCACACGGCGCTCCGGCATCACGTCGCAAGTGATCTTACTCTCCTTCACATCCAATTCCATACTGGCCACATACCCCTCGGCAGTCCATGTATCAATATAAATTCCCACGTATGCCTCTCTCTCCAATGCCGGATAAAGATCGGTAATATCCTGCACCCAAGTCACACTCTTTTCCCATTTCGGGATATATACAGGACGTCTCTTGCTGCTCAAAGAATCATTATCCGAACTATAATACCCCACACCGAACGGGGTCATAAAACGCATCAGTTCAAGGGTAGGCACATAATCCTGACCCGGAACAATACCAATCATTTTTTCATATTTGGTACTGTCTACCGCAGGAAACGTCCTCTTGCCTTCGGCTATATTCATCAGATTAATCACCGATTCTTTGGGAAGCACAAAACAAGATCCAGATTTATCCCAACGGTCACCATTGGAAGCTACAGTTACTTTCAGGGTAACATCCACATCCCTTTTATAATCGGGTAAGGTTATTTTCTTTAAAATGATACGCCCGTTTACCAGACGGATCACTCCGTCAGCATTGGCAGGAGTATAATTAGGGAAAGAATCAGGACGAAAACAAACAGGGGTTTTGTCGAATACTTGAATATGAGTATTCCCCAATGCCGGTAATTCTTTGTGATTTGCAGCATCGGCCGGCATCATAAAAGTTGCCGCCACAGCCAGTGGGGCAATAAAGGTCAGCAGGTTCATTCTTTTTAATTATAGGTTAGTAATCAAGGGTATATAAATTAATTTCACAAAAAACTACACGGACCTACACAAATCGTCCGATCTGTATAAATCCATGTAGTCTATAATAAAAAAAGGAATTATTGATGCTGTTCACGCAACAAATCATTCACAGTCTTCACCGGATTAAAGGTACTCAACGGCACTTCAACAAAAACAGTGTTCCAGTCACTCATTGCGCCGTTCCACAAGCCCGGAAGCTCCAATGCTTTCAGTTCTCTACCGTTCTTTGATTTATAAGAGATAAAACCTGTAGCCTTATCCACATACTTCACCAAGTCGAATTTGTTTCCTTTATAATCGCGTACCGCACACACCAAATCCACCGGATTAAAGTGAGTACCCTTCTCGAACATCTCTTTCTTGACCGGATCATTCATGTCAATCTGAGAACTTTCCAAAATTTGCAATGAAACAGTACCATCCGCATTATAAGCCAGGAACGGGCCGCCTCCCGGTTCACCCACATTCTTCACCATACCGCATACACGCATCGGACGGTTCAACTTCTTACGCAGATAAATAACCAGATCGGCATCTTCCAGATCCTTGATATCCAGTTTGCGGCAACATAAAGTCTGCTGTAAGAAACGAATGATCTCTTCCAGCTGCGCATGTGTATATTTACCGCCATCCAGTAATTCCAAATATTCAAATACCTGCTTCTGCAGAGTAACCAGTACCCCCGCAATCAGCTTTTTATACGTAACAGTATCCTCTTTCAAGCGATCGGGAACCACATTATCTATATTCTTGATAAAGATAACATCGGCATCCAAATCATTCAGGTTCTCAATCAGCGCGCCGTGCCCCCCCGGACGGAACAACAGCTTGCCTTTATCGCGGAAAGGTTTGTTCTCCATATCGGCAGCAACCGTATCCGTACTCGGCTTCTGTTCAGAAAACGACACATCATATTCCACCCCGTATTTCTTTGCATAAACGGCAACCTTCTCTTCCACCAGCTTTGTGAACAACTCACGATGTTCCGTAGAAACGGTGAAATGCACATTCACTTTTCCGGTCTTGCCTGCCGCATACAACGCACCCTCCACCAAATGTTCTTCCAGCGGTGTACGCACACCATCCGCATACCGATGGAATTTCAACAACCCCTTCGGTAATGCCCCATAGTTCAAGCCGGCAGCTTCCAGCAGATTGGCTACTATAGGTTTATACTCCTTCCCGGCCATCAAAGCATCAATATCCTTTCCTGTATTATCCATACAAGCCGCATTCAAGTCATTGTAGAATGCGAAGCTATGAATATGGTCGAAAAATTTCTTTTCGAAATCAGTCTTCGGAATATTGTAATCAGCCCCCAGGAATTCGAACAAATTCTTGAACATGCGGCTGGCAGCACCAGAGGCGGGTACAAACTTCACGATGGTTTTCTCCCCTTCCTTATATGTATCCCATGCTTCCAAATAATTTTTCATTTCATTTTCGGCGGGAGCCATGATTCCCTTTTCAACAGAAGCGGCTGCATCCAACTTCAAAAATGGGAAACCCTTTTCAAAGCAAGCCAGTTGTTCTGCAATCTGCTGCTCGGAAATTCCTTTTTTCACTAATAAGTCTTTGTCTTCAGGTGTTAACATAAGTACATGATTTTATATGGTTTAAATAAATTGTTACCTTATTCTTTCACTATTAATTGCCCAAAAATACAAAAAAATGCGAGAACACTACCTAATAAATAAAGAAAAAAACTACCTTTACCCTCGAAAAGATTTCACGTGTTATGGAAGAAAAAGCATTTTTCACAGCCAAAGAGCGTGAGCAACTGTTCGCCCTCTATAAACGATTGCTGCAATTATCCGGCGACACCTTGCAGAAGGGTGATTGCCATAAGTTAAAAATACACCTCATAAAAGCAGTTGCCGAAGGTAACCTGCCACGAAATTGTTTCGGAATGAATCCTATCATCAAAGATATGCAGACCGCTGTCATCGTGGCCGAGGAAATTGGGATGAAACGGGCTTCCATCCTGGGGATCATGCTGCACGAATCGGTAAAGAACCATTTATGCACCTTAGCATCTGTACAACAGGAATATGGAGAGGATGTAGCGGGGATCATACGCGGTCTTGTGAAAATCAATGAGCTATACTCCAAAAGCCCTACCATAGAATCGGAAAATTTCCGCAACCTGCTACTCTCCTTTGCCGAAGACATGCGTGTTATTCTGATCATCATTGCAGACCGCGTGAACCTGATGAGACAGATAAAGGAGACTCCCAATATAGAAGCACGCACCCAAGTAGCCAATGAAGCTGCCTATCTGTACGCACCGCTGGCACACAAGCTGGGGCTATACAAACTGAAATCGGAGCTGGAAGACCTTTCCTTGAAATATACCGAACACGACGTATATTATCATATAAAGGACAAACTGAACGAAACGAAAGCCTCCCGTGACAAATACATAGCCGCCTTTATCGAACCGATACAGCATAAGCTGGAAGAAGCAGGATTGAAGTTCCACATGAAAGGGCGTACCAAGTCCATCCATTCCATCTATCAGAAAATGAAGAAACAGAAATGTCCCTTCGAAGGAGTGTATGACTTGTTTGCCATCCGAATCATTCTGGACTCTCCCGTTGACAAGGAAAAACAAGAATGCTGGCAGGTATATTCCATTGTGACCGATATGTATATGCCCAATCCCAAACGTCTGCGCGACTGGCTCTCCGTACCCAAAAGTAACGGATATGAATCCTTGCATACCACTGTAATGGGGCCTGAAGGCAAATGGGTGGAAGTACAGATACGCACCGAACGCATGGACGAGATAGCGGAACGTGGTCTGGCAGCCCACTGGCGTTACAAAGGCGTAAAAGGAGAAAGCGGTCTGGATGAATGGCTGACCTCCATCCGGGAAACACTGGAGAACGCCGACAGTGACCTGGAAGTGATGGACCAGTTCAAACTGGAATTATACGAAGACGAAGTATTCGTATTCACCCCCAAAGGTGACTTGTACAAGATGCCGAAAGGAGCGACTGTACTGGACTTTGCTTTCGCCATCCACAGCAAACTGGGCTCCAAGTGTATCGGAGCAAAGGTGAACGGAAAGAACGCACAATTAAAGCAAACGCTGAACAGCGGTGACCAGGTAGAAGTCATGACTTCAAACACCCAGACACCCAAACGCGACTGGCTGAACATCGTCACCACTTCGAAGGCAAGAACCAAAATACGCCAGGCCATCAAAGAGATAGAAGCCCGCCAGACAGAGTTCGCCAAAGAAACCATAGAACGTAAATTCAAGAATCGCAAGCTGGAATACGATGAAGCAGTGATGATGCGCCTGATAAAAAAGCTGGGATACAAAACCGTAACCGAGTTCTACCAGGACATAGCCAACGAGACAAGAGATGCGAACGACATCATCGAAAAATACCTGGAACTGAAGAAAAAGGAAACGGAAAACCGGGAAGATATTGTCTATCGCAGCGCCGAGAATTTCAGCATGCAGACAGCACAGGACGACAAGACCTTCAAAGAGGACGTACTGGTCATTGATCAGAATTTGAAAGGACTGGACTTCAAATTAGCCAAATGCTGTAACCCTATCTATGGCGATGATGTATTCGGATTTGTAACCATCAGCGGAGGAATCAAAATACACCGTACCGACTGTCCTAACGCACGGGAGTTGCAATCACGTTTCGCCTACCGTATCGTAAAGGCGCGTTGGGCTGGGAAAAGCCACGGCAAACAATACCCCATCACGCTGCGCATCGTTGGCCATGACGATATAGGAATTGTGACAAATATCACCTCCATTATCAATAAGGAAAACGATATCCTGCTCCGTTCCATCAGTATCGACTCGCACGACGGGCTGTTCAGCGGCATGATGACCGTAATGGTAGATGATACTTCAAAGCTGGAATCATTAGTAAAAAAGATAAAGACAGTAAAAGGAGTAAAACAGGTAAACAGAGGATAAACTCACCCCAAACTTTAAAAAATGAATGAACTGCATAAACGACTAAAAAGCTTTACATACGCCTGGAAAGGCGTATGTAGTTTTTTAAGTAAGGAACACAATGCCTGGATACATTGCGCAGCCATCATCGCCGTAACCATTGCAGGCATCCGGTTTGAAATAACACGCACCGAATGGCTTGTCATCCTCCTGTGCTTTGCAATAGTACTGGCTGCCGAAGCATTCAACACAGCCATAGAACGCCTGGTCAACCTGGTATCCCCGGACTACCATCCTATGGCCGGAGACGTAAAGGACATAGCGGCAGGAGCCGTACTGATTTGCGCCATCTTTGCCGCCCTCATAGGGTTGATTATCTTTGTCCCTTATTTTTAAAGGTGTTAATTTACCATTTATTTCACTAACAGTTAAAGACCTTTTATAAAAAAAACAGTAATTTAGCCTCGATAATTTTTAAACAGTGGAACTAATGAAGAAAATTTTGCTTTCAACATTATTGTTGATTATAGGGTTAACCACATACGCAGCCGTATGGCAATCTCAAGGAGAAGCAGAAATAACCTTTGAGAAAACAACACATAACTTCGGTTCATTCCCTGAGTCTAGCCCGAAAGTTACTTGCGTTTTCAAATTCAAAAATTCGGGAGACGGTCCCTTGGTCATCCATCAAGCGATCGCATCTTGCGGATGTACTGTTCCCCAATATCCTAAAGAGCCCATCAAACCGGGTGAAAGCGGACAGATAACAGTGACTTATAATGGAGCCGGCAAATTTCCGGGACATTTCAAGAAATCAATCACTATCCGCACAAACGGGAAAAATGAAATGACACGTCTTTACATAGAAGGTGATATGACCCCGAAAGGCACAGCTGCTGAATAGAATTCTCACATCATAAGAGAGAGAGGATGTATCAAAACAAAAGAAGATTCGAGTTTGATACATCCTCTTTTTATATCCGGAAAACACTGCCCCGCCTGCCTGTATCCAAGTAAAGACAAAAAAATAAGAAAAAAAGAACATTTTTCCCCAATAATAAGCCACTCTTATTCTGATTAAAATAACGTACTTTGCAGCAAATTTAAGAGAACAATGACAAACAAGCTATTATTCTTTGTCCTGCTGGCCCTCTGTTTCAGTGGCTGTGACATGCTGGAAACCCATCCATACGATGTACATATTACAGGAGAAAGAGAACTGACCAACAAAAACATCCAGTTGATAGAAAACAAAATGCAAGGCAAAAAAACAATCCGCTTTGCCATGATCAGTGATACCCAACGATGGTACAACTCTACCGAAGATGTTGTAAAAACCCTCAATGCCCGTGGTGACATAGACTTTGTCATTCACGGAGGAGACCTGTCCGACTTCGGCGTCACAAAAGAATTCATATGGATGCGGGACATATTTAACAAATTCCAGATGCCCTACGTATGCCTTTTAGGCAACCACGACTGCCTGGGTACAGGTGAAGACGCATACAGAGCCATTTATGGAGATCCCAACTTCGCCTTCACAGCCGGAAATGTACGCTTTATATGCCTCAATACCAATGCGATGGAATATGATTATTCGGAACCGGTTCCCGATTTCAACTTTATAGAAAATGAACTGAACGACCTGTCGCCTGAAATAGAAAAAACGGTATTCGCAATGCACGTAAAACCTTTTGAATTTGTATTCAACAACAATGTAGCAAAAATCTTCCAACTATACGTCAACCAGTTCCCCAAAGTCCAGTTCTGTCTTTACGGCCATGAACACAAATTCGCAGTAGATGATCTATTCAACGACGGAGTTCTGTATTTCCAATGCCCCTGCATAGACAAACGCATCTACTTATTATTCACCATTAAAGAAGATGGAACCTACGATTATGAAACAGTTGAATTTTAAAAAGATATTTCTGAACCTATTGTGGCCACTATTGCCTTTTACGGCACAAGCCCAAGAAAATAATACACTTTACTCCATCTTATCCAAAGACAGCATACTTGTCTCCTCTCCTTCCGTCCAAAACCAAGAGGAAGATATTGTAACCCAAATGCCAAACCGGCACCATAAATACGACAAGCGCGTACACCGTTACAGGCGTGCGTGGGAAGCTTTGATCCCCACCCACACCAAATTACAGTACGCCGGTGGAATGGGCCTGTTATCCTGGGGCATAGGCTGGGATTATGGGAAAAGAGGCCAATGGGAAACCGATCTTCTTTTGGGCTTCATCCCCCGCTACTCATCCAAACATTTCAAGATGACCATGACCTTGAAACAGAATTATATCCCGTGGAGTATCTGGCTGGGCAAAGACTTCTCGCTGGAACCGCTGACTACCGGAATCTATTTCAACACCGTATTCAGCGATGATTTCTGGACAAGCGAACCTGAGCGCTATCCCCGTGGATATTACGGATTTTCCACCCGTATCCGCACCCATATCTTTCTGGGACAACGCGTCCGTTTCGATGTGCCCGAAAAGTACCGGAAGTTCTCTAAAAGCATCACCGCATTCTACGAAATCAGCACATGCGATTTATACGTTGTCAGTGCGTTCAACAACAGTTATTTGAAACCCGATGACTATCTGAGACTATCATTTGGATTGAAATTTCAGATATTCTAATCAAATCATGAGGATGTTTCTCTATTTTTTCACTATTTTTGGGCATTTATTATGATAAATTTCAAAAATAACAACATAGAGAAACATGAAACAAGAAGAAGAAAAATCGGTTGGATTGCCCGATAACGCGTTCCGACCTCTGAAACCGGGGGAACAATATCACCCCATCATGTCACCAAACAAAAAATATCCCGAAGTAAACCTATGGTCTGTGCTATGGGGTATCGCCATGGCGGTATTATTCTCGGCGGCCGCTGCTTACCTGGGATTAAAAGTGGGACAGGTTTTTGAAGCCGCCATCCCTATCGCCATCATCGCCGTAGGTGTATCGGGAGCCGCCAAGCGTAAAAACGCGTTAGGTGAGAATGTCATCATCCAATCCATCGGCGCCTGTTCGGGAGTCATAGTGGCAGGAGCCATCTTCACATTGCCCGCCCTTTATATATTGCAGGACAAATACCCCGAAATGACAGTCAACTTCTTTCAGATGTTTGTCAGCTCACTGCTGGGAGGTGTTTTGGGAATCCTGTTCCTCATCCCCTTCCGTAAATATTTCGTCAGCGACAAACATGGCGAATATCCCTTCCCCGAAGCCACTGCCAGTACGCAAGTGCTTGTTTCCGGCGAGAAAGGCGGAAGCCAGGCAAAGCCATTGCTTTTTGCAGGACTAATAGGAGGTCTGTACGATTTCATTGTAGCCACATTCGGCTGGTGGAATGAAAACTTCACCACCCGCGTATGCGGCTGGGGTGAGATGGTTGCCGAAAAAGCCAAACTGGTGATGAAAATAAACACCGGTGCAGCAGTATTAGGCCTAGGCTATATTGTCGGCTTGAAATACGCGGCTATCATTTGTGCCGGTTCATTGGTGGTATGGCTGGTTATTGTTCCGGGTATGGCCCTGTTGTTCGGCGACCAAGTGCTGAATGCATGGAATCCGGCCTTGACACAAACCATCAGCGAAATGTCACCCGAACTTATATTCAAGGAATATGCCAAAAGTATCGGTATCGGTGGTATCGCCATGGCCGGTGTGATCGGTATCGTGCGCTCATGGGGCATTATAAAGAGTGCTGTGGGACTGGCCGCCAAAGAGATGGGCGGCAAGAAGGTGGAAGCAAACGTCATCCGCACGCAGAAAGACCTTTCTATGAAAATAATCGCCTTCGGGTCCATCTTTACCATCCTGCTGATCTTACTGTTCTTCTTTTTTGATGTGATGCATGGAAATGTATTACACAGCATTGTAGCCATCCTGCTCGTAGCCGGCATTGCATTCCTGTTCACCACCGTAGCAGCCAACGCTATCGCCATAGTCGGCACTAACCCTGTATCGGGAATGACACTGATGACACTGATACTTGCCTCAGTAGTAATGGTTGCCGTTGGACTGAAAGGTGCTACCGGCATGGTTGCTGCACTGGTTATGGGTGGTGTGGTTTGTACGGCACTCTCTATGGCAGGCGGATTCATCACAGACTTGAAAATAGGTTACTGGCTGGGCAGTACTCCTGCCAAACAGGAAACATGGAAATTCCTCGGCACACTAGTATCGGCAGCAACTGTGGGCGGCGTCATCATGATCCTGAACAAGACCTACGGCTTCTCCACCGGCGCATTGGCAGCTCCGCAGGCCAACGCGATGGCAGCTGTAATAGACCCGCTGATGAACGGTGTAGGCGCTCCTTGGCTGCTTTACGGAATAGGCGCTGTGCTGGCATTGGTGCTGACCTACTTCAAAGTACCCGCACTGGCTTTTGCGCTGGGTATGTTCATTCCACTGGAATTGAACCTGCCGTTGCTGGTAGGTGGAGCGGTGAACTGGTATGTCACTACCCGCAGCAAAGACGAGGCGGTGAACGCCGAACGTGGCGAGAAGGGAACTTTGCTGGCATCCGGATTCATAGCCGGAGGCGCATTGATGGGGGTTGTCAGTGCCGCCATGCGCTTTGGCGGTATCAATCTGATCAACGAAGAATGGCTGAGCAACCCGTTGAGCGAAGTGCTGTCACTGGCCGCCTATATCCTCCTGATCATATGGCTGGTTAAAGCCAGTATGCATATAAAGAAAAAATAACCCTTTTTCAAATACCGTGAAAATAAAAGCTATATGAAACGAATCTTACTAATGAGTTTACTTGCAATCTCTACCGCATTGTCTGCCCAGAAACCTGTAGAGTTGGAATTATGGCCCGATGGCGCCCCCAACTCCAACGGCATCACCACCCCCGAGCAGAAATTAGAGAACAACCGGATTTCCAATGTCAGCGAGCCTACCCTTACCGTTTATCCGGCAGCCAAACTGAACGGACTGGCTGTCGTGGTTTGTCCCGGAGGGGGATACATACGCCTGGCAATGAATCACGAAGGGCACGATATGGCAGACTGGTTCAACGCACAAGGCATCACATACGCCGTATTGAAATACCGTATGCCAAACGGACACCATGATGTACCGTTGAGCGACGCCCATCAGGCTATCCGGCTGATGAGAGAACACGCCAACGAATGGCATATTCAAAAAGTGGGTATCATGGGGGCCTCTGCGGGCGGACATCTGGCCAGTACGGCAGCCACCCACTATACAGCCGGAACGCGTCCGGATTTTCAGATCCTGTTTTATCCCGTCATAAGCATGGATCTGTCCAACTGCCATAAGGGCTCACGTGACAATCTTTTAGGAAAAAGCCCGTCAAAAGAGCTAGTGAGACTTTACTCCAATGAACTGCAAGTTACAGGCGACACTCCTCCCGCCTTCATCATGCATAGCAGCGATGACGGAGCTGTACCCGTCAGCAACAGCGTGAGCTATTACTTGGCGCTGGTAAAGAATAAAGTCCCTGCTTCCCTCCACACCTATCCTATCGGCGGCCACGGCTGGGGCTTCCGCGACAGCTTTACCTATAAGCGCCAATGGACGGGAGAATTAGAAAAATGGCTGAGAGAAATACTGTAAAAAAGCAAGGAGATGAATGTGTCAAAACAAAAATGACTACTCCGAAAAGTTACAGATAGTAATTATAACACTTATTCATTGGCCATTACCTGTCACAGGTGTGGTATAAACGTATTTGAATACCTATACGACATTATAGACCGTTGTGCCGCATGGCCTCCCAATACCTCTATAGAAAAATATCGTGATTTACTTCCGGGCAAATGGAAGCAGACACAAAAATAGCCGCCCCAAAATCTGGACGGCTATCTTTTTTATAGCTTATACGCTATCGCGGAAGGTTGTACCAATACAGAGTTTGATGCGGCCCTTTCTTTAGTCTTTTAGGATGCTCAAATTATAAATTCATATTTCCAAAAACTGGATTTTGACACACCCACTTTCTATTTCCGATAAACACCTGCATCTTTATCTGCAGAAGACAAAAAACAGGCATTCGTTTCTCTTTCGCTTATTTTCTTGCGCCAAGTTGAATATCCAAATGATACAAAGCCACATCACCACCCAGCTTGATCTTGTCCAAAATACCCTGAACGGTAGCTTCCTCTTCTACCTGCTCGCGTACAAATCCCCACAAGAAATCCTGAGAAGCCTTGTCCTTTTCAGCAGAAGCAACATCTACCAGTTTGTCAATCAATTCGGAAACATGGCATTCATGCTTGTATACATGCTCGAACACATCCAGCGGAGAAGCCCATTCCTGAGGAACAGCATCCACAGCCCCCACCTTGGCTTGTCCGCCACGTTTCATCACATATTGCGCCAACACATCAGCATGATCACTCTCCTCATGAGCCTGCGCTTTCATCCATGAAGCAAAACCTTCATAGCCTTTCGCAGCGAAGAAATAAGACATGGAAAGATAAAGATTAGCCGACCACATTTCGGCTACAATCTGAGCATTAATTGCGTCTTGTAATTTTTGTGAAATCATAATTTTTATTTTTTAGTTAAATTGTAACTGTTGCAAATATATAATTTTTCTAGCGATTAACACTATGTCCGTTCACCTTTTTATAAAAATTATATTTTATCTCATCCAAGTCTTTGCGATTCAAAAGAAAAGTCTTACCTTTGCACCCGCTAATACGGGTTATTAGCATTAATTCAAATCATTAATTATAAAAACATTATTTAGAAATGGCAACTAAAATCAGATTGCAAAGAAACGGACGCAAAAGCTATGCGTTTTATTCAATCGTTATCGCAGACGTAAGAGCTCCACGTGATGGTAAATTTACTGAAAAAATTGGTACTTATAACCCTAATACCAATCCTGCCACAGTAGATTTGAATTTTGAACGCGCACTTCATTGGGTAATGTGCGGTGCACAGCCTACTGACACAGTACGTAACATATTGTCAAAAGAAGGTGTTTACATGAAAAAGCACTTGCTGGGCGGTGTTGCCAAAGGCGCATTCACAGAAGCAGAAGCTGAAGCTAAATTCGAAGCTTGGAAGAACAACAAACAATCTGGTCTGGCTACTTTGAAGGCTAAACTGGATGAAGCAAAGAAAGCTGAAGCAAAAGCTCGTTTGGAAGCTGAAAAGAAAGTAAATGAAGAAATTGCCAAGAAAGTAGCTGAGAAGAAAGCTGCTGAAGCCGCTGCCAAGGCTGAAGCAGAAGCCGCTAACGCTCCTGCTGAAGAAGCACCTGCTGCTGAAGCTACTGAAGCTCCTGCTGAAGCATAATTCAATTTTACTTCAAAAAGAACAGCTCCTCTGATCTATATCGGAGGAGTTTTTTTATGCTCTTTCTTATCCGAGGAATCAAAGGGAGTTTATCTCATCTTCCGAAAGTCCGGTAACTTTTGCGATTTCAGCTATGGAAAGCCCGGCATTCTTCAAATTTCCTGCAATAGCTTTGGCTTTCATCCATTCACCTTCTGCAATGCCTTTCTGAATAGCTGTATTAATCACATTGTTCCAATCTCTATATACTTTCAAACTCTCCTCATAGGCATAAAGGTTCTCTTTTGAGAACTGAGCAATTTCGGCAGCCTCAAACAGCCGGTTGAACACATGTTCCTGAAGGGCAGTAGGACGTTCCATCAAACGGGCCAGATTCTTGAGCACAAACATCCATTTATCAAACAACGTATCCAACTCCTGCTCGGTTTTATGGAATTTAGGCATTTCCAGATACACAAAAGTCAGTTTGTCAAAAAACACTTCATGAGTAGTTGTATCCATCAGCTTCACTTCATGGCGGAAGCCGGAAGACGAAACATCATCCAAGGCAAAATTCAAGATACCGATCACATACACCGCTTTCAGTTCATAGTTCCAGATTTCCCCTTTAATAGCCTGTTCCCTGATAGGATAGGTAGCATAATAAATACTCCGGTCCTTGAAAAACTGTTGCTCCCCTCTCTGCATTTCTATCAGAATCTTTTCTCCTTTTTCATTTTCACAATAGACATCAAAGACAGCCCGGCGGTCAGTCTCTTTGCTGCCCAAATGCTCTGTATTCAAGTAGGTGACATCCTCAATGACCTGCTTGCCATCGAACAAGGCATTCAAGAAGCCAATAAGAATCTCTTTGTTCAAGTCGGTTCCAAACAATAATTTGAATGCAAAGTCCGTATAGGGATTTACATATCTTTCACGCAATCCTTCACTACACATAAGCGTTTGATATTTAAAGTTATTTTAATTCTGTTGAAAGCAGTTCAATACAAAGGAATGAAAAAAAGCGGATTTCAAGAAAGTTATCTGCTAATAAATTGTTAATGTACCAATATGTCACTCACCTCTATAGGGAGAAAGCGTTTATACAAAGACGGGAATAACTGTATAAAGAGTTTCGTAATAAAAAATCCAACAGCTTTACAAAAACAAAGCCATTGGATTTTTTATTTTTTTCAAGCATCAGCAAAACTACCACACCCAACTATTTACATCATAGTAACTTTCCACTTCATTCTCCACATCATCAGGTAAATTACAGAAAAAATCCACTTGTATTTTCTCTTCCAACCGATCGACAGTCACCATATATTGCTGCAAATCTTCTGCTGTCGGATTCTTAGGTAAAGTGCCATCATGAGGCACCAAAAAAGCAATAGACTGATAAGTTCCATCCCTTTCGGCCAATACAGCCATATAATAATATTTAGGACAGGCCAATCCTTTTATTGTATACCCTTCAGCTGTGGTTGAAATATTATCAGCACCCACAAGATTAGCTGCTAGTTCATTCAATGTTCCTCCCTTCGTTACGTATACATTTGTGTAAGTTCCAGAACCTACCGAATATCCCCAAGACTGTATACGTGCCTCCAGCTTCATCCAAAAGCCTCCATTAAAAGTATTTAATTGCGGGCTCATATTACTATAAAGGAAAGTCTGCTCATTGGCCTCTTTACTATACTGCCTGTCTTCCGAAGCGCATAAATGTCCACGGTCAAAACCATCACTTGTATGATAAGAGTTATCAGTACGCATACTTTCAGGTAACTCCAGATCCACACCCCAAGCATTAGTACGTCCAACATTCTTATCCCAAGCTGTTATATCATCAAAAGCAAAAGCAACCCATTGCGCATGTTTCTTTACAGTATTCCATTCAATAGCCATATTTAATACCCGACTACCATCTGCAAATGTGACATAATGATCCACATATGTGTTCTGAGAATTTAAATGAGGGACCTCCAATGCAGCCACTGAAATTTTCTCATCCACTTCATTGGCATTAATATTGGGACGTTCTTCAATATAGTCTACTATATATTCAATACCTACATCGTTACCTTCAATATAAGCCACTCTGAACTTTACGTATTTAAAAGCTTCAACCGAAGCATATCGCACCCAATAGGCAGCTCCAACCGTTACATCTATACTTTCCTGCCATTCTCCCGCTTCAGGTAAAGAAGTAAGCTCACTTAATCCATGCAAACCAACTTTCGCAAAACGATAAGCCGATCCATAAAACTTTTTTTCTTTAATATAAAAAGGCTTATTAAAACCTTCTGGCTGAAAGATACTGAATCCGAAAGAACTACTCTCGTATCCTTTCAGCACGAGAGTAGATGAACCTTCCTCAGTAGTCTGTATATAGCCGTTAGGTACATCATTTGCCGATTCACACCCTACAAAAAATATACATATCAATAAGCCTAATATACGAACTATTTTTTTCATAACTTGATTTTTTATTCTTCAGTACCTTCTTCATAAATCTTCAGATTCTTCACTTCCCAAGTGGCAGCGGCATCTGAGTCACTACTATACTTGAATGCCACATAAACAGTTTTTCCATTATATGCACTCAAATCAATTGTACCGATATTGACAAAATCCCAAGTTTCTCCGGTAGACCAAACAGGCACTTCCAATGTTGTCCAAGTAGAGGTTGTCACATCTCCCTTGTAATCAGTAGAAATCATTACTCCGAAATACTTTGTGGGTGCAGCACCATTCAAATATCTATGCGCTTCATCAAATGTCATTACAGGAGCCACCGCTTTCTTAAAATTAATGGCAGGTGAAACAATCCAGCTTTCAGTGGTATTATTTGTATTATTTGAGAACGCAGAGGCTTTCCATCCATACAGAGCAGTATTACTCCATACGTAACTTAATCCGCCCAATGATACATTTTGTATAGTGAAACCACCATCACTGCCCAAGAAGGTTTCTGACAAATATACACTGGTGTTAGCACTAATACCGTCAGCTTCCTTAGCAAAAGTCACAGTAGTAGGTACAGAAGTGGAAGTTTCAGTCCATACACCGCTATATGTAAATTCAGAAACAGCCGGAGTATCTGCCTTCTTGTTATAAATAACAGCAGCACGATCTCCTTCCACCGCATACGGATAGGTACGTGACAAGAAAACGGGCAACACCGTTTCAGGAGAAGTTATAACATCAGTTCCCAAAGAGGCGTATACTGTAGGATCAACTACTGCCACACGAGCGTCTGCATTTTCATATTCACTCCATGCAGTGCCATTATATACATAAAGTCTAGAGGCATTAGGTATGGCAGCAGCAGCGCGTCCCATAGCCTGTGCGGCATCACCTTCCGCAACCTCCTTAAACAAACAAACATCCCAATAGTTGCCATTTGGTTTTTCCTGTACCAAAACATTCTTTATCTCCCATGTGGCAGCTCTCTCGGATGTGCTGACATACTTAAAAGCAATATGAACTTTTTGCCCCTTATAAGGACTCAAGTCAATAACACCGCTATTATAGAAATCCCAATTATTTCCATCCGACCAGTTGGGTACATCTAGTTCTGTCCAAGTAGCAGTGGCTGCATTGCCCTCGTAATCAGCAGCGATCTGCACACTTAGGAAATCTTCCGGATTTGTTCCAAAGAAACGACAGGCACCATCAAATGACAACTGAGGATTTGTAGCATCAGTCAAATCAATTTCCGGAGATACCAAAAAACTTTCCGACGGATAATTGGTAGAATTAACAAATGTCGAAGCCTTCCAGTATCCATAGCTAGCATCATGTTTCCAAACATAAGACACTCCTTCCATAGATACATTATAAGGAACAAAACCATCTTCTTCAGCCATACTAGCCGACAAATAGATCTTTCCCTCGAAAGAAGTTGAAGGATAAGCCCCATAAGAATAAGAATTATTATAAAGATTCAATTTAACCGTTTTTTCTGTTAAGACATTAACAATAGAGTAAGTACCATCTGCATTCTTATTGAATTTCCAAACTCCCCCTTCGGACGGCAATGCTGTACTCACATTGAATGAATTATAGGTTCCTGCCATATAAAGATATTGCTCCCAGGTATTTTTCAAAGCGTATCCTCCGGTCGTTTCTTCCACAGAAACAGTATATGCCGCACCATCGCCCTCAGTAATAATACCATCAGTAACAGTAATAGGAGCGGGATACATATATCCATAAGTATATGATTCTGCTTTCAGCTTGCCAAACGGATAATACTTTCCATCCCCAGCCTTGGCGGCAATGACATATACCCCTTCTCCATCAAACTGATCTGTCTGCTGGTAAACTACCGATGCATTGCCTCCTGTACTGGGTTCTGTATCCGAATATGCATAATTCACCACTTTCATATCACCCGCAGCAGCATCTTTTACATTTTCAGACAATAAAGCCGGAATCTTATTCAAAGTGGAAGGTGACAAATAAGAGGCGTCCAAGTTACTTCCCCACACAGCCTTATAATCCCTGTCCGTCAAATCATAAACAGAAAGATTGGTAAAATCAGCCAGATAAGCGGCAGGTGCTTGATACTGATTAAAAGTTACCGTAAATTTAGAACCAAGATCCGCATTAGGGAATTTCTTATTTAAATAAGCAGGTAAATATTCTTCTGCCGGTGCATTGTCTGTGAAATACTTATTGGTTCCTACCGCATTCAAAGCTTCCACAAAAACACCAGTTTCCGGATCTTTCGACAATGCCAGTTCTTGATTTTCAGCCAATCCGGCTACTTCCGGATAATCAGAAGACAACAACGTAAAAGTGGAATTTTTCACATCAGTGATAGGAGCATCTATATTAAACTGATTACTGTAATCATCATCACAAGCAGACAGCAGTCCCACCAAAGCAATAGATGATAATAATATTATTTTCTTCATAGGGTATATACTCTTTTTATCGGTTAGAAGTTAATCTTAAGTCTTACTGAAAAAGTACGACCAGTATCAAAGTAGCAATAAATATTCTCCGCAGTAGCAGCAGGTGTACTGGATGAAGCTACAGTCGTAGGATTCCATGCCTTGATAATGTATTGATAATTCAGCAAATTATTTACATTACCCGAAAGTATGGCATCTACACCGGCAATTTTAAACTTATAGGAAGCATTCATATCGATGGTGCTAGAAGCAGGAATCTTCCACGGATCAAGAATCGAAATTTCCTTGCCAAGTGCCAGATTACTTCCGCTGAATGAATAGTAAGCATAATTACGTCCGTAATATGTCCAATCGGCACCTATACGAAAACCATCTCCCAAATTTACATTAGCTCCCAATGCAGCAGTAGTCTGTGCAGAACCTCCTACACGAACGCCTTTCAAGTTGATAGTAGCATGGGCATGATCAGGAGAACCTACTGTAGTAGGAGCACCCGTCGCAGTCAAAGGAATGCCATTTTCATCGTATGCATATCCTGTAGCATTACTGTCCCATTTCCAATCTCCCAAAGAGAACATACCAGTAATGTCCAGCCACCTGAACGGTTTGTATTTAAAATCAACTTCCACACCTTTATGGAGTGCATTCACTCCGGTCATATTCATATAGTATTCCGTCATATCCTCCATTGTTCCACTCTTTGTCATAGACTTGTCCATCCATTTGGTATAATAAGCGGTAACATTTGCGGTCAGCCAACTACTCTTGAATCCATATCCCAGATCCACCATAAATACTTTTTCATTCTTGGCATCCTTATTGATCACATTACTTGTGGTTGAAGTCATAAAAGCGCCATAAGAAAATTTGGGAGCACGGCTAATATAACCCAAATTAGCAAACACATTATGATTTTCAGAAAGATTGAAATTAGCTCCACCTTTCACATTAAAGCCTATAAAATTAATAGTTTCCGATTTAGCATGTTCTTTATCATAATAAAAGCGGTCATACCTCCAATAACCTGTATTGGATAAGGCCCCGGAAAGGAACGCAGTCAGTTTATCCTTACTATATTCCGCTTGAAAGAAAGCACCTTCCTGCAATACATGACCATCATAATCACGGTATACCACATCTCCCACACCTAATTTCTGATATCTCCAAGCCGGATCAGAAGCCATCCTGTTATTGCTTGCTGATACTTTTCCACGGGTAGAATCGATAAAATACTTACCGTCATACAAGTCATTGATCTCATTAGTGTGCGTACCTTTATAATAACGGAAATCTACCCCACCATAGAAATCAATATTTTCTCCGATTTTAGTAGTATATGTAGAAATCAAACCATACCAATTATGATTATTTTTTGATTTAGTCATGACTAACATAGAACCATATTCACTTTTTGCATTTAAATCCTGAATAGCTCCATAATCAAAAGTTCCGTCCGGTTTGCGATAGGTATTGATCAAGCTGCCATAATTGGCTCCACGCCAATCTGTATACGAATATCCGTAATCCTCGTTACCTTGACCTGAATAACCGTTTCCACGACCAATAGACACATAAGCCACGGTGCTCAACGAGGACTTCTCATTGATATTCCACTGGTGGTTCAAACTGATCTGAGGTTTGTGATATTCATTATATTCAGAAGTTTTGCGCTGTCCGTTGTTATCAAAACCATAAGTAGAATTATAACGATAATTTTTCACGCCATAAACTTTTTCCACATACTCCCATCCTGCAATAGTCAATGCTCCTTTACGCTGATAGTGAGTTTGAGGAGAACCGAAAGCAGTCAAAGTTAATTGATGCGAGTCATTAAAACGTTTTGCAACAGAAAGAAAGTAAGTATAACTGGTATAATCAGAACCTATAAACGCTTTTTCACCCCAAGCTTTAGAACCTAACAGACTCACAGCCCAACCTTTTTCAGACATACCGGTAGAAAGAGAGAAAGAAATGTTTTGTTGCCCATAAGAACTCATTCCATAAGATACAGTTCCTCCTTTTTTAGCATCTACCCCTTTGGTCACAATATTGATAGTACCACCAATAGAAGGTGCTGAAACCTTGCTGGCACCTACACCGCGTTGGGTCTGCATTACACTTGTCACGTCACGCAAACCTTGCCAATTAGACTGATACACATTACCATTTTCCATATCGTTCACCGGAACGCCGTTGATAACGGTAGCAGTGTTAGTATTGTCAAAGCCGCGCATATAGATTTCGGAATCACCATAGCCTCCCCCTTCTTTATTGGCATGCACCCCCGGAGTAGCTTTCAGAATCTCAGGAAATTCCTGCGTACCCATTTTCTCTTCAATGTAATCCATCATCACATTAGAGACAGCCACCGGAGTTTTACGTGCTACAGCAATAGTCGAAGTAATCACTACATCCCCCAATGTTTTAGAATCCAAACTCATTGCAACCTCTCCTAAATCGACATTATTTTTAGAAGATATTGTCATATTCTTATCCTTGTACCCCAAGTATTTAAACTCAAGAGTAGCCTTAGAAGAGGTAAGTTTCAACACAAAGTTACCGTCAATATCCGTTACAGTACCCAGTGTCGTACCGCTGACCGATACAGTGGCACCAATCAATGGCTCATTGTTCTCGGCATCTACTACTTTACCTTTTACTGTTCCTTGCGCAACAGCCGTAGCAGTGAAACAGATTGTCAGAACTGCCAACAGGAGGAAATGCTTTAGATGATTTCTCATAATTTTGTCTTTGATTTAAATTAATTAGTTAGTATTTCATTCCCAATAGGAAAGACAAAGATAAAAATTTAATTCATATAAATTGAATTTATATTAGATTATTTAAACGAAAAGGGTACTTTTTAGGCGAAATATGACAATTATGTTAAGAAAAGAACAAAAAGCCGCCTCAAAAGAGGGGAAAACTGTCCGGAAAATCCAGAGCAACTGCCACATGATTACTGTAGAGAGAAGCGCAAATGGAAACCGCCGGAATTATTTTCAGCATACCTTATTCCCAAAGCCGTATCCACTGATCCGGACAAATCCGGCCCGTCCCTACGACAAAACGACAGGTCATTTTCATTCAGGCTCTCTCACTTTCAAAATGACAGAGCAAAAAGAAAACGAAAGAATGTGCATACAAAAAGAGGCGCACCTTCATGGGTACGCCTCTCTATCCTGTTCCTGTATTGTCTGATACAGGCTATTTCATTTAGTTAAAGATATAACGGACACTGAACTGTATGGAATACGTAGAATTGAAACTGTTCAGATTGGAATACGTATCAGTCAGTTTCTTTCCTCCGTTCTTCTGGAACTGGTAAGCGCCGCCCTTATAGCTCAACAAGGAAGTATTGTTCACCGTCTTATAAATTCCCCAGTCGCTGTTCAGCAAGTTCAGGAAGTTCTTGATATCCACTCCGAACTGCAAGGTATTGCGCTTGCCCCCTACATTGAGGAAGAAATCCTGATTGAACTTCAAATCCAGCTGATGATGCCAAGGCATGATGGCTCCTCCGCGTTCGGCATACTTGCCTTTACGGCCTTTCAGATAACTGTCCTCATTAATGTAAGCCCAGAAATCATCGCGCTGCTCCTTGGCGGAATAAGTCACCTCACCCGTCTTGCTGTCAGTATAATCGGTAAAGTTCCACTTATCCAGCGCCTCGCGGGATGCCGGAATGTACAGCAAGTTGTTTGAGCCGTAATCGCCTACAATATTTCCGGTGAATGTATAGGAATAACGGGCGGCGGAATATCCTCCGGCATAGCCCATGTTCATACCCTCATAAATCAAAGACAAGGAGGAAGCGAAATTCTTGGCGTATTTAATACGGTAAGCGGCGGAAGCCAGCACACGGTTGGGCGATACATACGTACCATAGCCGGTCTCCGTGTCATTATTTCCGTTGACAGAGTAACGGTTGTTGTAATAAGCCGAGTTCACCTGGTCGCCGATGCCGTCGCCATACGACTTGGCATAAGAACGGGTGTAGGAAGCGGAAAGATGCAGGCCGAAATCAAATGTCTTGGCCAGTGAGGCGGTGAGTGAGTAATAATAAGCGCTGTTTCCCGCATTGGTGATATAATAAGCATCCGTCTTGTTCGCATTGGAGTACTCAAACATTCTGCGGACATCACCCGGAGCTATCTCCTGCTCTCCTTTAAACTTACGTCCCAAATTGGTCACTGCAGCCGGATTGAACTCTTTGCTGAAAATACCTTCCAACGTAAAGTCAATGTCTCCGGGAAGTTTTGCATCAAAAGCCAATGATGACTTCCAGGTGGCATTCATCTTCAAGTCGCGGTCAATGATGGTGGCTCCGGAAGGTGCGGCAGGATCGGTAGCCGCCGGAAGGTTCAAGTTAGGATCTTTCAACATATCAGCCACGCTGGTGTGGAAACTCGGTTGTCCGTACTTAGCGTCCTTCTGCTCGTTATAATAATAGGTGCTTTGTCCGCAATTGGCATTACCTACTGCCGAAACCAGCCATACGAACGGCAGACGGCCGATGAAGTAACCGCTACCGCCACGCAATACATACTTACGCTCGCCTGTAAGGTCCCAGTTGAAGCCGATACGGGGGGAGGCGGTCAGCTGGTAGGATGAAGGCAACTGGTCTGTGGCGTAATGATATCCGTCAAAGTCAATCTGTGCGAAATTCTTGTTATAGTTGTTCTTCAGCTCCGGATAAATGGGCAGTTCGAAACGCACCCCGGCAGTCAGTCTGAAGTTGTCTGTGATATTCATCTGGTCCTGCAGATAGAAAGAAAGCTGCTGGTACTTCATGTTCGCCAGGAACTGGGAACCGTCCCCGGTGTTGGAATAAGTGACACCGAAAGCAGCCGGAGCTCTGTTGTTCACAAAATCATCCCAAGAGGAATAGACATAATAACCGCTACCCGCCTGCATGAATCCGTTCACTGCCTTATTGGACTCAAACTGGATACCGCCCATAAAGTTATGGATACCGCTGGAGAAATTGAATTCATCGGTAATGACAAAGGTCTTCACCTGGCGCAAGTTCCCTTCTGTAAAGGGGTCCGGGCCGAATGAGGCATACAGGGAGCCTTGGTCAAGAATATCCACCGTAGGGAATGTTCCACCTTCGTAAGTACGAGGTTCGTTCTGATAAGAATAAGTAAAACGCAAGGCGTTATTGATTGCGCCCCACTTTGAATTCCATTCGGAAGCTATGGAAGTGAAGTTCTGCTCTTGCATGTAGCGTGAGCTTTCAAAATACATACCGGCATTCGCTGTACGTCCCGAACTGCTCTTACCCGCACTGCCGTCTACTCCGCCCGGATAAATGATTGAATCCTTAAACGGAGTGGTGGAAGAGGAAGGGTTGGAGGAATACTTGGAATGGGTATGGGTGAAACGGAAATTAATCTTGTTGTTGTTGTTGATGTTCCAGTCCAGACGCCCCATGATCTTATAAGAAGGAGTTTCCAAAGAGTATCCTTGATAACGTCCCGGATTATAGTTGTATTTTTCCGACAGGTATTGGCTGATGTTGTTCATCCCCACAAAGGTACGGCCGCCTACCGTTGTGGTGTTCTCGAATGGACGGTGCACGATGCCGTTGGTGCTCCATTCGTCATTGGCGCCGCTACGCGCTATGCCCGACGGACCTGCCTGCACATTATCCTGATATTCGCCGTTCACGAAGAAGAATAACTTGTTTTTAATGATCGCACCTCCCAAAGAAGCTCCGTAGGTGGTACTGTGGTCACGGTTGCGGGTCAGTTCATAGTCCTCTACCTTATTACCGGTAAGGTGGGTATTGGAAGTATACATATAGGCTGTACCTTTGAACTCATTCGTACCACTCTTTGTCACGGCGTTGATGGCACCTCCTGTAAACCCGCTCTGACGGACATCAAAGGGAGTGGTGGAAACGGAAATCTGTTCCAACGCATCCAGAGAGATAGGCGAACCGCCTGCCGGCAAGTTCGAGCCGATACCGAAGGCATTATTGAAAGCGGCTCCGTCTACAGTGACATAAGACTGGCGGTAGTTACCTCCACCCACTGAGAAACCGCTACCGATATTGGCTCCCTGAGGGGTCAGACGCATGATATCGTTCATGCTGCGGCTCACCGTAGGCACTTCCGACATTCTGGCCGCATCGACATTAGTCACCGCTCCGGCGCGGTCAGACTTCATATTGCTGCTCTTGGAAGCGGTTATCACTACTTCATCCAGCAGTTCGGTAGACTCCTTCAAGTTCGCATCCAATACGTAATTCTCTCCCAACTGGAGATTGATGCTCTTGTAAACCACTGATTGATAACCTACATAAGAAACTTCTACTTTGTAAGGGCCGCCGGCACGCATGCCCTGGATGGAATAACGGCCGTCCACATTGGTAATGGCCCCATAATGGGTGCCGGACGGCTCATGAATAGCCTGAATCGTCGCGCCGATAATGGCTTCATTGCTTTGATCGACCACCTTTCCACTCATTGACGAGGTAGTGACCTGAGCGTTAACAGTAGCAGCGATTACCAACATAACCACCGCAAAAAAAGATCGCATTCTTTTTACCATAAACTTTTTATTAATTAATATTATAATTAATGTCTTAAAAGACGTTGCAAAGATAGCTAATAGAAACGATATACAAACTACAAATCGATTACAATTTACAGTGGCAGGTCTATAGAAAGAGAATTTATAGTTTTATGGTGAACCACATTCATCCTGCCGGATGACCCCGGGACACGGGCCGACGGGAATTCCATGCGGTGCGCGCATAATAAGATAGGTGTATAATAAAAAGGCTCTTAACCTCAAAAACGTCTTTATACTGAGGAAGTTGCCATACATTTCTGACGAGCCGTTGTGTGTATATGCAAACTTACCCAAGAATACGTTACTGTTCGTACACTTGGGTAAGATTTTATAGACAGGGCGTCATCAGTCTTCCATCAGCTTGCGGTAGCGCACCCGTTTCGGCTCCTCATTACCCAAACGCTTCATCTTGTTCTCTTCGTATTCCGAATAGGATCCTTCAAAGAAAAAGACCTCACTGTTTCCTTCGAAAGCCAGGATATGGGTACAGATACGGTCCAAGAACCAACGGTCGTGGCTGATCACCACCGCACAGCCCGCAAAATCGTCCAGACCTTCTTCCAACGCGCGCAGCGTGTTCACGTCAATATCATTGGTAGGCTCGTCCAGCAGCAGCACGTTGCCTTCTTCCTTCAGTGCCATAGCCAGATGCAGGCGGTTGCGCTCACCACCCGAAAGCATTCCACAAAGTTTCTCCTGATCGGCTCCCGAAAAATTGAAACGGCTGAGGTAGGCACGCGCGTTGATATCCCTGTTTCCCAGACGGATCAGTTCGTTTCCACCGCTGATCACCTGATAAACGGACTTGGCAGGGTCGATATCTTTATGTTGCTGGTCCACGTATGCCAGTTTCACGGTCTCCCCTACCTCGAAAGTACCTTTGTCTACGGTTTCCAGTCCCATAATCAAGCGGAACAAGGTAGTCTTTCCGGCACCGTTAGGACCGATTACACCGACAATGCCGTTAGGGGGCAGCATGAAATTCAGGTTATCGAACAACAGCTTGTCACCATAAGCTTTCGCCACTCCTTTGGCCTCGATCACCTTGTTTCCCAAACGGGGACCGTTCGGGATGAAGATTTCCAGTTTCTCTTCCTTTTCTTTCACATCCTCATTCAACAATTTGTCGTAAGAGTTCAGACGGGCCTTTCCTTTTGCCTGACGGGCTTTGGGAGCCATGCGCACCCAATCCAGCTCGCGTTCCAAGGTCTTGCGGCGTTTGCTTGCCACTTTCTCTTCCATCTCCATGCGTTTGGTCTTCTGTTCCAGCCAGCTGGAGTAATTTCCTTTCCAGGGAATTCCTTCGCCACGGTCCAGTTCCAGAATCCATCCGGCTACATGGTCCAGGAAGTAACGGTCGTGGGTTACGGCAATCACCGTACCTTCATATTGCTGCAAATGCTGTTCCAGCCAGTCGATACTTTCCGCATCCAAATGGTTGGTAGGCTCGTCCAGTAACAGAATATCCGGCTTCTGCAACAGCAGACGGCACAATGCCACACGGCGACGCTCGCCTCCCGAGAGGTTCTTCACCGGCTGGTCTTCGGGCGGACAGCGCAACGCATCCATGGCGCGTTCCAGCTTGCTGTCCAGATTCCATGCGTCCGTAGCGTCAATGATGTCCTGCAACTCTGCCTGACGGGCAAAGAGCACATCCATCTTTTCAGAATCCTCATAGTATTCGGGAAGCCCGAACTTATTGTTTATTTCTTCGTATTCCGCCAGTGTGTCCACGATGCTCTGCACTCCTTCCATCACCACCTCTTTCACTGTCTTTTCATCATCCAGATGCGGTTCCTGTGCCAGATAGCCTACAGAGTAGCCCGGCGAGAACACCACTTCTCCCTGATAACTTTTCTCCAGTCCGGCAATGATTTTCATCAGTGTTGATTTACCCGAACCGTTCAGACCGATGATACCGATCTTAGCACCGTAAAAAAAGGATAGGTAGATGTCCTTCAATACCTGTTTGTTCGCCTGGAAGGCTTTGCTTACGCCCACCATCGAAAAGATAATCTTTTTGTCGTCTGCCATATTCTTTATATTATTAATTTATGTAAGTTGCCATATTTCACTGTTTTTCCTCCATCTTTCTGTAATACCACGGATGTGTGAAGAACTCATACATCAGCAGCAGAACGACACAGATACCAATACATATCCAATAAATGGTATCGGGATGACCCTCAGTCCACATATTCTCAAACAGGAAACCAATCAGTACTCCTGCCTCCCACATCAGCTGATAGGTATTGTTTCCCGTTCCCCGCTCGCAATGCCTCGGCAGGCTGATCATTTTTATAAAGAAACGTGACACAGTGGTTCCGGTTCCCATCCCCAACAAAATACCAGCTATATAACTGTTCATCAAGCTATTGGAAAAAGCGAGCAATAACAATCCTCCTATCATTGCCGCCTGCCCCAGCTCTACCTCCGAACGACCGGAAGCATGAGAAAGCACGTAACGCAAAAGCAGCAAAGACAGGACAAAGCCTATCAGGATACAAACAAAAAACAATTCATTGTAAATATGTGCCACCAATATCCCAAAGATAATGGCCACCATCATCATATTCATCCCCGGCCACAAAGTGCGCGGCAGCAAAAAACGGTCCAGCGAGAACCATGAAGTGCTGAGCGGAGCACGGAAAGGAACTTTCACCGCCGGAATCAGCACCAGCGCCAACGCTCCCAGAGCCATACTAGTATAAATGATATGGTGAAAATTCCAATAAGGATAAATATAGATCCCCAAGGCAAGACCCACCACCATTCCAAAACGACCCGCCCAGGCAAAAGCGATATTGGCGTCCGTGCGGCGGCGGGAAGCAGTGACATCAATCACCAGTGTACTGCCCGTAGTCATGGTAATGACGCTGAACAGCCCTCCCTGGACAGCCCTGACCAAAGCTACGAACCCTACGGTCGCAACGTACGGATATAGCAGACTGGATGCCACAAACAGAAATATCGCTATAAAGCACACACTTTTACGTTTGAACGTATCAATAAGGTAGCTGTTGAATGTTCCCGGAAGGAACATGGCCAGCCCGAAAACAGCAATGGCTGCTCCTGCTTCCGCATAACTGCAATACCAGTGCCGCACCATCCATAAAGGCAGCACAGGAAGCATCATGTATAGTGATGCATAAAGCAAAAAATTGGAAAGGGATAACAAAAGCATATTCCCAGTCCACAGTTTTGCCTTTTCATACGGAAAGAAGAAGTCATCATACATATCAGCAAAAACTTTTAATATTGTTCGTCTTCGTTAGGGAAATCCCCTTTTTTCACATCATCCACATACTGCTGTATGGCTCCCGTCATAACTGTATGCAGATCGGCATAACGACGGAGGAAACGAGGACTGAAACCGTTGGTCATCCCCAGCATGTCCGATACGACCAGCACCTGCCCGTCTACCGCGCCACCGGCTCCGATACCGATAACGGGAATGGTCAGTTCCCTGGCCACACGCTCTGCCAATGACGCAGGGATTTTCTCGAGTACCAGCGCAAAACACCCTGCCTCTTCCAGCAGATGTGCATCGCTCAACAACTTCTCGGCCTCTTCCTCGTCCTTGGCGCGTACAGTATAGGTTCCATATTTATTGATAGATTGCGGCATTAACCCCAAATGTCCCATGATGGGAATGCCGGCAGCAATGATTTTCTTTACCGCATCAATGATCTCCACACCCCCTTCCAGTTTCAAAGCATCGGCGTGCGTAATCTTCATTACTTTGATCGCATTGGTCACCGCTTCGTATTCGGAAGTCTGGTAAGTGCCAAAAGGCAGATCCACCACAACAAGCGCGCGTTTCACCCCACGGACCACAGACTTTCCATGATAAATCATCTGATCAAGGGTGATAGGAAGTGTGGTCACATTTCCTGCCATGACATTCGAAGCGGAGTCGCCTACCAATATAACATCGATGCCTGCGCCATCTACAATCTGCGCTGTCGTGTAATCATAGGAGGTAAGCATAGAAATTTTCTCGCCTCTCTGCTTCATTTCCACCAAACGGTGGGTAGTTACTTTGCGTGTATCGCCCGAAATATATCCTGCCATATTTACTTTAATTTATAAAAAACGGCTGCAAAGGTAGATGTTTTAGTTGACATTACCTCATCATATTCTTCATTTTTTCGAAACTGAATCCATTAAAGTCCTGAATAACAGCATTTGCCTTGTCGCGTATTTGCTCTTCAGAATTGGTGGTAGCCAGTCCTATCACAGTCATTCCGGCACGGTTCCCCGCCTCAAGCCCATGAAACGAGTCCTCGAAAACCACACAGTTCTCCGGCACGGTGTCAAAAACTGTCGCACCTAACAGAAAGCATTCGGGGTCAGGCTTGGAATGAGTAAACATTTCAGCAGTGAGGATACGGTCCACACTTTGCTTCAATTCCGGATGTGCTTTATATACGTTGCTCATCTTCATCTCATTTGAACTTGTGACTATAGCTATCTTTACCCCGTTTTCCCTCAATTCTTTCAGGAAAGCCTCTACGCCCGGGATATAATTATATAACATATTTTTTTCAAATTTGTTCAAATCTTCTGTAATTTCATGCTGCACCTCTTCCATTCCGGCAAAATAGTTGGCATAAATCTGTGTCAAGGTCTGTCCTTTTATCAACCGGCCGAATTCGGGAAGCTCCGGATGGTATTTCCGTCCTTGTTCATTCCAGAATATACTATACTGAGTCTCAGTGTCCATTACCACTCCGTCGAAATCGAATAAAGCTGCTATGCTTTTTGTTGAATTCATATTACTTTTAGTTTGATTTAACGCCACAAAGGTCCGAATAATCCTCCATATTCCTAACTTTGCAAAGCTTAAAAATAATAAAAACGCGAATGAAAGAAAACAACCCGCACATACTGGGTACAGAAAAGGTCGGAAAGCTACTTTTAGAGTACTCTATCCCTGCCATCATAGGGATGACACTGACATCACTGTACAATATTATTGATAGTGTATTTATCGGCCATGGTGTCGGCGCCATGGCCATATCGGGCTTGGCTATTTCTTTTCCGCTGATGAATCTGCTGGTGGCATTCTGTACACTGGTCGGGGTGGGTGGCGCTACCATTTCTTCTATCCGCCTGGGGCAGAAGGATACGGACGGTGCCGAGAAGGTGCTGGGAAACGTAACGATGCTCTGTGTGATAAATTCTATTTTCTACGGAGGCATAACCCTGCTGTTTCTGGACCGGATTCTGTTTTTCTTCGGGGCAAGCCATGACACGTTGCCATACGCCCGCGACTTTATGCAGATTATATTAATAGGAAGTCCTGTCACCTATGTAATGATCGGACTGAATAATATCATGCGTGCCACCGGTTATCCCCGAAAGGCGATGCTGTCCTCCATGCTGACAGTGGGATGCAACATTATTCTGGCTCCTGTCTTTATTTTCTGGCTCGGTTGGGGAATCCGCGGAGCAGCCACGGCAACCATCCTTTCACAGTTTGCCGGCATGATATGGGTGCTGAGCCATTTCATGCAGGAAAAAAGTTATATCCGCTTCAAGAAAGGGATATTCAAATTAAGGAAACGGATCGTAGAGAATATCTTCAGTATCGGTATGTCGCCGTTCCTGATGAATGTCTGCGCTTCGGCCATTGTCATTATATTCAACAAGAGCCTGCTGCTCTACGGGGGCGATCTGGCTATCGGCGCATACGGCATATTAAACCGTCTGCTGATGCTGTTTGTAATGGTTATCATGGGGCTGACTATGGGAATGCAACCGATTGTGGGCTATAATCATGGCGCACACAAATTCGGCCGGGTGAAGCAGACTTTGAAATATTGCATGATTGCAGGGGGGTGCATCACTTCGTTGGGATTTGCTTTCAGCGAACTTTTCCCTAATTTGGTTGTTAATATGTTTACAGACGATAAAGAACTTACAGCATTGGCACGCACCGGGTTACAAATCGGAGTACTGATGTTTCCTTTCGTGGGAATACAAATTGTAATTTCCAGTTTCTTCCAATCTATCGGGAAAGCGAAAATTTCTATCTTCCTCTCCTTGTCCCGCCAACTGTTGTATTTATTACCCTGCCTGCTGTTACTACCTCATTGGTGGGGTCTGAACGGTATCTGGCTCAGTATGCCTGTATCCGATCTGTTAGCGTTTATCACAGCCTGTCTGATGCTGGCACATCATATTAAAAAATTAAACAAGATCACAGAAGTATGATATTTAATGCAGAAAACATTCTCTTGATAGGTTCCATCCTATTGTTCGTAAGTATTGTAGTGAGTAAGACCGGATACCGGTTCGGAATCCCTACGTTACTTGTTTTTTTATTGGTCGGCATGCTGTTCGGAAGCGATGGTCTGGGACTCCAGTTCCATGATGCGGGCGAAGCCCAGTTCATCGGCATGATGGCCCTTAGCATCATTCTGTTCTCAGGGGGTATGGATACCAAATACTCGGATATCAAGCCCGTATTGCCACAAGGCATACTGCTTTCCACCTTCGGTGTGTTGCTTACTACTATTTTCACCGGATTCTTTATTTATTGGATTTCCGGATTCTCGAATGTCAGCATTACCATGTCCCTGATGACGGCCATGCTGCTGGCGGCTACCATGTCCTCTACGGACTCTGCTTCCGTGTTCAACATCCTGCGCTCGCAAAGCATGAATCTGAAACATAACCTCCGACCGATGCTGGAACTGGAAAGCGGAAGTAATGACCCTATGGCGTATATGCTTACTATCGTCCTGATACAGTTCATCACGTCGGCAGGCATGGGGGCAGACGATATTCTGATTTCATTCCTGATTCAGTTTGCTGTGGGTGGCACATCAGGATTCCTGCTGGGAAAACTGGCGGTAGCAATCATCAACAAGATTGACTTGAAGAACCAGTCACTCTATCCTATCTTGCTGCTGAGCTTTATTTTCTTCACATTCACCATGACCGACCTGTGTAAAGGAAACGGCTATCTGGCTGTCTATATAGCAGGGATGATGGTGGGTAACGCACGCATTGTAAACCGTAAGGAGATCGCTACTTTTATGAGCGGCATGACCTGGCTCTTTCAAATTATCATGTTCCTGAGCCTGGGATTGCTGGTGAATCCCCATGAAATGTTGTCCATCGCCATACCGGCAACCTTGATCGGCATTTTCATGATTGTCCTCGCCCGCCCGCTCAGTGTCCTGCTCTGCCTCCTTCCCTTTAAAAAGATGAACATCAACTCACGGCTGTTTATTTCCTGGGTGGGATTGCGCGGAGCAGTACCTATCATATTCGCCACTTATCCGGTAGTGGCTGATGTGCCGGGATCTACTCAGATTTTCAATATCGTATTCTTCATTACCATATTGTCTTTAGTGGTTCAGGGAACGACCATTTCATGGATGGCCAAATTACTCCATCTGGATACCCCACTGGAAAAAACAGGAAATGATTTCGGAGTAGAGATACCGGAGGAAATCAATACAGACCTCCGCGATATCGTACTGACGGAAGAAATGCTGGCAAAAGGAAACAGACTAATGGATATGAACCTGCCTAAAGGTATGCTGGTGATGCTGATAAAAAGAGGAAACGAGTTCATGATTCCCAATGGCTCTCTGCAACTGCACGCCGGTGACAAGCTGCTGATTATCTCGGAAAGCAAAACGAAATAAAAAATTTGCCCATGTGCCCACGTGCTGCGCTATGGTCCCGCATGGCAATTGGCACATGGGCAAATTCGCACATTATTCAACTGAGCAACAGCATGATATTCAAAGCGGAGACAATCACCGCAATGGTATAAAGCACGAATGAACTCCACCGGGAGTTGGCATATTTGCCCATCACCCGTTTGGAAGAGGTCAGTCCTACTTGCAGGAACACCGTGAAAGGCAGCTGGATACTCAGAATCATCTGAGAAATGATAAGTCCGTAAAAGGGATTCTCAATAAAGAAGATAAGAACCAATGCTATCCCCAAAGAAATCAAAATACCGACCTTAGAGTGGATATCCTTGATATGATAAGACTCACCGAAAATACCTGCAAAGATAGAACCTGCCGCCATACCACTGGTTATGGTGGAGGAAATCCCCGCCATCAGCAATGCCAAAGCAAAGATGATTCCGGCATGGCTGCCCAGCAACGGGTCAAGCAACGACTTCGCCTGCTGCAACTCTTCCACCGGAGTCCGGGTACGGAAGAAAGTAGCGGCTGCCAGTAAGATCATGGCACTATTGATGGCCCATCCTACAATCATGGAGAACAAAGTATCATAGAATTCATATTTCAATACTTTACGAATGGAGCTCTCGTCCTGCTTGTTGTACTCGTGGCTCTGTATCACCTCTGAATGCAAAAAAAGGTTATGCGGCATAACCACTGCCCCAAGTACGCTCATGATAATCAGCATACTGCCCTGGGGTATCTCGGGAACCACCCAGGAACGGATCGCCACAGGCCAGTCAATATCTACCAAAAACAACTCATACAGAAACGAAAGGCCGATTACGGATACAAAAGCAATGATGGCTCTTTCTATCTTTTTATATGAATTGGAAAAAAGCATAATGACGACAAACATCGTAGTAAGGACAGATCCCCAGGCAATGGGAATTTCCAAAAGCATCTGCAAGGCAATGGCTCCTCCCAGTATCTCAGCCAGCGAAGTGGATATGGAGGCCAGCACCGCGCTGCCCAAAATGGGACGGGATATCCACTTGGGACAATACTGCGTGGCTGCTTCACTCAGGCACAATCCCGTCACAATGCCCAGGTGGGCCACATTGTGCTGCAACACAATCAACATAATGGTAGACAAGGTCACCACCCACAACAACGCGTAACCAAATTCGGAACCGGCCGCAAAATTCGAGGCCCAGTTTCCCGGATCAATAAAACCTACAGTAACCAGTAATCCGGGACCAATATATTTAAAGAAATCAAGACCACCCAGATAACGCTTGTGGTCCGTACGTTTTAATTCATCTATAATGCGAGACATGTTTTACTTTTTTTGTTTGCACAAACTTACTAATAAAAAACAAAAATCCATTTGCTTTGTTCAAACTTATAGTTTACTTTCGCTTCAAAATACCGATTTATAATGAAAAGAGAAACAGTTATAATAGCGGCCCTGGGCATCCTTACTTTGGCAGGATGTAATAATAGCCACCGTTCACAAGTCCGTAAATTCAAACAGACAGCCGAAAAGACCAACCGGTCCTGCCCCACACGCATGAACGAAACGATTACACTGGACAGCACCTGTTATAATGAGAAAGATAATAGTGTGAGCTATTTCTACAGTGTTACAGGAGAACTGGACAACGCCACTTATATGAACACCCATTATGCCGCCTTTAAACAAGCCCTGCAGGATGCAGTAGACAACTCGGTGGAAATGGAGGAATACCGGAAATTCGGTACTTCCATCCGCTATATCTATTATTCGGGATCAAGTAAAAGGCAACTGGCTGCATTCTCCTTCAATTCCCCCAAATAGATTCCGTTTCAGCCCATCCGGATGCATGATACCACGCTATGGAAGACTTGAAATAATTGTTCCAAAGCAAATATTTGGGAGTGGTGAATGAATTGGGGATATACATACCCATTCCACTGTAGTTATCCCCATCTATTCTGTACAAGGATGAGGTGGGATCATGAGTATAACCTGTATAAACGACCGTCTTCTTTAATTGTTGCGTAAAATCGTCCGGAGCCATTCCTCCACACAATTTTTCAATAAACTGTAACATATCATAGGCATATCCTTTGAAGTTGCTGCTGCCTTTGCCATATTGCTGCAAATCAGCTGTATCCACGTTCTTCAGGCTATCCTGATTGGACAAAATCACACTTCTGACCGCTTCCGCCAAGCCTTCCATCTGATTGCAATCCACTGCCGAAATGGTTCCCCAACCATTATAGTTATAATAATCTATATAATCTTTACAGATTGGCCCCAAATAATCCTTGATCGCATTTTCATACAAATAAGGCATCACACTTGCATAAGGAAATCCGGCTGCCGGTATATCAAGTACAGAAGCGATACAGTATCCGGCAGCATCCTTCAGCTCATAATACACCTCGGCACACCCCATCATACACGCATCAAACAAGACAAAATCAAACTTTTGAGGATTTACCGTACGCAGCACTTCCGCCAATTCCGGTATCAACGCTGTGTCACTGGAATACCGCCCGCCATCTTGTCCTATAGAACGGGTGCCGGTAATAGTGGGCAACCATCCCGAACCGTGAGATCCAAAGATTATTCCATAACTTTCCGACGGGTAAACACTCATCATATCACCTATCACTGTCTGCATGACGGTTTTCTCCGTAGATGTCTGAGGAGGATATTTTTTTCTGATGTTACCAATACCAATCAAATCATAGATAGATGTATTCTTATCAGCCATCATTGCGTCTATCGTTCCTTTAGACAGGGTGTTGATACCCCCCTGACCATTGGTTACATATTCAACGATACAAGGCTCCGGCCAACTGATATCCGAAGCCTCACCATCCCAATATACCAATAAAGCAGCCGAATCCTTCATAGCCTGAAGTCCTTGCATCATCGTCTGAATATTATTACGCAAACTGGAATTCAAACTGTTATCCGCCCAAAAGAATGCCAGAACCGTTCTTCCGGCATGTTGCTGAGGAATCACGATTGTTTCCTTCTCACAAGAGAAGAAAAAGCAGGCTGCCAAGAATAGAAATAGAATCTTTTTCATAAGAAAAGGATTACTCTTCCGGTTTCTTGAACTTGAACGCATTGGGGTTCACTTCGCGAATCAGCAAGGTCTTTCCTTTTTGATACTTGGTCTTCATCTTGTTGATGGTCTTCTGCAGTTTCTTTCTGCTGTTCGAGAAATAAACAAAGCAAGTACGGTTCGTCAGCCCTTCCTCGTTTTCCAGATAATTTTTCAGCTGATAACTGTATTGTGAGCGTTCCGGCAACATCTTATTCTTATCCAGACTCACACTGTCCAGCAACTGGATTTCCGTGAAATAAACCAATGAATCTGTAAACGATGCGGATACGCCTACTATATAAACAGATTTACTTCCTTTCAATGAGAATGCCGAGCATACCGTCAGTACCAATAATAAAGAGCACAGAATCTTTATGGATTTCATAATTCTAATTTTATAATTTTATTAGAGGACAAAAGTAGTTATTTACGGACAAATACGAAAAAGTAATAGATTAATTAACTATAATAATTTGCTGATGTGCCCATTACCATGCGGCACATAGCGCAACCGATAGGCATTATTGGTATATTATGAACAAAAGCACAAGACGGAAACAACCTTCCATCTTGTGCTTTGTTTTCTTTTCGGAAACCGAATCTTTCTTACCCTAAATAAGACTTAAGCAGCTTGCTACGCGAATTTTGTCTCAATCTTCTAATGGCTTTCTCTTTAATCTGGCGTACGCGCTCACGAGTGAGGCCGAATTTATCGCCGATTTCTTCCAACGTCATTTCCTGCGTATTAATACCGAAAAACATCTGGATAATATCCTTCTCCCTTTCGGTCAGCGTAGAGAGTGCTCTATCAATTTCCCTCGCAAGTGACTCATTAACCAAGGAACGGTCTGCCATAGGCGAGTCGTCGTTCACAAGCACATCCAGCAAGCTGTTGTCTTCTCCTTCCACAAAAGGAGCGTCTACAGAAATGTGGCGTCCTGAAACCTTCAACGTGTCCGAGATTTTGTCTACAGGTATTTCCAGTTCATCGGCCAGTTCTTCCGGAGAAGGACGACGTTCGTTTTCCTGTTCGAATTTAGAGAAGGCTTTGCTGATCTTGTTCAACGAGCCTACCTGATTCAACGGCAAACGGACAATACGTGACTGTTCTGCCAATGCCTGGAGAATAGACTGACGAATCCACCATACGGCGTAACTGATAAACTTGAAGCCTCGGGTTTCATCGAACTTTTCGGCTGCTTTAATCAATCCCAGGTTGCCTTCATTAATCAAGTCAGGAAGACTTAACCCCTGATTTTGATACTGTTTGGCTACAGACACGACGAAACGCAAGTTGGCACGTGTCAGTTTTTCCAATGCTACCCGGTCGCCTTTACGGATACGCTGAGCGAGCTCTACCTCTTCCTCTACAGTAATCAGGTCTTCACGGCCTATTTCCTGTAAATACTTATCCAGAGATGCGCTCTCTCGGTTAGTGATACTTTTGGTAATCTTTAATTGTCTCATTCTCTATAAAACAAATTTGGGATGCAAATTTACAACATTAAATGGAATACATCCATTTTTGTTTGAAAAATATTAGCTAATAAATCAAAAAAGACTATCTTTGTCCTTCTTTTCCTAAATATTTTGCGAAAATAAGGTTATCAGTCCTGTTTGACTATAAAATCAGGATGCACGGAAGTAACCCTTACCGTGCATCCTCTAAACTTCACCTATTGAAACTTTCTACCTTAAAAATCTTCTTATTCCTGTGTCAAATCCACTGCATAGTTCGCACGTTTACCTGATGGGAACATACCACTCAGGAACAATACCTGATCCGGTGACTGGGTAGCAGCTTTCAGCACATCTTCCAAATCATTTACTGATTTGACAGGTTGTCCGTTTGCCTTCAGGATGATGAAGCCTTTACGGATACCGGCAGCCTTCATCTTACCGTCTGTCACACCTGTGACTTCCACACCATATCCCAAATTCAATTGTCTCTTCAATTCCTGAGGAACTTCACGGAATGCTGCGCCCAAGATATCCATGCCCGCACTCTTCACCACTTTCGTTGTTCCCTGTGCATTCTTCAAGGTCATCTCGATATCCTTTTCTTTCTTGTCACGCAACACCTTGACGGTTACTTTGTCACCCGGACGGTGTTTAGCCAACCCCTCCTGCAACTCTGCAAAGTTCTTCACACGTTTTCCGTCAATACCGATAATGACATCATCTACTTCCAAGTTGCCGGCCGCAGAACCTCCCTCAATTATCTCAGCAATCAACACACCGTCGGTGGCGCCCAGTTCCTTCACCTTCTTCTTGATTTCTTCCGGCATCATCTGCTGGTCATCATTAATCGGAGTACCCTTGATGCCCAATACCGCACGCTGAACGGTTCCATATTCTTTCAAGTCGGCTATAACTTTCGTCATAATACTGGTTGGAATAGCAAACCCATAACCCGAATAAGCTCCTGTAGGTGAATAAAGTACGGAATTGATACCTACCAGTTCACCCCTTGCATTCACCAATGCACCACCACTGTTGCCTTGGTTGATCGCAGCATCTGTCTGGATGAAAGATTCCACACCATTATTATATACCCCTAAAGAACGGGCTTTGGCACTCACAATACCGGCTGTTACCGTAGAAGTCATATTAAAGGGATTACCCACAGCCAATACCCACTCACCTACTTTCAAAGCCTCCGAATTGCCCACGGGAATCGTAGGAAGCTCATCCGCTTCAATTTTAACCAACGCTAAATCCGTGCTGGGGTCTGTGCCGATTACACGTCCCTTGTATTCACGTCCGTCATTCAGTTTGACACTGATCACATCAGCATTATCGATTACATGGTTATTCGTTACAATATATCCATCTTTCGAGATGATCACTCCGGAACCGAATCCCACTCTTTCAGGAGTCTGCACCTGACGCTGCTGACCGCCGCCTCTGCCATTTCCAAAAATATCACCAAAGAAATCATAGAACGGATCACGAACGGTAACCGTCTGAGTCTTTGATTCTTGAGTTGACTTTATATGAACTACTGCATGCACTGAATTTTCCGCTGCCTGAGTCAAATCCACCGGTTGCATTTGAGTGGCGTCCAACGCGGCGAGTCTTGTATTCGGATTTTGTTGGAACACATCATTAAAAGCCACGCTTTTGTTTGGCTCGGGTTTCAACATAGAATAAGCCGTTACTCCTGCTACACCTGCGCTGACTGCTACAATTGCTGCTGCGCCTAGTACCATTTTAGTTGCTTGTTTCATAACTTAATATCTATTAATTTGTTAATTTCAAGTTTAGTTTAACATTTATGACGCTAATGTAATGACAAATATTGTACGGTTGTACCGTTTGTCAGAGTTTTTTTTCCTCTTTTAACACAGACAGATAAGCACTTAACAGGGGTTAACCGCAGAATCTGCCAAATTTGCATTCATTATCAATAGCTGACAGACAGCAAGATGACACAGGATGCAACTTGCCTCATAGATAGTTATGTCTTGCAGGAAATACTTGCCTCTCGCCGGAATGCATCCATATACCCCCCCCTATAAAAGAGCATGTCCGTGACCGGTCTTTCCAACTTTACTTTTTCAACTGGTTCAATACCCTTCCCGCACTATCCGAAAGAACGACAACAGCTCCTGCCAGAATAGCAATATCCTTAATGACCAGACGACCGGCGCCCGTCAGCAGAGGGAATCCCTGTTCGCCACTTCCCAAATCGGGGACCCACACCTCGGGCGTTGTTACAAGGAAAGACAAAGTGCCCAATGTCATGACAATAGCCAGTCCGGCCCCCACCAAACCGGTTTTCGGAGAGAAGATGCCTAAAAACGTCAAGATACCGATCCCCATAATCAAAATACCCAATCCATGAGAGAACCCATAAGTATTGTTCTCTTCATGCCACAGGTGCTTCGTTTCATCGAGTTCGCCTTCTTTCAGCTTATATTCTTTATATTCAGGAGCATCCTTAGTATAAAAGAAACTCATAAAGGGACTGTTCGCCACAAAAGGCACAATTCCTTCGGCTTCATAGTTCCAGAATTTCAGACCACCAATCCATACAAAAATTACAAGGATTGCCACACGGATAAGATTGATACCCAGTTTTTGGGCAGATGCTGCTATTGTTAAAAACGCAACAAACAGAGATTTTAATTTTGCCATCATTGCTTTCATTATTAAAAGATTTAACTTCCTGGTGCAAAGGTCGGTGGTTTTCCCCCTCCGGTAAATGGCAATTTCCCCATATAGGTTGGCAATTATTCCCGCTTCTCTCTTTTCCGGTATTCCGAAAGGCTCTCCTTGTTCATTTTCTTAAAGAAACGGCTGAACGTAGCCAAATCCTCAAATCCCAGAATCTCACTGATTTCTTTCGCACTCTTACCCGTATAAAGCAACAAGCGCTTGGCTTCCGCATCCACGCGTTCATGAATGACACGCAAAGGAGAAGAAAGTCCGTAAAGGGAAAAGAGATTAGAAATAGTCTTGGGAGAACGGCACAACATATCAGCATAATCCTGTACTTGCTTCTTCTCCTTAAAATGACTGTCAACCAGTACATAAAACTGACGAATCACATCAAACATGTTCTCACGTCCCGGGTCCACATCAAACTTTTCACGGGCTATGCGGGTACAAGTGATAATGAAACGTTTCAGAATAATACGCAACATTTCTTCCTGCAAGTTGTCTTGTATTCCACACTCCCCCCTGAAAATATCGACAATACTGTCAAGACGGGCCGACTGGGAAGGCGAAAGCTTCAAACGCATGACACGGGAAGAACCGTTAAACAGGAATCCGTTACAAGACACCTCGCTGTCATGCCTGTAAATACAATAAAAGTTACTATTGAATAAAAAAGTGAGGTATTCACCGCCCACTCCCCTTATCTGCACATGATGCAAAGGAGTAAGCGAAATCATTTCCTCTTTTTCCAGATGCATCACCACATGATCCACTTCCACATCCAACGTTCCATGCCGCACCCATATAAATTTATAAAGACTCCTGTCACGCTGCAAAAAGGAGTTTTCATGGAAACAGGAAGTCATTGCTATATTTCCATTCAATTTAGTACGTAAGTGATATTCCATAACTACTTCTGATTAAGTGATGTTCCCCTACTTTTTCAAAAATAAGATGACGGGATAAATATAAGACTATTCCTTTATATAAAAAAGAAATAGAACAAAAGAATGACTTCCCCTCCCACTCCCTTTATCAGCATTCGCGCCCCACTGCCATATCGGCCGGCAGGAATTCCCATCCAATCATCTCCCATTTGCCTATACGAAAACTTTCCATCCCGTCCTGTCTCTTTTAATATTTGTTAAACATTTCCATTTCTTCGTCCACTCATTAATTTAATAGTACATTTGTTGCATCACAAGCATCGTAGCTATATAATAAAAGAAGAGTAGGACATCAATAATGAACAGAAATCTTAAAAGAACGTGTGTAGCCCATATACAACGGTTACTGATATGTACCTGTATATTCACCCTCTTTGCAACCATCGGCAAAGCCTCCCATGTACAGGAAAACACCGAGACGGGGAACTATATTCTGATTCTGAACAGCTACAACGAATCCTCTCCCTGGAGCAACAGCATCACCACCCCCATTGTTCATAAAATAGCTGGAATAGAGAACATGGACGCTTACATAGAGCATCTGAATCTTTTTATGGTAGGCGACTCCACTAAAATCGAGAGATTCCCAGAAATTCTTTCCTCGAAATATGGTTCCACCCCTCCCCGCCTGCTGGTATTCATCGGGAGCATGAGCCTGATTTTCAGAGAAGAGATTCAATCTTTATGGGGTAAAGTACCTGCCATTGTATGCGGAGCCGACCCCTATGTGTACCATGAGAAATTCTACAGGCAGAGAGATACAGTCACCCCCGAAGAAAAGACACACATGAGCGAATTGGCAGAAGAGTTCAATTTCACCTACATGCACACCCCCATCTATCTGGAAGAAAACGTGCAACTGATGTGCAGGATGATTCCCGGTATGAAGAAACTGATTTTCCTGGGAGACGGCATCTACCCCAATCCGGAATATGACAAGCAACTGCGAGAGCTGATTAAAGACAAATACCCGCAAATGGATTACGAATACATCTCCTCGCGTACCAACAGTCTGCATCAGCTATATAATGCCGTACGTAAAACAGACAAGACCACAGGCATTCTGGTATCCACCTGGTTCACCGAATCGTTCACTTCAAGCAATTTTCTGATTAATGCCTACAGAAGTATCGCCAGCATCTCCGCCCCTTTGTTCACCATCCGCTATGCAGGTATGGATGACGGCGGCATGGTAGGAGGATACATGTATAATGACCAAATCTTTACCAGGCAATTACTGAAAACGATAGACGAGATACTACATGGGAAGAAAGCCAGCGACATACCTTTTTATGAACCCAACGAAGCACACCCCGCATTCAACTACACAAGACTGGTAAATAAAGGACTCGATCCCGACCTATGCCCTGGTGACACCGTCTTCTATGACAAACCGGCCAACTTTCTGAACAAATATAAATGGATCATCCTAAGTGTACTCATTGCTTTTATACTGATGGCCGTGACACAGCAAAAACGCATTCAAATGCTGAAAGCGCTGAGACGCGCCCAGCAAAATGAAATAGACACGAACACACAATATACCAATCTGATAGACAATATGCCTATCCTTTACATGAAGGAACAGGTAATATGGGATAAAGAAGGAAATATTATAGACAGCATCTATCGGGATGTCAACCGTTATTTCGAACGATGTTTCTTGCCCAAATCCGATATAATAGGGAAAAGAGCCTCTGAAATTTTCCCGGAGTCCTTGCCGGAATTCACCCATTTCATGAGTATCACCTTAAAAGAAAAGAAATCGATCACCTTCCCATATTATTTTAAGACCGTCAACACCTTCTATGATGTTGTCCTGAATTGCTCTACCGAACCGGACACAGTGGATGTGTTCTGCATGGACAGCACCGAACTGCACAATGCGCAGCAAATGCTGAGCGCCACGAACCATAAACTTTCCATGGCACTGGAAGTAGCCAACATCGTACCTTGGAAATGGAATTTGAAAGACCATACCATTTTATGCGATCTCAACCGCCCCATTGCCATGGCGGCCATGCCGGGAAGCATCAGCGAAGATCAGTTGAGCGTTTCGGATGAGCAATACTTCGCTAAAATCATTAAAGAAGACCGCCCGCGCGTGATACAGGCCTACCGTGACCTGGCAGACGGGAAAATAGAGAAAGTAAAAGAGGAATACCGCGTGCTGGCCAATGACGGAACACAATGGAAAATAGACTGGATAGAGGCGCAGGCAGCTGTGGAAAGCAAAGACGAAAACGGAATGCCGCTCACTTTGGTAGGATCTTCCCTAGTCATAACTGAACGGAAGAAAATGGAAGACGAACTGCTTTCAGCCAAGGACCGCGCGGAAGAATCCAACCGGCTGAAGTCCGCTTTTCTTGCCAATATGAGCCACGAAATACGCACTCCGCTAAATGCTATCATCGGTTTCTCAAACATCCTTGCTGCTGCAGAAGAGGAACAGGAAAAGCAGGAATATATCAATATCATTGAAAGTAACAATACGTTGCTGCTGCAATTAATCAGCGACATACTGGACTTATCGAAAATAGAGGCCGGCACACTGGAATTCTGTTATTCCAACGTGGAACTGAATGATATTATCTCCGAGATAGAAAGTGTTACCCGTTATCGGACAGAGAGCAACGGCATTCAACTGATTGTACAGAAAGGACTTCCCTCCTGCCTCATAAGAACGGAAAAGAACCGTCTGATGCAGGTACTGAACAATTTACTGAACAACGCCAGCAAATTTATCTCACAAGGAAGCATCACCTTCGGCTACAAACTATGCGACAAAGAACTTTATTTCTATGTTAAAGATACCGGTTGCGGCATTCCAGCCGACAAAGTGAACTCCATATTCGGACGTTTCGTCAAACTGAACTCTTTTGTACAGGGTACAGGACTGGGGCTATCCATTTGCCAGACAATTGTAGAGCACATGGGAGGACGCATCGGTGTTGAGTCCGAGGAAGGAAAAGGATCCACTTTCTGGTTCACCATTCCATACCAGCCTGCCGCTGCAGAGAACAAGAAAGAGGAAGAGCATCAACTCATTTCCGTGCAAAAAGACAAGCTGACCATTCTGATCGCCGAAGACAATGAGAGCAATTACCGGCTGTTCCAATCTATCTTGAAACGAGAATATAACCTGGTACATGCCTGGGATGGAAAAGAGGCGGTCAATTTGTATAAGCTCCATACCCCTCAGATAATTCTGATGGATATCAATATGCCGGTGATGGATGGCTATGAGGCCACCCGGGAAATACGAAAACTATCCTTGGATGTACCTATCATTGCTGTTACCGCTTTCGCCTATGCCAGTGATGAACAACGGGCCATGGAAAACGGCTTCGACGGCTATATGGCCAAGCCCATCAGCGCCCCGCAACTGAGACAACAGATTGCTGCCATATTACAGAAACGCATTATCTTATTATAACCTCCGCTTTTTCCATTATACCCGGCTGAAATCCGATGTAGAAACCGGTTTGAATCCGCAACTATAAACAAGAAAACGACCGAAAGCGCCACAAGGATGGAGAATTAAAGATGATTATAACATAAATGCAGAGTTAATTCATCGCTTCAGCTCCATTAAGTCTTTTTTCAGTACCATTAAAGCATTTCTTACGGTTACCTTTTACAGACTACGACAGTAGTCCGTATGTTTCACTACGGCAGACCGTACAGTCCACTGTAGCAGACTGTACGGTCCACTGCCGAAGACTATAGTAACAGTCCGTACAAAAAGACTTAACAGTCCGCATGACAAGGCCTGATATACCCGACAAAAAGTATTAATCCCCCATATCTAAAAAAAGTTCCCCCTTGCTCACCTTCACAGGCTATGCAAGAGGGAGATTCTACACTAACTCTTAACCTAATAAATAAACGACAAAATCATTCTTTATATCTCAAGGCTCCGGCAGGCAGTTTCTCACCTTTCTCACCAAAGCTCTTCAATGCGTTTTCCGGCTCAATGGTTACTTTACTTTCATCCAGCATGTTCCGGTCAAGGCCGAACACGTCTATAAAGAAATCATAAACCGCATTGCGCTTGTTCGGACCGAAATCATGGCGTTCTTGCGGCAAATGTACATTGCTCACCTTGTCCGTCGCACCGTAAAAACCGTAGATGCGTTGCAAGTAAGGATATTCCAAACGGGGAACCGTGGCTGTCCAGTCTCCTCCGTCGGAAACCACCAGCATGGGACGCGGGGCAAACAGGGCGGCCAGCTCCGCATTGCAAGTTCCTCCACCTGCCAACTGGATGGGCTTGCCACTTTCACACGGGCAACCGCCATCAAAATGAGAGGCCAGACTGACCACAGGGGCGGCAGCTGTAAAACGGTCGTCCAGGACGGTAAGCAACACCGTCTGCGTTCCTCCGCCGGAACCACCGTTCACGCCGATGCATGCAGGATCTATATCTTTACGGTTTGCCAGCATATAGTCCAGTATCCATATTCCGTTCATAGCCTGAATGGTGTGCGCATCGGCAGTATGGTGCGCCTTTCCTCCTACCTGCAAGGCGGATTCACCCCAACCATACAGGTCATAATCCACACAGACAGCCCCCATACGTGCCAGAGTCGCCATGCGCTGCTGCTGGTCTTTGCGGTAGCGTCCCTGTCCAAAATGACCATTGGGGCAGATAATCAGTGCATGTTTGCCTTTGGTGCGGGGGGCATAGACTGAACCGCAGACATAAAGCCCCGGCAAGGTTTCCAATGCAAAGTTCTGCACGGTATAGCCATCAAATTTGCGTATTTTGGAAAGAACAGGCTTTGCATCCTTCACTGTTTTCCCCAGCATATCATCCAGTCCCAGACGTTGGCGCACCTCTTTGCGGAGAATCTCCCTGCGCTGTTCCCATTGACTTTTATCACTATATAAACCACTAAGGTATGCCAGCATTTTTTCTCCGTCGGCATCCGTGCGGCGGGCGTATTCGTAAGGTTTCAACTTATATACCTTGTCACTTTGCTTTACGAATTTATAATCGAAGGGGGAAAGCACATTGGTCAGCGTTTCCTCCAATGAATAAGGCCGGATACGGAAATCGGCATACGGAAGCACACGCCCCACCGTATCCACGTCATATTTCAAGCGGACCTGGAAACGGGCGGCAACGTCATTCAACACATCGGATAACGGACGTGCGAACCGGGTTTCATAAGTTTGTGCAGATGCAGCGGAAAAAGAGAGTGCCGCCATGCACCATAATAGTTGTTTCTTCATCGGGAAGTCTATTTTATTTCTTTACCATCCACATACACATCATCCAGCACCAAGTCCTTGCAGTCTTCAAAAACACAGCGTTGCTTGGCATTCTGAATATACACATCACGCATCACAATACCGGTAATAGGCGCTTCGGGAAGGCCTACCACCATAATGGGGGTATTCACATCACGGACCGTCACACCCGACACATAGATATTACGAAATTCCGGAGTACGGTCACTCTTCGGTTCGGCAGGCATCTTGCTATATTTCAGATTGAGGACGATAGCCTCTTTCTTGATGTTACTCATCACAATATTGCTTACACGGATATCTTCTACAATGCCTCCGCGACCACGGGTGGATTTCAGACGAATCCCCCGGTCGGTTCCGTCAAAGACACAATTGCTGATGGTCACTTTCTTCACTCCCCCACTCATCTCGCTGCCGATAACTACACCACCGTGTCCGCTCAACATGGTGCAATTGGTAATCGTGATATTCTCGCAAGGAACGCCCAGTTTACGTGCTTGCAGGTCACGTCCGGATTTGATGGTGATGCAGTCGTCGCCTACCGAAATGTGGCAGTCGCTGATGTGTACGTTCTTACAAGACTCAGGGTTGATGCCGTCCGTATTGGGGGAAGGCACATTGTGGATGGTAATGCCCTTAATGGTCACATTATCGCAAAACTCAGGATTTACGGTCCAAAAGGGAGAGTTGATAATCTTCACGCCCTCTACCCGTACATTCTTGCAACGGATGGGATGTATGAAAGGGGGACGGAAGAAACGACGGTCCAATGTGCCGTGCCAGTCTTCGTTGGTTTCGGCGTAAAGGGCTTTCAGGTCGTTTTCCTTCTCGAACATGGGCTGGTACTTGTTGATGTTTCTCTTGCCGTTGTCCCGGAGATCTACAAGGACGCGGAAAAATTCCGTCCACCATGCTTTGCCCTGTCCGTCCAGTGTCCCTTCACCCTTGATGGTGATGTTCTCTGCATCCACGGCATAAATCAGCGGTTGGAAACTTTTCATCATGATTCCCTCATGACGCACTTCCACATAAGGGAGGAAATCGTCAAAGTTCTCCGAGAATTTCAAGGTGGCTCCTGCTTCCAGTTCCAGAGTGATGTTACTTTTCATGTGGATGGAACCGGTGAGATAAGTTCCTGCGGGGAAAAAGAGGGTTCCTCCACCATGGGCGTTCAGGCGGTCGATGGTGGAATTAATCAATGCTGTGTTCAGCTTCCTGCCTTGCACATTGGCACCTGCCTGCTGCATATCCACACGCTCCGCATGCAGAAAAGACAGACAGCAAACACATAGTAACAGACTTAAAAAGGTACGTTTATTCATATTGTTCATTAGTTGATTTTAGTTTTACCAAATACCCTCAGGGGGCTTTTTCTATGAAAACCGCGTTTATTTCTTAAAAGAATAAGTTCCGCTTTCCACTATCTTCGGCTCTTTTTCATCGGGAAGGAATACGCGTGCCGTACACCCTACAGGTATCGTTACTTTCAATGTAAAGACTCCATTCTCGCGGGTCCAGTCTACCGCAACTTTTCCGTACAAGGTTTGGGTAGAGGCACGGACGTATGTCAAATCGCCTACCGGACGGGGACGTATTTCTATTTCCTTCATTCCCGGTTTTCCCTCAACGGTGCGGATACCCGCCAGCGAGTTGAAGAACCATTCATCAATCTGCCCCATCATAAAGTGATTCCACGAAGAACCTTGCCGCGGGTCCCATTGCTCGGTCAGCGTGGTAGCTCCGAATTTCAGCTGGAAACCATAGCCGGGTGCTTCTTCATGGTTGTGCATGGTGTACATCAGCTCATTCAACCCGTTACGCGCCAAAGTCTGGAACAGATAACGGTTACCCACATCACCGGTGGTCAGCCGGTTGCCGTGGCGTTTTATATCCGCTACCAGATTATCAAGCACCGCCTGTCTGTCATCGGCGGGAACCATTCCCAGGAACAAAGGCAAGGCATTGCTGCACTGGCTTCCCGTACCATACTGACGAGTGTCCTTGTGATAAAACTCCCGATGGAATGCTTTATTAATTTCTTCACCCAAATGAGTGTAATATGCTACATCATACCTATTATCCAGCATACGTGCCGCCTCCACCAGATAGCGAACAACCATATAATAATGGGCGGTAGCTACCAAAGGAACAGGCGTATTACGAGAAAATCCGGCCCGGAAATCTCCATAATCATACCAATCACCCAGTCCGAAAGAAACGATTCCATCATTGGCACGGGTAGTCATATAATCAATGTAACGGCGCATTCCGTTATAGTATTTTCTAATCAATGAATCATCCCCATACGTCTCATAATACATGAAAGGTAATACCACAAAGGTACATCCCCATTCGGGAGATTCGGCAAAAGCATCCATACCGGGGCCCTCGAACACCACATATTCCGGAGCAGTGGTAGGAACCGCGCCGTTGGCATGCTGTGCATCGGCTATGTTCTGAAGAGTCTGAGGAACAAAGCCCGTCAAATCATAATTGTACAGCAAACCGGGACCGCATAAATGATCCTGTTCCAGCCAGCCCAGTTTCTCCCGGTGCGGACAATCCGTAAACACAGACTGCATGTTGCTTCGCACCGCTTTCTCTATCAGCCGGTGGGCATCATTGAAGATGCGGTTGGAGCATTCGAAGGTGGATATTTTAGGAGCCGAGTTATAAACAAAGCACGACTGTATCTTCTGGATCACCGGAAGACGGAAGGGATTCTTCTGCCCTTTCAGCACAGCACCTTCCACCTGAATATACCGGAAGCCATAGTAGGAGAAACGAGGATGCCAAGTTTCCACTCCCTCCCCTTTCAAAGTATATTCATAATAATGTTGTCTGCCGGTCTGACGCTGATTGCAAGCTCCCTCGTCCGTCAGGGATTCGGATACAAGCAAGGTTATTTTCTGCCCTTTCTTTCCACGGACGGTAATTTCGGGGAACCCGGCCAGGTTCTGTCCCATATCCAGCACAAAGGCAGACGGGTCCACCGTCCGTTTGGTTGACTTGCAGGCGGCTGTTATCTGTTCAGCGGTGAGCTTGGTCACTTTCCGGATATCATAACGCTCCATGATCTTTACCGGTTGCGCTATCTGCGGACGAAGCACCCCTTTGGGGGCTTCCTGAATCACGACAGGATGCCAATCCTGCTCTTTAAAACCGAACATGTTCCAGCCTTTCTGCTCACGGCGGGCGTCATAATCTTCTCCGCCATAGATGCAATTGAACAGTACGGGACTGAAATCGTACTTCCAGTCCTTTCCGGAAACAATCGTTTCACTGGTTCCGTCTTCATAATTCACCACCATCCGAAAACGAAGCGTGGGAGCGCCGAAACTGATTTGCAGTTTACGATAGCGGCCGCCTTGCACATTGTAAAATCCATTTCCCAGCAGGACTCCGATGGCGTTACCGCCTTTCTTCACTTGCGAGGTGACATCATAAGTATTATAATAGACACTTTTGTCATAGTCGCTCCAAAGAGGGGCAAATTCGCTGTCTCCCATTTTTTCTCCATTCAGCGAAAATTCATAAAAGCCCAAGCCACATACATACGCCGTGGCGTCTTTCACTTTCTTTGCCACATGGAACTCACGGCGCAGATAAATACTTTTCTTTGCCAAAGTATCCACAGCATCCCAGGCGGCCTTTGCCTCAGGCTTTTTCAGTTCACTGCCATGATATTTCCGACCTTCGGGTATGCGGGCATCCTTACGGGTAATGGCCCCAATCCATTCACTGCCGGCGAAAGCCGCTTCGGAAGTCAGGATACTGAAATCAGAGGGGGCACTCCATGCCGAAGGCGTATCAGCCTCATCCCAGACACGGACACGCCAAGTATAATGCCTGTCCTTCTCCAAGACCGCATCCGCACAGGAAACCAACTGGCTTTGAGCGGATTTTACTTTGCCGCTGTTCCAGACTACTTTTCCTGCCCATACATCCCGAATCTCTATCTCATAAGCGGTCTGCCGCGTGCCATTTTCCGGCGAACTCATCTGCCATCCCAAACGAGGGGTATCAGAGGTGGTCACTCTTCCGTCGCGCATCTCACACGTCAGGCGGGTAACAGTTATGTCTTTCGCCTGCACGGCGAAAGACATAACTAACAAAGCGGCTATTAAGAATTTTCTGTAATTCATTTTTCTTTCAACAGTCTGTTTATTATCTTAAGACATCCCCTTTATTCAAATTTATAGCACATTCTCACAAAGGACACGGGTCAATGTATCGGCGTGTCCCACTTCCTTTCCATCCACATAGATATGCAGACCTTTTCCACGCTGGTAACGGCTGCCGTCCTTATCCCACAAAATAGTGAGGTTACGGCCATGATACAACACATTATCCAAACAGAAATAATCCCACTTTCCTTCGGGAATCAACGGATTCACCTCCACTGTGTTATCCATGCGCGGACGGAGCCCTATCAAACCGGTAATCATCAAATCATTAAAAGTAGAATGATTGTAATAACGGCTGCGTTCCTGATCTCCTTTCAACCAATAACCGGTCACCTCATCCAGATACTCGCCTATGTAGGGGCGGCCACGGTGATGCTGCGACTCCACATAGCGTTCCATGTGATGGAAATACACGCTGTCTGTCAATACAGTCTGAGGATAATTATTCATGAAATTGGCCATTGCGGTCAAAGTCTGTGCAGATGCAAACGGCCAGATAGCCCCATCCCATTCACACTTACCTACGCCATGCGTGCGGAACTCAGGATGACGGCGCTCGGCAGTGGTAAGTCCGTAAGGTGCGGAAAAACCTTTCTCGTCCATCACTTCCTTCCATGCCACAGTGTATTTGGAAGAAGCATCCGGCAAATTGAAATACCAAGGGATATAGCCGATAGCCTCGCGTACCTCGGCGGACGCATCTCCACGCATCGTTTCAAAGAAATGGTGATCTGTGTTCCACAACTTATCCTGTACCAATGTTTTAATGGAATCGGCTTTCAATCCATATTTCATGGCCATGCCCTCATCTCCTGTCATGATGCCGATAAGAGAGAGTGCTTTGGCGTTGCCATACATATAACTGTTGATAGTGGGACGGGCATATTGCTTACGACGGCCTCCGCTGATGGATTCTTCCATGCCATCCTGCACATCTCCCTGCCAGTAAAGTCCATTGGGCAGGCGGTTTGTCTTTTCCCAACGGGCATATTCCGCTTCCAAATCCTTTACCATATCCAACAAGAACTCCTTGTTTCCATCGACCATGTAACGTCCCAGTACCGCATCCGCATTCCACGAGCTGAACTTGGTCATTTTAGCCATCGGACCGCCTTCGTTCCCCCGATACCAAGTATGGATAATCTGATTCAAGTATTCCGGATTACGCAACCAGCGGCTCTCATAAATATGATGGCCGATGGCACAAGCTATCAGATTGTATTTATCAGCATACGAACGGTTTACCAAAAATTCGGTCATACCATAGCCCACCGGAGTTTCCTTGATGTGCTTGCGCAGCGTCCACCAACGATAATAATACATTTCCTCGAAGTTCTTTTGAGAGCACTCGAAAAGAGGAATGTTTTCTTCCATCCATTGAGATGCGCGGGCATTGGGAATAGCCTGGGCTATATTCTCATCCTCCATGCTGTTTAAATAATCCACATAGGGCTTGAAATCCTTATATTTCAAGAAAGCCGCACCGGCATCCTTATCAGCAGAAGCCGTCTTGAAATGAGCTATACGATAGGTGCACAAAGGTTCTTGCTCACCTGCATTCGGCAGAATACCATACCAGTCTGCCGGGGTATCCACCGTAGGATAAGTCCGTTGCGCTCCGGTGCGGAACATCACTCTCTCGATGGCCGGAACGGGTGCAAAGAACATACGTTGCCCCACTTTCTTTCCATCCACATAGACAATTACCATGCGGTTGGCAACAGAGAGTTCCACTTCCACCTTATACGTCTTGCCCGGTTCATACTTCAACAAATTACCAAACCGCGCACCTCCTTTGGCACGGAAAAGTCCATCGGGAGTCAGTTCCAGACGGGAACAGGCAATGCCGTTTTCATCCAGAAATTCTATCTGCAAAAGTCCTTTATCGTTCTGTTCCGCCATCAGTTCGAAAGATACTTTCAGTTCTTTTGTAGCAGGTATCTTACGCTCCACACGGGCATAATCGAATAAGTCCTTGTCTTGCAGCACCAGCCATTTTCCATCCAGTGATACGGGAGCCCACTGCAAGGAATACAAATTCCAGTCGGTCAGTTCGCTCAAATCTTTGTAGCCGGCAAAATCGTCGTCAGCATGCTCGCTGGCGTGTGCGCGGACAGGCACAGGAATATGAGACACCCACATATCCTCTTTATTCATACTGTAAGTCACCCATAAATCACCATCGGGAGGAGTCCCGTTACCTTCCTGAATACCCCGTACATACTGAGGACCGAATGATTTATAATTACCTCCGTAACGCATCGGTGTAATCTCGCCGTGCACCAGATTCAAGGTCGTATATTCCAGCCCGTCCTTACTGAGCGAGATAGCCAGCGGCCAACGGAACTCGGAAGGATTATACACCGTGGCGTATGTACCGTCACTCAAACGCTGCCCCCAAATCTTCGCATTACTGTTTACAAAACCTTTCGCACGTTCCACCGGTTGCGCCCATGTGTTCCCGCCATCCTCGCTGATGGAAGTCAGGGCATGTTTCCACAGGCTTACCAAACGGCCGTCGGGCAAGGTATAGTCACAATACGCTTTGTATTCTTTGTGTAAAGGAATCAACGGGTCATTGCGGTCGGCTTCCTCCACCCACTGCATACGGTAGCGGGGATTATCCAGAATCTCCTGACAGGCTTTTACAAACTCCTTGTCTTTACTCCGTTTAAAATAAGGATAAGAGGTATTCTTTTCATTGAACGCATGGTTATAATAAATGAAATAAATGGGGCCGAAGGAACCGTCCTTTTTAATTTCGCGAACCACACGGCCTATTCCGTTCCCGTCATTCGGGTCATCTTTCTTGTCCAGTGCCACACCATAGTTTCCCATGGCTATCAGTCTGCCGCTCTTTGACACATAAAAGCCTACACGCTGATGCATGATGGCATCCAGATCTTTCGCCTTGTCTGTGCGTCCGGGCTTGGTATAGCCATCGGGAACCCGGTAGATAGGGAAAAGGGTCACCGGGTTTGTCCAGTGATAACCGTCTTTCGAGGTCATCAGGAAAGTTTGTGAGGGAGGAATATGCTCGTCCGAAGGATCGGAAAGATAATGCATATAGAATTGTCCGTTCCAATAAGCCAACATGGACTGATGATTGTATGTCCATCCATTGCCGTTATCGGGTGCAGGATGTTCCCGGTTGGCACGCATCACCTGAATATTGTGTACCCCTACCACGGGTGACAATTGCCCGTCATGACAGGTAGGGTTAGACAGCTCCGTGCCTGTATAGTGTACTCTATCTTGCGCCGATACCGAAAGTGCCAGCGAACAGGCTGCTGCAAAGGTAAAAAGTTGTTTCAGTTCCATTTATTTACTCCTATGTTGTTTTTCCATTTATTAAAATGAGGTTTCTCTTCAGCTTGATTGACCTGCAAACAAGCAAAGCTCTACAAAACTACGAATTTCTTCGTTTCCCGATAAAAGCTCCGGGCTTTAAAAAAAGACGAAAGCACAAAGCAAATGTACTCTATAAAATAATGCTATTTATAAAAAGCGTCTTTTTGTTAATGAATTTGCATAAAAGAAGCTTTTTTACTATCTTAGCAGCATGAAGTTAACAGTTTGATAACTTTTCTACGAGAAATATGTTATTTATAGTATTCACTTTCTTAACAACCGTTTGCTTATGAAACAAAAGAATAAGATGTTATCCACCCATGGCATTAAAACACTATTCGAAACCCGATTAACCCAACTCACTTCATTAGCTTCAGAAAGCCAGGATGAAACAGCTTTCAAAAACAAGCTGAACGATTATCTATTATCCGGTCCTATTTACAATCCTGCTGCCGCAAGGCAAATTAAAAGACTGATAGATAACGATGGAAAAACCATTTACGAAGCCTCTACAGAACAGGAGATTAAAATAGAAACCATCTCACTGCTTTGGAAGTTTTTAACGAATCGTATCATCAATGAAGAGATTTCCGTTGATTTATGGATTGACCTGTATCACCAGTTCGACCGGCTTTATCACGAAGAAGAGGAGCTACCTGATGAAAAACAAGTGCAACAGTGGATGAAACGCTGGCCCAGCGGACTGAATGAGGATGTCCGGGCTATCCGCCGACAAAACAAAGAACGTATCATCTCCCTTCTTATCCAGAAAATAGAAAACAGACACGCACCCTCCAGCCGCTACCTTTTTCCTGAAGGAAGCACGGAAGAGGATAAACGCCGGCTGGTCTGCCAATGGTGGAACGAAGCCCGTTTTCATCTGGCAATGGCCGTAAAAAGCCCTACCGAACTGAACCGGATGCTAGGCAACTCCTTGTCCGAAGAAACCTTGCAGCTTTATCACAAAGCACGCAAGAAAGGAATGCCTGTCTTCATCACCCCTTATTATTTGTCATTATTGAATCCTACCGGAAAAGGATATGATGACGAAGCCATACGCAGCTATATCTTGTACTCTTCCCAATTGGTAGAAACTTACGGTAACATCCACGCATGGGAAAAAGAAGATGCAGTAGAGGACGGAAAGCCCAACGCTGCCGGATGGCTGCTGCCGGACGGACACAACATTCACCGCCGTTATCCCGATGTGGCCATTCTTATCCCCGACTCGATGGGACGTGCCTGCGGCGGCCTATGTGCATCCTGCCAGCGCATGTACGACTTTCAAAGTGAACGTCTGAACTTCAACTTCGAGGAATTGAAGCCGAAAGAGAGCTGGGACAAGAGGTTGAAAAAACTGATGGAATATTTCGAGAACGACACTCAGCTCAGGGATATCCTGATTACGGGAGGCGATGCATTGATGAGCCAGAACAAGACCTTGCGCAATATACTGGAAGCAGTCTACAAAATGGCTGTCCGCAAACGGAACGCAAACCTGCAACGCGCCGAAGGAGAGAAATATGCGGAACTGCAACGAGTACGCTTGGGCAGCCGGCTCCCGGTATATCTGCCCATGCGAATCAATGACGAGCTATTGGATATCTTACGCGAGTTCAAAGAAAAGGCATCTGCCGTAGGAGTCAGCCAATTTCTGATTCAAACGCATTTCCAGACTCCGCTGGAAGTAACACCCGAAGCGCGTGAAGCTATCCGCAAGATACTGGCAGCCGGGTGGACTATCACCAACCAGTTAGTATATAATGTGGCGGCTTCCCGTCGCGGACACACCGCCAAGCTGCGCAAAGTATTGAATGGGCTGGGTGTACTATGCTATTACACCTTCTCGGTAAAAGGATTTGAGGAGAATTATGCCGTATTTGCACCTAACAGCCGCTCCTTGCAGGAGAAAGAAGAGGAAAAGGTATGGGGAAAACTTTCCGCAGAGCAAGAAAAGGAGTTTTTGAACCTGTTGAGAAACAGTAAAGACCGTGCGGCAGCCGTACAACGTTTCTGCACCTTCCATCAGATTCCTTTCGTAGCAACAGACCGCAGCGTACTGAACCTGCCGGGTATAGGCAAGAGCATGACTTTCGTAACTATCGGTATGACAAAAGAGGGAAAACGGATACTGGAATTTGACCATGACCCAACCCGCCAGCATAGTCCGATTATTCATCAGATGGAAAAAATATACATCAAGGAAAACAAGTCTATCTGGCAGTATATGTTGCAATTGCAGGAAATGGGCGAGAAGAAAGAAGAATATGCCAGTCTGTGGAAATATATGGAAGGAGAAACAGAACACCGCTTCCCCTTATATAATTATCCCGATCCGGGATTCCGGATTACAGAAAAGTATAGTCACTTGTCAGTAGCCGGTAATAAATCAATCTGCTAATTTGTCAATGTGACAATGTGCTAATGTGCCATGTGGAACAAAGCGTAACCCATTGACATATTAGCACATTGACCAATCAGCAGATTATTCAATTCGTAATCTTGATCCCCACAAAATACGTTCTAGGCTGTGTAGGCCCATAGAAATAACCCGAGTCACGATAACCACCTTTGTCCAAATCCTTTTGGAAAGCATTAAAGATATTCTGCACTCCACCGTTCAATTGCAACTTGATATGGTCATTCAATACAAACGTATAATTCAGTTTCACATTCAAATCAAAGAAATCAGGAGTATGCACCATTTCATCTTTAGCGATATATTGTCCTATATATTCCTCGGGCAATTCTGTCGGTGCGAAATGCGGCACATGCATCCGGCCTGTGTACACACCGGACAAGGAGCAGTCGAAATTCTTGAACGGAGCAGATGTCAATGTGAAATAACCGTAATAGTCAGGAGTACGGGGCATCCGCTTCACCGGCGCTACCTCAGGATTCTCACTCCATGCCTCCAGCTCAGTATATTCGCTGCGCTGCACCGTGAAGCCCACCTGTAAAGCCGCATCACGTCCATGTGCAATCTTTCCGTCCAGATTCACGCCATACACACGTGCCCCGTTACCGTTACGACGCTCCTTCACCTTGTTACCGTTCTGGTCATGGCCCATATCCTCCAGTACAAACACGTCATCCAATCCGGTATAGAACCCTTCCAATAACAAATTGGTCTGGAAATGACCAATATTCGCCGTCCAATCAATGGAACCGCTGATACTGTTCGAATGCTCAGGCTTCAGCCCTTCCGCCAACTTGATAAGCACGCCCTCACCTCCTACTGCCGTAACGTGCAAATCCTCATCGTATGCCTGCGGCGCACGGAAACCGGTAGACCAGGTAATACGTGCCTGTAGTTTGTCACTGGGCTTATAGAGCAGGTTCAGACGGGGGCTGAAGATGGGATTGTCAATCAGGTTATGGTCATCCAGACGGAACCCTACCAGGAATACAAACTGATTCATTTTCCATTCGTTCTGCACAAAAGCGCTGGCAATGCGCACATCCTGTTTCATATCACGGTGATAACCGGTCATAACATCGTGCAGGGAGTTGTTCTGATACTCCAGCCCGGCGGTAAAAGTAGCAGGAGAGAATAAAACTTTCTCAAAATTACCCACATACATGCCGCCTGCCACCCAAGTCAGATCTTTCGTCTTTCCGTATGCATTCGCATCCTGTTGCGCACCATAATAACTGTTACGGTCGGTATGCTGGATGGAAGAATAGAAAGAAAGCTTATGCTTGTATTCTTTCCAAAACAGATCATAACTCAATCCGCCACTATTGATGACGTGCTTGGTCTGTTCGGTGATATCCGTTTCGTGCGGCTGCAAATCAAATTTATTCCCTCCGCGGCGGAACTCATTCGTGGTATGATATTCCAGACTGATACGGCTGAACTGCGTAGGACGGTAATAGGTGCGCAGCCCGAATGTATTCATATTCAGCTTTCCCAACTCCGAGAAACCGTCCCCGTCCGCATCATACGGATTACGGTTCCGATAAGACTGATACAAAGCGATGCCATACGTATTATCTTTTGACACCAAAGAGGCGTTGGCTCCCATATACTGTTCCCACACCTTGCCGTTCATATTGGACATTGTTGAAGAAACCTGAAATGAATTGTTGATGGGATCTTTCGTGATGATATTGATGGTTCCGCCCACTGCATTAGCACCAAACAAGGCCGACCCTCCTCCGCGGACAACCTCTACACGCTCTATCATATTCACCGGAATCTGCTCCAAGCCATACACACCGGACAGAGCACTGACTACCGGACGGCTATTGATAAGAATCTGAGAATAAGGTCCTTCCAGCCCATTGATACGCACTTGAGGGAAGCCGCAGTTCTGGCAGTTGTTCTCCACACGCAACCCCGACTGGTAATTCAAGGATTTAGCCAAATCGGTAGAATTCACCGATTCGAACAGCTTGGCATTCATCACATTAACTACCACCGGAGCCACCTTGCGACTTGTTTCATTGCGATTGGCCGATACGACTACCTCGTCCGTCATAATACTTTCGTCACTCATCAAAAAATGAACATCTACCGTGAAGTCGTTACTGACGGTCACTTTCTTTTCCTGTGTCTCATAGCCCAGTAGCTGAACTCTCAATGTGTACTTTCCTGCCGGAACCTTCTTGAAACGGAACTCCCCGTCCTCGTTACTCACCGTACCTTGCCCGGTTTCCACAATCAATATGGTAGCATACGGAAGGCTGTTCTCCGTGCCTTTTTCCACTACATGACCTGAAATCACATTTCCTTCCTTCACAGGATTTACATCTTCTGCATACGCATGGATACCCGCATCCATCACCATGAGCACGAGTAACAGAATATATTGTTTCATCTATTTTTTCTATTACTAAAATGTTTCGGTTTATTCAATTAAAGAATGTGTGCAGCTCTCTACGGCAAAAGCACATCCGCATCTGTTGAACGGATTATCCGAATGTATCCCGTCAACAGATATACCTTATGTTTCAGCAATAAAAAGGAGGAGCGCGCAAATGGATACATTGCGCACAAAGCGCTTTCGCGCGGAAAGTATTTGTCTTGTATTCCAAAACATACAACACAGGACGGAATACAGTCATCTCTGTCTGCCCCCCGGGCTCCAGAGTCTGGATAGTGCTCAGATGAGCAATTAAGATTACCTGTCCTGTGGTATGCGTATGGTGTTTTTCGGACGAAGGATGAGAGTGCACAATCATCACCCCGTTCACAATATGAACGTGGGTAAACAAAGTGATGCTTACCTGATACGTTAAAAACAGCGCCAGCAGTAATAACGGGGCTACTATGTACCTTCTCTTGCTCAACTATTTATTTCTTTTCCTCGCCAAACAACAATTGATAGTCTTTTTTCGCGGCAGGCACAGTCCATTCCTCCGGAATAAACTTCCACTGGTGCATAGCATGAGGATGCAGCACTTTTTCCTGCTCAATATATTGCATCAGATAATAACGCAAATCCTTATCGGTTGCAAAAATAATACGTTTTGCCAAATCTTCCTTGGAAATTCCAGCTCCAAGAGTCAGTAAATCTCCGCCACCGTTCCCACGGTAAGAATTCAAAGCCACTTTATAAACCTTATCCATACTGAAAGGAGTCCCGTCCGACATGCTCTGAATCGTGATTTTCTCTCCTGCCGGCTTGGTCACGTCCACCGTATAATTAATGCCTGCGGCAGAGTCAAAGTTAAAGCTGAAATTCTTGAAATTAGCACGCTTCCCCTTCTCTACCGGCTCCTTGAAAAGCATCAGGTGGTCCTCGGAACTCTTCATCTGATTAGTCCAGATGGCGTATGCCATTTCCAGGAAACCTTTAATTTCCTTGCCCGAAAGTTCCATCACATACAGCATGTTCTCGTACTTGTACAAATTGAACATATCACTCACATAGATGTCTCCTTCTTTAATCTCTGCCCGGAAGGACAACGGAGCACAGAAAGACACTTCAGCACCCGAAATTTCCAATTGCAACTGATGAATCAGGTCTATGAAAGGAGAAGAACCGAAATAAGCATCCTTCGCTGTGATGGTACGTGAAATTGTACCGATTTTACGGGATACAAAGTCATTTACAGCCTTGTATTGAGGGGCAAACTTATCCATAAACTCCCGGCTGACAGGATACTTGTTCATATCCGCCAATCTACCTTCCACCGACTTCTCCACTACTTTCCCGTCTTTCTTTGTTACGGTCAGGGTCACATCCGAAACTACATTGGCATTGTTTGCCGGGTCAATAACCAACACGCTGTCTCCTGCCACATTCTGCACCTTTACACATTCCCTAGTATGGTCGTGCCCCATCAGCACCACATCAAAGCCCGGAACCCGTTTGGCTACATCCATAGAGGCATCTTCCACCACCTGTCCCAACACGTTGCCCGACTTTCCGGCATGAAACAATCCCACAATGACATCAGGATTCTCTTTTTCCTTTATAATCTTCACCCATTTGCGTGCACAGGGCTCCATTTCCTCAAAATGCAGACCACTCCATAATTTCTCCGGCAACCATGAAGGAATGGCCGGAGTAATCATACCCAGAACCGCTATCCTCACTCCGTCGCGCTCCAACACCTCGTAGGGTTTCAGATAAGGTTTTCCAGTGGCATTGTCTATTATGTTAGCCCCCAGTACCGGAAAATCGCACTGTTTTATCCAACGGTCGTACACCGCATGCCCAGTCTCTACATCATGGTTACCCATATTACCTACCACATATCCCATATAATTCATCATATCCGCCGCAACATGAGTAGACACGGTATCCATGAAATTATAATAGTAAGCTGTAGGCTGACCTTGCAGGATATCCCCATTATCCATCAACAGGCAATTATCCCCATATTTCTCACGCTGTTCTTTCACAAAGGAATGAACACGGGCAAGACTTCCACTCCATTCTTTCCGTTCGATAAAGTTATACGGAAAGAAATTCCCGTGCACATCACTGGTTTCTATAATCTTGATAACCACTTCTTTCTGATTATTGGATGCAGACAACTGCATACCCGCCCACAACAGCAGGGCGCTGATACATATTCTATATTTCATTTCTCTACTCTTTTTCTTTTTTAGTCAAAGGATGCGTGAATACAAACCGGGCGCCTTCGGTATAATCCTTGTCCACCCATATCTTACCTCCCAGATTCTCGATTATCAGCCTGCTAATGGCCAATCCCAGCCCCGTACCTTGGGAATATTCATTCAATTTTTCGAAACGTTCAAATACCTTTTCACTCTTATCGGGTGGAATACCGCAACCGGTATCCGACACTGACAATTCCAACTGCTGATGCTGTTTGTCTATGGCAACCGTCAGTTTGATAGAACCGGACGGAGTAAATTTTGCGGCATTGGACAGCAAATTAATCAACACCTGCTTCAGACGCTGGGCATCCGTCTTGACAACCAGCGAAGGCACAGGAGTTTCAAACAGAAACAAAGCACTGGTCTTGCGTCCATACTCCACTGTAGACAAAGCCGTCTGACACAACTCTACCACATCACATTCTTCCCATACGAATTTTATCCTTCCGGATTCCATGCGCGAGATGTCCAGAATATCATTTATGAGGTGCAACAACAAATCGGAATTCTTCTGAATGATATCACAATACTGCTCTTTCTCGGCAGGAGATGAATCATCACTGACCAACATGCTGGAAAATCCCACAATGGCATTCAAGGGAGTGCGTATTTCGTGACTCATATTGGCCAGAAAAGCCGTCTTCAGCCTGTTGGATTCCTCCGCTTTCTCCTTGGCTACCAGCAGTTCCTCGCCGGATACTTCCAGATTATGTTTCAAGTGGTTGATACGGATAATATAATATATGGCTATCAAGAAACAGGCTATCAGGAACATGAACGCCGAAACAACCCCTATGACCCAATATTTATACTGCTCATAAAACGAAGGAGTCTTGTTCACCAACACCGCTCCCTGAGGAAGATTCAATGAATCCAATTTGAATTCATGCAAACGCTTTATATCAAAAGTATAGTTTCCGGGAATAGTCACCAAGTCCACCCCTTCTCTATCCCCTTTATCCAAAAAATCATAAGTAACCGCGCCTATATTCTTTCCTACCGCATGGTACTCGGGAGTATATCCTCCCAATGCCCAATGTCCCAGCCCCACAGATGCAATAGTAAACACAGGCAGGGTGGGATTCGCATCGCGCAGCATATAAGTCGTATTACCAATAACATAACTCTCCGTACAGTCTACACGCCATGTTCCCAATAACACACACGTATTTTGAGGCAACCTGCGCATCCTTTCACTCACTTCCATAAAGGTTTCCGTACGGCCGTCCAGCCAAATTGTTTCTAAATCGGGGTACTTCTTCATCTCCTTTTTAACCAAGGCTTGCATAGACAACCCGCCATAGGTATTATCCGATATAAATGCCACACGGCGCATATCAGGATAAAAACGACGCATCAGCTTTATGTTTTTATCGACATCATATTCATATACATAACCGGCAACAATATTATAATCACTGAAATCCGTATAAATATTCTTACTTTCAGGTTCCCATACCCGCGTGTCGATACTATCATCGGGCAATACCAGCCCGTTGACACTGACCATGCCACAGATAGACGGAGTCTTTTTAGCTATCTCCGTGTCTTGTGAGATATAAGCCGACCATGCCTCCTGCCCCAACAATATAACCAGTGACGGACGGTTTTTCCCCTTATACTTACCAAGGATGGAGGCCATACGCGATTTCCACAGATAGGCCTCGGACAAATTCTTGCAGTTCATACTCTCTATGATCGGAGTATACTTGCCGCCACGCTGTCTGTATTCATCCATAAAAGCAGACAGGTTGTCAGAAATACTACGCGTTTCGGGATTATAAGAAGTGACAATAAGGATAGGCCCTTCCGAGGTCGTTTCCGCCTTCACAGGACACAGAGCAACCACAGGAAGCAGCAGGACTAATAGCATAAAAAACCTGAATATGATTGCCAATCCCCTCATTTCCTTTAGAATAATTTCTAAAAATTCGCTGCAAAGATAATAAAATAAAAACAGAACACAACCAATTGGCATGTATTTTGTTTCTCTTAAAGCAGATGAAATTTAACAAATATATAATATGGCTTACATAGACTATTACAAAGTATTGGGAGTGGACAAAAGCGCCACCCAAGATGATATCAAGAAGGCTTTCCGTAAGCTGGCCCGCAAATACCATCCTGACTTGAATCCGAATGATCCTGGAGCCAAAGATAAGTTTCAGGAGATAAATGAAGCCAACGAAGTACTGAGTGACCCGGAAAAACGTAAGAAATACGACGAATACGGGGAACACTGGAAACATGCCGACGAATTTGAAAAACAAAAGCAACAATATGGAGGTGCCGGTGGATTCGGAGGGTTTGGCGGAGCCGGAAGCGGATTCGGTACGGACGGTAACGGCAGTTACTGGTATTCCGGCAATGGAGGAGAAGAATTCAGCGGTGCACATTTCGGTGGCAGCGCAGGTGGTTTCTCTGATTTCTTTGAAGAACTGTTCGGGCATCGTGGCGGTGCAAACGGCGGACGAAGCACCGGATTCCGTGGACAGGACTATAATGCTGAATTACAACTTTCATTGCGTGAAGCCGCCGAAACACACAAACAAGTGCTTAATGTAAACGGAAAGAACATACGTATCACTGTTCCGGCAGGTATAGCCAACGGACAGACTATCAAATTGCGTGGTCATGGTGCACCGGGGGTAAACGGTGGTCCTGCAGGCGATCTGTACATCACCTTTGTCATTCCAGACGATCCTGTATTCAAACGTTTGGGAAATGATTTATATATCCATGCTCCGCTTAGCCTCTACACCGCCGTACTGGGTGGTGAAGAAACCGTGGACACACTGAACGGCAAGGTAAAACTGAAAGTAAAACCTGAAACCCAGAACGGAACCAAAGTCCGTTTGAAAGGCAAAGGCTTTCCTGTTTACAAGGAAGAAGGCAAATTTGGCGATCTGATAGTAACTTATAATGTCACCATTCCTAGCAACCTTACCGAACATCAGAAAGAGTTGTTCCGCCAATTAAAAGATAGTAGCAATTAAAAAAAGAGAAGGATTATGCAGAGCGATTTAATTATTATCAACGATTTTTGCGACCGTTGCCACGTGGACCCGTCGTTCATTACGGAACTGGAAGAAGACGGACTGATCGAAGTCCGGGTGATTGACGAGGAACGCTACCTCCCCGCATCCCAACTAGCGGAGCTGGAGCGTTACACGCATTTATATTATGACTTGTCCATCAATATTGCAGGAATCGACGCCATCCACCACATGCTGGAACGTATAGAACTTTTGCAACAGGAAGTGCGTTCATTGAGAAACGAATTGGGATTCTACCGCTAAATTCCGTGTCCGGAGAGGGAAAGTGAAAACAGCACCCACTTCTCTTTCCGGCACAGTTCATTTATTTTAAATATTCTTCCTGTTTTTACCGTTGTTTCTATACAATAAGCAGGAGTGCCGAACCAAGCATCACTGATTTTCTCCTCTTTATTATATATACCAAGAAAAAGTAATGGGCTGTTCCGCTCTTTCTTTGTTTTTTCATTTATTTTCTTACTTTTTTCCGCTTTATTATCCTACGTTTAACCTAAAATCGCTATCTTTGTAAACTTAAAAGCAGCCGGCCGGTCTGCCGCTGACGCCGCAAGGCGAAAGAGGAAAGTCCGGGCAACGCAGAGCATCCTACTTCCTAACAGAAAGCTATCTGCAAAGGTGGAGTAACGTAGAAGAAAACAACCGCCACAATTCCTACGGGAAACGGGGTAAGGGTGAGAAGGTGGGGTAAGAGCCCACCAGCCGCATGGTGACATGACGGGCTGTACGTCTTAGGAGTTGTAAGGTCATGTAAACCGACATTATGAGGGTTG
>OMGK01000170.1_pt1 | contig 48541 bp, 43 predicted proteins | sample 1645881 | NCBI WGS metagenome assembly OMGK01 (sample SAMN00849303, study PRJEB25192) | human gut metagenome
GACAAATCGGAGAAATACACTATGAGAGAGTTGAAGACTATGATCTGGAGATATTTTATGAGTTACTGGGCCAACAGAAGAATCTGCACCGCCAACGGTGGTCTGCCTCCGGCAGCCCGAAGAAAGCTCTACTATGATCATATCTTTCTCGTTGCATAATTCTTGTTCGAATAAAATGTGTCAAGTGATATTGACAAAACCAAGCCTTTGTGATTGCTCTGCCTGTTTTCGCATCAAATTCGTGTCGATTGATACCCTTGAAAATAATACGTTTTCCATTCAGGCACATGATTCCTTTTTTCAGTTCAAATCGGCGGAATCCGACTTTGGTTTTGCTGACCTCGATTTCATTTCCGATTTCGTCTGTCAGAATCACTGTAAACGTGTAGAGATTCGGTATTTCGGCACTCCAAGGCTTGCTATTTTCAATTGTCCAGTTTACAGATTCCTTTTCATTGGATTCTGCGATGATCGTTCCATTTTCATCTGTCAGGATCGATTTCACAGAACACTTGCCCACAATATCCAGCGTTGCAGAGAAGATACCATTTGCACCATCATAATCTGAAATCACTTTCATATCACGAACATGGGCAGACGGTGCCGCATAAAGGAATACGTCACGGAAAATGCCGGAGAATCTCCAGAAATCCCGATCTTCCAGCCAGCTTGCAGAACTTCTTTTGAACACTGCGACAGCAAGTTTATTGTCCTTTTCACGGATATATGGTGTCAGTTCAAATTCAGACGGTGTAAAAGAATCCTCGCTGTAGCCGATAAATTCGCCGTTCAGCCAGACTTACATAGCAGTTTCCACACCCTGAAAGGAAATGAATACACGCTTGTTTTTCAGAGCATCGTTCAAGTCAAAATATCTGACGTAGCTGCCGACAGGGTTGTCCTTTTCAGAGATAAACGGCGGACGGAGATGTTCCTGTCCCTCCCAAGGATAAATGGTGTTGACATACTGCGGTTTGCCGTATCCCTGTAATTCCATGTGTCACGAAACCTGAATGTTGTCAAAATTGTCAGTGCTGTCGCTTTCTTCATAGAACTTTTGCTCCCATTCAGACGGATTCTTTGCCCACGCAAATTTCCAGGTGCCGTTCAGATTCTGAATCAAAGAGGAATTGTCTGCATCGGCTTCCAAATGGTTTGCATAGATTTTGTGGTCGGAATGTGCTGCAATTCTGTTGACTGCAAACACTTCTGGATCGGTCAGCCAGTCGAGTGAATATTTCATATTATTCCCTCCATTTTAGTTTTGTGATTCCATCACAACTTCATTTTCGGATATTCCAAGTTTTTCTTTGGTTTCTTCTGTTTTTGTTTCACTGTCTGCAAGTTCCTCATCAGAAAGTTCCTTTACAGAAAGAGCGGAAATTGTATTTACAATAAGACCGATAACCGCATAAATAATTGCGACTGTTCTCCAGCCATTTGCACCACCGCCCATTGCTTCAACAAATTGGAATGTAACAGCTTGAATCAGGAGGCTTGTTCCAAATGCGAAGATAAAGCGATAAGAACCCATCTGAACTCTTTTCTTGCTGTTCTTTGTAACAAGCGCGGTCAGAGTTGCCTATTTAAACAACTCTACATCTACTGTAGTGGATAATACGAAACCTTTGATTGTAACAAGCTGTGGAAATTATCGTGTGAAAAATCGTTCTGAAGTAGTAACACATAGTCCGAAGGGAAGAAAAGATTATCAGCTTTTATATATTGCCTCCGGAAAAGGACATTTTTTCATTCATGGAGAAGAAAAAACGGTTTCAGCCGGAAATATTATTATATATTTGCCGGATCAACCACAGGAATATGTTTATTATCGTGCAGATCAAACCGATGTTTATTGGGTGCATTTTACTGGAAATGAAGTAGAAGAAATTTTAAAGTATTACAATATCAACCTGCAAAATAACATTCTCTATATTGGAACATCTCCCGATTATCAGTGGTTATTTGGTCAGATGATTCAGAAATTGCAGCTTTGCAGACCACGGTATGATGAATTGATTTCTTTGCAGCTGCGAAATATTTTTGTTTTGATAAGCCGTGCAATCATGAGTGCAAAGAAATTCAGCAGCACCAGTGAAAAAGAAGTTGCTTTTGCGATGCACTATTTTCGTAAAAATTACAACACAGAAATCAGCATTGAGGAGTACTCCGAATCCAGAGGACTTAGCAACTGTTGGTTTATTCAGTGCTTTAAAGAAATCACAGGATCCAGTCCGCTGCAATATATCTTAAAGCTGCGAATCTCCAACGCACAAAGTTTGTTAGAAAATACCGACTACACCTTTACTGAAATTGCAAATATGGTTGGATACACCAATTCGCTTTATTTCAGCAGACTGTTTCATAAATACATTGGTATGTCACCAAAAGAATATCGAAAAGTAAAACTCAAAGAAAATCTCAGGGAGTAAACAACAAAACTCGTTTGGCTAAAACTAAACCAAACGAGTTTTGTTGTTTTTTGATAAAAAATAAGGAATGGCTACATTACCAAACACGTCTGAATTGCAATCTCCTCAGCCTGCAGCTCGAAGAGATTTTCAAGCAGCCAAACCTTAGCGGTATCAGCATTTTTCATCGCAAGTGCATATTCAGAATCAGTAGCACGCATTTTGTTCCAGATCTTCCATAATCAGCAGAGAATATTTTGAAAAGGTACAGGAAAATCAGAATTAACTTCTTTGTTTTCCTAATCGTGTTTAATGTATTTAGTGATAGTATCGATCAATTCCTCCATGTTAATCGGCTTGGAAATATGGTCATTCATGCCTGAATCCAGGGATTCCTGAATATCATCTATAAAAGCATTTGCAGACAAAGCTATAATTGGAATCGTAACTGCATCGGACCGCTCTATACCCAAGGCTCGAATGGCTTTTGCTGCTTGGTGTCCATCCATGTTTGGCATCATAATATCCATCAAAATAAGATCGTATGTGCCTCGTGGATGATTTTTAAACAAATCCACAACTTCTTTTCCGTCTGATGCGCGTGTTACGGTCGTACCAGCATCTTCCAGTATCATCGTAGCAAGTTCAGCATTTAGATCATTATCCTCAGCCATAAGAACATGAATACCCGTCAAATCTCTATGTAGATGTTGTTTTTGTTCTGATTGAATAACCTGTTCTGACAACTCCAGTGGGATCTCCACTGTGAATGTAGAACCTACACCTTTTTTGCTTTCAACAGCGATCGAACCGCCCATCATATCCACATATTTTTTTGTGATGGCCATACCAAGACCGGTTCCTTTATATTGAGTTCTGGCATTAGCATCATCTTCTTGTGAAAACGGATCGAATAATTTTTTCTGGAACTCTTCGCTCATGCCAATACCGTTATCTCGAACAACATAACGAGTTATGATATGTTTCTCATCAGCTCCTGGGTAACTGCTGATATCCAAAGTAATCTTTCCGCCGTCCTTTGTGAATTTCACAGCATTGCCAAGAAGATTCACCAAAACTTCCCGGATACGCGCAACATCCGCAAGGACATATGGGTTCTTTGGGATTTCTCGATGTACTTCAAACTTAAGATCTCGATTATAAATAAGTCCATTCATAATCGCCTGGACGTTATCTGTCAATTGAGTAATGTCCACCGGCTCGGGCGAAATAGTAACTTTTCCACTTTCAATGCGAGTAAAATCCAGAACGTCATTCAACAAAGAGAGAAGATGATTCGAACTTTTTTGAACTTTCTCCAAGCTATCATGAATATCTGAAACCGTGTTCTGGTGAAGCGCAATGTTTGTAAATCCAATAATAGCATTCATCGGCGTTCTGATGTCATGGCTAATACTAAGCAAAAACGCAGATTTTGCTTTGTTGGCAGCATCTGCTTCCTCAGCGGCGTTCATTAATAATTGTTTTTGTTTTTGCTCTTCTGCCTTGCTTTTCTGGTAAACATAATAGGTATATAGACAAATTAAAAGCAATACAGCTCCTGCGACTAAACCGCAGATGATGGAAATATGATTCGTCTCTTCAACCATTCCATAAGCTGATTGCATATCCATTTCAATGCAAAATGCGCCAATGATTTCTCCAGTCCCATCATGATTTGCTCTTACAGGATAGCAAGCCGTAAAAATCGGACCCCATGTTGTATCAATGATATCCTGAGAGTACACATTCTCCCCAGAAATAGCCCTATCAATATACGGAACCATTTCTTCCTCAATATAATCTCCAGGGTGTCTTACATCATCCGCATCCGAATCCAAACCGTCTACCACATAAACGAGTTTTCCTTCTTCATTTTTTGTAGCGGTGTAAATATATCGAGTAGAATTCAGTGTTCTGATTTCATTGAAATATGAAGAAATATCCTTATATAATTGCTTCTTTTCATCAGATTGATCTTTGATTTGATCAAAATCTTCTTTGCCGATTCTTCCATCCACTAGTTTGTGTACTGCATCTGCACTTGCTGTGTCACGTGTGATTTCTGTTTCAAGGGCGGTCTTAGTGTAAGAACTTTGCAGAATAAATGTGTACAACGCTATTACAAAAATCGTCAAAAGCCCCGCAATCACAAAGATACTGCCTGTATTCTTCAGCCTAAGGAGTTTTTTCAAATTAATTCCTTCTTTTATTTTCTTCATGCTGCTCATTCACATCCTCTAAATCCCAATTTATCGCTCATCCCTAACCTCTATAATTTCACCTACAAAAACAATATGTGGTTGCCAACCTCCATTGAAATCGGGATATACTTTTGGCATGGAAGCATAATACTCCTGAACTTCAGTTGTAATATCCTCTTTGGAAAATTGATGTTGATACAACTTTTTGTAAAGAGATGTTAATTTTGCCTCTTTATAGGTTAATCCCTGACCGATTTCAATAGGAGTCAGTCCTGCAGGATTGGTTGTCACCCTTTTTCATTTTCCCAAAAACATCCCAAAATGCCTGACATCTAATCCACTGCCTCAAATCATGACATCTAATCCGAGGTTACAAGCTGACACACATTTTCGCAGTAGATATGTTTCCATATAAAATAACCGTGCCTTTTCAGAGGTCAGGCATTACCTCCTAACTACCGAAAAGCCGGAAATACGCCACTTTTTAGCCTTTATTTATCTTTTCTTGACAGCAAGCAAACCGTCTCCACGTGCCCCGAGACACCACTATTGATGTCCTGCGTTAACGGGAACTTGTCGTTCATTTTTTGACGTTAATGGAAACATATCATTTACTGTCCCTTCTTGTAAAGCTACTCAGCTTAAATTAGCCTTGATATAGTTTTTGAGAAGTGTGATTCGATCTTCAGTATCAATTCCATCCTCATTCTGCGGAATGACTATGGTGTCTACAATCTCATCTCCAACGTTCTTTCTTCTCAAATATGAATTGTTTGTACAAATAATATGCTCATCTCCAAAGATCAACCTCTGTCCCATATTGTCCTTAGACAAGTGCACTTCTGAAGCAACCTTCAAATAAGGATAATATGAGTTCTGTGACAGCTGAGTCCTTGTCTGCATAACCAAGAACATATATGGATTTGCTGAAGCTGAATTGTTATGCATCTTTCCATATGCGCCTGGGCGGTATTCACGATACTTGATGTAGTAGTATCTGAATGGATACAGGTTGTTACTCTCGCACTCCTGTAAGTAATCATCTGCTATCTTCTTAAGTACCTCATTTGTGAATTCTTCATTGGTATCCAACAACGAAATCAGAATACTCTTTGTGTTATCAAATCCAGAATTCGCACTCTTATGGAATAAACCGTCCCATGCAAATTGATATGTCGATCCATACTGGTAACGCCACTTATTTCTCTCAACCTGTCCATAATCTCCTAATGCCATCATTGCACAGTCAATTCTATCAAGGCTGCACTTAAACAGAGATTCAAATCGCTTCGTGTATGCAAGGTTCTCAAGACCGACGATACTGATCTGTCCGTTAAGCAAGAAATGATCTTCCAGTTCAAACATGGTTTCTTGCATAGCTGGATTGGCATCGATAAATGTAATCTTCTCTTTTTCTTCTGAGAGCTGACTTACATTAAAGTTATTCTCGATTGAATCATCAATAGCACCATTGATGATGATAGCATCTGCTTCCGCCAAAATAGCTGGCATTCTATTTCTATCTGTTCTGTCTGAAACCTCATCCTCAGAATTCCGGATCAGGTTATTTACAATACGAATTCTTCTTCTGAAATCCGCCTCTGTAACCTTATCAACGTTCTGCAGATATGTAGTAATTGCATATAATAGCACAATTCTATTTAACGGGAACTGTCTGATACGGCCGGTTTTATCGGAATATGCATGTAAGCAATCCTCAAATATATTCAAGTTAAATCGGTTCTCAACAAGAATTTTACCACTCTCATGTTTGTTAGCCATGAAGGACTTCAAGAAGTCTGTCGGAGAATCATATCCAGGAATATTGCACCAGCAATCGAAGAAGCTCTCCATTGTTTCAATGTTCTTAATTGCATCAGGACACTTAGCTGAGAAGTATTGTTGCAAAAGATCAAACGCATCATTGCTTCTACCCAGTGGTGACTCATTCTGGCGATAGCAAATTACATCACAAATAAACTTGAAGTAACGCAGAAATTCATCATCGATAATATTATCGTCAGAAGAACCACTGCCGCTATTACGATATTCCCATAATAGGTCTGTCCAATCACGGTCAATCTTACCCATGATACGATTTGCTCTTTGTTCATCTATACTGCGAATTTCACGCTCAAGCTCTGCTTTGAAATGCTCAAATAAAGTAAGTGGCTTACCACGTGAATTCATTTTTATGTAGAGTTCATCAGTCAGTCCCATATCCTTAATAGGAAGGAAGTAGAATGTAACGCAGTTTTCTTTGAGCTTATCCCAGAGATCAGTAACATTCTTGAATTTGTCATCAATTGCATCAAGCATTACAAGCATTGAGCTAATTGTAGGATCATTCTCCCAATCGAGCGGGAACCATGCCTGGTTTACAATTTCCTTTGAGATTGCTGTTTTGAATTCAGGTTTATAATCTACCAGATCAATACAGAAATATCTCGCACTGTATCTGGTCTCATAGCTAAACTTCTTCAAAAACTCGTAATTCTCTTCCGATATGTTACCTTTTTTTGCTGCATACCAGTGAAGCAAAAATAATGTAGTCAGGCGCTGCTGGCCATCCAGCGGTGTCATATTTCCTTCATCATCTATATCGCCATAAACGAAATCGAGCGTAATTGGTTTCTCTGTTACTGCCTTATATAAAGACTCAAGAAATCTACCTCTTACGCGAGTTACATCAGATCCTTTTCTGCCCTGTGCATAATCTCTTTGGATAATTGGAATGATGATCTTTTTAAGCTGCACAGCCTCCGGGCCTTCTCCAAATGTTGTATCAAAAATGTCTATAAAGGAGTGAAGTGTAGTCGCCATATTATTCTTCCTCCTTTTCTAGAACGATTGGCTCTTCGAGATAATTTACCAGCACTGTATTCATTGCATCAACGTAAGCAACCCTATCTGCGTGTCCCCAGAAATGGAGCTGATTATCTGCGGACGGCGTGTAATATTTCAGGAACACCATTCTTGTACAGAATGGAATATACTGACCAGCCTTGTCCATTTTAATAATTTCATTTCTTTTTACGTCAAACGTCGAGTTATTCAACGCAGCATTGTCCGTCGAACTCAGCAGTGCCATATTAGCAATTGAATGCAAATACTCTGTATTACCCTTAACCGAAAGTAAGTCTACAACTCTCTGCTGAATTGCATCAAACTCCTGACGTTCCAGTTTATCCTTAGCAATAGCGCTATTCATGAGTTCAATCAATTCTTCAGAATCATCACTTACAGACTTTACAGACGGAATATGAAGTGTGAGCCACTCTTTCCACATTTCCTGTGTTCGTAAACCTTCTGACTGTTGCGCATGAATATGCTCCAGGCTCCAGGTCACTTTGCCACCTCTGCCAAATTTGTATTAATCAAATGGGAACCACTGAGAATGCTCACCATTTCTTCGGACTGATTCAACATTAAATAATAGAAGCAATGTGGCAATCTTTTTCTGATCTAATGGTTTCTCGTAACTTAAATCTGAGTAGTTACCCTTAATTTTTATGCTGTCTCGAATATAGCCATCAAGGGAGTCCCTAAAATCATCCTTAGTCTTATCCTTCGAAAGGTCGAAAATCTTCTGAAGTGTCAGTATTCCGGACGCAATAAGATAACCAATCTTATGATATAGTTCATGGTTTCCATGCCAATCCTTCAACACTAAGAACGTCTGCTGGATGCTCCGCCAGATGCTGTCTAATGACTTGGTCTGACGCATTTCATCAAATTTAAAGAATGTATAATACTTCTCCCTATTATCAGCTGGCTTTCCTGATATAAGATCCAACACGAGATCTATTCTTGTCTGATAGTCAGCATTTGCTTTATTCGTCAAGAAGTACCACAGAGAATTGTTGTGGAGTTCCTTCTCCATGTTATCCCACTGAAGAGATATCTCTTCTTGTTTTTCCTTATCGACATCTTCGTCAGTATCTTTGCTAAGAAACATAGCTTTTACCAGTTCTGCATTTGTAAGTGGTATCTTACCAATATTCAAACGTGTAAAGAGACCAATCGCGTCCTCAGCTTCTCCAACCTCATACCAGATAATTTTTACGATTTCATCAAAGTACTTATTTACATTTGTCAGAGTAGATTTTCTGTCCCTTGCAGAAAACCATTTCTTGATACTTTCATAAGCAGCACAAAGGAACCAGAAATCAATGTTTTCTTCCTTGCGGGATTCGTCGATTGATTTTAAGAACTCCTCAGACTTCTCTCTGGTTTCGTATGAAAGGGTAAATCTCGGCTCATCTATAAAGCCAAAACTCTCTTCATTCATAAAACGGTATATAAGATAGATAGTTGTTAGACGCTGCTGCCCATCAATCAATTCATATCTATCACCATTTTTTCTTACTACAACCGGCTGTAAACAGTAGTTGCGTTTGCCCTCAGTAGAATAAATATCATCGAGCAGACGAACTACTTCTGTTTCTCCCCAACGATAACCACGCTGGTAAGAAGGAACATAAAAGTCTCCTGTTATATCCCCGACAAGCTTTGTGTCGAGTTTAATCTCATTATTCATATAGCTACAATTCCTTTACTTGGTCTTTTTCACATAAGTAAGCTCAATGTCATAGCCGAGCTGTTCCATCATCTGGACAAATGTCTTATTCACAATCTTTTCTGGACTCTTGATAAGACGGTTCACATATGACGGAGATGTGCCTACCTTCTCAGCGAGTTCTGCTTGAGTGGTCTGTTCTTCTACGCACTTAACTTTTACATCTATTTCAATATTATTTCTAAGCATCTAACTCACCGTAGCACTTTCTGTACAACTAGATTTCACTATCAGTTCAATTTATTATACCACACGAATGTGAACATTTCATCATGGTACAAAAAAAAAAGACAGCCAGATCATTTCGACTGACACGCCCCCTGTCAAGTAGACAGCGCAAAAAAAAACATTCCATGTATTGACCAAAAGCAGTCTGTGCAATTTGTGCTTGCCACAGCGACCGCCATCCGGTCAAGCAGCATACGTTTCATGGTATTCCATCGGGTCATACAATTCAGCTTGAGCTGGTAACGCCTTGTATTGTAGTACCTGATGTATTCTTCTATCGCCAAAATCAGTTCATCCTTATCTGTAAACTTGCGGAGATAGTACATCTCGGATTTAAGGATTCCCCACCAGCCTTCCATTGGATCATTATCAATGCATCTTCCGACACGTGACATACTCTGTATCATTCCAGCGTCAACAATTTTTTGATGAAAAACCCTGTTGGTGTATTGAAATCCTCGGTCACTGTGGAAGATTGGATGTGCGTCAGGATTCAGATGAACTGCTTCATCAAATGTGGGAAACACAAGATCGTTGTTGTTACTGTTGCCAATTTTGTAAGCTACGATACGCCTGTCATAAAGGTCGAGAATTGCGCTAAGATACAGCTTTTTCACGGTCATGCCAATATAGGTAAATAGCCGTTATTAACTGTCACACCTACTGTCATCAGTCCTCTTCAATAAAGTCAGATTTCAGTTTTAACCCCTTGATATACCTGCCTTTACGGTCACGGAAACGTTCAAATCCTATTGATTCCAAAGCAGTGTAGAAATCTGTTGTGCTGCGAGTAAACTCCCCCACTTGTGCACAGAAAATTCGATACTCGTTATATACCTCGCTCGACTTTGCCACATAAGCATGGTCAAGTTCGCAGCGTTCACTTAAGAAGTAGGAAAGCCAGTCGTTGCTTTCCTTATAATGTTCAATGGCATCACGCACCTTCTTGGGCGGATCAATCTTGTAATTGTCTGAAATAACCTTTCGTGCACCCTCAATTACCCACTAAAGTATCGCCCCTCCTGCATTTTCATACAGGTAGTCAGCATAATTCTTAATGTCAGCACTCCCCTCGATCTTTGCATCAAACGGAATAACGATAAGCCTTCTCCACGTACCCTTATCAATAGCACCTACTTTTGGCAGGTGATTGGTATAAAGAACAAGTGTGTGTGTCGGAATATATGAAAACGGATCTTTGTACTTTTTCTCAGCATAGATCTCATCTGTAGAACAGAGCTGCTTTACATTGGCTGTATTTAATCTCATGCCTTCTTCAAGTTCTGCGGCAATAAGCATTCTTTTTCCTTTTGCCTCTGCGAGTTCGGGTTTCACATTTCTTCTGCATCCAACGGTCAGCATATCCGCAGAAATGTTGCCAGAGTAAGTACCAAGTACTCTTGCGATAACATTCCAAAAGGTACTCTTACCATTACGACCCTCTCCATATGCAATAATAAGTGCCTCCACATACACCTTGCCTATAGCAGCAATTCCTACCATTCTCTGAACATAATCGATAAGGTCGGGATCATTTAAGAAGAAGGGAGCAAGTGCAGCTGCCCAAATATCTGCTCCATCACTTGATGGGTCAACGGTCGTCTGCTTAGTGATAAGATGCTCTGGCCTGTGTTCCATTGGAAATTTCAACCCTTGTCTTAAATCGTAGGTTAGAGATGGTGTGTTCAGCATAAACTCATCAGCATCAAGATTTCGCTGTTCCACTTCAAGCATCGGACGGGCTTCTTTTAATGTGGCGGAGATATTTTTGGTATCTCTTCTTTTAATGGCATACTTCTTGTAAGCTGCGGCGTCTTCATACAATTCATAGGTATGTGCCTGCTTTTTATTGAACATCTGCACTGCTTTCTTTGGACCCACAGAAACCAATATCTCCATACCGCCATTCTTTACAAGTTCATCCATAGCCTTCTTCATTTCGGTTTCAGCCTCGGCAAGCTGCCTTTCTGTCAAGTCTTTGGAAACGCCCTGCGACTTTGGCTTGGACTCTTCCCAAAAACTTCCGTTGTAAACCATGTAATCGGTAGATGGGGAATATCGAAGAATGTTCTTATATTCCTGGCAATAACCATAGCCTGTCCAACATCAGAAAAATCATCGGGCTTTAATCTGCAGTCCGAATTGTATTGTTCCGGTGGGATATACCCTTCTTGCTTTGACACCTTACTGCCAAACTTCCCTGCACTATGCCATATTGTATTCAATTCACTTTCGAGAAGTGGCGGGTTACAGAGTTCAGCTTTCTTAAGAAAAATCTGATAAGCCTCTTCTGTATTTCCGTACCTCTTGATGATTTTCCCCGCGATATGACTCATGGTACTGTTGCGTTGTCCCTCCGGTACTTGCTCAAGACTCGCATCAAAATCCGCAAATTTGTCTTCTCCTAAGAAATCCACAACGATTTTATCACCCTCATAGAACTCCACTTCATCAGAGTCATTGCCATAAAGGAATCTTGCAGAGTCTAAAGCACTGGTATCGTAATAAGGAAATGCAGATGCAATTCTCTTTTTTAGTTCTGCATACTTCTGCTCATCCGATACAATTTCAATAGGGAAAAAGATATGAAATCTTGGTCGTGCATACTTATCTCCCTTTGGAAGATTGTTGTGTCTGCTATATGATACAGCAAAAGCAACACCCGGTATTTCAAGTGCTATATCAAGAGGAGTTACCCATTCATACGGGTTATCTGAATGGTCATTATCACAGTCAAGTGGAATACAGTCGGAGAACTCGAAATTATCCTTACTTCGATAATTTCCTTTATACTTTGCAGTTACATGGTCCATCTTCGTTGCTTTGATAAAGGAGTCCTTGTTGGTAACAATCATCTTATTGGGATACATACAGTTCCCGCTGTTGCCGACACAATCTGCTGTGTATATAGTGAAATTAAGCATATTCGTTTACCTTCTTCATCGCATGGTCAAACCATTTGATTTTCATTCTTCTTTTCTTGGCAACACCGATTTCACGAGTCATACCGCGGCTAACCACTCCGTCGAATACCCAAAGTTCCGTGCATTTGCCAAGAAGCACATAGTTAAAGTGCATAGCCATTGCTCTTTCTCTTTCATTGCCGTCATCCATGAACTGTAGATAGAGAAGATGAGGTGTTATCGGGATAGCATTCTTATCAACGAGAAATCTGCTGTATACTTTTGCGTTCTTGACATTATTCTTGATGTCGCCTGCATACGGACTGCAAACATATACCAAAGGAAGATAGGCAGCCATTTTATTAGCTGCCTTTTCTTCACGCTGGATATTGGTAATAGCCTCATATGTAGTAGGGTCACAATAGCCTTCGGCGTTGTACTTATCAATACCAATATCTTTAGCCCTCCTGTTCCATTATCGGGAAAATTTCATCTTTCTTCAGCAGGTCATAGATAAATAAGCGACCTTTCTGCGTCCAGTAAGTATATGGTTTAGAGTGCGGCAAACCATCTGATCCGTTGTATGTATGGGTCTTAGTAGATGTAAGTCCCATCTCGGCGTATTCCTTATATAGCAGCCATATTTTATTCCCCTACTTAAACTGGATACCCTTTTCATGGAGATACTGGTTCATGCGATTAGCCGTCCAGCCATAATCTTTTGCAATGACGGAAATCGCAACTAAGTCCTTACAGTTCAGCACAACATCACAATAACTTGCTTTCGGTTTCATCTCAGTGATCTGCTGGTTCTGAACTGCGACCGTTTCAAGTAATTTTCTATTCTGTTTTTGAACAAGTACCAACTGCTCGTTTGCAAACTGCAGTGCCCTTGCCATAACAGACTCAGGAGAATTCCAAGCTTCTTCGATCTTGATAAAATACTGACGGAACTTTCTGCCTTTCTCCGAACGCTGGATCATACAAAGTTCCTTAGCCATTGCTATTGTGAGTTGATGATCCACTGCAGGTCTTCCACCTGTACTTTCGCTCATAAATGAGCTAAAGTCCGTCCCCTCTGCGAACCCATAATCGCACATCCTTGGAAACCAATCTTTATACGCAGTCTTAATTTCCAATGCAGCGTGAGGATCTCGACCACTCACAGTAGGTCGGTCACTGTCATAATTAACTTTGATTAAATCAGTCATCTAAAATGCCTCCTTATGAATATTATTGGAGAAATCACCCTCCTACCTATTAGCCTTTGTAGGAGAGTGAAAAGGACGTTATTTTTTAAAAACTTTTTTTAATTTGCTGATTGATCTTCTATAGCGGTGACTTACATTGTTTGGTTCGTCACCGATCGATGCTGCATATTCACCGACTGTTAAGCCATCAAGTGCAACGGCAATGACCATATCTGCCGCTGATGGTTTTAAAGTTTCACGAATTTTTGACAGAGAGCCTCATACTCCCACTGATTGCTGCGATCGATTTCCTGCTCGTAATACACGGACGGATCCCGCACTTCTTCGATGAGTGGTTCAAATTCGTCAACCGCATTGATTTTTTCATCAAGCTTTTTCCTAGTAAACCCTCTGTGGCGATTGAATTTGTGCCAGTTGTTGTAGTCGGGTCTGTTGTACTGCTTGTCCCACGCATTTTGAATCGCCTGCTCCTTTTCTTCCTGGGTCATGTTGTCATCACAATCAAGTGATAAGCTTACCCACATTTCATCAGTTGCCTTTGCATCCAGCTCAATAGTCTGGAATTCGTTCTCATAACGAATCTTTAATTTCATAGTTTCCTGCCTTTCTGCCTGGTTCTCGCAGAAGGGCATAGGAAACAAATAGGGTCGGTGCTTATAGAAGTACCGACCCATCAAGCCTGAAAAAGGGCATAAGGAAATAAGGGTACTTCTATCGCACCTTTCACAGGTTGTCCTGTGATCGATGCCGATATCTGTATCCCAATGCCCTTATAGCTAATCAGGCCTTGTGATGTTATTTTTTTGAGTGCCTCTAGCACTTAGTTGAATTCACGTAATGAACTCAACTAAGCATCAGAGAAAATTACAATTTCCGTAAAAATGTAGTAGGCTTATGGGGCGAACTCGTCTTCAGTAGCTTTGATGCCTAAAAAGCGGTATAGCAAACAAAGAATACACATTAGCGTTTTTGCTGATAAAACAGTTTTAGCGAACATATGTATCCAGTATTATCTATACATACTCAGGCTCGTTGTGAAACTTTGACCTATGGGAGAAATACCCTCACTATATTACGGACATTTTTCTCCCTATTTTATAACGAAATAATCAATCTCACTGAATTTTTGTAAAAAAATAGACAGCCGAGAAAGAGTACTCCAATAAAAGTACTCTTACATCTCGGCCGTCTAGCAGCTCTGTGTTATTTCTTATATATCCTGTAATCTAAAATTAGCTCTTTATGCTTTTACATATCTCAGATATGAATTGTAATGATTGCTTACAGTTGCAAACGAATTTTCAGTTGTTCTTGTAAGTATCGTGATGGTGTCTTTACGCTGTATTTTGATGCTCGTATTTACAGGCATATGTACAGTTGTCATGCTGTCTTTATATTTTACGTAAACATTACCCGTTCTTTCGTCCGCTTTGCAAACAATATGTCCTTGATAATCATAATAATTTTTCACGTTTTCTCTCTCCTTTATAATTCATGTCACGTTAGCATACTAGCTAACACTATTGCTAAAATAAAACAGCGGGCGGTAAGACCCGCTGTAATTAAGCTTGTGTGTGCATTTATGCAGAAGGTTTCTGCTGCAGTAAGTACTCCAAATACCCTAGTGTTTTCAGCCTATGTTTTGCTGCTTCCTCGGATACATTAAAAGTTTCTGAAATACAATAAATCAAATTAAACAGCTTGAGTACATTGGTAGGTATTCCACCCTGTCTTTCAACACATATTTCAACTGAACTCTTTGGCATTAGAGTTGCAGCTGAAAAGCTGTTTGCGTGCCACTCCATCCAATCATCATCAAGCCATTCGTGAGTATTTGTTCTTCCAGTGCTTCTTTTTTCTAAACGGCAAGGTATTCCGCCGCTATTAGCATAAACAGCTGAATGAAATACTGCGTGCCCGCACTCGTGTCCCATGGTGTATCTGTATCGGTGTTCCTGATTAGCCTCTAACAGACGAGAATCGATCATAATCGTATTTGCACATTCCTCGATATATTCCGCACGATTTGTTTCAGGGTCGAAAATCGGTATTTTGTTAGTGTCTTTGAATACCATCATTCCTAGATACACACCATTGTGCGATAAATACTTATAGTCTACATTAAGTCCGAGAAACATTTCTGCGAAAGCATCAATGTCTAGGGGTGCTGGATCTACAAGTATATCGGACTGAAATGCTCTGACATATGTCTCGCCGATATCATCTATTTGTTATCTGCTTAGAATAGGTACACCGTTTGCTTTTGTTATATAGCCGGGACTTTCCATTCCTTACCCTTTCCTCTGTTTAAGCTCCTCTACAAATTTCAGCCAATCATCCTCATCAGCGTCAAGGTCACGAGCAGTGCGCAGTGCGGCTGCAACATAATCTCTCTTCATGATATAGTCCGGCAAGTCAGGAGCAACAGAATTTCTTTGCTTGCCGGCGAGGTCAAACATGACGGCCTTTTCTTCCTCTGTAAGTGACAGGATCTCAGCGATCTTATCAAGCTTTTGAATCTCCGGGGGATTTCGCCTATCTTTTTCAATGTCAGTAAGATACGGTGCAGTAATCCCGATAAGCTCTGCCATCTTCCGCAGTGTTATCTCGTTCTCAAGCCGTTTCTTTTGAAGGAATTCCCCAAAACTCTCATATTGTGCTTTCATTCTTTTCACCTTTTTTTAATTATTCAAACCCTATTCAAACGCTTTATCCACTTTTTAATTCAATTCACTTTAAATATTACAGCGTTAATGGGCAAATTTTATTTTGTCTAGGTGGATAGTTAACGCACGTCTGCGTGTTAGCATTTAAGCTAACAGTGATATTATATCACGCTTTTTCTGTCTTGTCAAGGGGGTTAGTTAGATTTTTTGAATTTTTCAGTAGTTTCATTGATCCTATACACATTAACAAAATGGACGGATACGTAGTAATACATTTGATGTTCACTCCGTTTTGATTGCACCAATCTGAAACGCTTAGTCCACTTTCATTTCTGTCCACTGTTTTAGCTTGACTTTTTTTCACCTTTGCTATCTCGTTCATTATGATCAACTACAATTAGACTTTTTTGCTTACTTCTAGTTTAGTCTATTGGGTGTTCGTTGGAAAGGTGGGAGGTTATTGGGCGTGTACAATTAAATAACCACATTAGAGTATCGACCTAATCCAGTGTGGTCATTTTGTTATCTCGAGTACCGAAATGATATGTGGGGTTATTTTATAGAATGTTCCCAATATGCGTGCCCCACTAGAGTATCGATTCACTCACATGTGATTTTTTTATTTTGCTTGTTTGTTTTTCGAATGGTTTTTTATAAATTCTTTTACTTCAAATTTCAATTTGTCGCAAGAATTAACATACAAAACAAAGTCTTTTTGTAAATCTATGTTAGCATTTGGAATCAAGTAATTTTGAATTAAATTCTTATCTCCACGAGGCATTTTTAAGCCTTTCTTTTCTTCCATCATAAAATCAAAAAAAGTATCTTGATATAATGTGTAATACACATACACTGGTAAAAACTTGCTTGTATCTTTTATTCTGAATACTAAGATATCTGTGGAACATCCACCATCTCGATCTGATAACCATATTTTTTTTAGATATGGCCGAATGTTTGAAACTAGAATATCATTACAATGGTATTCTACTGCCCCAGCAATGTTTTCAAGAGTCCCCATATAAGGTATAATACCTCTTTTATTTTGTAACATATTGTCTGTTGTGATGTAGGAATCGATAGATAACATATCTTTATCAGCTCTACCTGTATAAAGTGGAGCAACGAGTGCTAATTTTGTTCTATCTTCGATATTACCAAACATTTCGGCAAATTTGGATTTGAATCAGCCTATATACTTATGATGAGATGCTTTGACATTATTTTGATTAACCATGGCGTACCTAAGTGTAGTATCAATTTGAGAATGTCCTAACAATACTTGTACCTGCTCTATAGGCATCCCTTTATCAATAGCTTTCGTAGCTAGTGTTCGTCTGAATTTATGTGGATGTACTTTGGTTGATTTTAAGTTAGAACCAATCTTATGCAGTATAATCTCTATGCCACGTATAGATAACCTATCGTGAGGTTTATTCAATGACACAAACAGAGCCTCACATTCATCATGTCTATCGGTAATATAATCATGTAAATGTATTTTAGTCCTCGCATCGAAATATACTTTTCGTTGTTTGTTGCCCTTACCCAATACTATACATTCTCGTTTTTCCAAATCAATATCAGATATATTTAGATTAACTAATTCTCCTACACGAATCCCTGTAGATGAAAGGATATCAATAATAGCAAGGTCACGTGAATTATTACAACTGTCTCTCATTCGCTCCAATTCTTCATCAGAATATACGTCTTTAACAGTTTTGCCAACTCTTATTTTATGAATCCTCCTTGCAGGACTTTTTATAATATAATTTTCATCCTCAAGCCATGCAAAAAAGCTCGAAATAATTCTTCTGATGTTATCAAGTGTTATTTTTCCGGCATTGCTTTCATTTTCATAATTTGAAATGTATGTTCTGATATCATTAGTTTCGACTTGTCGTACAGATTTATTTATTTTCTCATTCATCTTAGAAAGAGTGGTTTTGTAATATTTTAATGATCTTTCAGAACAACCTTCTACCTGCTTTGCAGATAGAAATAGTTTTAAGAGTTCATCGTTAGAATGTTGTGTTTCTTCATAGTTTTCGGCAAACATAGTAAAGCTGCATTCCAATACTTCATGCAATTTTGCAAGCTGTTCATTATTTAAAATGCCTAACATTCTCTGTTCAATAGTATTTATCAATTCCTTTTTCATAGTAAAATCTCCTTGTAGTTAATTTATTTTGAAGAGGAATACAGGTAATGTCAGGCATTCATTTTTATCTAAAGTATTTATCTATAAGTTCTTCACGTGCAGTATTTAATTCTCCTAATTTTTTTTGTGCTTCAAATTTCAATTTGTCGCAGTCTGATGCATAAAGAGCAAATTCATCTTGAAGATGTTTTGGTGGAAGTGGAACTTTAATTTTTTTCATTGGTGTATTCATCAGCTTATCATTTCCAACATGATTTACGTGTTTGTACGCAATTTTTCCAAGTATGTATGCAAGGTATTTCATATTCACTATAGAATGATCTTTTGCTTTTAGAGTTCCGCATACATTTGTGCAGCTAAATTTCCCATTTCTATAAAACACAGTTCCTGCATTTACACCGTCAGTGGTCCAAGTAATATACTCTCCTTCAAAATCATAGGTGTTAATATATCCAAAAATTCCTTCGTTTGTTGTTTGGGATGAATACACAGGAAACTCCCCGTGATTTGCTACAATATAGTCATTACTAATAACTCTACCTCGTCCATCCTCGCAAATTGATTCAATTGCCATAAGTTTATACTTAGAAGTAGTTTCATCTAAAATAAAATTTTCTAAATCAAACATTTCGGCAAATTTGGATTTAACCTTCTCAGATTGCTCGCTGATTATTGCTTGCTCATCGGCAATTTTCTTATCAATAGCTTCAATTGCATCTACTACTTTCTGTTGATCTGCCACAGAAGGAATTTGAATAACTAAATTAGAAATTCTCTGTGTAGATGCTCTGTTGCTACGTGAAAATCTTTCAAATTCACCCTCTGCCTGAAGTGCTAAAGCCATATACTTAGGTATAATATCATCTGTTTTTATACGTAAAACGCCGCAATGGTCAGTCGGATAAAATGGTTTGTTAGCAGGTATAATATTTACCATCCAATCGCCATCAATTCCCCACAGAATAGAAGGTACAGAAAAATCAGTGATATTCTGCTTATCAATTCTTCCAAACTCCTCAAATACATTTGCGCTATATATAGGAATACTGCCATTCTCAACTACTTCATCTGAAAGAACACGATTTCCTATACTTAATTCAAAGATGTTTTTATCGGATAATCTGTAATTTGTAAGCCCCGGAATATCTTTTAGTACTCTCGTCGGAGTGGTTTTGATAGACTTATTAAACGCAGTTCCGGAAAAATCAAGCATATCCTGTAACCTCAAACGATAATAGTAGGAATCCAACTCTTTGACATCAAACTCATCCTCATCAGAAAAAGCATTCCTAATTAGTCCTGCAATGGAATTGTTGTCTCTACGATTGGATACATTATATAAACATCCTCCAGCCTTTATTATCTGAATTCCTTCTTGTCCTTTTCTATTACTCCATTTATATCCAAGAAACTTCTCCTGTTCTTTATTTTCATCCGGAGCAGAAATTATCAATGTATCTTGGTTGTAAACTAGTGAATAGTAGAATAATTTTTCTTGCTCGACCGAAAAAGCATATTCGTAAAATCTCTGAGTGAACCATTTTTTCTTTTCTGAATCAGATAGTTTTTGGAAAGTTTTCTGCTTACTTTTCTTGTTGTATTCTGTTGAGTTTACAAATTCATTATAGTGCTGACCGAAATAATTATCATTTATCCAAAAGTCAAAGTCTTCACTTTTCGATAAAAATTTGTTGTAAATGTCCTTTTTAACACCTATTTTCTTTAGATATCCTCTCAAAATGGATTCGTCTTCCCAACCATCTATATCCGCTTTAGAAAGTATAGCATCAACACTATCAATAACCATATCAGTGCGTTTTGGCGGTTCATTGAATTTTTGCAAGAAAAGAATGACCGTATTTGTCCCCGTGGCACCGAAGGTTTTGCTTCCCAAGGTTGCAATGGCTATAATATTAAAATTTTTCAGAAGAGATTCTCGTGCAGTAACAAAGCTTTCGTTTTCTTTGTTTAAAATGCTGCTTGGTAGAATTACTGCAGCAACACCATTCGGTTTTAACAATTGTGATATTCTTTCCACGAACAGCGTTTCAATTTCTGAACCGTCATTTGAGATCTTATCTAAAATATTTAACTGATTGTTCGTTAACTTCAAATGAGGTTTGAAGGCCTTTACCGAATATGGAGGATTGGCTACAAGAATATCAAATGATCTAGGTATTATTTCTTTATCCGGATAGTTTTCAAGTCCATCACCGAAAATTATATTTCCATTTCCTGCACCGTGCATGAATAGCGAAATTTTAGAAACTCTTGCTAATCTATAATCTTTTTCGATGCCGAATATTTTTTTCTCTACCCATTGGTTAGATGGTTCCGTATTACTGTCTATTGCATTAGCACAAATTTCTACAGCCTCAAATCCTTCCGTTAAGAAATGCCCTGCTCCACAGGCATAATCTATAATCTTGGGATATTCAATACCATCTGTCTTTGTCATTATTTGTTTTAAAGGAAGGCTATCCCATATAAAGCGCGTAATAGGAGTGGGAGTGAAAAATTGACCTTCATTCTGCTTAAATCCTTTATTCAGTAATTGTTCAAACAAATCACCAAGCATCTGTACATCTGCTGAACCAATTATTTTATAGTCCTGAAAGAGCTGTACCATCTCAACTAATATTTTACCATTTTGATAGAATAACTCTTCATTATGAACATCTTTAAAAGCAAAGTCATTATTTGTATAGAATTTGAGTATACGAAGTGTATTTCTCAATTCTTCAATCATTTTTACTCTTTTTTGCTTTGTGTACTGTTTTACAAGGTTTTCTGCATAGTCATCAGACACATAGAAAATCTCTTCACGCATGAATTTTTCCATGCCTTCCTTATGAAGCCTTTGCAGCCTGTCTTGAAGAGATTCGTATGTATCAGTGCCAACTTTATATTGAAATTCAACAATATCATTATCTGATTTTTGTATTTCATCTACTAATTTACAGATAAATAATGCTATCAATCGATTGAATGCATTCTCCTTATCTGAAACATTATTATGCCGCAAAATCTCTTCAAAACGATTTACTATCTTGTCATTTTCAGAGAAGTCTTTTAAATCTTTTTTTCTAAGTGGTTTTACGCCGATATCATAAGCGACCGAATCATCTCTGAAAATAACGTCACCACTAAATCTTTGTTCATATGTTTCTTTCCACGCCTCATAAAGTTCTGAAACCGTGTGAGCATTTTCATAAAGGAGAATAGTGGTATCTTTTCTGGCAAGATTTAGAATATTCTCATCATCTGAGCAGTCGATACTGTCGGTTGTGTATTCAATTTCATTATTGTCATTAATATTTGATGCATATAAGACTAGCCATCTACAGCCACGCTCTTGCTGCCAGTAGGAAATTAATTGTCCACCATCAGAACGTATATTTTTCATTTCTTTTGTATATTCAGAACCATATGTCTTACATTCAACTATAAATAGCATTTTCCCATTTTGATCAGATACGCAAATATCGGCTCGACCACTTTTTTGTTCATGGCCAAGTGTCCAAGTACGTTCAAGTTCAATATTCTCTGGTCTATACCCTTTATCAAGAAGCCTATTAATACATTCTAATACAACAAAATTTTCCGGTTCAGAAAAATTAGTTGTAGTCGCTATATTAACTTTAAACCCTTTATCTTCAGGATAAATTATCTTTTCATTTCTAAAATCCACAACAATAGAGCAATCGGAAAGTGGATAGTTTTTTTCATATTTATCGTTATAAGTATCGCTAAAACCCGCTGAGCTTAACATATTCTTTAAATTAGACTTTGTTATCATTACTTATTTCCTCCAGTTTTATAGTTTAGCCATGCTTCTTCCACGTCTTCATAAGGAAGAGTATTCTTTTCACAGTATGTTTTAATATTCCTCATGACTTTAACTTGGGGTCTAGCTTTTCCCGATTTCCTTCGATTAACGTTCGAAAATGCTACACTAACAATTTCAGCGAACTCACTTTGTGTTAACAACGCACTTTCTCTGAGATTTTTATTCCTTCAGGAAAACTCATAGGCATCCCCTTAATCTACTATTTCAACGGTTTAATTCTAGTTAAACTTAATCTTATCGTTTTATTATATTACGTCAAAATTTTGCTTTTCCAAGATAATCTATCGTTTTACAATTTTGTGGATACATATATTCTGTAAGCCAATATGAGAGTAAATACCTATTGAATCCCCTGGAGTTTAAATCCTTGCTATACATTTCCTAGGCCAACCCGAACGAGTAGACCTGTTTCCGCACGGCTATTTTCAAGCGCCCCAAAAATAGCCTTCAAAATGACTTCATGCCTCCATTTAACAATAATCATTGAGAAGTCCTTTATTTAATATGCTTTATTTACCTGTTATGGTTCTCCTTTGACATCAAAACAACAGTCTCCACATGAAATTATTTGGCTATTTCATACATAATCGGTTATAGCCATATTTTTCAATAGTTATAGAGTCTTTCATTTTCCAGTTGTTATGCCCGGATACAAACTTGGTCAGTCCAAAAATCTGTGCTTTAAGGCTCTCAAGCTGATCCATAGTATTTGAACTAACACGAGCATAGATGACAACGTGTTTCATCGGCTCATTTGTATTAGCCGGAATCAATCTCACTTTACCAGGCATAAACACCTTCACTTTCTAAAATAGCCTAATTATTATTCGGCATATTTTCAAATGATTATTAGCCTATTTTCACCCTCGTTTTCCACAAATCACGAATAAACACTTCTGTATAATCGACACAACCTCAATAGTTCTGTCTGCCCAACTATAAAAAAATCAAGTTTTTATGTGATTTTTCAGCCGTTTTAGGTGGTTTGATTTCCAATACATAAAACGCTCTAAACTCCTCATTTTACGGCATTTACTAGTACCTTGTATTAAATCTTAGTCAACATTACTGCGCACTCAACATGCCCCGTCCTCCCAAACAGATCCACGCCCTTGACCTTGACCGTCTTATACCCCAACTCTTCCAGCACAGCACAGTCCCTAGCAGCAGTAGCGTGATTGCAGGATATCATAACTACCCTGTCAGGGGACATTTTTGCCATGTACTCCAGTGCGTCCCTAGTGCAACCCTTTCTTGCAGGGTCAGCTATTATCACATCTGGTCGTTCGCCACGGCTGTAAAGTATCTCTGCTATCTTTCCTGCGTCGCCACATATAAATTCCGCATTTGTGACATTGTTTGCTGCGGCATTTCGATTTGCATTGTCTATTGCAGACTCTATTATCTCAACACCTATGAGCTTTTTCACATTTTTGCTCATTGACAAACCAATCGTTCCTGCACCGCAGTAAAGATCAAGAAGAGTTTCCTTTCCTGTCAGCTGAGCATAATCTGCGGCAATTTCATAAAGCCGCTCCGCCTGAATTGTATTTACCTGATAAAATGACAGCGGTGATATCTCTATATCATTTCCACACATGGTATCGTGTATCGTGTCGCTTCCATACGCAGTAACAAGCTTCTGTCCGAGTATACAGTTGGTCTTTCGGCTATTCTCGTTGAAAACTATACTCTTTATATCAGCATATTTTTTGCAAAGCTCACCTACAAGCGCATCAAATACGCCACGCTTTTTAAGGTCAGTTATAACAAGACAAACCATTATCTCGCCTGAGTGTTCGCCACGCCTGAGATAAATATGCCTGAGCAGACCGCTTCCCGTTTCCTCGTTGTATGCCTTTATCTCACGCTTGTTCACATAAGCCATTATTTCATCGGCTATTGCCTTGAATACAGCAGGCTGTAACGCACAATCAGTGTGATCGCATACATGATGAGAACGCCTTGAATAGAATCCGCAAACTGCCCTGCCGTCCTGCTCTGCTACAGGGTACTGCGCCTTGTTGCGATAGCCAACAAGCTGTTTACAACCCTCAAAGCTGTCATATTCAGGATAAAGCTTACCAATACGCTCAAATGAATCCTTTATGAACTGCTCTTTTACACGGCATTCTTCCTCATAGCTCATGTGACGAAAACAACAACCACCACACCTTGAATAAACAGGGCAATCGTTCTTCGTTCTTTCAACCGAACCACTTACAATATTTTCGATAATGCCATAGCAATACGTTTTGCAGACCTTGACTATCCTGCATTCGATAACGTCGCCAATAACAGTAAAAGGCACGAAAACAGCAATGCCCTCGTGCTTTCCTACTCCGTTGCCCTCATTTGTCATACCGCTTATTTCAAGCCTGATAATCTCATTTTTCTTTAGCATAAAATTCCTCTATCTCATTTTTTCGCTTAAGCATAAGCTCAAAATGCTTATTGTATTCAAGCGGAAATTTGTAATTGAACACACGCTCCAAACGTCCGCCATCTTTGTCAACAAGCTTTGTCGAGCCACCCGCACCCATTGCAAGAATGGTCTGAACCTCTTCCATTATATAGATATTATACAAACTCTCGTGACCCCGCTTTGTCCAGCCTATATTTTCAAGATTTTCAAGCATATTCTTCTGTCTGTAGAGATAATAAGGCAGATAGCCGTTTTCAAGAAGTCTTTTTGTGGCATACTCTACCATTTTATCGGCTGGATTTTTCAGCACTTCCCTGTCACCGCTGTGATTTAGCCTAGCCGCACGCTTTATGGAAAGTGTGTGTACAGTGATATTCTCAGGAGCAAGCTCGATAAGCTTATCAATGGTATTCTCAAAGCTCTCCACTGTGTCTGTTGGCAGACCTGCGATTATATCGGTATTTATAGAGTCAAAACCAACTTTTCTTGCAAGGTCAAAGCTGTCAAAAAACTGAGCAGTTGTGTGCTTTCTGCCAATAGCCTCAAGAACGCTGTCATTCAAAGTCTGTGGATTTATAGATACTCTGCCACAGCCGTTTGCTTTAAGCACCTTCAGCTTTTCTTCAGTTATAGTGTCAGGTCTTCCCGCTTCAACAGTGTATTCACGGACAGTTGACATATCAAAGCTGTTTGCAATGACCTTCATAACTCTGTCAAGCTGAGCAGCAGTGAGCGTGGTAGGAGTGCCGCCGCCAAAATATACGGTGTCAAGCTTCAAACCAATCTTTTTTGTTATTTTCGCAGTGTAAACTATCTCCTCACACAGCTTGTTCACATACTCAGGGATAAGCTTCATACAGCCCTCGATAGATTGCGAAACGAAAGAACAGTAGGAGCATCTTGTGGGACAAAACGGTACTGACACATAAAGACTAAAGCTGTCCTTTTCAAGCTCATCGAGGACAGGCTTTTGGGTTATAGCAGTTTTGTATGCAATATCGCACTTTTCTTCGCTGCAAAGATATCTGCTCTCCATGGCTTTAAATATCTCCGCCTTGTTCATGCCCTCACTGAGCATATCATTCACACGCTTCACAGGTCTTATTCCCGTTATAACGCCCCATTTCGGCACAATGCCTGTTATCTCGCTCATTGCCTTAAAAAGAAGTCTTGACAGCGAAAGTTCCATGTCGCTTTCAAAATGCACAAACTCCTCTTTTTCGCAAGTCTTGCCGTCATATCTCACCTTAACGCTCAAACAAACATTGTCAGCGTTATCCTTTTTCTGAGCGAACACATAATCGTCCTCTGTATCTATGCTGTCAGAAAAAACGTGGGTAAAGAGCGTTGCAGGGATAAAAAGCTTCATTACTCCCTCAAGCTCATATTTATAATCGTTGCCGCTGAATATCAGAGTCATTTCAAAGCCTCCGCAGCCTGCCTGAGATATGGGTTATACTTTCTCTCAGCGTCAAGTGTTGTGACATTCATATGACCAGGATAAACAGTTAGATTTCCACCAAGGTCAGCTATTTTCATAAGCGACTTCATAAGGGCTGTGCTGCTTCCATCAGGCATATCAGTTCTGCCAACACTTCTTGAAAATAGGGTATCTCCCGAAAACATATTCATGCCGCATATGAAACAAACAGAACCGCTTGTATGTCCCGGCGTTTCCAACACGTCAAATTCAAGCTCGTCAAGCTTTAGTATATCGTCCTCTGTAAACACATTGACCTTGCCTGTGTAATTTCTGTGTCCTCTTATTCTGAAAAGATTAGCAAGCATTCCTGCGTCATCTGTAAGCTTAGGCTTATCCATAATGTGGATATACACCTCGCAGCCTGTCCTGTCTACAAGGTCAGCCACAGCACCGATATGGTCAAAATGACCGTGGGTAAGAAAGATCTTTTTAAGCGTAAGACCGTGACTCTCTATCTCACCGAGAATATAATCAGGGTCGGCAGGTGCATCGATAAGAACGCAGTTATTTTCTTCGCTTGCAACAATATAACTGTTCGTTTCACAAACACTCAATGGTTTGAGCCTATATATTTTCATTATCTGTCCTTTCTTATTTACCGCTTCTTTCAACAGAAATAACGTTCTTTATTTTCTGAAGCTTGTTTATAACATTGTTGAGCTGTTCCATTCCCGCAATGCTGACAGTTACGGAAAGCATTGCATTGCCGTTTTTCAGTTCCCTTGAGGTTGACTCATAGATAAAAATATTGATCATTGCAAGCGCTGACGAAACGTCTGCCAGCAGACCTATTCTGTCAACCGCAACGATATCCAAAGTACACTTGAAATAGCCCGTATGCTTTTCAGAACTTTCCCACTTAACATTTATCCAACGAGCGGCATTTTCAGGATCATCTTTCTGCGAAAGATAGTTCACGCAATCCTTTTTATGCACGGATATGCCGTGACCTCTCGTGATAAAGCCGACTATTTCGTCACCTGGAAGCGGATTACAGCACTGTGCAAACTTGATAGCGCAGTTGTCGATGCCGTCAACGATAACACCGGTGGAATTTTTGGAAGTCTTTATCTTATTCTCAAGGTCAGAAGTATCAGGCTGAGCCTTTTCACCATATTTCTTATTATACTCAGATTTCAGCCTTTGCATCACCTTTGAAAGCTGAACACCACCGTAACCTATGGCTGCAAAGAAATCATCAAGAGTATCACAACTGTGTCTGTGCATATCCATTTTGAGAAAGTCCTCAAGTTCTTCCTCAGGCACTCTTATATTATTTCTGCGGAACTCTCTTTCGAGAGCATTTCTGCCCTCAAAGATATTTTCCTCTCGTCTTTCCTTTTTGAACCATGAACGTATCTTGGATTTGGCTTCATTGGTCTTGCAGATATTAAGCCATGAACGGCTTGGACCATGACCTTCAACGTTGGTAGTAAGTATCTCGATTATCTCACCTGTTTTTATCTGATAATCATAAGACACCATTTTCTTGTCTACCTTTGCGCCGCACATCTTATGACCCACCTGTGTGTGGATAGCGTAAGCAAAGTCGATAACAGTTGAGCCAACAGGCAGTGTTATCATATCTCCCTTTGGAGTGAAAGCAAAAACGTCCTCAGGGGCAAGGTCATTTTTGATAGCCCTTACTATCTCCTCAACGTCGTTTGACTCCTGCTGTGACTCGATAATCTGTCTTATCCATGCAAGGCGCTGATCGTCCTTTGAGCTACCCCTTACGCCCTCTTTATATTTCCAGTGAGCGGCGATACCATATTCAGCCGTTCTATGCATTTCCCATGTTCTTATCTGAACCTCGAAAGGTATTCCCTCTCTGCCGATAACAGTTGTGTGAAGAGATTGATACATATTAGCCTTAGGCGTGGAAATATAATCCTTAAATCTGTTTGGGATAGGTCTGAACATATCGTGGATTATGCCAAGTACGTTATAGCACTCGGTAACTGTATTGACGATAATTCTTACGGCATAGCGATCATATATCTGGTCTATCTCCTTGCCATCACGATATACCTTTTTATAAATACCATAATTGCTTTTAACTCGACCCTCGATAAGGGGAACAGGGTCAAAATCCTTTTCAAGCCTGTCATGTATCTTGTGCTTGATGTTTTCAACAAGCTGTTCACGGCTTCCCTTTCTGAGCTGCATTTGCTCGTCTATCTCGGCATAAGCATAAGGATCAAGATAGTAAAAAGCAAGATCTTCAAACTCATCTTTAATTGAGCGTATTCCAAGGCGGTGAGCTATCGGTGCATAGATGTTCATTGTTTCATGGGCGATAGTTCTGCGTTTTGAATCTTTGCAATAATTAAGAGTACGCATATTGTGAAGTCTATCTGCAAGCTTTATGATAATAACACGAATATCCTCGCTCATTGCAAGGAGTATTTTTCTGATATTCTCGGCTTTCTGCTCGTCTTTGGTGAAAGTTTCTACCTTTTTCAGCTTTGTAACGCCATTTACAAGCATTGCAACGTCTGAGCCAAAATTCTTCTGTAATTCTTCAAGAGTGCATGGAGTGTCCTCCACAACGTCATGAAGAAGTGCTGCACAAATAGTATCAGTATCCATGCCAAGCTCCAAAAGAATATATGCAACAGACAGCGGGTGGGTTATATACGGCTCGCCAGACTCTCTTTTCTGATTGTGATGATACTTTTCAGCAAGTTCATAGGCGGAAACGATTTTTGACAGATCGTACTGCCTCTCGCCATCAAGTATTTTCTGAATAAGTGCATCAATGGAACACACCGACCTCTCACCTATATGCTCAGGCTTTGAAGCTTCAGGCACAGCGTCGGTATAGTCAGGAGAAGCCGTAGGAGCAGGCTTTTCTTCAAACTGCTCTTTAACCTCGGCTTCGGCAGGAAGATCTTCTTCACTGACAGTTTTTATCTCAGGCATATTTTCTATCTTATCCATTTCAGCAGGATCAAGCAAAATATTCTCTTTATCTGACATTTTAGTTACCTGCCTTTCCAAGCATTTCATTCAGCTTAACAAGAGTTTCAGAGTCCTCAAGATTTACCTTTTGTTTCGGCACAACGTAGCTTATTTTCATAGTTGCGGGTCTGAACTCGATAAGACCCTTATCACGGAAAATATCAACGCAAATATGCAGTTTGCAATAATTCATGCTGTCGCCTGATATTTTCATGAAAAGATTATCCAACGTAATATTCTTAACTGCACTTATGTATTTATATACACCGATAAGCTCCTGCCTTGTCGGGATTATTTTTCTTATAAAACTTGCAGAAAGCTGTTCCCCGCGCATGAGCTTTTCATAACAATCCTTTGCCGCAAAATATCTTTCCTGCTTTACTCCACTCAATCTATGGTCGATAACTCTTATGGATATGGACTCACGGTTATTGAACACATTTATTCCAAGCTCCACGAGCATATCAAGCTTATCGCCAACTGCGAAACAAGCTTTTTCAGGTGCAAGGGAGAAAATAAGAGCCTGTCCTCTATAGCTTCCGTATGAAAACTCGATCTTTGTATGCTTGCCCTGTGACAGAGGTATTATCTTATCCACTCTTACTCCAAGCATTGCAAAAACGGGAGCAGGGTTCTCTGCACCAAAAGGCTCCATTGCTGCAAGACCCTTTACATTATCAAGGTTGATATCCTGCGGCATAAGAAGCTTATCCGCTATAAGCTCAACGCTAGGGAATTTCTCCATAGGATCGCTGTATTCATACACCATTTGAGTGAATTTTTCGATGTTCTCAGCCTTCAGCGACAGACCTCCTGCACACTCATGTCCACCAAATTTATCAAGCAGCTCTCCGCAATGCTGAAAACACTTGAATATATTGAAGCCCTTTACGCTTCTCGCAGAGCCTCGTGCGTTTCCATCGTCATCAATGGAGATTATAACATTCGGCTTTCCGTAAAATTCCAAAATGCGTGAAGAAACAATGCCAATAACTCCGTGGTGCCAGCCCTTGCCTGAAAGCACAAGCACTCTATGGTCAAGAGTTTCAGGGTGAGCGTTTATATGGTTTACTATTTCTGTCATTATCTCTGTTTCCGTCTGCTTGCGCTGGGCGTTAAGATTTAAAAGAGTGTCAACATAATTTTCAGCGTCCTCCGGGTCTTCGCTTAGAAGCGTTTTTACCGCTGTAAGTGGTGAGCCAAATCTGCCGGAAGCGTTTATAACAGGGGCAATCCTAAAAGCAATGCCTGTTGAGTCAAGAGCATTTCTATCAAGCTTTGCTTTATCTATAAGATAGTTTAGTCCCAATATTTCGGTGTTTGCAAGATATTCAAGACCACGCTTAACAATAGTTCTGTTTTCCCCTGTGAGTGGCACAACGTCCGCAACTGTACCGATAGCACAAATGTCGGCATACTGTTCCATAACAGTGTCGTAACTGCCGCCGTCAAGTGCAGCACAAAGCTTGAAAGCTACACCAACGCCTGCAAGGTCTTTGTATGACGAGGGACAATCTGCACGATGCGGATTAACGATAGCCCTTGCCCTTGGAAGCTTCTCAGGCGGCTGGTGGTGATCTGTGATAACAAGTTCCATATCAAGCTCAGCAATACGCTCAGCTTCCTCAACCGCGGAAATGCCGTTATCCACAGTGACGATAAGCTTAACACCCTTTTCTGCAAGCATTTCAATAGCTTCCATGTTCATGCCATATCCAGCCTCACGCTCAGGAATATAGTACATAATGTTTGCGCCCATGCTTTCAAGATAGTTGTAAAGTATAGTGGTGGACGTAACTCCATCGCAGTCATAGTCACCGTAAATACAAATAAGGTCATACTGATCAACCGCCTTGTTTATCACCTCGGCGGCTATAGCCATATCCTTTATAAGAAAAGGATCACTAAGTTCTTCGCCTTTAAAAAAATCAGCAAGGCTGTCAAAGTCAGTGAAACCCCTTGAAGTCATGACGTCTAGGGTAAGGCTTTTCAAGTCACACTTGTTCATAAACTCTGCAGTTTTCACAGGGTCAGGTCTGTTTATTCTCCATTTTTTCATATAGAAATAGTCCTTTACGCAAATTTACATTCATTATTCATTATACCACATAAACTGCCTTTTTTCAAGTAGCATCAAGAAAAAGTGTGACATTTTAGGCATAAAAACAGCACCGCAGAAATCCCCGCAGTGCTGAAATATGTATCTTTTATTATTTTGTCGCAGAAACTGCAACAGCGTTTCTGCCATATTTTTCATTACCTGTTGGTTTATCACCTACAGGACTAAATGTCGGAACGATCTTTTCGACCATTTCAACGATATTTTCGTCATTGTTATAGCTTGCACGAGCAAGCTCTCCAAGCTGACCAAGGAACGTTTCTGTGTCAAACGGTATAGGCTTTCCAATATGGATAAGCTCATTATCCGTTTTCATCATGCCCTCCTCTGCCATAAGCTTCTCCTCAAAAAGCTTTTCGCCAGGACGCAGACCTGAGTAAACTATTTTAATATCTACATCAGGCTTATATCCTGAAAGTCTGATAAGATTTCTCGCAAGTGTGTCTATCTTCACAGGCGCACCCATATCAAGGACAAATATCTCGCCGCCCCATGCGTATGTGCCTGCCTGAAGAACAAGGCTCACAGCCTCAGGTATAGTCATGAAATATCTTATGATATCAGGGTGAGTAACAGTAACAGGACCGCCTGCTTCTATCTGCTTTTTGAACAGCGGGATTACAGAGCCGTTGCTTCCAAGAACGTTTCCAAAACGAACTGCAACAAACTGTGTGCCATTTCTGTCCTTATTGCCAACGCTTTCGATCTTAACCGCTTCACTGCTCTCTATATTATCAACAGCTATCTCGTCTATCGGATCGTTCTCAAGCATACCGTCTGTCATTTCATCAACGTGTGCATGGAGCATAGGCAGAAGATCTGTCCTGCCTGCCTTGCTGATAGCGTCCATGCTCTGGATGACCATTTCGCAGAGTCTTTTACTTGCACCCATAATATTAGTAGGGTTTACAGCCTTATCAGTGCTTATGAGCACAAACCTCTTTGTGCCATGCTTCAAAGCGGCATAGGCTGTCTTGTATGTACCAACAACATTGTTTTTGATAGCCTCATTAGGGCTTGTTTCCATAAGCGGAACGTGCTTATGTGCTGCAGCGTGATAAACGATATCAGGCTTGTATTTTTCAAAAACGTCATTGATACGTCTGCTGTCACGAACAGAGCCGATAAGCGTCACAAGATTGAGTTTACTGCCATATTTACGTTTAAGCTCCTGCTCTATTTCATAAGCATTGTTTTCATAAATGTCAAATATGATAAGCTGTTTAGGCTCATGACCTGCTATCTGTCGGCAAAGCTCGCTTCCGATAGAACCACCGCCACCTGTTACCAAAATGGTCTTACCCTTAAGGTGCTGGAATATCTCGTCCATATTTACTCTGATAGGCTCTCTTCCAAGCAGATCCTCGACTGCAACAGGCTTCATCTTGCTGAGAAGCACCTCACCATTTGTTATCTGATAAACGCCCGGAAGCTGTTTCATCTCACAGCCTGTTTCCTTACAAATATTAAGGATATCCCTTTTGTTCTCAGGTGATGCAGTTGGAATTGCAAAAAGGATCTGATCAATATTATACTTTTTGACGCTTTCCATAATGCAATCACGGCCGCCGACGATAGGAACTCCTCCGATATTTCTTCCCCACTTATTTGGGTTATCATCGATTATGCAGAGTGGTCTTGCATTTGCACGTTCTGACATCGTAAGCTCCTTAAGGATCATCTGACCCGAAGCACCTGCACCAATGACCATTGCATTATGCACTGCCACCTGATTTGTTACCTGTTTTGCTCTTAAAAGGGTGATATATCTATAGGCAAAACGTACTGCTGTTATAAGCACGAACTGAGTTCCTGCTCCTACTATATAGTAAGCCACAGGCATTCTCATGAAGAGTAATGTTATACCCACAGCCTGGAATATGGTAGTAACAATCGAGGCCAAAAATATCCTTGACAGTTCGCCAATGCTAGCAAATCTCCATAAACTATTATAAAGCTTGAACACAAAAAACACCACAACACAGAAAGCTGTATATATTGGAGCAAACTTTACATAGGCAAGCATATACTCCTTTGGTATTGTAGAAAAAGTAAGGTCAAATCTGATGAAAAGTCCGAAAATGTAGGATAGATTTACGGCAACAATATCATAGAAACACAGAAAGAATGCAATAAGCATCCAATGCTTTATCTTTTTGTTTTTCCACACCTGAACTGTGTTTTCACTTGTTTTCTCCATAAATAAAACATACCTCCGCTCAATTAAAGCAATGAATAAGATCACACCATGGCCACCCCTCAATGGCACAGTGCAGGCTATTTATAATATCATCAATATTTTTTCTATACTTAAAAAGCAAACATTCTTTCTTCGTCAGCCATAGCAGACATGAGTACTTTATCAGAACGTCTTATATTTTCACTTCCAGATCTTTTAGCTATAAGATCAAAATTAGGTTTTCTATCATCAAGATTATGAGCATCGCTTCCAAAGACAAAATCTCTGCCACTTGAAATAAGCTTATTAACAAAACGTCTTGTGGAAAAATGCTCAAAAGCTTCTGCATTTATCTGAAAAACTGCATCCACAGACATCAGACTTTCCAGATCTGACTTTGAATAAACGCCCATATATCTATGTACATGGGCGATTATCGGAATAAGCCTTCGAGAATTTGCTATCTCGTCTATCTCCTCGACGATCCAACTGTTATACTGAGTGAATGGTGGTTCAAGAAGAATAAGTCTTGTTCCGCTGATACACAGCTTTTCAAGTTCTCCTAATACGCTGATGCCCTTTTCTATAGCCACCTCAGCACCAATATGTATATCCTTCACGGCAGGGTCAGATGCCATGAGCTTCTCATAAGCATTTTGCCGTTTGACAAGATAACTGTCTAAAGAAGCTTCCCTGTGCATATAAAAATGCGGTGTTGCCACAATTATACCTATGCCCTGCTGTTTCATCATTTTTATCATTTTAAGTGATGTTTTGATGCTGTCAGAGCCGTCATCAATATTCGGCAGTATGTGGCTGTGATAATCGGTAGTCAATCTAACATCTCCATGTCATTTAACTTTCGGCAGAAGTATCCTTCCCACCGTATTTATAGCTGTAGTCATATTTATACTTGTAGCTATACTTGTATCCGTAATGAGAACCGTTCTTTGCGGAAATATCATTAAGAACGAAACCAAGCAGATTGCAATCGCCTATCTCAAGCTTCTTCATAGACTCCTCTATCTCCTGATATGTAGTTCTTCCATATCTCGCCACAAGAAGAACGCCTGCGACCTCGTCTGCAAGGCTCATTACGTCAGTTACAGGAAGCAGCGGGGTTCCATCGACAATAACATAATCATACTTATGCTGAACATATTCAAGCAATTCACGCATTTTCTCAGAAGCAAGAAGCTCTGACGGGTTTGGAGGCAAAACACCTGATGTAAGAACAGCAAAATTGCCATTCTTGGTTTCATGCACACACTTATCAAATGTGCTTTCACCACTCAGTATTGTTGAAAGTCCAACATTGTTTTTTAACTTGAAGTTTCTGTGCTGAACAGGTCTTCTCATATCAGCGTCAATAAGAAGAACCTTATTTTCTGTTTCAGCCATTGAAGCTGCAAGGTTTGCAACTGTTACAGACTTACCCTCACTTGGATTAGGGCTAGAAACGACAACTATCTTATTTCGTGTTGTAGAAAGTGTAAACATAAGGTTTGTACGCATTGTTTTGTAGTTCTCTACAATATTGAACGGTATATCCTTATTATTGAACAGAAGCTGTTTTTTTCTGTCAGCAGAAGAACCTTCATCCTTTTTAGAAGTCTTTCCGCCAATATTCATTATCTCACCAACGATAGGCTTCTGATAAATATCGCCAAGCTCATCAGAATTCTTTACAGTGTTGTCGAAGAAGTCGATAACAAGTATCACTAGAACAGCCACCATCAAGCCACCAACAAAGCCAAGGGCAACATTTTTAGTGGTGTTAGGAGAAACAGGTGTATTGTAAACCTCAGCATCACCTATCTTTTCAACTGAGCCTGCACCGATAACTCTTATAAGAAAGCTTGGAGCAACGTCAGCCATGATGTTACAAAGGTCAGAAGAAAGCTTTGCATTGGTTGTTGTGGCAGTTATCTGAAGTACCTCTGTCTGATTTACAGCGGTCATGCTATAAGCATTTCTCAGGCCGTCATTTGAAACCCTGCCGCTTGTTACAGTAAAATAAGGAGCAAGCTGTTCAGGAGTATACATCTCAAGAAGCTTATCGCTTACCTCGTTCATTACCGGGTCATCAGTAAGTATAACAATATAAGTCTGTACCAATGACTTTGAAGCGTTAATGTCCTGTAAGTCAACATTAGTCTTATCCTGACCCGTTGACTGATTATCAGCACTTTTAACATACATTGAAACGTGTGACTGATACTGCTTACTCATAACAAATTTTGATACGAAAAGGGCCAGTATCGCACACACTATTGAAGCGGCAACGATATACCAAACCTTTCCGAGAAGAAGTACCAGGAGATCCTTGATAGTGTAATTTTTTTTCATTTGAATTATTCACCCTATTGTTGATATTTTCGTTATTTTTCCAAAAAATAAACCGTACAATAATAATTTTATCACATTCTATTCAAAAAGTCAACTTTAAACGATACGTTTTTTTGTATTTCAACAAAAAAATGGTTTTTTGTTATAACATACAATAAGATAAACAAAATCAGCCAAGTATTTGTTGGAAAATCATATAAGCTGACAGCTTAATTTAACAATTATGAACGGCTACTGTAAAAGCCGCCATTACAGCCGGTCCAAAACTATTTACCAGTCCTTGTATCATAAGTATACCGAAATTCATGACAGGATAATTCTAACATAATCAGATGTCAAAAACATTATTTTCATTGGAGTATGCAAAAGTTTCAAAATCTCATTGGAAAAGCACAATGTGATAGGCTCTGTCACCAAAGTAACAGAGCCTATCATCAGAAATGATATGTTCAGACAGCCTTTCAGGCGGCATTCATTTACTTCACCGAAACAATAAGAAACAAGCGAGCCACAGCCCATGCACAGACCTATTATGATCGAATAAAGAAAAGTCGTGAGGGTGTATGTGCCGCCCACAGCCGCAAGGGCGTTTTTGCCAAGAAATCTGCCAACAATAAATGTGTCGGCAATGTTATACACCTGCTGGAGCAGATTTCACAGTATCATCGGGCTTGAAAAAGCAAGAAGCAAGCTTATGATACTGCCGTTTGTAAGATCTCTTTTCACTATCGTTCTATCTCGATACTCATACAGTTTGTACCACTAAGCTGACAACTAAGTTCATCAGGCTGATGCGTACCAACATAGAGGGTGAATTCTTTTGCAAACTGTTTTCTCTCGCCGATATCTGACACTGTTGTGAAAGCTTTGTCAAGTACTTCGATTTCAACATCAAGCTTTTCACCTTTTTTTACAAAAATCCTCTTGAAGCCGCACAGCACAGGATAAGCCGGAGCATTATCACAATGTGATTTAATGTAAAGTTCGATAACATCACAAGTATCGGCACCGTTATTTTCTACCTCTACATTGACTTTGCCATCGTCATAACTAAGCGATGTAACAACAACATCTCCATAAGTAAGACCATAGCCGAATGGATAAAGAATGTTATCTCTCGTGTATCTATATGTTCTATCAGACATAGCATAATCAGTAAAGCAAGGTAGCTTGTCGGCGCTATTATAGAATGTAACAGGCAGTTTTCCAGATGGCGACACTTTACCAAAAATAATATCCGCAATAGCCTTGCCGCCCTCTGAACCCGGATACCATGCGTGAATAAGAGCGTCACAATCATGCTCGATATTTATTGAGCTTCCTGCCGCACATACCACTATCATAGGCTTGCCGATCTTTGCAACACGCTTTATAAGCTCACGCTGACTTTCAGGAAGTCTTAGATCGTTCTTGTCACCTGATGAAAACTCATTACCCGTGTCGCCCTCCTCGCCCTCAATAGTGGCGTCAAGACCAACGCAAAGTATCACAACATCAGAATTTGCCGCTGCCGCCTCAGCTTCGGCGTATCTATCCCCTGCCTGTGCAAGACCCGATACTCTGTCCTTATACAAGTGACAGCCTTCAGCATAAAGCACCCTGCCATCAAATGCGTCCTCGATACCCTCAAGGAAAGTAACATACCTGTCGGCTGTGCCGTTATAATTGCCCTCGAGAGCCGCTCTGCTGTCCGCATTTGGACCTATTACAGCGATAGTTGATATTGATTTTTTGTCAAGCGGAAGAATACCCTTGTTTTTGAGCAACACCATGGACTTCACTGCACACTGGTAGGATACAGCTTTATGCTCAGGACAAGAAACAACGCTGTATGGTATGTTGTCATATTCCGTTGACTTGTCAAACATGCCAAGTCTTATGCGAGTTCTCATAAGAGCAACACAGGAAGCCCGGATTTCATCTTCTGTCACAAGCCCCTTGTCAAGAGCAGAAAGCAGGTGTACATACGTACAACCGCAGTTCACATTACAGCCTGCTTTAAGTGCCATTGCGGCCGACTCTACAGGAGAAGACGTCACCATATGGTGTTCGTGGAAATCCCTTATTGCCCAGCAATCAGAAACAAAATAGCCATCAAAACCCCATTTGTCGAGCTTGCCCATTAGAAACTCACTAGCACATGACGGTTCGCCATTCACACGGTTATACGCACCCATTACACCCTCGACCTTTGCTTTTTTCACAAGCTCTTCAAAGGCATAAAGATAGGTCTCTTCAAGGTCTTTCCAACTAACCTCTGCATTAAATTCATGGCGAACAGCCTCAGGTCCGCTATGTACTGCAAAATGCTTTGCACAAGCGGCAGTTTTCAGTACCTTGCCACTGCCCTGCAAGCCTTTTACATATGCCTTGCCGCACTCTGCGGTAAGATAAGGGTCTTCACCGTAAGTCTCATGACCTCTGCCCCAGCGTGGATCTCTGAAAATATTTATATTAGGTGCCCAAAGGGTAAGACCCTTGTATATATCCCTGTCATCACGCTTTGAATACTCATTATACTTAGCACGAGCTTCTGTGGAGGTTATATCTGCCACTTTGAACACAAGGTCGGTGTCAAACATACCCGCAAGACCTATTGCCTGTGGAAACATGGTGGCCACACCACTTCGTGCAAGCCCATGGATACCCTCATTCCACCAGTTATAGGCAGGGAGCCGCTCAACAGCAGGAGCGTCATATCTAAGCTGTGAAGCCGCCTCCTCTACGGTCATTTCATTTACAAGTGCTTCAGCTCTTTCCTGAGCCGAAAGGCTTTCATTGAGATAATTTTTCATATATCCTCCTTGCACATTACGTCAATTATATCATACAAAAAATTATACACCATGGCATGATGTCGTGTCAAGGCGTATAATTATAATAATTAATGTAGAAATTATATCTAAATGCTTTGAGATCAGCTTTGACAAAAATCATAAAAGCACCAAAACAGTAATGTTATAAGTCTTTTATTTGAGAATACCGAGGATCTTTTACATTTTCCAGCAATATACAATTACATGAAATAGCGCATATACGCACTTATACATAACTATTTCAAATCATCGTAAAAATATTTGCTTTTTTCTGAAAAAAATACCAATAAAAATATTGACAATCGAATTTTAATAGTGTATAATATTGTTATAAGAAAATATTACGAAAGGTGATAGGTGTTATGAAAAAGATATTTAAGTCAATTTCGGCTTCTGTTACTGCGTTCATCATTGCTTCAACAATGGTTGTAAGCGCATCAGCAGCTTCTTCTGCTGATGTTGTTTCTGCAGCTAAATCAGCAGGTGTTCCTTCTAACCATGTATCAGAGCTTAAGAACTACCTTGATTCTCACGCTTCAAAGTTCAGCTCTGCTGACTATGATTACATGGTAAAAGCTCTCTCTGATTGTGGTGCTACATATGTTCAGCCTGTTGCTGACAAGCTTTTTGGTGCAGGAACAGATCTTGCTTCACTAACAAACGATCAGCTTAGACAGGTGTTTAAGGAAATGGGCGAGGATAGCAGAAAGGCTATTGCTGATGCTTGCGTAGCTACAGGTAAACACTTTGGTGTTACTATCAAGGTAGACGAGCTTACAAGCAAGGATTGGAACGTTCAGGTTGTTGATTCAGATGGCAATACAAACATTGGAACAAACACAGGTAATGGTTCACTTAATACTGGTGCAAACAGCATGACAGCTGTTCAGGTTGCTGCGGTTCTTACACTTGCTCTTAGTGCATTTGGTATTACAGTAGCTGTTAAGAAGAACAAAGAGTGCTAAGATATGGTCAGGAAAGAGGATAAAGCTTCCTCGTCTGACGCAAACAAACTGAAAAAAAATAAGAGGACGTCAGTGGCTGTAATGGTCTTGACGCCTCTTTTAGTTTTGGCTCTTTGTTTGTCTATCATGACGCTGGTAAGTTATAAAAAATTCATAGAGCTGCAAGGATATGCAGCAATAGCGTTCAATGAGAACGCTCATTTGAAAAACCCATCAGAGGATAATAAATACAGAAATGCAGACGCACTGCCTATGAAGGGATTAACAAAAGTCACAGTGCCAGATTCTGATAAAAAGACGGAACAGCATGAGATAATCTATCCGTATTACGGCGACAAATATGCCGAGCTGACCGTAAAGAATGATAAGGCAGGCATTGACAAAGAGCCTGTTTACTGGGGAGACTCTGATGATCTCCTAGCAAAAGGGGTTGTGCAATCTAACTATTCTGCATATATAGGTGCTACAGGCAGAGTTGTCCTTGCGGCACATAACCACACTTATTTCAGATATTTACCTAATATTCTAGTGGGTGATCAAGTGATACTAAAAACAGATTATGGCAAATTTACTTATGAGGTCACAGAAACTAAGGTACTTCCAGATACAGATACTTCCCTTTTGTATTATGACGTGACCGCAGATCCACCTGTAGATGATCTGATACTCTACACTTGCTGGAACAATGGATATATGGGTCTTTCAGATCAGAGGCTATATGTTATCTGCAAAGTCGTAAGCAAAGAATATAAGAATTAGGAGGGAAAGATCTGTGAAAAACAAAAAACTATACAACTACCTGCCTAATCTGATAATCTCGCTGTTTTTGGCATTTATATTCCTTGCGCTGTCACTTCTGTTTGCGGCAGATAATATTTTCTTTGAACCGACAACCTATACGAACAGTATGCACAAGATAAAAATTGAGGACACGGCTTTCCAGGAGATACAGACATATTCTGAACAACAATATGCCTACACTGGTGTTGAAGCTGATACCCTGAAGAAGTCGATTAACAAAACTGATGTATCAAACGCTATTTATAGCTATGTTGAAGATACTTTCAGTTATATTCTTGGCGAAAAGAGCGAACTTCCTGAGTTTAAGGCAGACTTTACGCTTCTTGAAAAGAATATCTCAGACGATTATACAAAATGGGCTGAAAAAGAAGGCGTTGAATATACTCAGGAACTTGAAGACATAAAGCATAAGACAATAAAAAATGTGGAGCAGGCAATTGAATCCGACCTTGACGTTATGCTTTTGAGCCATATAAATAAACCTAATGGCATTTCCACAAAGCTTAAAGATCTGCTTGTGCTTGCGAGAAAAATAAGGATAGCTCTTATTGCAACGGCTGTTATATTTATAGGCGTTATGGCAGCAGTAAACAGAAAGCATATAAGCGGTTTGCTTTATTGGGTAGGCACTTCACTTTTCTGTTCCTCAATGCTCATTCTTGTTCCGTGTGCTATCCTAAAGGGTACAAAATATTATGACGGGCTTGCGATACATAATGACACTGTGTATAATGCACTCACAAGATCCATGTATGGCTTAACTGACAGCCTTATTAAATTATCGACAGTTACTCTCATAGTGGCAGTTCTTTTTATGGCACTTTTTGCGTTGATAATCAATCTGACAAAGTTCAAAAAGAAAGAAAAATGCTAAATTTATCAGACCCCTGTTTAAAATAAGGGTCTGTTTTTTTACAGAGGAAACAATTCCATTTAATAGTCGTCAATAGTTTAAAAATATGATTAAAACGTTGTAATAATATTACGATATATAATGGATTTGGAATTGTCATAGCTGAACCATTTGATGTATCTCACACAGAAAGTGATCTCTATAAGCTTGTGCAGCTCATCAAATCACTTTCAGGTGAAACAAAGGTTGTTATGGAATACACAGGTGCATATTATGAACCGATCGCCAATGCACTCCACAACCAGGGTATATTTGTATCCGTAGTCAATCCTTTGTTGATCGATGACTATGGCACAAATCGTGTTAGAAAGGTCAAGACCGATAAGAAAGATTCTCTAAAAATAGCCTCGTTTGCTATCGATAAATGGCTTGACCTTCGTGAGTACATACCTGCCAATGATATTCGCAAAACGCTTAAGATCCTTAACAGGCAGTATGTTCAATATAATAAAATTCTTGTTATGCAGAAAAACAATCTTATCAGCCTGCTTGATTCCTGCTTTCCAAATGCCAACACATTATTCACTTCACCTCGCAGAGAGTCTGACGGTCACGAAAAATGGGTCGATTTCGTGCTGAAGTTTCCTCATATTCATTCTATTTCAAAGCTTTCCTTATCAGCTTTTAAGGTAAAGTATCAAAGCTGGTGCAGAAAGAACAATTACAACTATAGTGATAAAAAAATTGCTGATATCCACTCATATTGCAAAACACAGATAAGCGTATTACCTATGACGGATTCCGTCATTAAGATTATTACAGAAGCGGCTGTGATGCTTAATTCCACTCTTGAAACGCTGTGCACAAGTTCCTGCGCATTTACTATGCTCGGGTCATGCAGGCTCTGAACTGATCTCTAAACAAATATTTTTTAATTAGACTGCTTCAAAAAAAGATTTTGATGCGGTCTTTTAGTCATGCACTTTTTATCTTTGTGAATTGTTTGTAAATTCACTTAATTGGGGCTTGACTTTTATTTGCAGGTCTTTATATTTATCTTCTAGTAAACAGATTGCTAACGGAGTACCATTACTTTCATCTCTCAGAATAGAATTACAGCATATGAATTTGCGTCGTGCTTCTTCAACTTTTGAAATTCTGCAATAATAGTAGTATTCGCTATAAACTGTTGAAAAGTTGCTCATTGTATTTAACCCTCCCATATAATTCTTCACAAATTTCCAATCAAAATCGGATTCAACAGCACATAATCAAAGAACCCGATCCCCAGCAGTGAAAGCAGAACAGGCAGAACCAGAACCGCCGTGCTTGCAAGAAACGCAGAAATAACGCTTTTAAGCTTGCTCGACAAAAAATATATTATCAGCATAGCGAACACAAGTGCGACATATCTGCCGATACTTATGAAGATAAGATATCCTTTTATGCTCATACCCCAATTTGAAAAAGCCTCAAGTGAACATATAGGAGCGTCTATTCCACGTGTTCCGTATGCGTTCAGCACGTTGTAAAAATACGGAGAATAAGTCAGGACATAAATTATCGTGACAATAATTAGTCCTATCGCAAACTTTCGCAGGAACGTGTCTTCTCTGCCCTTCGCCGAGGTTTTCAGCAGCACGTTCGCACCTGTCTGATACTCGGCGGCATAAACGTAGGTAAGGCAAAGTATCACCATTGCCATTGCGGTAAGACCAAGGGTCAAGTCCTTGTTGCCTGCACTTTCGTTGCCCGTCAAAAGCTTATAGCCGCTGTCGTAGACAAATTCACCGTTTTCTGTTGTACTCAGATACTCAGCGTGAGCCTTGACCTGCTCGAATGCGTACTGCGGAGCAAGTATATCCTGATACTTCATCATTATGAAAACGCCGTCGCCCTCTGAGTTCGCCATTTCTTCTGACATTTTCATTTGTGCGTCGGCAAATTTCTGATCTTCCTCGTTTATCATTTTCTGTTTTTCGGAAGTGTATTCGCCCTCAAATTTAAGCATATACTGCTTGTAATAAACCTCGTCTGCTGACGAAAAGCTCTCGCTGATAGGAGAATATGAAACTGCGGTGATGACTGCAAATGCTATCAAAATCAGCAGAGCCTTTCCGCCGATAAAGACCTTGTAGCACTCTTGCAAAAAGAGGTTTGTCGTCCTGCCCTTGAAAATGCTGAACTTTGCAAGACTGAATTTTCTTGTGCGGCTTTTTATCACCCTTTGCTTTGAAAATATCAGTACAGAGAGTATGGAAATCACAATCAGCAATACCAACGCCGAGCTGACAAATACAGCCATATAGTTGACAGGTTTTCCGAAAAGGTTGAGATTGAGATAGTTTGCAAAAAGATCTTTTGTGTTGGCGTATGCAAGAATATTAATGTATTTCAGCGGACAAAGATAGCTCGTGCTCGGTATGGTATAGTACAGCACAGCTTCCGCCGCTATGGTTATCATCAGCGCGCCGTATACCTTTACAGCGGTGTTCGATACCACCGTCACAAGGTAGATGATCGCTGCAAATACGCAGTAAACTGCAAGTTTCGCCGCTAGGAAAAGTGCAAAGTATTGCAGTACAGATATTTTCAAATTACTGCCGTTAAATTCGTATACCGACTGTATCTGCCTTGACAGATTGCCGAAGCCGTATGTAAAATATGAAATTGCGAAGTTCACGGCGTAAAGCAGGATCTCAGCTGCCATCGCCGCCGCAAAACAGGTGAAAAGCTTTGCGATACCGAGCGGCATTCTGCCCTTGAAAGTCGTGCGCGCGAGGGTTATCTGGTCAAGCTCTTTTTCACGGGTGACAATCGTGACAACCACGGTCATTATCATCAGTATTGCAATAAGGTCTGTGGCGAGAAAACCCGTTGCCATTGAAACGCCCTTTGAGGGTGCGGCGGTGAGCTTAGAGCCTTTGAGGTGGGCGAAGTCCGCAGGCGTTCGTGCGATATTTTTGTAGCTGAAACTGTCAGGGTCAGCAAACAGCGAAATGCCCGTCATTTTCCGTGCGGTGCTGTCGATATTTTCAAGATAGCTGTCATAATTTTCGCAGGCTGATATCTCCTCAAAAAGGCGGTCGGTCAGCTCTATTTCGGGGTAGATATCGTTTGTAAATTCAAGATAGTCCTTGTTTTTATAGCTTTTCAAAAGTTCCTCAGCGTTGCAGTTTTCCTGCGAAATATCCTCTCCAAATGACAGCCTTTGTATCAACTCAAGCTCCGTTTTTTTCTGAGAAATTTGCTTAAAAGCGGCGTGTGTGTCAAGCCCCTCGAGGGTCTGATAGGCGGCTTTGTACTGTTCAGGGGTGTATTCAAGAGTCTGTTTTGTCTCGTTTATATACAGCAAAACGCCGTTGAGAATTAGCAGAACGGCGAAAATTGCAATAGTTGTGCGCTTGCAGAACGCTTTTATCAGTTCGTTTATGAAGATCATCGGCTCGCCCCCTGGTCGAAATAATAGAGGTAGAGGTCCTCGAGGTCGGGCTTACAGAGCTTGTACTCAAAGTCTTTTGGCGGCTGTTCGCTGATAACACGGACGTAGATATTTTTCTCGTCCTTTGAGATATTTCCCACCTTGTATTTTGCGGAAATATCATTCAGCATACTCTCGTCGGCGGTTATCTCGAACACTTTGCCGTCGATCTTTTCGCAGAGGATATGCGGTGCGCCGCTGTCGATTATCTCGCCCTTTTTCATAAGCAGGACTTCTTTTGCGATAAATTCGATATCCGAAACGACGTGGGTGGCTATTATGACGATCTTATCGAAAGCTATTTGTGCCACTAGATTTCTTATACGGATACGCTCCTTCGGGTCAAGGCCTGCGGTAGGCTCGTCGAGGATAATGACTTTCGGTTCGCCGAGCATAGCCTGTGCGATGAGGGCACGCTGTTTCATACCGCCCGAAAAGCCGCCGAGGCGTTTGTTTCGGCTGTCCTGCAAGTTGACAAGGTTGATTAGCTTTTCTATCTGCGGCTTTGCGTCGGCTTTTTTCATACCTTTAAGTGCTGCCATATAGTAGAGGAAACGCTCTAGGGTAAAATTTGGGTATATACCCTGCTGCTGGGGCATAAAGCCCAGTATTTTTCTGAAGTCGGCATCCATTTTGGTAATATCCTCGCCGTCAAATCTCACCAAACCCGATGTGGCTTTAAGATTATCGGTGATGATATTCATAAGCGTGGATTTTCCTGCGCCGTTTGGGCCAAGCAGACCGTACACCCCTGCGGTGAACTCATAATTGAAGTTTTGAAGGGCAGTGAAGCTGCCGTATTGTTTGGTGAGGTTTGTTAGGGTGAGGTTCATTTTGAGTTCTCCAATTCCGAGACAGCTTTCTTCTCATATGCGGGCGTGCCGCCTGTTCTGATAATAACCTGATCGCCCTTTATGGCGGCAATGTCATATGTATCTGTGAGTTTTGAAGTGATCTTGTCGCTTTCTTTGAAAAGATACTGACTGTTCTCGCTGTCTATGAGTGCATAGCCGTTTATTGTTGCAATATTTGTCACGTTTGTTCCGTCATCAATGCCCTCGATAGTCTGCTCTTTGCCACTTTTGTCAAGATAGCATGGCTTGTCGTCTTTCACATAGTAATAGCAGTTGTCAGATATTGCAGACGGCTCAGGCATGGCGTTTTTCTCCACCTTACCACTTGAAATATCATAGGAAAGATACTGGTAATCATACTCCGCCTTATCGTTATACTGCTCGATAGCTTCACTTTCAGACAGTCCGTTTTTATCTGCAAAGTCCTGCAAACGTTCCATAAACGGACGATCATCTGCCGCCTTTGATGTACGGAAAATGAGCTTATTATCCCACAAGCCATACACCCACGCACCGCAGCTATATCCCTTTGTGACTTCGCCTATATTATTGACTTTTCCGCTGTCAAGAGCCACCGAAACCAACTCCAGTGACGGCTCTAGTTCTTTAAAATCCTTGTCATAAGGCTGGTTAGTCATGACAAGATACGCTGTGCTGCCTACTATCGCCATTCTATCATAATCATTATAGCTAAGCCCGTCAATCTCAGCGACCTGCTTTTCATTAGCACCATTTATGTCAGAACAAAACATCATGGTATTTGTTGTATATGTTCCGTCATCTTTGGTTATTATATCGGAACTTCTCAGATAATAGAGCCTTTTATTGTAAATAAAAGGGTGATTGTCCTTGCCATATGCAGTGCAATCAGAACCCTCACGATGTTTGCAAGAAGGGTCGTCGCACACAGGGCTGTCCTCAAGGGTTGTCATATCCACAAAGTCAAGACGTGAATTTTCCTGCGTGGAAAAGCAAATGTTATTGTCATAGTCTGCACATTCATAAACAGAAACTATCCTCCACTTATCTGCCTGTGCGGCGTTGCTGTCCTTATTTTTATCGCTTTTACCGCAAGCGGTCAGGGTCATAGCTGCCGCTGACAATATGCTAATTATCTGTATTGTGTGTTTCATTGTACTCCTCCAACTGTCTGTTTACCTCGTCAAGAATATCCTGCAAGCCTGCGGAATTCAGATCATCGTTCAATTTATCTAAATATTCTTTACCTGTTTTATATTCCTTAGAAGGAAAATCAGAATCAATAGTCTTTAAAACCTTATCAACAGCTAAAATTTTATCAGAAACATTTGTAGTGTCAAAACAAAAGCCAACACTCTTTGATAATTTAAAATCTGTTATTGCCTCGTGGTACTTTTCATTTGAATTAGGGTCATTAACACCATAAAACGGATATCGTATCAATCTGTTTTCGACACCCATTGTATTATAATACCCATATGGTTTTATGCAACCATTTATAATGTCATAATCAGTACCAAAACACAAGAGATCATTCAACTCTTTATTTGTCATGACCTCGCAGATAGCGTCAAATGCAAGATACTTGTTGTCTGATAACGCACATATGCCCAAAGCTTTTGAAGAAGTATATATTTTATTAGAGTATTGCGGATATATAGTGTATGATTCAGTTGAGGCATAGCTCGTTTGCAAACCGTATTCTTGGCTCGTTTTAAATTTGTTGTTTGTATAGCCACCGCATAATGTAGAATTTATAGAGCCAAAATATGTATCTATATCATTTATATTATCATTGACAGGGTTGACTATAACGTCATTTGTGAAACCGTCGGATATGGTATTGAAAAGATTTTTTGCATAATCGGTTTCGTAAATATTCACGGCGTGACCATTATCATCGATGCAAATATTATCAGTTATAAAATCATAATTTGAGTATAATTGCATAAATCCGTGCATTCCGGCGGTAAATTTCCAACCTCTGGATTTGCACAGATCAATAACTTTCTGGAGTGATGTATCATATTTTCCTAAAAAATCATCAAGATCTATACTGTTTTTATCAACTAAATCAGCATTAAGCTCATATCCAAGATCTTCTTTTAAGCAAGACAACGAACCGTCGATACCATAAATTTTGCCGTTTATCATTAAACTCTTCCAATAATTTGTTGACATTTCGGCATAAATTTTCTTACCGCACTCGGTGTTTTCAAGGTATGTATTTAATGGTTCGAGAAAATTATTGTTGACACAATTCTGATATGGATTATAGAATGTATCAAAGCCTTGATATTTAAGCCCTGTATCAATTATATCGAATTTCTCTCCATTATCAAACGCATCTGACAATAGTTGTGCATATGAGGTTATAAAGTTAGAGTTATCATCTACCATATCAACGTCATATGTAAGATTTTTGAAACACAATACATAATTTTTATTGTGTTCAGATAAATACGAATTTACTTCATCTTCATATCGAATATTTTGGTCACTTACCCAAACAAGCACAGACTTATCGGGATATTGTTCTTTGATTTTTTCGTATCTTTTCTCAAAACTATAAATCGGAGAATCGTCTGAATAATAGTATTCAACTTCATCATCAAGGGTATCATCTGTTTCATAAGAACTTGCATTGTCATTTGAACTGTAATCTGAGATCTTGCTTATTGAGGAAATATCAGAATTGCTTGCACAACCCGTTATCATTAAACAACTTAGAATTATCGTTAGTCCAAATCTATATTTTTTCAATATACAACACTCCTTCGTTCAATAATTCGGGCATAGCTTTCACTATGCCCAAATAAAAACTAATTAAGACACATATGATCCTGTTTTATTTAATGTTCTTTTAGAGTAACCAGTTGCTGTATGTGTTGATGTGACCGAGCTCCAACCATGTCCCTTTGTATTGGTCAAATAACACGTTACACCACTGGTCGCACTGCCATTACCATATCATAAAATTCAAAATTATCGATACTAATCTTTTCATTACTTCCACCAAGTCTTTTATTTGCTATAATATACAATTTATTTACACTC
>OMGK01000194.1_pt1 | contig 45786 bp, 46 predicted proteins | sample 1645881 | NCBI WGS metagenome assembly OMGK01 (sample SAMN00849303, study PRJEB25192) | human gut metagenome
GCATAAAGGGTCTTAGAAACTTTCTTTCCAGACTTCTTAGCAGTTACCTTAACCGGAAATACGCATGGTATTTTGCGTGGAAGTGTTGGAAATACTGGATTTGTAAACAGAGTTTGGGGCAAAATCACTTCTACAAGTAACACGCAAGCAACATACAAGAAGCGATTAAATCTGATTAATGGCTTCGACCAGCGCAGGTACATCCAGATGTGTGTAAATCCGTTCCGTCAGGGACATAGCGCCGGAATGACCGACTATTTTTTTGATGGTAGTCTGATCGACATGTGCTTCGGCGAGCAGGGAAATCGTGGTGTGCCGGCAGCAGTGAGGTGTATGATCGATGTGCAGACGAAACATCAGGGGTTGGAAAACATTGTGGTAATACATATAATAGGTAAAATGCTGGCTGTCCAGAGTATGGATGAGATATTCACAATCAGAACAGTCATGAAGCCAGCGCTGGTAAAAGGGGAGTACTTTGTCAGCAATCGGAACTTTTCGAATGCCGTTTTCGGTTTTGCTGTCAATGACATCAAAATATTGTTCGGACAGATGAACGTTTTCTTTTTTCAGATCCAAAAGCTCTGAGACGCGCACACCATTGTATATCAGCATGAGGACTGTCTGGCAATAGGGATCGTTTTTGTGTTTCCACAGGAGAGCAATTTCAGAAGTGGAAAAACAGCTTCGTATGTTTTTATTAGGATTCCGGTCTTTGTATTTCGAGATATTTACATAGGCAGAATAATCTTTTGAGACAATTTCGTGCTTCATGGCATAAGAATAGAGCTGGTTAAAAAGAACACGGATTTTTTTCAGGGTAGGATAGTTTTTGCCGCAGTGATCAATCACCTGCTGTAAATCATTGAGTCTCAAATTGTGAAATGGCATATCAGCAATGTTTTCACAAGTGGCAAAGGCCGCCCGATAGCCTTTGATGTTGGAGTGGGAGATGGTAGGAAACTTTTTTTCGGACCATCGGAGATAAATTTCCCGGAAGGTTAATTTCAGTGTTTCCCCATCGATGGGATAATTATTGTAACGTGCCAGAATCTGCAGAGCTTCCGACCGGGTAGGAGCGTAACCCAGAATCTGATAGTTCTGGATGCGCTTTCCAGTGATGTCATTGATGTGCCAGCCCGTAGTTATGCGTGCTGCGTAGGGTCTTCTTCTGTTGCCGGAGAGTTTTACGACTCCACCGTATCCGTTTGGTAATCTCATTTTTCTTCCTTTCATGTGTAAAAATTTATATTATCGTGTCAATCATACACATTTATTTGTAAAATTTTTAAGTAACACATAAGTAACAAAAAAGTGTTTTTACCTATTAATAACAAGAAAAATAAAATCCACATGCCGGAATGATTGAAAAAAAATAAAATTTGGGGTATGATTATAGGCAATGAAACATAAGGAGAAAATAATCTTGAATACGAATGGAAACAAAAACACGTTAAAAGCAAATAAGATATTGATTCCCGTTATTTTGTTGATCGGATTGATTCCAATCATTGTGCATTCTTTTGTTTATGACACAAATCTGGCACAGTTTGACTGGTATCCGGAGAGCGCCGCAAAACAGACGGATTTCTTTTTTGCATGGAAGATGATTGCGATCATCCTTGTGGGAGTTGTAATGCTCGCAATTTTACTGATCCGGTATTTGAATAAAAAGGAGTTTAAATTTGAAAATTCCTTTTATTTTCTGATGGTGTATGCATTGTTTGTTGCAATGTCTGCCCTGTTTTCCAGTCACAAATACTGGGTGGCACATGGTACATATGAACTTTTTGAGCCTGTATGGGTTGTATTTGTCTATATGATACTGTGTTATTATGTCTATAATTATGTACAGGAAGAAAAACAGATAGAGGTAATCCTGCGCTGGTCCGGCATTGGAATCGCAATTGTTACTCTGATTGGATTTTTCCAGGTCTTTGGATTGGATTATTTTAAGACATCTCTGGGCAAACATCTGATGACGGACACAAGCTGGTGGAACCAATTAGATAAGATTTCCTTTAATTTCGCAGATAAGACTGCGTATACGACACTTTACAATCCTAACTTTTTGTCATTTTATTTTGGCATGCTGATACCATTGCTGGTCTGCCTGTTTATTGGGGCGAAAAAGATGTGGCATCGTCTTGTAATCGCGGTTGCAGAGATTTTTTGCATTGTAGCACTGGTTGGTAGCAGAAGTTCTTCCGGATTTATTGCACTGGCAATTGGTGCTGTGATTCTCGCATTGGTTTTACTCAGTCGGAAGAAAAAATTATTTGCAGCCGGGATTGTTGTAGTTGTCATTGGAATGATTGCAGCAGGAGTGCTGGTAAATACGACAGGCATCGGTCAAACTCTTAAAAAGACGGTTGTTGGAACCTATCATATGAAAGATCAGTTCTCTTTAAACGATATCAAAACAAACACAGATGATGTGGAACTTGATATCTGGAACAATCCTCTGTATGTGTCCTATGATCTGGGGAGCGACGGTGTAATCACCGTGGTATGCAAAGATGCAGATGGTCAGGAGATTCAGACAACAGAGGTAGATCAGGAAAATCATATTTTGGCCCTCAATGATGAACGGTTTGCAAATATACAGATTCAGCCGATCATGTTTACCGATAATACAGGAGGAATAAAGATGATCATAGATGGTGTCGAATGGGATTTCTCAAAAAATGATACGGACGGATATGAATATCTCAATCCTGCAGGAAAACTGGTAAAGTTTGAAAATCCAAAAGTTTCAACACTGTTTTTGGATGATGCAATGAGCAATCGAGGACATATCTGGAATAAAACGATTCCGCTTCTTGGAAAGCATGCTTTTATGGGGAGTGGGGCAAATACCTATATGTTTGAAGTGCCACAGGAAGATTATATCAGTCAGAACTATGTTTACGGTGCAAACAGCTATGACGTAAAAGCCCATAGCTGGTATCTGCAGCAGTGGGTGGAAACCGGACTGATCGGTACCCTGGCACTTCTGGTATTTCTGTTCTGGTATCTGGTACAGTCGGTACGCATTTACCGCAGAGTCGATCTACACGAGAGTATCAGCTGGGTTGGATTTGGATTATTTGCGGCAGTGCTGGTGTACATGATTGCAGGTATCGCAAACGATTCCAATGTATGTACTGCTCCGGTATTCTGGGGTATGCTTGGTCTGGGACTTGCAGTGAACCGTATGCTCGTAAAGAAAGAAAATCTTTTTGTTAAAGAAACAGCGGTTTCTGCAGAAAGTGATACTGCCGTAAAACAGAGTATTCCAAAAGCAGCAGAGAGTGAAAAAGCAGATACCGCGCAGATGGTACAGAATACTCAAGGGGCTGGAGTGACAGAATCCTCAGTCAGGAAGAAATCATCGAAAAAACAATCGAGAAAACAGAGAAAGAATCAAAAATAACAGATTGAAATTATGAAAAAAATCATTCAAGATAAACAATTACTGATCAGACGGATTTTTCTGATGTGCTACGACGTGCTTGCAGTGTTTGCTGCAAGCATAGTTGCGTTATTGATTCGGTTTGATCTGAATATCAAAAGCGTACCGTTTCAATATATGGATGAAGTGTGGAGAGCACTTCCTTTTATGATCATTGTTACACTGATCATTTTCTGGATGCTCCGGCTGTATTCCAGTCTCTGGAGTTATGCGGGAGCACTGGAAATGATGTATGTGGTTTCAGCATGTATTCTGGATACCGTTGTTGTGACAGTGCTGATATTGCTTCGGAACTGGGGGGATATGTACCCGGTGCCAAGAAGCTTTTACATTCTGTATGGATTGTTTCTGTTTGTATTTGTCATGGGATGCAGATATTCTTACCGCGGACTGCGTGTGCTTCGCAATATGCGCAGAGCCGGTGTGTACAGACGGAATGTACTTGTGATCGGAGCAGGGGATGCAGGAAACCAGATCATCAAAGAAATCAACAACAGCCGCTATGTGAAAAAGAAGGTTGTTGGTGTGATTGATGATGACCGGAACAAGATCGGCAATTATATTCATGGAGCGAAAGTCGTAGGAGATCGGAGCGATATTCTGGAAAAAGTCGAAGAACTGCATGTGCATGAGATCATCATTGCCATGCCATCGGCCACGCAGAAACAGATCAAGGGGATTCTTGATATCTGCAAAGAAACCGGATGCACATTGAAACGTCTGCCCGGCATTTACCAGCTTGTAAACGGCGATGTCAGCGTCAGCAAATTAAAAGATGTAGATGTCAATGATCTTCTTGGGCGGGATCCGGTGACGGTTGATCTGCAGTCCATCATGGATTATGTTTCTGGGAAAATCATAATGGTTACAGGGGGCGGCGGCTCTATCGGAAGCGAATTGTGCCGGCAGATTGCCGCACACAAGCCAAAACAGTTGATTATTGTGGATATTTACGAGAATACGACCTATGATGTGCAAAACGAACTGAAAGTCCGGTTTCCGGAGCTGGATCTTGTTGTGCTGATTGCATCCGTGCGGAATACGAATCGTATGAACTGGATTTTTGAACATTACAAGCCGGAGATTATCTATCATGCAGCGGCACATAAACATGTGCCTCTCATGGAAGAGAGTCCGAACGAGGCAATTAAGAATAACGTGCTTGGCACATGGAAGATTGTACAGGCGGCAGATCGATACGGTGTGAAGAAATTTGTGATGATTTCCACGGATAAGGCAGTCAACCCAACCAATATCATGGGTGCCAGCAAGCGCATCTGTGAGATGATCATTCAGACCTATAACCGCAGATCGAAGACAGATTTCGTAGCCGTGCGTTTTGGAAATGTGCTTGGCAGTAACGGAAGTGTGATTCCGCTGTTCAAAAAACAGATTGAGCGTGGAGGCCCGGTCACGGTTACCCATCCGGATATCGTGCGGTATTTTATGACAATTCCGGAAGCGGTATCACTGGTGCTGCAGGCGGGCACCTATGCCAAAGGTGGAGAAATTTTTGTTCTGGATATGGGAGAGCCAGTCAAGATTCTGGATCTGGCAAAGAACCTGATTCTTCTTTCCGGTCACAAGCCGGATGAGGATATCCATATCATTTTCACAGGACTTCGCCCGGGAGAAAAACTTTATGAAGAGATGTTGATGGATGAAGAAGGGATGCAGGATACCGCAAACAATCTGATTCATATCGGCAGGCCGATTGAACTGGATGAAGAAAAATTCATGCAGCAGTTGGAAGAATTAAAAGAGTACGTTGTGACAGAACCGGAAGACATCCGGGAGTGTGTCAAAAAAATCGTGTCGACGTATCATCCGGAACTGGCGGGGGAGAATAAATAAGTAAAAATAGAACGGCTATCAATGACAGCAATTCCGTGCATGGCACGTGAATTGCTGTTTTGCTTTTTACAGATGAAACGTATTGCGGGGATGTCTGGTAGTGAGGATGGCACGCTGCTTTGACATGGCAACATGCGTATAGATTTCTGTGATATGAATGGAACTGTGACCAAGCATTTCCTGTATATAGCGGATATCGACATCCGCTTCTAAAAGGCTGGTGGCAAATGTATGCCGGAACATATGCGGTGTAATATGCTGTTCAATTGCAGCAAGAGAAGCATATTTGTTGATCATCCGCCGTACCGACTGATCGGATAATGCCGTTCCGTTTAGCGTCGCAAAGAAATGCTGGCAGGTTTCCATCTGGGGGAGAAATTCATTGCGGTATTCCGACAGAATCTGTATGACCTCGTGGTTTCCGATCTGAACAATTCGTTCTTTGGAACCTTTTCCGTAGATCAGGACTGATCCATCGTACAAATCAATGTCACAGATACGCAGAGCGCATAATTCGGAAATCCGTATTCCGGTTGCAAATAAAAGTTCTATGACAGCGGCATCCCGCAAAGCGTTTTTTCTCTGATAATCCGTTTTGGCGACGGTGCGCTGCTCATAGATCGTAGATAAGAAAATTTCGATCGTGTGCAATGGAATGGTTTTCGGCAAAATCACAGGTTCGCGGAATTTGATCTGCACCTTGTTGAAAGGATTCCGGGCGATGATTTCTTTATATTCCAGGTAGTGAAAAAGAGCTTTGACCGAGGCAATCTTTCTTTTTACGGTTTTGGGTTTGTACTTCTGGTGCAGACTGCCAATATAATTTTCCAACAGATCCGGTGTAATATCAGAAACATCCCTGCATGAAAAAATGGCATAAAATTGCTGAAGGTCGATGCGATATGCTTTCAGAGTCTTGGAATCCAGGCGTTTTTGGTGACGGCAGTGTTCCAGATAGTTGTTGATGTGTGTCTGTAAATTATTCATGGGTGGTCTCCTTTGTATATGAAGTTTTGTTTAGGAGTATATGGTACATGAAATGGGGGAGATTTTGTTGGATAAGACAAAAATTGAAAAAATTGTACAATATGTAACAATTACATGGATAGAACTGTGGTGTTTCCTGTATCAGTATGGGTGGGAAAGGATATGGTATAGACTTCGGGAAAATACAGAATGTGGATGTCGAAAGGTGATGTTTTGATGGGAAAACGGTGAGATTAAACAATAAATTGCCGTTTAAATAAGAAAAATGGATTAAAATAAGGGATTTTGTTATATTTTTTTGAAAGGTATGTTATAATCTTTAATATAATAGAAAAAAGATTGAAAGATAATAAGAAGTTATCTGTTATGCAGTTTGAAAAGATGATGAATAATTAATGATGATGTAGTAGTTGATACACGAAAATTGGAGGAATATATGATTTTTATTGGTTACTCAAGTAAAGATAGATATACCATTGTAGAATCTATGGTTTTTCACTTAAAAAACTATGGCTTTAATGTGTGGTATGATTTTCATGATATGTATCTCAGTGATGCTAGATTTGAGACAAATTTCGAACATGGTATAAAAGATAGTAAATATGTTATATTCATTTTATCTCCCAATTTTTTTACAAGTAAATGTGCAGTCGAAGAATTGGATTACGCTCAAACGTTATATGAACAAGGAACAATTAAATTATTTCCAATATTATATTTGTTAGAGGCTAACCAACTCCCTGAACATTATAATTGGATTCGTAAAATAATATATAATGAAATAAATAAGCACAGCGGTACACTTTTTGTAACCAATCAGATAATAGAAAAATTACTATATGACCAAGTCAAAACAATGGATTTACGATCTATGTCTGAAATAGCACAATATTGTTCAAACAATAATTTATGTTATTTACATAAATTGGCAGAGGCTTTTATAAACTTAGATTTAGGTAATTACTCGGCCAGAATTGCTATGCTTTATTCTATGTATTTGTATGTTGATACACAAAATGAAAATAATACTATAGATATTATTATTCACCGGATTATAAATTTTACCTCATTTAATATTTCTTTAGATCATTTGAGTTTTAGTATATTTCAGCTTGCAGTTATCATTAAACTTAATAAATATTTACGACAGAATCTATAATCGAAGCCACAGTTTTGCAAATTTTATTAATGTCAGTCTCATTTTCCAATACAGTATAGTAAGGTTCAAGATAAGGAAAATCAACAATATTAGCCTTTACGGCATCAAATATTTCACGAGCAGCAAAACCAGTACTTCCTATTGGAATAATAATTTTATTCATTTTCTTAGCGATCTGAAATTCTTCTATAACACCTTTGGAATTTTGAGATATGCCATTAACAAATTTTTGACCAAAGACAAAAATTGCAATATTATTTTGTGAAATCAAATAGTTTCTATAGGAACTAAAATCTTTAGCAGTAAGATTATCATCGAATGGTCTAATTTGAATTCGCTTATCTATTTTATGTATACCTTTTGATAAAAGATATTGAATCGATGGTCCCGCAACAAAATAACCTATTTTTCTTCCCATTCCAGTACATATGTTAAATTCTTTTTCTAATAATTCAACAGCCAAACAATTTAGCAAATTGTTTGCAAACAGTTCTGTTTCTTCATTGTAATCATCTAATCTACCTGAAATAAAAACATTTCTTTCAATAGTTTTTAAATAAATTTGTTTTAAAATTTCCGGTACATCTGTGTATTTTTCAACTAAAACTGCTTTTACATTATAATTTTTTTCTAAATCATCAATATAATATTTAAACTCTATTTTATTATCCTTTTCAAAAATAGCATAATGATGCATTCCATTATTTCCAACAAACTGTTGGATTGTACTTAAAGACGTTTTTACTAACTTATCTTTAAAGCTATACCCTATGAATAGAAATGTATTCGAAACAAGTTCTTTGTTTAAGAAATTTAACATTGTAGGTCTTTTGTATGTAAAATTTTCCCAATCCCTTTGTGTCAATATAATATTGTCTAAATCACTAATGTCTCCATTAATTTTGTAAATTATAGGGTAGTCATTCATATTAATACAGGCTAAATCTTTATCATTATGAACCTTTAAATAATTTATTTTTTTACTAAACAAACAGTTTTCAATAGCATTATCAAAATTTGTTGTCCATATAGAATGAAATTTCAAGTCTAATAAGTTGTTAAGTGTAGGGCTGTCTGTATTTAATGTTTGAATTTTAGGTAATATACTTCTTTTTAAATCACTTACGCTATATTTATTACTATAGTACTGAGCCAATTGATAATAATCGTCAATTTCATCGATATTTAAAGAGATCTTTGCCGCTATATCTTTAAATAGATCTTTCCAATTAGGTAATTTTAACTCTGTTGAAACACCAGAACCAATGAAAACAGATACTTGTTCATTATTTAACTTATAAGCAAAATCCGTAATAAATTCTTCAATAGAAATACTCATAGCGATTCCTTTCTTTTATTAATCCATAATCATTAATTATCCATCATCTTTTCAAACTGCATAACAGATAACTTCTTATTATCCTTCAAATCAAATAATTTTGTATTAACATGTAAAGTGCTAAAAATTCTGTGATTGAAAAATTTTTTGAAATAATGAGAACTATGAGGCGTAAGAAAGAACAGATTAATGAGAAGGATATATGATAATAAAAATAGATGATTAAAAAAGTGAGAGTGAGCAAGTAGATACAATTTACTTGGAATACCATGGAAAATAGAAATTGTAAAGATAACAATTGTGGAGCCTCTTATGTGATGTAGGCTTACACACCGAAAAAACAATGAGATAAAATTAGTAATGGAAGTAATAATCACAGTCATTGCAATATGCACTAAAATAGAGTATGATATAACATATGTAAATTTATGAAAATATGGGAAATCAGGAAGGAGCAAGTCAGCCATGAAAGGATACCATTACATCAAAAGAGGAATTGATATCATATTAAGTGGGATGGCGATCGTGATTTTATCACCACTCCTTCTTTTTTTATGTATTGCGATCAAACTGGATACACCCGGACCGATATTATTTAAGCAGAAGCGTGTCGGCATCCACCGGAGTTTCTTCCAGATTTACAAATTCCGTACCATGCGGATTGACACACCGAAGGATGTGCCGACACATATGTTGGAAAATCCGGAGCAGTACATCACAAAGGTAGGAAAATTTCTGCGCAAAACAAGTCTGGATGAACTGCCGCAGATTTTTAATATCTTCAAAGGAGAAATGAGTATCGTAGGACCGCGGCCGGCACTGTGGAATCAGGATGATCTGGTAGCAGAGCGTGAGAAATATGGTGCCAATGATGTGACACCGGGGCTGACCGGGTGGGCACAGATCAATGGCAGAGATGAACTGGAGATTCCGGACAAAGCAAGACTGGATGGCGAATATGTCAAACATCTGGGACCATGGATGGATCTGAAATGTTTTCTTGGCACAATTGGCTCCGTGCTCATGCACAACGGCGTGGTTGAAGGTGGAACCGGCGAACTGAACAAAGAGGAAGAAGAGACAGAAGCGCACAAAAGCGAAACAGCACAGAGCAGCGCAAAAAAGGAAACCATTGCAAAAGACACAGAAGAACGTGAAAAGGGCAGGAGAAAAAAGAAGATTCTGATCACCGGAAGCGGCAGTTATGTGGGAACTTCCGTGGAGGCATGGCTGAGACAATGGCCGGAGTATTATCAGGTTGACACGCTGGATATGAGAACACAAATCTGGCGGACACACGATTTTTCTGCATATGATGTGGTTTATCATGTGGCGGGAATCGCACATGCAGATGTGGGACAGGTGTCGGAAGAAGAAAAGAAGCAGTATTACCGTGTGAATACAGATCTGGCAGTAGAGACAGCCGAAAAAGCCAAAAAGGAAGGCGTGCAGCAGTTTCTCTTTATGTCTTCCATGATTGTATACAGCGGATGTAAAGAAAAGAAAATCACAGAAAATACAATTCCCAAACCATTGAATTTCTATGGAGACAGCAAATGGCAGGCGGATCAGAAAATACAGGCACTGGCAGATGAACGTTTTAAAGTTGTCGTATTGCGTCCACCGATGATTTACGGAAAGGGATCAAAGGGAAACTATCCACAGCTTGCAAAACTGGCAGGAAAGCTTCCGCTATTTCCGATTGTACATAATCAGCGTTCCATGCTTTATATAGAAAATCTGGCACAGTTTGTCAAACGGATGATCGACAACGAAGAGACCGGAGTGTTTTTTCCGCAGAACGAGCAGTATATCAATACTTCGGATCTGGTGCAGATGATCGCTGTGGTAAAAGGACATCAGCTTGTGATGGTTCCAGCGACTGGCTGGATCATCCGGCTGATGAAAAAGATTCCGGGAAAAATTGGCACCCTGACGGGCAAAGCGTTTGGTGACAGTGTATACGATATGCAGATGAGTGAATATAAGGAAGAATATCGTGTGTGTGACTGGAAAGAGTCGGTAAGAAGGACGGAAGGATAAGAGCTGGAATGGGAAAATCTTGCATAAATAAAAGAATTAAAGTATGATACTACTGAAAAGATGATAAATAGCTTAATGGTATGCATTCGAAGGTTTAGGAGATAGAAAAGCGTGAGAATAGACAAACTGCAAGTGCACAATTTCAGAGGTTTTTCAGATACAGAAATAGTATTAAACGGAAAAGATGCCATTTTTTATGGAGTAAACGGAATGGGAAAATCGTCAATACTAGATGTCTGCAATCTTCTCTTTTCCAGAATTATGCAGGAAGCAGCACAGGATGAACAGATAACAGCCTCTCTTTTAGGAGAAAAAGATGTAAAAGTTGGAGAAGAAGAGGCAAAAATAACGTTGTTTCTTGAAGACCAGGGAAATAATTTTCACTATTACCGAAAAAGAATTCAGGGGAAAAATCTGCATAATTCCACAGAACTGAAGAGAGTTTCGGAATATATTCGAAAACGGTATCTGGGAGATTATTTGGAAACAGAAGAAGAGTATGAAAACGATGACACGGAAACACCACAGAAAGAGTTTACTTTAAATAATGAAAATATTCCTGTTTATGTGTTTTATGGAGTTGACCGCTATAATGAAAAAACACGTAAATTGAGAAGGCGTTATACAGGAGCAGCAGGGAAGCTGGATGCGTGGAGAGATTCTGCATTTGGAGGAGTGATCAATTTCCGGTTATTTTTTGAATGGTTCCGGGGAAGACAGGAATATGAAAACAGTATACGAGTGGAAACACCGAATGCAGAAGATCCACAGTTACATGCAGTAAAAAAAGCCATATTAAACGCATTGGGAGATGGATTTTCGGAAATTCGTGTGAAAGTAACAGAAGAAGATGCGGAACTTATTGTCATCAAAAAAGAATTGGAATTGGCATTTTATCAATTGTCAGAAGGAGAAAAAAGTGTAATCGCACTGGTAGGCGATCTGAGCCGGAGGCTGGCAATTGCAAATCCGAAGAGGGAGAATCCGTTGGAAGGGGATGGCATTGTGCTGATTGATGAAATTGATCTGCATCTGCATCCGAAGTGGCAGGAGAAGATTTTTCCGGCTTTACAGAATACTTTTCCAAATATTCAGTTTATTGTTTCCACACATGCTCCGAAAGTGCTGGAGTCTGTGGATGAAAATATACAGGTAATACGTTTGCATGAAGATGCAGAAACGCATCTGGTTTTGGCAGAACCGATGGAGCCGATGAACGGCTGGGATGTCAATACAATTCTGGAAGATTACATGGATACCGAAGTATATAACAGGAAGACAACGGAACTCTTAGAGCAAATAAATGTGTATCTGAATGAAAAAGCATATGATGAGGCAGAAAAACTTGTAAATAAGCTTGCATGGATGACATCGGAAGAGAATACGAAAGTTGTGCGTGCAAGAATCTTGATTGCAAAAGGGCGATAAAGTTTTTATGATTTATATTCAAAAGACAGGTGAACCAGAAGAAGTAAGCCGGTGGAAGAAAAAATTCAAGAATAAGCATAAAAGAGAAGCAGGGTATGAGGATATCCGGCATGAAAAGGAACTGCAAATATTAAAGAATGCATTGCTTGCAGAACAGAGACATCTTTGCTGCTATTGTTGTTCTTATATTAAAAATACAGAGACTGAAGTACAAAAGAATAGTTTTCATGTGGAACATTTTCGACCTCAGGCACAAAATCAGGATTTATCTCTGACCTATAATAATCTTCATGCTTCTTGTAATGGAGACAATCGCAGGCACTGTGGGCATAAAAAAGAAAGTAATTTTGATGCAAAGCGGATGATTTCTCCGCTGGAGAAGGATTGTGAAAGTCATTTTCGATATCAGCAGGATGGAACAATACAGCCGGCGGAAAAGACAGATGAGGCAGCTGAGTATACAATTACAAAGTTGAACCTGAATGATAAACGTTTATGTCGTGCCAGAGAAAACGCTTTATGGACGTTTAATGTGTTCCAGTTGAACGGAGAAGAAAAACAGCGGGAATTGAAAAAATTTGAATATTCAGAAGAACTGCCACCTTATTGGGACGCAATTAAATATTTTTTGACACAGGGAGACTGATATACGTGAAATATGATAGAAATCTGGTCGCTACAATCATAGAAAACGAATTTTGGGATGACTTGTATAATGAAATTGACGATTCTGTTATGAACATGGAAGGTCAGGAATTGGATGAAGCGTTTGAGACATATGTTGACTATGCAGAATTGGATCAAATAGAAAATGTCAAAGTTGTCCGGGTAGAACAGGAAGAGGATGATACATGTACGATTGTGAGAGGCATATTGGAAGCTGATGTTTCTCTTGATGGTTATGTATATTTTGAAGGGGAAAATAATATGGTGAACAGTTCGGAAGTTATATTGGAATTCGAATTTCAATTTGAGCATCAGAATGGGAAAAATCGCCAATTTGTGTCCCGGGTAATTGCATAACTTATAATTGATAGAAGATATCATGAAGAATAAAAAATGGTGGAATCTGTAGAAACTGTGATAGGACAGATTAATAGAAAGAGTGGAGGTTTAGGGATGCCGTACGTGTCACCTGTTGTTGAAAATGATTTTAAAGACCGGTTGAACAAGTGCGTAGATATTATTAAAAATTCGAGTATCAAATATCAGAGTTTTGGGATTTTTGGAAGCTACGCGAGAAATGATTATAAGGCCAGCAGTGATATCGACTTTTGCATCATAGTTCCAGAAAAACCGGAAAGATGGATGATGGGAGCCTTGCGGGAGGAACTCGAGATGTTGCATGCGGATGTGGTTTTTGTAACACCGCAGTATTTCGAACATGATAATTCAAAGTTTACACAACAGTTAAGAAGAGATTATAAGGAGTTGAAAATATGATAAAGGCAAATTCTTATTATTCTATTGCGTGCAATGAATTCTGGTATTTAAGGGATGCAGTGTCACCTGTATACTGCAATCCGGCTGCAGCTTCGGCACAGCAAATCGCAGAAAAAATGTTGAAATCTGTGGCAGAACTGGTTTGTACTGGAATTGAAAAACTAATGACATCCCATAATTTGCGTGCCTTATACGATGAGATTAAAAGGGTGGATACTTCCTTACAATTAGAGAGGAAAGATCTGGCATTACTTAAAGACTATTATTATGATGCAAGATATCCGGGGGATAATTTTGTTATTGTGACAGTGGATGAGCTGCGTGAGGCATTGGAGATCATGCTTGACGTTGTAGAAGCTGTAAATTGCTGGAGAACGTCTCATGAATTGGAGATATTAATTGCTGATCCGAGAGGGGAGTTTCAATCAGCGATGAGCAGATTGAAATAGAAATTTTGAAATTATGTGAAAACTTATATACGCAGAATATTAATGCATTATTAAAAAATATGGAGCCATAGTTTCGGTAGAAGTGATAAAACCGGTTGGATGATAAGTCTGACCGGTTTTTTACATTGAGTAAGATAAAGGTTCGTGATATAATAAAAATAATATTTATTGGATTTGGGGTTACGGAAGACAGAGGACAAGGGAATGCATATAGTTAAGGAACTTATCGATAATATATCATCAACAAGCCTGAATAGATTTCTTACCGAACAGAAAATTGCAAATGAGCAGAGGCTGTCTTTTTCGGACCAGCGGGTTTTGCTAGAACAGCTTTGTCAAAGCGGATTGATTTCTGTTGAGGATCTGAATGATTTTTTCTTTCAAGAATTATTATATGGTCATCATCGATTGATGCGCGTGTATTCATTAACTGCTTCGACCTGTCTGCGATTAAAGAGCAGGGATTCGTGGGGCAGACTTATGCGCAAATTCCAGATCCCAGATTGGACGTACAACCAGATCATAGAGACGATCCCACAGAAGGAAGACTCCACGAAGCTTGCAGCGATACAGGAAGAAAGAAGGAATGGAAATTTAATCAGGGTGCATCTGATTTTTGTATTCTGCATGTTAAAAGATTCTGCAGGTCCGATCGAGGAGGAGTGTTCCTATCTTCCGGTAACTATTGACCTGGAACAGCGCTGCATGATTGTTAAAGTATGGAATCAGCATGGAATTATACAGGAGAGCCGTCCGCAGATTCAGCTTGATAAAATCTATAGTATAGTAGAAGAAACATTAGAACTGGAATTGGACAACAATAGAGCGGCTGATCCGCAGAATGTATTGTATGACATGAGCAAAGAATTGTTCAACCAGTTTTTTGAACGGCTTCCAAATATAAAAGAGATTGATGATAAGCGAGAGAGCCTTAGCAGCATTATCGATGCAATGTTACAAAATATTCCGTTGCATCATGTAGAACAAAAAGACGGAAAATTATATATGCCGGATGGAATCATTAATTTAGAGGAAGAACTATATCGCCTGATTCAACAGACCGCATTATATGATTACCGGGAAGATCATGCATTGAATACGCTTCTTCCAAGCGATGAAAAATATATATCAAAAATTCGATTCAGTGACAGAGATAATCTGTCGGCAAACTTAACAGGAGAAAATGGTGTAGATTGTATTTATGATGCCAAGACGTTTATGTGTATCAGGGATTCTTTGGATATCGTGAAAAGAATTATTTCCCTGACGGTCAATTTTCCAAGAGCGCGAGGGGTATTACAAGTGAAATATGAGGCTGATAATTATCAGTTTCTGACGCTGCACATTTTGGAAGGAAAATATTATTCGAAAGAAGAATTCCAGCAGATATGGGGGCTTTATAAAGAGTATGAACGAAAGAGAAGCGGTTCGGCAATGTATGAAAATCCTGCCGCAGTTGACACAAAGGCAATGTAAGCAGTTTACGACGCAGGACCTGAGTGAACGGCTGGATCTGGAAATTACATATACCAAAAGTATGCTGCAGGTTCTGTGTGCAAAAAATCTGGTTCGAAAAGAATTACACTATAGCTGTCCACAATGCCATAGTCAGAATGTCTTCGTATGTGATGGATTTGCTGCTTCGTATCAATGCTATTATTGTCAGGCAATCCTGGAACCGACACGGGTAGAAAACGAGGGGAGACCGTTTTACAGTGTTTCCAAGGATGACTTTATGCAGTATACAAAAGAAACGTATCCGGATATCTTTCATATGACATGCGAGCCGGAAAAAGAAATTATTCCATTTCGTCCGGTGGTTGTCGAGCAATCGGAAGAAAATGTTGCTCCGGTGACCGGGGATGACAAGGTGGAGACGGTAGAGGATAAAGCTGAGAAAACGGACAATGACCTTGAGAAGCGTGTGGTTAGCTTGGAAAATGATAAAAAGGGGAAGAATCTGTTTTGGGCGATTGTAAAGATAATTGTATGGGTTACATTTATGCTGCTTGCCTCTTGGTTTGTCTTGTATGAAATGCTCGATATTTTTGTCTTTAAGGATCAACATGCCTTTCTTTATGAGATGTTTATGTTTGCAATGAAGGGAAGTGTGATTGAGACAAATGATTGGGGCGGTATATTTATAACTATCATTGGTGGAATATTGACTTTGGTGGTTGGTGGAATTGATGTATTGGGATGGAAGAAGATACATCAATATTATCATACTATAAAAGAAGAATTAATTAGTTGAGTATTTGGTGAAAGGAAAAGATGAAACGAGTTCTAATGTTGGCGTCCGTCGCCTCCATGATTGACCAATTTAATATGCCAAACATTGCTTTGCTGCAGAAACTGGGGTATGAGGTAGATGTGGCCTGCAATTTTATCGAGGGAAATACCTGCTCGGAGGCGCGTGTCGCGGAACTGAAACAAAAACTGCAGGATATGCATGTGCGCTGCTACCAGATTGATTTCGCACGGAATATCAAACACATGGGGCAGAACATGAGGGCACTGAGGCAGGTAGAAGGTTTGATGAAGCAAAATGGATACGCATTTTGCCACTGTCACAGCCCGATCGGTGGTGTGGTCGCAAGGATTGTCGGACACTGGACAAAGACAAAAGTGATCTATACGGCACATGGGTTTCATTTCTATCAGGGGGCACCGGTTATGAACTGGCTGGTATACTATCCGGTGGAGAAGATGCTGAGCCGATGGACGGATGTGTTGATAACGATCAATCATGAGGACTATGCCAGAGCAAAAAAGAAATTTCATGCCGGAAAAACCTATTATCTGCCCGGAATCGGAATCGATCTGGAGCGATTCCATGCGGGAGATGCACAAACAATCCAGCAGAAACGGCAGGAACTTGGGCTGCAGCCGGAAGATGTGTTCTTATTATCCGTGGGAGAACTCAGTGATCGTAAAAACCATGTCGTTGTCATTGAGGCAATGAAACAGCTGGTCCAGAGACATCCACAGCTGAGATATTTTATTTGCGGACAGGGAGAAAAAAAGCAGGAACTGCAGCAGTTGATTCGAAAATATCATTTGGAAAATCATGTGAAGCTGCTGGGTTTTCGGACAGACGTGGCAGAACTCTGTCAGGCAGCAGACGCGTTTGTGTTCCCGTCCAAGCAGGAGGGACTTCCGGTAGCACTGATGGAAGCGATGGCTTGTGGGGTTCCGGTAGTGTGCAGCAGAATTCGGGGAAACACAGATCTGGTAAAAAATGGAGAGAACGGTTATCTGGTAAGCGCAGATCAGCCGGAGGAATATATTCAGGCAATCGAAAAACTCCTGCAGATATGGAAGAATACGGAAGAAGTCCGGCAGATGAGAAAAAATAACCATGCACGGATAAAACAATATAGTTTACAGAAGATTGACAAGATCATGGAGAATATATATCGCTAAATATTGCAAATTATGGGGATTATGGTAGAATAGTAGGGGTATTTTGCGAATTTGAGATAAAATCTGTATAGGAAAATAATTGATTATGAAACAAAAATCTTACTATTTAAAAATATTTCTGATTATAGAATGTGTATTATTGATTTTTCTGGGAATTTTTTATTTCTCGGCAGGAAGATCGTTATATGAAAGAGATTCCGATGGCAATGTTGCGGAATTCAATGCGACAAATGATGTAGGAGAACTTACGCAGGGAGCAACGGTAGAACAGATTTATACGTCCCAAATGGATTTACTGGATTCCGTAGGTGTAATGGTTTCAGATTATGGAAAAAGCATCAATCACGGAGTTGAGATTCAGTGTGAAAATTTGTCTAAGGGACAGATACTTGCAAAAAAAACATTCTCAGCGGATGAATTTGAAGTAAATCAGTATGTTTATTTAAACATTGCAGATGGTGTAAAAGTTGATCGTGGAGATCAGATTAAGATTTCCTGTACATCCGATGGGGAAGCAGGGGATGCTCCGACCGTATTATATAATGTAGAAAACAAACTGGAAAACCCGGATGTCGCGAGAGATGCACAGTTTACTGTGAATGGAAATGTTGTTCCGGGAACAATGTGTATTGCGGTCAATGGGCGGAATTATGTCTGGACAGGTCCAAATTACTGGAAACTGGTATTACTTGCAGTTGTATTAGTGGCTGTCTTGTATGGAATTGAGTGCAGCCGCGACAAAAGGGGGAAGACAACAGTACTGTTTAACATGTTGTTTGTCCTCAAAAAATATAAATTCTTAATTAAGCAGCTTGTGAAGAGAGATTTTAAAGTGCGTTATAAACGTTCGGTACTTGGCGTGTTTTGGAGCTTTCTGAATCCGCTTCTTATGATGATCGTACAGTATGTTGTATTTTCACAGCTGTTTAAATCAGATATTGAAAATTATCCGGTATATCTGTTGAGTGGTACGGTTGTTTTTAACTTCTTTAATGAAGGTGTAGGACAGTCTTTGACATCTATTGTGGGGAATGCGCCGTTGATCACAAAGGTATATTTGCCGAAATATATATATCCGGTAACAAGAGTTTTTTCTTCGGGAATCAACTTACTGATGTCATTGATTCCGCTGATCATTGCAGCGCTTATTACAGGTGAAAAGATCACATGGGCTTTTTTAATGCTTCCATATATTTTGATTTGCGTCATGATTTTTACCATGGGATTCGGTATGATTCTGGCAGCTGCCATGACGTTTTTCCGGGATATGCAATTTTTATGGGGAGTGCTTAGCATGCTCTGGATGTATCTGACACCACTGTTTTATCCGATTTCGATTGTTCCGAAGCAGGTACAGGGACTGGTACTCAATAATCCGATGTACTATTTTGTCAATGCTTTTCGAACCATCATTCTGGAAGGGATTACACCTCGACCGGTTGTGTTCTGTCAGTGTACAGTGGTCGCACTCGTTATGCTGGGAATCGGAAGCTTGATCTTTAAGAAAACACAGGATAAATTTATCTTTTATATTTAGGAGGAATTGCAGAAAATGCCGATCGTTTCTGTGAAAAATATATCACTGAAATTCAAAATGGAACAGAACCGTGCAAATTCATTAAAAGAATTTTGTGTACGCTGGCTGAAACGGGATTTGAAGTCAGAGGATTTCTGGGCATTGACAGATGTTTCTTTTGATGTCGAAAAGGGTGATGTCATTGGAATTATCGGACATAACGGAGCCGGAAAAAGTACATTATTAAAAGTGATTTCCGGAATTATGAAACCGACAAAAGGAACGATCGAAGCGTATGGAAACATTGTGCCAATGCTGGAACTGGGATCGGGATTTGATATGGAATTGTCCGGTAGAGAAAATATATATCTGAATGGTGCAATTCTCGGGTATTCAGAAGAATTCCTGAATGAAAAATATGATGAAATCGTTGCATTTTCCGAACTTGGAAATTTTATTGAGGCACCACTCCGGACTTATTCCTCCGGAATGCTTGCAAGACTGGCATTTTCCGTTGCATGTATTGTGGAGCCGGAAATCTTGATTGTTGATGAAATCCTGTCGGTCGGGGATGCTGATTTTCAGGAGAAGAGTCGTGCGAGAATGATGGATCTTATGACAGGCGGAACAACGGTATTTTTTGTATCGCATAGTTTAAAACAAATCCGGGAAATGTGCAACAAGGTTGTCTGGCTGGAGCATGGGAAAATACAGGCGATCGGAAAAACTGAGGAGATATGTAATATGTATGAAGGGGCAAAGCATGAGTGATATAAAAATCCTTGTTGCAACGCATAAAGAATTTTACCGGCCGGAAAATCCACTGATTTTTCAGGTGCAGGTAGGAAGTGCATTGGCAGATCATCATATAGAAGGAATTCTTCATGATGATGAGGGCGAGAACATTTCAAAGAAAAACAGATCCTACTGTGAACTTACGGCACAGTATTGGGCGTGGAAAAATCTGCAGGCAGACTATTATGGCTTTTTTCATTATCGCAGATATATGAGTTTCAAACAATATTTCCCCGTGACAGATGGCAAAATACAACTGAAGCGATGGACACCGTATTTGGAAGGAGATTCTCTGGAGAAAGATCTATCTCCTTATGATTTAGATGAGATGCACATGCGGCATGTGATTGAACAATATGATGTGATCACAGTGCTGAGTGAGCATATGGATGTGACGGCATATGAACAGTTTGGACAGTTTCACCGTATCAGAGATCTGGACCGTGCAATTGCAATATTAAAAGAAATGCATCCGGAACAGGCGGCGGCATGTGACGCATATATGCAATCGAAATATATTTATTTCTGCAATATGTATATTATGAAAAGGGAATACTTTTATGCATATATGAACTGGCTGTTTCCTGTTTTGGAGAAGTTTGAGAGTCAGACAGATTTTTCCGGATATAGTGATAAAGAAAAGCGTGTGACGGGGTATATTGCGGAGCGTTTGTTTGGGGTGTACTATACCTGGTTAAAACAGCAGGGATCGGCAAAGTGTGCGGAGGCTCCATATGTGATTTTTCACCAGAATGTCCGTGAGTTTCAATTTGGCAAAAAAGGACCAAGAATTAAGGTGGATATGAGGAAGGTCAATCAGCTGATACCGGCAGGGACTATGAGAAGACGTATGGTACGCAGACTTCTGAGAAAGGAATTATAGAAATGGAAATTCAATTACAAACAATTCTACAGCCTGATCCGGGAATTTGTGTTGAAGAAGCCCTGTATTTTCATAGAAAGGGAGAAGAGATATGTTTTGATGGATATTTCAATCTTTTTTATATCGAGAAATGGAAGCGGTATACAAGATTGGAAAAATTGCAGTTGTCTATCAAAACTGTGGGATATCAAATGCTTCGACTTTATCATAATCGAGAATGTGTTGATGAAATCAAGCTGGAAGAATCAAAATATGCGTATACCATAGAATTTCCATGGGAGAAATACACAGATGGTGTTTTCTGGTTTTCTCTTGTGCCGGATGAGAAGTGTAAGATGCAGCGGATATCAGGATATTATATGGGTGTGTGTGAGGAGGTTGCACATGTGGCAATCGGGATTGATATCTGTACATATCGCAGAGAAGAATATGTCCTGCGCAACTTAAAGATACTCTGTGAGCGGGTATTGCAAAATGAAGAACTGCAGGTTTCGAAAGCCTTGTGGGGATACATCATTGATAATGGAAAAACATTGGATGCATATGAACCATTGCAGCAGTATTTAAAGGCGTGGCAGGAGAGAATTTCTGTTATACCGAATAAAAATGCCGGTGGAGCAGGTGGATTTACCAGAGGTATGCTGGAAGTTTTGGAAGATAAAGAAGAAAGACAGTTAACGCACGTCGTGCTTATGGATGATGATGCGGTGTTAGAGCCGGATTTGTTTGTACGCATGTATGGTTTTCTGTGTGTGGTGAAGCCGGAATGGAAAGATATCATTCTGGGTGGAACAATGCTTCGGGAGGATAAACCGTATCTGTTATTTGCGTCAGGAGAAACCTGGAGTAAGGGATTGATCAAGAATGCAAATAAAAATCTGGATGTGCGCGAATACGAGAATGCAACACGGGAAAATCTTATTACAACAAAATTGGAAAAAACGCTGTATTCGGGCTGGTGGTGCTGCTGTTATTCGCTAAATGTTATAAGGGAAGACAATTTGCCAATTCCGTTATTTTTGCACCATGATGATATTGAATTTGGATTGCGAAATCAAAAGAATGGAATTGTTTTTTTGAATGGAATCAGTGTATGGCACAGATATTTTGAAGATTTACCACCAGGAAGTAATTTATATTATGATATTCGGAATGATTTGATTGAGATTACACAGCAATATGATCGAAAAACAGCAAAGAAATATTTGTGGAGTTTTTATTGGAAACGTCTGGCGGTAAGAGTTGCAAGAAATAAAAAGGATGAAGCTTATTGGGCAATTCAGGGGGCAAATGATTTTCTGAAGGGACCGGAATGGTTATGGAAACAAGATCCAGAGCAGCTTCATAAGAAAATTAGAAATGTGGGGTATGATTGTATCATTCTGCGATGGTGTGAAAGTGTAAAAATTTGTTGTAGATTATTAATCACCCGAAAAAAAGTGATTACGGATTATCAAACAAATATGAGTAAATATACAACAAGAAAAGCATGGATAAAATATTTGGGATTGTAATGCAGGAGGAATTAGATTTATGGAAAAGAAATTGCAGACTTTGATCTTTCCGGATAATGAAAAAGTTCAAAGACAGTGGGGAATTTATTATCGTGGAAATCGGTGCGTGCAGGGAAAAGATGATGTGAAGTTGTATATTCCCGCATTTGAAGTGATTGATTTTTCTACATTTTTTAACGGGTTTTCTTATAGAAAATGGAAAACATATACGAATTTAGGTGCTTTACATCTTTATATAGAAATGAAAGGAAATTTTGATGTAGAATTGGTTGGATATGATTATCATGGAATTCAGCCGGAACGTCATAGTTATGCAACGTATCATTATGAATTGGATAAGAAAGAAAACGTTTGTATTGCATTTCCGGATGAATGTAAAGAACAGATGGTAGCATTTGAAATTCATCCATATGCAGATTGTGAGTTGTATGGTGGTTATTATACAGGAGAATATTTGGAAAGTGATGTCAGAGAAGTGGAACTGGCACTGGCAACAACCACCTGTTTCAAAGAAGAATATATTATACATAACATGGAATTGCTGAAACATGAAATTCTGGAATCGGATGATGAAATTAGCAGACATTTCTATATTCATGTGGTGGACAACGGAAGAACATTGGAACCGGAAAAATATAACTGTGATCGGTTAACGGTTCATCCAAATAAAAACGTAGGAGGTTCCGGCGGATTTGCCAGAGGAATGATAGAATCCTTGCATCAAGAGCCAAAAGCAACGCATGTGTTGTTGATGGATGATGATGTGATTATTTTACCGGAAAGTTTAAAGAGAACATATACGCTGTTAACACTTTTAAAACCGGAACATCAGGGAAAGTTCATTGCAGGAGCAATGCTTGCAATGGAAGATATGTGTGTGATGCATGAGGATCTGGGAACCGTCCGTGCGGATGGAGAAGTGTGTCCGGTTCATAGAGATCTGAATGTTACGGAGTTGGTAAACTGCTTGAAATTAGAAGAAAAACGCCCGAAAGTCCGAAATGAGTTTGGAGCATGGTGGTATTGCTGTATGCCAAGGGAAGCGATTGAAAAGAATGGTCTTCCGTTGCCAATCTTTATTCGCAGTGATGATCTAGAGTATGGGTTGCGTTGCCATCCGGGATTTATCACGATGAATGGAATCTGTCTGTGGCATATGGGATTTACAAATAAGTTTAATCCGGCTATTGATTTGTATCAGGTATATCGAAATATGCTTGTTATACAAGCAACATCTGGTGTGTGCCAGGGAATTGATTTTATGGCATGGATCAAGCGACTGTATAAACAGATGATGCTGGAGTTCAATTACGGATCTGTGGAATTATTGCTTCGTGCTTTGGAAGATTATATGAAGGGACCGGAGTTCCTTATGGAAGATCGTGGAGAGGCAATATTAAAAGAAAACCGAAAATTGGTTGAGACTTTGGTTCCGATTGAAAAATTTGAAGATGACCGTTTCAAAGACATTGATATTCATATGGATAGAGTATATGAGACAGGGGTAAGAAGTTTCAAAGAAAGATGGATTTACAGAATTACTTATAATGGGCATCGATTTTGGCCGAAAAGTAGATTAAAAGATAAACCGGGAGTGATAGGATATGACTGGTCATATCAGCCGGATAAACAGAATCTTAGAAGAAGTCTTATTGTTGTAAACCCTTTGCAGCAGACGATGGGGGTAAGAACAATTGATCGGGATAGATTTAAAAAGTTGCAAAAACGCTTTAAATATGATCTGAAGGAATATTATCAAAGAAAAGATCAGTTAAATAAAACATATTCGGATGCATATAAGAATTTAACTTCGGAAGAGTTTTGGAAACAATACTTGGAGATGTAAATTATAACTATTGACACCTAAAATGATTTTGCTATAGTTATTATGTGTGTCAATTTAGAAAATATAAAACGGAATGGAGAAAAGAAGATGAATATGACAAAAGAAAAAACATTGTCAGTAGTGATACCGTGCTATAATGAAAAAGATAATATTGTATCACTTGTAAAAAAAGTGTTAGAGTCACCAATAGAGAACAAAGAAATAATTGTTGTAGATGATTGTTCAGAGGATGGTACTAAAGAGGTATTGGAAGAACAGGTTAAACCATTAGTGAGTAAAGTAATTTATCATAAAGAAAATGCTGGAAAAGGAGCTGCTTTAAGAACTGGATTTCAGGCAGCAACGGGGGATGTTGTTATTATTCAAGATGCTGATTTGGAGTATGATCCAATGGAGTATCCAAAGGTTGTTAATCCTATTTTTACTGGAAAAGCTGAAGTTGTATATGGTTCTCGATTTTTAAAACAAAAAAGAAAGGGGTATCTAGCAAATAGAATGGCAAATTGGGCTTTAACAACATTTTCGAATTGTTTTACCCATCAAAAAATTACAGATATGGAGACATGTTATAAAGCATTTAAAAGAGAGGTGATACAATCAGTAGAATTGGTAGAAAATCGTTTTGGATTTGAACCGGAAGTTACCGCCAAAATTTCAAAGAAAAACATAAAAATTTATGAAGTGCCTATATCTTATTATCCGAGAACTAACGAGGAAGGGAAAAAGATAGGTTTGAGAGATGGATTGAGGGCAATTTATGTGATTTGGAGATATCGCTAATGAAAAAGATAATACAGCAGTTTATTTCATATTTTTTTGTTGGTGGGATATCTGCAATTGTGGAATGGATATTTTTTGCCTTATTTGCAAATTTTGTAGAATTAAATTACCTTTTTGCAACGTGTTTGGCATTTGTTTTTTCAACGGCAACAAATTGGTTTTTAGGGAGAAAATGGACATTTAAAGGTAATAAAAAATATATAGAGAAACCAAAACAAGAGGTTCTATTGGTATATTTTGTGAGTGCTATTGGTCTTGTATTTAATGTATTGTTAATGTATTTATTTGTGACAGTTATTGGGTTAAATACTTCATTTCTAAAAACCGTAAGTAAAATTTTAGCAACAGGGATAGTATTTTTTTGGAACTTTTTTGTAAGAAAACTTTTTATTTATAAAGAGGTAAATTAAAAACGAAAGGATAAAATATGAAGATTTCAGTTATAGGGACAGGATATGTAGGGCTTGTCACAGGAACATGTTTGGCAGATTATGGTAATGATGTTTATTGCGTTGACGTTGATGAGAAAAAAATAAAAAAACTTAAAGAAGGAATTATTCCTATTTATGAACCAGAATTAGAGGGAATGGTTCATGAAAACTATGGTTCTGGGCGATTACGTTTTACGACAGATATGAAAGAGGCTTTGGATAATTCTGAAATTTGTTTTATTGCAGTAGGAACGCCAATGGGAGAAGACGGATCTGCAGATTTACAATATGTTTTGTCGGTGGCAAAAAGCATTGGAAAAAATATGGAACACCATATGTATATTATAGATAAATCAACAGTTCCAGTAGGAACAGCTAAAAAAGTTAGACAAACAGTTCAGAAAGAATTAGATGATCGGAATTTGAACTTGAGCTTTGATGTGATTTCAAATCCAGAATTTTTAAAAGAAGGAACAGCGGTCTCAGATTGTTCTAGACCAGATAGGGTAGTAATTGGAACAGATAATGATAATGCCGCTAGGATAATGAAACAGTTATATACTCCTTTGGTAAAAAATACGGAAGCAATGATTTTTATGGATATTGCGAGTGCAGAAATGACAAAATATACGGCAAATGCGATGCTTGCAACAAAAATTTCATTTATGAATGAAATTTCAAATGTATGCGAAAAAGTAGGTGCTGATATAAATAAAGTTAGGCTTGGAATAGGAAGTGATCATCGTATTGGATATCAATTTATTTATGCGGGATGTGGATATGGAGGTAGTTGTTTCCCGAAAGATGTTCAGGCATTAATTAAGACAAGTCATGATTTTGGTTATGAAACCGAAATATTAAAGGCTGTTGAAGCTGTTAATGCAAAACAAAAATTGGTTATTCCTAATAAAGTAATACAGAGATTTGGAGAAAATCTTGAGGGTAAAATATTTGCAGTATGGGGATTAGCTTTTAAACCAAATACAGATGATATGAGAATGTCAGCTGCAATTACAATAATTAATGAACTTACCAAAAGGGGGGCAAAAATTAAAGCATATGATCCTAAGGCTGAAAAAGAAGCAAAAGAATGCTATCTTAAGGATAATCAAAATGTTGAATATTGCGAAAGTAAATATACAACATTGATTGATGCGGAAGCAATGATTATGATTACAGAATGGAAGGAATTTCGCCAACCAGACTTTGGCGAAATTAAGCACAGGTTAAAAAATCCTATTATTTTTGACGGAAGAAATCAATATGATGAAGAACAACTCGAAAATCTGGGGTTTGAATATTATCAAATTGGTGTTGGAGTTAATAAGAAAGGAGAAAAAAATGAGTAGAGTATTAGTAACCGGTGGGGCAGGTTTTTTGGGATCACATCTTTGTGATAGATTGTTAAAAGAAGAAAATGAGGTATTATGTGTAGATAATTTATTTACAGGAAGTAAAAAAAACATTAAGCATTTGTTAGAAAATTCAAACTTTGAATTTATTAGGCATGACATTACAGAACCATTGTATGTTGAGGTTGATCAAATATATAATCTTGCATGTCCAGCAAGTCCACCACATTATCAATACAATCCAATAAAGACAGCCAAAACAAGTGTATATGGTGCGATTAATATGCTTGGACTTGCCAAAAGAGTTCATGCCAGAATTTTGCAGGCGAGCACATCAGAGGTATATGGAGATCCGGAAGTACATCCACAGCCGGAAAGTTATAGAGGAAATGTAAATACAATTGGAATTAGATCATGTTATGATGAAGGTAAGAGGATGGCAGAAACGTTATTCTTTGATTATCATAGACAAAATGATGTTGATATTAGGGTAATACGTATTTTTAATACATATGGTCCTCGAATGAATCCAGAGGATGGACGTGTTGTGTCAAATTTTATTGTTCAAGCATTAAAAAATGAAGACATTACAATTTATGGAGATGGGAAACAGACAAGAAGTTTTTGCTATGTGGATGATTTGATAGAGGGAATGTATCGGATGATGAATTGTGAAGATTTTACGGGACCTGTTAATCTTGGCAATCCGGGTGAGTTTACTATGATAGAACTTGCACAAAAGGTTATCGATTTAACAGGATCATCTTCAAAACTTGTTTATATGCCATTGCCAAGTGATGATCCAACACAGAGAAAACCTGTAATAGATCTTGCAAAAGAAAAGTTGAATTGGAAACCTACGATTGCATTAGAAGAAGGACTTAAGAGAACAATTGAGTATTTTAAAACAGTAATTTGATCTTTTGATAAAATATATTATATTTTAAGTTGAAATTTTAATGTTTTATGAGGATATTTTACAATTTTTGAAAGAAAGTAAATAATTGTAATAGATATCCTCATAATTATTTTACAAAAGAAAAGTGTTTATTATTTAAGGAGTGCTATGAAAGCAATAAATAATGTTAGAAAAGTAAATAAGATAGACTGGTTTATAAATATATTGGCAATATTATTTATATTAGGATCTTTTGTGACGGTAATAAGAATATGGGCATTGAATAGATCTTTTTGGGTTGACGAATCAATGCTTGTATGGTCATTTAACACCAGTAGTTTAAGAGATATTTTGAAAAATGGATTAAAATGGGATCAAAGTGCACCTTGGGGGTATGCCTTTTTAGTAAAAATAGTGATGAAGTTGCTGGGTAATGCAGAAATGACATTACGTTTAACATCAATAATTGCTTTTCTATTAATGCTTTTTATGGTATATAAATTAGCTAAAGAGGTTTTTGATTTTAAATATCCGTTAATTTGTGTAGCATTTATTTCTTGTAATCAGATCTTGATTCAATATACAAATGAATTTAAACCTTATATGTTGGATTGTCTTTGCACATCGCTTGTCATATATTTGTTCTTTTTGCGCGAAAAACGAATGAATGTTAAAGTTTGGATTTTAACAAACATAGTATTAATTTTAACTTCTAATCCAGCATGCTTTGTTTTAGCAGCAATTCTTTTATATGATTTTGGAAATGGAATTTTAAAAAAAGACAAAGAGAAAATAGTATCCTCAATAAAAACAGGACTTTTATTTTTGATTATATTTATTATTTATTATCTGCTTTGGCTGAAAAAAGTTACTAATAATGAATATATGATTCAATATTGGGAGCAAAAAAAAATTCCTTTATTGCTAATCACAAAAGAAAACTGGAAACAATTATTTAGCCTTTTGGGAGAATTATTTAGTGTTTGGGGAATAAATAAAATTTTTGTAATTTTATTTTCAATAGTTACATTAGTAATGGGGATAATCAAAAAAAATAAATATGTTCTTATTCCGTATATTTCAATGTTTATTGCAGCGTTGGCTTCACATTTTGGATTTTTTCCAGTTGCAATTAGGTTATGGCTTTTTATTTATCCAATATTATCTTTAATGGCATTTAAATGCTTATTTGATTGTTTAAAAACAGATATATATATTGGAAAAATTATGTCTATAGTTGTTATGTTTGGATTGATTATTCAAAATACAGGTTTAACGTATTATTCAAATATTGATGTGGCATATTATAAAGGAGAGGAAGCGAATACTTTAATAAAGTATGTACAGGATAACATAAAAAAGAATGAAAAGCTATACATATCATATTGGGGAATTCCAATTTTGAGTTATAAAAATGGTTATAATAATAATGGAATAGGTAGAAAAAATCAAAATAATATAATATATGGGACGAAAAATTTTGATTATGAAAATGATTTTTCGGAAATTGTTAATAGCAATAATTGTTATATTATTTTATATCATGAAGATAGACGAGATACATTACAAGATACATTGCAGAAATACGGTTATCTTGAAACGATAAAAAATGATCATGAGACATATTTGTATTACTTTACAAAAGACAAAAATAATATAAAAACTAGTTTGAATTATAAATTAGATAAAATTACAACTTATAATGGAAAGTGTTATTTGAATATTACTGTACATAATACTGGAGAGGCATATATTAATACGGATTATTCACCCGTGGGTATTAGATCCCGAGATTATCCTGATATTATTATTGATATTCCACAAAATATTAAACCCAAAGAAAGTATAACGTTCACTTGTTCATTCGATTGGAATGATAAAGATAATCTTAATCTTGAGTTTGTTAATACAAAGTATTGGTATGATGAAATTGGTGTTGATGGATTTGAGTTAACAAAAAAAGACGATTATAAAGAAGCTAAAAATAAATTTGAAGAACTAAAACAATATTTAACTAAAAATAATATTATAATTATTGCAGGAAAAGATGATTTTTCAGCGAGTTGGAATGAACAGTTTCAACACATTTTGGAGCAATTAGGATTAAAAAAATCTTTATATAATGTTATTCAATATTCATATGTTGGAATTATAGATGGAGGGGATAGGGTGTATGAAAAACTAGATAATCACACAATTAAATATCAATATAAGAGTAAAGACTGTCAAATAAATGTGGAAAGCAAAGGATTTAATTGTGGAGATAATTCATCAATTAAAATAAATGGAAAAGAATATTCAATAAATCAAAGGGGATTAAATATAGTTGTATATAATAATGAAAAAAAAGAAGTAGTAGATAATTTCGCAATTGATACTAATCTGAATTATTCTCTAAGTATAAAATAATAGTAATAATTACTGGTTTTTATATTTTAACTGATTAAGTAACAGTATTGATTAAGTAAAATATTTGAAAATAGAAATAGAAAAATGTGTTGTTGAAGCATAAGCATGAGAAATGTTTACATGTAATAAAAATTGATGATGAGATAAATTGTAGAGAATTGATTTCTGAATATTGTAAAAGTAGTAAAGAAAAATGCTAAACGAGATGAAAATTTAAAAAAGAGTAATAGAATTGGATTATGTTCGTGCATTAGCTATTTTGCGTGTATTGCTTACACATACTACGGAAAGAGTATATACATTGAATGCAATGACGTTAGCACAAGAATCTATGCATAGCAGAATTTTTTCAGTGTCTTTGTTTACCGTTGGTCGATTGGGTGTTCCCTTTTTTTCTTCCTGACAGGATTTCTGATGTCTGGGGGGATTATGAATATGAAAGAATAATAAAGTTCGAGAAGCGTAATGTATTGGGATTGGTGATTACAACAGAGATATGGATTGTTATTTATAATTGTTTTAATGCATGGTATTATCAGACTCCACTAAATGGAAAGATTATGATAGAAAACATGTTGTTTTTCCGCCCGACAGAAATGTCGCATATGTGGTATATGTCTGTAATCATTGGAATTTATTTGTTTATTCCATTTATCATAAATGGATTGAATCACACAGATGTGAGAAGTTTGTTTATTCCATTATCTGTTGCGTTTTTAGCACTGTTTGTGATTCCGGTTGTGGATGTCTTTTTATTGGCAAATGGAAAATCGGCAATTTCATCATTGCTTGATCTTAGTTTTTTAGGCGGAGTATATGGATTTTGTATCATATTGGGCTGCTTGATTAGAAAAGGTGTTTTTGACAGAATAAAAACAATGGTGTTGATATTGATAGGGGCGGGTTCCTTTTGTTTTACAGTTTTTATGCAGATTTATTCAGATATGCATGGTGTAGATTACAATGTATGGTATAATGCAGCTACGCTGATATTGGCAGATCTTTCCATTTTTCTTTTGATTTCCAGAATGAAATTTACATCCGGAAAGATTGCTACGAATATATCAATATGCGCATTTGGAATTTATCTGGTACATAATCCAGTTAATATGATATTACTTCGATATTTTGAGCCGGCATCCAGAGTGGTTCGGCTTGGAGTTGGGGTGTTGGTTACATTTTTGGTTTCGTGGGGAATTGTGTTTGTTGGGAGCAAGATTAAGGGAGTGTCCAGGATTTTGTTTTTTATTAAGGGTTGATGAGAATGAGAAGGAATGGTAGTGACGCCGGCAGAGATGCCTGCGTGGAGTTTATACAGGATAAAAGATGATTTTTAAAATTAGGGATTATAGAAAATAAATATTGAGAGAATGCGAGTTTACTATTATAATTAAGCATAAAGATAGATACAGATACAGGATATGCTATTTTGCTAAGCTTGGATGAAACAATCAGTTTATTATATACATTAATAAACAGGAATTTAGAAAGAAGAGAGAGTAGAACATGGCACAAGGGTTATTTGGTGGGGCAACTTCTTATGAGGAACAATCTTTGTCGGATATTAAATTAGATGTTCTTAAATGGATTGGTTATACAAAACAAATACAAGATGAAATGAATACACGTCTACAAAAGGCAAAAGAGAGCGGCTTTTGGTCAAAAGTTGGATATGATTTTCAAATGACAATATATTCCTCAATGAGATTTTATGAAACGATAATTGAGGATCTAAACAGGGTTAAAACATCAATAGAGCATAATACAATTTCGGATAGAGATGTAATTCTTTTGAGAAAAATGGGAAAGAACTCGATTAATTATAATATTAATGATTATCCTAAAAGTTATAAAGGTGGAGATAACGAGCGATGGCATGATTATGGAAATCCAGAATTTCGTAACATAGAGGATATGTATGCTGATGGTCGTGATTTCTTTGTGACTTTGCAAGACGCTGTAAATGCTGCTTCCAGATTGGAGGATTATGTGAATAATCAGAATGTAATTAATAATACAATGAATATTGGAGGAAATGTAGAAAATTCTCAAATTCAGCAAGGAACGATAAAATCTATACAAGCACAGACAACACAAACGGAATTTGATTATGATAAAATATATGAGCTTTTGGTTAAAATACATGAATATTCATTAAATAATTTGAATATGTGGTTTGATAATAAGTGCGAGAAATATTTATAAGTTAGAGGGAGGAAAAGGTTGGAGTGAAACTTCATTTGGAGAATATTGGGTTAATTCAAGATGCTACAATAGAAATGCAGGGAATTACTGTTATTGCAGGAGAAAATGGAACGGGGAAGAGCACGGTTGGAAAGGCTTTGTATGCTATTTTTAATAGTTTTTATGAAGTACAGGAGCAGATTGGACAAGAACGTTTCCAAAGTATTTACAACATAATAAAAAATATGTATGACTTTTATTTGCCTAGAAATAAAAAAATCATGAATATACACAGTTATTCGATAGAACTACTAAACAAGAGAGATAAATATGTTAAATCTCCCAAAAAATTGAAAAAAAATCTTAAAGTTACATTTGGCATAGATAAGGATAGATCAGGTTCAGAAATTGAACAGTTAGCTATGGATGATTTTGTTAGACGTATTGTAGAAAGCCTGAAAATTTCTGATGAGGCGATTCTGAACTCTCTTATTGCCAGAAAGTTGAATACAGAATTTAATAATCAATTATTAAATGTGTTTGCAGAAGATCGAGGAAAGATAGTATTGAATGTACAGAATGAGAATCTGGATATAGAAGTCGAACAAGAGAGAGTATGTGCAAACAGACTGGATTTTAGTCTTCATACAGAGGCAATATATATCGATGATCCTTTTGTATTAGATGATATAGATATTAGATTGCATCGAAGACCAACTAGAAAATATATGGATTATATGGATCATATGGATTATATGGATTATATGGATCATATTGATCATAGAGACCGATTGATTAGAAAATTGTTTTATGAAAATAGGTATACGAGTATAGTGGACGAAATCGTTTTTAAAAAACGTTTTCAAAATATCTATGGTAAGTTGCAGAATGTATGCAATGGCAGTATAATTCGGAAGAAAAATGGACAAATGGAATATCAGTTTAAAAATACAGATAAATCAATCAGTGTGAAAAATTTATCTGCCGGATTAAAAACATTTGCTATTTTAAAAAAACTATTAATGAATGGAAAAATTGAAGAAAATGGCACAGTTATCCTGGATGAGCCGGAAATACATTTGCATCCGGCTTGGCAATTACAATTTGCAGAACTTATTGTGTTATTGAGTAAAGAATTTGGAGTAAATGTTTTATTAAATACACATAGTCCATATTTTTTACGTGCAATTCAGGTTTATTCGGCAAAATATGAGATGGCAGATAAATGCAAATATTATATGTCAAAACTTGTTGATGATAAGAAAGCAAGCATTTTTGATGTTTCGGATGATGTAGATAAAATATTTGAAAAATTGGCACAGCCATTGCAAGTGTTGGAGAATGAGAGGTGCAATATTGATTAAGTTTGAAGATCATTTAATATTAAAAAATCACCTTTCTACACTGCATGAGACTTCTGTTGATTTTCATGATAAGAATCATATTCAGTACATGACAAAGTCAGAGAGAACAGCAGTGAATTTTGACGATGTAAAGGAAGAATATATTAAAAATCTTTCACTTATCGAAGTGCCGAAGTCAAACGATGCCTTGTTTATGTCAAAAGATAATAAGCTGATTTTTGTTGAGTTTAAGAATGGATTTATGGATGCCAAGAAGAAGTTTGATGTTCGCAAGAAAATATATGACAGTGTTATTATTTTGACAGATATATTGAATCTGGGTATCAGCAAATTGCGCGATCAGATGGAATATGTTTTGGTATACAACGAAAACATAAATGAGGATGAAAATGACATTCTCCAAAAGAAATCTTATGTACAACCTTCAAAGGCATATAACAGTCTTGCCAAGGGGATTTTTGGGATGGCAAAGAAAGAATATGTTTGCTTTGGAGTTGATATTTTTAAGAATTATTGCTTTAAGGATGTGCACACATACACAGAAAAAGAATTTGAAGAGTATTTGGAAAGGAACTAAGGAAAATGTACGACTATTTAATTGTTGGAGCTGGTTTATTTGGATCTGTCTTTGCAAGACAGGCAACAGATGCAGGAAAGAAGGTTCTTGTCATTGACAAGCGACTGAATATTGCGGGAAATGTGTATACGGAGGACATAGAGAAAATTCATGTACATAAGTATGGGGCACATATTTTCCATACAAACAACAAAGAAGTATGGGAGTATGTGACAAAGTTTGCGGAGTTTAACCGTTTTACAAATTCGCCGGTGGCAAATTACAAGGGAGAACTGTACTCTCTGCCATTTAACATGTATACGTTTAACAAGATGTGGAATGTGATTACGCCACAGGAAGCAGCTGCAAAGATTGAGGAGCAGCGGAAAGAAGCCGGTATCACAGAGCCACAGAATCTGGAGGAACAGGCAATTTCTCTGGTTGGCAAAGATATCTATGAAAAACTGATCAAGGGATATACCGAGAAACAGTGGGGACGTGATTGCAAAGATCTTCCTTCCTTTATCATCAAGCGGCTTCCGGTTCGACTGACATTTGATAACAATTATTTTAATGCACTGTATCAGGGAATTCCGGTTGGCGGATATACAAAGATGGTTGCAAATATGCTTGATGGGATTGAAGTTCGCCTCAATACAGATTATCTTGAAAATAAGGATGAGCTGGATAAGCTGGCAGAGAAAGTGGTATATACGGGCGCTATTGATGCATATTTTGATTATAAACTTGGTGCACTGGAGTACCGTTCCGTCCGTTTTGATACCGAAGTGCTGGATACTCCGAATTTTCAGGGAAATGCTGCGGTCAATTATACGGATCGTGAAACCCCGTGGACCAGAATTATTGAGCACAAGTGGTTTGAGTTTGGTAAGGATGATGAAGGAAATGACATTCCTAAGACTGTCATCAGCCGGGAGTACAGTTCCGAATGGAAAGTAGGGGATGAGCCGTATTATCCGGTCAATGATGAGAAGAATGGCAAGCTGTATCAGGAATATAAGAAACTTGCAGAAGATGAGAAGAACGTGATTTTTGGCGGACGTCTGGGTGAGTACAAGTATTATGATATGGATGCTGTTATTGCATCGGCACTGGATTTGTGTGAGAAAGAATTGGGGTAATTTTTATGAAGAAAACAGCATTAGTGATTATGGCTGCTGGAATCGGGTCAAGGTTCGGAGAAGGAATTAAGCAGTTGACTCCGGTGGATGATTATGGGCATGTGATTATGGATTACTCGGTCTATGATGCAATTGAAGCAGGATTTAATGAGATTATTTTTATTATTCGAAAAGATATTGAGACGGATTTTAGAGAGATAATTGGGGACAGAATTGAAAAAATTTGTGCCTCTAAGGGTGTTGATGTAAAGTATTGTTTTCAGGATATCAACAATATTCCGGGAGAGATGCCGGTTGGACGGACGAAACCATGGGGAACCGGACAGGCAGTGCTGGCAGCGGAGCCTTTGATTGATTCTGCTTTTGCTGTGATTAATGCAGATGATTATTATGGAAAAGAAGCGTTTGTAAAATTGCATGACTGGCTGATACATTCACATACACACAATGAATTAGCAATGGCTGGTTTTATTCTAAAAAATACTTTATCTGACAATGGTGGAGTTACCAGAGGAATTTGTCAGGTAAATGCGCAGATGATGACATTATCGGAAATCGTTGAGACGCATAATATTGTGAAAACCGGAAATAGCGCGGAGGCGGATGGAAAGGTATTGAATCCGGATTCCTATGTTTCTATGAATATGTGGGGATTTCCGACAGAAGATGAAACTTCAAAACCTGCATTTTTACAGGTCTTGAAGGATGGTTTTGTAAAATTCTTTGAGACAGATGTTTTGGATAATCCAATGAAAGCAGAATATCTTCTTCCTGTTCTGATTGGAGATTTACTGAAAACAGGAACTCATACAGTTGAGGTATTGCCGACACAGGATAAATGGTTTGGTGTGACTTATGCAGAGGACAGGCAGTCGGTTTATGAGAATTTTAAAGAATTGATTTCCAAGGGTGTCTATGGAAAGGGTTTCTTAAAATAAAATGAAAGAGCGCATTGGATATTACGATATTGCAAAGGGATTAGGGATCTTTTTAGTAGTTTATACACATATATGTTTTAATACGAGTTTTCACATTAACGAAATAATATATACATTTTATATGCCATTATTTTTTGTCGTTTCAGGTATGACGTTTAAGCTTGGAGAAACTTTAAAAGGATATGTTGTGAGAAATTTCTATTCTATAATGATTCCGTATTTTGTATGGAGTATTTTATCCTTTATTTATTGGGCTGGTTTTGAAAATAAATTTAGATCAGAAGCTGCAAAGTTAGCTGTGGATAAAGCTTTTTGTGGAATATTTGTGGGCAGTTACTATTGGCTGCCTTTTAATTATGTTTTATGGTTTTTGCCTGTGCTTTTTATAGTTAAAGTCCTATATGGAGTATTGGAAAGGTATTTGCCGAAGCCGGGAATTGTAGTTGCTATCATAGTATGTTCAGTCTTAGGTATTAAGTTAATGAATGTAGAATTGGTATGGGGAATAAATCGCGCATTACGTTATGTTGTATTTTTTGCTTTTGGAGTACTTATAAAAAAGATTGATTTTAGAAAATTGAAGTACAAAACCGTGATGTGGTTATTGCTGTTTTCTTTCCTGATTATCGCATGTCTACGCGGATATTCGATGGGAATATTTTATTATATTTTAGGTGTTATTGGAAGTGTTGCAACGATTATTATAGCTGCTGATTTGGAAGTACATACTCGGTATATAGCTGGCATTATGAGCAAATTAGGGACTGTAACATTAGGAATTTTGGTGATGCATGGACCATTGTATCGTGCGTTGATAGGCATAATATCGAAGATATTTTGTATAGATACAGGGTGCTTGAGGAGAAATATACCATTTTCTATGAGTTTATCGGTGATTACTATTTTGCTTATTGTGTATCTGACCAGATTAATATATAAATATATACCAATTTGTCTTGGTAAAAGAAAGTGAAGAGAATACATAAAGTCTGGCTCATGGTGTTTATGATTCCTTATCTTGTCTATCACCTGACCTCCTGATTGTCCAGCCATAGACCATTATACTGTCCTTATTAAGATAAAAGGAAAGGCAGTCTTATCTTCCGTGATTACTGCAGCCGTATCATAAGTACCCCAAGCGATAAAGGGCATGGTGGGAAAAATAATGTGAGAAATACTATAAAAAAGCGTTTTAACAATATAATAGATTTGGGTGGAAGTTTAATTACGATGGATTAGACGGGAGGGGGGATTGTTCCAGGGGTGGGTGCGAAAGCGTATATGGCTGCAGGTGATTGTTGGGATTGGAGCGATTGCTCTTAATATGTTGCCTGTGTCATCTGATATTTTCAAGGTGGATTCTCTGTGCAAATATTTTATCTTTTTCTATGCTGGTTTTTTGATTCAAATCTATTTTGAAATTTTTCCTGAATGGAAGAAGATTTTGGATAATACAGGCGTTCTTATAATAGGATGCTTGGCTTGGGGGATGGTATTTGTGGCATGGTATATATGCAAGGTTACTTTTATTCCGCAACTGTGTGTCAGTGTTATTGGAATTTTTGTTTGCGTAGTGTTTGCTATAAAAATTTGTAACATAAGGCCGGGATTGGTCTTGGCAGATATAGGAAAGTATTCGTTGCAATTATATCTGTTGGATGGTTATTTTCTGGGAGTGTCGCGGACAGTTTTGGTGCAGGTGTTGGCTTGCACAAATCCACTTGTGATTGTGGCAGGGAATACTTTATTTGACTTGGCGGGAGCTTTTGGGACGGCTAGGTATGTGTTGATGAAGGCGAAGGTGCTTCGGGTTTTATGTGGGGAAAAATAATATAATTTTTTGCAGGGAGGATTATGTATGGATTTTCAAATTGTAATGGAGTTATCAGCAGTTGCTACAATAATTGGTGTAATTGTTTCATATTTCACATTTCATAAGACATCTAAATTGAGTTACATTACGCAAGAAAGAAAAGAATGGAGAGCTGATATACGAAAAATTGTGGATGAGTTGGAGGTATGCCCTTTTTCAAAAAAGAAGCGGGTTTTAACAAAACTCAAAACCCGGATTAATACATATGGAAAATTAACAGAAGATGTTGGAAAAGATTCGCATATTTGGAAACAGATCGAAATAATTGAAAATTGCCGATCGAAAGAATATGAGAAACAGAAAGATAAATTAATTCTGTTTTTATCTCTTTTACTGAAAGATGACTGGGAGAGAGCAAAAAAAGAAGTGATTGGGGAGCCGGCAAAGGGAATAATTACGGTATGCTTGTCATTTGCAATTATTTTTTCCTGGATTGGTATATTTCAAGCAAATGGAATAAACATAAGAGATGTCAAGGAAGTACAAAAAGGTATTATTTATACGAGCCCTGGGATGATCTTAATTATTATGGGGTTGATAGTTTGTTTCCTGATTATAAATGTGTTGAAACAACATACTGAAGGAGAAAGTTGGATAGAGATAATAGTGTTTGATGCAATTTGGATAATGGTAATTGTATTTGGAACATTGGAATTGGTTGCCGAAAAAGAGTCATCCATTTTTATGCAGGCAGCTATAGGAATGATAATTTTTTCAGGAGCATTGAGTTTGTTTCTCGATATTGGAAAATATGTTCAAAGAAAAAGGTATAAATCATATGTAGATAAAATTAAAGGGGATGAAAAAGCGGTTCAAAATAGCTAACGGTTCAAGAAAATGGTATTGATGAAAAGCGGCTCTGCTTATTTGCAACTATTCACAAATCTTATATCAGTTTTTGACGTTTACACAAAACTTGAAACGGTCTCGGAGAGAACAGAGATTTCCGCTGGAAGTCGCATCTCCAGCAGAAACTCTCTATATTTTTATTGCGCTTCCATCTTGCAGAGGCTCTCACTACTCGCATAGCATGCGACACTATGTTCTTGAGGTGGTTCGTTACTTAAGCGGTTATAGTTCCGCCGTACCCATTAGCTAACGAATTATATGTCTGTTATATAGAGTTTATACATTCTCAATGAAAACTCTTAACAATGGATCAAACGAAAAAAGGAACATATTAAAGCGCGCGGGAAATTTTCATGAGTGCTTTGAAGAATTTCTTCATTTAGCATCATCCCCTTTCCTATATTGGGATGATTTAATTATAGCATATAGGATTCTTTTGTAAAGCGTAAATGTAATGTAATAAAAGGGGTCTGACCCCATTAAATAAATATAAACTTTTTAAATGGGGTACTGTTTGCCAATATTACGGCATCCGGAGCAGATGCATTTTTGCTACATATTACCACTACGCCAAGTGTGGCATATGTAGTCCGTACAGAAAATTTCGACTGTGGCATTATGGTTTCTGCCAGTCACAATCCATATTATGACAATGGAATCAAGGTGATGGATGGAAACGGACACAAGATTTCGGCAGAGGTGGAAACTGCACTGGAGAAATACATAGATGGTGAGATGGGAGAACTGCCGTTTGCACTGCGTGACAAGGTTGGTGTGGCGCGGGATTATGCGATCGGGCGGAACAGTTACATCGGCTATCTGATTTCTCTGGCTACCAGATTTTACGATGGCATGCGCGTGGGGCTGGATTGTTCCAACGGAAGTACGTTTAATATTGCAAAGAGTGTGTTTGATGCGCTTGGTGCCAAAACATATGTGGTTGGCAATGAGCCGGACGGTACTAACATCAATATGGGATGTGGATCGACACATATCGAGAATCTGCAGAGACTTGTCCGGGAGAAGAATCTGGATTGTGGATTTGCATTTGACGGAGATGCTGACCGGTGTATTGCCGTGGATGAGAACGGTATGGAAGTGCACGGGGATTATATCCTGTATGTCTGTGGGAAGTATCTGAAGGAATGTGGCCGTCTGCAGAATAATACGGTGGTTGCCACGATCATGTCCAATATGGGATTGTTCAAAGCGATGAAGCGCGAGGGCATTGGGGTATGTGTGACCACGGTTGGCGATAAGTATGTCAATGAGGCGATGGTTGCCAACGGATATGTGCTCGGCGGAGAGCAGTCCGGACATATCATTTTCAGTAAGCATGCGACGATCGGAGATGGAATCCTTACGGCATTGATGCTGATGGAGGTGATCCTGGAGAAGAAGCAGAGTCTCGGCACGCTGTGTAAGGGGATGCAGATGTACCCGCAGCTTTTGAAGAATGTGAAGGTTGAGGACAAGGCTGCGGTTACCGGCAATGCGCGTGTGCAGGCGGAGAAGGATCGGATCAGCGCTGCTTTGGGCGAGGATGGAAGAATCCTTCTGCGTGAGAGCGGTACGGAGCCGGTGATTCGTGTGATGGTTGAGGCACAGAGTGATGAGTTGTGCGCGAAGTATGTGGATGAGATGGTGCAGGTGATCCGGGAGGGAGGGCTTGCGGTGGAGTAGAATGAAATAGAATAGTGAGATGGTAAGGGAAGCCGGCGCTGGTGCGCCGGCTTGTTTAGTTTTCTGTGTATTAGAGATTTATTGAAATAAATTCAATTACGTAAATGATACACTTGACAAAAAAATGTATCATTTATATAATTAAAAAAAGGGGAAAGGAGATGAGGTACGTGAGCCTCATGAGCAAGATAATTGCTCAGAGACTTCATGAAGTGGTGTTAGATGGGGAACTTGGTATTGATTACACATTTGCCGGAGATCGTGCTAAAAATATTGCACTTCGCAGAAAATACAAAGTAAACGATGCTAAGATGAAGGAAATTCTCTTGGAGATTACAGAAGCACACTATAGTAAAAGTGAACTAAGTACAAATAAAGATCATCCAAATGATGTAGTTCATGTATTTAAAATCCAAGAAGACTTGATGCCTAGATTTGTTGAAAATTCCAGCTATGAAAATGTTTGTATATATGTAAAGATTACATGGCCAGATGGCATGAAACCGATGTTTATCATTTCATTTCATTTCATGAAGATGAAGAGTAGAATTTTACATTCAAAATGTATAATCAGGCAAAATTAAATATGATGATTATATATAATCTGTGAGGTTGCCATAATGAAAGCAATTTCATAGATTGATGTATTCAAAAATAGAAATTATGGAAAATATAAAAATTTGAAAAGAGAATAAAGGAGAAAAACAATGAGTGTGGGAAAGAAAGAACTTTTATGCAGCAATTGCCGTAAAAGAGTTTCATACCATATTTTCAAACGCCCTGCAAAAACTATAATTAAAGATATTGAAATTAAGTATGAAGAGTATTATGGCATATGTGATGAGTGTAAATCAGAAATTTTTATTCCTGGGTTAGATGATAGGAATGAGGATGCAATTGAAGAAGAATTTCGAAAGAAAAAAGAATTAATAACCATTCCTGATATTAAAAAAATTCTTGAGAAGTATAATATTGAAAAAAGACCTTTATCAAAACTGTTGGGGTTTGGGGAACTTACAATAACAAGATATCTTGATGGACAATTACCTTCAGTTAAATATTCAAATATTTTATTTCAGGTATTACGAGATGAGCAGAAGATGAAACAATATGTTGAGTCAAATAGTAAAGAAGTTTCTGTGGTAGCTGTAAATAAGGTAAAAAGGGCAATTGAAAAATGCGAGACAGAAAAGAAATATAATAATTCTGCTGAGAAGATTGCTTTATATATTATAAGTTCCGGAAGAGAGATTACGAATCTTTTATTACAAAAAATTCTTTATTATGTAAAGGTGATAAGTAAAATATTTGAAGGTGAATCTTTTATATTGGAACCATGTGAAGCGTGGAAATTTGGACCGGTTTTTCCATCTGTTTATGAAAAATATAGAGAGTTTGGTAAACAAGAAATAAAACTCAATTTGTCGGAGAATTATATAAGTGAACTGCTTTCAGAAGAGGAAAAAACAGTTACTGATTTTGTAATGAATACATTTGGAATATATAATGCATGGTTTTTAAAAGATTTAACACATCTTGAGGAGCCATGGATTGTTGCCAGAAAAGGTCTGGCAGAGGATGATGCAAGTAGAAATCAGATGGATGAAGAAATTATTTCAAATTATTTTGCAAAAATGAATCAGATGTATGATTTAAAAACCACTGTTGGTGTAGAAGCATATATTAACCATATGAAAAAAGAAATGTAATACTATTCTTGAGGTAAGAGGCAAACATTGAAAATGTTTAAGGTTTAGGGTCATTTTGTAGAGGGTAGCTAAGATTGAACAAAAATGCTATCAGGCAGGGCGAAGAATCTGCCTGATCTGATACACATGAAAAGAGTTTACGACTGAGACTGCATTGGGAAAGTATCGATTATCCTAGTTAATGTAAGAACTATATGTATTTGAAATGAGATATTTTATATTGGCACATTTTTTAAGAAAAATATTAGATGATAATTTTGCAAAGAAGAGTTGAAAAGTGTTTTTGACCAAAGGAGGGGATTGGTATATGATTGATTGGGCGAACAGAATAATAGAGAAATATAACTCTGTACATAATTGGTTAAGTACGAAGGATAAATATGGTTGGCAAAGGAGTGCTAAGATTATAATTGGAGCATTGGTGGCAATTGTAATATTGCAATTGATTGGCGTCTGTGCACGAGTGACATACGTTGCTACTTTATGCCTTCTTTTGCTATTGGTGAATATGCTTTTGCTTTTTGTTTTTGATGCCGAGGATAAGCGTATCTGGTCCTATGTCAAGATTTAGTACAAGTTAAAATGAGAAATTTCTCCCCATTTTAACCTGCCAGAAGCTCAGCCTCAGTGTGCGTTCTTTCATACACTCGTTCGAATTCGTTTGGCGACATATAGTTGCAATGGCTATGAATTCGTTTCGTATTGTAGAAAGCTTCCAGATATTCAAAAATCAACTGGTATGCTTGCTTATAATCACGGATTTTAAAGCGATTGAGCCATTCACGTTTGATAACAGAATGAAAGGATTCAATGCATGCATTATCCCACGGAAAAGCTTTCTTCGAGTAGCTACGCTGCATATTTTCGGTTGCTTTTTTATATTCCTTTGCAACATATTGGCTGCCACGATCCGAATGGATAATTAATGGTTGATCAATATTTCGGCGAGCTTTGGCTTTGTTTATAGTATCAATCACGCAGGATACTTCCAGTGTTTCTGAAAGTGTCCAGGCTATGATTTTTCTGGAAAATAAATCCATAATACTGGTCAGATAGACAAATCCGTCTATTGTCCAGATGTAGGTGATATCCGAACACCAGACGGCATTCGGGCGGTCAGGATTAAACTGTTCATCAAGGATATTTTGTAATTCTGTGCTGAAATCAGAATCTTTTGTGGTGATGGTCCATGGTTTGCTCCACTGGGCACGGATTCCCATTTGGCGCATATATGTACCAACGGTTCTTTCCGAAATGACTTCACCGGTTTTTCGCAGTTCTACAGTGATTTTCGGAGCGCCGTAGTTCTGCTTGGAATCATCATAAATATCCTGTATTTTTGCTTTTACAGCTTTACGACGTTTTTCTGTATCAGAAGGTACGTGGTGGAGCCATGCAAGATATCCTGAGCGAGAGACACCTAAAAATTTCAACATTCCGGAGACGGAAACCCGGCGTCCAGCCTTTTTGGCAGCTTCCGTCTTCTCAGACACCTCGAGATAAATGGCTTCTGTCATTTTCCCAGAATGTTGATTGCTTTTTTTAATACATCAAGTGCATCTTTGGCATCACGCAATTCGCGTTTGAGCTGGGCGATTTCTTTTTGCTCATCGGATGCATAATTGCCAGATCCGCGAACAGGGATATCACCAGATTCCCGGAAATCCTTCAGCCACTTTGTTAATGTGCTGTATCCGATTCCGAGGTTTTCTGCACATCCACGTACTCCTAACTCTTTATGATCCTGGTAGTACTGGACTGCATCAAGTTTAAACTGTTTGTCATGTTGCTTTGCCATAATGAGATCCTCCTTCAGCATGTTTCTATTGTACCATGCTTATATATATTTGGAACTTCTCATTTTGACTTGTACTATTTATATTCTAGCACCAGGCTACGCTTTATGATGTTGATGTGCGTACAATTAGTGACCATATCAAAAAGGTGTATTCAGATAGCGAGTTGGAAGAAACGGCAACTATCCGAAAATTTCGGATAGTTCAAACCGAGGGTTCTCGCCAGGTTCAGAGAGAAGTGAACCATTATAACCTGCAGATGATTATGGCTGTCGGCTTCAAGGTAAACAATGAACGTGCCGCGCAGTTCCGTAAGTGGGCAAACGGTATCGTAAAGGACTACACCATCAAGGGCTGGGTTATGGATGATGAGCGTCTGAAACGAGGTACTTATCTTACGGACAAGTATTTCGATGAGCAGTTAGAACGCATCCGGGAAATCCGTGCAAGCGAAAGAAAGTTCTATCAGAAAATCACAGATATTTATTCATTACAATACTGTCCTATCTGCTGATCTGGGCGGTTGCCATGATTGTGTTCTGGTTCTTTACAAGCGGAAGTGATGCTATGGGTTATAGTTTGATGTTCCTTTGGATTATTCTTCCTGTAACTACATTCGTTGTGTCCATTGTTATCGGCAAAAATGACTTTTGGGAAAAAGGAAAATGGGCATTTACCCTTTTCTTCGGAGTAATGTATATGCTTGCTGAATACGGAACATTCAAAATGGCAAACAACATTGCTTTTGACAAACTGAATGCACCGGATTGGGGAATGATTGTAGGTGGTGCAATAATTTCTGCAATCGGTATGCTGATAGGTTCGTTGTTTAACAAGAAGCGAAACAAACAGAAGAAACAAGACCTTTAATGGAGGGGCGAATATGAGCAAGTTTAGAACGGTTGTGGCTGTAATTATAATGATTTTGTGCGGAGTGGCAGGATTGTTCCTTGGAGCCACGCTTAACAATGCTATTGGTGGAGGTATCCTTGGTGTTTTGATTTCTGGTATCGCCTGCATTATCTATGTGTTGGATAACCAAGACAAAAAATAAGGCAAAAGCAGTTTGATAAGGAGCGTGATGGTATGAAAAGATTGGTATCAATAGTTTTGATTTTAGTATGCATATTCTCTTTATCGGGTTGTGGGAAGAATGACACTTATAAAATAAGCATTACAGTTCCTGCAGGTACTGCAGGTGAGTTTACCTATATAGAGGACTTTATTTATTCCGACGAAGAAATATCTCCGATTGGTGATACAATTACCGTTTCTTCCGTTGAAGGATTACCAGATACGGAAGTTGTATTGAAGCCGATTGAAGTCAAGGAAGAGAATGCGTATGAACGCACATATCTTACTCCTGGTATGCCAGTAGAAATGGATGTTGAAAAAGGTGCTTGGTTCAAAATTGGTATATCTATGAACAATGACACTGATGAGGATATAACCTTCTATGTCGAAGTCGAGGGTGTCGAAGTGCGAATTGAGTAAAGGAGTGTGATTGTATGAAAAAGTTGATTTTTGGCTGCATCTTAATGCTTTGTGTGGAATTATTGGTGGAACAGGTTGGTTGATTGCAAGTGCATCTATTGTTCAAGGTGGAGCATGGTCTGTGGATGTACTTTCAGAGCCGTCTCTGACAATGCCAAGAGATTCAAATTTATAACCATCTGGGTTTACAAC
>OMGK01000246.1_pt1 | contig 40180 bp, 46 predicted proteins | sample 1645881 | NCBI WGS metagenome assembly OMGK01 (sample SAMN00849303, study PRJEB25192) | human gut metagenome
TTGATTTTCGGTGGTGGTTATACTGATCAGGGAGAGGCTGTGTTGAATCCGATCCGGTTTGATGCAGAGACAACAGGCTGGGGTGATGCAGATAATAAAGACATAAACGTCAAACTTTAATCCAAACGTTTATTAATATCGTACCCGTTGGCAGGTTAAACATACGCAAGATTAATCCCGCCAACGGGTTTTTTATTGCTTTTATCATCTGTAATTTATGTGTAGGGTTGCTTTTTGCGTACCTTTTTCCTGGAGAATTTCTTTTGTGGAGTGTTTGCCCTGTATATTCCCGATACGCTGTTATAGCAGGGAACTGTTTTTATCCAAGTAGTCAGATATAGCCTCTTGCAATACCGATTTTAGCGAATCGCCTTTGCGGATCGCGATCAGCTTTAAGTTCTGGTGATAGGTTTCGTCCATGACAAAATTACAATGCACGGTTTTCGCTTTCTTCGGCTTTTGAGCCTCTTTTTGCCCGGCCGTGGATTGGATCAGGCTGTCTAATCCCCCGGTCAGCCCGGCCGACATACTGTTTTTTAAATCGTTCTTCTTTGCCATATGGTTACTTTATTTCTGTTAGCAGTTCGTTACATACCTTTTCGTAGTCCTCTGCCCCGGCAGATTTGGGGGCATAGTGAAAAATATCCTGCCCTTGTGTCGGGGCTTCGGCCAGCGTAATGGCGTTGCGTATATGGGTGCTGAACACTTTGCCCTGGAATGTTTCCTGTACCAGTTCCGAAACGCTCTTGTTCAGGTTCTTTCTTCCGTCGTACTGGGTTATCAGAACCCCGGCTATCGAAAGATCCGAGTTCAAACGTTGCTGCACCTTGTGGACGACCTGCATAAGTTTGGCCATTCCACGCATTGCCAGGAATTGAGCCTGAACCGGGATAATCAGCCGATCCGATGCGGTCAGCGCATTTAAGGTCAGCAATGATAATGACGGTGGGCAGTCTATCAGTATATAGTCGTACTTCTCCTTGCTTTCTTTGATAAGGTGCGCAAGTATAAGCTCACGTCCTGCTTCATTGATAAGTTCTGTCTCTACAGCCGACAAATCCAGACATGAGGGTACGATACTCATACCGTCCTTGTGCTGGTATATCGGCAGCGGATATTCACCTTTCATCGCTCCGTAAATAGTCTGTGGCAGTTCCGCAGACAAACCTAATGATTCAGTCAGGTTTGCCTGTCCGTCAAGGTCGATTAACAGCACCTTATATCCTTTTTGTTGCAAGGCTCCGCCCAGGTTGATGGTGGTCGTGGTCTTGCCCACACCGCCCTTGTGATTCAGAATACATAAAACCTTTGCTTTCATAAATATGTGTATATTAGTTTCTTATTATATCTTTTCTGCAAATATAATGATTAATACTAAAAGTAGTATATACTAATGTACTAAAATTAGTAATATATTATGTGTTTTTTTGTGTGGTGAGATATTTTCAATCTTTCTAATCACCTTCTAATGTTTTTATTGTTTTAATAATATATAAATAACTGTAATAATAGACTGTTTTCCCAATAAAATTTATACTTTTGCATATAGATTTCATATATGAAATCTAATAGTAGAAAGTTGGCAAAAAAGAATGAACATATTGTGAAAAGTATGATTTCTGATTTTAATTATAATGTAATTAATCAGAAAGAGATAATCGAGTTACTATATTCGGTTAGGAAAGTGTATGGTTTTACAAATTACCGACTTGTCGATTTTATCGAATACATTGAGGATATATGTAATGTTGAAGAAGTCAGTTCTGTTAACGAACGTATGTCTGTTATTCCGTTATATGCAAAACCGAAAGCTGATATTTATGACTTAGCGGCTGCGTCATCGAGATCATCATATTTTAGTTTCTATACTGCCATTACAATACATGGCCTGACTCTTCAGTTGCCTAAGCATATATATATGACTAACGAGCGTAATAGTTATATAAAGTATGATAATACGTTGAAACAAGAGGCAATAGATACAGCATTTAATAAAAAACCGAGACAAACCACAAATATAAGGACTATCCAGAACTATAAACTTCACCTGATAAATGGTCAGTCAAATAACAGGCTTGGTGTAGTTCCATTTCGTAACTGTTATTTTGTCACAGATGTTGAGAGAACTATTCTCGATTCTGTAGCAAGACCTTTTTACTCAGGTGGTGTAACTCAGGTTCTTGAAGCAATTATTAATGCAAAAAACGTAATTGATGTTGATAAACTGGTCTATTATTATAATCAAATGCATTATATATATCCTTATCATCAGGCCTTAGGCTTCTATTTAGAAAAAGCAGGATATGAAAAGCAAGCACTTGTTCCTTTTCTTAAAATGAAACAAGTGCATAAATTCTATCTTACTTATAACATGAGATTTATTGAATTTGATCCCCGTTGGAGTCTTTTTTATCCTCGTGGATTCTAAAAGGTTCTATAAGGTTCTTGACGAAATCAAAATAATAGTCATAATCCTTTGTCTCTTCATCATGGCTGATGGTTTGGCGTACAACTTCCCAGTCTTCTCTGTTCTGTTCCCTGAGTATTTCAAAGTTATCTAAGAAGGCAAGGGGTACACGCTTTGCAGCAAATATATTCTTGAATAACTCTTCTGTTAAGTTTAGGTTATTGAAATGCTGGCATATCATCCATATATCATAGAGATCTCTTGCTCTTTTTTTCTGCCTTGCGCTGCTTACAATCTCTTTGTATTTAGGCATAGTCTGACATAAAGCTCTTACTTTCTCAATTAAAATCATTTCCGGAGTATAGACTCTTAAAATAAGCCCGTCTATATCTTTCTTTATCGCCTTGTCTACGTATTCGTATGAGCTTATATCGACTGTATATTTGACTTCCTGTGTAGATTCATTTATTTTGATGGCATTTCTTCTTATAGCTCCTATATCATCTCCAAACTTTTCAAACTTTTCACGTTCAATGAGTTTGAACTCTAAATTATAACCTCTCCATTCTGGAATGGAACCTGTTTTTGGTTTCTTTATAAACTTTACATCATAAGCTACTAAACCTATTTCAGCAAACTCTTCATTCAGGTATTCGCCAAATACTCTTGACAGTCTTTCAAAATCTTTATCTTTAAACTCGTTTTCCATAGAGAAGTCAATGTCTATTGATCCTCTATTGGTTATATCGTATGCCAACTGCAAGGCATTTCCTCCTTTCAACACCAGCCCTTGCATAAGCAAGTCATCTTTCATCATTGCCTGGAGTGTGCATCTTTTTATTTCGTTTATGTCTACCATATTTCTATTTTTATAATTCTCTATGCTAAGTTAATGATTAATTTTGATATTGTTTGCTTTCCATTTTCTTAATTTTTTCTCGTTTAATGTTTTGTATATTGCATTTGTTTATGTTATGATTATATGTTTGTACTGAAATAAATCTATTTTTATGTTTCAGTACACTTTTCTTTTGTATTGATTTTAATCTTTGATATATTTTCGTACCTTTGTAGATGTAAAAGCATAGTAAATAATGGAACAAGGAGAAATAATACTATACCAGCCGGATGATACCATCAAGCTGGAAGTTCGTATGGAAAATGAAACAGTTTGGCTTTCTATTGAAGAAATGTCAAATCTGTTCGGTCGTGATATAAGTGTTATAGGCAAGCATATACGAAACATTTTCAAAGAAGAAGAACTGGTAAAAGATTCAGTTTGGGCAAAATTTGCCTACACTGCTTCTGATGGTAAGACCTATCAGGTCGATTACTATAATCTTGATGTGATTATATCGGTCGGCTACCGGGTGAAAAGCAAAAGAGGTACACAGTTCCGTCAGTGGGCTAATAAGGTATTGAAAGAATATTTATTGAAAGGGTATTCCATCAACCAACGGTTGAATGACATCGAGCGGAGAATAGATGACAGGTTTTCCCGGATAGAGAAAACCCTTGCTGGACATTCTGAACAGATAGACTTCTTTGTCCGTACCTCACTGCCGCCGGTAGAAGGCATCTTCTTTGACGGTCAGATATTCGATGCCTACAAGTTCGCGACAGACCTTATCAGATCTGCACGAAAATCCATTCTTTTGATAGACAACTATGTCGATGAATCTGTATTGCTTATGCTGAGCAAACGCAATCCGGGTGTATCGGCCACTGTCTATACACAGAAGATTACGGCACAGCTTCAGCTTGACCTTGATAAGCATAATGACCAGTACCCGCCAATTAATATCAGAACCTATAAGAACAGTCATGACCGTTTCCTGATAGTTGACGATAAAGAAGTGTACCATATCGGAGCTTCGTTGAAAGACCTGGGCAAAAAAATGTTCGCTTTCTCCAAATTGGATATACCGGCTGAAGCTATTACTAACCTGTTATAAAGATGCAAATGTATGAATGTGGTTATCTACTCTCGTGTCAGTTCTCAGTCTGCCAGACAGTCAACAGACAGACAGGTTGCAGACCTTCAGAAGCTCGCTGCTGATAGAGGTTATACGGTTTGTGCTGTTTTTGAAGAGAAGATAAGCGGATGCAAGGCTATTGATGAACGCCACGTTCTGCTTGGGTGCCTTGATTTCTGCATCGATGCGCAGAACCATGTAGATATGCTGCTTGTTACAGAAGTTTCACGTCTTGGACGTTCTACCCTTGAAATGCTGAAGGCTCTCGATATGCTGCATAAGCATAAGGTCAGTGTCTATATTCAGAACCTGAATATAGAGACACTTCTTCCGGACAAGACGGTTAACCCTTTGTCCTCATTGATTACTACTTTGCTGGGTGAACTGGCAGCGATGGAGCGTCAGAACATACTTGACCGCCTGAACAGTGGCCGTGCCCTGTACATCCAGAAGGGCGGTCGCCTGGGCAGGAATCCCGGCAGCTTCAAGAGCCGTGATCAGAAAAAAGAAGAATATAAAGAAGCTATCTCTCTCCTGAAGAAAGGCTACTCCATACGCAATGTGGCGAAACTGACCGGCAGGGCTGTTTCTACCATACAGACGATAAAGAAAGAATTTATAAACGACTAATCTAAATCTTATATTATATGAAACAGGGTGATACCGTATTCGTTTCTGCCACAGCCACAGGCTTGGGCAAAGATAAAAAGGCTGTTATTGATAAAATAGAGAATGTGATGGGTACTACTTTTGTCACCGTTACATATACCCATCCTGATGCTGTCTCAGGTCTTGGCGGCTGTTTTGTTGCCTCCCATATCATAGAGACGGACAGCAGAGAGAAAAGACTTATCAGACTGGCTCTGGTGGACAGATGGGATGCAGTTACCGGCAAAGATGATATTGCAAAGGTTCTTACTGCCCTTTATGACTGGCAGGTTGATGAACTGATGGCGTTCATTGACGGGCTGGTCGAACTGAAACCTAATAAGTTTGACATAACTTATTATGATGGCGTGTGGTCTGTTAACTATATCTTCTATCACAAAAAAGGTGAAAACCTGAAGATTGTACTCTTCCGTCTGTTGCAGGAGTGCCTGGCAGAAGGTAAGGTTCTGACTGAACATCTTACAGGTCAGGATGTCAAATACCTTGACTTTTTCTCTTCTGATTATGGCCTTATTTAACCTCTATATTATGACACCATTTTTAGATTTGCCTTTAAACTATCTATTAGATTTTAATTATACTTATATAATTATTTATGAAAATCGGAGATAATAAAATAGTTACCATTAATAAATGGTCTCTTAATATAGTAGTTAAAAGTTTGATATCGTTTTCTCTCCTATTTATAGGAGGTTCTATATATTTAGGTTGGCGTTCTGGTAATCTGGTTATGTTTCAGTTATTGGATAAATATGGATTCTCTGAATTTCTAAATTCCTATCGTTGTTTAGGTACAAATTATTCAATATATGATTGGATTAAGTATTGTATGCCTGATGGCCTCTGGCTTTTCTCATATATGTTCTTAATCGATACTATATGGGATAATCATAAGTGTGTTTCTTATTACATTTTTCTTTGGATTTTACCTGTTATTGCTATAATATCAGAACTTCTTCAGTTTATTATGATTGTTCCTGGTACCTTTGATATTATGGATTTGTTTTGTTATCTAATGGCTATTATAATTTTTCTAATACTCAAAATTTTTTAAATATAATTCTTATGAAACAGAAATTGAAATTTATTTTATCATCTTTCACTTTGCTTTTATTTGCTTTGCTTGCTGGTGGTTCTTTTGATGATATTGTTGCTATGTTTTGGATATTAATAGGTGTCCTTGTTATTGTTGCTGTTGCAGCTATCATTCAAAATATTGTTCAGTCAAAAAATAAGGAAAAAAGACTTCAGATGATTAAACAAGATGAATCTTCCAGTGATGATTTTGACCGTTCTATTAGTTTTGGTAATGATAGATGTATGTTCTATTTTGATTCATCTAAAAAGAAGGTTATGATTATGAGGGTTATGACCGAAGGTATTAAGAAGAGTTTTGTCGATGATTTTGATTTTTGTGGTAAGGATTTATGTCGTCAGAATGATCCATATTTCTGTATATATGATGATGTGAACAGACATATACTTTGCGGTCATTATGAGAATATGGATGTAATATTTGAAAATAAAGATCTTGTTTCTTATGATAAAAACAATGATATTACTCCAAATAATTCTATTCGTGCTAAACTTTTAGGTCTCCAGATAAATAATGCCCCATCTTCTAATGGCACTTTGCTTGATTATGTTTATACTCTTGTTGATGAATGTCATGGTTTGATTGCTATTATTAGAAAAGGAAAGGTTTCATCGGTTTTTAATTATATTAATAGAAACTATTTATTAAAAAAGACGGGTGATAAGTCATATATTAATGATGTAGTTATTGGTAGTTATAATTTTATAATGGACGATTTCTTTAATGTTTTAGTTATTATAACTCCTTCTTCATACGAATTGTTTAACTATTCTGACATAATTGAAGTTTCCTACGAAGAAAATGGCACTCAACTTTATTCTAAATCAGCAATGCGTACAGTTGGTGGTGCAATTGTTGGTGGTGCCTTGATGGGTGGTGCAGGTGCAGTTGTTGGTGGTCTCTCTGGTGCTAGCAAGAAAAATATGGAAGTTAATACAATGAACATAAAGATATTATTACGAAGTACTCAAAGGAGTGCTTGTGTTCTTAGCTTTAATGATTCTAAACGTATCCTTAAAACAAAAGACGCTTCTGACAACTCTCTTTATCAGAATTATCAGAAAAATGCAAATAAAGCCAAGGATTTGCTCTCTGTTATTATTGATAAGGCTAAACAAAATGTTTCTTTTGTTCAACAAAATCAAGTTCAAAATTCGACTGGCTCTCAACATTCGAGTGTTGCAGACGAACTAGCTAAACTTGCTAAGCTAAAATCTGATGGTATTCTTACAGAAGATGAATTTAAAGCTCAAAAAGATAAGTTATTGAACTCATAATAAAGTACATTATGAAACGGTCAGACTACATCGAATGGGATAACCTGAAGAATATCCCATTCTTCCTCTGCCAGGTGGTTGAGGATGAAGAGAACCAGGACATAGATATATATTACCTGGGCGAACGTGTTTTCCATGATTACGATCATGTTGGTCATTATATGCGCTCGGCCATTGTGCTGTTCCGTAAAATCAAAAACCGCACCGCCGACTGGGTTAACTTGCGTAATCTCTGGACGCTCCGTAACTGCATCCGCGAGAACTACAATCACGGTATCGGTGTGGATAGTCTTATTTATGGTGAGAACTTTGATGGTGAGAATCCGGACACGCTCACCCCTCTGACAAAAGCACGTTTTGATCTTATCGTCAAGCGGATAAAAGAACTTGACAAATACGCTACTGTCTGACATATAACATGCAGATGCACGAAGCCCCCGGCAGTCACCCCGCCGGAGGCTTTTTCTATTCCTTTTTGTTTATGTTCTAAATAGAAACTTAACAATAATAATTCTTTTTTATATCCAACTTCTTCATTTTCTATAAAATTTCTGAGATTTCTCTTCCATCCGTTTCAGAATAGCTTCAAATACTTCGGGTGTATAATCTTCCCTTTCTGTATCATGGTCTGACACCTTACGGATTATTACTTCACAACCCAAACGGTTGGCCATGCGTATCAAGGTCAATACATCCTTCTCTTTTTTCAAAGAATAAGGTATTCCTACTTCTTCTTCAACGACATGGATATAAGATCCTTTTTCATGCGCTAATTCCATCAAAAATATATCTATGCGATTTTGATGTAATTTCGCATCTTTAAAAACATATCCTTGCACATTCAATATTTTTCGAGCCTTATGTCTCCGATATAATATTATGGTTACAGCTGTTAACGCTGATAACACGAATATTAGAAACGGTATGTCAGTACAGCAGGCATGAATAATGATAATAATCAATACAACAATAAAGATTGCAAGCAAACACGAACACATAGTCAAATACCTAAATCATTTAGTTTTTTATTTATCCTCGCCTCTCTTTCACACGATTCCTTTTCGGCCTGAAGTTCTTCTTCGCTTTTCATTTCATCTAACCCGTGTTCCGTTATTTCTCGGACTACCACCTCACACCCTAAACGATGCGCCACGCGACACAACGCAATTACTCCGACTGCACTTCCAGCATATATTTCAAGTGATTTTTCAAAACCTACATTAGTAAGTTCTGGTTTGAATGTCACTCCTGCAAGGTCTGCTCTTTCATTAAGGTACTGACCTATGGCTTTTGCAGACTTGATGGAGTCATCATTATAACGTAGTGCTTCTTTCGGCATAGTCAGTGCCTTTTTCTTGTCAAATTTCATATATTGCCATACAAAAACTGCCAAAAGCATCAGGATAATACATGTGATTAAAATTAAATTATTTTCCATTGATTAAATGTGTCTTTTTTAAAATACACTCATCATTCTTAAGTGTTATAAGAATTATAAATTATCTAACTTACTTACATCTTTTACAAATTCCTTTGCAGGCTTGAAAGCCGGTATATTGTGTGCTGGTATTATGATAGTTGTGTTCTTACTGATATTACGTGCGGTTTTCTCTGCTCTGCGTTTCAGGATAAAACTTCCGAAACCTCTCAGATATACCGGTTCATCTTTTTCCAAAGAGTTCTTTATCTCTTCCATCAGGCTTTCCACGATTGCCATCACATCCTTTTTGTTGATACCTGTTTCCAATACAATGGTATTAACGATTTCTGCTTTAGTCATTTCTTATATTTTTATTATGCTGTTTTATACTTTATATTCTTTGTCACTTATTACAGAATAAAAATCCTTTATGGTATCCAAAAAATATGGGAATCTGGTACCCCATTGATTATTTACAGCTATTTGTGTGCCATCTGATAAAGTTATTATTTCTCCAGCATCGAGGAAATACCTATTCTCTATATCCTCTGATTCTTCCATCATTTTCTGTACGTCCTCATATCTTTTGATTACCCCTTTGCTTTTGCTACGAATTTCCGGATAGAATACCTTCTCCAGTTCATTAAATGTTATTCCCGGATGTTTATGGATATAGTCCTTTATTATCTCCAGTACAAATCTCCTTTTATTATAGTATTTTATTCCACCATCAAAAGAAAATTGGGTTGTGTCTCTTTTATGTGTATTGTTATTCTTTGATATATGTTTTTTTGTTACAGATACAGGATATTGATTTGTTTGCTGAGTTTTTGTTTCACTCGATCTGATATTCACCTGTATATCTATCTTCGTGAGTTCTTTATCAATTCTTTCCTCAGTGAATCCTTCTGATAACAGCATGTTTTTTATCAGTTCTTTTACATTTTCTTCTGCCTCCTGCATAAAGTCACTCATTTTTTCTTTAAGCCTGATGTATTCCTGTTTCCTTTTTAGTGACTCCTTACAATAGCTTTCTATTTTCTCTGAACTGCATTCCTCGTATGTGAACAGATCACAGAATACCTCTCCGTTATTATCTGTATCTTTTATGTTTACAGTCATTACGGGTACAGGGTTTGCTATAGGATTCTCTTTGTTGTCCTGGGCATCATAATATAACTGTATTTTCTCTCCTATATATAATCCGAAGTTCAGACGGAGTTGTCTCATGTATGAAAACAGTTGCAGCTCTTGTCTTTCACTCTTTATGTTGTCCGGTCTCTTTATCTCTACTGCTATTACAGGTACGATATTGCCGTTCTCATTTTCTTTCTGCAATACTAAATCTGGTCTTATGAAATTATTTCGTCCTATAGGTATGGTTACTTGTGACTGTAAAGTGTTGTTTGCCTTTCTCCAGCCGAGTATCTTAAAGCAATTCTCTATCTCTCTTTGGTAGGTTGATTCCGTTACTCCATTGTTGATGCAGTAACTAAGTATATCGTATATTTCAAGCCAATTATCTTTCATATTTATTGTTCCTCTTTCTGTATCATCTTCAAAGGTAGCTATTTATCATCTATTACTTATCAAAAAGATTAGAAATTCTTGATTTTCTGTTAGGGCGTTCCCTTTCAGGTCGGGCTTTCCGTTCCAAGTCCTCGCTTTGCTGTGGGCTTTCCCCTGCAATCCCTAACGCATAACCCCTACCCTTCGGGCAGGGAGAGCGGTATTCTATTTTCCCTTAACTGATTGAAACATTGGCAAAGGTAGGCGGGAGTGAAAACAAGCCCGCAAAAAACGCCAAATCTCCACCTTACAGGTAGTATTTACCATTTTTTCAGGCTTGCTATTCACTCTTTCCGCTGGCAATAAAATCCAATGTTCTCAATCAGCAAAGGGAAAAAATTTGATTGGGGCGACAAGCGATGTAAGCGAGTAATAACCCTTAAAACATAGAGCGTATGGCAGCAATGAACGTAAACCCGAAGTACAAAAAGCAGTGGTCTAAGCTGATGTTTTCTTTTTTCGACTATCTGCCCATGAAGTACGAAGCAAATCCGAGAGAGTGGCAAATCCGCAGACTTATTTGGGACTTCAAGGACGGAAAACGCAGTCTGCAAGTAGCTGAAATCGTAGCACGGAAGATAAGGGAAACTTTCGGAAGCATGACTGAAAAAATAGTCTTCTGTTGTGTTCCGGCTTCAAGCAACGAAAAGAACGTGAAACGGTACAAAGACTTTTCCGATGAAGTCTGCCGACTGGCTGGTACGATAAACGCTTTTGACCATATCAGCGTAGAAGGTGAAAGGCTGGCAGTTCACGAGTACAACGGTACAAAAACCGTGAAAAACGCACAAGTCATCAATTTTGAGGAAGCATTCTTCAAGGGTACACAAGTCTTGATTTTTGACGATGTGATAACAAGAGGCTTTTCCTATGCCCGCTTTGCGTGCGCTTTAGAGGCTTTCGGAGCTTATGTTTTGGGAGGATTTTTTTTAGGTAGAACACTTTTTAAATAAGCAGATATGAAGACACAATTTGAAGTTAACGAAGATTTCCGAGTGATGGAAAATGAAGAGCTGGTTTATATGCTGACAAAAAAGAATGATTTCAGCCAAAAGGCAGCGGAAGACCTTTTCGGCTATCCTAACACATCATCTTTTTCTGATGTCATTTCACAAATGACACCGGCAAAACGCAGGCTTGCGATGGCAGCGGTAGAACTTTATAAAAGACTGAGAGAAAACGCAGCAGAACCGCAAAAGATAATGTGCAGCCAAGATATTTATAAACTCATGTTTCCTTATTTGGGTGATATTGCGACAGAGGAATGTTGGGCGGTATTCCTGAACCAATCATCACGAGTTATAAAAAGATTTCGTGTTTCGTGTGGCGGATATTCAGCCACACAAGTGGATATAAGGGTAATTCTTCGCGAAGCACTTCTGAGCCGAGCCGTTAACATCATTCTTTGCCACAACCACCCAAGCGGCAACAAGCAGCCGAGCAGAGATGACGACCGACTGACACAGGCAGTTGCGACAGGTGCAAAGATGATGAATTTACGGTTTCTTGACCATGTTATAATAGCTGGTAACGATTATTACAGCTTTGCCGACGAAGGCAAAATATAATATTTATTTCGGGGGATGAAACATTTCCCCCGATAACTTCTGTTTTCATATCGACACAATAATAAAAGGGTGTTCTTTTTGGCAGGCACCCCAAAAAGAACCAAAAAACGCTTTTTAAAGCGGTAAGGCAAAGCCTTGTTTTTGTTTTTTGCGTACACGCAGTGGGCGGCACTCCCACCCACCCATTTTAAAGCGGTAGGGCGATTTCCAGTGTACACCAGCGGACAAGCCGCAGGCAAACACCGGAAAGGAACGAAACGGAGAGGAAACCCGCTTGAAGGCAGCCGCAAGCGGCAACCTGAGCGAATTTCTCCACTCCGCTGTTTTTCGTTCCGCTCGCCCGGTTGCTTTATCCCGTGCCGCCTACAATTAGTGTTTACTACTTTTAGTAAACACTAATTGTAGTATTTTAGTATTATTGTGGTATGTACTTATTATTCAGCGCTATTTATATTGTTTCGTTTTATCTTTTTATACTTTGGGCGTTCCCTTACAGGTCGGGCTTTTCGTTCCAAGTCCTCGCAGGGCTGTGGGCTTTCCCCTGCAATCCCTAACGCGGTTCTTCCCCACCCACTCCATCTAAGGTATGTTTCGTTTTGTGCTGAAATCCTTGCGGCCACAGGTGGCTGCGTGATTACGGCACAAAGGAAACATCCGGGCTGCACCTGCTCCATGTACCAAAGGTATATTATGCAGATACAGCCCTAATCGCTCACCCATTTTATCCCAACACGGCACAGGTCGGCTGCGCTGACTTATGCCATGTTGGGATGGGGACAGATGTGTAAATCTGTCCCGAATTGAATACTAAAAATAGTATATACTAAAATACTAATATTAGTTTTTGTTTATAATCAGATAATAATAAAGAATAGTTCTGATTATTTTATTAAACCTAAAGTTTTGAAGTAATTAAATATTTGTTGGTTTTCAATATTTCGCATATAATTTTCCATATATTCCCAATAAGGTTGTCCATTTTTATCCACAGGTAGAGTCAGGACTTCTTTTACTAAACGTGTAGCACTTCTTTTGTAACCAAAATTGTATTTTCCTCTTATGCGGTCTGCTACAGTAGTAATAAATGTGCCAATATATTTATTAAGATTCTCATTGTACCCCAATGTCATATCTGAAGTCGCTATAAAATCTTCTGCTTTATATACTGAATATCCCATAGAACCTTCTCCGTTTCGGATAAAAGCTATACAATTCCCTTTTTGTACCAAATCTTTATTGGCTGTAACAAAGCAAAGCACTCCATTGTTCTGATTGGTTGCTCCAAGATAACTAATACCGTTTTCAACTTTTTCAATGTGATTAAGCCCTTTTGATTTGCCTGGTACAAGAATGGGGAATAAGTCACGAATGAGAAAGTTTTTCCAAATTACCCCCCCCTATGTTTGCATTTATTAACACTTTCTCTATTCTTAAAGACCTTCAACGTAGTATTAAGGATGTCTTGTTCAATCTCCTTCATAAAGGATGACATAAAGGCAAAGTCTATTTCTCCGGTTTGAGTTGCAGGTAGTATTAACTTTTCTCTTTTGATTCTGTTGTCATTTATTTCTCTGTTAAAACTGTATTTCTCTGATAAACGATTTATAAGCGGTAACATAAAAAGGTAGGCGTATTTATCTAGTCCTTCTCTTTTCAATTGAGTAACATGGTCGCTTGCTACAAATTCATACTGATGAAAGAATGCACTCCCTACGCTACCGCTATTAGCTACAGTCAGACAATTAGAGAATTTTCTTACGCCGCTTTCGTTTCCAACAAATCCATCCACACCATTGTTGAGAGCGGTTGCCGATATGTATGGAGTTTTTCCCTCCGAGTGATCAGCCTTTTTAAGCCGTTTGCCTCGCTGTATTTCTGTGAATACTTCAGTGAAATAAAATGCTTTCCAATGAGCATGAGATAATTTACCCCCCCCCGTTGTTATTTCGTTGAATATCAGGTATTTGCATAATTTTTCTATTGTTGGTTTTAAGATTTGTTGTTCTTTGGCCTTCATATAATCTTCCATGAATTGCCAATCGGGATTGTTGTTTTCATCAATGGGAAGTAATATCCGTTGTCTTTTCAAACGGCCCGTTCCCATTTTATAACCATATCCATATTTTTCTCGTTGTTTTGTAATACACAAAGAGATAAATAAAGAAACGTATTTGTTATTCTTTTTAGGGCGTAACTTCCGTGTATCATTTCCATATAAAGCTTTATATGGATGGTAAAAACAATAACCGACAGAACCATTTCTGTTTACCGAAAGACAATTACTCTCAAGCGTTTCATTACTATTTGCAACAAAGTATCCTATACCATTATTATTTGCAGTTGCTGTAATATATGGTATAAGTCCATCTAAACGTTCCCTCTCATAAATGTCTCGTCCTGAAAGTATTTCAGCGACATCCTCTATAAAGAATGCATCCCAGTTTCGGGAATCTAAAGAAAGGTTATTCATTATTTTCTCCATTTTTTATATCTTCAAACAAATATCCCCTACCATGAGTAATCATATTAAATTCAAAGGTCAAATAATCAGCCATTGTATTCTCAAAGTCTTTCTCCGTAGGGATTTCATCATTGAAATAGTAGAACGCATGCAACCATTCATCCTCTGCCTCTATAGTGGTTTCCACACAGAATTTTGTTTCAGCTTCTATGCGTCCAAACCATACGTCAAGCAAATGTTGCCGCTTGTCTTTAGCGCTGGCTGTTTCTTCCAGCCCTATATGCTTGCTAACAACAAACCCGTCATCCTCAAAATTGATGAATTTGCACTTATGTTCTTTTTCATGTGGTATGCCAGCTGTGAAAACAGCAATGCATGGATTTGTTCCTACACCGTAAAAGGTATTCTTGTTGAGCGTAATAACACCTTCTAGTGTATGGTGTTTAAGAATACTTCGTTTTATCTCTTGCTCTTGTTTTGTTTTTCCAGTTACGCTACTTTGCGGTATAATAACTATGCATCTTCCACCACATGTTAATGAGTTTAATAAATGTTCTGTGAAATTTATCTCATAAAATTCCGTGTTCTTAGTTTTCTGCGCTTGTGAATATGGTGGGTTCATCATACCAACAGTACATCCTTTTTGTTGTAGTAGATGCGGGTTTTGCCTTAAAAAATCAAGCGGCTGCAAATTGCTATTGCCATCACCACGCAAAATCATATTAGTAGTAGCAATAGCAAACATTTTATCCTGTATTTCTATGCCATATAGTTGTTCCTTTTTAATATGTCTGCGTTGTGCATTATTGTCGGTTAGGTTTATCATGCGGTGCATGGCTGCAATTAGAAACCCTCCTGTACCACAACATGGGTCAAGCACTTTATCATCAGCTTTCAGGTCTATAAGATCACAAAAAAGATCTGTTATATGCTTTGGTGTAAGAACAATGCCAAGTGTCTGCCCATCCTCGCCTGAATAACTCATGAATTCACCATAAAATCTTCCTATATAGTCCTCAGATGATGAATTATAGCGTATATTATGAAAAATATTTTTATATAAAAATTCTGTATAATAACGTAAAGGTGTCTTTCCTAACTTTTCATTATGTTCATTTAGAGATACTTTATTTTTGATAAAAGCAAATTGCGCAAATAATTTATCTCTCTTTGTCTCAGGTGTGACATTAGCTCTTTTCAAATTTGTTTCAATTGCATTATAAATCTTTTGTCCATCAGTTAGTTCAACATCACCATTTAAGTTCTCAATTGAAAATGAGCCATGTTCTATTTCACGCAAAGCCAACATTATACCTGATACTATTAATGGTTTTTCGTCTGTTGTTGGCTGGCCGTAACTCCTTAAATATTCATGTAATGTTGCAGCATCTTTAAGTACTTCTTGGGTGGTTTTTTCACTATCAGTCTTTTCGTGAAGTATTTCTCTATAGTAATATTCATCTATATTATTCTTGCTGAAAGAGATAAACGTTTCTACATCAGATAAAACTTGATAATCGTCACGTTCATTTACAAATATAGGTGTAATTCTATGATGCTTTTCATTTCCTGACACTCCAATTGCCAACACTTTATTATAAGACGTTTTCGTCGCTAAGTGTCTAGCGTAAAACAATGCACCATTAACTGCATAATTTTTTACTGCTTTTACATCTTGTGCAATAATTCCTTTTTCATCCTTGTATAAATGTTTGTCAAGTGAAGCTTTATCCTCAATAACAAGTATAAAGTCTTTAACCACTCCACAATATTCGGGGTAGCCTGCATTCCCTGTATTTGATTTGGATGCTGTTTTTAAAGCTTCATTTATTTCTTTTACATCACATCCTTGTGGTGTTAATTTAATGTTTGCTTCTTGCAACAATTCATAAACCCAAAGATCTGTTTTAGCCTCTTTTTTCGCCATTTAATGATTGCTCTTTGATTTGTTAGGTACAAGTAACTTGTACATTTTTATTTTAAAGATTATATATCTTTCCTTTGCAGGTTCTTTTCCATCTTCTTGTCGTATGCCTGACCTCTGGGTACCAGATAGAGAAACATTACACAGTCATCCACTATCTGTACATGATAACTGAAGAAGGCACGGTAACTGCCTATTCTCAGACGGTAGATAAACTCATAATCCACCAGTTTCTTGCAGTCCGTCAGTTCCTCGATGTCTTCGGCATTGATAACTTCCTGTACCGCCTGACGCACTGAATCCAGCATTTTGCCGGAGAGTTTGCGCACAGCCTTCTCAAACTCCTTTGAAAATTCAACCCTCATTTCTCAACCACTCCAAGCCAGTCCATAAATTCCTTGCGCTCGTTCTTCTCCAGCTTGACCTTTCCGTCCGGATAATTCTCGGTCATATAGCGGTAGGCTTCGCTGTCATCGTACTCTTCGGCTGTCTTGTCGAGCAGGTTTTCTATCAGTTTCTTCAGATTTGTGCCCTGGCGTGCTGCCATGACCGAAAGAGCTTTGAAAGTGTCCTCTTTCAGGTCGATAATCTTTTTCTTGTATGTTACTGTTGCTTCCATTGTTCCGTCTTTTGTGCAAATATATAAAATATATATGATATATACGGTATATATGTTGTTTTTTAATATTTTGGGCGTTCCCTTTCAGGTCGGGCTTTCCGTTCCAAGTCCTCGCAGGGCTGTGGGCTTTCCCCTGCAATCCCTAACGCGGTTCTTCCCCACCCACTCCATCTAAGGTATGTTTCGTTTTGTGCTGAAATCCTTGCGGCCACAGGTGGCTGCGTGATTACGGCACAAAGGAAACATCCGGGCTGCACCTGCTCCATGTACCAAAGGTATATTATGCAGATACAGCCCTAATCGCTCACCCATTTTATCCCAACACGGCACAGGTCGGCTGCGCTGACTTATGCCATGTTGGGATGGGGACAGATGTGTAAATCTGTCCCGGTTTTATAGGCTATTCAAATGTTTTATTCTCTTTTATATCATCGTTATATATTGTCTTAATAATTTTAGATATTTCGTCTTCAGTAAAAAGAATATCATTCTCTTTATCTGTTGCCTTGTCCATATTTTTAATAATATTTTTTCTCCTTTTCTCCCAGTCTATAATATTACCGCATCCATGAGTACTGAAATGAAATCCTTCTGTATTCAATATTAAATTATATAGTTGAAGAGATAGATGATATTTTTTTTCTTTGTCAAGATTCTTGGCAAGTCTTTCTTCTGCATATCCTGTATTATGCCCGTATATTATAGCTTGCTTTGCATGATAATTTGATTTATTGATATAGTCTGGATGTTGTTCTCTTAGTTTGAAGTATGCATCCATGAGATTAATATGCACACCACTATCTTCAGGCGTTTTCTTTAATAATTCTAATCCTAAATTAATAGCTTCTTGATATTTTTTTTCAAATATCATATTTCCTAACATTACTGATTGTGGTACTTTTGATTGAATTATGATATTCTTTTCTTTAAGATCTTCTAATATGTTTGATATAGGTAAATAATTCTCCTGTGTTTGTTTTGTATCATTTTTCTCTTTTTTTCGGGTAAAAAAATTCTTCTATAATCCCATAACTTCATGCTTTAAATTCATTATTGCACTAATATTAGTATATACTAAAATACTAATATTAGTATCAGTTTATAATCAGCTATTTAGAATAATATATCTTTGTTATTCTTGCTTTATCCTATTCTTCTGCTGGGTGCTTGTGTGCGTTTTTCCTGAAGATGATTTGCAGACGCTTGCCTATTTCTTCATCATGGTTTTCAATATTCTTTGCTCCCTTTTTATTCATCGTCACATATTTGCCGTCCGGTGATATTTCAACTTCTTTTATTGCTGCCATTATTTCAAGCATGTGCCTTATGATACACTCATAGACACGTGTACGTTCCTGGTCTGTTCTTATAGCCTCTGATTCGTATTCTATATCAAAGTTCTCGATGATATATGTGATAAGTTCCTCTACTGATACTGGGGTACCATAGCCAACAGTAAAGCCTATGGCTATATGAAAATCATTAAAATCAGGTATCATGTTTTCTCCTTTTTAAGTTTGACTTTTGCAATGTAGCAAATATCTTTCATAAGTCTTTCGTTAGGCTGGCTTTTTTTAATGCTGTACTACTTTTAGTATTTACTATAAATAGTATGATTGTAATGCGCACTACATTTTTTACGTGTGCTGATTAAATCTTTATTATTTAATGGTTTACATTTCTCCACCTTTGACTTTATAACATACTAATTTTAGTATTTTAGTATATTTGTAATGCACATTACAAATCAAATTGCTATCTTTGTACCGGGTTATTAAATGTTTCAGGTTATGATTACGACTATCCAATTCAAGACACTTGATGATTTGTACAGGTTCTACAATCAGGCAATTTTCGGTGGTGAACTTTCCGACTGTATTGTCAACATGTCAAGACATGGTGGTGCATACGGCTTCTTTGCGGCGAACCGCTGGAGGGGTGAGAACGAAACCAAAAAGATCATTCATGAAATCAGCATTAACCCTGACTTCATGAACCGTGACGATATCGAATGGCACTCTACACTGGTACATGAAATGTGCCATCTCTGGCAGGAGGATTTCGGCAAACCGAGCCGTGGCGGTTATCATAACAGGCAATGGGCTGACAAGATGATACAGGTCGGACTGATGCCTACTGATACGGGCGAACCGGGTGGACAGCTGACCGGGCAGAGAGTGACGCATTATATCATTCCTGACGGCAAATTTGAACAGGTTTTCAAGACTCTCTCCAGCGAGGATCTTCAAAACCTCAGACTGAGATATAAGCCTACACTGGCCGCCATGTCCGGCAAGCCGTTCACGGTCGGCACTTCCGGCAATGATGATACGGATAATACTGAAACTGAAGGAGGAGAGGAGAGCCGGAGCGGTAAGCGCAAAAAATATACCTGCGGCTGCGGTTGCAATGTCTGGGGTAAGTCCGGTCTGATACTGAAGTGCGGCATTTGCGGTACGGACTTCATCGAGCAATAACCGTGCAAGTGCATGAAGCCCCCGGCAAAACACCCCGCCGGAGGCGGTTTCCGTATCGTTTTCACTAATATACTATTATTAGTAAATACTAAAATTAGTTTATTAGTGTAATTGTAATGCACATTACATAAAGCGCATTACAAAAAAAGTGGGGATGTCGGAAACCGTCAATTCACCCCACTTTTATGGGCATAACGTGCAATAGCCGTCAGCCCCCGGACTGTCAGGCACCACCCTGACAGCACTTCAAATATAACGGTTTCCCGTATAAATTCCAAATTTTCAGGCCATTTTATAATATCCGTTCTCGTCATGCAGCAGTTTCAGCTTTTCCACCATCTGGGCGAAAGTCATCTTTGACATCTTGGCAAGTTCCTTTATCTGGTCTTCATCGTAGTTGAATCGTTTCGGCTCTTTTTCCGGCATCGGAACGAAAGCCGGGTTGGGGATAGCCTGTGCGCTTGGTTCGCTGCTGAACAGGTCTTGCATGATACTTCGCATGTCTTGGTTCTTGCCGCTTCTTTTTCTGGTCTGCTGACGCTTGCCCATGTCAGCTTCAGCCTGATTCTGTGACGCATCCTTTTCTTTCCGGGCATTGCTTACGGTGGCTGTCTTCTCTGACATGAAAAATACCAGGTGCGTATAGCTCCTGCCTGTCTTGACGGCACTGGCTGTCACGTTTATGTCCGTATGCTGGGTGATGGCTGCCAATGTTCCCATGGGCTTTTGTGTCTTCTTGTCGATGACATAATCCCACTCTATGAGTTTTGCCGCTCTTTTTTCCGCTTTTGCGGCTCTCTGTTCGGCTTTCACCTTTTCGTTGATACGAATCCCTATCACATCCGATAAAAACCGCTCATTCGCGTTCTTGTTCTTCTGCGGGTCGTATGTGGGGCTGTCTGTCAGTTCCAGCGCGTTCTTCAGGTCTTCAATTGATACCTTCCATTGGTGCAGCTTGACATAGTTCTTGAAGTAAGGGTAGAACCAGTTCTGATAGTCACTCGACAGCTTCAGGTAGTATTTGGGCTGTATACAGGCATATTTGTTTAACTGCATCAGAAACTTGCGCACCTTAGGGTTGATGCAGATCTGGACATACTTCTCATCGACTGCAAGGTTGTAGGCGGTTATCCATGTATAGCCTTGCCATACCTGGGCACCGTTTTTCTTTCTTGTGGCAAACTGGAGCATGTTCTGACCAACCTCTACCAGCGTTTCGGCGAGGCGGTTGTACTTGTCGTTGTTGTTGTCAAGACCAAGGTATTTAAACAGGCTTTGCTTTTCAAAGCCTACGTCAGGCAGAATCTCTTCTTCGATGCTGCTCACACTCTGGCTGATGGCAAACAGCAGGCGGTAGCCCAGGGTTGACATTCTCCAGCGTATCTTTTCAAGCTGGTAGAGTTCCTGAGATACACGTACAACCTTGTTTTCGTTGTATTTCTCTATCTTCTGAAGAGAGTTCTGTTCACTCATAAAGCATTAGTTTTGATATGATTTTCGCAAATATACGATTATTTCCTACATTTCAAGAAATATATAGGAAATTATTTTTCTCCTGCTTTTGAGAATACAGATCCGTAGCCCTCCTGCTTCCTGATGTTTTATACCTCAAAAGGGTAGGAAATCATTGTACGCTTTTTTCTGCTATTCTTCCGTGTAAAGGTTTGTGCTACAGTCTTATGAGTGTTTATATAGGGATGATTATCCATCTCTTATATAACCCTCAAAAAGGTAGGAAATCAACATGCTTTTTCTTAGATGACACTGATTATCAGACACCTGTAAAACATAATTTTATGATGTAAACGATGTTTTACCTGATTTAGGTCTGTATTTTTTATGCGTATTGGAGTGATTTAAAGGCAATTGGACTGATTTTCTTATTCTTCAATTCCTACCTTTTTGAGGGTTCTTCAGTCAGCAAGTCCTTTTAAGGACTTGCTGACTTATGTCTTTTCTTCAATAAAGAGGCTCTTTTTCATGGATTTAAAAGTTAAAATTTGTATTTCCTATAAATTTATTATTTAGTAGGAAATTAAAAGAATTGAACCCTCAAAAGGGTAGGAAATCAACCCTCAAAAAGGTAGGAAATCAACCCTCAAAAGGGTAGGAAATCAACCCTCAAAAGGGTAGGAAATCGGCTTGTAACATTTTGATGTACAATTAGTTACAAGCCCGACAAATAATAAACAAATAAAAAACAACTAAAAAAACACCAAGCATACGGATTTTTTTATTTTACCACCATGCGGAATGTGCATTTTTATAAATTTAAATTTGACAGGATGAATAAATATACAGTTGCGGTTTTCGTGCTTTTGGGTGGTTTTTCATTGTTTTGGGAAGGCTATTTTTCTGCGTGTTAAAATATGTTTAAATCCGTTTTTCTGTATTAAATTTCTCTTCCTGATACACGTTAGTGTTCAGGATAAAAAGGCTGGTGTTTTCTTTCCGGCGGTGTACATTTCGGGTGTGCATTTTAGCATGGGTATTGGAGCGGAGTTTACGGAGCGGTCGAGGAATGACGAGCATAGCGAGGAAAGAGAAAACGAGGTTTACCGAAGTGAGCAAGCAGTCATTGGGCAAACCCCAATGTTTATTTAATTAAAATACTGATATTCAGTATTTTAATATTTTTATGTTATGCAAATTGCATACATTTTGTATATATTGCTTGCATAATTAATTGAAAATTAATATATTGTAGGCAAAAATATTGCATACAATAACCTATATACCTGTATTATGAGCCAAGTTAATAAAGATACATCAGTCCGTGTAAAGGAGAGTACGAAATTTAGGCTTGATAAGTCTAAGGGTTCTAAATCGCATGATGCTTTTATCGCTGAAATGCTTGATTATTTTGATGCGACAGGTATCATGCCGCAGTCAAAAATAGCGTCTCCGGCTGTTACGGTAAAAGAACAGGCAAGCCGTGTGATAGAGGTTGTAAGAGGGGTGGAGAAAGCAACGAATACCAGACTTAAAAACATTGAACAGATGCTTCTCAGACTGGTTCCTGGACAAATGCCAGTGAATGAAAATACATCTTCTTCCATCAATCCGGATGAATTTATGCATCTCTCACAGGTGCAGGAATTGCTTGAAAAGGCTAAGGAGCAGGATAGGCTTATCGCAAACTATCGTGATGAAATAGACAAACTCAGAACAGAGCTTGACAATGCTTCCGGTCACTCCGATAATCATCCGGAGGTCAATGTACACAAACTGCTTGAAGTGGTTGAACGTATCGACTCCATGAAGAAGATACCAACTTTCAATGATACGGTTTATGAGATTGACCGTAATTCATTTGACTTGTGGATTAAGAGATTTAAAGACGAACTTAAACGATGACTTTCTATGTTTGCCAAAGTACACCCGGCCAAAGATGTACAGAGCGGCAATACGGGTAGCTGCCACGATCTTGTACACTATTTGCAGAAAGAAGGTGATACAGGTCTTGCCTTCTTTTCTCATACCGATAATGATGTCAGTCCCGAAAAGGTTATAACCAATATAGACGGCAACAGAAGCAAACTCGGATCTGACGAAGCCAAATTCTATATGCTTTCGCTCAATCCGTCACAGGCTGAACAGGTTCACCTGATCGGACGTGAGGTAAACAGCCTTGAAGAACTGACTCCTGAAGAGCGTCAGGCTGTCTATCGCAAGCTGGAGAAGTTTACACGGTCTGCAATGGATGAATATGCCCGTAACTTTCAGCGTGAAGCGGTCAAAGATGGGGGCGACCTGATGTATTATGCACGGATAGAAACAAAACGGACTTTCAGTTACTCGGATGAAGAAGTAAAAAAGGGGTTGGCTAAGATTGGTGATGTCAAGCCTGGTCTTAACCTGCATGTACACGTTATCGTTTCGCGTAAAAGCAAGAATGGCAAGGTTAAGCTGTCTCCGGCTGCCAAGTCTGCCGGTAATTCGTGGGAACTGGAGGGCAGAGGTACGGTTAAGCGTGGCTTTTCTCATGAGAACTGGAAGGTGAGTGTTCAGCAATGTTTTGACAGGGAGTTTCAGTATCAGGTCGTTCAAAGTGACTGTTTTGTGCGTCCGGCTGTTCCTGATACCATTTCTAATCCAGAATTAAGGTCTTTGCTCCAGCAGCAACAGTTCACGGCAGCCAACCAGATTGTGGCCGCCATGAAAGAACTGGGTTTCACACATCAGGTACGGCGTGGCGTACACACGTTTTCAAGACAAGGCGAGTCTTTTCAGGTTTCTCATAAAGAACTGAAAACATTTGAGTGTCCTTTGTCTGATGCACGGATTAGAGATATAGCGGACAGATTCGACCTTACACGTTACGAAGCTGATCCTTTACATTATCACGAAAATGGCTTGCAAGTCAAGAATATAGGTTTCGGTACTTATGTCAATGAAGGTCAGCAACAGAACAGGACGGTAAAACAGGTTTCATACCAGGTGATTTATGACGAACAGAATAAGGTTACCGTTTCCTTGGCTACCGTAAGACAGTTTGCCTATGACAACAAAATCAATCTTGTTAAGACAGAGCCGGAAGCGGAAAGTATTCTTAAAAAGTTGAAAAATAATGACTTGCGTAATTTGCTTTCTGATTATCGGTTTACTTCTGCCAATCAGATTGTGGTTGCCATGAAAGAACAGGGGTATGAGCATCGTGTCCGTAAGGGTGTCCATACTTTCTCCAATGACAGGCAAAAAGTCAGCATAAGGCATAAAGACCTGATGAAGTTTGCCAATCCTAAACTGGAGCCTGAGCGGATGACGGATATTATAAGCCGTTTCAATCTGTATAAATACAGGCTTGACGGTGTTTTCTATCACGAAAACGGACTGAAGGCTAAGAATATTTCATTCAAGACTTATAAAAAGGTTCCGATAGAAGAAGTCGGTGATGCAAAGGTTATAGCTGTTTTGAATGATGATAATAACCTGAAGCCTGATAGGGCATCAGCTTCTTCCACTCCTGAAGAGGCACAGAAGCCACGCTTTGCGAAGGTTCTCAAAGAGGTTTCCTATGATGTGCTGTTTGATGAACAGACAAAAACTTATCTGCCTGTATCTTCTATCCGTAAATTTGCCTTTGATAATGATATTGCCTTGATTGACCGTTTCAGACATGCCTATGCTGTTCCTAATCCTGATATGAGGGCATTGCTGGAGAATCCTGAATATACCACCCTGAAACAGATAAACAGGGCTATGAGAGATAGAGGCTATACGGTTGAGACGGATGAATCCGGCAACTACAGTTATACGAAAGATGGCTGTACGTTTTCCATTGATCGGCGTGACCTGTTGGCGTTTACCGGATATGCCAGAGATAATAATCGACAGACAAGCAGGCATGACAGGCAGCAGTCCACGAGTGCGGAAAAGGCGGCTGGTATGTTGGGCGGTTCGGTTGGTCACAAGGTGATAAACGAAATTCTTGGTGATAATTTCCGTACTGAACGCATGATTGCCGGTAATGCCAAAAAGGTAGTGAGTGTTATAAAGAATCCGGCCAATCTTAAAATGATTCTGTTAAAGCAGATTGGCCGTTATCTGAATCCGTTTAAAGAGTTATAGCTTATGATGATGTATCTGATTGCGGCAATAGTCGTACTTTGCCTGGTTATCGCCCTGGTTCTTCTGCTTCCTTCTTCTGACAAGAAACAGAAGAAAGATGCGCAATACCGTTTTGAACTGTTTGCTGACGGTGGCAAACGTATCACCTTCGGTAATCCTTTCAATGGATTTCTCGTATATGGCGGCGCAGAGTCCGGAAAGACAAAATCTATCGGCAAACCGCTGCTGGAGCAGTTTGTCAAAAACCGTTTTGCTGGTTTTATCTATGATTACAAAGATTTTGACCTGACGCGCACTGCCTATAATCTGGTCAAGAAAAACCAATATCCTTATAAGTTCTATTATATCTCGTTTGTGGATATGGAGCGTACCCATCGCACCAATCCCATAGCTCCGGCAGTAGTCGGCAATGAGAGCCTTTTCTTACAGCTTATAAGTGACTTGTTGACGGCTTATATGGAGAAGGACAGCAAGAAAGATGAGTGGTTCGGGGGTGCGCTGGGTATCATGTGGGGCGTTTCCATACGCTTTTATCGTGATTTCCCGAAGTTGTGTACAATACCGCATATCGTTAACTATGTGTGTTCTGCCGGTACACAGAGGATAACGGAGTTTCTTAATGGCAGTCATGAGAGCAGGGCACTGGCCAAAGGTTTCCTTGATGCAGCAGACAGCCCTAAAACACAGGCTTCCTATCTAAGCTCACTGACACGAAACCTGGGTATCTTGGCTAACAATAAAGAGATAAGTTATGTCCTTACAGGCAATGACTTTCAGTATAACCTGCTTGACCCTGAAGATCCGAAATTGGTTGCCGTTGCCAACTCGTTTCAGATTGAGAGTCTTATCTCTCCCATTATCTCGCTCATGCTTTCCATCAGTTCCAGACGCTTTACGATGGCTAATAAGATTCCTTTTGTCTATGTGCTTGATGAAGCGACCACGTTCAGGATTGCTGACTTTGAAAAGATGCCGTCAGTCCTTCGTGAATACTTGTGTGCGTTTCTTGTGCTTACTCAATCTTCTGCTAAGATTGAGAAGCTGTACGGCAAGTATGACCGGAGCAGTCTTGAATCCAACTTCGGTAATGTCTTCTTTGGGCGTACCAAAGATGTTGAAGCCCTGAAGTCCTATCCGTTGGTTTTCGGCAAGCATGAGAAACAGAAAATTTCTCGTACTTCCGGCAGTGGTAGGGGTGGAGCGAACCGCAGCCGCACTGTATCGACACAAAAGGAGGATATTTACGACAGCAATTTCTTTACCTCACTGAAGCCGGGCGAGTTCGTGGGCAGTGCGGCACATTCAAACATGCCGAGCTTTCATCTTCGTTTCAAGATGTACAGCCAGCCGGAAGAACCTCTTCCCATAGTTCGTGCGGTTGTTCCTTCAGATATTGATGATAACTACAAGAAAATTATCAAGGATTTACAAAGTGTTTTTTGACTTATATTCCTTATATATGATATATATTTTTATGATTATCAGTATTGATTTACATATATGTTTTGACATTTTCCAATAATCTTGTGACTTGTACATGGTGTATGCACATGTAATATTAATCGCTAATTTAGGCAATAAATAAAATATTGTTTTCATGTTTTTTATTATTAATAGTTTATTGCCTTTAGTGAGGTTTGCATTCCTCATAAAGGAATGCAAATAAAAAAATTCTTAGGGATACATGAGTGACAAAACTCAACACCTCATTTTTCGTATGTGGAATCTCACATTTAATTCCCCAATAATGTAGAACAGGAGTGTGGAAATTCCACATTCCTGTTCTTTTTCTTGTATTTATGTAAAATGCTGAATGTTAGTGTATTTGGTAAAATATCTTTTAATTTGTCATTACAGGCACGGATTTTGTACAATATTGTTATATAAGTACACTTTCGGTTGTGATTTTATCATTTCTGGCGGAGTATTTTATGTGCGAGTAAGAAAACCTAATACTAATCAAATACAAGAGCTTATGAACACAATTCTTACTGTATTCCTCCAGATAAGTGGAGGTCTGAGAACCGAAGTTAATTCTTTCCTTAGTGAGTATGCCGTTCCTGTGATTGCCATGCTTCTGATTGTCGGTGTAGGTATCGGTGTCGTGATGAACTACGACAAGATTATCGACCGTGACGGACAAGGCACACGCAAGGAGGGTATCGTTAATCTTCTTTGGGTAGTCGGCTATATCATTATCGGCCTGGCTATCATTGCTGCCGTCATAGCTCTGGTGAACAGTAAACTTAAAATGTCCCTGTAAATGGAATTTCAGGTGCGTAAGGGGCTGGAAACCCCTTTGAAAGTACATGGGATGAATACCAGATTCTTTCTTGTTTATTGTATTATTTTGGCTGTCCTGGTTCTGTTTATTGTGGGGTTTTTGACAAATGCCATGAGCGGAGAAGGTTCTTTCGTGATGTTTATAGTTGCTTTGATGGTGGGCGCACTTGTTTCTGTCTTCTTACGTGTGCTGTTTATCAATCTTTCCATTGAACGCAAATTCAATAAATTCAGAAAAAATATTTTCGTTATTTCAAACAAGGACTTGCTGCACAGCCTGTAAAACCAGAGGCTTATGAAAATTGCAGCAGCACAGGCTTATTGTATCCTTGATACAGTAGGCTCGGCTATTCTTACCAAATCCGGCGACATTTCCGTTGTTTATCTGATGGAGTTGCCTGAAGCATATTCGCTTGACACTGCCGACCTGGAGCAGAGACACAATGAGTTCTTCAGGGCGTTTCAGTATGTGCGTAATGGCTTTATCCATAAACAGGATATATTCTTACGCCGGAAATTCAAATCCGATTATGTGATAGAGGGTGATACCTATATCCAGAAAGCTGAACGCAGATACTTTGAGGGCAGAGAATACCTTCACCATTTCTGCATCCTTTCCTTTACACTCTCGTCACTCTCCAGTCTGGAGAAGGCTTATCAGGCTAATCCGTTGGATTACCGTGAGAAACTGACGAAAGCCGACAAGGACAGGCTTTCTGAGTTTCTTGAAGCGGTTGAAAGTGCCGTTTCCATCATACGCAACATCAGAGGCACACAGATAAGGCCCCTGAGTGTGGCAGAGATAAAACAGCATGTCTTCCGTTTCGTTAACGGATTCCATGATGATGAAGGTCTGAGAGACATACAGTGTGCCGATATGATACGTATCGGACATAAAAAAGGTGTTTTCTTTTCCGTTTGTGATGAACGCTACTTGCCTGACCGTATGAAAACATACGTTACAGACAGTACGCTACAAGAGGCTAACAGCAGCCTTTATATGTCTATGCTCGAAAGGCTGGGCGTTCATCTTCCTTGTTCACATGTCATAAACCAGATATGGCGGTTTGCCGGTAGCAGTTACCGTGACGAACTATCCGAGAGGGTGAGACTCTTCGGCAGATACCGTGAGTTTGACAAGGCTATCAAAAGCCGTTATGAAGGTCTGGCTAACTATGAACAGGAGATTATCAATGAAGAGAATGTACTTTGTAAGACACATTTCAATATCATGCTGCTTGAAGATGAAGACGCGGTTCTTGACCGCTGTATCGAGCAGGTGAAGATGATCTTTACCAATGCCGGGTTTAAATATTATATCCCTTCTTATGAAGGTCTTTATAATATTTTTATCGGTTCGGTTCTTGGACGTGAAAACTGTCTGGATGATGACTTCATGTTCCTCTCTGATTTGCACTCCTCACTTTGTATGGCTATAAACTATACTACTTTCAGAAGTGATAAAGAGGGTATTCTTTTTAATGACCGCCTGTTTCAGGCTCCGGTCAGAAAAGATATTTGGGATGCCTCTAAAAAACGTATTCCTGCACGCAACATGATTGTGGCGGCAAGTACCGGTGGTGGTAAATCGGTGGTTTCTCTTAATATCATTCAGCAGTGTATTGAGCAGAATTACAAGCTGATTGTGGTTGAGTTCGGTAAAAGTTTCTACCAGCTTTCCCAACTATATAAAGATAAGTCGCTGCACATTGATTATGACGGTACTTCACCACTGGGTATAAATCCTTTTTATACGGGCGGTGTACAGCCTGATAACGGGAAAATAAAGACGCTCGTTAATCTGGTGCTGAAGTTCTGGCGTACCAAAAGCATTATGGAAGACACTAAACAGGTCGTTTCCCTTACAAAGATTATCCGTCAGTATTACGAGGATAAGACAGACGGTCATTCTTTCCCTGACTTTTACGATTATGTGAGGCAGCAGGGGCACAGCCTGTATGACAGGCTGAATATCCTTCCTGAATATTTCGATATAGACAGCTTTCTGCACGTGTGTTCCGAGTTCATGCCGGGGGGCTTCTATGAGAATGTTTGCAGACATTCCCCACTGGAGAATGATATGCAGAACCGTGATTTTATTGTCTTCGAACTTACGAAGATAAAGAAAGACCCTTTCCTTATCTCCGTGATTATGATTATCCTTTTTGATACCATTGAAAACAAGATTCTTTCCGACAGGTCGGTGCGTGGTATGCTGATCTTTGACGAATACGCCGAAAGCCAGTCCATCAAAGATACGTTTTCAGGTGCCGATATCCATTCTACGGTTGCTTTCTGTTACCAGAAACTCCGTAAGGAGAATGGGGCTGTGGGCACAATCGTTCAGTCTATGGCACAGCTGCCGGACAATGAATATACTAAGGGTATCATTGCCAATACGCAGCTTCTTTATGTGCTTCCGGCCAATGAGGTGGTATATGACCAGACAATCGAGGCGTTCCATATCAAGAACCGGAGTCATATTAACCTGATGAAGTCCATACGCAATGATTTTACGGGCACAAGACCGTACTCCGAAATCTTCCTGAGATTTATGGATAACTACGCTACTGTGGTGCGCCTGGAGCTTTCTCCTGAAAAGCTGCTGGCTTTTCAGACGGATGGCGAGAAATGGAACAGGTTACAGGAGATATACAGAGAGGTCGGCAGCCTGGAGACAGCTATCGAACAGTATAAACAGTTAAAACACAAAGACTATGAGACGGATTTTTCTATGTAGTGTCATCATGACGTTCTGTTTGGCCACACCTGCCTTTTCTCAGTTTGTGGTTTCAGACCCGGCACTGACACAACTTTCACAGATAACGTGGGCGAAAGAACTCGAACAGGCTTACGAACAGTTTAAGGTTTTGGATAACTCACGCAATATATTGACCGAGAGCCTGGACCTGTACCGTAAGGTGAGTGGTCTTATCCAGAACTCCAAAATGGTGTTGAATGTACTGAAGCTTCAGGGCGAAATGCTGAAGATTTCAGCAACCGAGTGTTCACGTACAGACATCTATACGCAGGAGGGGTATAATGCCTATACCAAAGTGCTCAATGATATTATGGAGGAGAGTATTACATCCTTTGACCTTTTACGCACCATCATTTCGCCGGATCTGAAAATGACGGACGGTGAAAGGTTGAAGATAATAATTGACCTTGATGCAAAGCTCAGGGCACAGCAGGACAAGCTGCTTGACGAGAGGGCAAGGTTCAATACCGTTAATGATGCAATAAAGCGGATTGCCGCACTTAAATCTGATAAATCGTGAGCCTATGGAAGTGATTGATAATGTTATACAGGCGTATGAAGCCGTTAAACTAAATGATGTCAGCAAGGGCATCATTGCCTTGTGCACTTTTGTGGCGATTATTATTGTTATCCAGAAGTTTGTTACCGCATGGAAAGAAGCCTTCAGTGAAGGTGACAGACCGGCTGATATGAAACAGTTCTTCAAGCTGTTTTATATCTATATCTATGTGTTTGCCATTATCATGGCGGCTCCGTTTGCCTTTACCATTGTTGAGACGGCTCTGGGCAATATTCAGAATGAACTGATAGAACACTATCAGGAAGATGTCGATCTGAGCATAGACGAAGCCATTGCTACTTTCACAAGAGATTATATCGAAGAGGTTAACAGACGTAGCAACTGGGTGGGCAAACAGATTGACGAGGTGATAGCCCTTCCGTTCAATATTGCGGTTTATACCGTTCTTCTGTATGCGACTAAGTATATTTTCTTCTTCTTCGCCGCTGCAAGGTATCTGTATCTTATCCTGCTGGAGATTGTTACACCGATTGCGATTATTCTCTTTCTTGACGAGAAAACCAGGCATTATACACATGCTTACCTGAAAAATCTGTTTGTCTGTTATATGATGATCCCGGCTTTCCTGATTGCAAATGCGCTGGGTTCCGTCATTTCTGAAAATGTCATGCAGATGTGCGGACAGAACAAATATACGATGTTGGGGTTGCTTTTTGCATTTGTCTTCAAACTGTTCCTGTTTGCCAAGAGTGTGAAGTATTGTCGTGAACTGTTTTAAATCCTGCCGATCATGAATAAAGATGATATATTAAAAGAATTTGATACGCTGGCTGAAGCCAAGCGTAAAGGGGCTGTCAACCTCAAACTGTGTTTGGGTTTTGCTTTGCTGGTGGTTGTACTGGTTCTGGCATGGGGGCTGACCGTTAATTTTTCCGCACTGAATAAGGTAGTCGTGGTCGAACGCTCCGGCGAATACCTGAAGACTCATGTCGAAGATGCAGAAGACCTTTTTATCGCATTGGTCAAGAACACATGCTCCGAAGCCACCCGTTATGCCAACAGCTTTGACAGGCTCGATATGAAACGTAATCAGGCTCATGCCGCTTTTTATATCAATAAAAACGACCTGAATGCCATATTCTCCAAATATTATAACGATAAGGCTTATTCTGATGCCGTTCAGAACGGTGCGGTGTATAAATGTGAGCTTGACAGTGTGCAGCGTATTGCCGGTGATAACGAGCCTTATCAGGTTGAGTTTTCTTCCACACTTACCATTCATAGTGTGTCCGGACAGAGACTTAAATTCCTGATACGCACAAGGGGTGAGCTTGTCAGAACAACACCGCAGTTCCCGGAGAACGTGACAGGGTTTTTCTTCAGCCAGTTCTTGCAGCAGATTATACGGATAGAACAACCGCTTAAACAGTGAGCCTATGGATAAGACGACTAAGACAAAGATTATCGTTTTCGCTTCATTCGGCATTTTCGTACTGTTGGTTTTGGTGATTGTCATGGCTTTAAGCGGTTCTGATGATGATGAGAATATGCAGGATGTCAATACCTCTTTAAGGGCACAGCAGCAGAGTGATTTCACCATAGACGATATGATGAGTTCTGAAGCCAAGCCTGAATATGAGAACTTTTCCGATAAGGTCTATCATGAGAGGGCAGAAGGGGTTTATACAGAAGATCCTGAAGTCCTTGCACTTCAGCAGCAGCTGAGAGCTAACCAAAGGGCTGACAGCATGGCTAAGGCGGCTCCGAAGCCTAAGACGGTGAAGAAGAAAACGGAGAAACCGAAAACCAAACCGGCACCTGAACCCGAAAACAAACCTGCTGCGAGCAGATTCTTTTCCGGAGATAAACCTCAGAATATGGGTAATACCATCGAGGCGATCGTTTCAGGTGACCAGAAGATTACTTCCGGCAGTGTCATAAAGTTGGTTACACTTCAAGAGATGCAGCTTCCTAATGGATTGCTGCTTGACAAGGGTTCGGCACTTTTCGGCACGGTCAAACTTGACCAGGACAGAATCAATATCGCCATTGAATCCGTCAGGGTAGGCAACAGCATCTACGAGCTTAAAAAGACCGTCTATGATCAGGATGGCTTGCCCGGTATATATGTGCCGCTGAATATAAAGGCTGAAGCAAGCAAGGAGGCGGCTGATGAAGTGGTGGGTGACCTGAATACGGGTATCTATGGCACAGATGTGTTGAGTACAGGCGTTAACGCCGTCAGCAATGCCGCTAAAAGCGTGCTCCGTAAGAAGAACAACCAGATTGTCGTTACGGTGAAGTCAAACTATAAACTTTATTTGAAATGAAAGCACTTTTCTTGAATATAATCCTTCTGATTGTGGCTGTATCGGCTACAGCGCAGATACGCCCGGTTGAGAGTCTGCCCATCGCAGTAAATTATTCCAAAACCATACATCTGATTTTTCCTTCAGCGGTGAAATATAGTCAGGCGGTTACTGATTTTGTGGCGGTGGATAACCCGGAGAATGTACCGCATATTCTCCGTATCAAGGCGAACAGCAAAAGCTTCAGCAAGCAGACTACCGTTAGCGTGGCGACTGAAGGAGGCTTTTTCTATTCCTTCAATGTGTCCTATGCTGACAGTCTTGAACAGACAAACTATTTCCTTCCTGGCATGACAAGCATAAATCCTGATACGGTTTTTATCAATGAGGTTTCACAGACTCACCTTATTGCTCCCGAAAAGGTGATTTACATTGATTACGGTGATACCTGTATCAATGTCAGTAAGGCTGAGAATACGGAGAATATTATCCGTATGATAGCACGCACAGGCAGCGTGCAGCAGTTCCCAAAGCAGACCAATGTCTCGTTTGCTACCGAAAGCGGCAGGTTCTTTACATTCAATGTTGATTACCGTGATAAACCGGATGCTTTTGTATATGAGGTGGGCGAGAAAAAGCCGGAGAAAAAGGCGAATGTGATTCTTACTGACAATATCATCCCGGCTGGTGAACGTGACGATGTGATGAACAGGGTATATAACGCACGCCGGCAGATTTTCAATAAGGGTATTGTTCGCAATAAGATAGTGTTCTCACTCAATAACCTGCATATTTACGATAATCTGCTGCTTTTCACTTTTGAGATTGAGAACAAGAGCCGTCTTCCTTACGACATAGACTATATCCGGTATTATATCGTTGACCGTAAGACTGCGAAGCTGACAGCATCCCAGGAGGTTGACCAGCAGGCTTTGTTCTCCGAAAACTACGCTCCTCGTATCGAGGGCAACGACAAGATGAAGTATGTGATTGCTTTTGATAAGTTCACTATTCCTGATGACAAGTTTTTCCGTATCGAGATAAACGAAAAAAACGGTGGCCGTCATGTTCTTTTTGACCTGGAGAACAGCGATATCGTAAATGTGTCGGAGCTTTAGCGTGGCTTTGATTGTGCTGTTTTCTCTTTCTGCATCCACAGCACAGGATAAGCGCACACTGGTGGCAGAGGTGTTGCAGACTGCACGTGATTTTAAACAGGTCGCTCCCGTGTGGCATATTATAAGCCGTCAGGAGGATATTTTCAGGTTTGTACCGTCTGTGGCACCGCTTAAAGAGAATTACCGTATATCCGACAGGTTCGGATATCGGGTGCACCCGGTCAGCGGTAAACGTACCTTTCATGCCGGGCTTGACATGGCGGCTGAGTATGCGGCTACTGTACATGCCACTGCCGATGGTTCGGTTTCCTTTTCCGGCAATGTGCCCGGTTATGGCAAAACGGTTGTTATAACACACCGATTCGGATTCAAGACACGTTATGCGCATCTTACGCATATTTACAGACGCAAGGGTGCAGTGGTCACGAAAGGTGATGTTATCGGTTTTGTGGGCAGTACAGGCTTGAGTACTGGCAATCACCTTCACTATGAGGTGATAAAAAATGACAGAATGATAAACCCAATAAATTTCATATATGGAACTGACGAATGAATTAAAGGTCGAACGCATCCGCTTACAGCTTACAGCCAAAAGCGTAGCTGAAATGATGGGCATAAGCCGACAGCAGCTTTCCAATATCGAGCAGTCAGATAACCTGCCCGTGATGGTGAAGTATATCGCTTTCCTGAGAAGCAGGGGAGTAGATTTGAATGATTTGTTTGATAGAATAACCAAGTTTTAAATTTTAAGCCTATGAGAAGTCTTATTTCTGCACTGTTCTTTATGCTGGCTTTATCTGCCTGTGATAACGAACTCAATCTGATAAGCCGTGACTTTTCCGTTTCACTCAAAAGCATTGACGGTGGGGCGGCTGCGGTCGGCAAGGCTGTGAACTGTACGTTTTCCGTTAATGGTCTTGATCCTGACAATGGCGACCAGCTGCTTACCATGTTTGACATAGAGGGTGGCAATGGCGTGATCATCGTTGATAACAGCGAATATTCGCCTGGTGAGTCTTTTGAATATGATTATAAGACGAATGGCAAACTCTCTTTTGATTTTGTCCCGACAACGGCAGGAGCTATGAGCCTGAAGATGTCCGTTGCCAGCGAAATGGTGACAAGGGCTGACAGCGTGAGGCTTGATGTTTCTACTCCTGATATGAATGTGGAGTTCCAGAATGTGCCTGATATGGTCAGCCTTTCCGATAATGTGGAGTTTAACCTTTTGCTTGCTACAGACCAGTATGGCGTAAAGGCTTCCGCACGGTTTGTAAAGGGTAAGGGGCAGGTTTATATTTCCGGATATGACGCTACACGTGACGAGGGTGTTGCGCTTGAACACAATAATCTGGTGGTGTTCATGCCTGAGAGTACAGGCGAGACATTGATTGAGTTTACCGTTTCAAGCCGGTACGGTTTGCCGGTGAGAAAACAGATTACCATACAAGTAAATCCGTAATTCTATGAAAAAGCTGTTTTTTATAAGCTGCCTGTTGTGTCTGACTGCTGTTTGCAGGGCACAGTATATCGGCAGCAACTATTTGAACATGAAAGTTGATTATGTGGTGGACGAAAGCCAGGTACAGGGTACGCTGGGCTATGGCAAAGTCTTTAAGACTTTCAGGGTGGGGGCTAACCTCAATTATCGTAACCTGAACCGTGAACAGGTTCAGGCGAACACCGTAACAGTCGGTCCGGAGTTCGCTTACTGGCTCCTGAAGGGACGCAAGTTCTCCTTACTGGGTGTGGCTTCCGGTACAATCGGCTATCAGCGGACTAAGACGAAAAGCGAACTGATTTATCTGGAGCGTAGCCGGGCATTTGTCTATGGTTATGAAGTGGGCATAAGACCTGAAGTCTTGCTGAGCCATAAGGTTGCTCTTTTTGCCGAATATCGGTTTGAGATGTTGTTTAATTCAATCCTTCGCAACAATAACCACATCGGTTTGGGTTGCGTGGTTTATTTATAAACTTAAATAATTGAAGGTATGAGAAAGTATTTGTATTTGTCGGCCGTATGCGTGTGCATGGCATTGTGTTTCGTCGGTTGCAGCAAGGACGACGACGAACCGGGAGGAAAAGGGGCGATGTATGAGGTAACGATCGAGCAGTCGGGAGATTTCCGCAGCTTCATTAAGTCGGTCGTGGTAGTCGCCAACGGTACGCGGTTGAAAGACGGGGCGACGGGGGAAAGCCTCGCAAGCCCGTTGATTCTAAGCGATGAAGAACTGGCCGTCGAAAAGGTGACGTTAAGCACGACGGGAAAGGCGATCGAGTTTGCCGTTTCCGGTGGTGTCGTGGACGGAGAGGACGGCGTTGTGAACGAGCCGATGCAGTGGGTAGTGACCGTTTACAAAAACGGAAAGGAGATCGAGAAAAAGAGCCTTGTTTTCCGGGACGGAAAGGAGATTGGCACGGATGATCTGAATCTGTATTATAATTGATGTGACGGCTTGGATGTCCCCCGGATGAATGTTCGGGGGATTTTTTTTCTTTTGGGCGTTCCCGTGGGACGGTCGGGCTTTTCGTTGCAAGTCCTCACCTAAAGGCTGTGGGCTTTACTCTGCAATCCCTAACGCATGGCTGAAAACTCCTCTTGCCGGTGGTGTTCTTCTTCATACAGCCTCATGCGTTCTTGTAATGCTTCTTTTAAATTGTCGCTTTTTTTCAGTCCGAGTTTGGCACGTATGTTCGCTCGTTGGCTGGTTATGTTTCCGCTACTCCGATGTAATAATTCGCATATTTGGCTGACGGTCTTGTCTTGCAGTATTAAACGGCAGATGTTTAATTCGGACGGGGATAAATTGGGATATATTCTCCTGATTGTATCAAGTTTACTTTTTTCCTTTTTCTGGTATGCGGCAAGGGCTGTAAAAAGATTTTCTTTGGATTGTTCCCCTATTATGCTTAACAGGGAGCTTGTCTTTTCTTCCGGGTTATTCTCGCTTAACAACTCGGCGAACGCAAATAGTTCTTCCTTTTTCATTTGGAGACGTTTCAAAAGCATTTCCTCTTCCTCTTTTAGCAAGTTGCTACTTTTTAGCAAGTTGCTGATATTGCTGTGTATGGATCTTCCTAATAAGGGGATCATGGTGTATATGATGATGACCAAAGGCAGATAACTGTATAGGAACGGTTCGTCGGTGATAAGTGTGCAGATTGTATAGGAAGCTATGGTAAGGGAGGACAATAGGATGGAGATCTTACTCATATAGGCACAGATGGAAAGCATGATAAATAAGATAGAGAGAGTAAGGTTACTCATTATCAATGCTCTTTGATAACTATATTCATATCCGCTACATATTGAGCAATAAATTATCTCGATAAAAATCTCGATATGTATGGCTATCAGTATAATGGAAAAGGTCGTGGTCAGATTTACTCTCTTTTTAAAATAAGCGAGAGTACACATAATGATAAACAGGAATAATGCGCTGTTAATATAATAAAACTGTTCATTGGGAAATGGAACTGAAAATATGTATATGGGTGCGCATAAGGCCAGCATGAGCAGGGATAGATGAAAGACACGTTTTTGTTGATACGTTATTATCTTTTCTCTTTCTTTTTTGTCGTAAGTTTGAGTTTTTATTGAACTTAGAAAAGTGGCGGCTTTTGTGCTGATTTTCATGTGTTTTATTGTTTTAAGTGTTATTAAGTATGATGTTTCCTGCAAAGATAACTGTTTTTTTTTTTTTTTTTTGTATGTTTAAGTACTTTTCTTTATGATGTTAAGTGTTTTTAATTATTGTGTAAGCGTGATTGGCTGCTGTGGTAAGTGTTGTAGCTGTTGTGTGGTTGTCTTTTTAAGTATTTATAAGTTTGAAATACTTGTTTTTTGCTTTGGAGGTTGGTTTATAGGTATGTATTTTTGCGGTCGAAATTCAAGGGGTGTAAAAGCCTGGGTTTGGATTGTCATATTAACAAATGATTAAATGACGAAAAGATGTTTTTTTTATATTAAATGTGTATTGTTCGTGCTCGTGTTGAGTATAAGCGGAGAAATATCCGCTCAGGAGAAGCGTGATTCGGTAAGGATCTATTTTCATCAAGGAAAGGTAAATATAGATACATGTTTACTTGACAATGGGAACGAGATGGAGCGGTTTGCTAAAATCTGTTCCGCATTGAACGACTCCGTCCGTCTTATCAGGAAAATTCAAATAATAGGAGGAGCTTCCCCGGAAGGAGGGGGGCTGTTGAATGGAAGGCTGTCTGAAAAACGAGCAGAGGTTTTGTGGCGGTATATATCACCTTATATAAAGATTCCGGTATTGGAGAGGGATTTTCATTTTTCGGGAAGCGACTGGAACGGACTTATAACGATGGTGAGAGCGGATGTGAATGTTCCGGAGAGGGAGGATGTCCTTCGTTTGTTGGAGAAGATCGTCCGTTTGGAAAACCAGGACAGCCCTTATTGGGGGGGAGAACTGAAAAGACTGAAAGGGGGGAGGCCATACTCATATTTGTATAAATTCCATTTTCCGAAACTTCGTTCGTCGATGGTGAAAATATGCTATGATAGTGATCCGATAAATCCCGTCAGAGATACGGTATATATACATACACGTGATACGTTGTGCATCCGTGATACCGTTACCGTCATAGCTCCGGTAAAGAAACGGCCGTTTTGCATGGCGGTGAAAACAAACTTGCTTTATGACGCTGTTTTGATACCTGACATCGGGGTTGAGTTCTGTTTGGGGAAGAACTGGTCTGTGGCCGGGAATTGGATGTATGCCTGGTGGAAAAGTGATCGGAAGCATAATTATTGGCGTATCTATGGGGGAGATGTGGAGTTGCGCCGCTGGTTCGGTCGGAGAGCGGTGGAAAAACCGTTTTCCGGGCATCATGTCGGATTGTACGGGCAGATCGTCACCTATGATTTCGAATTGGGTGGGAAAGGTTACCTGGGGGATAAATGGAGTTACGGGGGAGGCGTGGCTTACGGCTACTCGTTACCTGTGGGACATCGGTTCAATGTGGATTTCACGTTGGGAATCGGCTACCTTGGAGGATCGTACAAGGAGTACATCCCTTTGGACGGTCACTATGTATGGCAGACCACTAAAAAACGCCGCTGGTTCGGCCCGACCAAGGCGGGTATCTCTTTGGTGTGGTTGATCGGGCGGGGAAATTATAGCCGGAAGAAAGGAGGCAGGCAGTGATACGGATACGCTTTAGTCTGGTGTTCATATTTTTATGGATAGGACTGACGGCTTGTGAGCATAAGGATTTATGTTACGATCATCCGCACTTTGCCAAGGTGCGGGTAGTATTCGACTGGACCAAGATTTCCAATCATGACAAGCCTGAAGGCATGAGGGTCGTATTTTATCCGACCGACGATGAAAGCAACACGTGGATATTTGATTTCCCCGGAGGAGAGGATGGGGAAGTGGAGCTTCCCGAGAATGATTACCGGGTAATTTGCTTCAACTACGATACCGACGGGATGGTTTGGAAAGAAAACGGCAGTTACACGCTTTTTACTGCCGATACGCGTGATGTTCGGTCGCCGGATAACCGGACAATGGCTGTCACCCCACCTTGGCTGTGTGGCGACCATATAGACGAAGTTATCCTCAAGGACATTCCGGGAGGAAGCGCGGAGATAGTACGGCTGACTCCCGTAAACATGGTATGTCACTACACGTATGAGGTGAACGGTCTTCGGGGACTGGATAGGGTGGCGGATTTGCGGGCTGCTCTTTCCGGCATGTCCGGCTCGCTTAACATGTCCGCCGACAGTTTGCCCGCCGGTCTTTCGGAGAGCCTGCTCTTTGATGGAATGGTTTCACGGAATCAGATTATAGGCGGATTCTATACGTTTGGACATTCCGCACTTGAAGGAGAGCCCAATGTTTTCCGGTTGTATCTCAAGAACCGTTCCGGCAGCATGTCTGTATTGGAACAGGACGTGAGCGGCCAAGTGCATGATGTCCCGGTAGTGGGGCATGTCGGTGATGTGCATCTGGTGTTGAATTTTGATTATGAGGTTCCATCCGAGCCGGGAAGTGACGGTGCGGGATTTGATGTGGACGTTGATGATTGGGATGATGTGAATATGGATATAGTGTTATAATCGAGTTTGTTAACTAAAGTTTCCCACCCTCTTTATTGGGGGTGGGAAGTAACAGTAATTCAAA